>Ga0070741_10000526_pt1 | contig 136572 bp, 112 predicted proteins | sample Coa_R1_4_FD_66440 | JGI IMG/M metagenome (GOLD analysis project Ga0070741, IMG submission 66440) | Surface soil microbial communities from Centralia Pennsylvania, which are recovering from an underground coalmine fire - Coalmine... | ecosystem: Environmental > Terrestrial > Soil >... | reverse complement strand
CCTCTGATCCGAAAGCGGGCGCGGCGTTGCAGGCCGGCTATGAGCGCTGGTTCAGCCTGGTGCGCCAGCTCATGCCCGGCAAGTACCAGATCGGTAACGTCGCCACCTGGGCCTCGAGTGGCACCACCATCCCCAGCGGCTATCACGGCATGGTCGATGGCGGGGTGATGGAGGCGATGATCGGCAAGTCGTACTCGATCGAGGGCTGGGGCGGCTGGCAGGCGATGATGAGCCAGTACCGGTCCATCATGGCGGCGATGAACGCTCCCAAGCTCGGGATCTTCAACCAGTGGGGCGATCCGACCGACTATCAGTCGTTTCGCTATGGCCTCACCTCCTGTCTGATGAATGACGGGTACTACAGCTTCTCGAGCAACTCCGGCGGCTACAACGGCGTGGTGTGGTTCGATGAGTACAACGCGAAGCTCGGCCAGGCACAGTCGCCGCCGCCGACGAGCGCCTGGCAGAAAGGTGTCTGGCGGCGCGACTTCACCAACGGCATCGCCCTGGTCAACCCCAAGGGCAACGGCCCGCAGACGGTGCAGCTCGGAGGCACCTTCGTGAAGCTCAAGGGCGCGCAGGACGGCTCCGTCAACAGCGGTCAAACCGTCACCTCGGTTAGCCTGCAGGACCGGGACGGCATCATTCTGCTACGCCAGACGCCGCTGACCGGAGGCGTCTCCACCGGCGGCAGCCTGACAGGAGATTCCGCGGGAGGCTCCGGGACGGGCTCGGGAGCTGACTCCGGGGGCGCTCCTGAAGGCAACACCTTCGGACGGACGGACGTCGCCAGCACGCCCTCGGGGGGGCTGAGCGCCGATTTCAAGCGCGGGTCCAGATTCACGCTCGGCGTACAGGGAACGCTCACCAGCTTCTCCGCATACCTCGACGGCAATGGCGGCGGCAGCGGTACGCAGAATCTGCGCATGGAGCTCTATCGCGATTCCAACGGCGCGCCGGGCGCAAAGGTCGCGGAGAGCAACGCCGTGGCCGTCACAGCCGGTCAGAGCGGCAGATGGGTCACCTTCAGTGCTCCTTATGTTGCGCTCGTTCCGGGGAGCTATTGGATCGTCATCGCCTCGGGGGACGGCTCGGGGATTGCCCGGGACTATGGCGATGGCGCCGCGGACTGGTATGGCAATGCCGATACCTTTGCGTATGGAGCATCGGATCCGTTCGGTGCAGGCGCAAGCGGCACGGGTACCCTCTCGGTGTACGCATCATTCAATCCAAGCGATGCCAGGTCGTTCGGGCGAACGACCGTCGCCGCCACTGCGTCGGCGGGACTCACCGCCGGCTTCAAGCGCGGATCGCGTTTCTCACTGAGCCAGCAGGCAGACTTGCGCGGCTTGTCGGCGTACCTCGATGGCAACGGTGGCGCCGCTGGAACCCAGAACGTACGGATGGATCTGTATCGGGACGCCAATGGCGTGCCCGGCGCGAAAGTGGTCGAGAGCAGCACCGTGGGCATCACCGATCATCAGCCTGCCGGATGGGTGAACTTCAGGACCTCCACGGTCGCGCTGACTCCGGGCGCGTATTGGATCGTCATCCACTCGGGCGATGATGCGGGAGTCGTACGGGACTACGGCGACGGCACGGCGGACTGGTACGGCAATGGCGATACGTTCTCGGATGGGGCGTCGGCTGCATTCGGCGCCGGATCGAGCGGCACCGGTACCCTCTCTGTGTACGCGGCCTATACCACCCTGCGAACGTTTGGACGGACGGACATCGGGAGCACTCCGTCGGCGGGACTCACCGCGAACTTCAAGCGGGGGTCGAAGTTCACGCTCGGCACCGGCGGCACCCTGGCGAGCCTCTCCGCATACCTCGATGGCAAGGGGGGCAGCAGCGGTGAGCAGAGTCTGCGCATGGTCCTTTATCGCGATTCCGACGGCGTGCCGGAGACCCAGGTCGCAGAGAGCAGCCTCGTGACCATCACGGCCGGGCAACCTGCCGGATGGGTCACCTTCCAGACTCCATCGGTCAGCCTGAGCGCCGGCGCGTACTGGATCGTCATCGATTCCGGAGATACCCCTGGCATCGCGCGCGACTACGGGGGCGATGGCGCAGCCGACTGGTACGGGGATGCCGATACGTTCTGGGACGGGGCGTCACCGTCGTTCGGTACAGGAGCAAGTGGCATCGGAACTCTCTCCGTATACGCAACGCTCAGCGCGACGCAATGACCTTTATACCTCATGATCGGCGCCGGCCAGCCCTCCACAAAGGCTGGCCGGCTCGAGGAGGCACGCTCAGGGAATCGCCGCCGTCGCTTTGAGAGATTCCGCAACACCGTCGTTGCGCTCATTGAGCTGCGCGCTGTCCCAACCGCCACCGATGGCGTCGATCAGATCCACACTGGCGACCAGCCGCTGGTCCTGGACCGTGAGAGCGCTGATCTCGGTGTTGAGGCGCGCGGTCTGCGCGCTCAGCACGCTTGCATAGTCAGCGACGCCGGCTTTGTACTGATTGAGTGTGAGCGCCTCGGATCGCTCGGCATCGGCGAGCGCCTGTTGTTCCTGAGTGTAATCTGTCTGCAGATACCGCAGCGTCGCGAGATCGTCTTCGACCTGCTGGAACGCGGTCAACACTGTCTGACGATAGTTCGCGACCGCGGAGTCGTACAACGCACGGGCTTCACGCGTTTGCGCCAACCGCGCACCGCCGTTGAAGACCGTTTCCGCCAGAGACGGTCCGAAGGACCAGACGGAATTGCTCGCGCGGATCAGGCTCGGGAGGGACGAGGACTCATAGCCGTACGAGCCTGAAAGCGTGAGGCTGGGGAACCACGCCGCCTCCGCGACGCCGATCCGCGCATTGGCGCCTGCGAGGCTGCGTTCCGATGCCGCGATATCGGGCCGGCGCAAGAGCAGCTGCGAGGGCACGCCTGCCGGTACGACCGGAACCGTCGCCGCCAGCTGGCCCTCGGCGAGAGCCAGCTCCGCCGGTGCCTTGCCGATCAGAACAGCGATGGCATGCTCCAGCTTCGCCCGGGAGAGCTCGACGGTGTTCTCCTGCGACTGCGTATTCTCCAGCAACGTGCGCGCGGAATAGACGTCCGCCAGTGTCGTCACGCCCGCATTGACACGGTTCTGCGCGATCTGCAGAGACACCTGGTAGTCCTGCACGGATGTCTTCAGGAGGCGCAGCTCCTGCTCCGCGGCTCGGAGCTGGAAGTAGTCCTCGGCCAGAGCCGCCTGTGCGGAGAGTCTCGCCGCGGCGACGTCCGCGGCGCTCGCCTGGCTCTGGGCCAGGTCGCTCTCGAGCTGGCGGCGGATCTTGCCCCAGATGTCGAGATCCCAACTCGCGTTCGCGTTGGCATCATAGAGCGTGCGGGTGCCGGAGCCGCCCTGCACGACCCCGACAGGTAGTCCGCTGAAAGCCTGGCTGCGGCTGCCCGAGCCCCCGCTGCGGGTGCCGCTGCCGCCGAGCCCGATGCTGGGCAGGAGAGTGCCCCGCGTGACGCCAGCCGCCTCCCGCGCAGCGTAGTACGAAGCCACGGCGGCCTTGAGGTTTTGATTCGAGACCGCGACCTGCTTCTCGAGCGAAGACAGCACCGGGTCGTCATAGACCAGCCACCACTCCTCGCCGGAGATTTGTGCGGGCGTCGCCGGCGCCCAACCCTGTCCCTCCTTGAATCCAGGCGCTGGCGGCACCGACGGCCGATGATAGTTGGGCCCCACGGCACAGGCGTCGAGCGCCAGCACGCAAGCCGCCGCGACCAGCGTGAGGCCCGCCCCGGCGAGCGCCCTGCCCGCTTGCCGTGCGGGTGGCGTCCAAGCACGTCGCCAACTCATACCGGCTGCGCTCCGGGAGAGGGGAGGTGTTTTTCGCTGCGACGGAAGGTTCTCTTGATCCATAGGCGGAAGCGATCGAGATAAATGTAGACGACCGGCGTCGTATAGAGCGTCAGGATCTGACTGATGAAGAGCCCTCCGACGATCGCGATGCCGAGCGGGCGGCGCATCTCAGAGCCCTGCCCCGTCATCACGGCGAGCGGCAGCGCACCGAGCATCGCAGCCATGGTGGTCATCATGATGGGCCGAAAGCGCAGCATGCAGGCGTCGTGGATCGCCTTCGCGGCCCCCTCTTTGCCGTGACGCTGCGTCTCGAGAGCCACGTCCACCATCATGATGGCGTTCTTCAGAACGATGCCGATGAGAAGGATCACCGCGATCAGGGCAATCAGCGTGAACGACTCCCCGAACAGGAGCAGCGCGAGCACCGCCCCGATACCGCTCGAGGGCAGAGTCGAGAGGATGGTGATCGGCTGTGTCAGGCTCTCGTAGAGCACACCGAGCACAATGTAGACCGCGACCAGCGAAGCCAGGATGAGCAGCGGCTCCTCCACGATCGTTTGCCGGAACACCTTGGCGGTGCCCGCGAACTCCCCGTGGATGGAGATCGGCACGTGCAGGTCCTGCATCACGCGGTTGATGGCGGCCACCGCGGTTCCGAGCGGCTCGCCCTCCGGCAGATTGAACGAGAAGGTCGCAGCGACGAACGGCCCCTGGTGGTTGACGGCGAGCGGCGTCGTGCCGGGGCCGTAGCGGCTGAAGGCTGCGAGCGGCACCATGGTCTCCTGCCGGGTGCTCAGCGAGGCGCCGGTCGACGCCCTGCCCGTGCTGTTGGTGAGCTGATTGAGCTGGAAGTTCTGCGCGGCGCTGCTCGCCGGGCTGGTCGATGCCGCAGCCGCGCCAGAGGAGCTGTTGCCCGCGCTCGCGCCGGCCGGGACCTGGAACGCCCCCGAGGCCGGCGCGCTCGACTGCGTGCCGCTCAGCGCGCCGCCGGAGGTGCTGACGTAAATGTCCTTCAGAGTCTCCGGGCTCTGCCAGAAGCGCGGATCGACCTCCATGACCACATGGTACTGATTCATGTCCTGATAGATCGTCGACACCAGCCGCTGACCGAATGCGTCATAAAGCGTGTTGTCGACCTCCGACATGTCGACGCCGAGCCGCGCAGCCGTGGCACGGTCGATGTCCAGGCGCACGTCGAGCCCGCTCTCCTGCCTGTCGGAGCTCACATCATCGATGGCATTGCTGTTCTCCAGGGCCTGCGTGATCTTCGGTGCCCAGGCGCTGAGGGTCGCGAGGTCATCGCAGAGCAGCGTGTACTGATATTGCGCGAAGCCCTGCCGACCGCCCATGTGAATGTCCTGCGAGGATTGCAGGAAGAGCCGCGCGCCGGTAATGCCCGAGAGCGCTCTTCGCAGGCGTGCGATCACGGCGTCATCACTCACCCTGCGCTCAGAAATGGGCTCGAGCTCGGCGAACATCTGGCCGGTGTTGATCGCACCGCCGAAGTGTCCGCCGCCGCCGCCGGTGAAGGCGACTACGTGTGCGATCGCCGGATCGCGGGACACCGTTCTCACGATGCGCAGCATCTTCTGCTGCATCGCCTGGAAGGAGATGCTCTGATCGGCGCGCACGAAGCCCATCAGCGCCCCGGAGCTCTCCTGCGGGAAGAACCCCTTCGGCACGATGGCGAAGAGATAGAAGTTGAGCACCACGACTCCGAGCAGCACCAGCATGACCGCTCGCGGATGGCGGATCGCATCGGCCAGCGTGCGGCCATAGAGCTCCCGCAGGGCATTGAAACCGCGCTCCACTGTGAGCAGGAACCGTCCGAGATGCGGCGGCGGGCGCAAAATACGCCCGCAGAGCATCGGGGTCATGGTGAGCGAAATGATGAGCGAGAGCGCCACGGTGACGGCCAGCGTCATGGCGAACTCTCGCAGCACGCGCCCGACGAGCCCGCCCATCATGAGAATGGGAATGAACACTGCGATGAGTGCGACGCTCATGGCGAGAACTGTAAAGCCCACTTCGCGGGCACCGTCGAGCGCAGCCTGCAGGCGGGGCACGCCTGCCTCGACGTGGCGTGTGATGTTTTCTATGACGACAATGGCGTCGTCGACCACGAATCCGGTGGCGACGGTGAGCGCCATGAGCGAAAGATTGTTCAGGCTGAACCCGAGGAGGTACATCACGCCGAAGGTGCCCACCAGCGAGAGCGGGACGGCCACGGCCGGCACCAGCGCGGCGCGCGGATTGCGCAGCATCACCAGCACCACCGTGACGACCAGCAGCAGCGAGATGAGGAGCGTGACTTCGACATCGTGCAGGGAGGCGCGGATGCTCTGCGTCCGGTCGTTGGTGACGATGAGATTGATGCCCGCCGGGATCGAGGCGCGGATCTGCGGGACCACTGCCTGAATCGCATCGACGGTGTCGATGATGTTGGCGCCCGGCTGCTTGCGGATGACCATGAGCACCGCGCGCTTGCCGTCAGCGAGGCCCAGGTTCCGCACGTCCTCGACTCCCTCGCCTATCGTTGCGATGTCGCCCAGCCGCACCGCCGCTCCGTTGCGGTAAGCGACGATGAGCGAGCGGTACTGCGCCGGGTCGGTGGCGCTGTCGTTGACGTAGATCTGATAGCGCCGTCGCGGGTCATCGAGCGCGCCCTTGGGGGCGTTGGCGTTGGCCGCCGCGATCGCCGCGCGCACGTCCTCGAGCCCGATGCCGTATTTGAAGAGCGCCTGGGGATTGAGGTCGATGCGTACCGCCGGCAGCGAGCTGCCGCCAAGGGAGACATCGCCGACACCCTCGATCTGCAGCAGCTTCTGCTGAATGACCGTCGAGGCGGCATCGTAGAGATCGCCGATGGGCAGCGTATCGGAGGTCAGCGCCAGGATGAGAATGGGCGCATCGGAGGGATTGAAGGCGTGATAGGTGGGATTCTGGCGCAGCGAGCCCGGCAGGTCCTGGCGCGCTGCCTCGATCGCCGCCTGTACGTCACTCTCCGCCCCGTGGATGTCTCGGTCGAGGTCGAACAGCAGGATGACGCGGGAGCTCCCCTCGGAGCTCTCGGAGGTCATCTCCTCGACGCCCGCTATGGCGCTCAAGTGGCGCTCGAGAGGCGTCGTGACGCTGGTGGCGACCGTCTCGGGACTCGCGCCGGGAAGGGTCCCCATCACCACGATGGCGGGGAAGTCCACCGTCGGCATGGAGGACACCGGCAGGAGGAAATAGGCGGCAAGTCCCGCGAGCGCGAGGCCGCACGAGAGCAGCGTCGTCGCGACCGGCCGGGTGACGAATGGCCTGGAGACGTTCATGTCCGCCCGGGCCTTACCGCAAGCCCGCCGGCTGCGGCGGCAGCGGCGGGTGCTCATCGCCGGCAGCCGACCTGACACCCGCCCACGCCTTGGCGCGCTTCGACAGCCTGTCGAAGAACAGATAGATCACGGGCGTGGTGAAGAGTGTCAGGAGCTGGCTGACGAGAAGCCCGCCGATGATGGAGAGGCCGAGCGGCGAGCGCAGCTCCGAGCCCGTGCCGGTACCCAGCACCAGCGGCAGCGCGGCAAAGAGCGCCGCCACCGTGGTCATCAGGATCGGCCGAAAGCGCAGGAGCGAGGCCTCGTAGATCGCCTGCCGCGGCGGCTGACCGCCGTCGCGCTCGGCCGTGAGCGCAAAGTCGATCATCATGATCGCATTCTTCTTGACGATGCCGATCAGCAGCACGATGCCGATGATGGAAATGATGTTGAGACTCTGTCCCGCGAGCATCAGCGCGAGCAGTGCGCCGATGCCCGCCGACGGCAGGGTCGAGAGAATCGTGAGCGGGTGGATGTAGCTCTCATAGAGCACGCCCAGCACGATGTAGACGGTCGCGATGGCGGCCAGCAGCAGCAGCACCTCGCTCGTGAGCGAGGACTCGAAGGCGAGCGCCTCGCCTTCGAAGGTGGTGGCGATGCTCACCGGCAGTCCCACCTCCTTCTCCGTCTGCCGGATGGCCGTCACCGCCGCGCCGAGCGAGGCCCCCGCAGCGGTGTCGAAGGAGAACATGGCGGCCGGAAACTGGCCGAGGTGCTGGACGGAGAGCGGCGCCTGGCGGACGCCGACATGCGCGATCGAGCCGAGGGGGACCTGCCCGCCGCCGGCCGAGGGCAGATAGATGTAGTTGAGCGAGTCGACCGTGTCGTTGAGGTTGGGATCGGCAGTGAGGATCACGCGGTAGTCATTCGACTGGGTATAGATCGTGGAGATGATCCGCTGGCCGAAGGCATCGTAGAGTGCATTGTCGATGGTTGCATCGGTGATGCCGAAGCGCGCGGCGGTGCTGTGATCGACGTCGATCTGCGCCGTCAGCCCCTGGTCCAGATAGGTCGTCGAGACATGCGCCAGCGAGGGCGAACGCTGCAGGGCAGCGAGCAGCTTCGGGACCCAGGGGTCCAGAATGGAGCGGCTCGCAGCGCCCAGAATGAACTGGTACTGGGCGCTGCCCTGGATGGAGCTGATCGTCAGGTCCTGCACCGGCTGCAGGGCAAGGGCGATGCCCGGGACCTGCCGCGCCTCCTGCCGCAGGCGCTGCATGATGGTCTCGATGCTGTCGCTGCGATCCTCCTTAGGTCTCAGGTTGATGAGCATGCGCCCGTCGTTGAGCGTCGCGTTGGTCCCATCCACTCCCACGTAGGACGTCAGGCTCTCGACATCGGGATCTTTGCGGATGATGCCGGCCAGTGCCAGCTGGCGGCGGGTCATCTCGGAGAAGGAGATCGCGGGCGGCGCCTGCGTCGTTGCCTGCAGCAGGCCGGTGTCCTGCAGCGGGAAGAACCCCTTCGGGATCACGACGTACAGGAGGACAGTCAGCACCAGCGTGCCGACCGCGATCCACAGAACCAGCGTCTGGTGCTCCAGTGTCAGCTCGAGCGCACGGCCATAGCCCCGGATCAGACGGTTGAACCCTTCCCCCACTCTTCTTGCAAACGTCCCCTGGGAGCGCTCGCTCTCGGCGTGCGTGCGCAGCATCTTGGCACACAGCATCGGCACGAGCGTCAGCGAGACCACTGCGGAGATGAGGATGGAGATGGAGAGCGTGATCGCGAACTCGCGAAAGAGCCTGCCCACCACCTCGCGCATGAAGAGCAGCGGAATCAGCACGGCGATGAGTGAGATGGTGAGCGACACGATGGTGAAGGCGATCTCACCGGAGCCCTTGAGCGCCGCCGCGAGCGGCTTCTCGCCCTTCTCGATGTGGCGCGAGATGTTCTCGATCATGACGATCGCATCATCGACGACGAATCCCGAGGCGATGGTGAGCGCCATCAGCGACAGGTTGTCCAGGCTGAAGCCCGCGAGGTACATCACGGCGAAGGTGCCGATGAGGGACACCGGCACCGAGAGGCTGGGAATGATCGTCGCCGGGACGCTGCGCAGGAAGAGAAAGATCACCATCACGACCAGCGCCACGGCGAGCGAGAGCTCGAATTGCACGTCGTTCACCGATGCGCGGATGGTGTTCGTCCGGTCAGTTACCACGGCGAGACTGACGTTGGACGGAAGCGAGGCGCGCAGCTCCGGCAGCAGTGCCTGTACCCGGTCGACCACCTGGATGACGTTTGCTCCCGGCTGCCGCTGTACGTTGACGAGCACCGCCGGCACATCGTTCACCCAGCTCGCGAGCTGCGTGTTCTCCGCGCTCTCGACCACCCGGGCGACGTTCTTGAGGTACACCGGCGCGCCGTTCTTGTACGCGACCACGAGATTGGCGTATTCGGCCGGGCTCTGGATCTGGTCGTTGGCATCGATGGTGTAGGCGTGCGCGCTGCCATCGAAGTTGCCCTTGGGCGCATCGGTGTTGGAATTGGCGATGGTGGTGCGCAGGTCATCGAGATTGAGCCCATAGGCGGCGAGCTGCTGCAGGTTGGCGAGCACCCGCACCGCGGGCCGCGGCGCGCCGTTGAGGCTCACCAGGCCGACGCCGGTCACCTGGGAGATCTTCTCCGCGATGCGCGTGTCGGCAAGATCCTCGACCTGGGTGATGGGCATGGTGCTCGAAGTGACCGCGAGCGTCAGCACGGGGGCATCCGCCGGGTTCACTTTCGCGTAGATGGGCGGTGCCGGCAGGCTCTGGGGCAGGAGGCTCTGCGAGGCGCTGATCGCCGCCTGCACCTCGGCCTCCGCGACATCCAGGCTGAGGTTCAGGTCGAACTGCAGCGTGATGACGGAAGCCCCGGCCGAGCTGCTCGAGGACATCTCGGTGAGGCCCGGCATCTGGCCGAACTCCCGCTCGAGCGGGCCGGTGACGGTCGAGGCCATCACGTCCGGGCTCGCGCCCGGCAGGAAAGTCGTCACTTCGATGGTCGGGTAGTCGACCTCGGGCAAGGTCGAGACCGGCAACAGCAGATAACCGATCGCCCCGAGGATGACGATGGCCACCATCAGGAGCGAGGTGGCGACCGGCCTCAGGACGTAAGGCCGGGAAGGGTTCATGTCGCTGGACCGGTTTTCGCGCCCGCTCGTCCGCCGCTACAGCCCAGGCGCGCAGCCATCCTGGCGAGGCGTGTGGCCTTCGAGCCCGTCGCGCCCTTCATGTAGGCGGCGATGCGCGCGCAGCGGGCGTTGTCGGCTCCTCCGGATGCCCCGCCGGCCAACGAGGCCGGCTTCTCGCCCGGCAGCAGCACCTTCGCACCGTCACGGAGTTGATCTGCCCCGTCGGTCACCACGGTCTCCCCGGCCGTCAGGCCCTTGGTGATGGCAATGTTGTTGCCGTCGGTCGGGCCCGTCACGACGGTGCGCATGCTCACCGTGTGATCGGGATTGACGATGTAGACGAAGTTGCTCGACGGTCCGTTCTGCACCGCCGCACCCGGCACCACGATCTGGTTCTCGAGCGTATCGAGCACCAGCTTCACGTTCACGAACTCGTTCGGAAAGAGCTCCGAATGCGCATTATCGAACAGTGCCCGCAGCTGCAGCGTACCGGTGCTGGTGTTGATCTGGTTGTCGATGCTGGAGAGCGAGCCGGTGGCGATGAGGTGCTGCATGTTGCGGTCATACGCCTGGACGGCGAGCTTGCGGCCCCCGCTGACACGCTGGAAGACCTGGTTGAGGTCATTCTCCGGCACGGTGAACAGCACCGACATCGGCTGCATCTGGGTCACGGTGGCGATCGACGTCGTCTGATTCGCCTGCACGAGGTTGCCGAGATCCACCTGCCGCAGCCCCACGAGCCCGGCCACGGGCGAAGTGATGCGGCAGTAGCTGAGATTGAGCCGGGCCGCCTCGATTGCAGCCTTGTCGGCCTCGACCGCCGCCTCGTTCTGGTGAACGGTCGCCAGCTCATCGGAATAGGTCTGCTCGGCCACCGAGTTCTGCGCGAGGAGCTTCTTGTAGCGGACCAGGTCCGTGCGCGCGCCCGCGAGCGCCGCCTGATCGCGGCCGAGCTGACCGACGGCCTGATCGAGCGCCGCCTGGTACGGCCGGGGGTCGATCTGCGCCAGCAGGCCGCCCTTCTCGATGCGCTGCCCTTCGGTGAAGGCGATCTTGACGATCGGGCCGGTCACCTGCGGGCGTACGGTTACCGTCGCAAGCGGCGTCACCGTGCCGAGCGCATCGATGACGACGGGGACGTCGGTCGTCGCCACCTTGGCGACGCTCACCGGCAGGGGTCCGCCCATCATCGCGGCAAAGGACGGCTGGCCGGCCTGCGAGGCGAGCCGGTGGTGGATGATCCAGATGACCAGAGCAATGAGAACGGCGAGGCCGGCAACCCACTTGATGCGCCGACGGCGGACGACCTGCGCCGGCTGTTGGGCCGGGTCCGCACCCGACTCACGGTCGAGAGTGTGCTGTTCGATGGCGTCGGGAGTCATTGGGGGTCGGACGTTTGACCGCGGGCGGCAGCTCGTGTTCCGGCGCGCAGACTACCATCTATCACCCCACCGCCGTTCAGGGCGGAGGGGGAAATTTCTCAAGATATGTCAGTAGATTGCAACGACCTCGTTGGGCGCCTACTGCGATTGCAGACGAGGCTCGGACGCGAGCGTTTCAGGAGCATCGGATTCCGCGATCGACGAGCCGTTACGCCCGAACGACGAGGCATCGATGTGGTGGCGCTCGATGAGGTCGTAGAGCGTCGGGCGGGTTACGCCCAGAAGCTCCGCGGCGCGCGACAGATTGCCGCGGGCGACTGCGAGCGCCTGCCGCGCCGCCTGCACCTCGGCGCGCTGGCGCGCGACTCTCAGGTTGAGATATTCGGGATCTTCGCCCGGATCCTTCAGACCAAGGTCGACGGCGGTGACGACGGCCCCTTCGGCCATGATGACCGCTCCCTTGATGCGGTTCTCGAGCTCGCGCACGTTGCCCGGCCACGGGTACGCCTGGATCGCACGGATGGCATCGGGCGCGAGGCCGCGCGTGGGCTTGCCGAAGCGCTCCGACATCTGCTGCAGCAGCACTTGCGCGATGAGGAGGCTGTCCCCCTGACGGTCGCGCAGCGCCGGCACCTGGATGGTGACTTCGCTGATCCGGTAGTAGAGGTCCTCGCGAAAGCCGCCGCTGCCGGTCAGTGCCTCGAGCTTGCGGTTGGTGGCGCAGACGAAGCGCAGATCGAGCGGAATCTGCGCCCGGCCGCCGATACGCTCGACGGTGCGCTCCTGCAGCATCCGTAGCAGCTTCGCCTGCAGGGAGGCCGGCATCTCGCCGATCTCATCGAGAAACACCGTGCCGCCGTCGGCGGCCTCGAGCTTGCCGGGCGTACGCTTGGCCGCTCCGGTGAACGCGCCCTTCTCGTAGCCGAACAGCTCGCTCTCGAGCAGCGTATCGGGGATGGCCGCGCAGTTGATCGGCATGAACGGCTTGTGCGAGCGGCCCGAGAGGCGGTGTACGGAGCGCGCAATCAACTCCTTACCGGTGCCGCTGTCACCGAGTATGAGCACGGTGGCGCTGCTCGGGGCGACCTTCTCCACTGCCCGGCAGACGCTGCGCATCGCATCGCTGACACCGATGATGCCCTCCAGCGCCATCGAGCCCGTGCGCTCGCGCAGGCGCCGGTTCTCTTCCTCCAACTCGCGGATGCGGAAAGCGCGCCGCACCACGATCGAGAGCACGCCGGCATCGAGAGGCTTGTAGTAAAAGTCCACGGCGCCCAGGCCCACCGCCGCGACCGCGAGCTCCCGCGCATCGTGCTCGGTCATGGCGATGATCTTGGTATCGGGCGACAGATGCAGGATCTGCCGCAGGAGATCCAGGCTCTGCGAGGCCACGTTCGGTTGGCGGGCGGCACCGAGATCGAACAGCACGACCTCAGGCTCCATGCGGCGCACCAGCGCGAGCGCCTGCTCCGAGGTCTCGCCGGAGAAAACCTCGAGGTCCGAGAACATGCCCTCGAGCTCGCGGCGCAGGGCCCGGTCGTTCTCCAGGATGAGGAGCTTCCGGTGCAAAATCTCAGCGGCCATGGGACCCCGTGCGATGAGGGCGCGTCGGCCCTCTTTACAGCCGAGTGTAAAGGCTTCCCCGGCGGGCGGCGTGCCGCAGATCACACAACGCGAGGATGCGGCGGCCGAGAGCGGCGCATGTCGGGATAGACTGCGGCCCGTGAACGCACACGAGCGTATTCAGGCAGTTCCCCGGCCGGCCCTCCATGAACGCTGGCTCGCCTCTCGCCTCACTCTCACGGCCCGCGTGGCGTGGCTCGCCGCGGTGCTGTTTGCCGAGAAATCGGCCCTCAATCTGCTGGTGGATTTCCGGCTCGCCGATGCGGCCGGCGGACTCGCCGTGCCCCTCAGGCTGGCACAGCACTTCGGGCTTCGCTTTGCGGTGACCTTTGCGGTGGCGCTCGCTTTGCTTCTCCAGGTTCGCCCGGATCCGGCGCTGCTCGAGGTCAACGCACACGGGCGTGAGGCGCCCCTGCGGCCCGCATGGCTGGCTCTGCATTGCGCACTGATGGCTGCCGCCGCGGGCGCGATCCATAACCTCTATGGCGATCAGCGCCTTCACCTCCCCTTCGCGCTGCTCGGCCCGGCGGCGGTGCTGCTCAGTGCGGCAGCCACCGTTGCGCTCCTGCTGGCGCTGGCGCCGTGGCCGCTATGGCAGCGTGCGGCAAGAGCCATCGGTATCCGCTGGGCGTATTCCGCGTTTGCTGCCGTGGTGGGAACCGGCGCGATTCTCTGGAGCCAGGAGCTCTGGGCACCGACGGCACAGTTGACCTTCGATCTGGTCCGCGACGTTCTCTCCCCAGTCCTGCCCACGCTGCAAGCAGACGCCGCCACCCGCATCCTTCGCACGCCCCGTTTCGCCATTGAGGTGTCCAGCATCTGCTCCGGACTCGAGGGCGTCGGACTGATGCTGGCCTTCTGCGGGGCCTGGCTGCTCTATTTTCGTGCCGAATACCGCTTTCCACGCGCGCTGCTGCTCGTTCCGGCCGGCGTACTGCTCATCTTCGCACTCAACGTCGTGCGCATCGCCGCGCTGGTGCTGATCGGCAACGCGGGCCATCCGGCGATCGCCATCTACGGCTTTCACTCCCAGGCGGGCTGGATCGCCTTCAACTGCGCGGCCTGCGCGGTCGCGTTCGCCAGCCGCCGCAGCCCGTGGCTCAACCGGACCGTGTCCCGGGAAGATCGGATCCTGACAACCAACTCGACCGCAGCCTACCTCCTGCCCTTTCTCGCCATCCTCGCCGCCGGCATGATCTCGCGCGCGAGCTCGAGCGGCTTCGAGACCTGGTACGCGCTGCGGCTCGTCGTCGGCATCGCCGCTCTCGCCAGCGGCTGGCGCCCGCTCGCGCGGCTCGACTGGCGGTTCGGTTGGCGCGGCATCGTCGTGGGAGCGGCGGTATTCGCCTTCTGGCTCGGCGCCGCGCGTCTCATCCTCGCCCCGCACGCCATGCCCGCGGCGCTCGGCGCGATGACCCTGCCGGCGCGCACTCTGTGGATCGCTTCCCGCGCGCTGACCGGCATCCTCCTCGTGCCCATCGCCGAGGAGCTCGCCTACCGCGGATATCTGATGCGGCGTCTGCGGGCCGAGGATTTCGAGTCCGTGGCATTCGCGTCGGTCGGCTGGGGCTCCCTATTAGTGACGGCGGTTGCGTTCGGCGTGCTGCACGGGACGCTCTGGTTTCCAGGGATTGCCGCGGGCGTAGCCTATGGCCTCGTGCTGATGCGCACGGGCCGCATGGGTGAGGCAGTCGCGGCGCACGCGACCAGCAACCTGTTGCTGGCGATCTGGGTGCTGGCCGCCGGTCAGTGGCAGCTCTGGTGAGACCGGCCGGTCCGGAGCGCTGACTCAGAGCCGATCGGGTGCCGGCGATTTGTCAGGACGTGCCTGCACGGCCGGCTGCGCACTGAGCTCTTCCGGCCACGAGTCCTGGCGCGCGAACAACTCCTCACTGAGCACCTCTTCCAACACCTGCCGCGGGCCGCTGCGGCTGAAGGTGTGGTCGGCGCTGTCGATGAGGCGCACGCGGCATCGCTCGCCCAGGCGCCTCACGACGGAGCCGGCCTCGATCCGCAGGAGATCGACGCCGGGCTCGCCGCGCGCGAACACGAATACCACGCGCACGCCGCGGCCGATGATGCTCTCGAGCTCCCTCCCGAGGTCGTGGCGCAGCCGAATGCCCGCCCCCCGGGCGATGTCGCGCAGCATGGAATTGAGCGCGAGCACCGGACGATGCAGATAGATCCTGACGATACGCCAGATGTTCACCTGGCCGGTCAGGAAGCGCCGCCAGGCTCGGGCGGAGAAGATCCGCGCGCGATAGATCGTGGGATTGCGGACCACCTCGGCGAGCTGCAGGCCCTCGAGGGTCATGCTCTGGTCCCAGAAATAATTCTGCGCATTGACCATGAGCAGCCGGTTGAGCGGCAGGCCGGCGACCGCGGCCCGCAGCGAGTGATACGCCCCGGAGCAGAGGCCGCTCATGGTGATCTCACGCGCGCCGTAGCGTCGCGACATGAAGTCGATGGCCGCGCGCATGTCCTCGATCGCATCGGGCGGGAACATGTTGTTGTCCGCGCAGCCCGCCCGCGCCGGGCTCTCGCCGAGACCCGACAGATCCATCCGCAGAACGTAGTAGCCGCGCTGCGCCCAGCGGCGCGCCAGCGAGACGTACATCCGGCTGGAGCCGATGTGATAAGTGGCGCCGGCGTTGAGGAGAACCACCGCTCTGCGGCGGGTCTCCTGCCCTGCGGGCGCCGTGACGATGCCGAAGAGAGTCTGGTCCGCGCCGAAGAACACGGGACGCTCCGTGACTCCCGAGCCGGCACGGGCCGGCGATGCGTTCTCGAGCGCGAGCACGGCCGATCGTGAGACGAAGGTGGTGGCTCCACCCGGATGCCACGCGAGACGGCTCACCATCCCCAGCGTCGAGAGCCAGTTGCGGGTGGCTGCGATCATCTCCTGCGGCAGCGAGGCGAACTGCGGGTCCGTCAACATCATCTCGACGAATCCGGGCAGCGCATGATAGGTGACTCGTGCGCCCCCCTCGCCGAGCGCCTGCGACCAGGCGCGCGCCACCGGCAGATCGCTGCGGTCGATGAGCAATACATCGGAGATGCCGGCGAGCTCGGCGCGCTCGAGATCCAGCGCCGCCAGGCGCGCAACGCTTGCGGCCGAGAGCGGGAAGCCGTTGACTTCCATCGCGCCATCGGTCGCCGCCGGCCGGGCCATCCCGGATTCCCCTCCCAGAGCGGCCTCCGCCGCTTCCGCCGCCAGCTGCGCGGTACGTGCCTCCCGCAGGTACTTTCGGCCGCTCAACACCGGGGCAACGAGCGCCAGCGCATCGACCTGACAGGTGCGCGCAGCGAGCACGGAAAGCAGCGCGCCCAGGCGGAAGCCGAGGAGACAGACGCGCGCGACACCGGTGCGCCGGCGCAGCTCCGCGACGGCATTCGCGATGTCGCGCGTCCAGATCTCGATCTGATCGGCGCTCGCCTCGATCTCCGCGGAATCGCCGGTGCCGAGATAATCGAAACGCAGCACCGGAATACCGAGCGCCGCGGCCATGCCGGCAAACACGCGCATGCTGCGGTGGCCGCAAAGCGCCTCGAAGCCGAAAGGCTTGCAGAGAACCACGCCCCAGGGGGCGGGGATCGTCCCCGGCGGGCGATGAAGCCATCCAAAGAGCTGTCGATCACCGGAGGGGATGTAGAGCGCCTCATCCCCGCCGGCAGCGATCCTGACGTCCGTTTCCTGCATCGCGCTGGCGTTCAGGGTTCCCTCCACCTCAGGCGGGCACGAAGAGCTCGACATACGACCCGATGCGGCCATCGCGCATTTCAACGAGGTCCACGAGCTCCGTCGGCACGCTCGCCCCGGTGACGCGTGAGTGGATGCTGGCCCGCCAGTGCACCGCGGCCTGCCGGCCGTCGATCACCATGGAGAGGATCTCGTGCCGCGTGATCCTGAAGGTCTTGACGAGTATTGCGAGCCAGGAGCGGACCTCGTCGCTGCCTCGCGCCGAGAGCGCGATCGGCTTGCCATCGCTCGAGCCGGAGATCTTGAAGATGGCATCCGGGGCGAACAGCGCGCAGAGCGGCTCGAGCGCGCCGGACGTGCGGGCAGCATACAACTGCGAGAGCAAGCTCTCGAAGCCGGCGCGCGCCTCCTCGCGTGGGGTGATTTGCGGCATGAGGTTCAGTCGAGCAGTGCCCGGATGTCCGCGCCCATCTGGCGGTACGCCTCGGCACCGTACGGAATCACGGCCCTCAGTGCATAGAACAGGTGGATCATACCGGAGTGGCAACGGTAACTGGCAGGCACCCCCGCCTTTTCGAGACGCGCCGCATATTCCGCCCCCTCATCCCGCAGCGGATCGCACTCGGCGGTGTGGATGCAGGCCGGCGGCAGACCCTCGAGCCGCGGCGCCCGCAGCGGCGAGATGCGTGGATCGGCCGGGTCCGCATCATCCGCCAGGTAGTGCCTGAGATCGTGCTCGAGCGTCTGCCGGTCGAGGAAATGCCCTGATCCGAAGGCATCCCACGAGGCCGTCTCGGCCCGGTAGTCGAGGATCGGACAGAGGAGAAACTGCATGGCGAGCCGCGGCGGCCCTTCGGCGGCGAGCGTCTGCGCCACCACCGCAGCGAGGGTGGCGCCGGCCGAATCGCCACACACCCCGAGACGGTGGGCATCGATGCCGAGGTGAGAGGCATGAGCTGCAATCCAGCGGGTCGCCGCGCAGGCATCCTCCACAGCGGCAGGGAATCGGGCCTCGGGACCCAGCCGATAGTCCACTGCGATGAGCTTGCAGCCGCTCGCATTGGTGAGTGACCGGCAGATCCCATCGTGGGTCTCGAGACTGCCGGCGACGAAGCCGCCCCCATGAAAGTACATGAGCGCCGGCAGCAGCCCCATGCGCGCGCCCGCCGGGGTGTAAATCCATGCCCGCAGCATCCCCCCGGGTCCGGGGATCGATCGCTTCTCGATCCGCCCGACGGCCTCGGGCTCGCCGCCGAGGGCAGCCAGCCGCTCGATGGAGGCACGGCGCTCGGCCACGGTGAGTCCTGCGGCCTCGCGCGGAGTGGCCGCCGCCAGCCTGTCCAGGAAGCGCCTGACCTGCGGATCGAGGGGCACGGCCTTTCAGCGCCTGGGGAGCCTGCCGGGCCTAGAGGGCAAGGGCGCGCCGGGCCGAGGCCGGCCAGCGCGCGAGGTCGAGGCCATGTGCGCAGAAGAGCGCCACCGCCAGGCGGTCCATGCCGAAGGCGACACAGCTCGTATGAGCCAGCGTGCCGTCCTCACTCTCGAGCCCCCAGGTGATCCCGAAGTGGTCGCGATGATAATTGAAGCTCATGCAGGCGGTCGGCTTCGCACCCTCGTAGTAGGGAATCAACAGCTCGAATTTGAGCGACTGCTGGCGTTGGCTCACGGCCATCATCTGGCCGACGCGGCCGAAAAACGGATCGTTCGCCACATCGAGCTGACAGGGCAGCGCCAGCTCGCCGGCGAGCTGCTGCGCGCGGCTCATCCACTCCTCGCGAAACACCTGGATCGCCTCGGGGGAGCCGATGCGCACGAACTCGCGCATCCTGAAGGACTGCAGCCGATCGAGCGCGCGCGAGGGCTCGCGGCGGAAGCAGTCCGCGGCCACATCGAAGATCCAACCGTCCCTGGGCAGACGGCCGCGCTGCGCCGCGAGCGGATATACCGGATAACAGGCCGCAGGCGAGAGCACCAGATCCGAAGGAGCGAGCGAGCGCGTCCAGTCGCCGCCGGACTCATGGCTGTCGGCGGCGGCACGCACCTCCGCTTCGGTGCCGTGCAGCGCGCACACACAGCCGAGCAGGTTGGGGAAGCTCTTGAGGTAGCCCGACTTCTCGAGCTGCGTGCGGCTCATCACCGGCGGAAAGCGCAACACCTCCGCCCTGGGATCACGCTGTCGCGTGACGAAGGCCGTCAGCCGCTGCAGCACCTCTTCGTAGAGGCCGGTGCGGGCATACACGCCATCGGCTCCGATCCGGTGAAACAGTGCCGTACGGATATGTTCCAGCGCATCGGGAACGCTCGGGGACGTTTCCAACTGGGGTGAGCTCATGGATCGTTTTGGAGTCAGTCGCTCAGTGAAGTCGGGACGGCCGCCAGCAGCGAAGTGCCGGCGAGGCTCGCGAGAATCCGGTCGTTGTTGATCATGAGCGGCGATGAGAGCACGTCGCGCAACTGCCGCTCGACGCTGAACTCGCTGTCGCAGCGGTAGCCGGACAGCCCGCAGACGCGCAGGGCGGTGAGCACGGTCGCGACCGCGAGCTCCGAGACCTCCACCTTCGTCAGGGTGATCTGCGACTGGAAATCGAGCGCACCGAGCGCCTTCGGATCGTCCATCCTCAGCTCGTAGGCGCGCAGCGAGTTGGCGAGGACGCCACGCAGCGTCCGCAGCTTCGACTGCGCCTGGGTGAGCTGCGGCGCCCCGGGCGGCGCCTGCCCGCCCGACTGGCGGGCGGCGTGGCGCACGAACGCCTGCGCGCGCGCAGTCGCGCCGGCGGCGATACCCGCCCAGACCGAGCCCCACAGCAGGTGCGCGAACGGCACCATGGTGCGCGAGTGAATGCCCTCGTAGGGCTCGGGCAGCACCTGGCCCGGCGACCCCGATGCCTTGAGTGTATAGCCCTCGCTGCAGGTGCCGCGCATGCCGAGTGTGTTCCAGCCCTGCAGGCGCGTGAGCGTGTAGTCGTCCTTGAGGAATGCAATCAACACCTGGTCGGAGGAGTCGGCATCGGCGGCCCTGCGGGCAGTCGTCACGACACCATCCGCCTGCGAGCCGTAGGAGATGACGGTGGCCCGCCGCTCGAGATGAATGCGGCCGTCGCGATGCTCGACTGCTGCCTCGCTCGAGCGGACGTCCCCGCCGCGCTGGCCTTCGGTCGTGGAGGAAGCCAACAGCAGCTGCTCGGCGCACAGACGGCGCAGCAGCCGCTCGATCGTTTCGCTCGCGCGCCCGTGGCGCACGAGGCAGGCGACCTTCACCTGGTGCATCGCATAGATCATCGCGGTCGAGGAGCAGGCCTGGCCGAGCCTGTAGCAGACGTCGGCAACCTGTTGCACGGACGCGCCTTCACCGCCGAGGTTGGAGGGCACCAGGATCCCGAGAAGCCGCTGCGCCTTTACGGCCGCGAAAGACTCCGCCGGAAATCGCGGTGCCGAGTCGACCTCGGACGCATGGCGGGCGGCAACCGCGGCCACGGCCGCGGAACGCTCGCCGAGAGTGGCTGCCGAAGGAGCGGAACTGGCTGAGGTGGCAAGTGCGACAGACGAATCGTTCACAAAAGCGGTCCCCGCTGGGTTCTAATTCTTTCCTGGCGCTGGTATAGATAGGCTCCCCGGCCTGGCAACTATTAACGCATAAAAGCCGGGCCTGCCGCCAGTACCGGATCACATAACGCACCGAGAGAAACCATGCCGCTCGAAGTAGAGCATCGCGGCTCGCGCGCCCGCTCAGAAGCCCACTCGCAGGCAGATGTCACGATCGGGCTGGTGAACAATATGCCCGACCCGGCGCTCGAAGCGACGGAGCTGCAGTTCGGGGCGCTGCTCGCTGCAGCCGCGGATTCGCTCACGGTGCGCCTGCGCTTCTCGAGCTTGCCGCAGCTCGCGCGCGGTCCTGCGGCACGGGCGCGGATCGACTCGGTTTACTGGCCGCTCGATGAGCTGTTGTCGCAGCGCCCCGATGCGCTCATCGTGACAGGGACGGAACCGCGCACACCCGTGCTAGAGGATGAGCCTTACTGGACGGCCCTGGTGCAGCTCATCGAATGGGCCGACACCCACATGGCAACCTCCATCTGGTCGTGTCTCGCAGCGCATGCGTTGGCACAGGCGCTCACAGGCGTGCGCAGGCGGCGCCTCGAGCAGAAGCGCTTCGGCGTCTTCGAGCACAGCATCCACACCGGGCATCCTCTGCTCGAAGGGCTGCGTGCACCTCTGCTCACGCCGCACTCACGCTGGAACGAGCTGCCTGTGGATGCGCTCGCAGCGGCCGGCTTCAACGTCCTCAGCTTCTCCGATGAGACCGGTGCCGACCTCTTCGTGAGCGAGCGCCGCAGCTCCCTCGTATGCCTGCAGGGGCACCCGGAATACGAGCCGGCGACCTTGCTCAAGGAGTATCGCCGCGACGTCGGCCGGTATTTGCGTGCGGAGCAGCCGGCATGGCCAACCCTGCCGCACGGGTACTTCGCTTCGCGAGCGCTCGAGCTGATCGAGGCGTTCCGCCAGCGCGCCTCGGCGGTGCGGGACCCGGAGCTGCTGGCGGAGTTTCCGATGGCGGAGCTGATCGCGGGGCTCGAGGCGCGATGGCAGCCCGGGGCACGGGCGATTTACCGTAATTGGCTGAAATATGTGGCAAATGCGAAGGAAGGCACGCGCAAATACACCCTCGTCGGGGTATGATCGGTAGCAAAAGAGCGTAGGCGCATGAGCATAATGAGTGAAGCGGGTCCGGTCTCTGCCCTGACTGCACGCGAGCGGCTTCTGGGCCTCGTACGCAAGGCCATGGGCGCCCCGGGCGCAAGCCGTCCGCTGGCCGTCGATGCGCGTCTCTCGGAGCTCGGCATCAGCTCGATCAAGATGGTGGGCCTAATGCTGGCCATCGAGGCAGAGTTCAATCTCACGATCGCGCAATCCGAGATCACCCCGGAGAACTTCGCATCCATTGCCTCCATCGAGGCGATGCTCGAGCGGATCACCCCGGCCGGATCCTGAGCCCCGTTGATTTCCTCGCGCCGCAGTGCCTGCGGCGGCCTCGACGCATTCCTCCGAGACTTCAGCGCGTCGCTTCGAGCGCTGCAATCAGCTCATCGACATCGGCGCTCGTGATCTCGCCGTGTGTCGCGCAGATCCGCACGACTTCCCGCCCCTCGAGCTTTGCGACGGCCACCCATGCACGTCCCGAGGCGAGCACGTGGCGCGCGATCTCGCGGATGGGCGGGAATCCTGCGGGCGGCAGCACGCAGAGCACGGCCAGGCGCGAGTCGTTGGCAATGCTCCAACCCTTCGCCGCGAGGCGCCGCTTCGCGCAGTCGATCACCTGTACGGCCCGCTCCACGTGCGCGCCGTATCCCTCCCACCCCGCCGCGGCGAGTGACAGGAAGAGCCTGAGGCCCATGAAGCGTCGCGACCACTGCACGCTGTTGAGATAAGGATCGATGCTCGTGGCGCTCGAGGGCATGAACTCCGCGCCGACCCGAAACGCCTCGCTGAGGATCGCCGGCTCGCGGGTGATGAACATTCCGCAGCCCATGGTCGTCGCGAGCCATTTGTGCGCATCGATCGTCAGGGAATCCGCGAGCTCGATCCCTTCGAGCTCGCCGCGCAGGCGCTCGGAGCAGAGCGCCGCTCCACCCCAGGCCGCATCGATGTGATACCAGATGTTGCATTCGCGCGCGACGCTCGCACAAGGCTCGAGAGGATCGACCATGCCGGCTCCCGTCGTGCCGGCGGTGGCCGAAATCAACACCGGCAAAACGCCCCGGCGCCGGTCCTCGCGAATCTGCTCGGCCAGCGCACGCGCATCCATGCGGCCGCTGCCATCGGTCGCGATCAGCTTGAGGGCCGAGCGGCCGATACCGGCCTGGTGCACGATCTTGTGCCAGGCGGGCTGACACTCACGTGAAGTGTACATCGCCACGGGTCCGTCGAACGCCCGCACGCCGTCATCGGCAAAACGTGTGTCCGCACGAGTCAAAGCGCAAAGCAGCGCCGTGTAGTTGGCTTCCGAGCCGCTGGTGGTGAAATGGCCGCCGGAGTCCGCGGGCAGGCCCGCACGCTGTGCGAGCGCACGGATGACGTGCTGCTCGATGGCGACCGGCGCGGGCGAGGACCCGGAGCTGGCGAGCTGCGGATTGAATGCGCCGGAGATGCGGTCCGCGCATTGCGACGGGAAGTTGGACGGTGGGTTGAACAGGCCGAAGTAGCGGGGGTGCGTCATGTGCACCGTGCCGTGCTCGAGCCGGCCGATAGTCCAGTCGATCAGCTCCTCGAGCGGCCGGGGCTGAGCGAAGTCGAACGCGGCCAGCTCGCGACGCAGCTCCGTCATATCGATGTCCGGCATGACCGGCCCGCGCAGCACGCGTTGGGTCGCCGCCGCGAGCGCACGGGTCAGGCGGTCGTCGATGGTTTCGCGCACCCGACTCTCGGGAAACAGAGCCGCCACCGGCGGCGCAATGCGATCTGCCGTCATGTGCCCGCGCTCAGCCGGGGAGCGCCGCAGCGAGCGCCTGATCGAGATCGGCGAGGATGTCGTCGATGTGCTCGATGCCGATGCTCAGGCGCAGGGTCTCCGGACCGATGCCGGCCAGCCGCTGCTGCTCGGGCGACATCTGCCGGTGCGTGCTCGAGGCCGGATGACACGCGAGCGACTTCGCGTCCCCGAGGTTCACCAGGCGCTTGAACAGCTTCAGGGCGTCATAGAAGCGGGTCCCCGCGTCATAGCCGCCTCGGACTGCGAAGGTCATCAGCGAGCACGTCCTGCCTTTCAGGTATTTCTGGACCAGCGGATAGTAGGGACTGTCGGGAAAGCCGGCATAGCTCACGGAGGCCACGCGCCGATCGGCGCGCAGAAATTCCGCAACGCGGCGAGCATTCTCAACGTGGCGCTCCATACGCAACGCCACGGTCTCGATTCCCTGCAGCAGGAGGAAGGCACTCAAAGGTGAAAGCACCGACCCCATCGCGCGCTGAAAGACGCTGCGGCAGCGGCCGACGTAGGCCGTGGGGCCGTAGTGATCCGTGTAGACCAACCCGTGATAGGACTCGTCCGGCTGAGTAAGCATCGGGAAGCGCGCGGCGTGGCGAGTCCAGGGGAACTTGCCGCTGTCGATGATGATGCCGCCCATCGTCGTTCCATGGCCGCCGAGGAATTTGGTGAGCGAGTGCACTACGACGTCAGCGCCGTAGTCGATGGGCCGGACGAGGATCGGCGTCGGCACGGTGTTATCGACGATCAACGGCACACCGGCACGATGCGCAATCTCCGCCAAGGCCTCGATGTCGCAGACATTGCCCGCCGGGTTGCCGACGGTCTCGCAGAAGACCGCGCGGGTGTCCTCATCGATGAGGGCAGCAAGCGCTTCCGGCCGGTCCGAGTCGGCGAACTTCGCACGGATGCCGAGCTTCGGCAGGATGTGGCCGAGGAGCGTGTGAGTCGTACCGTAAAGCTGCGGCACCGAGACGATGTTTCGTCCGGCTTCGGTCACGGCGAGCGCGGCATAGTGCAGCGCCGCCTGACCCGAGCTCACACAGAGCGCCCCCATCCCCCCCTCGAGCTGCGCCATCCGCTCCTCGAGCACATCGGTAGTCGGGTTTGCGATCCGCGAGTAGCGGTAGCCGTCCACCTCCAGGTTGAAGAGCGCCGCGCCGTGCTCGGCGCTGTCGAAGGAGTACGCGACGGTCTGATAAATGGGCACCGCCACTGCTTTCGTGGTCGGATCACCCTCGAAGCCCCCGTGCAGGGCTATGGTCTCGGGTCGCATCGTTGCCTCAAGCTGTGTTACCGGCGTCTACCGTCAGGACAACGCCTGTGATGTTGCGCGCCCTCTCGCCGAGAAAGTACTCGACTGCCGCGGCGACGTCCTCCGGCTCCGCCATGCGGCGCAACGCGCTGCGTCGGGCGATCTGCTCGCGCTCCTTGTCGTCCATGGCGTGTGTCATGGCCGTATCGATGAATCCCGGTGCAACGGCATTCACCGTAATCCCGAGCTGGCCCACCTCCCGTGCGAGCGAGCGCGTGAAGCCCTCGAGCGAAGCCTTGGTCGCGGAGTAGGTGGAGAGCCCCTTGTAGCCGCTCGAGGCGACGATGCTCGAGATGTTGACGATGCGGCCCTGGCGCTCGGCCATCATGGCGCGCGCCACGTATTTCGTGAGCAGCAGTGGCGACAGGGTGTTCAGGCGCACCAGCGCCTCGATGTCCGTGTCCCGCATCATGGAGAGAAGCCCCGCGGTACCGAGGCCCGCGTTGTTGACGAGGCCGTATATCGGTCCGATCTCACTGCGCAGCTCGCTCACGAGGCGGCCGATCGCTGCAAGGTCGGCGAGATCGAAGGCGCGAAAGCGCAGCTCACCGGTCTGCGCCCCGCTTCGGTCCGCGCCCGTCGCGGGGGCCGCGAGGCGATCCATTTCGGCGCGCAGCGCCTGGGTCTCACTGCGCGCCAGCGCAACGACCCGATAGCCGCATGCGGCCAGGCGCGAGGCGATGGCGAGTCCGAGACCGCGGCTGCCGCCGGTGACGAGCACGTTACGCATTGCTCGGCTCCTCCTCAGCCTCGCCCCCGCTCTCGCGGCGGCCGACACGCTGACCCGTGTCGTTATGAATCGCTCGCGGCGATTCATTGGGCCGCACCAGCTTTCCCGAAGCCGACATCTCGAGCGATGGGACGAAGCGGATGGCTGCGGGCACCTTGTGGGCCGCAAGCGCCGTGCGGCAGGCCTCGAGAATTTCCTGCCGGACACGCTCATCCGTCTCACGCACGGTCGCGCCGCCATCCGCGAGGACGACCTCTGCCGTGACCACGGCACCGGTGATCGGGCTGCGCCGCGCTCTCACCAGCGACATACGCACTCGCGGGTGTGAGTTGATCACGGCCTCGACTTCCTCCGGATGCACCTTGAGGCCGCCGACGTTGATGATTCCTCCGCTGCGGCCGATGAAATGGTAGCGCCCATCGCGCAGCTCCACACGATCGCCGAGATCGACGAATCCTTCTGCATCGCGCAGAGACGGAGCACCGGCACCGAGGTAGGCCGCCGCATTGCCGGGCGATTTGATTCTCAGCGTCCCGCGACTGACGTCCAGCTCGACGCCATGCTCGGATGTACCGATCAGGCTCGCGGGAAATCCTGCGCGCCCATCACGCACCTCGAAACCAACACCGGCCTCGGTGGAGGCGAAGGCATGCGCCACCACTGCCCGCGGAAACGCAGCGCGCAGCGCATCGAGAATGCCCTGATCGGCGATCTCACCGGAAAGGCGTACATACGCCGGAGAGAAACGCGCCGCCGCACCGCTCATCAGCGCCTTGCGCCAATGCGAGGGGGTCCCCGAGATGTGGGTGACGCCGGCTGCTGCCGCGCGCGCCAGGAACTGCGTCGTGTCCTCGTCCTTGCTCGAGAGCAGGAGAGAGCCGGCGTAGAGCCCGCGAAGATAGATCTGCAGGCCGCCGTAGCGGCGGATGTCATAGAACGTGCTCCAGACCGGTGCCGTGTCCCGCCCCGGCCGGTCAGCACGGGAAATAAAGGCGTTGGTGAGACTCGCGAGCGTGTGCGCGACCAGCTTCGGAGCCCCCGTCGTCCCGGAGGTGAGAAGCACCCACTCCGTGTCGCACTGGCGCGGGCTGGCGCGCTGCGACGGGTGAGCGCCGCCGGGCGGCCTCAGCTCCGCCTCCACCGCGAACTCGAGGCCCGCTCCCGCGGGTGGCTCGCTGCTCGCGGCGTCCCCCAGCCAGGCGTCGGCCTGCGCGCTGCGCGCCACATGGGGCAGATGCTCCGGTGGCAGATCGGGTGTGCAGAGCACCATCCGTCTGGCGATGCCGTCGAGCTCGAGGAGCGCCAGCGCTGCGGTGAGCTGATCGCGTATCGCGACGATCACGCAGCGGCCGCGCAGCGCCTCGAGGCTGCCGCCGAAAAACGAGCCCCTGGCGAGCGATGCCAGCGGAACTGCCTGCGCAGCATCGATCAGCGCGCCGCCGCTCGCGGCGGCGGCCTCGATGACCGCGTCCCGAAGCGCCATGAAACTACGCCGCGCGGGCTTCGTACAGCCTGACGAAATCCCCGAAGGTGACGGGGAAGCTCTCCGCCGTATCGAACGGATCGTATCCGAGCGAGTCCTCGAGACGCGCCACGATGAGCGCGAAGCTCAGCGAGTCGAGCCCGCATTGGAGCAGCTTCAGGTCATCCGTGAGCGGCGCGAGCTGGCGCTGCTGCTCCCGGGCGACTTCCTGAAAGAGCGTGGTAATTGTCGATCTCACCGCCATGGTGCTGACTACCTTGTGATGATTGAGCGTGCCCGATTGGCACGTTCTTATGTTATGGATTCGTCGTGAGCGGACGGTGTCGGCTCACAACCCCTCGGGAGAGTGTATACGCACGGCGACCCATGCAGTAGCCGCCGCGCTGCCCTCTTTGTGTGCAGCGTCACAATGTTGGAACCTGCCCGCGCGCGAATACGCTCGCGGTCGCAGCGGGACGACGCTGGCTGACAAGGATGCTCATCTGCGCGCGCGCCTCTGTCGCGAAAGCGAGACTCGAAAAAGAACGATATAAATCAATGAGTTAATGTCACTCTGGAGAACCGCATCTCATCGCCCAGTCGTTGTCGCCCGACAGCGCTATGTCCAATCGCGCTGTAACGCCCGCGTCAAGGTCATTTTCTCATTCAGAAACAAGGACATGTGATTTTGGCATGTGACCTGCACTACTTGGGCGGGCACTTGGCAGGAGGCCGGGGTCGCACGAGACGGCGCCGACACCGGTGGACGGGTGTCACGCCAAATGGACGCTGGAGAGAGTGTAACGATGATGATTCGGGGAGTCGGACCGTTGCGCATTGCGCAACTCGCGCTCGCGGCGCTCATGTGTGCCAGCCTGTGGGGCTGCGGCTCGGACAGCTCGACGGCCGCCAGCTCAGCGGCTGCCGGCGCCAGCGCGGCAACGGCCACCAGCGGCAGCTCGCCTGCCAATCCTGCAGTCAAATCGGTCACGCTCTCCTGGAGTCCGCCCACGCAGAACAGCGACGGCAGCTCCATCACCAATCTAGCCGGCTACACGCTGCACTACGGCACGAGCTCTCAGGACTACACCGGGAGCATCGAGATCACCGACCCGACGAAGACTTCCTATACCGTGAGCGACGGCGGCTTCCCGCCGGGGACCTACTATTTCGCTATCTCCGCGTACAACGCCCAACAGGTCTCGAGCTCGCTGTCGGGTGAGATCAGCGTTACGGTCGACTGAGCCGCTCAGGGAGCGGCAGCCCCGCCTCGATCCGCCTCATTGGAATGCGGGCGGTAGCCGATCATCACGAACACGCGGTTCTCGTCATAGCCGGAGCCGCCGAAGATCGGGTTCGGGATGCCGGCGGTGCGGCGGAACGAATGGTCATAGCGCGCGTACAAGACGACCCAGCGCCCGGGCTGGTAGGCGAGACCACCGCTCACGGTACCGGTTTTGTCGGTGAAACCCTGGTTGACGTAGTCGTAGTGACTGTACATCCCGGAGAGGCTCGCCGTCAGCTGAGTCGTGATGGCCCGTCCAACTCTCACCCCCAGGACCTCACGAGTGACATTGAAGACCGGTTGCAGGTCGTATATGTCGCGCTCCCATGAGCCCGTCAGACCGATGCTGGTACGCAGCTTGACGAAGCTCCAGCCCGCCGAGCCATAGTCACGCAGATAGTTGGAGCTCGTCTGCGTGACCGGCGCGATGACGATGCCCCCGCCGGCACCGGCTCTCAGGTTGCTGAAGCTGCCGCTGGAATCGGTGTACTCCCGGCCGCCACTCACGGTTACGACAGAGAAAGGTGAGATCTGACGCGTCAGGGTCAGGCGCGCAAGCGGTGTCGTCTTCCAGGATCCGAGGTCATCGGCCTGGGTCACGCCCAGCTGCGCGTCGATCGATGTCCGCGCGCCGCCGACCTGGTAGTGGCCGTAGGCTTCGCGGCGGTTGTAGTCGGTGTTGACGGCCGTGTTGTCGAAGCGCAGCTGCTCGCCTGCCACCGCGAGCGAGAGGCTCGAGAGCGCGGAGAGCTGCCGGCCGACTTCAGCGGATGCGGTCAGGTTATGACCGTCGAACGGGCTGGTTTCGTAGCTGTTACGCGAGTAGCGGGCGTCGAACTTCACGAAGCTCGCATCGCTCGGGCGCAGCGTCAGGTCCGGACCCGTCGAGAAGACGTTCACCCGCTGCAGGTTAGTGGGCGTGACCGCAGCGAAGGGATTGGTCTGTTGCTCGCCGTAGTCATCCGCAATGGCCCACCTCAGGCGATCGGACCACAGCTTCGCGGTCAACAGTCCGTCGAAACGCCCGAGCAGCTGGTTGCGGAAGGCATGCTGGAGATAATCGATGTCGGTAAAGGTGCCGACTCCGATGGCATCGAGGCGCGACCCGCTGCGCCGCAGGTCGAAATCGGCGTTCGCGGCCGCCAGCGTCTGCGACTTCGGGTTGGTCGATGAGAGATTGACGTTGTCGGTCTCGCCGATACCGGCTGCGACTCCGTAGCGAGTCAGATTGGCGGGCTCCGGCCCGAGCTCGGCTGAGTTGTCTCCCGGGGACAGGTAGCCGGGCAGCACGGCCGCGCCCGGGAGCACCGCGGCCGGACTCCCCACGCCCGGCACCGCCTGCACCGGCGGCGCCTCGGCGGGATTGGTCTCTTGTGCGGCAGTTTGGGCGAGAGCGAGGGCCGGCGATGCCAGTGCCAGTGCTATGAGGGCGCGGCTTGCGGACCCCCGGAACGGATGCGACATCCTAACGCTTGACCTCGGGTGCGCCGTATCCCGAGTAGCCGTAATGGGTGTAGTAGCCGTCTGAGCTTCCGCCGTGAGCATCATTGAGCACCAGGCCATGCAGTTTGGTTTTGTCTATGAGGGCAATCGCATCGAGCAGCGCGTGGCGAGGAGTCTTGCCGGCTCGCGTGACCAGGAGGATCTTGCCCGGTACCTGCTTCAGCGCCCGCGCCTCACTCGAGGCGAGCAGCGGTGCGGAATCGAACAGCACCAGCCGGCGTGGATGGCGGGCCGTGAGGCGGGTCGCGATCTGTGCCATCCGCGCGCTCGCCACCAGCTCCGCTGCACCGTCGATGGCATTGCCGGCCGGGAGGATTTCGAGGCCCTTGATATCCGTGCCGATCACGAGCGACTCGACGTCCACGGTCTCGTCGGCGAGCGCATCGAGGAGCCCTGGCACGCCCTGCAGGCCGAAGGTGCGGCTGAGGTGCCCCTTCGGCAGATCCGCATCCACCAGGAGCACGGACACATCGCGCTCCCGTGCGACGCTCAGCGCCAGGTTGAGCGCCGTGAACGTCTTGCCCTCGCCCGGCAGGGCGCTGGTGACGAGCACGAGCCTCGATTCCGGGCGAGCCTCCGGGCCGAGCATCGCCTGAATGAGCGGACGTTTGATCTCCCGGTAGTAATCGGCAAACCTGCGCTCCAGCCCCGCCTCGGGAATCTCCCCTTGGGCGCGCAGCAGGTTGAAATCGATCGTGATCCGCTGCTGAGGGGTGTGGACCACGCGCGGGGCCGGCTCGACCGGCACTTCGGGAGGGGGTGCCTGGACGGTTGGAGCGGCGCTGGCGGGCGCCGTGGGCGCCCTCCTCACCTTATCGAGTGCATTCTCGATGATGCTCATGCGTTCACCACCGGCGTCCCAGGGATACCGCTCAATCTGATTCCGAAATAGCTGAGCACCAGCACCACCACGAAGCCGAGGATCAGACACGTCAGGGCGATGGAGAACCGCCTGATCTCGCCGCGAGCGCTCAGTGCGCTGCGCGTCGGAAATGCGGAGCCGACGACGGCCACAACGGGGATACCCGTCAGTTGCCGCAGCGCCGTCGGGGAGCCGACGACCGGATGCATCTGGTTGAGAGCGTACCCGATCACCCCGCCCGCACCCAGCGCGAGGATCAGCACGACCGTGAGAAGCTTGCCGCGCTGCGGCGCGACCGGCGCGTAGCTCACGGCCGGCGGCTGCACCAGCGCGAAGCGCACCGCGCCCGCGTTCCCCGCGCGCTCGCCGAGCCTCGCCTTGTCGTAGCTCGCGAGCAGCTTCGTGTACTGCGACTTGTTGATCTCGTAGTCCCGGCTCAACTGCGCGTACTGCGCCTCGAGCTCCGGCGTGGTATTGAGCAGGTGAGTGAGCTCATCCACCTTGCGCTGGTGCTCGTTGAGCTCCGCGCGCAGCTCCGCAATGTTGACATCGGCCTTGTTGAGGGCGAGCCGGATGCTCTGATAGATGGGGTTGCTGCTCGCCCCGCTGAGCGCCGCCGCATCGGCATCGCCGCGCCGCAGCGCCGCGATCTCCTGTGCGCGCCGGCGCTGCAGAGCTGCGAGGTTCTGCTTCGCCGCGATGACATCCGGGTATTTGTCGGTGTATTTGAGCAGCAGCTCGTTCAGATGCGCCTGCTCCAGCTGAATCTGCGTCAGCGTGTCGCCTGCAACCACGGTACCGTTCGGTCCGAACACCGGGGCGGCATCGGCAGCCGAGATCGCCGCATCACCGTGCAGCTGCGCCAGCAGCTCTTTGCGCTGGGTGTCGGCAACCACCAGCTTGGTGTTGACATCGGAGATGGCCTGGGTCTCACGGTCGAGCTGCTCGTAGTAGCCGCCATTCTGCGAAGTCAGCAGCCCCATGTGCTGCGACTTGAAGGCCGCCAGCCGATCCTCCGCCGACTGCAGCCGCTTCTGATAGTCGGCGATCTGCGCCTTGAGGAAGTCCTGTGCGCGCTGCGAGCCTTGCTGGCTGCCGCCGAGCGTCTCGTTGACGAGGGAGCTCATGAGCAGCCGCACCACCTTCAGGGCGCGTCCGCGGTCCTCGTCCTGGTAGCTGATGCCGTAGGTCGTGCTGGCCGGATTGTTGGGATTACTGCCAACCCCCTGATCCGGGGTGCGCTCGACGGTGAGCACGATGCGCTTGGTGAGGGCATCGAGCACTCCCTCGCGATCCGCCGGGCTCATGCCGCTCGCCGGCAGGATTCCGACCTGCTCGGCGAGCCGGGTGAGCTGCGGTTTCGCGAGCAGCGCCTGGCGGACGTAGTTCAGCTGGACGGCGACGTCCTGGTTGGTCGCGAGTCCCTCCAGCACCGGACTGAGAGCGGTGCGGGTATCCACCAGGATCTCGGCCTGCGCCTCGTAACGATCCGGCATGGCGAAGATGAGGAGCCACCCGATGACCGCCACCCCCACGGCCGAGAGCAGCGCCAGCCAGCGGTAGCGCCAGGCGCCGCGCAGCTCATCGAGCAGAGACTCGAGCTTTTTCGTCATGACGATCAGAACCTGCTTTCGGGCACGACCAGAACATCCCCCGGCTTCAGAGGCAGGTTCTGCGACATGTCACCGCTGTTGACGAGGGCGCCGAGGCGCACCGGGATGTCCTGCTCGGTGCCGCCGGCCGAGCGAATGATCCGCGCCCGGTTGCCCGCGGCGTATTCCGTCAGGCCGCCGACTGCCAGTACCGCATCGAGCACCGTCATCCCCTGATGATAGGCGATCGCCTCCGGCGTCTTCACTTGGCCGATCACCTTCACCTGACTGTAGAGGCTGGCCGGCTTGGTCACGATGACGTTGACGTGCGGCGAGCGCACGTAATCCGAGAGCTTCGTCTCGATGTCGTGGGCGAGCTGGCTCGGTGTCTTGCCGACAGCCACCATGTCCTCATCGAGGGGGGTGGAGATCTTGCCGTCGGGACGCACCGGCACCTCGACGCTGAGATCGGGGTTCTGCCAGACGAAGACTTTGAGCTCGTCCCCCGGACCGATGATGTAGTTGGGAGCTGGCGCCGATGTCTGTGCCGACGCCACCGATAGCCACAAGAGGGTGCCGAGAAGGGCCCCCCACACGCCAACCGCGGAGTTCTTCTGCTTCATGTCGACTTCTATTTCAATGTCGAGTGCCACCGCCGCGGGCTGTTTCGCTCGAGGCTGAGGTGGGCCGGGACTTCTGAACGGCGCGCGTGGAGCGAAGCTCCCCCGGGCCGCTATCGATTCGCGCAGCCGTATGTGGCCATTCTACCACGAGCGGGAGGGGCTCCGCCGCGTGCTTTTTTTGACAGAACGTGACCGCTTTTGACAGTAGCGGACAGGGGTCATCGACCTGACATGATGGTGTCGCCGGATTCTGTCACATGGGATCAACAGCCCATGCCTATTTTTTCAGTGCGAATAGAAAATGTGCACTCTGTCTCAAACTCCCGACAGCGGCACGAGGAACCTTGCCTCACCATGCGGCGCATTCTTTGGGTTATGATACGTGCCGGTGCAGGGAGGCTTGGGGCATCGTGGCGGAAAACGAACAACCACGGCGTCTGCAGGGCGCCTGGGAACACGCCAGGAGCCGAGCCCGCATCCGCTGACACCCGACCAGTGACAGATGGCCGAGTGTCGGAGAAAAGGCACGAGAGTTGCACGTAAGCGTGACTGTACGCCGCCCGTTGTACCTACCCGCAATGGGTATCGCCGCGGGCGCCGTACCTGCGCGTCCCGGATGAAGTAACCACAACTCCAAATGATCGAGACGGCCGCGGGGCCGCAAGGTGAAGGGCATCATGTCGACGGTTTCGGAATCGTTCGCACACCGCCGCGTACGGCTCGGGAACGTGGAGCCGGCTCTGGTCGCGCTGCTGAAGCAGCTCGACCCGATCATCGTCGTCCTTTCGCTCTTCGGCTGCGAGCTCGCCTATGGCGATCGGCTGTCGCCCGCCTTCGCGGCCCTGGCGATCCTCATCTTCATCGTCTGCAGCCAGCTCTTCGGGCGCGCCGGCGCCTCCGAGGAGCCCACCTTCGTACAGTGGGACTTCCGCAAGAGCTACACGCGCGTGCTGGTGCAGTGGGGAGCGATGATCGGGCTGCTCCTGCTGGCCGCATATGCCTTCGAGGTGCCCGACTGGTTCAAGCGCAACGTGTTCCTGACCTGGTTCATCGTCACCCCGATCGGCCTGACAGGCACTCATGCTCTGCGCCATCGGATCCGCTGGCTCGCCGCCCACGGCAGCGATGCGCCGCGCTATATCATCATCGGTGTCAATGAAGTCGGCGTCGAGCTGGCCCGCCGCCTGCCGCAGGCCGGTTTCCTGGGTTATTTCGACTTCCGCAGCGTCGATCGGGTGGCCAAGGTCCTCGACCTCGACAAGCTCGCAGGGCACTGCAAGGACGTCGCCAACTACGTCCGCAAGCAGGGCGTCAAGGTGGTCTACATAGCCCTGCCGCTCGCGAACGTGCCGCGCATGAGCGAGCTCGTCAACGCGCTGCGCGACACGACCGCATCGGTGTACTTCGTGCCGGACGCGTTCGCTTTCGATCTGATCCAGGGCCGCTTGGTCGAGATCAACGGCATGCCCGCGCTCTCGGTGTGCGAGACCCCTCTGCACGGCATGCCCGCCGTGTGCAAGCGGATGATGGATATCGTCCTCGCGGGCCTCGGCCTGCTGCTGCTCTCGCCATTCCTCTTTCTCATCGCGGCCGCCGTCAGGCTGACCTCACGGGGCCCCGCCCTCTTCCGCCAGCGCCGGTATGGCCTGGATGGAGAGGAGATCCAGGTCTACAAATTCCGCTCCATGAGGGTCCAGGAGGACGGTCCGGTCGTCACGCAGGCACGCAAGGGCGATCCGCGCGTGACCCGGGTAGGCGCATTCCTGCGCAAGAGCTCGCTCGATGAGCTGCCGCAGCTGCTCAACGTCCTGCAGGGGAAGATGAGCCTGGTCGGACCCCGCCCGCACGCGATCGCTCACAACGAGCTCTACCGTAAGCTCATCAACGGGTACATGATCCGGCACAAGGTTCGACCGGGCATCACGGGCCTGGCACAGGTCAATGGCTTGCGGGGCGAGACGGAGACCCTGGAGAAGATGTCTGAGCGTGTGCGCTATGATCTCGAGTACCTGCGCCACTGGTCGCCCTGGCTCGACATCAAGATCCTCATCAAGACCGTAGGGGTGGTCCTGCGCGACCGCCGCAACGCCTATTAACGGAAAACAGGCGTGGGTGCGTGCCCTGGAGCGCACCGCCGCCATCGAGCGAAATCCGCGCCGTACCCTGGGCCTGGTCATCGCGGAGCTGGCCGAGCGCAATCGCGCCGCGCCGGCCCTGTGCTCGCCGCAGGTTACTCTCACCTACCAGAGCCTTACCGAGAGGGCGAACCGGTATGCCCGCTGGGCGCTCGCACAAGGGTTGGCGCCAGGCGATGTGGTCTGTCTGCTGCTCGAGAACTGTCCGGATTACCTGGCGATATGGCTGGGCCTGACTCGGGCGCGGATCACGGTGGCCCTGCTCAACACGCACCTCACGGGCGAGCCGCTGCAGCACTCGATCCGCATCGTCGGGCCGAGCCGGCTCATCGCCGGGATCTCGTTCACCCAGCGGCTGCACGACGGACCCGATGCGATCGCGCAGAGCCTCTCCTGCTGGACCCACGGAGGGGACGATGCACGGCTGCCGCGGGTGGATAGAGCCCTCGGGGAATTCTCCGCGGCGCCGCTGACCGAAGCCGAGTGTGCAGCACCCGCACTCGCGGACCGGGCGCTCTATATCTATACCTCGGGTACCACCGGACTGCCCAAAGCCGCGGCGGTCAGCCACCACCGCCTGATGCAGTGGAGCCATTGGTTTGCCGGTCTCATGGACATTACTCCGGCGGACCGCCTGTACGACTGCCTGCCCATGTACCACAGCGTGGGCGGAGTCGTCGCGACGTGCGCGAGTCTGGTCGGGGGTGGCACCGTGGTGGTGCGTGAGCGGTTCTCGGCCAGCCGGTTCTGGCAGGACATCCGGGAAGAGCGCTGCACCATCTTCCAGTACATCGGCGAGCTCTGCCGTTACCTCACGAGCAGCCCCGGCCCGGGGCCGGGCGAAGAGACAGGCCACAGCCTGCGGCTTGCCTGCGGCAATGGCCTGCGGGGCGAGGTCTGGCAGGAGTTCCAGAGCCGCTTCCGCATCCCGCAGATCCTCGAGTACTACGCCGCGACCGAAGGCACCTTCTCTCTCTACAACTGCGAGGGGCGGGTGGGCTCCATCGGGCGGATCCCCCCCTTCCTCTCGCATCGCTACCCGGTGGCCCTCGTGCGCAGCGATCCAGCCTCCGGAGCGCCGGTGCGCGATGCTGAGGGCCGCTGCATACCGTGCGATCCCGGGGAGACCGGCGAGGCCATCGGGCAGATCGCCCTCTGCGCGGGCAGCCCCGGAGCACGTTTCGAGGGCTACGCCGACGCCGAGGCCACTCGCCGCAAAGTATTGCGGGACGTCTTTCAGCCGGGAGATGCCTGGTACCGGACCGGTGACCTCATGAGCCGCGACGCTCAGGGGTTCTATTACTTCGTCGATCGGATCGGCGATACCTTCCGCTGGAAGGGAGAGAACGTCTCGACCACCGAGGTTGCTGCGGTGCTCGCGGGCTGCCGCGGCATCACCGACGTCGCGGTATACGGTGTGCCCGTTCCCGGAACCGAGGGCCGGGCCGGGATGGCCGCGCTGGTGGTCGGCCCGGAGTTCGAGCTCGCGGGCTTTCGGCAGGAGCTGGCCGGAAAGCTCCCGGACTATGCCCGTCCGGTGTTTCTGCGGATCGTGTCCGCACTCGAGGTCACCGGCACTTTCAAGCTGCGCAAGCAGGAGCTCGCCGAGCAGGGCTACGACCCCGCTCGGACGGACGATCCGATCTACTTCGACGTCGCCAGTAAGGACCGGTACGAGAGACTCGATCCTGTGCTCCACCAGCGGATCATTGCCGGAGGCGAGCGGCTCTAGCGGCCTGCTCGGCCCGTGCGTCGAATCTTTGAAAAACTTCACAGTCTTCAGCCGTAGAAAGTGGTCTATAATGTCGCAGTTACGCGACGACCACTTGAAGAATAATCCCTCGCCCGGGGAAGACCATGAGTTACAAAAGAGAGGCGGAGGCTCAATTGAGTCATCCACCCGATCACATCACCAGACCGACGCCCTTCCCAGCCAACGCCTCGCAGCGCATGATCCCGCGCAGAGCCACCGGCTGGGACCCGTATGAAGTCTGGCGAACACGCGTCAAGAAGCGCCCCGATCACGAAGGCGAGGCTTTGGACAAGGTGGGATAACCATAGGAGGTGCCCGGATGAGCGATGATCGGGAGGGTCACGCTCGCCGGTATCGCAGCGCTCTGGGCGCATTCGCCACTGGGGTCACCATCGTGACTACCCGGGACGAGGAAGGCCGGGACATCGGCCTGACAGCCAACAGTTTCAACTCCGTCTCGCTCGACCCGCCCATGGTCCTCTGGAGCCTCGCCAAGAGCGCCCGGAGCCTCTCGGCCTTCCTCGCCGCACCGCATTTCGCCGTTCACGTGCTCGCAGCCGATCAGGAGGAGCTGTCGCTGCGGTTCGCCACCCGCGGCTCGGAAAAGTTCGCCGGCCTTGCCATCGAGCGCGGCGCCGCGCAGGTGCCGCTGCTGCGCGGCTGCTCGGCGCGCTTCCAGTGCCGCACCGCCTTCCGGCACGAAGGCGGCGATCACGTCATCTTCGTGGGCGCGGTGGAAGCGTTCGACCACTCCGACCGCCCGCCGCTCGTCTTTCACGGCGGGCGCTACGCGCTCGCCGTGCAGAAAGAGCCCGCCGCACAGTCGTCCCAGGAGACTGCCGAACCCGACAGCAGCTTCAGTCAGGACTTTCTCATCTATCTCCTCGGGCGCGCGCGCTTCCAACTCTTCCTGACACTGCGGCGGGACCTCGAGAAACACGGGTTGAGCGAAGTGCAGTGGTTCGTGCTCAGCATCCTCGGCGTGACCGACGACCGCACCGTCGCGGAGCTCGACCGCCTGCTCTGGTACACGGGTCAGCGCGTGACCTATGAGCTGCTCGCGAGCCTCACGGCGACCGGATTTGCTGACCTGCACGGAGGTTACGATCCTCACGCGAGAGTAACTCTGACCGACAACGGCAGGCGCGCCGTCATCGAGCTGGTTGCGGCGGCGAAGGCCGCGGAGGACCACGCGGAGCGCAACCTCGGCACCGCCGAGGTGCGGATGCTGAAGCGGGCGCTGCGCGCGATCATCCGCGAGACCGACCCCGGAAGGCCGCCAGTGCTGGTTCCAACCTACCCCGAGTGACCGCGCCCTTGCCGCTAACCTCCGCATCCGCGCAATTCCAACGTCAGCTCGTCGAGCTGGAGAGCACCGCGCGCGACGTGGCGGCACCCAACGCCGCGGACGTCGATGCACGCTCCAGGTTTCCGCAGGAGACACTCGAGGCGCTGAGGAAAGCGCGCCTGCTCGCCGCGCCGATACCGCAGGATTGCGGCGGTCTCGGTTACGGCATCGTCGAGCTCGCCGAGCTCTGCTCGACGCTCGCCAAGGCATGTGGCTCGAGCGCCATGGTGCTTGCCATGCACTACGTGCAGGTGGCCTGTCTCGTACGGCACGCCGGCGAGGCGGGATGGTTTCGTGCCTATCTCAAGGAGCTCGCGCAGCGGCAGTACCTGCTCGCCTCCATGACTTCGGAGAACGGGACCTTCGGGGAGATGCGCACGAGCCTATGCGCCGTGCGTCGCGAGAACGGCCGGTTCTCCCTGGAGAAGGATGCGACGACCGGCTCTTATTGCGCGCAGGCAGACGCCATCCTCGTCACGGCGCGCCGGGCTCCCGATGCGGCGGGCACCGACCAGGTGCTGGCTCTGATCAACCGCGGCGACCGGCAGCTCACCCAGACCGGTACGTGGGATGCCATGGGCATGCGAGGCACCTGCAGCCCGGGCTTCCGGCTCGAGGCGCAGGCGCCCGAGGAGCAGATCCTCCCCCTGCCCTTCGCCGACATCGCGGCCCAGACCATGGTCCCCTACTCGCACGTCCTCTGGTCGAGCCTCTGGTGGGGAATCGCGGCGGATGCGGTCGCGCGCGCCGCGGATCTGGTCCGCGGTAGCGCGCGCCACAATCCGGGCGCCGTGCCACCGAATGCCGTTCCCCTCGCCCAGGTCTCCGCCGATCTGCAGTCGCTGCGTCACAACTGGCTCGCGGTCGCGGCCGCCCTCGATGGCCTCGAAGTGCAGGGCGCCGCCGGCCGCCGGGAGCTCAACTCGATAGGCTGGGCGCTGAAGCTGAACCATCTGAAGATCGCGGCCTCGGAGGCCGCGCCGCGCATCGTCCACCAGGCGCTGCAAGTGACCGGCATCCTCGGCTACAAGAACGACACGCGCTACAGCCTGGGCAGACACTACCGCGACGTACTGTCGGCGTCGCTCATGATCTCGAACGCGCGCATCGCTGCGAAGAACGCCTCGATGCTGCTCGTGTTCAAGGAAAACTGATCCAACAGTCGCGGTCCGGCTCCGGACTCGCGCGGACCCTCAGCGGCCGCCCTTGCCCATGCAGACGATCTCGGCCGTCTGCAGGAGGATCGTGAGGTCGAACAGCAGGGAATTGTTCTTGACGTAGTAGAGGTCGTACTGGAGCTTCTCGAGCGAGTCCTGCTCCGAAGACCCGTAGGGATAGCAGATCTGCGCCCAACCGGTGATGCCGGGCTTCACACAGTGCCGCTCGACGTAGTAAGGGATGTGCTCGGAAAGCTCGGCCACGAATTGCGGCCGCTCCGGCCGCGGTCCGACCAGGCTCATCTGTCCGCGCAGCACGTTGAAGAGCTGCGGCAGCTCATCGAGCCGGGTTTTCCTCATGAAAGCGCCCACGCGCGTGACTCGCGGGTCGCGCTTCTGCGCCCAGCGCGCCTGGCCGTCGCACTCGGCATCGATGCGCATGCTGCGGAACTTGATCACATCGAAGAGGCGGCCACCCAGGCCGACGCGGCGCTGGCGATAGAGGACGGGAGCTCGCCAGCCCTCCTCCAGCTTGACCAGAAGCGCAATCAACAGCATGAGCGGCAGCGCGAGGACCATCGCGGCCAGGCTCACCGTCAGATCGAGCGCCCGGGAAGTGATGAGCCGCATGGGATCGCGCCGGAATCCCTGGCCGAAGATGAGCCAGCTCGGGTTGAGGACGTCGATGCGCACGCGTCCGGTCTCGCGCTCGAGGAACGTGAGCAGCTCGGTCACTTCGACGCCTGCGAGGCGACACTTGAGGAGCTCCGCGATCGGAAAGCCGCTGCGCCGGTCATCCATGGCGACGACCACCTCGACGGCGCCGAGCTTCTCGCACAGACCCACGAGGCTTCCGCCCGGATCGAGGACCCTGTCGAGAGCTACCGCCCGCTCCGTTCTGTGGGCCGGGACGAAGCCAACGACGATGAAGCCCCGCCGATCCGCGCGGCGGCGAAGTCCGCCAATTGCAGCCGCCGAGGCCCCGGCACCGTAGACGAGCACCCGGCGCTTGAAGAGGTTCTCATCGACCACGTGCGAAAAGATCACGCGTGAGACCGTGACCCCGCACAACCCGCCGATCGCCGCGAGCGCCTCGAGTCCGCGCCCCATCCAGAGCGCCGGCACGAGATAGAACAGGGTCGCTGTGATGATGAAGCCGACGAAGAGCGCCAGGGCCACGCGCGCGGCCATGCCGGCGAGGCGCGCCCGCTGCCGCAGACTGTACAGCCCGAAGGCGAGGAAACAGATCATCATGACGCCGCTGAAGAGCAGCGCGCGCGGCCAGACCGCGCCGGGCAGCTCCGGCAGCCCGGCAACCGAAATGGGGCTCGCACCGAACCGGGCCATCACGGCGCCGTATACGGCTGCGAAGAATACCGTGGCCTCGATCGCTGACAGCACTGCCATCGAGACGGGGACGTGGTGTCCGAGCATGCGGAATCGCATAAGCTCAGTCGCTCGATTCTGCAGGCATTCCTGCCCGGGCGCTCAGCCCTCTTTTTTTGCCGGGATCCGCTCGACCCGGCACGTGCGATGGTGCCATTGTTGTTGATCCCCGTGCCCATACTGTCGCACGACCACGACCTTCGGGGCAAGCGCGGAGCTGGGCACTATTGGACATATTGGAAGGAACGAGAACAGTGGCCGGGAATCACCCGTCCGCCGCGAGCCCGCATGCGCAGCCGGCCTTCGTTTACCCAGCGAGCGGGTGCCGGGCCATGACGCTTACGCGAGGATTACACAGCCGCGCCGCCGCGTATATTCGTAGTAATACTGAGGCCGCCCCGGCCTGCGGACGGGAGAAGCTCGATGGTGGCACTCGGGACTTCTGACATCACCGATGAGCCCCGCCTCGAGCGCGTCGGGATACATCCGCTCGGGCGATGAGGCTAGACCCGATTGGTGAGCAGCTCGAATCCGAACTGATGCGGACTGCTGAACCACCCGGCGACGCCGATGCGGCGTATGTGATACGGATCGGCAAGCGGCGTGTTGGCTCCGCCGTAACACGATGCGCAGCAGGAGAAGCCCTGCTCCCGCAGCAGCTCGAGTGACCGCTCATTGATGTGCTGCTTGCCGCCGAACGGGTACGCAAACAGCTCGGCCGGTACGCCGAGCTCTTGCTGCAATTTTTTCCTGGAAAGCTCGAGCTCAGTCCGTATCGTCTGCTCATCGGCCGAGCCCATATCGATGTGGCTATCGGTATGACAGCCGAACTCGAACCCCTGTCCGGCCAGCGCTCGCAGCTGATCCCAGCTCATCCAGCCGGGCTGCACAGGCAGAGACTGGTCCCAGAATGGAACGATCTGCGAGCCGATGAAGCCGGTAGTGACGAAGAAAGTGGCCGGCAGGCCCAGCTTGCGCAAAATCGGTGCCGCTACCTGGAAATTATCCAGATAGCCGTCGTCGAAGGTGATCGACAAGGTACCGCCCATGGGGCGGTGCTCCCGGACCGCAGCCACCTGCTCGGAGAATGGCACCACCGTGAAATAGCGCCGAAAGAAACGGCAGAACGCTTCGAACTTGGCGCCGCTGCAGGTCAGACCGTCGCTCGGCAATTGATCATTGACACGATGGAACGCGATGACGACCATCTTGGAGCTGAAGTCGCGCGCGTACATGCCGGCCGCCGCCGCCGCATGGCCCCCTGCTGCCTTGATGACCTTGTTTAAGTTGATGGACATTATCGCGCCAGGTCTTTATCTGGCAATATAGCCTAGCAGAGCCGCTCGCTGAAGGCTGAACGACTTGGGTTATGTAACCGCCTCTCCATACGTCCATTATGTCTACTTGGAGGGTTGGCGGACAACCGGCTTGCGGATCGCTAGCCAACCGCGCCTAAAACGAGAAATCGCGCGTGCTGCTTGAAACACTGTTCCTCCTTTCCGTCGCGATAACGCTGTACGTCTACGCCGGGCACCCCGTGGTGCTTTACGTGCTGGCGCGCCGCCGTCCCCGTCCGTGGTCGCGGGGAGACGTGCGCCTGTCCGTCGCGGTGTATATATCCGCCTTCAACGAAGAGAGAGGGATCCGCGACAAGATCCGGAATCTGCTGGAGCAGGACTACCGGGGACCCTGCGCGATCGTCGTCGCCAACGACGGATCTTCCGATGGCACGGCCGACATCGTCCGCTCCTATGGCGACCCGCGCATCGTGCTGCACGACTTCACCGAGAATCGGGGGAAGGCGACGATGCAGAACGAGATCGTCCCCGGATTGAGCCAGGACATCGTGATATTTTCCGATGCGACCGCGGCCTGGCCCAGGGATGCGATCAGCAAGATCGTGCGGAACTTTCACGACCCGGAAGTCGGTTGCGTGGCGGTCGACCTCCTCTTCGTCAGCAAGCGCAACGGCGTCGTGGAACGCGGGCAGAGCGCGTATTGGAAGTACGAACGTTTCCTGCGGAAATACGGCGCGCTCGTGCATACGAACATCGTCAGCAGCGGCGCAACCTACGCCATCCGCCGCTCGCTGTTCTCACCGATTCGGCCGGACATTGGCGAAGACCTGTCGAATCCTCTGCACATCGCGATGATGGGCAAACGCGTGGTGTTCGATCCTGATGTCGTTGTGGAAGAAACGTCCAGCTCGACCCACGCCAGCGAGCTCAAGATGCGCACGCGAATATCCGTGCGCAACGTGACCGGGCTGGCCTCTTACCTCAAGTTTCTACGCCCGCGATACGGCTTCGCCGCTTATCAGCTGCTCGTCCACAAGTACTTGCGCGTCTTCTGCTGGGTGCCGCTGATCGTAGCGCTCATCACCAATGTCCTTCTGCGAAATGTGACTCCCTACGGCTATCTTTTGATCGTACATGTGGCAGTGTACGCGCTCGCGCTGATCGGCTACATCAACATGAAGCTGGGGATCCAATCCCGCTTCACGTGCCTCTTCTATTATTTCGTGCTCCTGAATTACACGTGCATGATCGGCTTCATCAACTATGCGCGCGGCGTGCGACGGCCCACATGGACGCCGGAACGATGAACATATTGGTCACCGGCAGCTCGGGCTTCATTGCCCGCTTCCTCATTCCGGCCCTTGCCGCCAAAGGCCATGCAGTTGTCGGCATCGACAAGCGGACCGGGCCCGCGTTCGGCGACTACTTCCGCTTCGTCCACGGCAACATCCTGGACGACGGCGCCGTCGCCAGCGCGATGTCGGGCGTCGACCTGATCATCCACCTGGCCGCAGAGCACAAGGACTTCGGTGTTCCGGAGAGCCTGTACTATCAGGTGAATGTCGACGGCACGGAAAAGCTGCTGCAACACGCGTCCCGTCATCGGATTCGCAATTTCATTTTTTTCAGCAGCGTCGCCGTATACGGCGACTGCCCGGTACCGACGAACGAAGCGGTGGCGCCCGCGCCGGACTCGCCCTACGGCAAGTCGAAGCTCCTCGCCGAGCAGCGGCTCGAAGCGTGGGCCGCTGACGCCGCGGAGCACAAGGGAGTCATAGTCAGGCCGACGGTGATCTTCGGCCCCTACAACTACGCGAACATGTACCGACTGATCCAGTCCGTCGCACGGCGCCGCTATGTCGGGGTTGGCGACGGCGCAAACATAAAGTCCGTGGGTTACGTGGAAAACATCGCGGCAGCAGCCCTGTTCCTGATGGAACGGATGGAGCCGGGCATCGCGATCTACAACTACGCCGACTCCCCGCACATGCCGACGCGCGATCTCATCGCGTGCATCGCCAGGAGCCTGCGGGTAAAGGTGCCCTCGCTGCGCATCCCTACACCGCTGGCCCTGGCCTGTGCGTTTCCGCTGGATCTGGTAGCCAAGGCCACGAAGAAGGATTTGCCTCTGACGGCCAAGCGCATTGCCAAATTTACGAACTCGACGCAGCATCACGCCGATAAGATCCTTCGTGCCGGGTTCGCGCCGCCGTACTCGCTCGAGACGGGGATCCAGAGGATGACCGCGTGGTATACCGCTGATCGGCGGACGCCCTCGCAGGGAGCGATGGGGTCCGGCGCCGCATAGCGGCGCCGTCGTGTGAATCAATGAAGCTGTTGGGTCTGATACCCGAACCGCCATTCGATCCGCGGAGCTGGTCCGGTTCGTCCAGATACTTCTTCCGGTCGTTGCAACACCACGGCCTGCTGGAGGACGCCCGCGAAATTGCCCTTGCGTCGGCTGCGCAGTTGTCGCAAAAGGCGCTGGCGTTCAGTTGGCCGCCTTCCCGTTGGCGCGAGCGCTACCATTCATCCGTCGGACGATTTCGACGCCTGACGCAGGCGGCCGGCAGGGAAATCGCGCATCATCCGCTCGCCGAGGGAGTTCTACAGATCGGCGCCTGGTTCTGTGCGCCGGCGGTCACGGAGTTGCCCTGCTTCAGCTATCACGATGGCAACGCCGCCCTGTGGTATCGCTATTACGGGCGCGGCCTGTTATCGGAATCGAGGGTTCAGCGTCACCTGGAGTGGGAACGGCAGAATTACGCTCGTATGCACGGTATCTTCGTGATGAGCCGGTGGCTGGCGGATTCATTCGTTCGGGATTTCGGCGTGCCGGCGGACAGAGTCCACGTCGTCGGCGCGGGAATCAACTTTGAACGGCTGCCGGAGCTCATCGAGCGCGACTTCTCGATTCCGCGCTTTCTACTGGTGGGCAGAGATTTCGCTCGCAAGGGCGGCAAATACCTGCTGGAGGCATTTCGTATCGTCCGCCGGAGCTTACCTGCCGCCGAGCTGACCATCGTCGGTCCCGGATCGGGCGCGCCGGAGCCTGGCGTTCGCTATGCAGGCTTCCTGCGCAAGAGTGACCCGGCGGATCTGCGGGCGTTGACCGAGATATTTCGCGCCGCAACGGTCATGGTGCTTCCTTCCATCTATGAGCCGTTCGGGATATCGCTGCTCGAGGGTATGGCCAACGGCATGCCGTGCATCGCGGTAGATCGTTGCGCCTTGCCGGAGATCGTGGCAAACGGAGAAACCGGCTTGGTGGCGAAGCCGGAGGACGCTGAGTCGCTGGCGGAAGCGATGATCGAGCTGGCACGGCATCCCGAGGCCGCCAAACGTATGGGCGAGCGGGGCCGACGGCGCGTGGAAGAGCATTTCACGTGGGATGCCGTGGCCGGCAAGATCGGGGCCGCTCTCACGAGCTCGAACGGGAAGGTGCTTGATTCGTGAAGATGCGGGTCGGCTATTGTTGGGTTTGGCGGCAGGCGCACACCTCTTGACTCGAGGTGGAGCGCGAGACTAGGGTTTAAACTCTTGAAATCCCCCCTGTCATTACTGAAACGAGGCCTGCGGGAGCCGGGAGCGGCTCTGGGCTTCCTGGTGGCGTACGCGCGTGGCTCCTGGTATCGCCTGTACCTCGCGATGCGCGGGCGGAGATTCCGCGCGGGCCGACGTTTCCTGGTCTATGGGCGACTGAATGTTCGCGGCCCCGGGACGGTCATCTTCGGCGACCATGTCGTAATTTATGGCCGAGTCACACCCTGGACCCACGCCGACGATGCTGTCATACGCGTAGGCAACCATACCTCCCTCGACGGCACGCGTTTAGGGTGCAAGAGCAGCATTTCGATCGGCTCCGATTGCATCCTCGCAGACGCGAGGATCGCGGATTGGGATTTTCACAGTATCCACGCCAATCGCCATGACCCCGCCGCCCCGATCCGCGTGGCCCCCGTTGAGATCGAAGACAACGTGTGGCTCGCAGCGGGCACCGGCATCATGCCGGGCACGCTCATCGGTCGGGATTCGGTCGTCTCGTTTGGAGCGGTTTGCGCCGGGCGGCAGCCCCAGGGCGTGGTGCTGGTTGGCAACCCGGCCCGCGTTGCCGCCAAGATTCCGACGGCGTCGCCCGAGCCCCCGGCACCCGAGGCCGCACGCGGCCGTCCGCAACACTCGCATTCCCGGGGATCGAGCGTGGACATCGACTCCGTCATCGCGAGCGCCCTGGGAATCGCTGCTGAATCGGTGGACGATGCGCTGGAGTTTCGCAGTGTGCCCGAATGGGACTCGGCGGCGCACCTGCGTCTCGTCCTGGCGCTTCAGGAAGCGCTCGGCGCCGATATCGACGACGAGCTTGCGGTCGAGTTGACTTCCGTACCCGCCATCCGAGCGTTTGCTTCAAAGGCGGCTGCCGGATGACCCTCGATCGGGAGGACGGTCGCTCACTGCGCAGCGAGTTCCTTCGGGCCGCCGCGGAGTTCGGCGAGCACCCAGGCCTGATCGTCAAGGGTCATACGCTCGCCTATCGAGACGTCGAAGAAACGGCCCGTCGCTGGGCGGCCGTCCTGGTCGAGCGTCGGCGAGGCCGCCTCGAGCGGGTGGGCGTGTTTGCATATCGAAGCGAAGTCGCATACATCGGTACGCTCGCATCGCTCTTTTCGGGAGCGGCATTCGTACCTCTGAATCGGACCTTTCCGCCGGAGCGTACTCGCACGATGCTCAAGCGGGCGGCGCTGGATGCGCTGATCGTCGATCGAGCGTCGGCGTCCCAACTGTCCACGGTTCTCGAGGGAATGGAGTCCCCACCCGTGGTGCTCGCGCCGGATGCGGACACGGATCTCTCCGCTGTATCGCCGAGCCTTCGCCGTGAAGCGCAAGCGCTGGCGGCGGCAGAGCCGCTCACACGATTACCCCCGGTCGGACCCGGCGATATCGCCTACCTTCTCTTCACGTCCGGCACGACCGGAATCCCGAAGGGTGTCGCGGTTACTCACGGCAACGTCATCCATTTTCTCGATTCCATATCTTCGTGGCTGCAGTACACGGCGGAGGATCGAACATCGCAGATGTTCGACCAGACGTTCGACCTTTCGGTGCTCGACCTCTTTGCCACATGGCGGGCAGGAGCGTGTTTGTGCGTGCCACAAGCCGCCGACCTGTTGGCGCCCGCACTGTATGCCAACCGCCAACGACTGACGACATGGTTCTCGGTCCCATCCCTGGTGGCCCACATGCGGCGCGGCGGGCAGTTGAAGCCAAACGCCCTTCCCAATCTTCGCTTGAGCATATTTTGCGGAGAGGCGCTTCCCAAATCGACCGTAGAGGCCTGGCGGGAGGCGGCGCCGAACAGCGCGGTGCTCAATCTCTACGGCCCGACCGAGCTCACGATTGCCTGTTCCGCCTACCGGTGGGATGACGCGGCCTCGCCAAGCGAGTGCGTACTCGATGTCGTTCCCATCGGCAGGCCCTTGCCGGGGCTGGGAGCTTTGGTGGTCGACGATGCGCTGAAGCCTGTCGAATACGGGGAGGCGGGTGAGCTATGCGTTTGCGGCCCCCAAACGGCACCCGGATATTGGTGTGATGCAAACCGTACTGCCGAACGGTTCGTCCCGATAGAGGTGGGGCTGTCAGACGCACGCATCTTCTACCGCACGGGCGACCGGGTAGCGCAGCAGCCGTCCGGCGACTACGCGTACCTGGGTCGTGTCGACCAGCAGATCAAGATCCACGGATATCGCGTCGAGCTTGGGGAGATCGAGTCTGCGATCCTCAAGCATCCCGGCGTCGTTGCCGCCGCGGCGATCGGGTGGCCTTTGGAGGGCGGCCGGCCAGAGGGCATCGTCGGTTTCGCCGTTGGCAAAGACGTCGAACCGGATGCAGTTCGCGGCTCATTGCGCGGCAAGTTGCCGGCATACATGTTGCCTGCGGAAGTCGTATTGCTGGACTCCTTGCCTCTCAACGTGAACGGCAAGACGGACCGAGCTGCACTGCAGGCCATGCTCGAGGCACGGAAGCGCCAGGTCTGAGCGGCGGCGGGCCGCAGCCCGGCCATCACAGGTAGCCAAAGCGTCGGAGCCCGCTTTTCATGATCGATGTGGCCCGGCGCTCGGTACGCGAATCCATTTCCTTCTTCCAGGACGTGTCTTCGCGGATCTTGCCATCGAAGCTCCGTCTCATCCTGTTTCCAAGCAGGTGGGTGGGCTGCGGCGCTGTCCCGTCAAATTCCTCATACGGCACTTCGAGGAACCGGTAGACCGTTTTCATCGTCTCCGTCGTGGCGCGGCACAGATCCTCATACCGGACCGTGAGGAGAGGGACAGATGGAAAAGCCTCGGCAAACTTGTCCACCTCGCTGATGTAACGCAGCCACAGGCGCGCAGGGGTCGCCACGTTCCGCGTTTCGTGACTCCAGTGCTTCAGGTACGAGTGAGAGAATCCGCGGCCGTCGCGAATCATGTGGATGACTTTCATCTCGGAGCGGCCGTCCCGCGCAAAGAGCTGGGCGCGGCGCGTCGACTTGGTGCCATCCAGATAGATGGGCGCGCCTGCCAGCCTGCGCGCGTTCTCGAAAAAGCGCAGGTGTGCGTCCAGAAAGCGCTGCGTGGTCCTGCTGTAGGCGGGTACGGTATCGATGATGCGGTTCCGCAGAGCTCCTTCGAACATCCAGGCTTGAAGAAACGAGCGAAACACGGGTATTTTTGACAGCGTAGGCACCGGCACGAAGAGAGTCCGGTCCCACCCGGAGCCGTCAGCCAGTCGCATGTGTCCTGCCGCGGCGGAATAGAATTCGCATTCGTCGATATACCTGCCACAGGAGCAATCGTAACGCTCATCGTCGTCCGCGCCGAATGGCAGCGACTCGCCGTTGCTGACGATCTGACTATGAGCATCCAGCAGAATCGTGAATAGCGTCGCGCCGGAAGACCAGTTCGCAAAAAGAGATACGAGCTTCGGCTTACAGGAGTCGATTGTGCGTGTGTCGTACATCAGTGGGAAGCAGCCGTGGCCTTGGTCCGAGCGGCGACCCGCCGCGCTTTGAGACAAACTTAAGCCTTTGGCGCTCTTTGCTCCTGCATCGCCTCCAGCCGCGCCATGAAGCAGTCAAATTCGAGGATGGCCCCTCGCCTGTCGTAGTCAATCGGGCGCAGCTCAATGAGCCTAAAGCCCTTCGACTCCAGGAACTGGAGTGACTCAAGATAGTGAGGCGCTCCGTGATAAATCGCAATCACGCTCATCTCAGTCTGGATGCCGAGCACTTGCGACAGATACTCCCCGGTACCCTTCAGCACTTCCATGTCGAATCCCTGCGTGTCGATCTTGAGAAATACCCGGTCTTCCGGTCGGATTATCTCGGACCACAGCGCATCGAGGCGCTCTATCCGCACCTCTTGCGACCTCGTCACCGGCGGCACCTCACCGATCTCTGCCGCGCTGAGAAATGAGCTGTAAACGGTCGCGCCTCCCTTTTCGATGATGTTGAATTTCGCAGTGCCCTTTGCGCTTCCGAGCGCGAGCTCGTAGGCGTTCCAGCCGCTGAATCGAGCGGCTCGGGCCCGAAGCTCCTCGCAGGCTGATGGGATGGGCTCGAACGAGACGATCCGTCCCGTATACCCGATGAGGCGCAGACGCTCGGCGAACTTGCCATCGTTGGCCCCGACGTCTAGTAGTGTCGTGATGCGCAAGCGGTCCAGAAGCGATTTCATGCGCCACTGTTCGCGATACCGCTCGAGGAACCTGGCTTTTGGCGGTGCGATTCCCATCCTCAGCCCCGCGTACCCTACAGTCGCCGACAGCGATCTCCGCACGCTCATTGGATTCTGCCCCTATCGCTTGAGTTATGAGTGTCTGATCCCGCGAGCTCGCGCAGGTACTGCTCGAGCCGACTGCCGATGGCGTCAAACGTATAACGGGAAACCACGAGCTCGCGGGCGGCAGCGCCGATTTCGGCGCGGCGCTCATCGTCGTTCAGCAGCGATGCCAAGCGCCGCGCGAATTCCGGGCCGGATTCGGCCAACACGACGTCGCGGCCGTCGGTGACATCTATACCTTCGCATGCGATCGGGTGTGCTACGACGCACTTCGCCATCGCGAAGGCGTCGAGGACCTTGAGCTTGGTCCCGCCGCCGTCACGTATCGGGCACACGAAGATCGCCGCAGCATCGACCAGCGGTCGTATGTCGGGAACGAATCCATGCAGGGTCACGCCCTCGTGCTCGCGCGCAAGCTCGACGACCGAGGGCGGCGCACCCGCGCCGACGATATCCAGAGTGACGTTCGGCACGAGCTTCTTGAGCGCAGGCCATATGTCGCGCAGCAGAAAGAGGACCGCGTCCACGTTCGGATACCAGCTTAGTGTGCTTACGAAGACGAGCGAATGTCGTTTGGGTTGCCCGCATAGTGGCGAAAAATACTCGACGTCGACACCGTTTGGAATGCATATCGGCTCAATGTCCGGCATGAGTTCCCTGAGTCGCGCCGAATCGAGCTCGGAACAAGTGATATGGCCGGCAAACTGATCGGCCATGCGCCGTTCATAGCGCGCCAGGCGTTTCCCTTCCTGCCAAAAATAGAGCTTTCGAAGCAGGTGGCGATCCTTCTCCGCGCGGCGCAGCAGCATATGCGACTCGATGTTGTGGTAGCCGAGCGTGGCCGGCACGGCCGGGAGCAGTCCCCGGTAGGGCGCCAGACTGATGACATCGAAATGGGCGAGGTCATAACGGCGCTCCCCGGCGAGGCGCAACAGCGCCTGCGTGCCGGCATCGTTGCGGAGCCAGCGCGTCATATAGGATTCCTTGAGCAGCAGCCCTTCGAGTGCCGTGCGCACCTTGCCGAACGGCCGCTCGATGGCTGCAATCGGCAGGAAAGTCACCGAGCGGCACAATCGCTCGAGCGTCCGCCGGCTCTCATCGAGCCCCTCTTCGAGGGTGGGGTAGTAAGTCTCGAGCAACGGTCGCTGAACAAACGCGACCAGGTCGACGGAATGATGCTGCGCGATGCTCTTCAACAAATAGTAGGCCCGGAGCAAAACGCCCGCTTTCGGCGGGTAAGGGACTACGTGGGATAGCCACAGTATTTGCATATCAAAAGGTGCCACTACTGCCCGAGCGGCCAATGAGCGGGCAGCCCAAGCAGCTCGAGATACGTGCTGACCACCGGCTGCAAACTGTACCGCGCTTGAACTGTGCGCAATGCACGTTCAGCAAGCTGCCGGCGCAGGGAGACGTCACCGGCAAGGCGCGTTAACGCCCCCGCGACGGCGTCAGCATCGTCGGGCGGCACCAGGATTCCTGCGTCGTCCGCCAGCACGGCCGGAATGCCGCCGACGGCCGTGGCGACGCACGGCAATCCTGCAGCCATCGCTTCGATCAACGCCATCGGCAGGCCCTCCGTTCGCGAGGTCATCACGAAGGTATCGGCCATGTTCAGCAACTCCCGGACGTCGGAGCGCTCCCCGAGAAAGGTGACGATCGCCGCGAGATTCAGCGATCGGCACAGCGATTCCAGCGCCACCCGCTCGGATCCGTTGCCGGCCAAAAACACGCGCATCGTTCGGCCACCGGACTCTCTCAGTCGAGCCGCTGCGTTCAACAGCGTGTGCAGACCCTTGACCGCTTCGAGCCGGCCCACGTAAAGGCAAACGAACGTCGACTCGTCAACTCCCAGCGCGGTGCGCATGCGGCGGCGCGCCTCCGCGTCGGGGGTGAATATCGGCACGCCATTCGGTACGACATGTAGTCGATCCGCCCGTACACCCATGCGGGCGTGAAAGTAGTCGGTGATTCCCGAATGAACACCGGTGATCGAGGAAGCGTAACGGCAGCAGCGCGTTGCCCGTCGCAGGTATTTGGGTTGCGCGTCCAGCTGGAAAGTGTCGTGCTCCGTCATCACAACATGCTTGACGCCCGCATAACGGGCAGCGAGGCCACAAAGCGTGAGCGCCATCGCATGTTGGACGTGAAGGGCACGAACCCGTCTGCTGCGGAGAAACCGGTACAGCTCGAGCGGATAGGTCGCCCGGCGGATGACCGCCGGGCGAGCCAGATAGTCGAGATCGACGCATTCGACGTCGTGCGATTCCAGATAATCCCGAAACGGACCGGCACTGCCATGGAAGGCGAAGCACACCACACGGTACCCACGAGCCGCATACTCGATGCATAGCTGGGTGCCTATCCGTTCGGAACCGCCCATCCGGAAAGAGTAGAGGCCCTGTGCGATGACAGGGCGATTCGCGGCAAGATTCACGCTTTTCGACAAAATCCGCGTCCTATAATAGGCGGGGCCTTTCCTGTTACGATCATAGCAAGTCGAGCACTCCGGCGCGCCGCGAACGGACGCATGAAAGTCAAACCTCGTCGATCGTCATCGCCGGTCATTCCGGCGAGCAAGGGCCGCCCGAAGTCGAAGCAGCGCAACCCCTTGCGGGGACTCTCCTGGGCCGCGTGGCTACTCATCGCGTTCGCGGTCGGCCGCGTCCTCAATATCGTGCCGGTATTGTCGTCGTTGCCCTTGGTCAAGGTCCTGCTCGTCTACATCACCTTTGCGCTCGTCGCCCATTGGAAAGCGCTGCCGAAACTGATGACGCCCACGAATCCGGCCGTGAAGTGGACGATCGCATTTGTCATATGGATCGGCCTCAGCATCACATACTCCATATGGTTCAAAGCCAGCCTTGCGTTCATCCTCGTTCAGCTTCCAGTCCTGTGCATACTCGTCCTGGTAATCTGCAAGCTGTCGGGAGATTGGGAGTCGCTGCGAAACCTCTTCTTCGCGCTATTTGTCGGGACCGGGGTCTTGGTCGTTGCGAGCCTGCGGACCTACAGCGGTGGTCGACTCGACGTAGAGGTCTTGGGTGACACCAATGAGCTCGCATTCATGTTCGATTGCGTCATCCCTGTTACGCTGGCGTTCGGAATAACTGCCGCGTCCAAGAAGCGTCGACTTCTCTATTACGGGGCTGTGGCGATCATGGCGCTTGCGGTAGTGCTGACCGGATCGCGGGGCGGCGAGTTCGGTCTGCTCGCCATAGTGGCATTCCTCGTGCTCGCGCCGGCAACACTGAGGCCGCTGCTGCAGCGGAAAGCTGCCAGATCGGCGAGACCTCCCACGGCCAAGCGGAGGATGGGCCCGATCGGGCGCCTTCTCGTGTGGACGACCGCTTTCATGGTGATTGGCTTAGCCGTCTGGCCTCACTTGCCACAAGAGCCTCGGGATCGACTCGCCAGCATGTTGAGCCTCGGGTCCGACTACAACCTGAACACCAAGGTGGGCCGTGTGCAAATCTGGAAACGGGGCCTGAGGGCGCTCGGCGATCGTCCGATCGGCTTTGGGATCGAAACCTATCCCATGGTGGACTGGAGGAACGGCGGCCTCTTCTATACAGCGCACAATAGTCTGGTCCTCGTACTCGTCGAGTTGGGCCCGATAGGCCTGCTGATATACCTGAGCATGCTTCTACATGTGTGGCGCGGGTTGGTGAAGATTCGCCGAACGCTGGCCCGGTTGGAGGCGCCATCCGAGCAACAGAGACAGCAGGCCGTCTTCTGCCGTATGTCGCAAGCTAGCCTGATCGGCAACTTCGTCGCCGGTGAATTCCTCTCGGCGACGTACTACTATGGGCACTGGGCGATCTTGGCGCTCTCCATGGCTCTCATCGCCCTGGTCAACAGAGAGACACCCGGGTCATCACTTGAACCAAACAGAGCTCTTAAACCACAACGCCTCGGTGCGCTCGAGTATGCGCGTTCTATCCATCGTGGAAGGGACGTGGGTCACCGGCCCGATAAAGCCCCTGATGATGTTCGCCAGCCTGGCCCGCCAGGGCGGCGATGGCTGGCCGGCGGTGGATCTGTCCCTAGTGACCACCGCCCGCACTAAAGGCACCCAGATCCCGAGCAATCTGCTGCTCACGGCCGCCGCCGAAGCCGGGATTCGCATCGATGTTCTGCGCGAGCGCCGCGCGTGGGACATAAGAGTACTGACGCAGCTGTGCCGAGTGATCGAATCACACCAGCCGGACGTGGTCGAAACACATCAAGTAAAGTGTCATTTCACGCTGGCGCAGGCGCTGCTTTGGCGTAGGATCCGAAAGAATTTCGCCTGGATCGCCTATCACCACGGTTATACCAGGGCGGACCTGAAGGTGAGGCTTTACGAAAAGCTGGATCGGTGGTCCTTGCGAAGGCCAGACCGCATTGTCACTGTATGTAAGCCGTTTGCCGCTGAGCTCGTCCGCAACGGAGCGCCGAGGAATCGGCTGATTGTGATCCCGAATACCGTCGAATCGCGTCCAGCACCAAGCGATGCGGAAATCGCGGCGCTCCGGCAGCAATGGGGACTTGCCGCAGGGGGAGGCGTGATCCTTTCCGTCGGCCGGCTGTCGCCGGAGAAGGGACATATCGATCTCATCACGGCGTTCAAGCGCTGGCTTCCGGTGTCTCCGCCGCAACAGCCGTTCACCCTGCTCATGGCGGGAGACGGACCGGATCGCCAGCGGCTGGAGCGGGCCGCCGCCGATCTCGGCGATCGCGTGCGCTTTCTCGGCCATCAAGCCGACGTGTGGCCGCTCTATTTCATAGCTGACATCTTCGTGCTCCCCTCGCATTCAGAAGGCTCATCGCTGGTATTGCTCGAGGCAATGGCGGCCCAACGGGCCATCGTGGCGACGGCCGTCGGCGGCATACCGGAGACAGTCGAAGACGATGTCAGCGCCGTGCTGGTGCCACCACGTGACATCGAGCAATTGAAAGCGGCGCTGGGGCGGTTGAGCGGTGATCACGATCGGCGTACACGCTTGGGGCGTTCGGCCTTGGAAGCTCTGGAAAAATTCTCCCCGCAAGCGTACCGTGATCGCATACTCGGTCTCTACAGAGACGTTACTTCCGCCCCATGAGCTCACTCCGATCCTACGTGTTTCGTCGCGAGACTCCGGTTGGGCGCAAATTGTTTGGGATGCTGCGGCGCGCATCGCGGTGGGACTGCCCAGTGATCCCGGGAGTCCATCACCTGCTGCGTGCGGAAAGAGCATTTCGCAAGGCCGTACTGCGGCCGTTCTTCGGCAAGATCTACTACGCACCGTTGCTCCGAATGAGCTGCAAGAGCGTGGGTTCCGGTCTGCTGCTCTATGAGAACATGCCGAAATTCCTCGGTAATCTCGAGGTCGTGCTCGGCAATCGCGTGACGCTCTCCGGCGACCACGTGTGGGTGTCTGGAGGCCGCGGCAAAACGAACCGCTTCGTTGTCGGCGACGACACCTACCTGGGCCATTCGCTGCAGGTGGTTTCCGGCAGCACAGTCACGATCGGCAAAAATGTCTTGATCGGGAACCGCGTAGTCCTCAACGGCTTTAGCGGTCATCCGCTCGATCCGATGCGGCGCGCCGCCGGGGAACCTCCGGAGGTGACCGGTACGGCTCCGATCACGATTGAAGATTACGCATGGATCGCCAATGACACGACGGTACTGTCAGGGGTCACTATCGGGCGCGGCGCGGTCGTCGCAAGCGGCGCAGTCGTCACCAAAGACGTGCCGGAACTCGCAGTGGTGGCGGGAGTTCCTGCAAAGGTCATCCGTGCGATACCAAAACCGGCTGAGTGGGTCTAGCCGCGTTACCGGGCTCGCGTGGCGGTAATTCCCCAGAGAGAAGGCGTGCCTCGGTATTCCGTCAAAGGCTCCAGCCTCTCGAGCTCGAAGTCGGCCTCATCGAGGGAATTCAGCAGCATCTCTTTGGAATACTGCACTAGCCCGGCAAGCCGATCGAGGCCCCGTATTTCACGCCACTGGAAGCCGAAGCGCAGCAGTTGCCTTCCAACCCACCAGCGAATGAGCTGAGCCCGTCCCCAGCCGAAGGCAGGCGACTCATCCCACAGTCGTCGCCAAAATCCGGGCCCCTCAATCGTAAAGATCAGTTGTCCGCCCGGTTTGAGCACTCGGCCAAGCTCGCCCAAGCCGAGTCTGAGCGGGACCAGACCGAGTACGACAAAGCTCATCACGTTCGTGAAGAACGCGTCGCGAAATGGAAGCTGCAAAATACTCGCCGCGTGCCATGATGGAGGCGGCAAGCTCTGGGTTCTTTTCCAAATGGCGTCGCCGAGGCAAAGTGCGAACATGCTGATGTCGATCCCGACCATACGGGTATTTGCATCGGCGACTTCCAGCATCTCGTGGCCTATCGAACAGCCCGCGTCGAGAACCATTCCGCCACTCGAAAAATTTTCCTCGAGAAAGCTCAGCGTGGCCACTTGCGTCGGCGCCCTCCGCGATCCCGGACCATTCATGTAACGGTTGAAGTCGTTGATGACTTGCCCGGGTTGAACGGCAAATAACACCCGCTTTGCCTGTTCTTCGTCGAGCCCGCCCAAAGCGGCACCGATCTGCCGCAGTACTGCTCGTTTGCCGTCGGCGTTGGCGGCTGCGTAAGTCGCAAATCCGGCAGCAATGACCTCGCTATTTTCCGCCCAAAGTCTGGACGCTTCGAGCTCGTCTAGTCCCTGGAGACGGGCTTGCGGTCCCAGGAAGTTAGCCATTTGGCCGACCCATTCGTATTCCCGCCGGCACGTTTCACAGACAGCGGAGCCAGACTGGAAGGGCCCCCGACAGACGGGGCATACGAGGAGTCCGTCGATGAACTGAAAAGCTTCAGGTGCGGGTGGATTTTCTGTCATTGGTAGATCCAATTTCGTTATGATCCCCTTGCGCGGACCGGCCTATAATACCAACGAACGCGCACGTAAGTAGGCTGGTATCCGCCAAGCCGCCACCTGCGGAGACCCAACCCGCGCGCGTGTCAGCGAGCGGTGAATATCTAATACGCCACCCCGACATGTTTAACCCGCCTGGCAACAGCATTGGTTTTGGGCCCTGCCTCCCCCAGGCCACCAGCTGTCGGCGGTGTGACGTAAGTCGCAGTTACGGCGCGGCTCGTAACTCAGGTAGTTCCTGCTATTCGGGGCGGCAGGCGAGCGCTCGTTCTCGCTCAGTCGCTACCAGGAGACATGCTGACTTTCGCGCTGATACGTGATTTCATGCATCGTCGCATAGCAAGTCTGAGAGACGACAGATGAGAAAGAAGCACGCTCCTGGAAACGACAGGACTGGGGCCCTGGGCATCACGCGCCGCGATGTCCTCGCGATCGGCGCCGTAGCCGCCACATCACTCTATCTACCTTCCGGCTTGATACGCAGCGCTCGTGCGCAATCGAGCGGCGTGCAGTACAACCAGACGGTGATTGGACAGCTTCCTGACTTCTACATATCTCCGACGGGCACGGGCAGTGCGTCAGCCGGCGGGACGGCAGCCAACCCCTGGTCGATTGCAATGCTGAACGACGCGACCGCTCGCTCCCGCTATGCCGGCAAAGTGGTTGGCTTGATGAACGGCACGTACAACCTTCTCCAGATTCTTGGCATGCCTGTCGCGGGCGGCTGGTGGGGAACGAACCGGCTGATGGTAGTTGCCGGAACCGCGAGCGCACCAACGATCATAGTTTCGCAGACTCCACAAGGAGCAGTGATTTACGGCGCGCGGAACGAAATCCACGCAGCCAACAGCAGTCTCGACTGGGGCGCTTCACTAATGGGACCGGATGGCGGCGGCGCGGGCATCACGTTTGACGGCATTCACTTCACAGCATCGAACTACCGCAGCATCAGCAATTACGGACCGGATGGCACCGGAGTCGACAACTTCACGGTGAGAAACTGTCTGTTCGACGATCAGTCGTTCATCACCTGCCAGACGCCGGGGAAAAACAGCTGCCATTTCTACAGCGAGGGTAAGAATCACATCTACGTGCAGAACTCCCGGTTTGTGGGGGGCGGCGCGCCTAGCGATCAGAATCGACACGCGTCGATTCAGTTTTATGCCCCGACAACTGATACATTGGTGGAGTACTGCACCGTCATAGCTGACCCTCAGGGCGCCGGCAATCTCGTCTACTGGAAGGAGCCCGGGCACATGAGCCCCGTCTGCCGATATTGCTTTTTGGACCGGTCCGAGTCCGCGACCAGCTATATGGGCTCCACAATCATGATGGACGGCCAGACGACCTCGAGGACGGCGTCCATAGATTTCCACCACAATATTATGATAGCCGGCAGCCAACACCCCAATATTTGGCGCAGTTACGGCGGAAATGCCGGCGTCTGGAATATCTACAACAACACCATACTTGGGGACTGGAGTTCTCTCGGGAACATGGCAGAGATGTACGCAGGCTCTCCTGTACAGACAAATATCCACCACAATATTTTCTGGCCCAGCAAAGGCGGCGGAAACTACGCCGACGCCGCCGTATACAGCACCGCGGCTCTCGGGACCATGGACTACAATAACTACCCGAGCTCGGTTTCATTTCACGCCGGGGACCTGTCCTCCGGGGTGACTTACACGAGTCTTGCCGCGTGGAGGTCTGCGAGCGGCGCGGACGGCCATTCGATTCAGCAAAATCCGCAGTTTGTGGCGACCGGGTCTGAATCCGCGTATTACCAGCTCGCCAGCAGTTCGCCACTCAAAACGCTCGGGGCCGGCGGTACGGAGCTTGGCGCATGGAGCGGTGCAACCCAGGTAGGTGCTTCGTTTGGAGGAGGAACCGTTCTGGTGCTCCCGGATCCTCCCCACATAACCAGCGTGAGCTGAATCGACGACCGCCAAAAGCGGCTCACTTTCCGAGAAATGACAGGATCAATCCGGTCAGTTCTCGGAATGCCCGCTTATCGAGAAGTCTAACGCTCGCAACATAGGCGGCGACTCCTGCACCGCTGCCCACCACGAGTTGCAGCCACGGCAGCTCATGGCCAAGGACGTCATAAACGATCACCATTACCGTGCCGGTCATCAATAAGGTGCAAAGCACCGGCTTCACCATAACGAGCCAAGCGTCGCTTGGGTTGAGGGACAGAGTTCGAGTGAAGAGCCAGATCAGAAGAACATATATAAAGGGATAACCGACGGCCCAAGCACCGGCGACACCTGCCACGCCAAAGTGCATCACCCCGAGCAGTTGCAACGGAATGATGACCAGGATGGCGATTGCGCTGATGGTGAGGGAAGAGCCGGGCCTTCCGATGGCACGTACGAACGGTTGCAACATTGCTTCCAACGCGCGCAACGGCATAGGGATGGCCAGGATCTGCATGACCAAGACGGCGCCGTCCCACTTTTCGCCAAACGCCACCGCGACCAATGGCGCGGCGATAGCACCCAATCCCCAAAACATTGGGAAGACTATGTACGATCCCACGCGCAGCGATTTCAAGAACGCTTCCGATACCACTGCCTCATGCTGCTGGATAAGCGAATACGTTGGAAAGGAGACACCGTTTGAAATGGCGCCGATCCGGTCTAACGGCATTTGGACGATATTCTTGGCGACCGTGAAGGTGCCCAGTACGCTCGTTCCCAAGACACGCGCAACAATGGTGTAATCGGTTTGCCGATACCAGTATCCGATGCTGCGATCTATTACTATCAGAATCGAGTAACGCAGCACCTTTCTCACCGGGCCGAGAGACATAGTGACCGTGAGGGGTGCTCTTGCGTACCATTGCATCACGCACGCGCGTGCAGCCAGACCCAACAAGTACGACCCTACGAGGGCATAGGGTCCGGCGCCTGCAAGCGCAAGACCAACGACCGATACTGCGGCGGCAACGGCGCCGGCTATGGCCGCGATGCCCAATTCCTTAAACCGCAGGTCCATCTGCAGCAGGGACTCGGAAATTGCGAGGAAGGGAAGCAGCGCAAACGCCAGCGCTACGACTCGCATCACGGTGATTGCGCGCGGCGCATTGAACGCGGCTCCGATCATTGGGGCCAACGAAAAGATGGCACACGCCAGCACGACGCTGGTTATCAACATTACCGAGAAGATGGCGCTCAACGTCGGTCGATCTCGCACTTGCTGCTGCACGATGGCGGATCCCAACCCCGCCTCACCGAGCAGCTGCAGGTAATTGGCGAAGACCATGGCCACCGCAACGATTCCGTAGTCCGTCGGCGTGAGAAGGCGTACGGCTATGATCGTCGACGACCAAGTGATGAGTTGCGTGAATACCCGCGATATCACGGTCCAGCGAAGCGCTGAGATCATCGGTCCACGCAGGTCAGAGAGCTTCATACCTGCGGCTCACACGCAGACGGCGCACGGATAGCTTTGGACACTTCGCCCGCGGCGATCGGCATCGTGGCAGCCTAGAACGACGCGCGAACGTGGGCGCGTAGAATGTCGTTCGTGCGCCGGCAACGAACTACCAAGAACTGCTTCTACATTCAAAATCATTTCAGAAGGCGCCGCAAAAGGTATCGGAAGCCGGTAACCGAGGCTTCGAATTCGATATCGGAGAAATCTTCTTGATCGAGATACCGGCTAAGAAGCAGACAGTCCGTCGTGGAGTCGTTCAGGCCGGGTTCGCAAGTAGTTGCAGACTCGATGCCTGCCGCGGACAACCATTCGGGGTGCTGCTCGCTGTGGACACCGCTGGGATAGCAGAAGTGTCGAGCTCGCTTGCCGGTAATGGCTTCCACGGCATGGCGATTCCGAGTGATCTCGGCGCGCATGGCCTCCGCGCTTTCGGTAGGCAGATTATGTGTATGGGTGTGCAGACCGATGATAACGCCCTCTCGGGATAGCTGACCGATTTGCTCCGCAGTGAGCAGCCGAAAGCGATCGCCTTGAAGCACGGTGTCAATGTCCGATCCCAATGCTGCAGCTATCCTTCCAAGCCGCGCCTGGCGCTCGCCCAGAGAAAGGTACTGCCCTGCGGCGCGTATGATGGTATGGACTGCAGGAAGCACGTCCGGCTGAACGTCGTAATGTCCATCGATCCTCGGATGAATGCCCTCGAAGGTAACAGTCCTCAGCGGGCTCGAAAGAAAGAGATAGTGCAGCACGACATTGAACACCTCCGTGCCATGCCCCAAATGCTCCGTCGTAACGTAAATCGCAGCGGGGAAGCCATGCGCTCGCAGAATCGGATACGCGATCGAGAGATTGCTCGCCCAGCCGTCATCGAAGGTAATCACCACCTCGCAATTGCGGATGAGGCCGGCTTTCAACCTGTCGACAGCCTCATCGAGAGAGATCACGGGGAACCCCAGGCGCTCGAGTATCGCCATCCGGCGCGCGAATGTTTCGGCGCGCATGAACATACCCGGAAGACGAAGGAATTCGTTGCCCACGGAGAAGCCGTGGTAGCACAAGATCCTGAGCTCGTGACGCGTCAGACGGCGTGAAAGGCGAAAGGCGCCCAGTGCACGCGCGATATACAACAGCGCCCGCTTGGCGTGCTTCGCGTACATGGCGCCTAACCTGTTCGCAGGCTCAGGCGATATTTCGCCAACGCCCCTCTCACTCGCTGCTGCCCGCTGGAATGTCGCGCAGCGCCAGCGCAATATGCCGGCATGGTGCCTGATGTGAGGAGTCTAGCTCTCCCCGGAACGGTGACGTCGGTCAACATAATGAGGCTGATGCGAGGGCTCCGCAGCAGAACCTTCGGGTGCGCACTTGGTATAATTGCCAATTGCCATCGCCCAAGCGGCGCCATTCGCACGAATTGTCACATGAAATCCGATTCCGAGGCACACTTCAGCGCACCACGTCCCCGGCGTGTGGCTTGGCGAGGCAGGATACCAGCATTGACTGATCGAAGGCTAGCGGCGATGGCCGGCCGAAGGCTCGCTGCATGAGGCCAACATTCTTCATTGTCGGCGCACCCAAAAGCGGCACGACGGCCCTGGACAGCTATTTGGCCGATCACCCCTCGATCCATATGGCGCGGCCGAAAGAGCCTCACTATTTCGCCACCGATCTACCGAGATATCGCGACGTCTCGACAGAGCCCGACTACATTCGCTTATTCGATGCCAGCGGCGAAAAAAAGGCCGGGGGCGATGCCTCCGTCTTCTATCTGTACTCAAAGGAAGCGATCCGGCTGATCAGACAGTTCGATCCGGGGGCCAGGCTGATCCTGATGCTCAGGAATCCCATCGATATCGTGCACTCATTTCATTCGCAGTTGCTCTTTGGCGGCGACGAGGAAATCAAGAGCTTTGCGGAGGCGTGGCATGCGACTGCAGCGCGCAAGGCAGGCGAGCGCATCCCCAAACACTGCCGTGCGAAGGAGCTCCTGTATTACGACGAGATAGCTTTGCTCGGCAACCAGCTCGAGCGGGTCCTTGCCGAATTCCCGAGGGAGCAGGTGCATGTCATATTCTTTGAAGACTTTGCTGCCGACACGCGCCGTGAATACCGAAGGGTTCTCGAGTTCCTGCGGATACCCGATGATGGCCGGATGGAATTCCCTCGCATCAATGCCAATCGCCGCCATAGAGTAGGCCTCACGCCGTTGATCAATCGATCGGCCGGCTGGTTGCGACCGCCGGTACGAATGATAAAACGTGCGCTCGCAATCGAAGAGATCGGTCTGTTGGACCGCCTCAAAGCGTGGGACCGGGTTTACGAAGAGCGTGAGCCAATGAGCGCCGAGCTCAAGCGATCGATTCTCGCCGCGTACGAGTCGGACATCGGCCTGCTGGCGCGGCTCACGAACAGAGACCTGGGTCACTGGCTGCGCGAGTCGGCGACCTGACACGCCCGTAGCCTGAGGTAGTCTCCATGTGCGGTTTCGCGGGATTCCTGGGTGGTCAATGGCAGGAGGGTGAAGCGGGCGCAACCGCCCTATTGCGCCGAATGAACGATACGCTGGCCAGCCGCGGGCCGGACTCGGACGGATATTGGGTCGATGGCGCTGCGGGCATAGCGCTCGGGCACCGGCGATTGGCGATTCTCGAGTTGTCCGCCGCGGGCGCGCAGCCGATGGAGTCGGCCTGTGCACGCTACCTGCTGGCATACAACGGTGAGATCTACAATCATCTCGAGCTCCGGGATGAGCTGCGGCGCAGCGGCGCCAGGCAGGCTTTTCGCGGCACGTCGGATACGGAGACGCTCCTCGCGGGCTTCAGCCACTGGGGGGTTCGCCCCACGGTGCAGCGCTGCGTGGGCATGTTCGCCTTTGCCTTGTGGGATCGGCAAACTCGAACGCTGACTCTGGGGCGCGACCGCCTCGGAGAGAAACCGCTGTACTACGGATGGCAGGGCCAGGGGGCGCGCCGGGCTTTCCTTTTCGGCTCGGAGCTCAAAGCCCTTCGTGTCCACCCCGCATTCGCCGTCGAGATCGACCGGGGCTCATTGTGCCTGCTGATGCGGCACAATTGCGTGCCCGGGCCCTATTCCATCTACAGCCGGGTATTCAAGCTTCCGGCAGGCAGCCTGCTCAATGTGTCGCTCTCGAACCCTGCGGAGGCGGCGATCCCGTATTGGTCGGCGATCGAGGCAGCCGAGCGCGGGCTCGCCGTGCAGGGCGACCACCCGGAGGTAGAGCAGCTCGGTGAGCTGGAAAGCCGCCTCAAACGCGCGGTGCGACAGCAGATGATCGCCGATGTGCCGTTGGGCGCCTTTCTTTCCGGCGGTGTGGATTCTTCGCTCATCGTCGCATTGATGCAGTCGCAGTCCACGCAGCCGGTGAAGACCTTCACGATCGGCTATGGCGAATCGGACTACAACGAGGCCGTGCATGCCGCTGCGGTCGCCCGGCATCTCGGCACGGCTCACACCGAGTTGTACGTCAGGCCGGAAGATGCAATGGCCATCATACGGCGGCTCCCGGAGCTCTACTGCGAGCCTTTCTCGGACTCCTCGCAGATTCCGACTGTGTTGGTTTCACAGCTGGCTCGACAACATGTCACCGTGGCGCTGACCGGTGATGCGGGCGACGAGCTGTTCGGCGGATACAATCGGCACATTCTGACGCAACGGGTCTGGGGAAAGCTGTCCAGGCTGCCGATCGGCGTTCGCCGTCTCGCAGCGGGAATTCTCGCGCGCTCATCGCCCGGAGGCCTGAGTAGCGTTCTCGGCATGCTGCAAAAGCTGTTACCGGCCTCGCGCCGGCACGCCTATATCGGCGACAAGCTGCAAAAAGTCGGTAACGTCCTGGGGTGCAACTCCGTCGACGCCTTGTATCTGGAGCTCGTCTCTCACTGGGACAGCTCCTCAGGCGTCGTGCTCGATGCCCAGGAGCCGCCCACACTCCTCAACGGACCGCCTGTCACGCCGGCGGGCGCGAGCAGTGCAGAGCGGATGATGCTCCTGGATCTGTTGACTTACCTGCCCGACGACAATCTGGCCAAAGTGGATCGGGCGTCGATGAGCGTGTCGCTCGAAACGCGCGTGCCGCTGCTCGACCATCGTGTGGTGGAGTATGCGTGGCAGATGCCGATCTCGGCGAAGGTTCGCGGCGCCGTGGGCAAGTGGGCGCTGCGGCAGATTCTCGATCGCTATGTACCCAGAACACTGATCGATCGCCCGAAAATGGGCTTCTCCGTACCCATTGCCGATTGGCTCCGCGGTCCGCTGCGCGAGTGGGCCGAAACGCTGATCGACCCGGCGCGCCTCACTCGGGAGGGCTATCTCGATCCAAAGCCCATCCGCCAACGTTGGGAAGAGCACCTTGCCGGACGCCGCAACTGGCAGTATCCGCTGTGGGACGTGCTGATGTTCCAGGCATGGCTGGAGCGTCAAGCGGTGAGTTAGGTGCGCTCCGGGGCGCTGTGCGGTCTTGCGCCCCGCCGATCCCCGGCGTCACGGGATGGTCTTGCTGCCGACATTCGACAGAGCGCTCTCCAGCCCGGTGTTCGTGTATGCCGTAACTCCGAAGTACCAGGTCCCCGCCGAGAGACCGCTGACCACGTAAGTCGTGGTGCTCGCACTGGGCACATCGACCGTTTGCGTCAGCGAGCTGGCGCTCGCTCCCCAGTGGACGTGGTAGCCCGCAAGATCGTTGAGCGCCGAACCATTCGTATTGGCGGTCGGCGCGTTCCAGGTCAGCGTTGCGCTACCCGTAGACGCCGGAGGCGTACTCGAGACGGACGAGCCGGACGACCCGCCGCCGCAACCCGACAGAAGGACAATCGATGCGGCCAGACCGCAGATAGAGTTCAGGTGCCTCATGGAGGGTTTCTCCCCGCGCCAGCAGTACGCCGGTGCGTGCGCAGCTGGCGCGGCGGGGAAGCAAGCGAACCGCAGGCGGCAGCCGAGGTTTAGAGAGGCAAGTCATGTGCCAAAAAGTTGAATCATGGTAACAATCAGCCTGTTATGCGCTCTTCCTGATGAAGCAGATACGCGAGTTTCTGATTCGCCGGGCCGCACATCTTGGGCTCAAGCATCCCGAAGGGCAAATCCGTCAGCGCTTCGAGGCCGGTGTCAACGGCCGCTCAGGCCCAAAGCAACTGCTCTTCGCCGTGAAGATAGGCGGCATCGCTGTCCAGCATGTGCACGCGCAGCGCCGCCGCCGCGAGATCAATCGCCTTACGGCTGCGGACGAAGATGGGTGCCGTGAAGCGTGGATGGAAGCCGCACTCCTCGAGGCACGCGCAGAGCACCGGGTCGCCCCCCCAGGTTGCAAGCTCTGCCATCGCCCTCCTCTGCATCGCCTGGTGCACTGCACACTGGATGAGGATGCGCCAGTCCGCCGGAGCATCGGAGTCCACCGAGCAGTCCACCAGACGCGCCTGGCACGAGACGAAGGCGAGAATGAAATATCCCCGTGGCCGCCCCGCTTGCTCGAGAACGAATAGCTCCATCGGAACGATCGGGCAGCCGAGTATGTAGCGAAGCTCACTCTCGCTGCGCTCGAAAGCGGTAACCGCGCCCCTCGATTTGGTGAAGGCGGGCGCGAAGGCGTGGAGCTGGTCGGCCACGACCCGCCGCACCTGCCATGGATGGCGGTCGGGACGAGGCGCCGCGAAGCGCCAAATCGCGCTCCGAGCCATACGCGGCAACAGCCTCCAGCTCGGGCGTGACGTGTCATTCAGCAACCTCAGCGGGCGAAGGGCGCGGACGTATCCCGTGGCCAAGCCGCATTGGCGAAAGCCAACGTGCGGTAGGAGCTTGAGCGACGCGTCACTGCCTCCGACGCCGATGAGAGCATCGGTGAGAGCCGCCACATGCTTCATCAACATGATGCCGGTCCCCGGCTGGCCCGCTCGCGCGGCCCAATCGATCAGATGCCCGGCCTTGAGACGGTGGCCTTCCCGCTCGCAGCTCAACGGCACGACCGCCGCATGAGCCAGTATTGTCCTGCCGTCGCTAACGACGTAAGAGCGAGGCCCCGGCCAGCCTTCATGTTGCTGCCAGTATTTCCAATGCATCTCCTGCGGCTTCACGTTCGGCTGCAAACCGGCATCCGCCATCAAGGCTACGATTTCCGGACCGTCCGCGGGCGTCGTCGCTCTCGCGGAGTAACGGCCGGCAACTCGAATCGGGTTAGGCGTCATCTGCTTGAGGTCGGAAGCTCGTGTTCTGCCGCTTACGCTCGTATGCTCTTGCACGCCGGGAATCCGCCTTGCGGCGGAACCCGCTTTGCTCTATCTTGATCCCCGAATAGTAATGCAGCGCGCTCCACCGAGCACGACTACCGCAGCGAACTTCCAGCGTTACGCGCGGCGCAACACGTATCAAGTGACTTCTTCGGCAAACAAGCCCCACGTCGCTCTCTGGATGGGCGGGGCCTATCTCGGCTCGCTCGCTATCGCGGGCCTCGCTCTCGCAGCCTTCGGCCACGGGGTGCATGGCACCACATTCGGGCTGCAACTGACGGCACGCTGGTCCTACCTCTTCTTCATCCTGGCATACGTCGGCGGCCCGCTCGCCACGCTGTTCGGACCCGGGTTCCAGAGGCTCGCGCGCCGCGGCCGCGAGCTCGGGCTCGCGTTCGCCTCGGCTCACCTGACACACCTTTGCCTGGTGGTGTGGCTTTACTACATCTCGCCCAAGCCGCCCATACCTCAATCTGCGGCGCTTTACTTCGGCATCGCCGCTGTGTTGACTTACCTGTTGGCACTCTTCTCCATCTCGAGCTTGCTTGCCAAACTCCCTGCGAGCCTGTGGTGGGGGTTGCGCACGCTGGGTATGGACTACATCGCGCTCGCGTTCCTACGGGACTTCCTCGGCGCTTCCGCTTTTAGCGGCAGCTTCCTGCATTTCCTCGCCTATCTGCCGTTCGTCGCAACCGGGCTGGCGGCCGCGCTGATTCGCATCGCGGCGTACACCAAGAAGGCGCGCCGCAAGTGGGCTCGGCCCGCACCGGCGCCGGCGCCGGCGACCGGCGGCTCGAGCATCACGGATCATTGAAGCGCCGGCAGAGACGCGAAGAGCGCCGACCCGTTCGCACGCAGAAAATCTGTCAGCGCAACGCGCGCTCCATCACAGGTAATGTCACATTGGGCTCTCAGCGCGAAGAGCGCCGAATAGGGCGTGCCCATGAGCGAGCGTGCGCCATACCATAATTGCGACGATAGGGGCTCCCCAAAGAGCCGACCGCCAATGTCGATTACGGACCAGATGAGCGAGCGTCGCCCTAGCGGATCGACCACGGTGATCTCGCTGTGCGGAATAGCGGCACCGGCGCTGAGGGTGATCGCCTCGATGGCGAGGCCGTGCTCACCGAGCAGAGAGTTCCTCGCGTCGAATATGTGCGTGCCCTGGGTCTGCCGCGGAAAGCCGATTGCCACGACTTCCACGGCACGACCATCCATGCTCTCGTAAACCGCGCTCAACTCCGTGTGAGCGCCCACGAACCTGGGCCGCCAGAGCGGATCTGCCGAGAGGATCGGGCCGCGCCAAGGCGCACCGCCCGGCGGAAGCTCCAATACCGCGCTGCTGGCGCGGGCGGCAGTCGCCAGCAAGCTGCCGTAGACGAGCACGGGCACGGCAAGCAGAGCCACGACGACCACACCGTAGCGCCGCCAGGACGGCTTTCCCTGATGCAGGGTCGGCGCCACGACAGCACCGCCAGAGAGCCCGTTCCCGGCGGCCTCCGGCACCCTCCAGACAGCCGTGCGACCGGCTATCCAAACGAACATGAGCAACGCGCAGGCAAACACCACCCAGCCGAGTGCCAGGTGATCGCGGGTTGCCAGAGGATTGCGCATATGCGAGTGATATCCGATCGCGACGATGAGGATCACGCGTATCCAATTGCTGACGATGGCCAGCAGAATCATGCTGCTGAGCAGGCCCACGCGCCGGCGTAAGGTCCCGCGCTCCAGCTCCCCCTGCAACGCCGCCACCGCCAGCCCGACCGTCAGGAAATCAACGCCGCTACACTCGCGAGCGACCACGAACAGGATCCCGTCCGGCAGTCTCACCGTCATTCCCGACATCACCAGCGGCAGCCCGATGAGCGGACCGATGAGCCCTACCGCCCATGCGGTCAGCCGCTGCAGCGCAGGCCCCAGCAGTCCCCACCCCGGCAGGGCGAAGTAGAGAAATCCTATGGCGAACCCCGCCGTGCGCGCCGCCTGCCATCCGAGCAGGGCGAGCAGTGCGAGCCAGAGGATTGCGGGAAGGAAGAAGAGCTGCAGGGTCAGGATGCCGGCGCGCCAACATATCAAGCTGGCCGCGGCACAGACGAGCAGCGGCAACGCGGCCCAGGGGACCTGCTCCAGCGCGATCCGCTCAAATCGCTCGCGGCTGCGGACCAGCAGGAACACCGATAGAGCCGCAATCAAGACCCCGGTCTGAGCGTTGGCATCCTGGCCGGCCCAATACGGCCCGAGAGCGGCGATGTCGGGCCAGTAGATGACCCCGGCCAGCAGCAGTACGGATGCCACCCGCAGCTCATTACGCATTCTGCAGACCTCAGCGGCCGGGCGGCCCCCTGGATGTCGAGCAATTTAACATGTCAATTGGCCGCCCAGCGAATCCGACCCCTTCCAGTACACTGTTTTTAAAGGAGTTCTTCCGTGGCGGGCGCGCAAGGTCCGGCTCCATTGTCGAAAAGCAGCGACAGTGGTGTCGAATCGCTTTACAATCTGAACCGCCTGCGGCTCAAACTGCTCAGAAGACCTCAACGCCGGCAGGTACTTAGCACAGTGGCATAGTATTTGCAGTAAATAATATCGCCGCACGAAGTACGTGGGGGGAACCATGCGAAGAGTGATGTTGGGTGTGATAGCGTGTGCCTTGATGGCAGCAGGTACGCCGCCGGCGCATGCTCTTGGTCCCACCTGCACGTGGGTCCCGGGTTGGTGCCCGCCTCCCGATAGTGGCCCGGGTACTTCCACCCCAGAGCCTGGCACGCTCGGACTGCTCGCACTCGGCGCGGCAGCCTCCATCGGCATGCTCCGTAGAAAGAAGAAATAGCCGCGGGAGCTCAATCGGCGTCGGCGGAGCTGACAGAGCGGTCGGCTCCAGACCCCTCTTCTCCGTAGCCGTAGTAGTAGTACGCCGACGTCTCCGAGCGCATGCTCTGATTCAGCATCAGATAGACGGCCGGATGCTCCTGTAGATTCTCGAGCGCATCGAGCAGCACCGGCTGCGCAGTCCATTCCGCGCGCACGACCACCAGGATCTGCCCCACCACCTGGACCAGGGCAGGAGACTCGGTGGTCTGCATGAGCGGCGGCGTGTCGAAGAGGACGATCCGATGATCGTCGCGTTTGCTCAGCAGTGCCGCCACCTCCTCCATGCGCCTGCTCGCGAGAAGCTCCGTCGCATCGGCCGAGCTCTTGCCCGCCGGTAGAAAGCTGAGCGTGGCAACATCGGTCTGGCGAATGACCGCCTCCACATCGAGCTGAGGATCGCGCAACACATCGAGCAGACCGAGCTCGCCCTCGAGGCCGAACGTCCGGCTCAGCTGCGGCTTGGCGACGTCGGCATCCACGAGGAGCACGCGGAGGTCCTTCTCTCTCGCGATGCTCAATGCGAGATTGAGAGCTGTGAAAGTCTTGCCCTCCCCCGACATCGCGCTCGCGAGCATGATCATGTAGCCCTTGGGCAGGCGCTCCATCCCGCGTCCGATTGCAGCGGCGATCAGTGGCCGTTTGATCTTGCGATACTGTGACGAGAGACGCCGCTCCTGCTCCTCGGGCGGCAGGAGTCCCAGAGCGCGCAACTTGGGGCGATCGAAGAGGATCGGAGGATGTTGCCCACCGGCCGGGACACTGCGCCCAGGTGGCCGGGAGCCGGAATCCGTCCTGGCGGGAGCGGGATCCGGCGCCGGCTCAGTACGCTTTTGTTTGGCGTCCTGCAGCTTCTGCAGTGTCTTCTCCACCACACTCATGCGTGTATCCTTCCAAGCAGGCTCAGCAAGGGCCCTTGCAGCGCCAGGATTCCGAGCCCAAGGATCACCAGCCCGCCCACCGCCCAGGCGTAGCGCACGCGTTCGCTGCGTAAGGCGGTGCGGCGCTGGTCGAGCCAGGCCGCGCTGACGGCGCCCAGCACCGGAAGCCCGGTCACCGCGGCGAGGTGGCGCGGGCTGACGAACACCGGGTGCAGCATGTGCAGCAGATAGGCGAGCCCGCCGCCCACTCCGAGCGAGATGGCAAGCGTTCCCAGGACGAGCAGCGCCCGTCTGGGCCCTACCGGAGCAAATTCGGAGGTCGGCGGGTCGATCACCTGGAATTTGACGACGCCGGTCGATGCGGCCTGCTGTCCCAGCCGTGCACGGTTGAGCCGCGCCAGCAGTGCATCGTATTGCGAGCGCGTGACGCTGTAGTCGCGCATCAGCTGCGTGTATTGAGCCTGGACCTCCGGTGCCGTCGAAATCATGGCGCGCACAGTCGCGACTTCCTTCTCGCGATCGGCGATCTCCTGCTGGAGCGAGGCGATGGTGACGTCCTCGGCGTTGTACTGCTCCTGGAGCCTCTGATAGACAGGATTGGCCGTGAGGCTCAACTGGCTCGCGGCATGGACATCGCCTCGCTTCGCGGCGGCGATCTGTGCCGCTTCGCGCTCCCGGAGCTGCGCCAGTGTCCGGCGAAGAGCGATGACGTCCGGATACTTTTCGGTGAATTTGAGCAGCAACTCGTTGAGTTTCTGCTGCGTCTGTGCGATCTGACTCTCGGTGTCGAGCGCCGCCGCGCCTTTCGTGTCCGATCCGGACGAGCTCGTGGTGAACTGCTGGCCGGACTGCAGCTGCTCCTCGAGCTTCTGGCGTTTACGCAGCTCGAGGCTGAGACTCTCCCTCGCCTTGGTCAGCTCGTTCATGTCGCTTTGCAGGCGGCTGAAGTAATCGCCCTGATCGCCCGGCAGCAGCCCGACGTTGCTCTTCTTGAACGATGCCAGCCGTTGCTCGGAGACAGAGAGGCGTTTGCCGTAGTCGGCGATCTGCTGGCTGAGGAATTTCTCGGCTTCGTCCGAGCCCTGCTGCTTGCCGCCGAGAGTGCCCTGAACGAAGGTGTTGAGGAGCTGGGTGACCACCTGCAGGGTCCGCTGGCGGCTGCGGTCCCGGTAGGTGATCGTGAAGAGCGCAATGGTGCTCTGCGGCTCGAGCTTGCCCTCGAGGTCGATGTTGTTGCGAAGCGTGTCGATCACCTTCTGCTGCTGCGCCACGGTGCGGGCCTGTGCGAACAGCCCGGCGTCGTTGGCCACCTTGCGCAACTCCGGCCCACCGACGAGCGCGTCGCGAACGCGCTCGATCTGGCCGCTGATGTCGCCGCTGATGCCGAGCCCCTCGGTCGCCTCGCTCAAAGTGGTCCGCGTATCCACGAACACCTTCGCATACGACTCGTAAGTGTTCGGGATCAGAAAGACGGCGATCCAGAGAATGGGCGCCAGGCACCAGGCTACGATCAGCGCGACGCGCCTGAATCGCCAGATGCCCCGCAGCTGGTCCCGGATCTCTTCGACGGTGGCGTGAAGACTGGGTTCACTCATGTCATTTCCGTTTGCCGCCCGCGATCAGTCCGTCGGCATAGGGGTCCGGGCCGCCCCTTCTTGTAGTTTGGTCGGGCATGTGGATGGGCGTCGATGCGCCGCGATTGCGCTCCGGCGCTCACGCGCGTCCGGCTGTTTTGCCGGGTCGATTGTACCAGTCAGAGGGCCGAAATGCCCGTGACGCGCCCTGCCTCATTATGTCTCCAATGCGGGCCGCATACGCACTGGAGGGGCGCTCCAGCTGCCAGGTCCGCTGAGCCTCAGGTCACCGCCTGCAGCGCTGCCGCGATCACCGCGCGCAACTGCTCGGGCTCCCTCAGGTAGGCATCGTGGCCGTGGATCGAGGAGATCTCGCGCACCTGCGCGACACCCATGCGCGCGACCAGGGCACGTACGTCACCCAGCGGCACGAGCTGATCCTCACGCGCTCCGACTGCGGTCGTCGGTACGAATATGCGGGTAGCATCGACCTGGTGCAGGTCGAGCGACTCCGACAGACAAAGAAAGCTCTCGGCACGGAAGGCGGAAGTGGAATCGTCATCCAGAAACAGATACCGCTCCACCGGGAATACGAACTCCTCACCCTCGAGCCGCGGTGTCGCCGGAAAGCGGGCGGCAAATTCTTCCGAGCTGCGATAGAGGGAGAGGCCCACGGCGCGCGCCAATCGCAGCCCCTCTTGCGGACGGGCGGATTGCATTGCGAACTTCGCGATCCGCCGTTGGATGCTGTGCCAGGCAATGGCCATGGGGTGCGGTCGATCTGCGGCCGAGATGATGCACAAGGCAGCGACCCGCTCCGGGTACCGCTCCGCGAAGGCAAGGGCGACCATGCCCCCGTAGGAGCCGCCCACGATCGCACGCAGGGACGGGACCTTGAGGTGATCGAGCAGCCGCTCCAGGGCTTCCGCCTGATCATAGGTCGAAACGCTCGGGAAGCGCCGACCCGCCTCGGGACCGGTCGAGTCCCCGCTGCCGCCGAGATAGTCGAAGCTCAGGATCCGATGCCGGTTCGAATCCAGAGGTCGTCCCGGACCCACGACTTCGCGCCAGCAACCTCGGCGGGGCTCGGCCGGATCGAAAAGGTGGCGGTCAGACCAGATACCGCCCATGGCGCAGACCAGGGGCGCATCGGACGGGCCGGTGAGCCGCCACGCAATACGCGCCGCCGGCAGCTCCCCACGATGATGCAGTGTCCACGGCCCGGCGATCTCCAGGATCCCCTCCGACACCCCGGCCTCTGGAGAGGGCGAACTCGCCGCGAAGGCCGGTTTCGGCATGACGGCGGTGGGCTCGCGCGGATCTTCCAAGGGCACTTCTCCACGAGGGAATGACTGCCCGCCATCTTGGGCTGAATGTCCGCGGACCGCAATTGGGGCGCCGTAGCCCCGTCTCCCGTCAGGTGATCGTCTTTTTGCCGACGTTCGACTGGGAGCTCTCGATGCCGGTATTCGTGTAGGCGGTGACGGCGAAATACCACGTCCCGGCCTGCAGATTGGCTACGACATAAGTCAGGGTCGCCGGGTTCGTGATGTCGACCGTGTTGGTCAGCGAGGCAGCGGTGGTACCGTAATGGATGTGGTAACCGGCCAGCCCGGTGATCGCCGAGCCGTCGCTGTTCGTGGTCGGGGCGGTCCAGGTTAGTTTCGCACTGCCCGTAGCCGGCGGGGGCGGCGGAGCGGAGCCGCCACCGCTGGGCGGCGGCGATGAGCCTCCCGAGCTCGGGGGCGGGGTCGTTGGCGGGCTGGAAGTCGATCCGGAGCTCGCCGGCGCGCCGGGCGGGCTGTCCGCCACACTGGCAACCGAGCTCGAGCCGCCTCCTCCACAACCGGAGAGGACGAGCACCGCGACAACGAGACCGCAAAGAGTCTTAAGTGGCCCCATCGCTCCTCCGCGTGGCCCCACCGAACGAACCGAGCTGCAACAAGGGGAAGCGACACCCGCGAGCGGCAGCACGTGCTATGCAGCAAGCCCTATGCCAAGCGGATTAATTCTTGTTTATTCAAATGGTTACGTGCACGCACGCGGGCTGACGGCGCGGCGGGAGGGGCTGAGCTGTCTCCGAATGGAGACCTGTTCTGTCAACTCGAGCTCAGTGATGTTGGTAAGTGTTTGAATACACAACGGAGGATCGCTGTCGCAGCCCACAGACGCGCTTGCGGCCGAGGGCCAATCAAGGTCAGCTCAGGAGCCCTCGAGGAGATCCTCCATCCAGGAGGCGACCTCGGCCGCCGCGGCGGAATCCTGAGTCCGCAGGCCCTGAATGGCGCCACGGATATTTCCCGCGGGATGATTCTGATTGAACTTAACCTTGACCTCTATCTCCTCGGCGACCAGCTCGAAGCCGACGATGGCTCTGAGCCGGCCCCGCGCGGAGTCTGTGGCACTCTCCAAGCGCCACGGCCGCGCCGCGCCGGCCTCGTATTGCGCCGCGAGCGCGATGACGATCTGCTCCAATTCCTCGAGCTCGTGGATGAGGCGCACGCGCCCATAGAGGTGGGCCACCGCGTAATTCCATGTGGGCACGTTCTTGTCGGGCTCGAGGTACCAGCGCGGAGAGATGTAAGCATGCGGCCCGTGCAGAATGCACAGCACCCGCTGCCCTTCGATATCCCGCCACTGCGGATTCGCCCGCGCCCAGTGCCCGGTGAGCCTCACCCGTCCTTCGGCTCGGCGATACAACACCGGCAGGTGCGAAGCGAACGGCGCGCCGTCCCTCTGCGAGACCAGGGTGCCGAAGGCGTTGTAAGCGGCCAGACGGTCGAGGACTGCCGGATCCTGAGTGCCGAATGCCTGCGGGATGTACATGGTGAGCCCATGTTACCCGCCGCGCGGATCTCTAGAAATGCAAAGAAAGGTGAATTCGCTCAACTTCCGCCGCGCTCGCGCGTCGAACCCACTGAGGATTGAGGCACACACGATTGCGTTGTGATCCCGGTGTGTCGGTCGCGCTCGAGACTTCCCCCTCCCTGAGACTCGAGCAGGCGCCGGCAGCTCTCGCACTTGGCGAGCACCGTCGGAGGCCTGCCGCCTTGCGGGTATCCCCGCAAGGCGGTTTTTTTTATGCCGCCTGCGCAGCAGGCGCAGCGGCGCCCGTGCGCTGCAATGCCGGCAGACGCATCGAGATCTGTAGACCGCCGCCGGGAACATTGCTCGCCTCGATGCTGCCCCCGTGCACCGCCAGGGCACGGGCTGCGATCGCCAGGCCGAGGCCCTCGCCGCCGCCCGCGCGATCCCGGGCAGCATCGACGCGGTAGAAAGGTTCGAAGATCAGCTTGAGATCCTTCTCCGGCACGCCGGGTCCGCGGTCGCGGACGGCGATCTCGATCGAATCCCGGCGCTCAGCGGTGATGACGACGGCGGAGCCGGATGGTCCGTAGCGCACGGCGTTGCGGATGACATTCTCGAATGCACTGCGCAGAAGCTCGGGATCACCGGAGACCTCCAAGCCGGCATCCGTGTGCACGGACACAGTGCAGCTCCGCGCCTCTGCCTCGATGGTGACATCCTGCGCGATGGTCTCCAGCAGCCTGCCCGCGTCGACGGGCACGCCCTGAAAAGCGCTCGCGGGGCGCTCCAGGCGGACGAGCTTCAGGATGCGGGCGATGAGGTGCTCCAGGCGATCCGCTTCGCACGCGATGCGTGTGAGCTGCCGGTCCGTTCCTCCGTCCTGGCGCTTCGCGAGCGACAACGCCAGCTGCAGCCGGGTGAGCGGCGAGCGCAGCTCATGGGACACGTCGCGCAACAGCTGTTGTTTGGATTCGAGCAGACTCTGAACGCGCTCCGCCATGGAGTCGAAGTCCGCGGCCAGCAGCGCGAGATCATCCTGGCGCCCCTTCAGACGCGGCAGCATGCGGACACTGAGGTCCCCGGCTGCCATTTCACGCGTGGCCTGGCGCAGCCGGTCGATCGGGCCGACGAGGTGTCGCGTCAGGAAAAAGCAGATGACCGTGCTCACCACGAGCGCGATGGCGAGTGTCGCCGCGGCCACCGTGGGAAGCTCGAGCTCGCCGAAGAGCAGCGGCCGCTCGTGCATCGGCCCGACGATGACGTGATAGGTGCTGCCATCCGGTGACATCAGCACCAGGGCCCCGCCCACCGGCGCGATCGCGCCGGAGCGCACCGTCTTCTGCCCATGCTTCGTCCGTCCTTCCAGGCGTACCTGCAGGTAGCGAGGCAGCGGCCGATCCAGCATGTCGCGGCCATTCGGCCCGACCACGAAGGTGCGTGAAAACGCCGGATCGGGAGCCAGGGAATCGAGCCACTCGCGCAGCGAATCGGCACCACCGGTCTCGAAGGCCACCGCCGCCTGGGCGAAGAGCTGACCGCGCTGAACCCACGGCAGCTCGTCGCGACGCTGGATCGCAGCGCTCACGGCCACGGTCACCGTCCCGACCAGGATGAGGACGATGGCGAGCCAGAACGATCTAAAGATGCGCCAGTACAGTGAGTGCATCGCTATTTCTGGGTCAACGCGTACCCGGATCCGCGCACGCTTTGCACCGACATCCGGTCCGTCAATTTCCCGAGCTTACGCCGCAAATTGCTCACGTGGGTATCGAGGCTCCGGTCCGTCGGCAGGAGGCGCCGGCCGAGCGCCTGCAGCATGAGCTCTTCGCGGCTGACGGTGCGGGTGTCGGCCCGCACGAGGAGCTCGAGAATCCTCAGCTCCGCGGCCGTGAGCTCCAAATCCGTACCTTCGACCTCCGCCCGCCTGCCGCGAAGGTCCAGGCGCAGCGGACCCCAGGTGACGGCGCCGGCAACCGGCTGCGGCTCACTCGCCATGCGCCGCAGCACCGCCCTGATGCGCGCCACGAGCTCGCGCGGACTGAAGGGCTTGGCCAGGTAGTCATCGGCCCCGAGCTCGAGCCCAATCACCCGGTCGACCTCCTCCCCGCGCGCGGTGAGCATGATGACCGGAATCCGGCTCACCGAGCGCAGGCGCCGCAGCACCTCGAAGCCGGAAAGCTCAGGCAGCATGACATCGAGCACCACGAGATCGAGTGCCCCACGCGAGAGCCGCTCGAGCGCTGCCGGACCCGAGCCGGCGGTCTCGGCGAGGAAGCCCTCCGGGCCCAGGTATTCGACGAGCATGGAGCAGAGCTCGTCATCGTCATCGACGATGAGCAGGTGCGTGCGGGACTCAGCCGATTCGGGATATCCGCTCACGCCGGGTTCTCGAGGCTGAAGACCTGGCGCTGATCGTCGTAGGCAAATACCTCCGCATAACGGCCCCAGCTGATGATGGTGCGCAGCGTCTGCTCGGCCGCCTCCTCGGCCATGTAGTCCTCGAGCTCATCGAAGAACCGGCTCTTGGGGGCGGTGTGGCTGCTGCGCTCATCGAGCACCCGGCGGATGTGCGCGGCGAGCGAGACGTAGGTCAGAAGATGGCGCGCGAAGAGGTGCTTGCGCTCATCGGTCTCCGATCGGGCGAAGGCCAGTCCCGCCTCCGTGAGGCGGATGTCGCCGCCTTCGACCTCCGCGAAGCGCAACATCTGCAGCGCATCGGCCGCCGGGAAGAGCTCATCGACCTCGAGCTGCAGTGCCTGCGCGATGGCCGGCAGGTCTGCCTTGCCGTTGTAAGGCTGCTCGTTCACTGCTTCGATCAGACCCTGCAGCAGGTTCGAGGAGACGTGGATGAGGGCGGTGCCGATTCCGGTGCCGGCGAATCGCTCTGACTTCGGGCCGATACGCCCCTCCCCGCGGGGCCGTGCCGTCATTTCGACGTAGACGCGCTCCACGAGTGCGCGGAACCGCGGGTCGAGCGGGGAGCGCGGCTGCGGGAGGTCGATCGGAATCTCACTCACCACCCGGCCCGGATGGGTCGAGAAGATGAGGAGGCGATCGCACATCTGTACCGCCTCCTCGATGTTGTGAGTGACCAGGAGCACGGACCGTATGGGCAGCTGGCCTTCACCCCAGAGGTCGAGGAAGTCGTTGCGCAGCGTCTCGGCGGTGAGCACATCGAGCGCGGAAAACGGCTCGTCCATGAGGAGGATGCTCGGATGCACGACCAGCGCCCTGGCGAACCCGACGCGCTGGCGCATGCCGCCGGAGAGCTCGCGCGGATAGGCGGACTCGAAGCCATCGAGACCGATGAGGTCGATCGCCTGCAGCGAGCGCTTGCGGATCTCCGCTTCTGGAAGGCGCAGCGCCTCGAGGCCGAGCTGCACGTTCTCGAGCACGGTGAGCCAGGGAAAGAGCGCAAAGCTCTGGAAGACCATCGCGATGCCCTGCGCAGGGCCTGCGACCGGGGCGCCGCGATAGTCCACCACGCCGCTGCTCGGGGCATCGAGACCGGCGATGAGCCGCAGGAGCGTCGACTTGCCCGATCCGGAGCGGCCGAGGAGCCCGACGATCTCGCCCGGCCGCAGTGTCAGGTTGACGTTCTCGAGGACGACGTGCTCATCGCCGTCGGGCTTGCGAAAGGACTTGCACACACCCCGTGCGTCGAGGAGCGGTGCGAGATTGAGCGCGAGCGCGTTGGCATTCATGGACTCGTCCCGATGTCAGGTCAGCTCACGCGGAATTTGCGCTCCGCGCGCGCATAAAGCGGTCGCCAGAAGATCCGGTTCAGCGCCACCACGAACAGCGCCATCACCGCAATCCCGAGCACCGTGCGCGGGAAATCCCCGGCGCTCGTGGCATTGGCGATGTAGGCGCCGAGTCCCGCGGCAGTCAGATGCCTGCTGCCCCAATCTGCGACCTCCGCGACGATGCTGGCGTTCCATGAGCCGCCCGAAGCGGTGATCGCGCCCGTCACATAGAACGGGAACACCGCCGGCAGCGCGATCCGCCGCCACCAGAGCCAGCCCCGCACCCGCAGGTTCGCCCCCGCATACTTCAGGTCGATGGAGATCGAGGAGGCCCCGACGATGACGTTGAAGAGAATGTACCACTGCGTGCCCAGAACCATCAGCGGGCTCAGCCAGATGTTCGGGTCGAGCTTGAGCATCACGATGGCGGAGACGACGATGGGGAAGAGCAGGTTGACGGGGAAGGCCGCCAGGAACTGGGCGATCGGCTGCACCGTGCGCGCGAGGCGCGGGCGGATGCCGATGTAGACGCCGATGGGGACCCAGACCAGGCTTGCAAGGGCGATCAGCACGGCGACCCGCAGCAACGTGAGAAAGCCTAGGCCGACGACGTGTCCGACTTCCGTCAATGGAATGTGGTTGAGGACGAAAAAGCCGATGCGCCACGCCGCCAGCGCGCCAACCGCCACGACCGCCGCATACCAGGCGGTGTCGATGAGGAGTCCGGGCGCGGCGGAGCCGGACGCATGCGCGGCCTGCGGCTTGCGCAGCGGTGCGCGGTTGAATCCCAGGCCGATCACCGAGCCGAACATTCGCCGGCCGAGTAACAGCAGGCGCGAGCGTCTCATCATGGTGAGCGCCCAGGAGCGCGTCGGTGTCAGGCCGGATTCCTGCTCGAGACGGAACCAGTCGGCACTCGCGGTAAGCGGCCGGAAGAGGATCTGATCGTAGATCAGGATGACCACGAACATGGCCGCGATAGCCCAGCCGATCGCCGTGAGGCTGCGCGCCTGGATCGCGCGCGCGATGTAGGAACCGACCCCGGGCAACGTAACGGTCGTGTGCCCGACGCTGATCGCCTCCGCGGCCACCACGAAGAACCAGCCACCCGACATCGACATCATCATGTTCCAGATGAGCGAAGGCATGGCGAACGGCACCTCCAGCCGCCAGAAGCGCATCCAGGGGCCGAGGTGAAAGGCCCGCGCAGCCTCATCGAGCTCATCCGGAATGCTGCGCAGTGAATGATAGAAACTGAATGCCATGTTCCACGCCTGGCTGGTGAAGACGAGGAAGACGGCCGCGAGCTCCGCGCCCGCGACGCGCCCCGGAGTCAGCGAGAGGAAGAACACGATGGTGATGGAGAAGCCGAGGATCGGCACGGACTGCAGGACATCGAGGAGCGGGACGAGCACGCTCGCGGCGCGCCGGCTCTTGGCGGCGAGCGTGGCGTAGGTGAAGGTGAAAAGGAGCGAGGCCATCATGGCGAGCAGCATCCGCAGCGCCGTCTGCGCGGCATAGCCCGGCAGGTAACGCGGGTCGAGCGAGATGGGCTGCGCCTCCAGATGCGCGAGCGAGCCGGTGAGCCCGTGGGCGGCATCGCCGAGATACGCGAAGAAGGCGAAGACCAGGATGAATGCGATCACGTCCCAGCGGCCGGGGACGTACCGGTTCTTCAGGACCGAGATCGGCAGCTCGAAACGCATCCGGTCAAGTTTGCCCGATGCTTGTGACAATTGGCACCGCAAAGTCTCAGACGCTTGCGGTACCATCACAGCCCCGGCCCTCTCGGCCTCACTAGCCTGCGATCACCATGAAGCGGCCATCCCTCGCGCTCCTCCTCACTGCGGCCGCAGCAGCAACGGTCGCGCTCTGCGTGCTGCCAACGACCGCGGCCCGCGCCGATACGATGATCAAGCAGGATGCGAAGCGCCTCGGCCATGACGTCTCGCAAACTGCGCGTCATGTCGGTCATTCGGTTGCCGAGAGCTCGCGCAAGCTCGGACGAACCGTTGCCGACCGCACGCGCAGCACGCGCGAGAAGATCAAGCGCACGTCGCACGAGGTCGGCCACAGCATTGCGAGACGCTCCAGAGCGGCCGGACACACGATTGCTCGGGATTCGAAGACGGCCGGCCATCAGATCGCACACGATTCGCGCAAGGCCGGTCGCGCCATTTCGAGCGGCGCGCACCAGCTCGGCTCAAAGGTCCGCACTGAAGCGCACAAGGTGAAGACGACCATCGAGGAGCCGCCCGCGACCACTCCAGCCCCGCGGTGAGGCAACCGTGAGCGGGGAAATGGACGCGGAGGTCGACGTCCTCATCGTCGGCGGCGGCCCGGCGGGATCGACCGCTGCCGCGTTGCTCGCGCAGGCCGGTCATCGGGTCGTGGTGCTCGAGAAATCCCGGCATCCGCGCTTCCATATCGGGGAGTCGTTGTTGCCCGCAAGCGTGCCGCTGCTCGAGCGCCTCGGCGTCGCTGCGCAGATCGATGCCATCGGTCTGCCCAAGCACGGCGTCGAGTTCTTCTCCCCGGCGCACTCCCAGTCGCAACGGTTCGACTTCGCGGAGAGCTGGAACAAGACGCTCTGTTATGCCTACGAGGTCCGTCGCTCGAGCTTCGATGCGATCCTGCTCGAGCGCGCGGCGAGCCTCGGTGCGCGGGTGGTGGAAGGCTGCCGGGCGCGGGAGATCGAGCTTGCGGCGAAAAATGGCGTCGAGGTACTTTCACGAGAGGAGAACGGCGCCCGTCAGTGCTGGCGTGCCCGCTACCTCATCGATGCCTCGGGCCGGGACACGATCCTCGGCACGCGCCTCGGCACCAAGCGCCGCAACCGCCGGCACAACAGCGCGGCGATGTATGCGCACTTCAGCAATGCGTGGCGGAGCGAAGATGCTCATCGCGCCGGGGACATCGGCATCTTCTGGTTCGACCATGGTTGGTTCTGGTTCATCCCGCTCGCGGACGGCAACACGAGTGTCGGGGCCGTAGCATGGCCCTACTACATGCAGAGCCGCACGGTGCCGCTGCGAGAGTTCTTCCTAAAGACGATCGCCCTTTCCTCGCCGCTCGCCAAACGCCTGGAGTCCGCCACGCTCGCGACCAGCGTCGAGGCTACCGGGAACTATTCGTACGCCTGCCGCCGTGCGCACGGTGACAGGTTCCTCCTGGTGGGAGACGCCTACGCATTCGTCGATCCGGTCTTCTCCTCCGGCGTCATGTTCGCCATCCAAAGCGGCATTGCCGCCGCAGAGGCAATCGATGAAGCGCTGCGTGTTCCGTCGCGACGCCGCCAGGCGTTCCGGCGGTTCGAGCGGCAGATCCGCCGCGGCCCGCGGGTGTTCTCCTGGTTCATCTACCGCATGACCCGGCCGGTGATGCGGGACCTCTTCATGGCCCCGCGCAATGTCCTGCGGATGAAAGAGGCGCTGCTGTCGCTCCTCGCCGGCGATATCTTCGGCAGCACGCCCATCTGGACATCCCTGCGCGCCTTCAAGCTGGTGTATTACCTGAGCAGTCTCGCGCACCCGCGGGCCTCGCTCGCGGCCTTGCGCGCGCGCGCCAGGAACATCCGGCCTGTCGAGGCCGCACGAGCGGCTGCAGGCGGATGAGCTCCGGGCAGACCCTGCGGCTCGAGTACGTCACTCCCTCCGAGCTGCAGTCGCGAAAGGCGCAGGGAGTGCTCGGGGCCGCAGCGTTCGACGGCAGCGCGAGTTCCTTGAACGGCGCCGCGGTCGAATTCCCCTGTGCCCACGTGCATGCCCAGGTCTTGAGCGACTCACACGAGGTGCTCGAGGTCTGGCGTACGGACGCTCCCACCCAAGCCGATTCTCACGGCCGGGTGCGCTATGCCCGCGGCGGCGACTTCCTCTTCGGCAGCCTGGCCGTGCATGAGGCGGAGCTCGCCGGCTCCGCTTCGAGCGCGCGCACGCCTCTCGAGGCCGCCACGGACCTCGCCTACCGGGAGATGTACGCAGCCCTTGCCGCCGCCGGCACGCCGCAACTCGTGCGGGTTTGGAACTACATTCCTGACATCAACGTCGACACCCATGGGCTCGAGCGATACCGGCAATTCAACACCGCCCGTCACGAGGCCTCGCTCGCGAGCGGCCGCGCAGTGAGCGGCAGTGTTCCGGCGGCGAGCGCCCTCGGTGCCGCAACGGGCAGTCCGCTCACGATCTACTTTCTCGCGAGTCACCGCGCGCCGGCCTTCATCGAGAATCCGCGGCAGGTGAGCGCCTACCGCTATCCGGCGCAGTACGGACCGCGCAGTCCCGCCTTCTCCCGCGCCACCGTACTCGGTGAGGGTAGCGAGGCAACGCTCTTCATCTCCGGAACTGCGAGCATCGTCGGCCACCGGACGCTGCATGCGGGAGATCCCGCGGCCCAGACCCGCGAGACCCTGGTCAACATCGAGGCGCTGCTCGGGGAGGCGGGGCGATGGGCAGGCAGGGGAACCCTGCGTCTCGAGCGGCTTGCCTATAAGGTTTATGTCCGCGACCCGCTGCAGTTGCCGGCCATACGGGCGGAGCTCGAAGCGGCGGTGGGCCGCGATGCCGCAGTCCTCTTCCTGCAGGCGGACATCTGCCGGCAGGATCTCACGGTCGAGATCGAGGCCGTGGGTGGCTTTGGCTGGCAGCCGGGCGAGTGAGAGGCCCGAGCGGACTAGGCCGCGGGATGAGCCGGGCATATCCTTCGTGCGGATCAGCGCTCGATGACGACAGGGGCACCGTTGCGCAAGCGAGCTTACGAGTACCTCGCCACTTACGGCCTGCTGCTGAGCCTGGCAGCCCTGATCCTCGCGTGGACGGTTCTGGCCACGGTGCTGCTGGCGCCGCTCCCCGGGCGCTGGCGCAAGGCCACCGCCCGCTACACGATGATGGCGGGATTTCGCATGTTCTCATGGCTGCTCGTGATTGCTGGCGCCTACGAGCTCGATCTCGGCAGCATCGATACACTGCGCCGCTGCGCGCCGGTGATCCTTGCGCCCAATCACCCGGCCTCGATCGATGCGATCCTGCTGCTTTCGCGGCTTCCGGATCTGGCTTGCATCCTGAAACCGGAGCTCATGAGCAACCTCTTCCTCGGTGCCGGCGCGCGGCTCGCGGGCTTCATCCGCAGCGAGCCGCCGCGCCGTATGATCCGCGAGGCGGTCGCAGAGCTGCGCCGCGGTGGACTCGTTCTTCTCTTTCCGGAAGGCACCCGCACCACGCGAGCGCCGCTCAACCCGCTGACGGGCAGCGCCGCAGTCATTGCCCGCCATGCCCAGGTGCCGATCCAGGTCGCCGTGATCGAGACTGACTCGCCTTACCTCAGCAAGGGTTGGCCGATCCTCAAGGTACCCCGCCTGCCCATTCGCTATCGGGTCCGCCTGGCGCGACGGTTGGAGCCGAGCGAGGACGCTGCCGCCTGTACCCTGGCGTTGGAGCAGGAGCTCAGCCGCGAGCTCGCAGATGCTCCGCAGAACGGCTGGCTCGGCCGTACCGGCGCCGAGACCCGCTGCCGCCAATGCGATGACACGACCTGATAGCCCTTCGCGCACCCATCTGGTGCTGATCCCGAGCTACAACCCCGGTCGCAAAGTCTTCGAGACGGTGCAGGCTGCGCGCGCGCATTGGTCTCCGGTCTGGGTCGTAGTCGACGGCAGCACCGACGGCACGGGGGCCGCGCTGGTGTCGATGGCACAGCGCGATCCTGGACTCAGGGTGTTGGTGCGCCCCGGGAACGGCGGCAAGGGAGCGGCCGTGCTGGATGGAATGAGCGAGGCGCTGCGCCAGGGCTTCACCCATGCCCTCGTCATGGATTCGGACGGCCAGCACCCGGCCTCGAGAATTCCGGCATTCATGGAAGCCTCCGCGGCCCGCCCGGAGGCCATGGTGCTCGGGGATCCGATATTCGATGCCAGCGCACCCGCGATACGGGTCAAGGGACGGCGCATCTCCAACTGGTGGGCAAATCTCGAGACGCTCTGGAGCGGTATCCGGGACTCGCTCTGCGGCTTCAGGGTCTACCCGATCGCGCCCCTCATGCGGGAGATGCGCGCGAGCTTCGGCATGCGCCGGTTCGACTTCGACGTGGAGGCGGCGGTGCGGCTGGCGTGGCGGGGCGTGCCCGTGCTCAATCTGACCGCCCCCATCCGATACTTCAGCGCCGCAGAAGGAGGCGTATCACATTTCAACTACTTACGCGACAACATTCTACTGACCTCGATGCACGCGAGGCTGTTCGCGGGCTTCCTCGTCCGGCTGCCCCTACTGCTCACCCGCAGGCTGGCTCGCCGGCTGGCCGACCGGCATCCGCGTGTATAATCATGCGTCCATAAAGGGGGTCGAGACGTTTTCCAGTAATGTCCAATCACGCCTCAAGTTTGCGCCAGCCGGCCGCGCCGGCCGATACCGCTGCGCTTGCGCGCGAGCTCGCTGAGCTCATCGTGCAGGCGCTCAACCTCGAGCTGAGCGCCGCCGAGATCGACCCGGACACGCCGCTCTACGGCGAGGGCCTGGGCCTCGATTCCATCGACATCCTGGAGATCGCCCTCGTGGTCTCCAAGCGCTACGGCGTGCAGCTGCGCGCCGACAGCGCCGAGAACGAGCAGATCTTCCGCTCACTGCGGCGGCTCGCCGAGTATATCACCGCCCACAGGACGACTTGACTCCTGGCCACGTACCCGCTGATCTCGCACACGAGGCCTGATGCGGTAGTCGCATACCGGTCGGGTGCGCCGCTCCGCGCTGCGGATTTTGTCGGTGACGCCGTCCACTTAGCAGCGCGTTTCCCGTCAGGCAAGCACGTTATCAATGTATGCGCGGACCGATATCAATTTGCGGTAGGTCTTGCCGCGTGCGTTCTCACACGCAAGGTCTGCCTCCTGCCACCGACGCGCACGCCTGAGGTGATCCGGCAGCTCGCCACCTTCGCCCCCGATGTCCTGTGTCTGACGGACGAAGAGGACTGCGACATCGCGCTCCCCCAGGTGCGCGTACCACAAGGGCCAGTATCACGACGGAACGCGGTCAGTCCTTGGAGCGTGCCTGAGATCGAGGGATCCCAGCTGGTGGCGCACGTCTTTACCTCCGGCTCGACCGGCGTGCCGGTGCCCCATCCGAAAAGCTGGGGCAGGCTCGTGCGGTGCATCCGTGACGGGGCTGCGAGGCTCGGCTTCAGCAACGAGCATCCCCATGCCGTGCTCGCGACCGTGCCGCCGCAACACATGTACGGCTTCGAGTCGAGCGTGTTGCTTGCACTGCAGAGCGGCAGCGCCCTGTGCGCAGAGCGGCCGTTTTACCCGGCAGATATCTCGAGCGCGCTGGCTGCACTGCCGCGGCCCCGGACATTGATCTCGACGCCCATTCACCTGCGGGCGCTACTTGCCTCGCAGGCGGATCTGCCGGCGTTGGACGTGATCGTCTCGGCGACGGCGCCGCTGTCGCAGGAGCTTGCGCTCGAGGCCGAGCAGCGGTTTCGGGCGCCGCTGCTCGAGATCTATGGCTCGACGGAGAGCGGCCAGCTCGCCACACGCCGTACGGCGCGCGACGAGGAATGGCGATTGTGGCCGGGCGTGTGCCTCACGATCGAGGAAGGGCGCGCCTGGGCACGGGGCGGCCACCTCGAGCAGCCGACGCTCATGTGCGATGAGTTGGAGCCGCTGGATGCCGAGCGCTTCCTGCTGCGCGGCCGACTGGGCGATCTGGTCAACATCGCGGGCAAACGCAGCTCCCTCGCCTACCTGACACACCAGCTCAACTCCATCGAAGGCGTCGAGGACGGTGTGTTTTTCTTTCCCGAGGAGCCGCACCCCTCGGAAGGCGGGGTCGCACGAGTTGCCGCCGCCGTGGTCGCTCCGGGGCTGGATGCCATTCGGCTCACCGAAGCGCTCCGTCAGCGCATCGACCCGGTCTTTCTACCACGGCCGCTCCTGTTCGTGGAACGCCTGCCGCGCAACAGCACGGGGAAGTTGCCGCGCGAGGCGATTCGCTCGCTCGCGGCGGCCTCCGCCTCTGTAGCCACATCGGCGGCCGCCGACGGCATTGCATCGTGACGGCAACTGCCCTGCCGATCGCGGTAACCCATCCGGCTTTCGCCGGACACTTTCCCGGGGCGCCCGTCCTTCCGGGCGTGGTATTGCTCGATGCGACGATCCGCGCGATCGAGCTCGCCGGCGGCGGTGAGCCGCGGTGTTGGCAGGTGAGCTCGGTAAAGTTCCTGAAGCCGGTCGCACCCGGGGAGGCGCTGATGCTCGAGCACGAGGCGCTCGCCGGCGGTGCCGTCCGTTTCACGATCTCGAGCGCCGGACAGGCGGTGGCGACCGGCGCGCTAGCGCCGACATGACGGCGGCGCTCCATCCCAGGGCCCGCTGGGCGCGAGAACCCGAGCGCGGCAGTGTCTGGCTGATGCGCCTGATGACGCAGTTTTCCCTGCTCACCGGGCGCCGCGGCGGGCGTGCGCTGTTGTATTTCATTGCCGCCTACTTCTTCCTCTTCGCGCCGCGCGCGCGGCGCGCCTCGAAAGCGTACCTGCAGCGGGTGCTCGGACGGCGGCCGGGCGGGCGCGATCGGTTCCGGCAGGTGATGAGCTTCGCCTCCACCATCCACGACCGGGTCTACCTGCTGAATGATCGCTTCGAGCTCTTCGACATCGCGGTCGAGGGTGAGGAGCTGATGCGGGAGCGGATGCAGAGCGGGGATGGTGCGTTTCTCGTGGGCGCGCACCTGGGCAGCTTCGAGGTGACGCGCGCGATCGGACGCCGCCAGCCGGGGCTGCGGGTGGCGATGGTGGCTTATGAGGAGAATGCCCGGAAGATCAACGCCATGATGGCGGCGGTCAATCCGGGGCTCGCGACGGAGACGGTTGCGCTCGGGAGCCTCGAGGCGATGCTCAAGGTTCGAGGGCTCCTCGATGAGGGGGTGTTCGTCGGGATGTTGGGAGACCGGACGCCGGGAGGGGAAGCGACGCAGGTGGTGCAGTTCCTGGGGTCGCCGGCGCGGTTTCCGATCGGGCCCATGCGGGTGGCGGCGCTGTTGGGGGCGCAGGTGATCCTGATGCTGGGGGTTTATTTGGGGGGGAACCGGTATCGGGTGGTGTTCGAGGCGCTGGCGGATTTTGAGGGGGTGGGGAGGACGGAGCGGGAGAGCGCGGTGGAGGCGGCTATCGTGCGCTATGCGCGGCGGTTGGAGGAGTACTGTCGGGAGTATCCTTATAACTGGTTCAATTTTTATGAGTTTTGGGCGGAGTGAGAGCGGGATGTGCCGCCACGAAGATTATTTTCGGTGGGCGCGGCGGCTCGCTCGTGAAAGGCCTTCCCGGGGCCGCCGCGAGTACGTCCATGTAGGCTGCGGGAAAAACGTCCCTGTTTTTCACGCCCCCGGGAAGGCCTTTCACGACCGATCCGCCGCTTGGGTTGCTGCCGGGATGTTCGCGGTGGGGCTGTTGTTCATGTGCGGGAGTTGCCTGGCCGCGGGGGGGACGGGGACGAGAGATGCGCGAATGGCTGCTTCCGCGAGCCGGGGGACTGCGGCGGATGATGCGACTGTCGCTGCTTCCGCAGGTCGGGAGGCTCCGGCGGGTGATGCGACTGTCGCTGCTTCCGCAGGCCGGGAGGCTCCGGCGGGTGATGCGACTGTCGCTGCTTCCGCAGGCCGGGAGGCTCCGGCGGGTGATGCGCCCGTCGCTGCTTCCGCAACCGGGACGGCTGCGGCGGGTGATGCGCCCGTGAGCGCTTCCGCGGCTCGCGGCAGTGCCGGGTCGTTTGATTTGGGGCAGCTCATGAAGGTGTTGGGGCAGCGCAAGCAGGGAGAGGTCAGCTATCAGCAGGAGGATTACTTTGCCATTCTCGATCAGCCGGTGCCTTCATCGGGGGTGTTGAGTTATCGCGCGCCGGATCGGCTGGAGAAGAGGACGTTGCGGCCGAGGGCATCTTCGCTCATCGTCGAGGGAGATGAGCTCACGGTGCAGCGGGGACAACGCACCTATCGGATGCAGTTGAGTGCTTATCCGCAGGTTGCGCCGCTCGTCGATGCCATGCGGGATACGCTCACTGGCAATGAGCAAGGGCTCGAGCGGGTCTTCAAGGTGACGCTCACGGGGTCGCTCCGGAACTGGAAGCTGCGGTTGGTGCCGTTGGACAGGGCGGTGGCCCGCAAGGTGAGCAGGGTTGAGATCGCGGGGAGCGGGGATGAGATCCGTTCGGTGGAGATTCTGCAGGTGGGGGGCGATCGGTCGGTGATGACGCTGGGGCCGCCGCCGGCCTCGGGGGCAGCGGGGACGGATCCGGCACCGGCGCCGCCATGAGACAGCGGCGCGCGGGGGCGCTTCTCGTGTGGGCGGCGCTCCTCGCGATCGCAGCGGTGGTCGTCGTCCGCGCCCGTTACTCGGCGGATCTCTCGGCGTTCCTGCCGCGGGCGCCGACATCGGCGCAACGCCTGCTCGTCGAGCAGCTCCGGCAGGGGGTGGCCTCGAGACTCCTCATCATTGCCATCGAGGGAGCTGACACGGGCACGCGGGCCCGGGTGTCGCAGGCGATGGCAGCCAGGTTGCGCGCCGATACGGAGTTCCTTGCGGTGGAGAATGGGGACGCTGCGACGGCGCAGCGGGATGAGGCGTTCCTCTTCGCGCATCGCTATCTGCTCAGCAGCACGGTGACGCCGCGGCGCTTCACCGTGGCGGGGCTGCAGGAGGCCATCGGGAATACCCTCGACCTCCTCTCCTCGCCTGCCGGAATGCTGGCGAAGTCGCTCGTGCCGAGTGATCCGACTGGGGAGATGATGACGCTCCTCGATCAATTGAGCCGCAATCAACCACCGCGGACCGCGGATGGTGTATGGGTATCGCCGGACGGGCGGCGTGCATTGCTGTTGGCACGCACGCGGGCAGCGGGGTCGGACACCGACGGGCAGGAACGCGCTGTGGGCGCAATCCGGGACGCGTTCGGCGCAGCGGCTGGCAACCCCGCACGCCAGGGCGTGAGGCTCCTCATGACAGGGCCGGGTCTCTTTGCGGTGCAGGCGCGGGCAAGCATCAAATCGGAGGTGATGCGCCTCTCCATCATCAGCTCCGTGCTCATCGTAGCCCTCCTCCTCCTCGTCTACCGGTCGGCTTCGGCGTTGGTCCTTGGACTGCTGCCCGTAGCCTCGGGAGCGCTGGCAGGAATAGCGGCGGTGGCGCTGGGATTCGGCGTCGTACAGGGGGTGACGCTCGCGTTTGGCATCACCCTGATCGGTGAGGGAGTCGATTACTCGATATATCTTTTCATTCAGTCGCAGGCTCACCGCGATGGCAATGGGCCTGGCGAAGACTGGCGGCAATCGGTGTGGCCGACCATGCGCCTCGGCATGCTGACTTCCATATGCGGCTTCGCGGCACTCCTGGTATCGAGCTTTCCGGGACTCGCGCAGCTGGGTCTCTACTCCCTGACGGGCGTGCTCGCGGCAGGCCTCGCGACGCGATTCGTGCTGCCGGAGCTGCTGCCGCGCGGCTTCAGCATCCGCGACCTGACACCGATGGGGCATGCGGCCTCGCGGTTGCTCGAGAAGGCTTCGGCCGGCCGGGTGGCGATCGCGCTCATCGCCGCCGGGGCGGCCGTCGTACTCGGCCTGCACCGTGCCCAGCTCTGGAGTCACGACCTCTCGGCCCTGAGCCCCGTGCCGCTGGCCGCTCAGCGCCTGGATGCGGAGCTGCGCGCCGATCTCGGCGCACCGGATGTGCGCTATCTGGTGGTTGTCTCGGGGCCGGACCAGCAGTCGGCGCTCGAAGGCGCAGAGCAGGTTGGAGCAGAGCTGGACGGGCTCATCGGGCGTCACGTGATCTCAGGCTATGAGAGTCCGTCACAATATCTGCCGAGTCTCGCCGTCCAGCGGCAGCGACAGGCGAGCCTTCCCGCGGCCGACGTGCTGCGCGCCAGGCTCCAACAGGCCCTGTCGGGCCTGCCGCTGCGAGCCACGCGGCTCGCCCCTTTCCTCACGGACGTTGAGGCCGCACGCAGCTCGCCGCTGCTCACTCGCGCCTCGCTGGACGGAACCTCCTTCACCGCGGTCACCGATGCACTCCTCGTCAGGGAGACTGACGGATGGAACGCCCTGCTGCCGCTCATCGCTCCCGTCGCGCACGGTCATTCGCTCGACATCGACGTCGCCCGTGTGAGGGAAGCCGTATCCAGCGGCGCGCCGGATGAGGCGACGGTGTTGGATCTCAAAGATCAGGCCAACGCCCTCTATGCGACCTATCTTGGAGGGGCCGTTCGCCTGTCGCTTGCCGGATTTGCCGCGATCGTGGTGCTGCTGTTCATTGCGCTTCGCCGGCCTTCGCGCATCGTGCGGGTGGTCCTGCCGCTTGCGCTCGCGGTACTCACCGTCGCGGCAGCCCTGACGCTGTTGGGCACCAGGCTGACCCTGCTGCACGTGGTAGGCATGCTCCTCATCGTGGCGGTCGGCTCGAACTACGCACTCTTCTTCGACAAGCGGGCGCGAGCAGGCGCGGCCGGTGGCCTGACGCTCGCCTCTCTGCTGGTCGCCAACTGCGCAACGGTGATCGGCTTCGGGGTACTGGCCCTCTCTACCGTGCCGGTGCTGCACGATCTCGGCGCCACGGTCGCCCCGGGGGCCTTCCTTGCGCTGATTTATGCTGCGCTACTGGCGCGTGAGCCAGAGAGATAAGATTTCACGATGACCCGGCCGATCCCCCCCTCTGCAAGCGCTTCGCCCTGGCGACCCTCCCCGCTAGTGTGCGCATCGCTCGGACTGCACGCGGGTGCTCTGGCGGCGGTCCTGGCGCGCCCATCGCTGTGGCCCTGGGCGCTCGGCGCCGTGTTCGCGGATCATGCGCTCCTCACGGCCGCAGGACTCTCGCCGCGCAGCGCCCTGCTCGGACCCAACTGGACACGGCTGCCACTGGCAGCAGCCGCGAGGCGGGAGATCGCCATTACCATCGATGATGGCCCCGACCCGAGGGTCACTCCCAGAGTGCTCGATCTGCTCGAGCAGCACAGAGCCAAAGCGACCTTCTTCTGCATCGGCGAGCGTGTACAGCGATACACGGAGCTCGCGCGCGAGATGGTGCGGCGCGGCCACTCCGTGGAGAACCACAGTCAGCGGCATCTCAACTATTTCTCGCTGCTCGGCCCGGGAAGACTGGTCGCAGAGATCGAGCGGGCGCAGGACACCATCGGCATCACCACCGGCCAGCACCCACTGTTCTTCCGCGCACCGGCCGGATTGCGCAGTCCCTTCCTCGACCCGGTGTTGAGTCGTCTCGGCCTGCGCCTCGCGAGCTGGACGCGCCGCGGCTTCGACACCGTGAGCGTCCGGCCCGACAAGGTGCTCGGCAAGCTCATCCGCGGGCTCGCAGCGGGCGACATCCTGCTGATGCACGATGGGCACGCCGCCCTCACGGCCAGCGGGATGCCCGTGATTCTCGAGGTGCTGCCGCGCCTGCTCGACACCGTCGCGGCTGCCGATCTGGCACCCGTGACTCTGCGCGCTGCACTCATGGCGGACGGCCGCGAGCGAAGCGCGCCATGACTCCCCTGTCGCTGACACATTTCACCGCGACGAGCTGCATCGGCTGCGGTCTTCAGGCAACGCTCGCGTCCCTGCAAGAGCAGCGCAGCGGCCTTGCGCCCTGCGCCTTCGAGACAGTCACACTGCAGACATACGTCGGCGAAGTGCCGGGGGTTGAGAGCGTACGGCTGCCTGCCGCGCTGAAGCGCTTCGAATGTCGCAACAATCGTCTGGCTCTACTTGGAATCGGCCAGGACGGGTTCCTCGAGGCGGTCGCGGCGTGTGTCGGCCGGTGGGGACGACACCGCGTCGGGCTCTTCCTGGGTACCAGCACCTCCGGGATGCTCGACACCGAAGTTGCGTACCGGAGGCGCGACCCGAAGACCGGAGCGCTGCCGGCGGGCTTCGATTACGCCGGCACGCACAACTCCTACTCCCTTGCGGCATTCGTGCAGGAGCTGCTGGGCCTCGAAGGTCCCTCGGCGGTCGTCTCCTCGGCCTGCTCCTCCAGCGCCAAAGTGTTCGCCTCCGCGCGCCGGATGATTGCCGCCGGCCTGATCGATGCGGCCGTGGTCGGGGGCGTCGACTCGCTCTGCCTCACGACCCTCTACGGCTTCCATTCGCTGCAGCTCGTCTCTCCCAATCCCTGCAAGCCTTTCGACGTCGGCCGCGATGGCATCTCCATCGGCGAGGCCGCCGCCTTCGTGCTCATCGAGCGTCCGCCCGAGAGTCTCGACGCGGACGCCATCCTGCTCCTCGGCGTGGGCGAGTCGAGCGACGCCTACCACATGTCATCGCCCCACCCGGAAGGGCGCGGCGCCCGAACGGCCATGCTCGAGGCGCTCGCCTGTGCAGGCCTCTCCCCCGAGGACGTCGACTACCTGAACCTGCACGGCACCGGCACGCTCAACAATGACAGCGCCGAGGGCCTCGCGGTCGCGGCCGTATTTGGTGAGCGCAGGCCGGTCGTGGCGGCGAGCTCCACCAAAGGGGCCACGGGCCATACGCTCGGCGCAGCAGGAGCGCTCGAGGCCGTGATTTGCGGGCTGTCGCTCGAGCACGGGCTTCTCCCGGGAAGCGCCCATACCCGAAACGTCGATCCTTCGCTGGGATTCGAGTATCTGCTCGCCAACCGCCGCCAACCGCTCGTGCGCGCGCTCAGCAACTCCTTCGGCTTCGGCGGCACCAACTGCTCGCTCGTGCTGGGGCGCGCGCAATGAGCCGCGCACGGCTGCGGAGCCGCAGATGCTGAGGGCTTACATCGAAGGCATCGGCCTCATTGGACCCGGTCTCGACGACTGGGCAACCGGTGCCCGCGTGATCGCCGGTGATATGGAGTACTCGCCCCGCCCGACACGGGTACCGGCCCCGGCGGGGTTGCCGGCGGCCGAGCGCCGCAGGACAGGCGCCACCGTGAAGCTCGCCCTCAGTGTGGCACAACAGGCCGTCGCGGACTCCGGCGTCGATCCTGTCGGACTCCCGGCGGTGTTCAGCTCCTCTGGCGGTGATGGGCTCATCTGTCACGAGATCTGTGAGACCCTCGCCTCCTCAGACCGACAGCTCTCGCCGACCCGCTTCCACAACTCCGTGCACAACGCCGCAGCGGGATACTGGAGCCTTGCTGCGGGTGCCACCGCAGCCTCGACTGCAATCTGCGCGTACGATGGCAGCTTCGTGGCAGGTCTTCTCGAGGCTCTGGCACTGGTCGCAGTCGACGGCGTTCCCATACTGCTGAGTGCGTACGAGACGACTTACCCGGAGCCGCTGCGCGCCACACGCCCTCTACCCGAGTCTTTTGCCGTCGCGCTGGTCCTCACGCCGGGGCCTACTCCGAAAGCACGCGCAAGGATCAGCGCGACGCTTTGCAGCAGTGATGCCGCTGCCGACCGGCTCCCGGATGCGCAGCTGGAAGCCCTGCGCGCTGCAGTGCCCGCCGCCCGCTGCCTTCCGCTCCTGCGGCTTCTCGCCCGCCGCGAGGCCGGAAACGTGACTCTCGATTACCTAGGCAGGCAACGCCTGGCGGTAGAGGTGAGCGCGTGTCCCTGACCGCAATGGCGTTCAACTGCCTGCCCGACGGCACGCCCCTCGATCGCGCCTGGATCGAGACTCACATCCCGCATCAGGGGCGCATGTGTCTGCTCGAAGCCGTGTTGAGCTGGGATGCCGTACGCATCAGATGCCGCGCCACGAGTCATCGTCTACCGGACAACCCGTTGCGCGCCCACGGCCGACTCGGTGCCGCGTGCGGCGTGGAGTACGCCGCTCAATCCATGGCAGTGCACGGGGCCATCATGGCACACACGGCAGGCACCCAGGCACGTGCGGGTCTGCTGACGAGCGTCAGGAATCTCGTGCTGCGCGTCACCCGCCTCGATGATCTCGAGGCCGATCTCGTGGCAAGCGCCGAGCGCCTCGCGGGCGATGAGGGCAGCACTTTGTACGGGTTCACCCTGACGAGCGGCGGACGGGAGCTCCTCAGCGGCCGCGCCAGCATCGTATTCGGAGCAGGCTCACCATGAATGCAACGGTAAAGCGGGCACTGGTCACCGGCGGCAGTGGCGGCATGGGGGCCGCGATCTGCCGCCGTTTGGCGCGCGCGGGCCATCACGTGTATGTGCACGCGAGACTCGGGGTCGATGCCGCAGAGAAATTGGTGGAAGAGATTGCGGCCAGCGGCGGCAGCGCCGCCGCGCTTCATTTCGATGTCACGGATTCCGATGGCGCGCGCAAGGCGCTGGACTCTGCGCTGACTGCAGGACCTATCCAGATTCTCGTGAACAACGCGGGGGTCAATGATGATGCGGTGCTGCCCGGTATGCGCGCGGAGCAATGGCAGCGCGTGATCGACGTCTCGGTCAACGGCTTCTTCAACGTAACACAACCGCTTCTCATGCCAATGATCCGCACCCGCTGGGGACGGATCGTCAACATCTCGTCGGTATCGGCCCTGATCGGTAACAAGGGACAGGTCAACTACGCCGCCGCCAAGGGCGCGCTCAACTCCGCCGCCAAGGCACTTGCCCTCGAGGTCGCCACCCGCGGCATCACCGTCAACTCCGTGGCACCGGGAATCATCGAGACCCCGATGAGCGAAGGGCTGTTCGATGCCGAGACGATCGCCCGGCTGGTGCCGATGAACCGCGCGGGGGTCCCGGAGGAAGTTGCGAACGTCGTCGCCTTTCTCGCATCGGAAGAGGCATCATACGTGACATCCCAGATCATCTCGGTCAGCGGCGGCATGGCCTGACGACGTCGTAGCTGACGTCTGGACCAACCGCGCTTACGCACGAAAGATTTTTCCGAGTCCATTGGCGAGCCGGCTGAAATACGGGAAAATTCCGTAAAAGCTCAATGACTCGGGCTGGCATGGCCCTGCTCTCCCTGCTGGAATGCACCGGCAGGCCTGGGCAAGGAGAGCGGCATGGTGGCGGCAATGGCTGAACAATCTCTGGAATCCCGTGTAGCACGACTGGAATCGGATGTAGCTCATATCCGCTCGGACCTCGCGGACGCAGATCGCGGATATCGAGCTTAAATTGATTCGCGGACTGGCTTTCAACCGCATAGGGATGCTGCTCCAGAGTGCAGCGATCCTGGGCGTCATGGCGCCGGGGTTCAAGTGGCTGTAACACGGCCTCTTCAGGCGCTCATCACCCGTTGCGATCTGGCCTGCGTGCGCTGATAAGATGAGAGGATGCGAACCTTACTGATCGCCGGCCTGCTGCTGATCGCCGCGGGGATCTTCCTGATCGTTCGTCCGCCTCATTACACGAGCGAGCAGAGCGTCTTCAAGCTCGGACAGCTCGAGGCGAGAATGCAGCAGGAGCGGCCGCTCCCCGGCTGGGTGGGTGGCGCAGTTCTCGGCGCCGGCATCGTGCTGCTCGGCGCCGGTCTCGTGAGGCGCTCCTAGTCCGATTTCAGGCCTTGAGCACGGTGATGTTGCCGCTCGGCTCCAAAGTGAGCTGACGGGTCTCGCCGACGTCGGCCACGCCCTGCTTGCGCAGGGCTTCGTCTATGTCGGCCTTGCTGATGTTGTGCTGTCGCAATTGGCCCTCCAGCGCGACACCCGAGCGCCCGAGTACCACGGCGCCGCCCTCCACGAGCTGTGCGAACCGCGGCGATCGCGCCGCCATCCGCGCCAACAGCCAGTGCAGGAGAGCGAGCAGAATCATCGCGAGCAGCGTCCCGCCGAGTGGCGCGGACCCTGTCAGGACGCGACTCAGACTCGAGCCCATGATGATGGAGATGATGATGTCGAGCGCCGACCACCGCGCGAAAACCCGGCGGCCTGATGAGCGCAGCAGCAGGAGGCCGAAGATGAAGACGACGAAGGCACGGGGCAGCTCCTGCCACCACTCGATGTGATTCGTCACGCCGAAGACGTCCAGGAGAGTCATGCCGCTCCTCCCTATTCATGACGGAGATGAAGGTAAACGGCAGCGGCGGAGCGCGAGTTCCGACAGCAAACACGACTGGCCGACCCGGGCGCGCGCACCCGCGTGCGATCAATCGAAGAATTCGACCTCGCCCGTCTCCACCGAGTATTCAGCGCCGACGACGACCAGCCCTTCGTTGCGAATGAGCTTCTCGAGCACATCCGACCCGTATCGCAAATGACTCACGGATACCCCGACGTTGGCGCGCACCGCGTGCCGGACAAGTGCGGCCTCATCGTTGCGCAGGTCCGTCTTGAGCAGAACCTCTACCGAGGGGCGGACGCGATCGACGATCGAGCGGATGTTGCGCGACTGGTTCTCGGCCGGCTGGCGAAGCTCCTCCAGGGTCGCGCGAATGGCCCCGCACTGGGAGTGGCCGAGCACGACCACCAGCCGTGTCCCGAACCGGGAGGCGGCGAACTCGACGCTGCCGATCTGCGACGGAGAGACGATGTTACCGGCGACGCGGATGACGAAAAGATCGCCGAGCCCCTGGTCGAAGACGATTTCCGCAGGAACACGTGCATCCGAGCAGCCGAGCACGATGGCTATGGGTTCCTGGCTCGTGGTGAGCTCGAGCCGCGTCGCGGCATCGAGCAGCGCTCCACGGTTGCGCACGCGCTCGACGAAACGGCGGTTGCCTTCTTTGAGGCGCTGGAGCGCCTCCGCTGCGGGGATCATGGGATGGTCGCACTCTGGCTTCTGGCTTCGGCTGGCAAGGGTAACATGGCTCGATGCGCCTCGAGCCACGAGGTGCCGGCCGATACCCGGCCCTGCGGGCGATCGCCCCGCTTCCGCAGGGCCGGCACGGTTGGCGCGTGCCGTCATGACTAACGCCTTGCTAGAATCCCATCCCCGCGCCTTCCCCGCGGTGCTACCGGAGGATCCCTCATGGCGATTCGCGAGCGGCTGATCGAGTATCGCGACGGTCCGACCCTGCTCGAGGCCTTTTTCTGCCACGACGACTCCCGCCCGGGCCCGTTACCGGCGCTGCTGATCGGCCACGAGTGGAGCGGGCGGGGCGAGTTCGTCGAGCGCAAGGCGCGGCGTCTCGCCTGGCACGGCTTCGCAACCTTCGCGCTCGACATGTTCGGCAAGGGCAGGCGCGGCACCACCAGCGCGGAATGCAGCGCGCTCATTTCTCCGCTCGTCCAGGATCGCGCGCTGCTCGCACGCCGCGTCACCGCGGCGCTCACTACGCTGAAGGGGCTTCCGGAAGTCGACGTACGCCGCATCGCGGCCCTCGGGTTCTGCTTCGGCGGGATGTGCGTGTTGGATCTGGCCCGCAGCGGCGCCGACGTGAGGGGCGTCGTCAGCATGCACGGATTACTCAAGCCGACCGGCCTGCCGTCTCCCGCGAAGATCGGCGCGCGGGTCCTCGCCCTCCACGGCTACGACGATCCCCTCTCCCCGCCGGAAGACGTGCTCGGCCTCGCAAAGGAGCTCACTGCCGCGGGCGCCGACTGGCAGATCCATGCCTACGGCAATACCATGCACGCTTTCACCAATCCCCATGCCAACGACCGCGCAGCCGGGCTGGTGTACGACGAGACGGCCGACCGCCGCTCCTGGCACGCGCTGCTTCAGTTCCTCGACGAAGTGCTGCGCTGAGCGGCCATCACCATTCCTGCGCGAGGGCGGCGACCATGCGGCCAAGCCCCGCGACATCCTTGATGCTCGAGGTCTCGAAGGGGGAGTGGGAGTAGACCAGCGGCCATCCCATCGCCACGTCCACCGCCCCATAGCGGGTATACGCGGACCCGTCGTTGCCTCCGCCTGTCGCACCGTACTGAACCGGGATTCCGTGCTCACGCGCCATTCGGATGACGCGCGCCACATCAGCGGGCGGATCGATGTTGGAATCATCGACCGCCCGCACGACGAATCCCCGCCCGAGCACGGCATCGGCAAAGCGCTGTGTCTCCATAGGCGAGTCGCTGCTGACGAACGTATCGATTGCGAACACGACGTCCGGCGCATCCCCCTGTTTACCCGTCCGTGCGGCGTATGCCACCGCACCGTCCAATCCGACCTCTTCGCCCGTCGTAAACAGAAATGTCACGCGCCGACCCGGGTGCTCGCGCGCAAAGTCAGGACCCAGCGCACGGATCGCTTCGACGAGCGCGGTGTCGCCCACCCTGTCATCCAGGCTGCGCACGGCAACGAGTGAGTTGAGGAGCGGCCGGTAGCGCTTGGGAATGGTGAGCCAGTCTCCCACCCGGATGCCGAGCTTCTCCGTCTCCGCTTCATTGCGAGTCCCGACATAGACATAGGCGGGCTGCCTGAGGGTAGTGAAGGGAGGCGGCCACTTGAAGTCGGGGCGGTCCCAACCGGGAGGCAACTCCAGCACCCCTCCAACCGTACGACCGCCGCTCGTGTGGACCAGTGTGACATGGCCGAGGTAATAGCGGTTGTAGAAGCCTCCTATCCGCTTCACCTGCAGCCGCCCATCGCTCTCGATGTGGGTCACCTGGTAACCGATCTCATCCATGTGCGCATCGAAGACCAGATCCGGACGGTGGCTACCGCGGCCCCTGCTTCCCAGCGTGAGCACGAGATTACCGGCGGCGTCGGTCTCCGTCTGACTGCGCGCCCAGGCTGGAAGCTGCGCCAGGATCGCCTGCCGCTCGCCCTCCTCGTGGCCGCTTGCGCCGTAAGCCAGCGTGAGCACCTTCAGGGTGGCGCTAACCTGCGCGTCCGATCCACTGCCTTGCGTGGCATTTGCAGCAGACGGCTCTGTCGCCGGATCCTGAGCGGAGACATCGGAGCGTCGGGCAGCATCGAAAGGATCAGCCGACGGGCTCATCTCAGTGATCGGCTCCTTCAGATAACCTTCGAGCAGGTGAGTGAGCCCGCGTAGGTCAGCCCGCGAGAACGTCTCGGCTGGCGTCACCGGCAGCACGGTCGCGACGCCGAGCGCCGCGAACCGCGCCGGCATAGGGGGAGGCGATGCGAAGCCGCCGATGCGCGGCGCCTCGCTCGTCAGGGCCCGATACTCGATGTGTTGGCTCTTCGCGAGCGACTGCAGTGCGGTAGCGACATCATCCGCCGGGTCCCGTGCGCCGGCAGCCGGCGCGCCGATCAGAACGCCATCACCGGGCAGAGGTGCCGCGGCTCCTGCCGCGCCGGCCATACTCGGGGCCTGCAAGACCCGCCCGACGGAGATCATCTCATCGGCCTGCAAGTCGGTCAGGAGGCGTGTGAGACCGCGGCCGCCGAGCCACTGTTGGGTCACGAACGCGATCGTTGTCGTACCTGAGATGCGTGAATGGCCGAGGTTGCGAGCGACCTCGAGCAAGGCTTCCCAGCCAAACCGGTCGCCCGCACCCGCGCCGGCTTCATCGTCCGCGCCGATGGTGAAGGGCGCTTGCGCCAGACTCACCGGATCGAGAATGTCGGCGCCCGCGGCGCGCGCCTCTGCTGCCGAGCGCGCACCGATGTCGAGGTAGAGCTCATCGATGTGCGTCATGCTGGGGGGATCGAGCCGGCCGGGGGAAAGATGGATGCTCAGCCCGCCGAACCCGCCCGGGAGCAACCCCGAGGCGGTCTGCACCTGTACGGGCTGCGCGAAGCTCATCGTGTCGAATACGGCGTTGGGCTCCCGTTGCGGCAGACGCTCCACGCGAAGATAACCCTGAGGAGTGAGTGCGCTGACGACATAGCCGGGCTGGTCGATCGCCGCCACGATCAGGCGATGCGGCGACCCGCGACCCACCGTGACCCAGACGTCATGAAGATTGTCAGTGTTGGGATGCAATCCCGCAAGGCTGTGAGCGATGCCGGCCGCGAGGTCCTGCTCGTAACCGGACACAGCCGGAATGCGGCTGAGCGCCGCGATATCCGGTTCCGCCGTTACGGCGCTCGCGGCAGACGCAAACGCGCCGGCGAGCGTTGCGGAGGTGATCGCAGCCGCGATGGCCCGAGCGATTTTTCTCATCCGTCCCCCCCTTAAGAAAGCGCGGCCATCCTACCCGCGCCTCGCCCCGCCCGGCATCCTTGCCGCGGCAGGACGAGCTTTTCCGGCGCTCAGTGCCAGTTGTGCGTTGTCCGAAACTCCCGTGCCTGGCGCTCCGCCTCCTCACGCGCGAGGCCGTATCGCTCCTGCAGCCTGCCCGCGAGCTGCTCGCTGTTCCCCTCGAGCTGGGTCAGGTCGTCGTCCGTGAGCTTTCCCCACTGCTCCTTGATGCTGCCCTTGATCTGCTTCCACTGGCCGGCAGTGCGGTCGCTATTCATGATCGTTCGCCCCTGTGTGTCGGATGATGACACCCAAAGTCGAGCAAACTGTGGGCCACGCCGCGCTCACGCCTGCCGTGCGGCATGCGGGGCCACGACCTCCAGGGTTACACTGTTGGATTCCGGGTCGAAGAGGATACGCGCCTGCCCGCGCTCGAGCTGCGCCCGCACGTGCGCGACCTTCTGCTCCAAGGAGTACTCGCGCTCGCCGTAATCGGTGCCTTCGCGCAGCACGAAGGATTCGATGACCCCGCGCAAGGCCTGCACGGAGAGCTCCCCGAAGGGAATTACGATCGGCTCGCTTTCCCCCGCGCCCACGGATGCCGAGCAGCGGAGGCGGTCCGGACCCCGCCCTAGCTGCGGCGCATCTTGCTGAGCAGGCGCAGGATCTCGAGGTAGAGCCACACCAGCGTGACCATGAGGCCGAAGGCGGCGTACCACTCCATGTACTTCGGCGCGCCACCGGCAACCCCTCTCTCGATGAGATCGAAGTCGAGCACGAGGTTGAGGGCAGCCACGCCGACGATCACGAGCGAGATGCCGATGCCGAGCGGCGTCGCTGCGTAGAGCACCGGCACGGAGACATGGAAGAACCCGAGGATCATCGTCGCGAGATAAAGAAGCGCAATGCCGCCGGTGGCCCCGATCACCATGGCCCTGAACTGGGCCGTGACGCGGATCAGCCGCATGCGGTATGCAATCAGCAGCACCGCCAGCACGCCAAAGGTCAGGCCCACGGCCTGGATGGCGATACCACGGTAGCGCTGCTCCAAAATGGCCGAGATGCCGCCCACGGCCAGGCCCTCGAGCGCGGCATAAGGAATGGCGAGATACGGAGCCAGGTTGGCCTTGAAGCTGATGATCAGGGCGAGGACGAAGCCGCCGATGAGCCCGAGCAGCAGGGTCGACGAGACGGCCTGGACGTCGCCGCCGCTCGCCATGAACTGCGACCAGGGCCAGAGCGCCGAGACCATGAGGACGATGAGGAGCAGGAACGATTTGTCGATCGTCCCCTTCAGGGTCATGCCCTCGATCCCGATTCCGAGCCGCGGCAGGCTCGTGAAGGTCTTTTCGTTCAGGCCGGGGTTGCCGGTACGGCGCACTGGAAGGGGCATCGAGGAATCTCCTTAGCAAAACGGTCACATCGGGGCGACCCGGCTATTGTACCAGCCGTTGCCCAGGCCGCAGTTCCGCGGCGCGGATGGTCGCAGGGCCACCTGCGGAGCCGGCGAGACTTCCGGCGGAGCCGCTGAGGCTGCCCCGCGGACGATTATGTCAGGCCGCCGGGCCCATCGCGTGAGACTTGCGGGTCGCCCCTCATGGCGGCCTCCTCGCGCTCGCGGTGAATGCGCTCGTAGATCTCCTCCCGATGCACGGCAATCTCTTTCGGCGCGTTGATGCCACAGCGCACCTGGTTGCCTTTGACGCCAAGGACCGTGAAAGTCACCGTGTCGCCGACCATGATGGTCTCGCCCACTCTTCTCGTTAGGATAAGCATACTCTCCGTGCCCCTTGTTGTTCGCCCTAGGCGCGTTGATGCGCCGGCAACATACTACAACATTCCACCCCGTCCTGCACGCCTAGGTCCCGGTCTTGTTGTCCCGCCACACCCGCTCGAAAGGCAGGCGCCACGCGTGCGGCGCAATCAGCTGGTGCATGGAGTTTGGCCCCCAGGAACCGGGCGCATAGAGGCGTACGGGAGGCGGCGCCTCCAACAACGGCGTCGAGACTTCCCACAGCCGCTCGATGCCTTCGGCGTTGGTAAACAGCGTCCGATCGCCACGCATGGCATCCAGGATCAGTCGCTCGTAGGCTTCCAGCACGTCGCCAACCAGCGCGGTATCGTTCATCGCAAATTGCAGGCTCAACTTGTCGAGGCGCATTCCCGGCCCAGGCCGCTTGCCGTAGAAGGAAAGTGACATCTTCGAGACATCCGCCAGATCGAACGTCAGGTGATCGGGTCCCTGTGCTCCCACTCCCGAATCGGCCGGAAACATGCTCTTCGGCGGCTCGCGGAAAGCGATGGAGATGATCCGCTGTCCCTCCGCGAGGCGCTTGCCGGTCCGCAGATAGAAAGGCACGCCCGCCCAGCGCCAGTTGTCGATGGCGCATTTGAGCGCGATGAAGGTCTCGGTGTCAGATTCCGGGCTGACCCCCGCCTCGCCGCGATAGCCGTTGTATTGCCCGCGCACCACATCCGCCGGCTGGATCGGCACCAGGCTGCGAAAGACCTTGTACTTCTCCTCGCCGATCGAGGCTGGCTCGAGCGCCGTCGGCGGCTCCATCGCCATGAAGGCGAGGATCTGGAAAAGATGGGTCACGACCATGTCGCGGAAGGCGCCGATCTGATCGTAGAACGACGCCCGCTTGCCGAGGCCGAGCGTCTCCGGCACGTCGATCTGCACGTGATCGATGAAGTTGCGGTTCCAGATGGGCTCGAACAGGCCGTTGGCGAAGCGGAAGGCGAGAATGTTCTGCGCCGGCTCCTTGCCGAGAAAGTGATCGATCCGGAAGATCTGCTCCTCCGCAAACACCTCGTGCAGCCTCGCATTGAGCGAGCGTGCGCTCGCGAAGTCGGTGCCGAACGGCTTCTCCATGATGATTCGTGAGCGCTCGACGAGTCCGGCCTCCCCGAGCATGCGCACGGCGGAAAGCGCTGCGCTCGGGGGTACGCTGAGGTAGTGCAGGCGCCGGCTCTCCGCGGCCAGCGCCTTCTCCGCACGATCCACGGCAGCCCGCAGCGCACCGGCACCGCCGCCGAGCGGAACGTAGTCGAGACATTGAGCAAACGATGCCCAGTCCTCCTCGGAAACCTTGCGCGTGTAGAACTCGCTCAGCGCGCCACGCGCGAGTGTGCGGAAGCCTTCAGCGTCGATGTCATCGAGGGAGACACCGATGATGCGGCAGCCGGGGATGAAGCCGACGCCGGAGAGATGAAACAGCCCCGGGAGGAGCTTGCGCCGGGCGAGATCGCCCGTGGCGCCCACCAGAACCACGACCTGCGGATACCGCGGACCCACTCCAGGAGGTACTTTGGCCACCCTGCTACCTTTCGACTTGACCTTGAACCCAAGCGAAAGGATAGCGAGCCGCCCTCTGCGATTCCATGGAGGGCTTCCCGTTTCGCCGGCTGTTTTCCGCCCTGCGGCCCTTTGCGGATGCGACCGGGGATCGCGCGCAGCCTCGGGCTGTGCGTGGTCGACCTGGCGGGCGGAGAGTCTCTCCGCCCGCTCAATCCCTCGCCGCGGTTATGCGGCTGGCGATACCGGCGCGCCGATTTCCGGCCGGCCCCGGCCCCGTTGCAGCAGCCAACGGTGCAGGGTGCCCGTGGCGTCGATCATCCACTGCAGAATCCGCGGCCTGCGGCCGAAGTGCGAGGCGAACTCGCGGTTGATCTCGAGCGGGCGCCAGTAGGCGCTCTGCCACTCGCGGAAGCACGCGGCGAACTCCCGCTCCTGCTCCGGGCGTACCGAGAGCAGCACGCAGTTACAGGCGGCGCGGATCTCGACCCGCTCCTCCGGGCCGATGCGGAAACTGTGCCAGCTGCGCACGTGGCAGAGCCACCCGCCCGAGAGCTCGAACTCCTCCGGCGTATTGCGCAAGGCAGTCATGAGGGGGGCGACATCGAGATATGACATGGACTCTTCCCTCCGTTACTCTCCAATGGTGAATCGCTAGGTCTTCGGGGGCCGGGGCGATGTTCGCGGCCGGCGCGGGGAAGGCTAAGCGATGAACCGCCCGCCGGCGGGAAAGTTCCACCTGCGGTGAGTCCCGGGGCCGCCGCAGGGCGGCCCCTTTTGCTGCGCATTCCATTGCACTTTCTCGCAGGTCTTCAGCGCGTCACGGCCGGCGATTCCGGGCGCATGAAGCCGAGCACCAGGCCGCTCAACGCGCTGCCGCTGATGATGTTGGTCAGGCCGACGAGCAGCAGAGCCACCAGCGTCAGCAGCTCGCTGCGGGCATCGGCCCCCACGGATACCGCGATGATTCCGAGCACGAGCGCGCTGAGGCCTGCGAGGAACTGGATCCCTGCCGAGCCTCCAGCCATCTCGCCGGCCAGGAACTCGCGCGTCCCGTACGCGCCGACCGAGCCGCGTCGGGCCTCGGACTGCATGGTGTAGAGCCGCCGCACGGACTGCGAGCTCATCATGAGTGCGGCGCCGAACGCTATGACCGAAACCGCCGTCAGCGTATACGGAGCCACGTCCAGGAGCGCCAGGATGCCCAGCACGATGCCGGCAACGCCCGTGGGAAACATCGCCGCGATGCCGTCTCCGCCGAACGCGTCAGACGCCGTCTGCATCGCTCCAGCCGGCGTGAACAGCTGGGCGTACTCCGACAACAACGTTCCGCCCTGGATGAGCAGTGCCGCGCCAAAGACAATGGTTGCGACCCCCGCCAGAAGCTCCGGGCGCCACCCGGCCAGGGCGATGATCGCCAGCACGGCGGTCGCAATGCCGCCGATGGCGTCCATCACGCCGCCGAAAGCGGCAGCCGCTTCGGGTGTGCGGGTGTGGGATAGGGTTGCGTTCATGTCAGCCTCCTTCAAACGGCAAGTTCACGGCCGCGTGGATGGGCCGTCCTGCCTTTATAACCAGCATCGGTTCGGGTGGTTCCGAATGGCGACAGGTCAGGCCTGTCGCCAGCCCCCGGCCGGCGTCATGGTTAGGTGTCAGGTTGGGCTGAAGCCGTCGAAATGTGCACCGTCCCGTCGGCGCCGACGCCGGCCTTGCGCCGTGTCGTGATGACGATCACGCTCGCGAGGATGAGCACCGTGCCCAGCACCGTGCGAATGTCGAGCACTTCGCCGCCGAGGAAATGGCCGAGGACGACCGCGACGACCGGATTGATATAGGCGTAGGTCCCGACTTTGGTGGGCGAATGATGGTGGAGGAGCCACGTGTAAGCCGTGAAGCCGACGATGGAGCCCGCGACGATCAGATACGCCAGAGCCATCCATGCTCCGGCCGATACGGCTGCCGGATGAAAGCCGCGCTCCTCGCCCGCGGCCGCGGCTACCACGCACAGAAGGAGCCCGCCCACCAACATCTGCGCTGCGGCGCTCATGACCTTGGAGGGAGCCATCGGCAGCCTCTTGGAGAGAACCGACGCCGTGGACCAGCTGATGGCGCTCACCAGGAGGCCCACCGCGCCGAGCGTGTAGACCGGCGTCCCGGACATCCCGAGCGCAGGGTCGACCAGCACTATCACGCCCGCAAGTCCGATCAGCAGCGCGCAGCTGAGCCGCACTGTCAGACGCTCGGTGCGCAGGAGGGTGATCTCGGAGAGCGCCATGAACGCCGGGATGGTGGCGAGGATCACCGCGGCGGTGCCCGAGGGAACGCGCTGCTCCGCCCAAAAAAGAAAGCCGTAGTCCACCACGAAAATGAGGAAGGCGACGACTGCCGTGGCGCCCCATTGACGCCGGCTCGGCAAAGGCTCGCCTTTCGCCGCGGCCCAGGCGAAGAGAGCCACTCCCGCGATCGTAAAGCGTATCGCCGCAAGCAACAGTGGCGGCACCTCGTGGACGCCCACTCTGATGGCATAGAAGGTCGACCCCCAGACGAAGTAAATGATCGCGAACGCGATCAGGGTCTTCCAACGGTGCTGAGAGGACGTGCTCGCCACGGAGAGGGTCTACCGAGCCGGTGAGCGGCTCATTGTGCCTGCGGTCCTTCGATCATGAAAGCGCCTGCCTCAGGTCCTCGATGATGTCGGCGCTCGCCTCGATCCCCACTGCCATCCGTATGAGGTTGTCGCTGATCCCGAGGCTGAGCCTCTCGTCCCGCGAGAGCCCCGCGTGCGAGGTCGTGGCCGGCCGCGTCAGCAGCGACTCGACGCCGCCCAGGCTCGGGGCAATCGCCGGAAGCGTCGTGCGCTTCATGAACTCCTCGGCACGCTCGGTGGAGCCCTTCAGCTCGAAGCTCAACACGCCGCCAAAGCCTGCGAAGAGCTCGCGGGCCCGCGCGTGGCGCGGGTGGCTCTCCAGTCCCGGGTAGTTCACGCGTGCAACTGCCGGGTGCGATGCGAGAAACCGGGCGATCGCAAGCGTGCTCTCGTTCTGGTGATGCACCCGCAGCGCGAGCGTCTTCAAGCCACGGCCGAGGAGAAAGGCAGCGTGCGGATCCATCGAGCCGCCGAGGTGGTTGAGCCTGTGCGTGATGCGCCCGATCATCTCTTTGCTGCCCGCGATCGCGCCGGCGACGATGTCGGAGTGGCCATTGAGGTACTTCGTCGCGCTGTGCAGGGAAATGTCGAACCCCATGCCGATGGGCCTGAAGTTCACCGGTGTGGCAAACGTGTTGTCGATGATCGTGATCAGGCCATGGGCACGCGCGAACTCGACGACCGCGCGCAGATCGGCGACCTCGAGCAGCGGGTTCGTCATGGCCTCGACATAGAAGGCCTTGGTGTTCGGCCGCAGCGCCCGCTTCCAGGATCCCGGATCATCGCCATTCACGAAATCATAGGTGAGCCCCGACTTCGCGAAATCCTTCGTGATGAGCTCGTGCGTGCCGCCGTAAAGGCTGCTTTGCGCGAGCAAATGATCCCCGGACTCGAGGACGGTGAAGAGCGTCGTCGAGATGGCCGCCATGCCGCTCGCCGTGACGAGCGCCGCCTCTGATCCCTCGAGCTGAGCCAGTTTGCGGTGCAGCATCAGGTGATTCGGCGTGTTGTTGAGCCGGATGTATCGCAGGTCGTCGTAGCGGGTCTCGCCCGCATACTCGAACATCGCCGACTGAAAGATCGGCATCGCGATGGCCCCTTCGATGCGCGGCCGCGGCTCGCCCGCATGAATCACCTCGGTCTCGATCCGCCTGGATGCGCTCGTCATGGGATACCTCCGGATTCCGGCGACATTACGATGTCCCCTTTGGGGTGTACAGAATCAGATTGACAACCTCTCGACCAGTACAGTTAACTGGACCGCCGGGATAGCCGGGAGATCACCGATGAGCGCCCCTGAACCCCTGCTCTACGAGAGAGTCGCTCGAATCATCGAGCAGCAGATCGCCAGCGGCACGCTGCGCAGCCATGACCGCATCCCCTCGGTGCGCACGATGAGCCGCACTGCGCGCGTGAGCGTGTCGACAGTCGTGCAGGCGTATCTGCACCTCGAGTCCGCCGGACTCATCACCGCGCGGCCGCAATCAGGCTTCTACGTGTCCGTCCCGCGCTCCGAGTGCGTCCCTGAGCCAGAGCCTCGCGCCGTGCACTCCCCCCGGCCACGCTCGGTCGTAGGCGAAGTCCTGGACACCTGCCTCGAGGCAATGTGTCGCACCGACGTCCTGCCGCTGAATTGCGCCATGGCATCGCCGACTTTCTATCCCAACGGCCGCCTGAGCAATCTGACCCGCGAAGTCCTGCGGGATCACCCGCTGCACGCCGGGGAAATCCTGATGCCACCCGGAGATCTCGACCTGCGCCGCGAGATCGCCAAACGCATGGCGCTCGTGGGCTCGCCTACCGATCCTGAGGAAGTCATCATCACCTCCGGCGCCATGGACGCCATCACACTCGCATTGCGTGTCCTCTGTAAGCCAGGCGATACGGTGCTGGTGGAGTCGCCTACTTACTTCGGAATTCTGCAGGCAATCGAGTACTCGGGACTGAAGGTCGTCGAAGTCGTCAACCGCCCGACCGACGGTATCGATGTCGAAGGCGTTCGTCAGGCCATCCGCGCGACGCCGGTCGCGGCAGCGATCCTCATGCCCAACTGCAACAACCCGACGGGGAGCCTCACCCCGGATGAGGCCAAGCAGGCACTGGTCACGGCACTGACGGATGCAGGCATTCCGATCATCGAGGACGAGGTTCATGGCGACTTGTATCGCGGCCTGCAGAGTCCCTTGTCCCTGCGCGCCTTCGACCGCTCCGGACTGGTCCTGTCCTGCGGCTCCGTCTCGAAGACCATCGCTGCGGGCTTTCGGATCGGGTGGGTGGTCAGCTCGCATTTTTCTCGCGAGCTCGCCCGCGCGAAATTCTTCAGCTCGCTCGCCTCTCCCACCCTGCAGCAGAGAGTGCTGGCGCGCTACTACGCCAGCGGCGGCTATGACCGCTTTCTGCGCGGCTTGCGGCAAGCCATCGCCGTCAACACCGATCGCATGGCAGACGCCGTCAGACGTCATTTCCCTAAGGGCACGAAGACCACCCAGCCGGCAGGCGGCGTCGTGTTGTGGGTGGAGCTACCGTCCGCGGTCGACGGCGTCGAGCTCTTCCGCAGCGCCCTGGAAGCCCGCATCGGCATCTTTCCGGGCATTGTCTTCTCCGCCACCGCCAAGTACCGCAACTACATCCGGCTCAATTGCGGGCTTCCCTGGACGCAGGCACTCGAGAAAGCGATCGAGCGGCTCGGTAAATTGGCCGCGGGCCAATGATCCAACCGGTCGCGGGCTACGCGTCAACAAACTCTTTCCGGCGGCATCCTCAGCTCAAGTGGCGGCACCGGTCCTGATTTCCTCGAACGTGTTGGTGCCTCGTTCGGGCCTCGTGAGCCACTGGTAATGCTCAACGAGGCGCAACCGTCCGTCTGCCAGACGATCAAGGACACCTTCCGAGACCCCGACATCCAATCGTCCGCCGCGATCGGCCTGAACATAGCGGAACCGAAGTGACCATCCTTCGAGATGTCCGATCAGGTATCCGTCCACGATCTCACCGCCACGATAGCGCGCCGAGACGACATCTCCCTGTTGCTCGAACGTCAGCACGGTCGATGCGTTCACTACGCTCTGAGGGTCTGACTCGGACACCGTCATGCGCACTCCGCTCAGCTCGGGGCGCTCGACTCCGGTCTCTCGCGACCTGTTCGGCATGATCTCTATAACTCTTTGCGACCGAGCCATGACCCGAGCTGCTCACGCAAATTCATCGCACCCGCAAGCCTATTCAGCTTTCGCGAGTCCAGAGCCCCGAGCTCGAGATCCGATGGCGGTCTGGACATCCCGCTGCGAGGAGAATGCGACAGGTAAAGCCAATGCAGCAAGGCCGCCTCCGGGGTAGCCCGCCGATAGGCGATTCCGGTCGCGAGCCGGTCCTCTTCGCGCCCCGCATCCAGCACCCGCTCCGGAAGACCTCGGAAGACGAACGTTCCGCCGGCCGTTTCCAGCTTGCCGAGCGAGGGTGTCGCGTATCGGGGCGAGAGTGGCACGACCGCCGTCACCCATCCGGTGTAGTTATTCCAAACTCCCGCGTCACCGAGGACGGTCTGCAATGAGACCACAGCGCCCGGGCGAAGCCATACCGCCGCCTCGCTAAGCCGTGCCGGTGGATGGGTCAGGCAATTGAGGTACAACCCTCGGACGACCCGCAGCAAGCGTTTGGCACCGACTGCATCCTGGAGCCAGCGCTCCACTGAGGCCTCTGAAATCCCTGGCCGCACACTCTGCGCCAGCCCGATGACCGACTTCCTATCGAGGACGCGCAACGCGACCCGCTCGGCGAGAGCAAGCTCGAGGCGCGTCGTCCACTTCAGCGCCTTCATGAGTCGATCTGCGCGCGCCCGCTGCTCACGAGGCAGCGCCCGAGCGAATCGAGTAATCGCACCTTCATTGCCAGATACTCGCCCTCATCGACGTGCGACTGGATTTCGTGCGGCAGCGCCGGAATCACTTGGTCGCGAAAGAGCGGCCAGCTCAGCAGATCGAGCTTCTGGCTCATTCGCTGCATGAGCATCTCTGCTCCTCCGGCGCGATCCACTACACTGCCGCTTGGGCAAACGCCTCGTGCGAGCAGGATTTCGAGATCGTAGATGTCCCTGGGAGCGGTGCGTCGTTCATCGAGCAGAGCAGCCAACTTGTTGTCGGTAAGCGCCTGCTCGTCATAGACGCTCACGTAGACCCGGGGTAGCGTCCGATCCCCGATCTGGACAGGAATCTTGACGACGTGACTCAGGTCGGGAGTTCCACGGCGCGACACTTCAACGGTGAGATGCAGATTCTCGCCAGTAGGTGTGCGGCCCGAGATCTTCCAGCGCGCAACCGTATCCGTCTGCTTAGGCTCCGAGATTGCGGTCTGCGTCAACCCGCTGCCCTGAAGTGCCCTGGCGATCGCCATTCTGATCGTCTTCTGTAAGCTCGTGAGCGACCTATGGGGGTCATGATCGAAATCCAGATCCTGGGTGTACCGGGCACTCGCGGTAAGGACGCGCATGGCTCCGCCACCCTTCAGAACGAGGCTCGAGCTCTCCGGCCCGCGGTAGAGACATGTCAGCAGTCGCTGCTGGAATGCATCGCGCACTTCGGTGAGAGTGGGCATCTCGAAACAAGAAGGTCGATCAAGTTCATTAGCATCATTATACGATGCTATCTGACTTAATTCAACTTATCAGAGGTTCTGCTCGCACACTGCGGTCGGATCATGCGCAATGCAGGATGGGACTATCGAGGCGGATCGGGAGGTTGGAAAAAGGTCCAGACCGGGGAGATGACCCCACAGACGAGGGCGAGGCCGCTCGTGGCAAGCGGTACTGCTATCCGCGGACGTCACGGACTCCGCGAGCCGAGCCTCAGCCACGTCTTCGCCGGCCAACGGAGCCACGCACAGTGCAGGGTAAAGCCCGCTCAGCCGTGCGCGGCTACAAGGGCGCCGTACGGCCGACGTTGCGGCTCCTCGCTAAGACGCTCGGCTCGATCGCTCGATGCAGTCCGGCAATGAGTCGCCGAGTGGATTTGTGGTCCGGCCGGGTCTACTTCTAGTCAACTCCGTTGCGGCCAAAGACCGGTCCGCGGTAGCGTCTAGTTCAGAACAAGACTCCTGTGGAGAGGTCATGGGCGACTTTGCGCGATATTTCAAAAGGCGACTGCTGCGTGTGCGAGGCGCGCTGCTCCTGATGAGCGTTGCCGCTGTGATAGCGGCCGTCGTTGTGATTGGCGCCTACGCAGCGAAACTCGGTGGACCTCTTTCATCCCGAGGCGAGGATTGGGCCCAATTCGGGGAGTATGTGGGCGGGCTACTGGGGCCGCTGTTTGCGCTTTTCGCCTTGCTTGGTCTTTTGTGGACCATCGATCTCCAAAGGCAAACTATGGAAGAGGCGCGTACCGATCGTGTCCTCAGGACGGTGTTCGATCTAGCAGATCGACTGGAGCAGTTGAGAGCAAGGCCTCTCGACCGACCTGGGCCATTGCCGCAAAGCACTCCAATGATCAGCCTGATCTAGTCAATCTCGGCCAATTGACGATAAAGGCTGAAATCGACATTCGGCAATATTTGAATCGGCGCACGGCCGTGTTGACGCACGGTCGGGCGGCGCTTCGGGACGCCGCATTGAGGCGAGACGGAAGGGGATCGACCGCCTATCACAGCATGGGTTTTCCCCATGCATTCCCCACAGACGCCAGAATCTATTGGGTCAACGTCTAACCTACTGTTTTCATTGGCGTCCCCGACGGGATTCGAACCCGTGTTACCGCCGTGAAAGGGCGATGTCCTGGGCCTCTAGACGACGGGGACGCAACCCTGAGAGGGAAGAGGCGGAGCAGCCGCCGTACCCTGAGCCCGACAGGGCGCGCAAGATTACACGTGCCGCGCCCGGCGGACAAATCTATCCGGGCGGGCCCCGGCGCCTCAGCTTGCGGATTTCACGCCGAGCGCCGCGCCGCCGCCGTTCACTGCGGCGTGGCTGAGTCCGGGCGATGGGCCGGAAGGCAGGCGCGCCAGCAGATCGGTGAGCGTCTCGAGATCCAAGGGTTTGACCAGATGCGAGTCGAAGCCGGCCTCACGGGAGCGGCGGCGGTCGGAGTCCTGCCCCCAGCCGGTGAGGGCGACCAGCGTGATGCGCTGGCCCCACGGCTGCGCGCGGATGCGCTTGGCAACCTCGTAGCCATCGAGCATCGGCATCCCGATGTCGAGCAAGGCCACCTCGGGACGGTGCCGCTCGGCGCTTTGCAGCGCGGTGCCGCCATTGGTCGCGGTGAAGACCTCGTGTCCGCTCAGTTGCAGCAGCGTCGCCAAGCTCTCCAGCGCGTCATTGTTGTCGTCTGCGATCAGGATTCGGCGAGCCAAGCGCGCGGCGCTGGCACCGGCGAGTGGAGCAACGACGGCCGCCACCTCGGCAGCGGACGATGACACCGGAATCACGTGCGGCTGCCCCACCGGCTCCTTCTCCGTCAGGAGCCGCGGCAGGCGGATCACGAACTCGCTGCCTTTGCCCGGCCCCTCGCTGACCGCAGTGACCTCGCCCTGATGCATTTGCACCAGCCGCTGCACGAGCGCCAGTCCGATACCGAGGCCGCCCTGGGCGCGGCCGTCCTGCCGATCGATCTGCGTGAACAGCTCGAAGACGTGCGGCAACAGCTCCGGGCGGATTCCGATCCCGTTATCGCGGATGCGAATCTCGACGTCGCCTTCGCGAACCACGGTCGTCAGGGAAATCTGACCGCCGGCATCCGTGTACTTCGCGGCGTTCCCGAGCACGTTGGCAATTGCCTGGGTAAGCCGCGTGGGATCACCAAACACGTGTACGCCCGGCTCCGGCAGCTCCAGAGTGAGCTGATGCCTGTGCTCATCGAACAACGGATGCACCGTCTCGACCGCACGCGAGATGAGGCTTTCGAGCTCGACCACCTGGCGGGCGAGGTTGATCTTGCCTCGCGTGATGCGCGAGACGTCGAGGAGGTCATCCACCAAGCGGGTGAGATACGTGAGCTGGCGCGCGATGACGTCCTGCGCCCATGTGAGCTGCGGATCCTCGAGCGGCTTCAGGCGCATCAGCTCGATGGCGTTGTGGATCGGCGCGAGCGGATTGCGCAGCTCGTGCGCGAGCATCGCCAGGAACTCGTCCTTGTGCCGGTCGGCCTCCTTCAGGGCATGCTCGGCGCGCGCCCGCTCCGCGATCTCGCTCTGCAGCGAGCGATTCGCCGCGGCGAGCTCGTCGTTCGCGTGCTGCAGGCTGCGGTTGACGATCTCGAGCTCGCGAGTCTTCTCCTCCTGCAGCGCGATGTTGGCTTCGGAGAGGCGCACGTTCGCGAGCTGCAGCTCCTTGCGCTTGCAATAGAGCTCGACCAGCACGGATACCTTGCTGCGCAGGATCTCCGGCACGATGGGCACCGACACGTAATCGACGGCGCCGAGCGAGTAGCCCTTGAGGCGGTCGAGGTCATCGAGGTGCACGCCGGTCACGAAGATGATCGGCGTTCGCTCGAAGCGCGGATGCTCATGGATCAGCTTCGCCGCCTCGAAGCCGTCCATGTCGGGCATGCTGACGTCGAGGAGCACCACCGCAAATTCACGGTCCATCAGGAATTCGAGCGCCTCGCGTCCGGAACGGGCGCAGATGAGCTCCAGGCCGAGGTCGCCGAGGATTGCCCGGTACGCGACCAGCCGCTGCGGCTGGTCATCGACCAGCAGAATGCTGACTTTATCTTCTGTTTCAGACATGTGTTAAAACCTTCGGCCGGTGCCTCTCAGCGGCGGAGCCACATCCGAACCAGCGACAGCAGCTGGTCGCTGTTGACGGGCTTGGCGACGTAGTCCGAGGCCCCTGCCTCCAGACATTTCTCGCGGTCGCCCTTCATGGCCTTGGCCGTGAGCGCGATAATCGGCAGCAGCTTGAACTGCGGCTTCGTGCGGATGCGGCGCATCGTCTCATAGCCATCCATCTCCGGCATCATGACATCCATCAACACGAGAGAGAGATCATCCGTGCGCTCGAGCAGATCGATCGCCTCATAGCCGTTACTGGCGTTGATGACCTGCATGTCGTGCCGCTCGAGGAGGCTGTTGAGCGCGAAGACGTTGCGGATGTCGTCGTCGACCACCAGCACCTTGCGGCCGCGCAGCGCCTCATCGCTCTCGTGCAGCGAGTGAATCATCTGCTGCTTCTCGGCCGGCAGATCGGCGACCAGCCGATGCAGGAAGAGCGCCGTCTCATCGAGCAGCCGCTCCGGCGAGCGCACACCCTTCAGCACGATGCTCTTTGCCTGCCGCCGCAGCTCCCCCTCCTCTTCCACGGTGAGCTCGCGGCCGGTGAAGACGACGATCGGCGTTTCCCGCAGCCTCGAGTCCCGCTGCACTTCCGCGAGCAGCTCGAACCCGGAGATATCCGGGAGCGCCAGGTCGAGCACGACGCAATCGAAGGCGCGCTCGCGCATCAATGCGAGCGCCGCAGCACCGCTCTCGGCCGTTGCAATTTCGATGTCGTCTGACCCGAGGAGTTCCGTGATGCTCATCCTCTCTGCGGCATTGTCCTCGACCACGAGCAGCCGGCGCGGGTGCGCGGCGGTGAAAGCCTTGAGGCGTTCCAGCGCCTCCTCCAGGCTCTCGGTGGTGATCGTCTTCGTAACGAACGAGAACGCGCCGCGCTCGAGACCGTACTGACGCTCGTCCTCGACCGTGAGCAGCTGCACCGGAATGTGGCGGGTCTCAGGATTCCTCTTGAGCTGGTTGAGCACCGTCCAGCCGAGCATGTCGGGCAGGAAGACATCGAGCGACACGGCGGTCGGCTTGTGCTTCGCCGCGAGCGAGAGCGCGCGCTCTCCGGTGCCGGCCACCAGCACTTTGAAGCCCTTGCGACGCGCAAGGTCCAGCAGGACCCTTGCGTAGTGCGGATCATCCTCGACGACGAGCAGCACGGCATCGGAAGGTGCGATGTCGTCGCGATCGTCGGGAATCTCCTCCATCCGGCCGGCCGCGCGCGCGACCGGTACCAGCGCCGCCTGCGTCGCCGGCGTCGTGACCGCCTTCGCGTGGCTCGGGCCCACCTGCACCTGCGGCAGGTAGAGGGTGAAGGTGCTGCCGGCCCCGGGCGAGCTGCTCAAGCGGATCTCACCGCCGAGCAGCTGCGCGAGCTCGCGGCTGATCGCAAGGCCGAGTCCGGTGCCGCCGTATTTGCGCGCCGTGCCGGCGTCGGCCTGTTGGAACGCCTCGAAGATGATGCGCTGCTTCTCGAGCGGGATCCCGATGCCGGTGTCGCTCACCGAGAACTCGATGACGGTGCCGCTCTGACTGAGGGTCGGATGGTCGACGCTCCAGCCACCGGTCGCGGCGGCGACGTGCAGGCGCACGCCGCCACGCTCCGTGAACTTGAAGGCGTTCGACAGCAGGTTCTTGAGGATCTGCAGCAGGCGCTTCGAGTCGGTGGTCATCGAGCGGGCGAGCCGCTCCTCGAACTCCAGCGTGAACGCGAGCTTGCGCGTCTCGGCCTCGTGGCGGAAGCTGCGCTCGATCGTTTCGCGCAGGGTACCGAAGCTCAGCTCCTCGTACTCGACCGTGACCGTTCCGGACTCGATCTTCGACAGGTCCAGGATGTCGGTGATGAGATTGAGCAGGTCGGTGCCCGCCGAGTGAATGGTGCGCGCGTACTCGACCTGGCGGTTCGTGAGATTGCCCTCGCTGTTCTGCGAGAGCTGCTGGCCGAGGATGAGGATGCTGTTGAGCGGCGTGCGCAGCTCATGCGACATGTTGGCGAGAAACTCTGACTTGTAGCGCGAGGTGAGAGCGAGCTCCGCCGCCTTCTCCTCGAGCGCCTTGCGGGCGAGCTCGATCTCGGTGTTCTTGCGCTCCACCTCGACGTTCTGCTCGGCGAGCAGGCGCGCCTTGGTGGCGAGCTCCTCGTTCGTCTGCTGCAGCTCGCGCTGCTGCGTCTGCAGCTCGCCGGCGAGCTGCTGCGACTGCTTCAGCAGCTCCTCGGTGCGCATCGTCGCCTCGATGGTGTTGAGCACCACACCGATGCTGTCGGTGAGCTGCTCGAGGAAGGCGAGCTGCGAGGGCGTGAAGTCATAGAGCGAGGCGAGCTCGAGCACCGCCTTCACCTCGCCTTCGTAGAGCACCGGCAGCACGATGACGCTGCGCGGGCAGGCGGAAACGAGTCCGCCACGGACCTCGACCGTGCGCGAATCGAGGTCGGTGATGAGCAGCCGCCTGCGGTCGGCGGCCGCCTGGCCGACGAGCCCCTCGCCGATCGCAAAGAAGCGCGGATCGCGCATCTCGTGTGCGCCGTCGGCGTAGCTCGCGAGCTCCTTCAAGCATGAGGAGCCGTTGACGCCTTCCATGACATACATGACGCCCTGCTGGCCGTTCACCAGCGGCGCCACCTCGGACAGCAGCGCCCGCCCGACGGTCACCAGGTCGCGCTGGCCCTGCAGCATGCGGCTGAATTTCGCGATATTGGTCTTCAGCCAGTCCTGCTCGGTGTTGCGCTCGGTCGTCGCGCGCAGATTGCCGATCATGGCGTTGATGTTGTCCTTGAGCTCCGAGACCTCGCCGCGCGCATCGACCTGAATCGAGCGGGTGAGGTCGCCCTGCGTCACCGCTGTCGCCACCTCCGCGATGGCGCGCACCTGAGTGGTCAGGTTGGCGGCGAGCAGGTTTACGTTCGCGGTGAGGTCCTTCCAGGTACCCGCGGCGCCCGGGACGTGCGCCTGGCCGCCGAGGCGCCCCTCCACTCCCACCTCGCGCGCCACGCTCGTCACCTGGTCGGCGAAGATCGCGAGCGTGTCGGTCATGCTGTTGATGGTGTCGGCGAGTGCCGCGACCTCACCCTTGGATTCCACCGTCAGCCTCTGCCTGAGGTCGCCGTTCGCAACCGCGGTGACGACCTTCACGATGCCGCGCACCTGGTTCGTGAGGTTGTTCGCCATCACGTTGACGTTGTCGGTGAGGTCCTTCCAGGTACCCGCGACTTCCGGCACCTCGGCCTGGCCGCCGAGCTTGCCTTCGGTGCCCACCTCGCGCGCGAGACGGGTCACCTCGGCCGCGAAGCTGTTCAACTGATCCACCATCGTGTTGATGGTGTTCTTGAGCTCGAGAATCTCGCCCTGCACGTCCACCGTGATCTTGCGCGAGAGGTCACCACGCGCCACGGCAGTGGTCACTTCCGCGATGTTACGGACCTGCCCCGTGAGATTGCGGGCCATCGAGTTGACGTTGTCCGTGAGGTCCTTCCAGGTACCTGCGACACCCGGAACCACCGCCTGGCCGCCGAGCTTGCCCTCGGAGCCCACCTCGCGCGCGACACGCGTCACCTCGGCCGCGAAACTGTTGAGCTGATCGACCATCGTATTGATGGTCTCCTTCAGCTGCAGGATCTCGCCACGGACGTCCACCGTGATCTTGCGTGAGAGGTCGCCGCGCGCGATGGCGGTGGCCACCTCCGCGATGTTGCGGACCTGGCCCGTCAGGTTGCTCGCCATGAAATTGACGTTGTCGGTGAGGTCCTTCCACACGCCGCTCACGTCCTTCACCTCGGCCTGGCCGCCGAGCTTGCCCTCGGTGCCGACCTCGCGCGCCACGCGTGTCACTTCGGCCGCGAAGCTGTTGAGCTGGTCCACCATCGTGTTGACGGTGTTCTTGAGCTCGAGGATCTCACCCTTCACATCGGCCGTGATCTTGCGCGAGAGGTCGCCGCGGGCGATGGCAGTGGCCACCTCCGCAATATTGCGCACCTGGCCGGTGAGGTTGCCGGCCATGGAGTTCACGCTGTCAGTGAGGTCTTTCCAGGTGCCCGCGACACCCGGTACGGCCGCCTGGCCCCCGAGCTTGCCTTCGGTGCCCACTTCGCGCGCCACACGCGTCACCTCGGCCGCGAAGGAGCGCAGCTGATCCACCATCGTATTGATGGCTTCCTTGAGCTGGAGGATCTCCCCACGCACGTCCACCGTGATCTTGCGCGAAAGGTCGCCGCTCGCGACGGCGATCGTCACCTCGGAGATGTTGCGCACCTGGCCCGTCAGGTTGCTCGCCATCGAATTGACGCTGTCCGTGAGGTCTTTCCAGGTGCCGGCGACACCCGGCACGATCGCCTGGCCGCCGAGTTTGCCTTCGGTGCCGACCTCACGGGCCACACGCGTCACTTCCGCTGCGAAGCTGTTGAGCTGATCCACCATCGTATTGACGGTATTCTTGAGCTCGAGAATCTCTCCCTTGACGTCCACCGTGATCTTGCGCGAGAGGTCCCCGCGTGCCACGGCGGTTGTCACCTCCGCGATGTTGCGCACCTGACCGGTGAGGTTACCGGCCATGGCGTTGACGCTGTCCGTGAGATCCTTCCAGGTGCCGGCGACGCCCGGCACGATCGCCTGGCCGCCGAGCTTGCCTTCGGTTCCGACCTCGCGCGCCACCCGCGTCACTTCGGACGCGAAGGAGCGCAGCTGATCCACCATCGTATTGATGGCTTCCTTGAGCTGGAGGATCTCTCCGCGCACGTCGACCGTGATCTTGCGCGAGAGATCACCGCTCGCGACGGCGATCGTCACCTCGGAGATGTTGCGCACCTGGCCGGTAAGGTTGCTCGCCATCGAGTTCACGCTGTCGGTCAGGTCCTTCCAGGTGCCCGACACTCCGGCGACCGCCGCCTGGCCGCCGAGCTTGCCTTCCGTGCCCACCTCGCGCGCCACGCGCGTCACCTCGGAGGTGAAGGCGCTCATCTGCTCGATCATGGTGTTCACGATGCTCGCCGAGCGCAGGAATTCGCCCTGCAGAGGTCTTCCATCGACCTCGAGGCTCATGGTCTGCGACAGATCGCCCTTCGCGACCGCCGCAATGGCGCGGGTTACCTCCGTCGTCGGCCAAAGAAGGTCATCGATGAGTGTATTGACCGAGCCCTCCATGGCCGCCCAAGAGCCGGAGCGGCGGTCGAGCTTCACGCGATGGCGGGTGCGGCCTTCCTTGCCGACGATGCTGCCGGCGTGCTCGAGCTCACTCGCCAGGCGCTCATTCGAGCTCACGATCTCATTGAACGTATCGGCCACCTTGCCGGCGAGCCCCGCCTTGTCGCTGGGCAATCGGACGGAGAAGTTGCCGTCGCGCACCGACTGCAGCGCTCGCAGGATCTCGCGCAGATCAAGGGCATCAGCTTCCGCGCGCGCCGCGCCGTTCGTCTTGCGGCGCTTGGGCTCGGATCCCTGTTGTTGTGAATGCATCGTCACACCCCACCGTAATAGCCGAGCCGCCCGTGGGCGGCGCGGGTCTCGAGAAAGCAGATCAGCTAGAGCCGGTCGATGCCGGCAAAGGGTTACCGCCGATGCTCCAGGCACCGAATGGCGAGTTCTGCCGGGCGGTTGCAGCAGTTCCAAGTCGCCGCTTCGCCGGCAGTCCGTTTTGGGTCACGGACAATCTCCCGCAAGCTGCGTTCGGATTTTCCGTGCGACTCAGAGCCCCGACAGAAAGATTCTAGTAATAGATACCGGGTAGCCTGCTCATCGGCCGACCCATCCCGTGCACCTTAGCGGAAAGGCGCGGGTGAGGTAAAGGGCCATTCGACTGGCGATGCGGCTGGCCCAGCAGCATCGGGACGAGGGATCCGCGGACACGCCTGAGGAGGCACCCAAAGGGAAAAGTGGTATAGTCAAAACGCGGGGATTAGAAGTCTATCGCACCCTCGTCCTTCAAAGGGCGGGGAGGACGTCATCATGATTGGGTCGCAACCGGCGGGGTTCGAAGAGCCTGCGCCGGAACAACGGTCGGGAAGGCTGTCCGTAGCTGCCTTGCGCAGCGCCGTCCCTGGGCGCATGTGGGGCGGTAAGGGTTGTGGCGCGCCTTGTGACTTCTGCCGCGTACTCCTCGGCTGCGATGAGGTCGAGTACGAGGTGGAGGCGCGAATCGCCGACGAGACCGTCATGCTCCATTTCCACCCGCGCTGCCACGACGCGTGGCGAACCACGCAAACGCCGCCGGCCACCCAGGGTACCTGATCCGCAACGGCCTTCCGGCCCAGGCCCGGGCGTGGCCTTTGCCGTCAGATGCACCAGCCCCCATCGATGATGTGGACTTGCCCGGTGGTATAGGTCGCCGAGGCGAGGTACACCACCAGATCGGCAATCTCCTCCGGCTGCCCCATGCGTCCGATGGGCTGGCGGGCAATGAAGGCAGCGCGCTTCTTCTCGTATTCCTGCGGGGTCCCCTGCGCCTTCAGGCGCTCTTCGAGCGATGGGGTCTGCACGGTCCCGGGACAGATGGCATTGCAGCGGATACCACGACTCACGAAATCCGCCGCCACGGACTTCGTGAGTCCGATGACGGCCGCCTTGGTGAGCCCGTAGACACAGCGCCCCGGGGCCCCCTTGATGCTGCTCGCCACGGATGCCATGTTGATGATGGCCCCCCCGCCCTTCGCCAGCATTCCGGGCAGGACCGCCCGGATGGTCCGCACCATCCCTTTGACATTGAGGTCGTAAGCGAGATCCAGGTCCTCTTCCGTGCACTCGAGCACCGTGCCGTGATGCACGAAGCCCGCACAATTGAAGAGCACGTCGACGATGCCCGCGAGCGCGACGGCAGCCTCTACGCTGGCTGTGTCCCGCACGTCCAGACCACTGGTCTCGATCCCGGGATGCTCCTGCAACGTCGCGAGCTTCTCAGCATCGATGTCCGTTGCGATGACGCGCGCGCCCGCTGCGGCGAGTGCCAGCGCGGCCGCACGCCCTATTCCCTGCGCTGCGGCAGTGATGAGCGCCGTCTTGCCCTGCAAAGGCGGTGAGGCAGACCCGTTGGCCATCGGCAGACCGCTTCCGCTCAGTTGGGGCGAAGGCGCGCCAGGGTCTCGCACACGTGCGCCATGGCGAGCTTCGGGCTCGAGAGCACGGGTGCCGTGAGAGCGCCCCGCGGGAGCCGGTCGACGACACGCGCCATGGACGCCTGCGCCAACACGATGACATCCACCTCCCCGAGCCGGTTGATCATGGCCTTCGATACGAGTACGTCATGACTCTCGGTGTCGCCCTCCATCACCGCCTCGAACGCCCCTTCGCAGAGGCATTCGACGAGCTCCACCGGCCTTCCCGCCTCGAGGGCCTTGCGCCGCAACAGCTCCGAAGTAGGCTCGAGCGAGGCGCGCAGAGTCGCGGCGACGCCGATGCGCTGCCCGCGCGCGACAGCGGCCTGGGCCATCGGCTCATCGATGCGCAGCACGGGCTTCTTGAAGCGCTTCTGAATGAGGTCCACCGCAGGGCCTATGGAAGAGCACGTCACCATCACGAGCTCCATGCCGAGCTTGAAGCAGGACTCGCTGAAGGTGGTAAGGGCATCGATCGTGGGCTGGCGCACGCCGCCCGCCTCGATGGTGTCCTTGATCATCGCCTCGTTGATGATCTGCGTCACCTTGACGTCCGGCAGATGGTCGCGGCAAAGCGGGGTGAAGATCTTCACCATCAGGGGTGCGGTGTGGATCAGGCCGATCCTGCGGGGGCTCATGCTGGATCTCCTACATAGGCCGGTTCCCGAGCAGGGATCATAGCGGGCTCAAAGCTCACCGGAGACTCGTCCCGACGCACGTGACCGGACACTCGTCTCGATGAGCATGCACGAAAATCACCGACCTGCGCCAGCGGCGCTCCCGGCCGGCGACTCGCCAGGGGTAGTCCGCGCAAGCGGCGCCTGCTTGGAGGATCCTGGTGCAAACAGGCGTTGGAAAGCCGCCTCCGCCATGGCGTGGTAGCCGGCATCGTTGGGATGTAGGTCATCGCCGCACTGATCCGCGCCCAGGAACTGAAGCGGACTCGAGGGGTCGCGTAGCGTCGCATCGAAATCGACGACACCGTCGAACCCCTGCCCCTTGCGGATCCACGCATTGACCTCCTCGCGCACCTTCTCCCCCTCGGGACGCGAATAACCCGCACCCTCGTAGGGCGTGAGGGTGCCGAGAAAGATTCGCAGTCCCCGCGCGTGTGCGCGGCGGATGAGCTCCTGATAGGCATCGATGATGTCGCTGGCGGAGAGCGGCCCGCCATCCCCCGCGGGGTCGAAGGCGTGGCCGATGTCGTTGATGCCTTCCAGGAGGAGAATGGCCCTGACGCCCGTAATGTCGAGCGCATCGCGTCCGAAGCGGGCGAGCGCCTTCGGGCCGGAGCCCTCGCGCAGCAGGCGATTGCCGCTGATTCCGGAGTTGATGATGACCCAGGACCGATCGCTGCCGCGCTGGGCCGCGAGCAGCACCGAGAGCTGCTCCGGGTAGTCCCGATGGGTGCCCTCAGTGGCACAAGTCCCCTCGGTGATGGAATCGCCGAAGGCCACCAGCACCTGTTGGGGCGCGGCCGTCTCGACTTCGACGCCGCTCGCAAGGCCTGGGGACTCGGAGCGTCCGGCCTGCGGCCAGACCGACTCGGCCGAATGATCTCCCGACGGCGAGACCTCGAGGTTGGCGATATGGCCACCCGGGGCCGTCTGGCCGGGATAGAAGACGGAGATCGCGAGGTCCTGGAAACGGCGGACCTCGAGATCGACGGGATCGCTGACCAGCGCCTCGCCCCGGGGAATGATCGCGCGGCGCTTGCCGCCGAAGGTGACCGCACGGTCCGTGCCGCGCTCGGTCACGCCATTCGGGGAGGAGAGCGCCACGTGCACGTCGTCGAACTCCAGCGGCTCGAGGCCGATCTCGTTGGTGAGCCGGATGCGCACGCGCCCGCCGGCAGCCTCGAGGCGAACGACCTGGCGGACGGTCTGATGGCTGAAGGTGCGTACCTGGTTGCAACTCCAGACCGCGGTCGGCGGCAGCGGCGGTGAGTACCAGGCCGCCGTCCAATGATTCGCCGCCGCTGCCGGCCGGTCCGTCGACGCTGCGGCGGCGAGACCCGATCCCAGGATGACCGACACGAAGAGCGCGAGTGCGGTAGCAGACCGGCGCAGCGCGGCCCGACGGAGCTCGTGGGATTCCATCAGCGTCTCCAGGCGATGACGGACTGGCGCTGCTCGCCGAGCTTTCCGATCCCGAGTCTCACCGTATCACCGGCAGCAAGATAGACAGGCTCGGGCTTGTGGCCCATGCCGACCCCGGGCGGAGTGCCCGTGGTGATGATGTCTCCCGGCTCGAGCGTCATGAAGTGACTGACATAGCTCACGATCCTGGCGACAGAAAAGATCATGGTACTGGTGTTGCCCGTCTGCATCCGCTGGCCATTCACCTCGAGCCACATGTCGAGGCTCTGCACATCGTCCACCTCGTCAGGGGTCACCAGCCAGGGACCCACCGGCCCAAAGGTGTCGCAGCCCTTGCCCTTGTCCCACGTGCCGCCGCGCTCGAGCTGATATTCCCGCTCCGAAAGATCATTGATCACGCAGTAGCCGGCGATGTGCTCGAGCGCGTCGCGCTCCTCCACATAGCGTGCCGTGGTGCCGATCACGACCCCGAGCTCGACCTCCCAGTCCGTCTTCGTCGAGCCCCGCGGGAGCATCACATCGTCATTGGGGCCCTGCAGACAGCTCACCGCCTTGGTGAACATCACCGGCTCGGCGGGGAGCGGAAGATTGGATTCCGCGGCGTGGTCGGCATAGTTCAATCCAATGGCGATGAACTTGCGCGTACCGGCGAAGGGTACGCCGAGCCGCGGATTGCCGGCCGCGGCGGGGAGCGAGGCCGGATCGATGGCGGCGAGACGCTTGAGGCCCGCGGGCGAGAGATGCTGTGGAGTCAGGTCGGGAATGGTCCCGGCGAGCGAGCGGATGCGGCCGTGGGCATCGAGAATTGCAGGCTGTTCATGGCCGGCGGGACCGAAACGCAGCAGTTTCATGGGATCGGGATCTTTCGGCGTGGGTGGTTGCGGGCGGAAGCCTCGTCCCACATAATAATACTGGTACCACATAATGAGAACCACGCGAGTCAGTGGCAGACACGAGCAGTCCGGCAGCGATGTCGAGCGCCGCGCTGCCGACACCGAGCTGCCGGCCGCCGCGCGACCGCGTGCTCAGGCGCGCCTCGGCAGCCAGACCCTGCTCCGCGGCCTCGATGTGATCGATGTGGTTGCAGGCGGACCGATCAAGCTGAGCGATCTCGCCGCGCGCGTCGGGCTCACCCGCAGCACCACGCACCGGCTCGCCTCGGCGCTCGCCGACCGGCGCTATCTCAGTTTCGTGCCGCTCAGTGGCTACAGCCTGGGGCCGAAGCTGCTCGAGCTCGGGTTTCGAGTGCGCGATGCGCTCGAGCTGCCCCGGCTCGCCGCTTCGCACCTCGAGCGCCTCGCCCTGCTCACCGAGGACACGGTACACCTTGGAGTTCTCGATCGCGGCCGCGTCCTCTATCTCGACAAGGTGCCCGGCAAGCGCCGCATCAACATCAGCTCGCGGATCGGCGAGCTGCAGCCGGTCACCTCCACCGGCCTCGGCAAGGCGCTGATCCTAGATCTCGAGGAAAGCGCATGGCTCGAGCTCTTCCGCCGGGAGCGCCCCGAGTCCGGCCGACAAGCCGGCCGGCGACGGGCGGAGATCTCACAGCAGGAGTGGCTCGCGCGCATGCGCGGCTACGTGCAGGCCGGCTACGCCTTCGACCTGGAGGAGAACGAGGAGCAGATCCGCTGCATCGCCGCTCCCATCCGCGATGTTGCCGGGCGCACCGTCGCGGCCGTCAGCGTCTCGAGCGCCGCGCAGTACATGAGTGATCACCGCATGCAGGCTCTCAGCAAGGACGTGATGGCGGTCGCGCGCCGGATCAGCGAGGAGCTGGGTTGGAGCGGCCGCCTTCCCGTACCCTCCCCGTCCGCGCGGCCGAAAGCACGCGCCCCGCGTGCAAGCGGCAGCCGCCGCGGATTGCGCAGCTCATAACTCGCCTCGAGGCCCGTGCGCTGCCGACACGATTCCGGGCATCGTGTTAAGCTTCTCTTCGTCGCTCCAACTTTTACATGGCCCGGCGGTGATCCCCGCGAAGGCCGAGGCGACGAATGAACCTTCTGGTCCGGCTCAACATAGTGCTCGTCATTGCCTTCTCGCTGGCAGGCTGGATCGCGCACGCGGTCTGCGATTCATTGCAGCGGTCCGAGGCCAGGCGCGAAGTGCTCGCCACCGCAGGGCTCATGCTCGACAGTGCCCTGGCCAGCCGTGCCTACACGGCCGATGAGATCGATCCGCTGCTCGTAGGCCACATGCAGGATGGCTTCCCACCGCAGAGCATTCCCTTTTACGCGGCGACCCAGACTTTCGCCTCGCTGCGCAAGCTGCATCCGGACTTCACTTACAAGGAAGCAACGCTGAATCCCACCAATCCGCGCGACCGGGCAACCGATTGGGAGGCTGACATCATCGAGCAGTTCCGCAATCACCAGGACGCGCAGCAGATTCAAGGCGACCGGCCCACCCCGGTGGGCCTCTCACTCTATCTGGCGCGGCCCATCCGTGCGCAGCCGGAATGTCTCACCTGTCATGGACTCGCATCGGCTGCACCTGCGGCGCTGATCGCGCGCTACGGCAAAGATAATGGTTTTGGCTGGCAGCCGAGCGAAGTCATCGGCGCTCAAATCGTCTCCGTGCCCTTCGCGGACGCCGCGGCGAACGCGCATCGTCTTTTCTCTGGCGTGACGACGCTCATCGCGGTGGTGTTGATCGCCCTGCTGGCCGTCGTCAATGCCACGGTATATTGGACAGTAGTACATCCGCTGCGGCGGATGACACGGCACGCAAATGAGGTGAGTCTCGGGCAGGCCACCGGGGTCACGTTCGCGAGCCGGCGGGGGGATGAGATCGGAGCCCTGGCGGAAGCATTCGAGCGCATGCGCAAGAGTCTGGAGAAGGCAATCAAGATGATCGGGGGCTCGGGGCGTGGCGCGTGACATCTTCATCAGCTACTCGCAGCCGGATAGAGACTGCGCGTTCGAGCTGACGCATCATCTGGAGGCGGATGGCTTCACCGTGTGGATCGCGCCGCGGGACGTCTCGCCGGCCGCGGAGTGGGCCGCGGAAATCATCGAGGCGATCTCCGCCGCACGCGTGATGGTCCTCATCTTTTCCGCAAGCAGCAACAGCTCCCCGCAGGTGCGGCGCGAGGTCGAGCGCGCCGTTCACAAGGGGCTGCGCATTCTGCCGTTTCGAATCGAAGACGTGATGCCCTCGAGCAGCCTGGAGTATTTCCTGAGCAGCCAGCACTGGCTGGATGGAATCCTGCCGCCGCGCGCGCCTCACTACGAGCGGCTCTGCGCGTGCCTGCGCACGTGGCTGAGCGATGTCGCTCTGGCGCCCACGGCTGGGGGCGAGCCGGCACCGGCTCGCTCCATCCCAATGTCCGGTGCGCCTGCCAAACAGGGCGGGCGCCTCTCGGCCGAGGAGTTGCGCCAGCTCCAGATGCGGCTCGCCCACGTTCTCGGGCCGATTGCGGCAATCCTGGTCGACCGCGCGGCCACCGCCGGCGCGGATTTCGCCGAAGTCGAGCGCCGTCTCGCGGCCGAGCTCGACTCGCCCGAAGATCGGCGGCGCTTTCTCCAAGCCAGACCGTGATGGCGACTACGACTGTCGAGACCGCCGGAGCCCTGGAGCAGGCCAGAACGGCGAGCGCCCCCGACGGCCGGCTGCCTATCGTCATCGGCGTGAGCGGGCATCGGCATCTGCGGCCTACCGACCGGCCCAAGCACCGTGACCAAGTGCGCGACCTCTTCACGCGCCTGCGCACGCGCTATCCATCAACACCGCTGCGAATCGTCACTGCGCTCGCGGAGGGCGCCGACCGCCTGGTCGCCGAAGTGGCGCTCGAGGAGGGCCACGAGCTGCTCGTGCCCCTGCCGCTCGAACCCGCCGACTACGAGCGTGATTTTCCCGAGAGCACGGCGGAATTTCACTCCATCCTGCGGCGCATTCCCGCCGAGCAGGTTTTCGTTCTGCCGCGCGAGGACGGTCCCGAGCACGAGTTGCTCAGCGCACACGAGAAGCGGGAGCGGCGCTACCGCGCAGTGGGCATGTTCCTCGCCCAGCAGACACACCTGCTGTTGGCGCTCTGGGACGGACGGCCAACCGACTCGAGCGCAGGAACGAGCGCCGTGGTACGCCTCAAACTGGAGGGGATCTCCGGCATGCCGGAGGCGGGCCTACGGCCGCTGGACGCCGATGATGGCGGCCCCGTCTACCACATTCACGCGCCGCGCGCCGGAGAAACCCCGGGCCCCACGAAGGAAGCCGAGTGGCTCTTTCCGCAGGAAGGGGATGAGGAGCTCTTCCAGACGCTCTGCAGCCGTATCGAGCGATTCAACAGGGAGCCGCTGCACGGCACGATCAACACCCGGCTGCAACAGGCGGCCGCCGGGCTCCTGCCTGACATCACCTCCCGTCCGGCGGGGGATCAGACCCTCGCGGCCGCTTTCGCGAGCGCCGACCTGCTCGCGCGTCACTACCAGCGCCTCACCCGCGTCGTCCTGAGGCTCACGCTGCTCTTCGCTGCGCTGCTCGCTCTTACTTTCGAGCTGTACGCAGAGGTGATGCCCTGGCGGGCCCTGCCTGGCGGGTATCTCGCCCTCTTCGCCTCGTTGACGGGCCTGTTGCTCTGGCAGAGCCGGCGCGATGTCCAGGGCCGATATCTCGACTACCGCGCGCTCGCCGAAGGACTGCGCGTGCAGTTCTACTGGCGGCTCGCCGGCCTTCCCGACAGCGCCTCATCTTCCTACCTGCGCAAGCAGCTCGATGAGCTGCGCTGGATTCGCGAGGCGCTGCGCGCGGCCGCCGCGCTGCCGCCGCCGCAGGCGGCGCACCCCGAGCTGGCGCTCGAGCACTGGGTCGGCGGCCAGGCCGCCTACTACTCGGATCGCGCCCACTCGCAGCGCCGCCGCATGCACCTCCTCGAGCGCGGCTCACGGATCTTTCTCGGCGCCGGCCTGCTCGCCACCTTCACGCTGGTCGTGTTCTGGAATCGCCTGGAGACCCTGCCCGCCTGGCACCGCTGGCTGGTCGTCCTCATGGGCTTCGCGCCGATCGGCGCCGCCCTCTGGGAGACATACGCGGAACGCCTCGGACTACGGACTCAGGTCAACCAGTACGCCCGCTTCGCAGGCATCTTCGGGCGCGCCGGACGCTTCGCCGAGCGCCTCGAGCGCGATCCGCCACGGCATCACGACAGGCATCACGCCCTCGTCGCGCTGCTGCGGGAGCTCGGGCGCGAAGCTCTGATGGAAAACGGCGACTGGGTGCTGCTGCTACGCGAGCGGCCGATCGTGCTGCCCAAAGGCTGATCGGGCGCTGGCGGTTTCCGCCCTACGCCGAGAAGCGCGCCCTGCCGCGTCGATCAGCGTAAGGGCCCCCCTGTTCCCAGGGTCTTTTCATGGTGGAGCCAGCCGGGATCGAACCGGCGACCTCTTGCATGCCATGCAAGCGCTCTCCCAGCTGAGCTATGGCCCCACGGGAGGCCGGCGAAGGTACGTAAGCCGGGTCAGGCTGTCAAGGACGAGCGATTCTCAGCGCCCCCGGCCGGGTAGGCTCGCCAGCGTGCGCCGCGTCACGTTTTGGCAGTCTGACCGTCCGCGCCGGATGGCGGCAGCCCGGAGCGGCACGGGGCCCGCGCAGGCCACCTTCGAAATTGTGTCCGCCGCTTCGCGCCGGCATCGCCCGCGCTGCGCCCCGATGCCGTCCGCCCGCGGCCCGCGCCGGTCCCGCAGCTAACTAACATCCAACGACTCTGCGTCGTCGTCGCCAAACGCAATCACCGTCGCCAAACACACGCACTGTCTCCGAGTTCACACGTCTGTCCATCGAGACATTTGCGCGCGGCACGCCAACCGTTCTAAGTTAGATCAGAGGGCAAACCCGCCGTGAGGCGGGGACGCAAAGCCACCGGTCTTCGCGGGCGCACACGGGCCTGAAGAGACAGCGGGGTTGCCGGCACCTGCAGGGAGCGCGGCAGCCGTCATCTGATCCGCGCAGCGGGAAGAACGCGCGGATACGCACCGCGCTTTGTCGCCCTCCAATGGCACCACACATCATCGGGGCGGTCGAAGTATGCAACATTCAAACACCAGCGCGGCGCGCACGAGTCGCCTCCTGATCTGCGTCTGCGCGCTCGCCGCGCTCCTCGCGGGAACAGCGGCGCATGCACGCAGTCGCAGGTGGAGCAAACCGACCATCTCCGGCTCGCCACCGACGACCGATGTCGTCGGACAGGCTTACGGCTTCACGCCGACTGCGAGCGGGCCGAGCGGGATGACGCTCACGTTCTCGATCTCGGGCAAGCCGTCCTGGGCGAGCTTCAGCCCGGCTACCGGTCAGCTCGCGGGCACACCCACGGCTGCCGGCACCTTCTCGAACATCGTGATCAGCGTGAGTGATGGCGTGGCAAAGGCCTCGCTCTCCGCCTTCAGCATCGCGGTGTCCGCTGCGCCGAGCGCCCCGCCGACGATCTCCGGCTCCCCGCCGACGACCGATGTGGCCGGGACGGCGTATGCCTTCACGCCACAGGCCAGCGATCCGAGCGGCAGTCCTCTCTCTTTCAGCGTGCAGAACAAGCCGGCCTGGGCGAGCTTCAGCATCGCGACCGGCGGCCTTTCGGGCACGCCGACCACGGCGAATGTCGGGACCTATTCGAACATCGTGATCTCGGTCAGCGACGGAACCAACAGTGCGGCGCTTGCGCCATTTTCGATAAATGTGACCCAGCCCGCACCCGCTCCCGCGACCGCGACACTCTCCTGGACCGCGCCTACAACCAATACCGACGGCTCCGCCGTGACGGACCTCGCCGGGTATCACATCTACTACGGCACCTCACCGTCCGCGCTGTCGGCGGTGATCGATGTGACCAATCCCGCTACGACGACCTATACGGTCAATAATCTCACAAGCGGAACCTGGTACTTTGCAGTGAATGCGTATACCACGGGCGGCATGGACAGCGCGCTATCCAACACCGGCAGCAAATCCATTCCTTGAGAGCGCGGCCGAATCACATCTGCTTCGACGACGCGGGGCGGTCTTCTCGTGTCGCCAAACGCATACGCTGGTCATGCGTACGTGTCTCCATGTGCGCACGTCTGCGCGCCGAGACATTGCGCGATGCACCGTTTGCGTTCTAACTTAAGTAAAAGGGCAAACCCGCTGCGAGGCGGGGACGCAAAGCTACCGATCTCTGCGGGCCGCGCTGCGGTCCGCGAGACAGCGGGGTTGCCGGCGCCGGCACGGAAGTGCGGCACCGTCATCCGACCTGAGGTCCGCGGACCTAACATGCGGACATCCGGCGCGCTTCGCCGCCCTTGACAGTGCTCTACATATTTGTCGGGGAGGTCAGGCGTATGCAGGATTCGAGGTTCAGTCGTCTATCGGGTATCGGTCAGCTTGCCATCTGTGGGTATGCGGTCGTGGCGCTCTTTACGAGCAACGCAGCGGGCGCGACCACACCACCGCCGCCGACGATCTCCGGCGCCCCCGCAACGACTGTCCTTTCCTGGCATTCGTACAGGTTCACACCAACTGCCAAGGGGCCGAGCGGATATAAGCTCACGTTCGCGATCTCGGGCAAACCGTCATGGGCCAGCTTCAACACGGCGACCGGCACGCTGTCTGGCATGCCCCAAACCGTCAACTGCTACACCTCGACGACCATCGTGATCAGCGTGAGTGACGGCCTCGCGAAAGCGTCGCTTCCCGCGTTCACTCTCAAAGTGACCCCCAACATCGTGCCCACCATCACCGGCACGCCCGCTACTAGCGATACGGCAGGCACCAAGTACGCCTTCACGCCCAAGGCAAACGAGCCCGACGGCGATCCGCTGTCATTCAGTGTGAAGAACAAGCCCGCATGGGCGACGTTCAGCATCGCCACGGGAGCGATATCGGGCACGCCCACAGCGGCCAACGTCGGCACTTACTCCAACATCGTGATCTCGGCCAGTACCGGACACGCGCTCGCCTCCCTCGCCCCGTTCTCCATTACCGTCAAGAGCTCCGGCACTACCGCCACGGCGGGCTCGGCAACGCTTCATTGGACGGCACCCACCGCGAACACCAATGGGTCGGCCCTGACGAACCTCGCCGGCTATCACATCCATTACGGCAAGGCGCCCTCTTCGATGACGACGAGCGTCACCGTCGCGAGCGCCGGAGCGACGAGCTACACGATCAGCAATCTGGCGAGCGGCACCTGGTATTTCGCGGTAAACGCCTACACGACCGCCGGTGCCAACGGCGCGTTCTCCAACATAGGCAGCAAGGCCATTCCGTGACCCTGGGGGCGGGCGGCCTCAGGCCGCCCGTGGCCCGCCCAGGGCCGCATCGATGCGCGCGAGCGCGCGAGCGCGGCCCAGCAACTCCAGCGTCGCATCGATCGGCGGGGACACAGCGGTACCGGTGACCGCCACCCGCACCGGCTGCGCAATCTTGCCGAGTCCGGCACCGAGAGTGGTCGCGAGCTCATCGAGCGTCTCATGAATGGCCGCGGCGCTCCACTCGGGCAGCGCGCCGAGCCGCTCGCGGACTTTCCCCAACATCTCGATGCCCCCGCCGGAGAGATGCTTGGCAGCAGCCTTCGGATCCACCTCCACGGCGTCCGTGAAGAAGAATCGGCTGTTCTGTGCCATCTCTTTCATCGTCTTTGCGCGCTCGCGCTGCGCGACGATCACCCCTTCGAGCAGGCGCTGGTCATCGCACTGCACTCCGAGGCGACGAAGCTGCGCAGAGAGGTGCGGCACGAGTGCCGCGGGCTGCGCGCGCATCATGTGCTGCTGGTTCAGCCACAGGAGCTTCTCCGGGTTGAAGGCGGAGGCAGCCTTGTTCACTTTGTGGATGTCGAACGCTGCGATCATCTCCTCGCGCGTGAACACTTCCTGATCGCCGTGCGACCAGCCGAGGCGCACGAGGTAATTGAGCAGCGCATCGGGGAGGTAGCCCTCCTCCTCGTACTGCAGCACGCTCACGGCGCCATGTCGCTTCGAGAGCTTGGCGCCGTCAGGCCCGAGAATCATCGGCACGTGGGCGTAGACCGGCGGCGTCGCGCCGAGCGAGCGCAGCATGTTCATCTGCCGCGGTGTGTTGTTGAGGTGATCGTCACCCCGGATCACGTGGGTGATTCCCATGTCCCGATCGTCCACCACCACACAGAAGTTGTAAGTGGGAGTGCCGTCGGAGCGGGCGATGATGAGATCGTCGAGCTCCGTGTTCTGGAAAGTGACCGGCCCATGGATGAGGTCATCGACGACCACCGCTCCCTCGAGTGGGTTGCGGAAGCGCACCACCGGCGCTACGCCCGGACGGGGCTCCTTGCGGTCACGGCAGCGACCGGTGTACCGCGGCTTCTCCTTGCGCGCGATCTGCTCCTCGCGCATCGCATCGAGCTCCTCCTTGCTGCAATAGCAGTGGTAGGCGTTGCCGGCGGCCAGCATCTCGCCGATCACGGCCCGGTAGCGGTCGAAGCGCTGCGACTGGTAATAGGGACCCTGGTCGGCGTCGAGCCCGAGCCAGGCCATCCCATCCAGAATCACGCGCACGGCCTCATCCGTGGAGCGTTCCCGGTCGGTGTCCTCCACCCGCAGAATGAACTGGCCGCCCGTCCGGCGGGCGTAGAGCCAGCTATAGAGCGCGGTCCGGACGCCGCCCACGTGGAGCATGCCGGTGGGGCTGGGGGCAAATCGGGTCACTACTGTCATGGGGCTATCAGCCATCATGGGGCGAGCTCAAGGGTCGCGCATGGTAGCAAGGGCGGGCCGGCTACGCCTCGCGGCGCGGCGCGGCCGGCGGGCATAGGCCTGCTGAATCATAGGCTTATGGGTGCAGGCGGTGCTTCCTGGCCTCAGGCACGGGCATGCCGGATCACCATGTCGTAAAGCGCCTGGGCCGCCGGCGAGAGATGCGCGTCAAGCCTCGAGCTGGCGCCATTTGCCGCAGCGGAAAGTCAGGCTGGGATTCATCGACCCTGCGGATGCAGACGGCCACACCGGAGCCGACGCGCTCTTTTCCACGGCCGTGAGATCGACGCGCTAACGGCGCCCGACACCTCGGGGCAACCGAGGCGACGCTCATCGGCGCCGGCAATCCGACTATTTTCATCGATGCCCGGTCCTTCGCTTGGAGGGCACAGAGCTCCGGCAGGACGTTAACTGCAGTAAGGGCGTGCGCGCACAAGATGCCGTGACTGTGAGCTGCTCCGCACGTCGGTTGATGGGAGGCTGGGTCCGGTCCGGGTCCCGGCGGCCTGACCGTATCGCGCGACGCCGGGGGCGGTTCCGCCGTTGCCTCCGGCCCGGCCGGCCGATAGACTTGCGCCCCTCAAGGGCATGGGCGGTTAGCTCAGCGGTAGAGCACTGCTTTCACACGGCAGGGGCCACAGGTTCGATCCCTGTACCGCCCACCATTCAGAACAAAGACTTATCAAGAATTCCTGAGGATTTGCTGCTCGAATTTGGGACACTTGGCCCATTTGGACTCGCGCCCGCGACGCTCGCTCTTCAGCCTTCTCGGCCGCCCGACGTGATGCGCTCAGTACGGCGCTACAACTCGAATAGCTGCTGCCCTGACCTTTGCGCGATCTCGCTGCAGATAAGCGGTTAGAACCATGCCAAACGATCACTTCACCCGTCGCTCCTCGGCTGCCGCTGTCCTCGCCGGGGTGCTGGTAGCGAGCGGCTGCACGGGCACCACGCCGAGTCCCGTTGTCGGCACTGCCGTTGCGCAGGCGCGCAAAAGCGCCCGACCCGTCGCGCCACAGATCGTTGCAGCTGACAACGCGTTTGGGCTGGCACTCTTTAATGCTCTGAATCGCAGCGCGACATCCAACGTAGCCGTTTCTCCGATCAGCATCGCGTTAGCACTGCAGATGGTCTACAACGGCGCCGGAGGCTCTACGCAGCAGGGCATGTCGCAGGCGCTACAGCTTCAGGGGCTTGGAGCGCTTGCGGTTGATAAGTACAACGCGGCACTGCAAGCAGTATTGATCACTCCTGATCCGAAGGCGCAATTGAGGATTGCCAATTCGTTATGGATGCATTTGCGCGAGAACCCCGTACTTCCATCATTCGCCAGCACCAATGAGACCTACTACGCCGCCAAGATCGGCGACCTAGGCGGCGCGCCTGACGATGTGAACTCCTGGGTAGCCAGCGAAACCAATGGCCTGATCAAGAAAATTCTGCCGCCCGATAACTATGATCACGTGGCCGCAGTACTTGCCAACGCGATCTACTTCAGCGAAATGTGGACGAGTACGTTCATCCCGAGTCTGACCCGGACGGCGCCCTTTGCGCTGAGTGACGGCACTGAAATCTCGTGCCAGATGATGCACAAGACGAGCGAGTTTCCATATTTTTCAGGCTCGAATTTCCAGGCAGTAGAGCTGTCATACGGGCAGACACGTCGTCTGCGCATGCTGATCATTCTGCCAGCCGCCGGCGTCAACCTAAAGAGCTTCGTCGCCAACATGACCAGCGAGGAGCTAAGCGAGTGGATCGCAGATCTTAGGCACGCCCACGTCGAAATCGGGCTGCCGCGCTTCACCGCCACCTATGCAGGTTCGTTGGATAGCGCCCTGACTTCACTGGGGATGGGGGCAGCGTTCGACGCGAACGTTGCTGATTTCACCGGCCTCGCTTCACGTCGTGTCTATATCTCGGATATCGAGCACGAGACGGTGGTGAAGGTGGACGAGAGCGGGACAGTAGCCGCCGGCGCGACCGAAGCGGAGCTTGTCCTTCAAAGCATGCCCATCGACATGATCATGAATCGCCCGTTCTTCTACGCAATTGTGGACGGCAAGACGGGCGCGCTGCTATTCATCGGTACATTGATCAACCCAATCCAGAGTTCGAGCTGAGTAACCGGTCCGCAGATGCTTCCGGCATGCCGTCTGCAGATTCTCGGTTGGCTGTTCTTGTAGCGCATACCCGAATCGATATTTTTCCATACCGATTCCGGTATAAGCGCGCGCAGATCTCAAAATCTCAGAGCAACTGGCTTAGGAACGTCCGCGCGGGGACAACAACCGGATCAGTCCTGGTGAAGCAGTCCACGGCCGCAAACGGCCGATCCAGCACAACCTGAAAAGCGTGGCGAGCCTGCGTTTGCGTCTGAAAGTAGCGCAGCGAATTGGAAAGCTTGTCATCGCCGTTCTTGGCCTCGACCAGGAACCACGGCTTACGATCGCGCACGACTAGGAAATCGACCTCTCGCTTCAACTTATCGCGCAGATAGCGAAGCTCGAAATTCCCGAGCCCAAGATCAGTCCACCCCTCGACGGCCTTTAGCAAATGGCAGGCGATAAAGGTCTCCGCCCGTGCTCCGGCATCATCGATGCCCGACCAGTCACGCAGATACCACTTCGGCTCCTTACGGAGAGACTTGGCGACGTTTTTGAACCAGGGGCGCACCAAGAATCCGTAGTGAAGGCGGACAAGCAAATCGACCCACCTTCTAACTGTATCGACAGCGTTGCCGATCTCATTACTCAAGTTCGAATAGACCAACTGTTGAGCAGAATTCTCCGCCAGAATCAATGCCAAGGTTTCCATGGCAGCGATGTCCTGTAGTCTCGACACCTCTCGCAAGTCCTGTTTGGTCAGCTGATCCTGCCGTAGAGTCCTCCAACGGCGCGTGAATCTCTGATCGCGCTTGAGGAACGGTTCCGGGAATCCCCCATACTCGATGAGCGCCTCCCAATCTTCATCAGAGATCGGTACAGGCGGCTGCACGACAGCGTCGGGGACGGCTTGACGCGCACACTCCCCGGCGCTCCACGGGTGCATGCGAAACAGAAAATACCGGCCCATCAGACTGTCACTGCCTCGGCGCGTGATGTCCAATCGTGAGCTTCCGGTGACAATGATTCGCGTGTGATCGGCATGTACGTCGAAAAATCCCTTGAGGAAATTCTTCCACTTCCTGTCCTTGTGAAGCTCATCGAAGACCACCACAGGCAGCTGCTCCCGCAGTTCCGCGAGTCCAATATGCCGAGCGACGGCTTCGGGTCCGCGAAGGATGATTCGGCGGTCGTCTACACTATCCCAATTCAGATAAGCGGAACTCAGGGCGCGGCAAGTAGTCGTCTTGCCTACTTGTCGAGGTCCGCTCACGAAGGCCATCTGGCGATGCTCCGCTAGGTGACCTTCAAGAATGTGATCGTACAGCCTGGGTCGAAGTGCCATGGACCGTTTTACGGTATATCGTAAATTGGTACGAACCATTTTACGATATATTGCTAAATAGTCCAACCCTTCCTAGGCGGTAGCCGTCCACGCCGCCGTACGGCCCCTACGCCGAATCGACGCCTCCATTCGCGAACTCAACTGGCGGCTGCCAAACTCAGCGCTCACCCTTCCCGCGCCGCAACAAGCAGGACATCGCACGCCGTCACCGACTTCCTGCCCGGCGATATCCGCGCGTATTGGGACAGTTCTGGGACACTTCGAAAATGACATTGCGTGATCTCAAATGACATCAAGTGATACCAAGTCGCTGTTGCAAACGGGAATCTGGCTCGCATATGCTTGATCTGTAAGCCTCTACCCCCTGTTTCACACGGCAGGGGCCACTGGTTCGATCGTAAGCCCTCCGGCATCCCCGTTCTTGCGCGCGACAGCGCACCGGCGTAGGGGCCGCTGGGGTGGCGGACCGGCTCGCCTCAGGCTGCGCGGCGGGTGGTCGGCAGCGAGCTGCGAGCG
>Ga0070741_10000525_pt1 | contig 136856 bp, 84 predicted proteins | sample Coa_R1_4_FD_66440 | JGI IMG/M metagenome (GOLD analysis project Ga0070741, IMG submission 66440) | Surface soil microbial communities from Centralia Pennsylvania, which are recovering from an underground coalmine fire - Coalmine... | ecosystem: Environmental > Terrestrial > Soil > Unclassified... | reverse complement strand
TCCCTCTGGAGGAACTGCTTGCGTCAGAATCCAGCCGCTTGACTCCCGCACACCAAGACGATGAGTCTCAGAACCTACTCTTGTTCAAGGACTAATAGCTGGACACTAGTGGATTCCACTCGGTCCCTGACTACCGACGGAGTCGGTGCGAGCGCAGCGAGCCTCTTCCCGAGCTCCGTAGGAGCGCCATGTCCATAGTTCCGGCCCACCTTTCCTTATAAGCTCCAGCGGAGCGGCATGAATCCCACAAAACGGGGCCCGCACAAGAAAGCCCAGGGCATCGCCCTGGGTTTCCAGCCCAAAAACTTTCCTGAAAGGACGCCGGAAAACCCACCCTCGACACGTTCAAAATCCTTTGCTACACTTGCCTTAAGCAAGTGCAAGGATTACGCGCAACCCACCCTATGCGGCGCCCATTGTATATCGTGTTCATCCTGGCGTTGGCGGCACTGGCGTCATGCGCACATCCCCGCCCGATTTCTGACCAGAGCCGCTACACCGATGCAATGTTCCTGCGTGCGATCCAGAACGGCAGCACCGCACCCGATTTCGTGCTAATCACGGTCGTTGACGTTCGCAATCGGACGACGCGCGTTGTCTGTACCGAAGCTCCATTCCTTGAAGGTGCATTGCACAGAGAGTTTGCGATTCCGTACGATAAAGGCGGCCAACTGCGCGTGCGCGAGCTTGCCCTTCGGCAAGCCAACCGCGTTTATCGTTTTTCGAAGCCCGATGCATTGCGGAATGTCCAGCCCCCTTATTCAGCAGGGCAGCTCGCTTCCGCCCGAGCGGCGATCGCTGGCAGGCCAGACTCGGAGTTGCTGGACTATGCGTTTGTGCAAACGCTTTTCAAGCCCGAAGGCGGCGGTCGTGATGCCCTAGCGCATGCGCTCCTCGAGCGCGGAATCAGTTGTGCGCGGGGATGTATTGTCGGCGACCTCAATCCATATAAACAGGACTCCCCCTAGATGCCCAATGTTCACCTCCTCCACATTCCCTGTGGTCGTCCTGGTACTGCTCGTTTCCTATTTGTTCCTGAGTCTCTGGATACGTGGCCGCACCGCCACCCGCGCGGAGCAAGCCCGGTTGCAGGCCATCGAACGGGAGTACCCACCCCGAGCTTTCGACACCTCGTCCATCGCACCCCAGATCAAGCGCGTGCAGCAGGACTATGCCGTACCAGCAAGTAGGCGGCTGCGCCTCTCGAACTTTCACGCGGAGTTCCTTGCTTCTGCCCGTCGGTTCGTCACCGGTCTCGCGTATTTTCGTCGTCCGCCTCATGGGCGCGATTGGCAGAAACACGACGCCTAATCAGCACGTATGCGGATTACGCGCATAATTTTCTGGTCAGGAGGAACGTTTGCAGCCCTTGTCGGCCTGGTGTTCGGTTACTATAATTTCATTCTGGACTGGCACGCGCGTCCGGTCTGTCACAAGCTTATTATGTTCGCCCTCACGAGCGTGATGCATACTTCCGGCGGAAATGTTTCCGATGACCCCAAGCCTTTCCCTAACGTGAAGGGATTGAGCCAGGATTCACTGGCCACCATTAGCGATGGCATGGGTGGCTACAGGGCTTGGACGAATGATTACAATTATGTTCCCGGCCTCCGCGAGGATGATCCGCCAGATTTGGTGCTCATGTATTTCAACCATCCGACACGCTGGAACTGGCATGGCGCTGCCCCTACTGTCTTCAACAAATATGCGTGGATCATAATTCCCGTTGATTTCACGCCGCGTACCGGACAGAAGGGCGAGTGCAGCGAGCGAATATCGTTGGATGAATTTCGCACCCGATTGAGCCGGACGCTCGATTTTATCCGCACGAACGAGCGCCCAAATTGGAAAACGATTGTTGCGGAACATCAGAAGTTTTTGACCTCTATGGAGCATGATAAACGCTGAAACAAAACGCTAACCTGCATCGCACCCACCATGCCAGAGGAGCAGAAACCGAAGCCAAAGCCGCAGGGGGCCAACCGCCCCCGCGACCACCGCGCGGACCAACCGAAGCGACCGGTTTCGGCGACGACGATGATCATTCGAAGAGCGGATCGAAGAAGAAAATAATCCGCATCAATTTGCCACCGAAGCCCTCGGCAACACCCACCTTCAAGCTTCCACCCCCGAAGAATTAGGCGCGCTGGAACACCTCCGCGATCTCATTCTACAAGGGCCAGACAATTCCGATCGACGAAGTAAACAAGGCCTTCCCCGCCACCGCGAAGAAATGAATCGGCCCGCGCAAACTCCGGCTTGATGCCGCCTAAGTGATGCGTTTTGATGGCTGGCCACAGCCGATTCCCCGAGAATCAGGCTGCGGCGCATGGCACAAACCAAACCAGGGCCAAACAGGAAGAAGCCCGCGGCCCCGGCCGCCGCGCGCGAATGGCGCAAGCCTGCCGCCCTTTGCCTGCTGCTCGCGCTTCTGGTGATCGGCGCGTTCCTGCCCGTCCTCCGCAACGGTTTCATCAATTACGACGATTCGGTTTACGTCACGGGCAACGCGCGCGTGCAGCAGGGCGTCACCTGGCGGAACATCCAATGGGCCTTTCGCGCGACCGACGGCGCCAACTGGCACCCGCTCACCTTCATCTCGCACATGCTCGATTGCGGATGGTTCGGTACCAATCCCTGGGGACACCACCTCACCAGCCTCATTCTGCACACCATCAACACACTGCTGGTGTTTCTCGTGTTTCGGGCGATGACCGGGGCGATGTGGCGCAGCTTTTTTGTCGCCGCGCTCTTCGGCCTCCATCCATTGCACGTGGAATCCGTCGCCTGGGTTGCCGAACGCAAGGACGTCCTCAGCACCTGCTTCTGGCTGATGACAATTCTTGCCTATCTCAAGTTTCATACCTCAAATCTCAAATCCGAAAAGCGGGCGTGGTACGCCCTGACTTTAGCCTTCTTCATTCTCGGCCTTTTGAGCAAGCCCATGCTCGTCACACTTCCCTTCACTCTGCTGCTTCTGGATTTCTGGCCGCTCCGGCGATTGCAGGAATTGCCCGCCCGCGCGGGGTGGACTCGGTTGATTCTGGAAAAACTTCCGTTGTTCGTCCTTTCAGCGGCCGTGAGCATCGTCACCGTGCGCGTGCAACGCATGTCGGGCGCCATGGAACGGCTGGCCTGGCTGACCTTCGGCCAGCGTCTGTGCAACGCGCTGGTCGCTTACGTTCGCTACCTCGACAAGCTCCTCTGGCCCGCCAATCTCGCGGTCTTCTATCCGCATCCCGGCGACTGGCCCGCGTGGATCGTGCTGTCGGCCGCGGCGGCGCTGATCGCCATTTCCGCGGGCGTGTGGATCGTCCGCCGGCGCTCGCCCTATCTGCTGTTCGGCTGGCTCTGGTTTGTGGGCACGTTGGTGCCGGTGATCGGCCTGGTGCAGGTCGGTGGACAATCCATGGCGGACCGTTACACCTACGTGCCGTTGATCGGGATTTTTGTGATATTGGTTTGGGGATTTTGCGAGCTCAACCGCCGCTGGCGTTTGGGAAATCGCGCAGGCGCGATCGCAGGAGCGGCGGTCGTCCTCGCCTGTGCGCTGCTGGCCCGTCGCCAGGTCGGTTTCTGGTTGAACAGCGGCACGCTATTCCAGCACGCGCTGGATTCCACGACCCGAAATCACATCGCTTGCTTCCATCTCGGCGATTACCTGCTGTCCCAGGGCCAACGCGATGAAGCCATCGCCATGTATCGCCAGTGCCTGAACATTACGCCGGGCATGGAACCCGCCCGCAACAATCTCGCCTCCGCCCTGCTCTTCCAGGGCCGTGTCGATGAAGCCATCGCCGAGTTCCATCGCGCCATCAATCTCCCCACCGTCGCTCCCGAGCCGCACAATGGACTGGGCATTGCCCTGGAAAACCAGGGTCATCTCGACGAAGCCATCGTCGAGCTCCGGCGCGCCGTGGAAATCGATCCCTCCTTCTTCCGGGCGCATGTCAACCTGGCCAACGCCCTGGCCATGAAAGGCCGCCGGGATGAAGCCATCGCCGAATATCAAGTCGCCCTGAAAATCCAGCCCGATTCCGCCGAAGTCACGGAGAAGCTGCGTGAGATGGCGAAAAAGCCCTAATTCCCCGCCGCCACCGCCAGCAGATACCACGATGCGTGCGGCAGCCACTGCTCCGTCCAGCGCCAGTCCTCGTCCTTGCCCGTGACGGCGTAGCCAAGATTGAAATCGATGTCATCGGGATCGTGATAGCCGCCGGTGATGCCATTGCAAATGCCCCCCGGCGCGTTGTTGTATTCGTAAAGTTCAAAAAACATGTACGCAGGATTGTTCCGGCCCGAACCGTGCAGCATGCAGGTGTCGAACGGATTCAACCCCAGTATCCAGTTCAATTGATCGGCCGCGTAAGCCTGCAATCGATCGTGAAACGCCGCGTCCTCCTTGAAATATACCTCCGCCATGCGCGCCGCGCAGGCCAGCGACGCCAGCCGCGCGTTTTCCCCCTGCCACCAGGGCGCCGTTTCCGCGTCGTGCGGGAAGAAAAACGCCGCGCGCCGCGTGCCGTTCGTGCTCTGGACATATTGGCGCGCGTAATCGAACGGATTGTTCACCTGCCCGGAAATCCAAAGCTCGAACTCGAGGGATTTTTTAACCGTGTCCAGCGCGCGCGCGCGGTCCGCGTCATCCGCAATCTCGCAATACTCCAGCAGGCTCACCACCGGCATACCCGCGTCCGCCGCGTGGAAGAACGGCCGGTCGCCTTCGTCCGCGCGCCAGTAGTTCGTCATCCCGCCGCCGGTCGCGAGCCGCGCCATCAAGTTTTGCGCCCTGAGATCCGCCGCCGTCTTGTAATGCTCCGTGTGCGTGGCCTTGTACAATTCCACCGCCCCGAGCAGCGCGCAGTAATCGTCCACGATGTTTTCCTTGCCGTCGTTCGCATACGCCTGGTTGTGCGTTTCCAGATAGCAGAACGCGTCCTCCGCCGCCTTCCGGCAATCGGCGTTGGAAAACTCACCGCACACCGGACGCGAAGCGGCCATTGCCAACGCGGCGATTGCCACGCCGCCCCCGGCGCGAAATCCCACTTCGTAGGGGAACTTCCCGGCAATGTTGTTTGTGTCGCCAATCGACATGCGATTCCTGGTCTGTTGCGTCTTGATGGCAAATCCCCGGCCCTCGCGGGCGATTCGACGGTCCTCCGCGCGCTTTTCCGGGCCCGGCGCGCCGACGGAACGATAGAACGATTCCTCCGGGTTCTTCATCCGCACCAGGTAATCCGCGCCGTAAAGCGCCTCGTCGAGCAATCTCCTCTTGTACTCGCGAAAATTCGGGTCCTTCCGCCGGTCCAGTTCGTCCCAGCTCTTGAACAAACTCCACGCGGCAAGGGGAATCTGCTGCGGATTGAAGTAGGTCGAGAACGAGAGGTGCGAAAGATGCTTGCCGTAATCGCCGGTCGCATCATACCAGCCGCCGTGCGCGTCCATTGTATTGGTTGAACCTTCGAACTTCGCCTGCCGGTCGGCCTTGTCGAGCAGGCCCGAGCAGCGCTGTCCCTTGAAATACGAAATCACGCTGCCCAGCGTGCTCCGCTCCAGCAGCGAGCTTTGGATCAAAAATGGAAATGACCGCACCACGCCCTGGTCTGTCGAGCATTCGAGAACATACTCTCCCGCCTCGCCCGCCTTGCTGATATCCACGGTCCAAAAGCACCAATCCTTCCAATGCTGCACCGGCCCGGCCTTGGTGGCGATGCCGCTCATCACTTCGCGCCCGGTTTGCGCATTGACGAGCTTCCACGAAGTTACTTCGTTCGTCTCATGCCCAAGCACCACGATGCGCTTCGGACCGTCCTTCTCGTAGCCAACGTGATTTGCGAGCACCTTGATACTCTGCGCAACAACAGGGTTCGGAGTTGATGCCAAGCAGACCGCGGCCGCAAATAACTTGAGCCATTTCTTCATATCAAAGTTTGAGGCGGAACCCGAGCCGATTGAGCCCCACCGTGGCCGCCAGGATGACCACTCCGCAGCCGGCGGAGCGCGCGATGGCGCACGCGAGATTCGGTTCCGCGAGGCTGTCGTACCAGTTGCCCAGGTGCACAATGTTCAACACTGATTCCAGCATTTCGGAGATCAGGTAAGCCAGCAGCACATTCTGCCCCGCAGCGGCCAGCGGACGTGATATGAACGACACCGGCTGCACGTCGGAGATGTAATAAAGAATCAACCACAAGGCGGCCGTGATGGCACACGACCAGAAACACCACGACGGCGTCGCATCGTTCTTGCTGATTCCGTAAAGCCCGTTGAGCAGCAGCGCCGCCGCGGAACAACCCGCGATGAACAGCAGCGTAAATCGCGTCCGCGCCCAGATTGCCGCGGTATCAGACGAGACCAGTATTGAAGCCAGCAGCACGCCCGAAACGGTGATCGCCGCCAGCGAGCCCAGGTCCTCGCCAATATTCACCACATCATTGAGCCAGAAATCGTCGAAAAGCCCGGTTCTTCCCGCCGCAAACAAGCTCATCAATAGCGCCACGCAGCCGAGCAGCGCCGTCCGATTTCCTCGAAACACCAGGAACACAATCGACGCCGCCAGATAGGCCCAGGCGATCAACCCCAGTATCCCGTACCAACTGTGCCGAATCTCAAATGGCGACAGCGTGATGATGCGCTGGTCGTTCCTGCCTCGAAACGCAAAGGCCAGCCACGTCAGCATCACAACACCGAGCACGCGCAGTCCGATCGATATGACCCGCAAGATCTCGCCGCCTGCCGCGCCTTTTTTGGGCGGTGACAATGTGCAAAACGCGCACATCGCGGACAAATACATGAGGACGGTCCACACGTGTCCCGGCCAGCCGAGTTTCGCCGAGTTCGGCGTTCCGTTGACCATGAGAATCCCGATCACCAGCAGCGACATGGTGCGCGTCACCACGTGAAACAGCGTCCGCAACCATGACTCACCCTTGTTCACCCGCGACCCGAGCGCGAAGGGAATGGACATGCCCACGATGAAGAGAAACCCGGGAAACACGAGGTCGACAAATGTCATGCCGCTGCCGCCGCGGTGCCGGTCGCTGAAATGCACCATCCAATCAGGAACCAGCTCATGCGGGGCGCCGGCCAGATCGTTCACAAAAATCATCGTGAACATGACCAATCCTCGCAGCGCATCTATCGAAGTAATACGGTTTCCCCGAACCGATCCCGCGCTGGAGGCGGATGGTCCGGCGGACGGCCTGGCAGGTTGGGCGGTGGTGCTCATAGGTCATCGGGTCCCCGGGTCTGGCATGAGCGCGATCATGCCCGGAGAACAGGCTCGATTCAAGAAATTCGCATCCAAGCGCGTTACCTTTTCGCTCCTGCGGCTGTTTAACTGTGGATAGCATGAAAGAAATGGACGATCACGAACTGCTGCGCGAATACGCGACCCGGAATTCCGAGGAGGCGTTTCGCGCGCTGGTGGACCGCCATGCCGGGCTCGTCTACCACGCGGCGCTCCGCCAGGTGCATAATCCGCACACCGCCGAGGAAGTGGCACAGGCGGTTTTTATCGCCCTGGCCCGCAAGGCCGGTCGCATCTCCCGAAGCACCGTCCTCCCCGGCTGGCTCTATCGCGCCACGCGCTTTGCGGTCAGCGATCTCGCCCGCAGGGAATCCCGGCGGCAACGCCGCGAGCAGGAGGCCTTTCACATGGAACATTCCAATCAGCCCGACGACACCTCCGCGATTTGGGAACAGATCACGCCGCTGCTGGACACCGCGCTCGAGCGGCTTTCCCAATCCGAACGCGACGCCGTGCTGGTCCGCTTTTTCCAGGAGGGCAGCCATAAGGAAGTCGCCCGCGCGCTCGGGATCAGTGAAGACGCAGCCAAGATGCGGGTCTCGCGCGCGGTCGAAAAACTCCGCGTGATCTTCGCCAAACACGGCTTTGTCGTCCCCGCCGCGTCGCTTGGCACAGCGCTGTCTGCGAACGCCGCCCAGGCGGCGCCGGCCAGCCTCGCCGTCTCGGTCACGAAACTTGCCGCCGCCAAGGGAGCCGCCTCCGCTTCAACACTTACCATCACGAAAGGAATTCTCAAACTTATGGCATGGACCAAGGTAAAAACCGCATTCATCACCGGGGCAGCCGTGTTGCTAGCCGTCGGAACCCTCACCGTGGCGATCAACAAAATCGAAGCCGCCGGAACCAGTACCGTCGCCGATCCGGCGACGTATCCCTGGCAGGTACGCGGGTTGGTTCACGACGGCAAAACTCTCGAAAGCATGCCGCCGCTGGTGGATATCGTTCCCACAAAATTCCCCGATGATAACGGGGCACGGATCGGCGGCCGCGGCCGACCCAGGTTCGGCGGCCTCAACCAACCGCTCACGAACATCATCCTGATGGCTTACGGATATTTTGAGCCCGTCAGCAAACGGGCGCGCCTGATACTGGATGCCGATCTGCCCGCGGAAAAATACGACTTCATTTCCAGTGTGCCGAATCGCGCAGCCGAGGCGTTGCAGGCGAAGATCAAGGAAAAGTTCAGTGTGGCCGTCAAACGCGAGATGCGGGAAACCGACGTGCTGTTGCTCCGCGTCAAGACACCCAACGCCCCCGGCCTCAAGCTCACCAAGGCCGGACCGAACAGCGGCTGGCGCGGCGGAGAAGACGGCACATGGACGGACGCACCGATCCAGAGCATCGCAAGCTGGCTTGAAGCCGTCCTCGATGTTCCGGTGATCGACCAGACCGGCCTGCGCGGCCGGTACAACATCAATCTTCAATTCAGCAAACGGAAGTGGGGCAGCCTGGATGGCGATGCCCGCAAGCAACTGGCAAAGCAGGCGGTGCTGGAGCAACTCGGCCTCGAGTTGACGCCGGATCGGCAGACGATCGAGATGCTGGTCGTGACGAAGGCGGAATAACTACGCCGCCGCCAGTTCCTGCCGGCTCTGCGTATTGCGATGCAGAATGCGGCCGGGCAGGGCCAGGTAACGCTCCGCATTGCCGTAGCAGATGTTGCGGATCATCGGCCCGAGCAGGGCGTCGTCGCCGGGGATTTCGCCGTTCTCCACGTCGCGGCCGATCAGGTTGCACAGGACGCGGCGGAAATATTCGTGGCGCGGATACGACATGAACGAGCGCGAGTCGGTGATCATGCCCACAAAGCGCGACAGCAGCCCGATGTTCGACAGCGCATTGATCTGCCATTCCATTCCTTCCTTCTGGTCGAGGAACCACCAACCGGAGCCCCATTGGATGCGCCCGGGAATGGTGCCGTCCTGGAAATTGCCGATCATGGTGGCGAAGACATAATTGTCCGCCGGGTTGACATTGTAGATGATCGTCTTCGGCAGCGCCTTCTCCTGTTCCAACCGGTTGAGATACGCCGCGAGCGTGGAAGCCTGCGGGAAATCGCCGATGGAATCGAATCCCGTGTCGGGCCCGAGTTCCTGCAGCAGGCGCGTGTTCGTGTTCCGCAGCGCACCCAGGTGCAATTGCTTGGTCCAGCCGCGCTCGGCGTCGAGATGGCCGAAGAACAGCATCATGTAGGTCGCGAATTGCAGTTGCTCCTGCGGGGTAACGGCCTTGCCGCGCCGCGCCTTGGCGAAGATCGCCCCGGCGGCCCTGTCCGAACAGAACTCGGCGAAGCAATGATTGAGCCCGTGATCGGAAAGGCGGCAGCCTTGCGCATGAAAATAGTCGTGCCGCGAGCGCAACGCGTCCAGGAAGGCGTTGAAGTTCCCGATATTCCGGTCGCTTGCCTCCTCCAATTTGTGGAGCCAATCCTTGAAGAGCGCCGGCTGATGCACCGCCAGCGCCTTGTCCGGGCGGAACGCCGGCAGCACGCGCGTGGTCAGGTTGGTCGCCGCCAGCATCCGGTGCGGCTGCAGGTCGTCCACGGGATCGTCCGTGGTGCAGACGGTCATCACGCGGAATTTCTTGAGAATGCCCTGCGCCGTCAATTCGGACGTGGCGAGTTGCGCGTTGGCACGCTTCCAGATGCGCGCCGCGCTGGCTTCGTCCAGCAATTCGTCAATGCCGAAATACCGCTTCAGCTCCAGGTGCGTCCAGTGATAGAGCGGATTGCGCAGCGTGTGCGGCACGGTCGCCGCCCAAGCCTTGAATTTCTCGAAGGGGTCAACCTTGCCCGTGCAGTACCTTTCGGGGACTCCGTTGGTCCGCATGGCCCGCCATTTGTAATGGTCGCCTTCCAGCCAGATTTCAAACAGGTTTTTGAATTGGCGGTTCTGCGCAATGTCCTTGGGCGGCAGGTGGCAATGGTAATCGAAGATCGGTTCCGACGCGGCGTATTGACGATAGAGCCGGCGGGCCGTCCGTGTCTGAAGTAGAAAATCTTCCTGTATGAATTTCATAGTCTGCTCAGCGTGGTGATAATCATTATTAATCCCTCACCCTGCCAAGGCAAGACTATTTGATGCCTTGAAATCGACTTACCCGGAGATTGAGGGCGGACCGCCGGTCTGATTTTCAACCAACGGACCGCAGACAAATCAGTTCTTCATCACCTGCGCCGGCCCGTCAATGTCCACAGCCACGACTGTCGCAATCGGATCCGGCGTGATGGACGGCAGCGTGATCGTCGCGCCCTTCGGGCCGCTTTCCACGGTGCATTCCTTGTCAGGCTGCGCCAGCAGGTGGACGCCGTTGATCTTGTTGCTCACGGGCACCAGCAGCTTCCCGTCCTTGGGCCAGGCGAAAACGTGCAGATACAGCTTGCCCGGCTTCTGGGTGCAGCGGCCGTCGAAGGACAGGTCCGCAAACGGACTGGCGGTCGTGCCGTAAATGGAATCGCAATTGACCTTCAACCACGCGCCCATCTCCTTCAAACGCTGCACCTCGGGCTCGGGAATGACGCCCGTCGAATCCGGCCCCACGTTCAGCAGGTAGTTGCCGCCCTTGCTCGCTATATCGATGAGATTGTGCAGCAGCGTTTCCGTGGATTTGAAGTTGTGATCGAAGGATTTGTAGCCCCACGTGCTGTTGATGGTCATGCAGGTCTCCCAATCCTTCCCCGGGATGCCGGTCTTGGGAATCTTCTGCTCCGGCGTGGAGAAATCGCCGCGGGTCTTGGACGACTCGAGCCGGTTGTTGACGATGAGCTGCGGCTGCAATTTCAGCACGGAGTCGAACTTCGCCGCCCGCTCCCTGGTCATGCCCACCGGCGTGTCAAACCAGAGCACCGCCACGTCGCCGTAGTTCGACAGCAGTTCCTTCACCTGCGGCACGGCGATCTTGTCCAGGTATTCGTCCATGCTGCCGTCCTGCGCCTTGTCCCAATGGCCGCCCTTCGCCGCCGCGCCGCCCGGATGATGCCAGTCCTGCGCCTGGGAATAATAGAACCCAAGCTTCATCCCCTGTTTCCGGCAGGCCTCGGCCAGCTCCGCGAGCGGATCGCGCTTGAACGGCGTCGCGTCGTAGATGTTGTACGCGCTCGCCTTGGAATGAAACATCGCGAACCCCTCGTGGTGCTTCGCGGTGATCACGATGTAGTTCATCCCCGCCTCCTTGGCGGTGCGGACAATGGTGTCCGCGTTGAAATTGGTGGGATTGAATTGCGAGGTCAGCGCCGTGTAATCGGCCACCGGGATCTTATCGTCGAGCATCAGCCATTCGCCGATGTGTTTGGATTCCTTGCCCTGCCACACGCCGGCGGGCACGGAATAGAGTCCCCAATGGATGAACATGCCGAAGCGCGCCTCACGCCACCATTTCATGCGGGCGTCACGCTGTTCCTTCGTCTCGCCGGACGAGGACTGGGTGGGGGTTTCGTTTTGGGCCTGGGCTTGGGTTTGGGCTGTGTCCGCAGCACGAACGGTCAGGACGGCCGCGGACAGGGTCAGGGCCAGCAGCTTGCAAATATTCATGTGTTATTTATAATTATCAATTACCGGAAAAGCGGCCGCGCTACAAGCAGAATTTCCGCGGCCTCCGGCGGGGCTCAATCGTTATGGCAGACTTCCTCCATGTCCGACCACCATTCACCGGCCGCCCGGTTCGACAGCGGCTCCTGGCAGGGGTCGGTCAGCTTCCACCATTTCTGAGTGGTCGCGTCGGCGGCCATTTTCTTCATGTCGGCCTCCATGTCGTCGCCAACGTATTCGAAATACATGAACAGGTAATGTTTGCCGTCGGGAAACTGGCGCAGGAAAATTGTGAAGTTCCGCATGTTGCACGCGCTGATCATCGTGTAAACCTCCGGCCACACGCTGGCGTGCAGCCGCTTGTATTCCTCGAGTTTCTCGGCCTTGACGCCGATCACCTTGCCATAGCGCCTGAGCTTGGTCTTCATGATTTCCCGAGACCTTGCCCGCCCCGCCCGCGCTTCGCCAGCAATTTCCCGCCGCCCGCGCGGGCAAGAAAATCACTGTATCTTATTTACTGATATATGAATGCTAGTTGAATTAACATATCTACTGGACAATATACGCTATCACTGTGGCAAGAAATGGCAAGCCGCCCCTTGGGTCCTGAAGTACGGTGTGCATGCAGCCGGCGACAGGCGACAGGCGGGCCTACTGGATCGGAAATCCAGTCTTCAGTCCCACACCCAGTCCAGTCCGCCGGCTCGCAATAGAATGAATTGGCCGACAACAAATTGCCCGAGATCATGAGCGCGAAACCTGTCCTTTTCAATAACACCGTCCTGCGTGATGGCCATCAATCCATGGCCGCCACCCGCATGACCACACCGCAGATGCTCCCCGCCGCGCCCATCCTCGACGAAATGGGCTTCAACGGGCTGGAAACCTGGGGCGGCGCCACCATCGATTCCTGCCTGCGGTTCCTGAACGAAAACCCCTTCGACCGCCTGCGCACGCTTAAAAAGGTCGCGCCCAAAACTCCGCAGCTCATGCTGCTGCGCGGCCAGAATATCGTCCAATACGCCAGCTTTCCCGACGACGTGGTGGACACCTTCGTCCGCTGCATGTGCGAGAACGGAATGGACATCGTCCGCATCTTCGACGCCCTGAACGACGTCCGCAATCTCCAGACCGCCATAAAGTCCGTAAAGAAATACCGCAAGCACGCGCGCGGGGAGCTTTGTTACACGATCAGCCCGGCCCATACGGTGGACAATTTCGTGAAGCTTGGGGTTGAGCTGGAAAAGATGGGTTGCGATTCGCTCGGCATCAAGGACATGTCCGGCATCCTCCAGCCGCAGATCGCCTTTCACATGGTCAAGGAGTTGAAGCGCCGGGTGGGCATACCGATTACCCTGCACACACACGACACCGCGGGACTCGGTGCCGCATCCTATCTGGCCGCGATCGAGGCGGGCGTGGATTGCGTGGAAGTCTCGATCGTTCCCTTCGCCAACGGCACGTCGCAACCCGACACCCAGCGGATGCTGGCCTTGCTCGAGGGGCATCCCCGCTGCCCGAAGTTCGACACCGAGAAGCTTGCGAAACTCCGGGATTACTTCGAGGGTGTGTACAAGGAACTCTCCAAGTTCACCAGTCCGGCCAACGAACGCGTGGACAGCGATATCCTCATCTACCAGGTCCCCGGCGGGATGTTGTCGAATTTCCGGACGCAACTGAAGGAGCAGGGCATGTCGGATCGTTTCAACGAGGTTGTTCGCGAGATTCCGGTTGTCCGCGAGGCGCTGGGCTGGATCCCGCTCGTCACCCCCACGTCGCAGATCGTCGGCACGCAGGCGATGATGAACGTGAAGTTCGGCCGCTGGAAAATGATCTGCCAGCCCGCCCAGGACATCGCGCTCGGCAAATACGGCGAAACGCCCGGTCCCATCGCGCCGAACGTCCTGGAGCAGGTTGAAAAGCAAACCGGTAAGAAGCGCATCACCTGCCGGCCCGCCGACCTCCTCGAACCCGGCATGGAGAAGTATCGCGCGCAATGCCGCGAGAAGGGATTGCCCACCGACGACGAAATCGTGGTGCTCTTCGCCATGTTCCCGCAACAGGTCGAGGCGTTGCTCAAGCCGAAGGCGGCCGCCGCCCCGGCGCCCGCCGCAACGCCCGCACCGGCTCCGGCCGCGCCCGTGGCTGCGGCACATGCACCCGCCCCTTCCGTATTCAGCGGCGGGAGCCGGAAATTGTATGTGACCGTCAACGGCAAGCGCCACGACGTGACCGTTGAGGCGCTGCCCTGAACCGCACCGAACTGATTTATGAGCGCACAGAAAGAAAAATCTGCGAACGGGCGATTGCTCGCGGAGTTTCCACCCGTGAGCGCGGAGGATTGGCGCAAGCTCGTCGAGGCCGAACTCAAGGGCGCGCCGTTCGACAAGCGCATGTTCACAACCACCTACGAGGGCATCACGCTGCGTCCCATCTACCGGCGTGAAGACGCGGCGGGCCTTGCGCACGTCAACTCCCTTCCCGGCTTCGCGCCGTTTGTCCGCGGCGCGCGCGCGTCGGGTTACCTCAAGGAATCCTGGGATGTCTCGCAGGAAATCACCGAGTGCAGCCCGGTGAATTTCAACAATGCGGCCCTCAATTCCCTCAGCCGCGGCTCGAACGCGCTGAACATGGTCCTCGACAAGGCCACCCGCAACGGCCAGGACCCGGATTGGGCGAAACCGGACGAAGTGGGCTGCGGCGGCCTGTCGGTCGCGACGCTTGCCGATCTCGATCGCGCGCTGGCCGGCATCGACCTGGCCAAAACCTCGCTGCTGGTCCGCTCCGGCGCGTCGGCCCTGCCGTTCGCATCGCTGCTGATCGCTCTCGCGCGCAAACGCAAAAAGTCTCCGGCCAACCTGCGTGGCTGCGTGGAAATGGACCCTCTCGGCGTGCTCGCGCACGAGGGCCAGCTCCCGCAATCGCTCGACGGCGCTTATCGCGAGATGGCCGTGCTCACCGAGTGGTGCGCCGCCGTCGCCCCGCAACTCCAAACCATTTGCATTCACAGCCGGACCTGGCACGAGGGTGGCGGCAGCGCGGTGCAGGAACTGGCCTTCACCCTCGCCACAGCCGTCGAGTACCTGCGCGAGATGAACCGTCGCAGTCTCGATGTGGACGTCGTCGCGCCGCGAATGCGCTTTGCAATAACCGTCGGCGCGAATTACTTCATGGAAATTGCCAAGCTGCGCGCGTTGCGCATGCTCTGGTCGCGGGCCATCGCGGCGCTGGGCGGCAGCGAAGCTTCTCAAAAACTTTTCCTTCACGTCCGCACGTCGCGCTGGAACAAAAGTGTCTGCGATCCGTACAACAACATGCTGCGAAGCACGGTCGAGGCCTTTGCCGGTGTGCTCGGCGGCTGCGACAGCATGCAGGTCGGCGCCTTCGATGAAGTTGTCCGGCAGCCGGACGATTTCAGCCAGCGCATTGCGCGCAACACGCAGCTTGTTTTGCAGCGGGAATGCGATTTGACCCACGTCGTGGACCCGGCAGGCGGCTCGTGGTACGTCGAATCGCTCACTTCCGATCTGGCGGCCCGGGCCTGGGCACTCTTCCAGGAGGTCGAGAAGCTCGGCGGGATGCAGGCGGCCATGCGCGCGGGTTTCCCGCAAAAAGCCCTCGGCGCGATCGCCGCCGAAAAACTGAAGGCCGTCGCGCGCCGCCGCGATTCGATCATCGGCATCAACCAATATGCCAACCCGAAGGAACAACCGCTGGAAATTCCGGCCACGGATCCGCGCGGCTTTTATCGGCGTCGCTCCGAGGCAATTGCCGCGTATCGCACATCGCTGGAAGACGCGGAAAACTCGGGCATCATGGAGAGGCTGGCGGAAGTGCTCGTGCTCAACGGACCCGCGTTGTTTGACGCCTGTGTCGAGGCGGTCAGCGCCGGCGCGAGCCTCGGCGAAATCACCCGCACCATCCGCATCAAGGAAAATCCCTGCGCGCCGATCACGCCGGTCTGTCTCACCCGGGCCGCCGAAGGCTTCGAGAAACTCCGCGCCGCCGCCGCACAGGGCGGCCAGCGGCCGCAAGTGTTCCTCTGCAACATGGGTTCACTGCGCGAGCACAAGGCGCGCGCCGATTTTTCGCGCGGGTTCCTCTCCGCGGGCGGATTTGATGTGATCTCGCCGTCGGGTTTCAAGACGCCCGGGGACGCGGTCGAGGCTTTTGTGAAGTCAAAGGCGGGCGTCGCGGTGATTTGTTCCACGGATGAGAACTATCCGGCGCTGGTCCCGGCGCTGGCGAAGGGAATTCGGGCGAAAGTGCCCGGGGCCGTGATCGTGCTGGCCGGTTATCCGCCGGATCAGGTTGAGGCGCACAAGCAATCGGGCGTTGACGATTTCATCCATATCCGGGCGGATGCGCTCGATGTTCTCACGAAGCTGCAAACCAAACTGGGGATCAAACGATGAAAACCTTTCCTGATTTCACCACCGTCGCCTTCAACGGCGCGCCAGCCAGGGCCACCTACGAAGATTGGGCCGCGCGGTTTGCAGCCGAGACGGGTAAAACGCCCGAGGAATGGGCCTGCAAAACACTGGAGCAAATCGACCTTCAACCGCTCTATACCGCCGAGGACCTGAAGGATTGTGAGCATCTGGACACGATGCCCGGCCTCGCGCCATTTGTGCGCGGTCCCTACGGCTCGATGTATGTGACCAAGCCGTGGACGGTGCGGCAGTACGCCGGGTTTTCCACGGCGGAGGAGAGCAACGCGTTCTACCGGCGCAACATCGCAGCCGGGCAGCAGGGTTTGTCGGTGGCGTTCGACCTGCCAACGCATCGCGGTTATGACTCCGATCATCCGCGCGCGTTCGCCGATGTCGGCAAGGCGGGCGTGGCGGTGGATTCGATTCTCGACATGAAGGTGCTGTTCGACTCGATCCCGCTGGACCGCATCTCGGTTTCGATGACGATGAACGGCGCGGTGCTGCCGGTGCTGGCGTTTTATATTGTCGCCGCCGAGGAACAGGGCGTGAAGCCGGAGCAACTCGCCGGCACCATCCAAAACGACATCCTCAAGGAATACATGGTGCGCAACACCTACATTTATCCGCCCTCCCCTTCGATGCGCATCATCGCGGACATCTTCGCGTTCACGTCGAAGAACATGCCCAAGTTCAACTCGATCTCGATCTCCGGTTATCACATGCAGGAGGCGGGCGCGACGGCGGACCTGGAGATGGCCTACACGCTGGCGGACGGCCTGGAATATGTCCGCACGGGCATCCGGGCGGGAATTGACATTGATGCGTTCGCCCCGCGGCTCTCGTTTTTCTGGGCGCAGGGCAAGAATTTCTTCATGGAGATCGCCAAGATGCGGGCCGCCCGCGCGCTTTGGGCGAAGCTGATCAAGCAGTTCAATCCCAAGAATCCCAAGTCCATGGCGCTGCGCACGCACTCGCAGACGTCGGGCTGGTCGTTGACCGAACAGGACCCGTTCAACAACGTCGCGCGCACCTGCATCGAGGCGATGGCGGCCGCGCTGGGCCATACGCAATCGTTGCACACGAATTCGCTCGATGAAGCCATTGCGCTGCCGACGGATTTCTCGGCGCGGATCGCGCGCAACACGCAACTTCTCCTCCAGGAGGAGACGGGCATTTGCAAGGTGATTGATCCATGGGCCGGTTCGTTCTTCGTGGAGGCGCTGACCGACGCGATCATGAAACGCGCGTGGGCGCACATCCAGGAAGTCGAGGCCCTGGGCGGCATGGCCAAGGCCATCGAAACCGGCCTGCCGAAACTGCGCATCGAGGAAGCGGCAGCACGGCGCCAGGCGCATATCGACTCGGGCCGGGAATCGATCGTCGGCGTCAATGTATACCGCCTCGAGAAACCCGAGGACCTGGACGTGCTGGAAGTCAACAACACCACCGTGCGCGAGTCGCAGGTGAAGCGCCTGCACCAACTCAAGGCCGAGCGCGACAACGCGAAGGTCCAGGCCGCGTTGGAGGCGCTGACAAGGTCCGCCCAGACCGGCGAGGGCAATTTGCTGGCGCTCGCGGTCGAAGCCGCCCGCGCGCGGGCCACGCTGGGCGAGATTTCCTTCTCGCTTGAAAAAGTCTTCAACCGGCACAAAGCTGTGATTCGTTCCGTGTCAGGAGTATACAAATCCGAGTATGGCGAAAATCCGCGCATCGAGGAGGTCCGGCGGCCGGCGGAACAATTTGCCGAGAAACAAGGCCGGCGGCCGCGCATCCTTATCGCGAAAATGGGCCAGGACGGCCACGACCGCGGCGCCAAGGTGATCGCCACGGCCTACGCCGACCTCGGTTTCGACGTGGACATCGGCCCGCTCTTTCAACAACCCGACGAGGCCGCGCGCATGGCGGTGGAAAACGACGTCCACGTGGTGGGAATCAGTTCACTGGCGGGCGGGCACAAGACGCTGCTCGTCCAATTGGTCGCCGAACTCAAGAAACTGGGCCGCGATGACATCATGGTGGTGGTGGGCGGCGTCATTCCGCCGCAGGACTATGAATTCCTCAAGCAGAACGGCGCGGCGGCGGTGTTCGGTCCGGGCACTTTCATCCCGGACGCGGCGAAGGAAATTCTCACGCAGTTGAATCAGCGGCTGGGTTGACGGATCATGCAGGCGCTGGCACCAGCGATCGGGTCAGGGATTTGGACGGCGCCTTACAGCGACGACGGGAACGATATGAACGCGGCGAACCAGGACAAGAGCGATGGGGAAACACCCCGGCGGCCGCGCGCGCTCACGGTGGAGGATTACGTGTCGGGCGTGCTCGCAGGCGACCGCACCATCCTGTCGCGGGCCATCACGCTGATCGAGAGTTACTCCCCGTTGCACGAAGCGCAGGCGCAGGAGGTCCTGCAACGCCTGCTGCCGCACACCGGCAACTCCAGACGCATCGGCATCACCGGCGTGCCGGGCGTGGGCAAAAGCACCTTCATCGAGGCGTTCGGTTGCTTTCTCACGGGACAGGGACGCAAGGTTGCGGTCCTGGCGATCGATCCCACCAGCATGCGCTCCGGCGGCAGCATCCTCGGCGACAAGACGCGCATGGAAAAACTGAGCTGCGAGCCGAACGCCTTCATCCGCCCCTCACCATCGGGTGACACTCTCGGCGGCGTCGCGCGCCGGACGCGGGAGACAATGCTGCTATGCGAGGCGGCGGGATTTGACACGGTGCTCGTCGAGAGCGTGGGCGTGGGCCAGACCGAGGTGGCGCTGCGGTCGATGGTGGATTTCTTTCTGCTGCTTCTGCTGCCGGGCGCGGGCGACGAGTTGCAGGGCATGAAGAAGGGAATCATCGAAATGGCCGACACGGTGCTGATCAACAAGGCCGACGGGGAAAACCGCCCGCGGGCCGAGCTCGCCCGGCAGGAGCAGGACGCCGCATTGCATTACCTGCAACACGCCACGCCGGACTGGAAAACGGAGGTCAGGCTGTGCTCGGCGATGAATGGCGAGGGCATACCGGAGCTTTGGGAGCAGATCGGAGAATTCTATCGCGAACTGGAACCGAAGGGAGTGATCGCGCGCCGCCGGCGGCAACAGGCGCTCGACTGGCTTACCGACCTTGTGCGCGACGAGTTGCGGCGCAGGTTTTATCACGATCCGCGCGTCCGGGAGCAATTGCAACCGGTGCAGGAGGCGCTCTTGCGCGGGGAAATCACGGCGGTGCGCGCCGCGCGCGCGCTGCTCGATGCGCACGATGCCGGCCGTCCCAAAGGCGAACCACAAAAGAATTGAATTTATGATCAAGAAAATTGACCACCTGGGAATTGCGGTGCGCTCCCTCGACGAGGCCGTGCCGTATTACGAAAAAGCCCTCGGCTTGAAATGCGAGCGCCGCGAGGAAGTGGCGTCGCAAAAAGTGCGCACCGCGTTCTTCAGCGTGGGCGAGGTGCATCTCGAATTGCTGGAGCCCACCGATCCCGAAAGTCCGATCGCCAAGTTCCTTGAAAAGAACCCGGCGGGCGGCATCCATCACATCGCATTTGGAACGGACAACGTCGAAGGCCAGCTCAAGCAGGCCTCGGGCGCGGGCGTGAAATTGATCCACGAGAAGCCGTTCGACGGAGCGGGCGGCAAACTGGTGGCGTTCCTGCATCCCAAGTCCACCTACGGTGTCCTGACTGAATTTTGCATGCCCAAGCCGGGCGCAACCCCAACCCACTGACCAATCCCAGATTTATGGCCATACCCAAAGCATTCATGGAGGAACTCGAAAAACGGCGCGCGGCGGCGCGGGCCGGCGGCGGCGAAGACAAAATGGCGGCGCGGCGCAAAAAGGGCGTCATGACCGCGCGCGACCGCGTGGCGGCGCTGTTCCAGGAAAACACGTTCCAGGAATGGGGCATGCACGCCGATCACGATTGCCATCATTTCGGGCTCGAGGACAAATCACTGCCCGGCGACGGCGTGGTGACGGGCACCGGCATGGTGGACGGCCGCAACATCGCGGTGTTCAGCCAGGACTTCACGGTGAGCGGCGGTTCGCTGGGCCGGATTCACTCGAAGAAAATTTGCGACCTGATGGATTACGCGCTCAAGACCGGCTGCCCGGTTGTGGGTTTCAACGACTCGGGCGGGGCGCGCATCCAGGAAGGCGACGATTCGCTGTCCGGCTACGGGCAGGTGTTCTTCCGGAACGTGCTGGTTTCGGGCGTCATTCCGCAGATTGCGATCATCGCCGGTCCCTGCGCGGGCGGCGCGGCGTATTCGCCGGCGCTGATGGATTTCATCATCATGGTGAAGGGGACATCGCAAATGTTCATATGCGGGCCGGAGGTCATCCAGGCCGTCACCGGCCAGAAGTGCACGATGGAGGAAATCGGCAGCGCGACGGCGCACGCCAGCGTGAGCGGGAATATTCATTTCGTGGCCGAGAACGACACGCACGCGATCCAGATCGCGCGCAAGCTGCTCTCGTATCTGCCGTCGAACAACGTCATGGACCCGCCGCATCAGCCGGCGGCGCAACTGGACCTGAGCCGCGATCCGGAAATGGACAAGCTCGTGCCGGAAAGCTCAAAGAACCCGCTGGACATTTACAAGGTGATCCATCGGCTCGTGGACAACGCGGAATTCCTGGAAGTGCAGGCCGATTGGGCGAAGAACATCGTGGTCGGGTTCTGCCGCATCCAGGGAATCATCGCGGGAATCATCGCCAACAATCCCATGGTGAAGGCGGGCACGCTCGACATCGATTCGTCCGACAAGGGCGCGCGGTTCATCCGGTTCTGCAACGTATTCAACATTCCCATCGTGAACCTCGTGGACGTGCCCGGTTTCATGCCGGGCGTCGCGCAGGAACGCGGCGGCATCATCCGGCACGGCGCGAAGATGCTGTTCGCCTACGCGGCGGCCACGGTGCCGAAGATCACGGTGATCCTGCGCAAGGCGTACGGCGGCGCTTATCTGGCCATGTGCAGCGCGGACATGGGGGCGGACGTGGTTTACGCGTGGCCCACGGCGGAGATCGCGGTGATGGGCGCGGAAGGCGCGACGAAGATTCTTTACCGGCGCGACATTGCCGCGGCCAAGGACCCGAAGGCGAAGGAAGCCGAGCTGGTCGCCGAATATCGCGAAAAGTTCTGCTCGCCCTATGAAGCGGCGAAGAAGGCGATGATCACGGACGTGATTGCGCCTTCGGAAACACGCGCGGCGGTGTCGCAGGCGTTGCGAAACACCCTGAGCAAGCGGGAATCGCGGCCGCCGAAGAAGCACGGGACGATTCCAATGTAACAACCGGCCACACGCCAGATTCACATGAGCAACCAGCAAACATCACCAGGATCGGGACCGGCGGCCGCGCCAGCAGAATTGCCCGCGGCGGAATTGAATCTCGGGCGCGTGCTCGCGCTGATCCATCGCATACTGCCGCGGATCGACGATCCGGATCACGCCGACTACGTGCAGGCTTCGCTGCGCAACGCGGCGGCATTCCTGGAATCGGCGCGCCAGGCGCACCAGGGCGAAATGTGCGTGGCGGTCGGCAGCCACGGGCAGGGCGTGGTTGAATCAGAGATCGTGGCGGTGATCGCCGCCGCGGTGGCTGCGCTGCTCGGCAAACCGTACAAGCTCGTTTCCGTGCAGCCGGTGGTGGCGCCCGCGCCGCATCTCAACGTCTGGGCCATGGAAGGCCGCACTCAGATATTCATGTCGCACAAAGTCAGGTAACCCCAATTCCCCAACTATGATCAAAAAACTTCGCGTGACGGTGGACGGCAAGGCTTACGACGTGACGGTCGAGCTGCCCGATGAATCCGGCGCTCCCGTGGCGGCGACAGTGCCGGCCGCTCCAGCGCCCGCGGCAGCACCGGCCGCTCCCGTTTCCGCGCCTCCGCCTCCCCCGCCAGCCGTGGCGTCGCCAGCGCCGGCGGTATCCGCCAAGGCCTCGGGACCGGGCGTGGTATTAAGTCCGCTGGCGGGACGCGTCACCGCCATCGTCGTGGAACCCGGCCAGCAGGTGAAGGAAAACGACCATCTGCTGACGCTCGAAGCGATGAAGATGAACACATTCGTCTTCGCGCCCAAGGCGGGCAAGGTGGCCGAAATTACCACCACAGTCGGCGCCGCGGTCGAGGAAGGCCAGGCGCTCGCGCGCATCGAGTAAAACAGCTTGTGAAAACCAGCACTGCCAATGTCACCGCCGGGAGGGACGATCAGCCCGCGATCTCGCTCGTGGACGGCTGGACGCTGCGCGAGTACCGGGAAGTCGGCTCGACCAACCTGGTTGCCGCCGGTTTGCCGGCGTGGCAGGCGGTGCGGTCGGACACGCAGACGGCTGGACGCGGAAGATTCCAGCGCCAGTGGGTGTCGGACGCGGGCGGGTTGTGGCTGTCGGCAGTGGTGCCGACCGATGGCGGCTCGGTGGCGTGGCACGCGCTGCCGCTGGCGGTGGGCTGGGCGGTCTGCCACGCCTTGCGGAACCTGGGCGTGAAGAATCTGCGGATGCGCTGGCCCAATGACGTGCTGGTGAACGAACGCAAACTGGCCGGGTTGTTGATCGACCAGTTTTCGCCGAACGTGGCGGTGGCGGGCATCGGCATCAATGTCTCGAATCATCCGGAGGCGCGCGACGTGAGCCTTCGTCATGCGACGGCGCGCCTGGCGGACCTGGTCGCGCCCGTCCCGGACTTGAGGCATCTGACCGAAGCCATCCTGCATCAGCTTCGCCTTGCGGTGGAGGAGATGCGCGCCGCGGGATTTCATTCACTCCTGACGCGCGTCAACGAGCTTTGGGGCGGACCGCGCGGCGTGGAACTGGACCTCGACGGCACGATCCGCCGCGGGACCTTTGCGCGCGTGGACGCGGAGGGCAGGCTGATTTTGCTCGAGGAGACCGGACATTTTACCGCCTACGACGCGCGCCAGGTGCGGCATTTAACGGAGACTGACCTACCATGAACAATTCGTATCCCACTCTCACGGCAGCCGAAGCGGCCGAGATGATCCAAAACGAACAAACCGTCGCGTTCAGCGGCTTCACGCCCGCGGGCGCGCCGAAGGACGTGCCGCAGGCGATCGCCGCGCGCGCCCGGGTGCTGCACGCGGAAGGCAAACCGTTCCGCATCGGCGTGATGACCGGCGCCTCCACGGGCAAATCGCTCGACGGCTCGCTGGCGCAGGCGGAGGCGGTGCTGTTCCGCACGCCCTACCAGAACGATCCCGACCTGCGCAAGGCGATCAACGAGGGGCGCACGCGGTTTTTCGACATGCACCTCTCGATACTCCCACAGTCCGCGCGCTACGGCTTCCTGGGGCACGTGCACTGGGCGGTGGTCGAAGCTTGCGACGTGACACCGTCGGGCGAAATCACGCTGACCTCGTCCGTGGGCGCGGCGCCGACGTTCTGTCGCATCGCGGACAAGATCATCATCGAGTTGAACCGATTTCATCCGGACACGCTGCGCGGATTTCACGATGTCTATGAACCGCAGGACCCGCCGTTCCGCAATCCGCTGCCGGTGTTCCGGCCGTCGGATCGCATCGGCTCACCCACGGTGAAGGTGGACCCGAGGAAGATCGTGGGAATCGTGAACACCAACGCGCCGGATGAAGTGGGCGGGTTCAGCGAGATCGGCGAAACCACCGCGAAGATTGGACGGAACGTGGCGGATTTTCTGGCCACGGAAATCCGGCGGCAACTGGTGCCGAAGGAGTTTCTGCCGATCCAGTCAGGAGTGGGCGACACAGCCAACGCCGTGTTGAAGGCCATGGGCGACAGCCGGGAAATCCCGCCGTTCGAAATGTACACCGAGGTGATCCAGGACGCGGTGGTGTCGCTGATGCAATCGGGCAAGGTGCGGTTTGTGAGCGGTTGTTCGCTGACGGTCACGAATGAAAAGCTCAAGCAGATTTACGGCGACATCGACTTTTTCCGTCCGCGGTTGCTGCTGCGTCCGCAGGAGATCAGCAACAGCCCGGAGATCATCCGGCGGCTGGGGATCATTTCGATCAACACCGCGATCGAGGTGGACATCAGCGGCAACGTGAACAGCACCCACGTGCTGGGCAAGAACATGATGAACGGCATCGGCGGATCAGGGGACTTTGCGCGCAACGCATTCCTCTCCATCTTTACCTGCCCGTCGACGGCCAAGGGCGGGAAGATCAGCACGATTGTGCCGATGGTCAGCCACTTGGACAACAGCGAGCACTCGGTGCAGGTGATCATCACCGAGCAGGGCGTGGCGGACTTGCGCGGGAAGAGCCCGGGCGAACGCGCGCGGACGATGATCGAGCATTGCGCGCATCCGGAGTACAAGGAAATCCTGACCGATTACGTGAAGCTTGCGGGTGGGTCGCACTCGCCGCAAACATTGAGCGCGGCGTTCGGCATGCACCAGGCGTTCATCCGGAAGGGAGACATGCGGCAGACCTATTGGGCGGACTTTAAATAAGCGCGGAACGCGAACCGCGGAGTGCGGAATGGGAAACGGCTGAGGCAAGGAATTCCCATGGCATGCGTCACGACTGGTTTGCCGGCGGGTCAAGCCCGGTGCAAGCCGGCGGTCCGGGAGAGGGTTTGGCGCAAAAGCTGCTGGACTATGACAAAGTGCGGATTCCATGTCGGACCGGGCAAGCATCGCGAAACAGCCAATCAAAATCCTGCTCGTAGAGGATAGCGGCAACGACCATTTGTTCCTGCAACGCCAACTGGCGCAGGCGGGCGCCGCACAATTTGAACTGGATTGGGCGCAGACTTTCGACCAGGCCGAAGAGCTGGTGCGCCAGAACCGGCATGATGTCTATCTTTTGGACGCAAACCTTGGCTGCGGTTCCGGGATGGACATTTTGCGGCAGATACGGGACCTCGGAATCCAAAAGCCGGCAATCCTCCTGACCGGCAAGGACCGGCTGGAATTGGACGACGAGGCCATCGAATTGGGAGCGGAAGATTTCCTGGTCAAGGGACAATTCGACGCGAAAACGCTGCATCGCTCCATCCGTTACGCCATCCAGAGGAAAAAAATCGAAGTGGAGATGCGCGCGGCGTCGGACCGGCTGTCGCAGGTGATCGCCACGCAGCAGGAGATCGCCGCCTGCGGACTGGACCTCGACACGGTGATGCGGGTGATTTGTGAGCGGGCGCAGGTGCTGACCAGTGCCGACGGAGCGGTGATCGAGACGACGGAAGGCGGCGAGATGGTTTACCGCGCTGCGAGCGGGAGCGCGGCGTCGCTGGTCGGGCTTCGCTTGAAGATCGATGGCAGCCTGAGCGGACTCAGTGTAATGACCGGCGAGATTCAGCAGTGCGACGACACCGATCACGACAATCGTGTGGACCGCGCCGCGTGCGCAAAAGCGCGGGTGCGTTCGATGATCGTGGTGCCGCTGAAATACCGGCGCGAACCGGTGGGCGTGCTGAAGGTGCTGTCATCGAAGCCGCGGACCTTTGGACAACTGGACGCGCAGGTGCTGTTGCTGATGGCGGAGTTCATGGCGGCGGCGTTGAACGGGGCGTCGGAATTCCAGGCCAAGCGGGAGTTGATCACGGAATTACAGCAGGCGCTGGCGAACGTGAAGACGCTGGGCGGCCTGCTGCCAATCTGTTCGCACTGCAAAAAGATCCGCGACGACAAGGGTTACTGGAACCAGATTGAGCTCTTTATCCGGGACCATTCGAATGCGAAGTTTACGCACGGCATGTGCCCCGAATGTTCGCGCGAGTTTTATCCGCAGTTGTTCAACAAAAAAGAGAAAGTTTAACCGCGGATTACGCGGATTACGCTGATGAGAGGGAATCATTACCACCTCGCTCTTGCACAACCCGCTTCCACTCCAGACGCGCGCTTTTGAAATTGAGCAGAAGGGCAACTTTGAGGCTGGTGATGTTCAGATATCCAATCATTTGCGCTACGTGCGCGTCATTGAAAGCCGTCACGACCTTGGTATCCGCCATTACCTTATTGTCGATAATGAGGTCTGGGATCAATGTGCCAATTAGTTGCCCGCGATAATGAACGGGATAGATCCGCTGCTGTTCGATCGTGTGCCCCAGGGCTCTCAACTCGATGACAAGCGCGTTTTCGTACAACTTCTCATCCAATCCAGGTTTGAGCGTATTCAGCACCGCCATCGAGGCGCCGATAATGTCCCTGGTTAACTCTTCGTGGAGCATGGCTAAGAGTAAGCACAAGGTCCTTTTTGGAAAGGGAATTTCGGCCGACAACGGAGTCTTTCAAGGCTTGCAAATCTGCGCCCGCTTTTTATCGTATTATCAGCGCAATCCGCGTAATCCGCGGTTAAAAATTCCTTCACATTCGTTTCCATTTTGCCTTCGTGGTCCGCGGCCTTTAGATTTTCCGCAGCAATGTTCCGAGTCATATTGCATCTGGACATGGATGCGTTTTACGCGTCGGTGGAGCAGCGGGATGATCCGCGGCTGGCTGGAAAGCCGTTGATCGTCGGCGCGTCGCCGACGCACCGGGGCGTGGTGTGCGCGGCGAGCTATGAGGCGCGGAAGTTCGGGGTTCGCTCGGCGATGCCAAGTTCGGTCGCGAAGCGGCTGTGCCCGGACGGCATTTTCATTCCGCCCCGGATGGACCATTACCGGCGGGAATCGGCGGAGATCATGCGGTTGATCGCATTGCCGGGCGTCATGGTGGAGCAGGTTTCGGTGGACGAGGCGTACCTGGATTTTTCGCCGCTGTGCCAGCAGGCGGAAGCCGACGCGAGCCTGTCATCAGCGCTGCCGCTGGCCGGCGATCTGAAACAAAAGATTTTCTCCGAGCGCGGCCTGACGGCGAGCATCGGCGTGGCGGCGAACAAACTGCTCGCCAAGCTGGCCAGTGATTTTCAGAAACCCAACGGTTTGACGCTGATCGCGGAGCGCGACAAGGTGGCGTTTCTCCGGCCGCTGGAAATCCGCTCGTTGCACGGTGTCGGGAAGGTTACCCAGGTTACGCTGAATCGCGCGGGGATCGAGACGATCGCCGATCTCCAGGATTATCCGGGCGATTTGCGGGCGTTGGTGGGATCATTCGGCCCGGTGCTCAAGCGATATGCGTTCGGCGAGGACGATCGCCCCCTGGACAGCAGCGACGAGATCAAGAGCATCAGCAGTGAAACGACATTTTCGCGGGACACGGAGGATCGCAAGATTCTGCGCGCCTCGCTGCGCGAGCAAGCGGACGAGATCGCCGCGAAACTGAAACGGCGGCGGATCGGAGCCCGCACGGTGCAGGTGAAACTGCGCTACGGAGATTTCACGACCTTGACGCGCCAATTGAGCGTGGAGGAACCGATTACCGAATCGGCGGAGATCTATCGGCTCGGCTGCCACATCCTGGCGCGCGAACGGCTGGTATCGCGGCCGTTGCGCCTGCTCGGGCTGGGGGTCAGCGGGCTGACGGAGGCGCTCAGCAGGCAGTTGGTGTTTTCGTTGAAATCCGTGGATTGAATCCACTGACGCCGGGCTCCGCGAATATGTGATTATGCGGGGCTGACCCCTTCCGGTCTGTCCGCTTCGCCTTGCGCCGCCTCGAGGCGATTGGTTGGACTGCTGTCACGCAGGATGCCGATCTCCAGCCGCCCGAGATTTTCCGCCAGGATCAACAGGTCCTCTTTCTCGACAGGTTTCAGCAGGAAGGTGTGCGCGCCCATCCGGTAGGCGAGCCGCATCTGGTGCGACAATTCCCGGAAGCCGGTCAACATCACAACAGGAAATGGAAACGAATCCTTCGGCTGATTTTGCACCCATTCCAGCACCTCCAACCCTCCCACGCGTTTCATCACCAGGTCCAGGAACAGCACAGCCGGCAGCGGATACGCAACACGGTCGCCATACCTGCCCTCTCCTTTCAGGTAGGAGATCACGTCGGAGCCGTCCTGAACCACCACGAGCGGATTCAGGATGCGGCATTGTCTCAGTGCAATTTTAAAGAGAAGGGCGTCGTTGTTATCGTCTTCGGCCAAAAGAATGGGTTCAATGCTCATACAACACATTGAGGGCTCAGGCAGATCACCCTTTGGCCTGCGCACAACAATACCGGAAACCTTTCATGAAGCGCCCCTGCGGGATATGGGGTGCATACCCCAAACAGCTTTGGTTAAAATGTTTGCAACGTGGTTCCAGACCGGCTATCGGCCCAGGACGGCCGCATACCATATGGGTTACGTACCCCATTGGAATGCACAGTGCTCCTCTTAAGCTCCGCTTATGGACTCCAACGTCCTGATCTTTATCAGAGAAGCAACCACCTTCAAATTTGCGAATGAAAGCGGTGTCTGGATTCGTGGCTTTGCGAAGGCCCGGAAGTTTCGTTCCACGTGGGAAGCGGTGGAGTTCAGCCTGAAGCGAAACCTGAGGGAGGCACAAATCGTGATGCGCACAGCGGGGGACGTGCGTTACGATGTTATCCTGGACTGCCTGCATGATCCTTTGCAAGACGGGCGCAGACGAAAACAGGAGCGCGTATTCAGTTCGGACTGGTCGATCTGAGTCCAGTTCGAATCGCTGAAGGAGGGCAACGCGTCCGCGATTCCTCTGACAGCTTCAGGTACGCGGGGCTTTTCTGCGGTGTTCGCGGTCCTGGATAAGGATGGAGATGATGAGCCAGAAGCCGCCGCCGCCGGCGGCGAGGAAGCAGATCATCGCAAGACCAGGATAGCCGAACATCTGAAAGCTTGTCTGCGTCCGGGTGAGAATGGAGGCGCCCATGATCAGGGCGGCGAGGACGATGCCGGCGGTGATGCGGTTGGCGATCTTTTGCAGGCCCTCGAGAAAGACTTTGGCGTCGGTGGCGCGAACCTTCACTTCCATGTGCGAACCGGCGAGCATGTCGAGCAGGCGGGTGATCCGGGACGGGAGCGCGCCGACAAATTCCTTCATCTCGAGCGCGGAGGTGAGGACGTTGCCGGGAGTGAGTTGCTTGCGGAGGCGATGCGCCATGAGGTTGGCGACGTTGCGCCGGATGGAGGCGTTCGGGTCGAACGAAGGATCGAGAATCCGGCCCACTTCATCGAGCTGCAGCAGGGTTTTGCCGAGCATGGTCAGCTCGGTGGGAACGAAGAGATCGTTGTCGGCGGCGCTCTGGGTGGCTTCGAGGATGAGGCGGCCGACCTTGAAGTTTTCCAGGCCCTGGTCCTGTCGCTGGGCGAGAATGTGGCCAAGTCGCCGGCGGAATTCGGGCGCGTTGAACTCCTCGCCCGGCTGGCTGGCGGCGATGACGATTTCGGCGGCCTGGTCGCTGTTGCCTTCGCTGATGGCGAGCAGGAGCTTGAAGAGATTCTCCTGCATCACGGGAGTGGTGTGGCCGACCATCCCGAGGTCGAGCAACGCCACGTGGCCCTCGTCGGTGATGAACACGTTGCCCGGATGCGGATCGGCGTGGAAGATGCCGTCGACGAGCACCTGCTTGAGGTAGGCCTTGAACAATTCCTCGGCGAGAACGCCGCCATTGAGATCCATGCGGGCGAGCGGACTGAGCGCGGTGATCTTGCGTCCGCGAACATAATCCATGGTGAGGACGCGGCGGGTGCTGTAATCCTCGACGGGCTGCGGGACGTCGATCAATTCGAACTCGCGAAGGTTCTCGCCGATGGTGACGAGGTGCTGGGCCTCGCGTTCGTAGTTGAGTTCCTGCTGCACGGAGAGGCGGAATTCCTCGAGTATGTTGAGGAAACGATGGCGGCGGCCGAGTTCGGTGTGGTTGTCCATGAACTCGGCGATTTCACTGAGCACATCGAAATCCTCGGCGATCTGTTTGACGATGTTGGGCCGCTGCACCTTGACGACCACGGGCCGGCCGTCGCGCAAGGCGGCGCGATGCACCTGGCCCAGCGACGCGGCGGCAATGGGCGCGGTGTCGAAACGCGAGAAGGCCTTGGACAGGCGCACGCCGAGTTCGGCCATGACGATTTCCTCGACCTCGTTGAACGGAATGGGTTTGACGCGGTCCTGCAATCGCGCCAGGGCTCGCAGGTAGGGTTCGGGCAACAGGTCCGCGCGGCTGGAGAGCAACTGGCCCAGCTTCACGTAGGTCGGCCCCATGGCCTCGAGATCGTCGGCGAGTTGCTCCGGGGTGGCCTCGGCGCCGGCGGAGGCGGGCTTGAGTTCCCGGGGAGTGAGTCCTTCCTCGAGGCTCATCTGCTGGATCAGGTCGGAGCGACCGTATTTCCAGAACAACTGGGCGATTTCCTTGTAACGTTTGAGGTGACTGGGAGAGAATTTCATATTCCTACCGGTGATCCGGGGCGCGTTGCGGTGGCAGGTTCAAATCGGAAATCATCAACTCTCCTCGCCGGCAAACTCATTCCCCAAGTCGCCGCTCGACGGTGTCCTGCGCGCGTCATGCAGTTCAATCCAGAAGCGGCTCCCCTGCCCCGCCTGGGACTCGACACCGACCGCGCCGCCCATGCGTTCGACGGCCTTCTTGACAATGGTGAGCCCGATGCCGGTGCCTTCGTAATGCTGGTCGCCGATGATGCGCTCGAACATCCCGAAGATGCGCGCCTGATATTGCGGCGCGATCCCGATGCCGTTGTCCTCGACCCAGAGCCGGACGTTGTCGCCGCGTTCCTCGGTGCGGATGACAATCTTCGGCACGCGACCCGGAGGGACAAATTTCACCGCATTCCCGAGCAGATTCGCGAGGCATTGGGTGAGGAAGACTTCGTGGCCAAGCACGGGCAGCAGCGGGCCGCGAATTTCGAGTTCAGCGCGGGGAGATTGCAACTCGGGCTGCTGACTGGTCACGTCGCGCACGACGGCTTCCAGATCGACGGGATGAAATTCAACATTCGCGCGGACGACCCGGCTGTAGCGCAGCACATCGCGGATGAGCGCATCCAGCTTGGTTCCCGCGTTGACGATGCGACCCAGCAGACGGCGTCCGGTATCGTCGAGCTTCGCGCCGTAGTCCTCGATGATGGCCTCGGCGTATTGCTGCATGGCGCGCACGGGAGCGCGGAGATCGTGGGAAACGGTATACGAAAAGCCCTCGAGTTCCGTGATCATGTCCTGGAGCTTGGCGGTGCGTTCCTGCACTTTTTTCTCGAGGTCGCCGGCGTAGGCGCGAAGTTTTCGCTGGGCCTCGGCGAGAGCGAGTTCGTTTTCGATCCGGTCGGTGATGTCGCGGGCAATCTTCGAGGCGCCGATGATGCGGCCCTCGGCGTCGCGGATTGGCGAAATGGTGAGCGAAATCTGGATCACCCGGCCATTCTTGCCCACCCGAATGGTTTCAAAATGCTCAATTCGTTCGCCGGCCACCAGACGGCTGAGAATTTGGGCCTCCTCCGCATGTCGCTCGGGTGGAATCATCATCAGGATCGATTTTCCGATCGCCTCCCCGGCGGTATATCCGTAAATCCGCTCCGCGCTCGCGTTCCAGCTTGTGATGATGCCGTTGAGGTCCTTGCTGATGATGGCGTCCTCGGACGATTCGACGATCGCGGCGGCGTAACGCAGCGATTGCTCGGCGGCCAGTTGCCCGGTGATGTCACGGGCAATTCTCGAGGCGCCCACGATTCGCCCGCTTTCATCGCGCAACGGGGAAACCGTGAGAGAAAGGTTGACGGGAGTTCCGTCCTTGCGCCGGCCCACCGCGAGAAAATGATCCACCCGTTCGCCATGGCGCACGCGGTTGAGAATCTCCGCTTCCGCGCCCGCCCGGTCAGCGGGGATGAGCTCCGCAACCGGCCGGCCGGCCGCCTCCGCCGCGGTGTAACCGAACATCCGCTCGGCGGCCTGATTCCAGGATGTGATCACGCCGTCCAGAGTCAGGCTGATGATCGCGTCGTCGGACGATTCGACAATCGCCGCCAACAGGGCATCCGCTTTGGGACCGTCCATGGTTTTCATCTCCTGGTTCATACTTACCCACCAATCGCTCATTCACCCTGCCTCCAAACCCGCAAAATGCAACCAGCAGAACCCCCAGTATCGGGCTCATTTTCCCACCCATCCGCCGCCGAGCGCCCGATAGAGCTGAACCAGCGAAAGCAGTTGGTTCAATTCGATTTGCGTCAAGGTGTTCTCGGCGGGGAACAGGAGTTCCTGCTGCTGAAGGACTTCGTAATAACCGGCCTGGCCCACAACGTACCGCTGGGTGGCGATCTGCACGGCACTGCGGTAGGCCTCGACAGCCCTGGCCTGCCGGACCCTGGCTTCGGCGAGCTTTTCGTGCGCGATCAGGGCATTGGATACCTCCTGGAAGGCATTCAGGATGGTCTGGAGATATTGCAGTCGGGATTGTTCCTTCAATGCCACGGCCTCGTGGTATTGGCCCACGAGCCGGCCGCCTTGAAAGAGCGGTCCGAACAAACCGGCACCGGCGTTCCAGGCGGTGGATTCACCCGAGGTGATGGCGGAAAGCTCGGGACTGATCTTGCCGACCAGGGCGGTGAGGCTGATCTGCGGGAAGAAGTTGGCGACCGCCACGCCCACCTGGGCATTGTTGGCGCGCAAAAACTGCTCGGCTTCGCGGATGTCGGGCCGGCGCTCGAGCAAAGCGGACGGAAGGCCGGCCGGCACCTCCGGCGGCAACATTTCCTGAAGCAGGGCGTGCGGCCGGGTGATGGGGTCCGGGTTGCGGCCGATGAGCACGCTGATGAGATTTTCCTGGACGGCGATCTGGCGTTCGAGATCGGGAATGGTGGCGGCGGTGGACTCGTATTGCGCCTCGGCGGCGGAGGTCTCCAGTTTGGAGGCGATGCCGCCCTCGTAGCGCTCGGTGAAAATCCGCAGGCTCTCGGAGTAGGCATTGGTGGTGCCCTGCGCGATGGCCATTTCCTGGTCGAGCGCGAGAAGCTGGAAGTAGGCGGAGGCAACATCGCTAATGACGGTGATCATCACGTCGCGCCGCGCCTCCTGCGACGCGAAGTATTGGGCGCGGGCCGATTCGTTCAGCCGGCGGATTCGGCCCCAGAGATCGATTTCCCAGGAGGCGCTGGCCTCGCCGAGGAAGGCAGCCGTGGTGACGCCGTTTTCAAAAACGGCATTGCCGGCAACCGAATTCCGGCCCCGGCTGACGCTGGCCTGATAACTGGCCTGCGGGAAGAACAGGGCGCGGTTCTGGGCGAGAATGGCGTGCGCCTGCTCGACGCGCGTGACGGCCACGGCGAGGTCGTAGTTGTTGGTGAGCGCCTGGCCGATCAAGCCGCGCAATGTTTCGTCCTTGAACATCTCCCACCAGGGCAGGTCGCCGATGGAATTGGTGGAGGTGGTGACCGGCGCATCGCGGAAGGCGGGCGGCACGTCCGGCTTTGGGCGGTGATAGTTCGGTCCCACCGCACAACCATCGGCGAGAAGAAGCAGCGCGAAGGCGGCGACGAGACCCGTGAGCACGCACATCCAATATGTGGCCGGCGATTTCATGCGGGCTCAGTGCGGAGCCGATCCGGGATCCGGCGGCGTGGGTGGTGGAGCGCCGGGTTGAGGGGCGTTCCTCCTGCCCGACCGCCCCGCCAGCCGTTCGATGACATAGAAACTCACCGGGATGACAAAGATGCCCAGCAACGTCGCGCTCAACATTCCGCCGATCACCACCGTGCCCAGAGTCTGGCGCGAAACGCCGCCGGAACCGGAAGCCAGCCACAGTGGCACGCAGCCGAGCACAAAGGCGAAGGACGTCATGAGGATCGGCCGCAAGCGAATGCGCGCGCCGGTGAGCGCCGCGTCCTCCAAAGAGCGGCCTTGCTCGAATTCCGACTTGGCAAATTCGACGATGAGGATGGCGTTCTTGGCGGCAAGGCCGATGAGCATGATCAGGCCGATCTGCACATAGACGTTGTTTTCGAATTGCCGGGCCCAGAGCGCGAAAAACGCGCCGAAGACGGCGACCGGCGTCGTCATCAGCACGCTGAACGGCAGCGACCAGCTTTCGTACAGCGCCGCCATGAGCAGGAACACGAAGACCAGCGAAAGGCCAAAGATCACCCAGCGGGGAACGCCCTGTGCCGCCTTCTTTTCCTGGAAGGACATGCCGAGGTAATCGAAGCCCATTTCACGGGGCATGGTCTGGGCGAACACCTCCTCCAGCGCGCGCGTTGCCTGGTCGGAACTGTAGCCGGGCGCGGCGCTGCCGTTGATTTGGGCGGCGCGGTATTCGTTGTAGTGCATGACGAACTCGGGCCCGGTCCGATGTTCCACGCTCATCAGGGCGGAAAGCGGCACGCTCTGTCCCCGGCTGTTCCGGACGTAGAACAAGCCGACATTTTCGGGCCGCGTGCGATAGTCACCCTCCGCCTCGACATAGACCTGCCATTGGCGGCCGAACCGGTTGAAATAATTCACGAAGTAACCGCCCAGGAAAGTTTGCATGGTCCGATAGACCTCGTTGATATCGACGCCCTGCTTGAGCACCTTGTCGCGGTCCACGTTCATGTGGATTTGCGGAACGTTTGGGAGATAAGTGGTGGTGAGGGTCTTCGACAATTCGGGCCGTTTGCGCGCGGCCTCCATGAAGAAGTTCAGGTTGGTCGTGAGAAAGGAGAGATCAGCGCCCGACCGGTCCTCGAGGATGAAGGTGAAGCCGCCGGACGTTCCGATGCCGGGAATGGCAGGTGGCGGGAAGGTGAACGCGGTGCCTTCGGGGAGCCTGGCGAGTTCCTCATTGATGTGCTGCTGAATCGCCGCGTTGCGCTCCTCCGGGCGTTTGCGCTGGTCCCAAGGCTGCAGCGTCACGAAAAAGAATGCGTTATAGGTGCTTTGAACCGTGCTCAAAAGGCTGAAACCCATCACCGTCGTGTAATAGCGCACGCCGGGCGTCTTGCTGAGAATATCCTCCACCTTGCGGCAGAAGGCGTCGGTGCGGTCCAGCGATGCGGCGAAGGGAAGCTGCACATTCACGTAAATGTAGCCCTGGTCCTCCTGCGGGAGAAACGAGGTCGGCAGCCGTCGACCGAAGAGCACGGCAATCACTGCGACGACCAGCAGCATCAGCAGGGCGCGGGCGCTTTTGCGGATGAGAATGCCGCTCCAATGGACATAACCGTGCGTGGCGCGGCCAAACACGCGGTTGAACCAGGCGAAAAATCGCGCCAGCGGGCCGTGCGATTCCCTGCGGGGCTTGAGCAGCAACGCCGCCAGGGCAGGGCTGAGCGACAGCGCGTTGAAGGCGGAAATGATCACCGAAATCGCGATCGTCAGGGCGAACTGCTGATACAATCGCCCTGTGATGCCGGCGATGAACACCGTTGGCACGAACACCGAGGCGAGGATCAGAGCAATGGCCACCACCGGTCCGGACACCTCCTCCATCGCCCGGAACGCGGCGTCCCTGGGTGTCATTCCCTCCTCGATGTGCCGTTCCACCGCCTCCACCACGACGATGGCGTCGTCGACCACCAATCCGATGGCCAGCACCAGTCCGAAGAGCGAAAGCGTGTTGATGGAAAAGTTGAACAGCGGAAAGAGCGTGAAGGTGCCGATGAGGGACACCGGCACAGCGAGCAGCGGGATAAGCGTGGCACGCCAGCCCTGGAGGAAGATGTAGACCACAATGACCACCAGGATCAGCGCCTCCACCAGGGTGGTGACGATTTCCTTGATTCCCTGGCTGACGGCCAGCGTGGTGTCGAGCGAAACGGCGTAATCGAGATCGGCGGGAAACCGCCGTTTGGCCTGCTCCATGTACTGGCGCACGCGCTTGGCGTCGTCGAGAGCGTTGGACCCGGGCAACTGGTAGATCGCCAGCACCGCGGCGGCGCGGCCGTTGAGACGGCCGCGCAAGGTGTAGACCTGTGCGCCGAGTTCCATGCGCGCCACGTCCTTGAGCCGGAGCAGCGAACCATCGGGATTGGCGCGGATCACAATCTGCCCGAACTGCTCTTCCGTGATCAGGCGTCCCGGAGCAATCACGGTGTAAGTAAATTCCTGGCCCTTGGGAATGGGATCAGCGCCGACCTGCCCGGCGGGATTGACGGTGTTCTGGCTGTTCACCGCGTTGATGATGTCGCTGACCGTGACGCCGTGTTGCGCGAGTTGATCGGGTTTGACCCACAATCGCATGGCATACTGCCCGGCGCCGAACACGCGGACATTGCTGATGCCGGGCAGGCGCGTGACCTCGTCCACCATGTTGATGTAGGCGTAATTCGCCAGGAACGTGGCGTCATAGGTGTTGTGCGGCGAATAAACCGCCACGAGCATCAGCGGCGTGGTGGGCGATTTGACGGTGGTGATGCCATAAGCCTGGACCTGTGCGGGAAGCTGCGACTGCGCCTGGGTCTCGCGGATCTGCGTCAGCATCTGGTCGATGTTCGGGTCGGTCTTGACGTCGAAATCCACGGTCATCTGCATCAAGCCGTTGTTGGCGTTGATGGAGTACATGTAATTCATGTTGTCCACGCCGCTCATCTGCTCCTCGATGGGCGTGGCGACGGATTGCTCGAGCGTCTGCGCGTCCGCGCCGACGAAAGTGGTTTGGATGCGGATTTCCGGCGGGACGATGTTGGGAAACTGCGCCACCGGGAGACCGAGCATCGAGACCGCACCGACGATCACCATGAGAATGGCGATCACCATCGCGACGATGGGGCGGTTGATGAAAAAACGGTACATTGCGTGTGGGCGGCGGAACTAGTGAACGGAGGACTGGCCGGTATCCTGCGCATTGGTCTGGCCAGCCGGGCCGCCGCCGGCAGCGGCGGACACATTGGTTCCCTCGAATGCCGACGCTTTCGTTTCCGTGGCGGCGCTGTTGGTATCTCCCGCGGGAGCATTGGTACCGGCGGGCGGAACATAGGGCTGCGGATTCACCAGAACATCTTCCTTGGCCTTTTGCGTTCCCTCCACGACCACGCGGTCGCCGGCGTTCAGTCCCTTTTCGATGACCCAATCCGGTCCAACCTGCTGGCCGACCTGGACCGGGTGGATATGCGACTTGTTTTCCGCGTCGAGGACGATGACTTCGAAGCCGCCCTGCAATTCCATGACCGCCCGCTGCGGCACGACGAGCGCGTCCTTGCGGATCTGGATGCGCGCGCGCACGCGGGCGAACTGGCCGGGGCGCAGGGTGAAGTCGGGATTCGGGAACAACGCGGCGATCTGCAGCGTGCCGGTGGTGGGGTTTACTTCGCGGCTGACAAAAAAGAATTTGCCCGTGTGGGCATAGGTCGAGCCGTCGGCCAGTATCAGGGAAAATTCCAGGTCTCTTTCGTGCTGGGAGCGCAGGGTGGCGTTCGTGTACTCGCGGCGATAGTTGATATACGCTTGTTCGCTGACGTCGAAATAGACACGGATGGGATTGATGGAGGAGACGGTGGTGAGCGCGTTGCCGCTCGGGCCGACGAGATCGCCCACCTGCGCGTTGGCCACGCCCGCGATTCCGTCAATGGGCGAAGCAATGCGAGTGAAGCCGAGGTTCAACTGCGCGGTTTCCACGGCGGCCTGGGCGGCCTTGACGGAGGCTTGCGCGGCGAGGTTGGACTGGATGGCGCTATCGAGTTCCTGCTGGCTGATGGCGCTGACCTTGGCGAGCGGGGTGTAACGTTTGACGATGAGTTCGGTGTTGCCGAACTGGGCCTCTGCCTGGGCAAGCGTGCCCTTGGCCTGGTCGAGGGCGGCCTGGAACGGGCGGGGATCGATTAGAAAGAGGAGATCGTCCTTCTTGACCTGGCTGCCTTCCGTGTAGTTCTGGGAAAGCAGGTAACCGCTGACTTCGGCGCGGATCTGTGCGTTGACGTTGCCTTCGAGAGTTCCAATCCATTCCGCATAGATCGGCACATCACGCGGCTCGACAGTGACCACCTGCACGACTGGGGGCTGGGAAGAAGCCGATTTACCCTTTCCGCACCCGGCAATTGCCAGGCACCCGGCGAGGGCAAAACACAATCTGCCCGCAAATCGCGACAGGTTCAGGCGTTTGAGAGCAAACGAGGGCATGAACCCAGAAGCTTCGCGCAAGGATAACCTGACTGCCTCGCATCGTCAAATGAAGTGGAGAAAACCGCGTCCAATATCGGAGCGATGATCAAGAACCACGCAGCGGGACTTCGGGCATTGGCGAAATGAAGCAGCAGCAGCCGGTGCTTTACCGTGCGACGGAACGTTGGTAGTCTGCAGCGATGCAACACACGGCGGTTTTTCCCAGGTTTGACTTCCTATGATCAAAGTTGCCGCGCTCACCAAATTGTACGGCGACTTCGTGGCTGTGAACGAGCTGTCATTCACCGTGCAGCCGGGCGAGGTGATGGGCCTGGTGGGTCCGAATGGAGCGGGAAAAACCACCACGCTGCGCTGCCTGGCGGGGATTATTCCGCCAACGCGCGGGGGAATCCGCATTTGCGGTCACGACCTGGGCGCGCAGCCGATCGCGGCCAAGCGGGAACTGGCGTTCTTCACCGACGAGCCGCGCCTGTTTGATTATCTCACGGTCGAGCAGCACCTGGCGTTCACGGCGCGGATTTACCAGGTGGCGAACTATGAGCAATTGGCCGGGCCGCTGTTGGAGGAATTGGAAATCGCGGACAAGGCGGACAAGCTGCCGGGCGAGCTTTCGCGCGGGATGAAGCAGAAGCTCGTCATCGCCTGCGGGCTGCTGCACTCGCCCAGGGTGATCTTCTTCGACGAACCCCTGACCGGGCTGGATCCCATCGGCATCCGGCGGATGAAGGATTCCATTTTGAAACGCGCGCGGGCCGGCGCGGCGATCCTGATCAGTTCGCACCTGTTGCATCTGCTGGAGGAGGTCTGCTCGCATGTGTTGATCCTGAAAAACGGCCGCAAGATCCTCGATGGAACGCTGACGGAAATCCGGCAGAAATTTTCGGAGCAGGCCGGCAGCGCGAACCTGGAGGAGGTGTTCTTTCGAGCCACCGGCGAAGCGGAAGCGCCGCCGCCATTGCCGAAATCGTGACCATGGCCGGCGCGCTGTTTTATCTGTTGTTTCAATCGTGGAAAAACCGGCTCACCTGGCGGGTGCGGCGGATGAAGCAGCCCAAGTATCTGGTGGGGGCGCTCGCGGGGGCGCTTTACTTCGCCTACGTCTGCTCGTTCCGGTTTTTGTTCGGCCACCATAATTATGCGCAGTCGAACCTGGCGATTCCGGGAACGCCCGATCTGGTTTTCAAATTGTCAGTGGGCTCGCTGATCCTGTTCGTGCTGGCGGTGGCGGCGTGGGTGGTGCCTCACGAGCGCACAGCGCTGGTGTTCACCGAGGCGGAGGTGGCCTTTCTGTTTCCGGCGCCGGTGGAGCGGCGCACACTGATCCATTACAAACTGATCAAGTCGCAGATGGCCATTCTGTTCACGGCCCTGATCTTCACGGTGGTCTTCGGCTGGGCGCGCGGCGGTGGAGCGGTGTGGTCGCGAGCGATCGGCTGGTGGGTGATTTTTTCGACGCTCAATCTGCATCACATCGCGTCGTCGTTTGCGCGCACCATGCTGCTGGACCGCGGCATCTCGAATTGGATGCGGCGCGTGATCGTGCTGACGCTTGCGGCGCTGGTGATCGTGGGCCTGGGCGTCTGGGCATGGCGCACGCTGCCGCCGCCGCCGTTGGTGGAGGAACTCAAGGGCCTGACGGACATCGAATATTACATCGAGCAGGTGCTTCGCGCGGGGCCGCTGCTCTACGTCCTGTATCCGTTCCGCATCGTGGTTGAACCCTATCTTGCGCCCGACGCGACAACCTTTTTGAAAGCGCTGGGGCCGGCCTTGCTGCTGCTCGTGCTGCATTATGCATGGGTGGTGCGGGCGAATGTGGCTTTCGAGGAAGCCTCGGTGGAGGCGTCGAAGCGAATGGCGGAAAGAGTCGCGGCAATGCGGGCGGGCCGGCAACATCCGTTCTCGGGCAAAAAGAAAAAGAAGCGCGCGCCTTTCAAATTGCAGCCAGTCGGCTGGCCGGCCATCGGTCTGTTCTGGAAGAATTTGATCGGCGCAGGCTCGGGGTTCAATTTCCGGACCGTGCTGTTCATCGCCTGGATTGTGATTGTGGCCGGGATCGCCATGACCTCGAACGCGCGATCGGCAAGCCTGGGCCAAATGGGGGGCATGTTCGCCATCGTAATCCTGATCATGTCGCTGTTCATGGGGCCGCAATTGGTGCGGCAGGATTTTCGGCACGACCTGCCGATGGCGGACCTGCTCAAGACCTATCCCCTGCCCGCGTGGCAGATGGCATTTGGCGAATTGCTCGCGCCGGCGGCAATTCTGGCGGTGGTGCAGTGGTGCCTCGTGTTGCTTGCTATGCTGCTGCTGCAGCAGTACGGCGGGCAGAAATTCGCAATGGCAGCGCGCTTGGCGGTGGGTGTATCGGTCGCAATGTTGCTTCCCGGGCTGGACTTCTTGACGTTGTTGATTCCGAACGCGGCGGTGCTGTTGTTTCCGGGCTGGTTCCAGACAGGGCGCGATTCATCGCAGGGATTTGAAGCGACCGGGCAACGATTGATCTTTGCGCTTGGACAATTGGTGGTCCTGGTGCTGGCGCTGGTGCCCGCGGGCCTGATGTTCGCAATGATCACGCTGGTATTGCGGGTATTCGGATCCTTTGATTTCACAATCTGGCTCCCGGCCGCGTCCGCCGGGGCAACGGTGGTGCTGGCGGTGGAAGGATTTCTGGGGCTGCTGCTGCTGGGCAGATTGTTCGAAAGGTTTGACGTCTCGTCCGAAACAGCGCCGGGCTAGGAACCGGCAAACCTGGCAGGCGCCATGAGGGAGTTGTCTTCCAGCAGTCGGGCAATCGCAGAAAGCTTTCACTTGCGGGCGACTTCGTCAGCGCATTGGCGCTTGACCGGGCGGGGAAAAATTTGCTTAATCGCGCAAAACGCCGCGTGAGTTAAACGCAACAAACTGCAACCAGATTCAACCACCTATGAAATCCCTCTTTGTTACCCTGTTCGCCGCCTCGGCCCTGGTGTTGTCCGCGCGGGCGGACGAAGTGAAGGCCACGATCAGCAACGTCCACATCTGCTGCGGCAAGTGCGTGACCGGCGCGGAGAACGCCGTGGGCTCTGTTTCCGGCGCGAAGGCGGCGGTCGACAAGGACGCGCACACGGTAGTGATCACCGCGCCCGATCAGGCGACCGCGCAGAAGGCCGCGGACGCGCTGATTGCAGCGGGATATTTCGGGACGACCAGCGATGCCGGGGTCAAGATCGACGGCAGCACCGGCGCACAGGGCAAGAAGGTGCAGAAACTGCAGGTCAACGGCGTGCATCTCTGCTGCGCCAAGTGCGTGAAGGCCGTGGACGAAACGCTGAAGGCTGTGCCCGGCGTTACCGGTGACACTGCGGCCAAGGGAGCGAAGAGTTTCGACGTGACCGGCGACTTCAATGACCAGGACGTGATGGCGGCACTGCAGAAGGCCGGGTTCACCGGGAAGGTGAACTAGGCCGTTGCCGGTCAGGGCGCGAGCCACACGCGCCCGCGAAGAAACAGATTTGAGCCAGGGGACAGGTTGGTGAACGTCACCGTCTGCCCACCGGCGAGAATATTCGTCCAGCCGGGGACATCCTGCCAGACCGGCGCACCCAGGGAATTAGTATTGCACTGAATCGCGTAGTAACGGTGCAGGCCGCTCTGAGGATCGGCGGGAACGGTTGGAAACGAGATGGCCGGCCGGCCATTGGTGATTCTGGAGGCAAGGGCAAAGCAGCTCGCGGCGCTCCCGGGATTGGTGCCCTCGATATATTCCTGCCAGGTGGGCACGCCATCTCCGTCCTGATCACCGAGCGCGGCCGCATCAAAGTTGGCCGCCCAATTGGTGTCCATTTGGTAGAGCCACCACTTGGGAGTGTTCTGCGCGGCAAGGTCGGAAGCGTATGTGGCGATGATGGTGTGGTCGGCCTGCACATTGTTGAAAGTGAAGCTGACGGGAGTGCCTACGTTGACGCCGTCCACTGCAACGGAGGCGAGGTGAAACCAATTGTTTGCGGCCAGGTTGAAAGTATTCATTGAACCCGGCGTGGCGACCACCGTGCCTGAAGGCGAAATCGTCCCGGAGCCGATGGTGGAAGCCACCAAAGCGCAGAATGGGCGATTGGTGGCGATGACCAGATCGTCGAGATTGAAATGTCCCTGGGCCACGAGATCGCCAAACCATGGTTGGGAACTGTCAGCGGCGGCATAGGATGCACTCGGATTGGTGGAGGGCGTGCCGTTCACGTAAACGTGATAGCGGAGGAAGCCGTTGACATCCGGAGTGTAGTCGGCCTGCACGGTGAGACGAAAGAACTGGTTGGACGAAACCGAGGTGTCGAGCAGTTCCGTCCAACCATTACCCGGCGCCGGGGCATTGGTGCAATTCCAGACGGCGAGGTGGCCGTTGGCGGTCACATACACGCCAAAGGAGGCGTTGGTGAGCGCAAGGGGCAGCGGGGGGGCCGGATTTGTGGGCGGCTCGGCTTGCACGATCATATCGACCCACACGTTGGAGTAAAAGGAGGGGAGAAATCGGTTAGTGACGATTCCATTCACGGCGAGCGACTGCTGATGCGGGCCGGCAATGGGAAAGGCGCCGCTGTAACCGCCGGTGTAATTGGTGGAAGTCACGATCCCCGCGGAAGGATCCGCAGCGAGCCAGAAGTTCGTGCCGACGATGCTGACGCCGCTGGCGTAGGATTCAAAGGAATCGGCGTAGGGAATGGTGTTATTCGAGACGAGGCCGGGCATGAGTCGCGGAAAAAGAACCGGATTGCCGGTGAGATCGCCGCAACCGCCGTAGCGATTGTCACCCCACGTCCAGACCGTGCCGTCCCGCTTCACGCAGATGTTGTGGTAATCGCGGTTCACGGCGATGACCACGTTGCTGAGATTGGGCACCTGCAACGGCACAGGGTGCGGCGAACCGCCGTCGATCGTTCCATTGCCGAGTTCGCCGTACTGGTTCACGCCCCATTTCCAGACCGTGCCATCGGAGCGCAGCGCGATGGAGTTGTTGTCGCCGGCGGAAACCGACACGATGTTGCTGAGGCCGACGACCTGGACGGCATTGGAGCGCGTGGCGGTGGTGCCATCGCCGAGCTCGCCGCTGGAATTGTTGCCCCAGGACCAGACCGTGCCGTCGGAGCGGAGCGCGAGCGTGTGGAACCAGCCCGCGGAAATCGAGGTGATGTTTGAGGCGCCCAGGACCTGGACGGGCGTGGATCGGTTGCTGGCCGTGCCGTCGCCGCATTGGCAGTGCGCGTTGTCACCCCACGAGCGGACGGTGCCGTCGGGCATCAGGGCCAGGCTGAAGAAACCGCCGCCGGAGATCATCACCGGATTGGTCAGGCCGACCACCTGCACCGGGACGTTGGTGCCCGAGGGAGTGAACAAACCGTTGCCGCACTGGCCGCTGGCATTGTCTCCCCAGCACCAGACCGTGCCGTCGTTCTTCAGCGCCATGCTGTGATAGCCGCGCCCGCCGAGCGCCTTGACGGATGTGAGGCCGAAGACCTGAACAGGTGTTGTGGAATAATTCGTATTGTGCCCCCAATTGGCGGAACCATCGCCCAACTGCCCGAAAATGTTCCAGCCCCATGACCAGACGGTACCATCGGACTTCAGCGCAAAATTGTGGATCTCGCCGCCCATGATGGCCGTGACCGGCGCGAGAAGACCGACGCCACCAGGTCCCAGCACCTGCACGGGCACGGCGCTGTTGTTCGTGGTTCCATTGCCCAATTGCCCCTCGGTGTTCATTCCCCAATCCCACACCGAGCCGTCGGACTTCATGATGATCTGTTCCGAACCGCCGCCGCCCCATAGAGAGACCACGCGGGGCGAGTAGTTGGTGGGATTGCGGAACATAATGAGCGTGCCGTCGCCGCCGGCGCAAGCGGAAGAAACGCCACACAGTGCAGTCGCGATCATGCCGACGCGAAAGACCAACCGAAAAAGCCCGCTGCCAGATATCTTCACAACATTCCTGCCCGCAGGTTTGCCTGGGCCCCATCCTCCCAGCTTTCTGGAAAGTAAGAAAAGCACCTTCCATTCCAATGATAAGCCAGCGTAACCTGCCCAACACCAAGGGAAGCCGAGGTTTTTGCAGCCGGAGAGTTTCCCTGATCTGCGGACAGCTATGACATTACAATGCCCGCCGGGCGGATCGGCGCTGAAACCCGCGCTCCCAGCCCAGACTTCAGACCGCCTGCTTCAGGATTTCGATCACGCGCGGCACGGCCTCCTCGGGCTTTACCGGAGTGAGCGGGCCGCCGCGCAATTTCAATTCGACTTCGCCCTTGGCGAGTGACTTCTCGCCGATGCCTATGCGGATCGGGAAACCGACGAGCTCGGAGTCCTTGAATTTGACGCCGGGGCGTTCGTCGCGATCGTCGAGGATCACATCCACACCGCCGGCCTGGAGTTCGGAGTAGAGTTTTTGGGCGAGGGTCATCACCGGACTGCCGGGCGCGACGCTGAGCGGGGTGATGCAGACAGTATAGGGCGCAACGGTGAGCGGCCAGATGATGCCGTCCTTGTCGTTGCACTGCTCGATGATGGCCTGAAGCGTGCGCGTGATGCCGATGCCGTAACAGCCCATGATGGCGGGCTGTTGTTTGCCGGATTCATCAAGGAAGAAGGCTTCCAGCGCTTTGCTGTATTTGGTGCCGAGTTTGAAGATGTGGCCCACTTCGATGGCGCGCTGGATTTTGAGCGGTTCGCCGGCATCGGCCGACAGCTCGCCGACCTTGACCGTGCGGAGATCGGTCCAATGAGTGACTTGGATGTCGCGATCGATCGCGATGTTCCGGAGGTGGAAGCCATCCTCATTTGCGCCGGTGGTCATCCCGCTGGCGTTCTTGAGAACCAGATCGGCATAGACCTTGATGTCGCCTTGTTTGAGCGTGGACTTCACGGCGCCGAGGCTGCCGGGATGCGCGCCGAGCGCGGCGAAGATTTCTTCGGGCGTCGCGGGACGAAGGACATTGGTGCCCAGTTCGCTGATGAGCTTGGCTTCGTTCAACTGGTCATCGCCGCGCAGGAGAATGAGAACCGGTTTGCTCTCGACCATGTAGACGAGGGTCTTGATCTGCTCGTGGGCGGCGACGTTGCAGGGCGGCTTGGAAAGAGCTTCGATGGTGACCATGCCGGGCGTGGCGAATTTCTCGGGAGCTGGCGGCGAAGGGACGCGAGGCGTGGCCGTGAGCGGACCGCGGCTGGTGGCCTTCTCGATGTTGGCGGCGTATCTGCCTGAATCGGAGTAGACGACTTCGTTCTCGCCGGTCTCGGCGGGGACCATGAATTCGTGGGAGAATTTGCCGCCAATGACGCCGGTATCGGCTTCGACAGGAAGCGCCTTGAGGCCGCAGCGCTGGAAAATGCGCGTGTAGGCTTCGCGCATTTTCTGATAGCTCACCTGGGCGAGCTCGTCGGTGGCGTCGAAGCTGTAGGCGTCCTTCATGATGAACTCGCGGGCGCGCATGAGGCCGAAGCGCGGGCGGATTTCATCGCGGAACTTGGTCTGAATCTGGTAGAAATTCTTGGGGAGCTGGCGGTACGAATTGATCTCGCCGGCCACGAGAGTGGTGATGACTTCCTCGTGGGTGGGTCCGAGAATCCATTCCTTCTTGGCGCGGTCGCGTGCTTTGAGGAGGACTTCGCTGGCGCTGACGTAACGGCCGCTTTTCTCCCAGATCTCGGGGGGCTGGAGGGCGGGCATGAGCAGTTCGAGCGCGCCGGCGCGGTCCATTTCCTCGCGCACGATCTCCTCCACCTTGCGGAGGGCGCGGAGGCCGAGCGGGAGAAAGGTGTAAAGGCCGGCGCTGAGTTTGCGGACCAGTCCCGCGCGAAGCAACAGTTTGTGAGAAGCGATCTCCGCCTCGGCGGGGGTCTCTTTCAGAGTTGGAATGATGGTTTCAGACCACAGCATGGTGTAAAGAGTTGAATGCCCGATTTCGAATCGCCCGTTCGAAATCTATTTTACCGTGTTGACCAGCGGGGCGAGGCCCTGGATGCGGACTTCGAGGCGGTCGCCGGATTCGATCGGTCCGACACCACTGGGCGTCCCGGTAAGGATAACATCGCCGGGCAGCAGCGTCATGTTCGTGGAGATGAAACTGACGAGCTGGTAGCAGTTGAAGATGAGCTGGCTGGTGTTGGAATTCTGCCGGAGCTGGCCGTTCTGGAAAAGCTGGATGGTGAGGTCGTTGGGATCGATCTTGGTTTCCACGTACGGCCCGAGAGGCGTGAAGGTGTCGAAAGACTTGGCGCGCGCCCACTGGCTTTCGGAATTTTGGATGGTGCGATCGCTGATGTCCTGCGCCGCGGTGTAGCCGAAGATGTAGCGGGCGGCGGCGGCGGGCGTGACGTTGCGGACGCGCCGGCCGATGACGATGGCGAGTTCGGCTTCGAAATCCGTGCGATGATGGGCGAAGGGCACCTCGATCTTTGCGCCGTCGGGAATCAGAGACGTGGTGGCTTTGAACCAGAAGAGCGGTTCCTTGGGCAGCGGCTTGCCGGATTCGCGGGCGTGATCGGCATAATTGAGCCCGACCGCAATGATCTTGGAAGGGACGACCGGCGTCAGGGTGCGAAGGCCTTTGAAGGGAGTGGGCTTGCGCTGGAATGAAGGGGAGCCGAAGACGTCCCCTTGCAAGCGAAACAGTTCGCCATCAACGACCTTGGCGTAAAAAATGTCCTCACCCTTCTGGAATCGGCCAATTGCTGCCATAAAGCAGGCGGATTGATAGCAAATCGGCAAGTAACGTCGCAAGCGGAATTTAGGCAAGACAACCGCGACAAAGCCCATAAATGCTTTACCCTAGGCCATTTCTGAGGCAGAATTACCGAATGCACCGACTGACCGCAGTAACCGCTGCTTTGGCCGTGTTTCTCGGCGCTGCGCTTGATTTACACGCTGGAGGAGGCGGGATGAATGTGGCGGTCATCGTTAATGGGAACAGCTCGAATTCGGTGCAACTCGGCAATTACTACATGGAACGGAGGCATGTGCCGTCGCAGAATCTCCTGAGAACCACCTGGACGGGCGGCAATGTGGTTTGGACGCTGGCGGACTTCAGCAACGTGATTTATGTGCCGTTCCAGGCGATGCTGGCGAGCCGGCAATTGACCAATCAGATCGATTACGTGGTGCTGTCGATGGATTTTCCCTACGCCACGTCCCTGGCGGGGAACTCGCGAAACAACAGCACGACCTCGACCTTGTTTTACGGATACAAGCCGGACAATCCGCCGCCCAACAGCTGCGACCTGCCGGCGAGTTCGGCGAATGCGTATGCGGGCAGCGAGGGGATTTTCCGGCAGACACCGCCGATCAACGCGGCCAGCAACTCGTACCTGGTGACGATGATCACAGCCAGCAACCTGACGCAGGCGAAAATGATTGTGGATAACGGCGTGCTGGGCGATTCCACTTTTCCGAATGACCTTGTGCTGTTGAGCAAGTACTCAGGTGATCCTGTGCGGAACGTCCGGTTTGACGAGTTCGACAACACCGTTTTCGACAGCCGGATTCGCGGATATCCGGTTGTGGAGCGAACGAACTGGTATCAACCGGCAGGAATTCCGAACCTGCTGGGATGGGAAGGGGGCGCTTACGGGCCGGGGGCGTCGGCGAGCAATTTTGTGCCGGGCGCGCTGGTGGACAATCTCACCTCGTTCAGCGGGCAGATGTTTCAGGACACGGCGGGACAGACCACGGTGCTGGATTTTCTTACGAATGGAGCGGCGGCGAGCTACGGCACGGTGGACGAGCCGTGCGACTACGAGCAGAAATTTCCGGATTCGCAGGTTTTCTTTTATCAGTCGCGCGGGTTCAGCGCGGCGGAGTGTTACTACATGGGTGTCACCAATCCGTACATGGGGATGGTGGCCGGGGAGCCGTTGTCGGCGGCTTTTGCGCAGCCGGGAAGCGGGGCGTGGAGCGGGCTTTCGAGCAATGCGGTGTTGAGCGGGACCACGAATTTGTCGGTGCAATTGAACGCCGCGGACGCGCAGCATCCGCTGGAGCAGGTGGATTTATTTGTGGACGGAAAGTGGTGGAGCACGCTGACGAATATTGCGCCGCATCAGAACAACACGCTGACGGTGACGCTCAACGGGCACGCGACGACCTACACGGTACCGGGCAGCGCCACCATAAAGTCGGTGACCACCGGGGTCGTAAGCGCGCTGAATACGCTTGGGTATTCCAATCTGACCAAAGTGCTGGCGGTCCAGCACGGGGACCGGGTGGAGTTGCAATCCCTGGATTCCTCGAAGATGGGATCACAGGTAACGCTGTCTGTGACGAACGGCGGGACGGCGCCGAACACCACGTTCATTTACCCCAGCCGCGGGACGTTTCTGGACACGGTGGCTTCGGGGCTGAGATTCTACTCGATCATGGGCACGCCCACGACCGGGGACGTGCTGCAAATTGCCGTGACGAAAACCAATGGCGCGGTGGTGAACCTGGCCGTGACCAACACGGTGAACGGCACGACGTTGGGGCAATTGACGCAGCAGTTGATCAATCTGATCAACAGCACCCCGAGCCTGCAAGGGAGCGATGGTTTGACTGCCGCGGATTTGCTGGATGGGGGCACGATTGTGCAATTCGATCTGGAAGTAAACGGAGTGGGTTATGCGGCGGCGCAGATCACGGCGAGCCTGACAGCACCTGGATTGAATCCCCAGCCACTGGGAACGTTTGCCATAAACGACAATCTTGCCGACCTGGAGCCGCGCGATCATTTCTACATCACGGCGGGTGTGACGAATCTCGGGCTGACTTTTCCGCTCAACACAACCCAGTTGGCGGATGGTTATCATTTGTTGACGGCGGTGGCGTACGAGGGAAGCCACGTGCGGACGCAGACGCGATTGCTGCAATCGGTTGTGGTGTCGAACACGGCATTCTCGGCGAGTTTCACGACACTCGTGGGCGGGACGAATGCGGCGGTGGAAGGAACGCTGAAATTCCGGGTGGCGGCGAACACTGGCACGGTGTCGAAGATCGAACTGTTCAGCACCGGCGGATCGCTGGGCGCAACGAACGGGCAATCCACGGTGACCTTCAACGTGCCGGGCACGAATCTGGACCTGGGGCTGCATCCGTTTTACGCGGTGGTGACGTGGTCGGGCGGGCAACAGTATCGGACGCCGGCGACGTGGGTGCGGTTGATCGGGACGGAATCGCCATTCGAGCTGGGGATCAGCGCGCATCCGACGACGATCAATTGGACGGCGACGGCAGCGCGGAGCTATGACGTGCTCAGCACCACCAATTTGAACAACAGCTTCCAGGTGCGGACGACCATCGTGGCCACGAACAACCTCGCGCAGTGGGTGGAAACCAACGGGAGCCCGGCGCAAGAATATTATCGCGTCCGTGTGACGCCCTGATACAGTTTCAGCATGGGATTGAAGACCATTGGACACTGGTGCGGACGCGTCATTTGTCTTTGGGCGCTCGCGCTGGTGATGCTGCCGGCGATCTCCGTAAAGGCGGCGACCACCAACGTGATCGTGTGGCACAAGGACACCGACCAGATGGACGCGGATGTCGATCACTGGACGGTTCAGGGTTTGCTGGAGAAGATTGCAGGCGCGACGGGCTGGCAGGTGTTCCTCGATCCGGGCGCAACGCACGATGTCTCGGCAAAATTCAAGGCGCGTCCGTTTGGCGAGGCGCTGCGGTCGCTGCTGGGAAATTTGAATTTCGCGCTCGTGCCGCAGGACAAGGGGGCGCCGAGGCTGTATGTATTTCGCACCTCCCGCAGCCAGGCGGTCCAGGTGATCAAGCCGATTGTGAAAGGGCCGGACACGTCGAGGCCTATTCCGAATCAACTGGTGGTGCGGTTGAAGCCGGGCGCGAAGACGAAGATCGAGGACTTGGCGAAGCTGCTCGGGGCGCGGGTGATCGGGCGGATCGACGGGATGAACGCGTATGAACTGGAGTTCGACAGCGACGCGGCGGCGCAGGCGGCACGGGGGCAACTGGCGGACAACCCGGATGTGGCGGGGACGGATTACAATTATGCGATGAATCCGCTACCCACGGTGGACGCAACGGATCTAACGGGTGGAGATCTGAAGCTGGACCCCAAGCAGAACGATGGGCCGTGCCAGTTGGTGATCGGGCTGATTGACACGCCGATCCAGGGATTGAGCACCAACTTGCAGCAGTTCATGCTGCCAGCGATCCACGACGCGGGCAGCTACAAACTCGATCCCAACCAGTTAACGCACGGCACGGCTATGGCGGAGACGGCGTTCAAGGCCGTCTCGATGAAGACCGGCGGGAAGACGTCGACGAAGATTTTGCCGGTGGATGTGTACGGAGCCAGCGAGTCAACGACCACGTTTGACGTGGCCAAGGGGATCACCGATGCGATCAACAACGGGGCCACCAGCATCAGCGCGAGCCTGGGGAGCAGCGGCGACAGCCAGATTTTGCACGACGTGGTCAACCAGGCGTTGCAAGCGAACATTCCGATTTTCGCGGCGGCGGGAAATGAACCGGTGACGACAGCGACCTATCCGGCGGCGTATCCGGGAGTGATTGCAGTGACGGCGAGCGATGCAAGCGGGCAGATTGCGCCTTACGCGAACCGGGGAAGTTTTGTCAGCATGATCGCGCCGGGTGACAATGTGGTGCCATTCGACGGGCAGAATTGGCTGGTGGAAGGGACATCGACGTCCACGGCGATCGCGAGCGGGATGGCGGCGGGATTGGCTGACAGCACGGGCGCGTGCGCGGACCAGGAGCGGTCTCTGTTGCAACAGCAGGTGAAGACCGTGAATGCGATTCAGAAGTGAGGGCAGTGCGGCGTTGAGCAGGTTTCCTGGCTGCGCGGGAAATGACAATGGAGACGCCCCAACTTCCGCCGCAGAGGTTCTGGTTTCATCGCCCGCTGGGAAAGCGGCGTCAAGCAGCCGCACGGCTCGACTGAGCTCGCCGCAGGCTCCACGACGCGTCGCGAAGCAGGCAGCCGGGCGGGCAGACGCCGCGTCAGCAAGGGTGGAAATGTCCGCGGATCACTGCGCGGGGATGGTGAGCACGGGCGCGTTTTCCCCGGCGCCGGTGTCGGACAGCGTGAACAGGAAGAGCATGGTGGTGAGCGTTCGCTTGGAGTCCCAGTCGCGGTCGTCCACCCAGAACCAGTGTTTGCGGTATTCGATGGCGACGAAAGCATCGGCGGGTTTTTGCGGACCGCAGTGGACGACCAGCAGCGAGTGGGAGTGCGGCTCGGGCATGGCCGGCGTGCGTTTCTGCTCAATGTCCTCCTGGGGCACCTGAACGTAAGTGGCCAGCGCCATCATCATTTGCAGGACGGAGCGGCTGGCGACGGCGATTTCGTTGGTGGTCGCGGGCAGCGGGGAATAGACGAGGTTGAATTGGTCGCCCGTCTCCGGGAGCCTCAGCAAGCGGCGCACTTCCCTGCCCTTGGCCAGAACTTCGCTGGAAACATCGGCGCGCCGGAGGACGAAGATGGCGCTTTTTTCCCTACCCTGACCGACGATGGTGCGCAGGTCCATGCCGCCGGATTCCTGGATTTGCCGGAGCAATTCAATCGCGCGCAGAAAATCCGGGTCGGCCGGCTGCACCTTGCCGCCGCGCAACGAGCGGTTGCGCAGTCCGTTCAAGCTATCCACACCCAGCGACAGGACGAAGTCCGCAGCGTAACCGGATTGCATCATGCTGAAGATCGTCGAAGGCGGGACCGGCTCGACCATGTCGCGGAGGAAGCGATCACCGGTAAGCGGCTGGTAGGTAATGGTCGGGCGGTCGATGTAAACGCCCTGTCCGCCCAGCATGAGGCTATTTCCCTGGATCGCGCGCTCGCTGGACAATTGGCCGCCGGCGCTGACGGAAGTCTGCCAGGTGTACCCGCTGACGATCTGGTTGATATCCAGAAAAATGGGTGTGTCCATGTAACGGAGCTTGACGAGATTGGCGAGCGCCTGTTCCTTCCACGAATCGGCAATGGCGTCGCTGTAATTCACACGGTCCCGCAGCACGGTCGAGGGGCCGAACGAATGGCAGCCGCTGAGCGCCAGAATAAAGAGGAGCGAAGGCAGCAGACGGAAGCATGCGAAGCGATTGGTAATGGATGATTTGGGACGGGCGATTTTCACATTTCGCTGGATATTCGCGTGGAAGCGTTCCGCGAAAGTAGTGGGTGATTTGCCCAGTCAACTCCTAAATCAACTGGAAGACGCGATCGCGTACGGGCTGGTGGATATTCTGTCCCGGTGTGGCGTATCAGGCGGCAGGTTTCCGAGGAAAACACAGACCGACGATAAAAGACAGGAACTCGATAACACCAAGGTAAAATCCGCCCATTAACAAAATGACAATAAAATGGAATACAAAAGAGTGGTGATGAAGCTCCCGCTGCCTTTGAACGTAATCCGCCGCCGACATGGAATCGAGCTTGGATAAAACGGAAGCGTCAATGCGAAGCAGCAACCAAGCGCCAACGATGCTTACCAGAAGCAAAGCCATAACTCTGGGGATCGGGTTCTGTTTCATATGTATTCCGTAATAATGCTGGCGCCGTCCAATTGTTATCTCGACTGGATTCCTTTGGCAATGGTCCGATACTGCCATCGGCGATCGAAGATCTTACGGAAAATTCTTTCAGGGCTTGGACGGTTTGAATCGGACATGCCGGTCCTACGGACCTTGTGATCTGTTTCGAGATGGAAACTATAAACATGTCGCTCCCAAGGGAGCTTGAAGAATGGGAGGGGGGGCCGCGCCGGAGGCGCGGAAGATCCAAGATCCAAGCTCCAAGCTCCAAACAAATCCAAGTGGATCAAGGCAAATCAAAGCGTTCGGCGGGAAAGCCCCCTCACCCTAACCCTCTCCCCCAAGGGGGCGAGGGGACAAGACACGGTGCGCAAAGGCCAATCCCGAAGGCATTGTCCGATTGTCAGATTTTCGGATGGGGGATCAGAGGGTTACGGAGGAGTTTGGGGTGGTTTCCACTGTTTCCGATCTTGATAGGGATTGGCAGGGATTCAGGAGTGGGAAGGATGGGAGCGTCTGGCCGATGGTGCAAGGCGGCGCTGCGGACGCGCAATATCCAAGATCCAAAATTCGGAACTGGGGCGGGAAGTCTACCCCGGCGCTTGCGTCCGGACACAGTCCGGAAGCATCGGGCGCGATCGTAAGTGCGGACGTCGCTGCGGCTGGTTCCCAAAAGCGGAACACAACCGCGCTCCGCGAAAATGAGGGGTGGAATCGGGGTGAATCAAACCAGGTCAAACCTTTCGAAGATGTGGAAACCGCCATGGTTAAACCACGGCCTGACGTCGAGTCCGTCGCCGCTGCGGGTGGGGACACCCGCGCTCCGGGAAGCGGTCGCGCAACCGGGGACCGGGCCCACCGCGCGGGAAGGATCTGCCGGGCTTGACAGGCAGAATTGTCAAACATAGTTTAACTTCATGACGAAGACGATCACCAAGATCGGCAATTCCCAGGGGCTGATGCTCGACGCCGCGCTGATGGATCTGGCGCATTTGAAGGTTGGCGACCAGGTGATGGTGTCCGTGCATGAAGGCGGATCCATTGTGTTGACCCCGGTTCGGCCGGTCATAGAGCCCGCGAAGGCGGCTGCCACTGCCAGGCGGCTCATCCGGAAGAACGCCGCCCTTTTCCGCCGTTTGTCGTGAGGAAGACCATTGCGCATCCCACCGTGGGCGCGGTCAAGGCCATTCACGCTGAAGTGCGCGACGCCCACGGCGGCGCGCCGGGAATACGCGATGAAGCACTGCTGGAGTCTGCCGTGGCTGCGCCGCAGAGCACGAGGACGGGCAAACCGCTGTTTGAAGACCCGGTCGAGATTGCGGCGGCTTATCTTTTTTACCCCTGCCGAAATCATCCTTTCGTGGACGGCAACAAGCGGACGGCACTGGCAACCTGCCTGGTCTTTCTGAGCGAGAATGGCCTGCTCGCAGATGAAAAGCTCGACGCCGATGCCTGGGAGGCCCTGACACTGGAGGTAGCCGCCAGCAGTCTGGACCGCGAACAGACATTCAGGCGATTGCGCAAGCTCGTGCGGTCCCGGAAATAAAGGAAGGTCGGGGACACCGGCGGGAGGGGGACCGGCTCATCCGCATTTCTGGCGATGCCAATAGATGTGCGGAGTTTGGCAAGATCGGTCAAGAATTGCGGCTTGCGGAACAATATTGGTGGAATAACCTTAGAGGCGATTTAAATCGTTCCAAAACACATGAGCTGGCTGGTTGACAGACACGTTTTCCTGATCGCGGTGGTTCTCTACGGAATCGCCTCGATCTACTCCATTTTCCTGTGGAGGAAGGGGTTTCGGAAGGACAACCACATCATTTATTTCCTGCTGCTGGTGGCGTTCGCGTTTCACATGGGGGCGATGATGATGCGGGGGTTCTCGCTGCAACGGTGCCCGGTGAACAACCTTTACGAGGCGATGATTTTCATCGAGTGGGCGATCGCGGGGACGTGCCTGGTGGTGGGAGCGTGGCCGAAGCTGCGGTTTTTGGGGGCGTTTGCGTCGCCGGTGCTGTTCATCATGGGGGTGTTTGCGTTGATGCCGGATCTGGACACGAAACCGATCGGGCCGTCGCCGGCGTTTGTGAACGGGTGGTCGAGCCTGCACGGGGCGTTGATTTTGCTTTCGTTTGGAGCGTTCGGGCTGGGGTCCGTGGCGGCGGTGATGTATCTGACGCAGGAACATGATTTGAAGGTGCACAAGCTGCGGGCAATCCTGTCGCGGCTGCCGCCGATCCAACGGCTGGAGAAGGTGGCGGGCGGGCTGGTGACGGCGGGTTTCGTGCTGTTGACGGCGGGGCTATCGCTGTATCCGGTGCTGCTGGAAGAGAAGCACATCACGCATTTCAAGCCGGACCCGATCATCATGTGGTCGGGGTTCGTGTGGCTGCTGTACCTGGGATTGCTGGTGATGCGGTGGCGCGGCCAGGGTGGACGGCGCTTCGCTTGGGGTGCGCTGGGAAGTTTTGCGTTTATTTTGCTGACGTTCTGGGGATTCCTGTTGCTGTCGCCGCTGCATAATTCCTGATTTGCCGCCATGCCATTTGTCGTCATAGGGCTGAGTCATCATTCCGCGCCGGTCACGGTGCGGGAGCGGTTTGCGTTTGCGGAGGCGCGGATACCGGCGACGCTGCAATTGCTGCGGGACTCGGGGCTGGCGAGCGAGGCGGTGATTTTGAGCACTTGCAACCGTGTGGAGCTCTACGCGGTATCGCCGCTGAAATCGGCGGAGGCGTTTCCGGCGTTGCGGGAATTCCTGGTCAAATGTCACGATTACCGCGATCCGCTGACGGATGAGCTTTACATGCTGGATGAGCCGCGGAGCATGGAGCATTTGTTCAAGGTGGCGTCGGGGCTGGATTCAATGGTGCTGGGGGAAACGGAAATCCTCGGCCAACTCAAGAAGGCCTACGACCTGGCGCTGCAACACAAGCATTCGGGCGGGCGGCTGAACAAGGCATTCCAGAAGGCGTTCAACGTGGCGAAGCAGATCCGCACGGAAACGAACATCCAGCGCGGAAGTGTGTCGGTGGGGTCGGTGGCGGTGGAACTGGCGGAGAAGATTTTCACGACGCTGCACGATCACCAGGTGATGGTGATCGGCGCGGGGGACACGAGCGAGAAGACGGCGCGGTCGCTGCTCAGCCGCGGGGCGAAGAGCATCATGGTGTCGAACCGGTCGCACGAACGGGCGGTGGAGCTGGCGAACACGCTGGGCGGGCGGGCGATTGCGTTCGACGATTGGGCGAAGGAATTTGCGAAGATCGACATTGTGATCAGCAGCACCTCGGCGCCGCATTACATCCTGGACCGGGCGAAGCTGGAGCCGCTGATGAAGCTGCGCAAGAACCGGCCGCTGCTGTTGATCGATATCGCCGTGCCGCGGGACATCGAGCCGGAGGTGAATTTCCTCGATAACGTGTATCTTTATAATATCGACGACCTGCAGGCGATCGCGGGCGATTACATGAAGCAACGGCAGGAGGAGATCGCGCGTTGCGAGCAGATCATCCGCGAGAAGGCGAAGGCGTTGTTGAGCGCGGGGCCGCCGCCCGTGGGGGGAGTGGCGAGGCCGGTGTTTGGACAGTAAGTGAGCGTTCGACGGAGAACACGCAACACGCAACAGGCTCATGCCCACTGAACGACCGATTATCGTGGCCAGCCGCGGGAGCGCGCTGGCGTTGGCGCAGGCAAACATGGTGCTGGCCCAATGCCGCGCGGCGTTTCCACGGCTGCGCTTCGAGTTAAAGATCATCAAGACCACCGGCGACAAGCTGCAAACGGCGTCGCTGGCCAAGGAAGGTGAAAGCCTGCCGAAGGGATTGTTCACGAAGGAGCTGGAGGTGGCGCTTTTGAAACACCAGGCGGACCTGGCGGTGCACAGCTTGAAGGACCTGCCGACGGAACTGCCGGCGGGATTGAAGCTGGGCGCGGTGGGCAAGCGGGCGGACGTGCGGGACGTGCTGATTTACCGGGACGCGGAATATTTGCGCGCGGAAGAATCGAAGGAGACCGTGGAGGAATGGACGCCGGGGCAGTCGCAGCGGCGCGGGTTCAAGACCAGGCTGACGCTGCGCGACCTGCCGCAGGGGGCAACGGTGGCAACGAGCAGCACGCGGCGGAAGTCGCAATTGCTGGCGCTGCGGCCCGACCTGAAGATCGTGGACATTCGCGGCAACGTGGTGACGCGGATGGAAAAGCTGGCGAAGCAGTCGGAACTGGACGCGATCGTGCTGGCGGCGGCGGGATTGGGAAGATTGAATTTCAGTCTTGGCGCGGATGGGAGGTTAACGGGCGACGCGGTACCGGACGGATTGCTCGCAAGCCTGCTGGAGCTGGAGACGATGCTGCCATGCGTGGGACAGGGGGCGCTGGGGATTGAGACGCGAACGGAGGATGAACGAATCGCGACGATTTGCGAGCGGCTGAATCATTTCAACACGCAGCAATGCGTGACGGCGGAGCGCGCGTTTCTGGCGGGGATGGGCGGCGGTTGCCAGAGCCCGGTGGCGGCATACGCGGAGATTGTGGGCGAACAATTGCGGTTGCGGGCGGTGTCATTCCGCGACCCGAAGAACGTGAGGCGCGGCGATACGAAGCGGCCGATCAAAGAGGCGGAGGAGATGGGAAAGGCAATGGCGAAGGAACTGGCGGGGTAGCGGCGATTGCGGATTGCGGATTTGAAAAAGAGAGCGGGCGCCAGTCAACGGATTGGGAACTCCTCGGTGGTGTGATCATTCTGGTCGGTTTTCCAGGCCTTTTCTAATTTCCAGTCGGCGTCCTTGATACGTGAGATGCGGTAATGGGACGCGGAGAGTCCGTCGTCATGGCGGAAATCGTAGGCTTGGGACTTTGGAATTCGCTCCAGTTCGAGATTCACAGTGTCGTTGGATGTCCAACCGGGGACGAGGCCAGCCTGCTGCAAATGCCGCAAGAAATCGGCCGCTGCTTCCAATTGCTCGTCGCGCAGGGGATCGCTGGTGATGGGTTTGAGGTAGAGTGTGCGATTGGGGAAATCGAAGGTGACGAGATGCCGGGCCAGGAAGCGGAGGCCGAGCGAGTTGACGCCGTGGCCGACGAGGAGGTTTGTGTAGGCGCGGCCGTCCCATGTGCATTGGTGCAGCAGGGCCTTGCCGGGAGGTTTCCCGTCGATCTGTTCGGATTCAACGCGAAGTGTGTGAGCCTGCAATTCATGGTGAAAGAGGTCAGTGGCGAGGTCGCCGTCATGGGCATTTCCGGCATCGACCATGAGGTGGGTGTTGGTCGTCCCGAGAAAGGAGCGGCCATCAATCCACGTAACGTCGTGCCGCAGTGAGAGAGGATAGGCGACACCGAGCGCGGACTTGTCCATGCCATCAGCGGGGAGGAAGCGAAGTTTTCCGGCGGCGAAATCCATCTGGACACGGTAGTGGCGCAGGCAATCCATGCCGAGGATGCCCATCACGGGACGGCCGGCGAGCGATGAGAGGGATTTTACATCGAAAGTCCAGATGGTTGGGCCGGTTACGAGCGGTGTGTCGCCAAGAAAAAGCTTCGGCGCGGCATAAACGCCCGCCGGGATCAGATCGCTGTAGTGTTTGACTTTGAAAGTGTGGAGGCGTTTGCCGAGTTCCGGCTCGAGTGATTTGTCGAAGACGGTTCCCGACGAGCCGGTGTCGAGAAAGAACGGGAGTTCCTCGCCGCTCTCAAGGCGGAGAGTGACAAAGAGCCAGTTCCCGCGGCCGGCATCGGGGTTCATGGTGATTTCGGCGGGAAGGACTGTCGCCGGGGTGTCCGTGACAGAAGGCTGGGCTGGAGGCGCCGCGCGCCGGGTGGCGCAGGAACCAAGGAAAAGGCTGATCAAAACAGCGAGCGCGGGTAAACGAAGGGGTTTGCTCACGAGACTATTTGAAATAATGGATCGAGCGGAAAAGCCAAGGCCAAAACCAGAGTACGCAGCACGGTCATGGTTCCGGCTGGATGGCATGATTTTCGTCCACGCGACGCCAGATTTCAGTTAAGTTCACTGTGGCCTTCAACTGGCTGAGGATGTGATAGAATCCCATATCGGCGCGCGCAAAAAAGGCGAACTCCGGGTTGATCAATTTATCCCGCAAAATCTGACGCTGATGGCGGCGCCGGATCTCTTCCGCCCGGGCATCCCACTCGGAATTGTGGCCGTAGCTGACGACCATGTCGCGACCGGAATCGCCGAGCGGGAAGACGGCGTCAGCCCATTCCTCGGAAAGTGGAAGAATGCGGCGCGCGCGCTGATAGGGTACGTCCGGTCCAAAGGCCAAGGCGAGAAAGCGGCGTTCGGCGGCTTCGCTCTTGCGCCAACTACGCTCACGATAGCAGCGAAGAAGTTCCGCGATGTCGAATCCGAGGCGTTTGACGCAACCGAAATCCACGAGGCTGAAGCTGCCGTCGGGCCGGAAGAGATAATTGCCGGGATGCTGGTCGGCGTGAATGGTCTTCAGGCGCCGCAGTTGCGTCTGGTAAACTTCGCACAGGCGGGCGCCGAGGAGGTCGCGCAGTGCCTGGGAAGGTTTTCGTTTGAGCCACTCGGCGAGCGATGTGCCTTCCACGAAGGACATGGTCAGGACGCGGTCCGTGGTAAGCTCCCGGAAAACCTGCGGAATGGTAAGAAATGGGAATTGTGCAAGGCCTTTGTGGAAGAATTCAAGATTGGCGGCTTCGCGGAGGTAATCAGTTTCCTCAAGAATGCCACGCTGGATTTCGTCGAGCAACGCGGGCGGGAGATGGCCCGTCAGACGGGTCGGCAGGGTCGCGGAACGGAGGAGGGCGAAATCATTTTCGATGGCGGCGCGGATATCGGGATATTGGATTTTGACGGCCACCTTTTCGCCTTTGGAGGTGACAGCGCGGTGGACCTGGCCGAGGGAAGCAGCGGCGATGGGCTCGGGATCGAATTCGCGGAAGACCTCCTCGGGGTATTTGCCGAGGGAGGATTTGAACTGCGCCCGCGCGAGGCTGCGGTGCATGGCGGGGGCGCGCATCTGCAAGGCAGCCAGTTCCTCGATGGCTTCGTCCGACAGGTTGCCGTCCCGGATGCTGAGCAACTGGCCAAGTTTCATGGCGGGTCCTTTGAGCGCGCCCAATTCCTCGCGGACACGCCGGGAAGCCTTCCGTTGAAAGTTAGCGCGCCTTTGCTCCCGCTGCGCACCGTCAAGGAGGAGGTTTTGGACCTGGTAGCCGAGATAGCTGCCAGCGATGCTGAGGCCAAGTTTTCCTAGTTGAAAACCGCGGGTGACCGCGCCGCCCTTCGTCCCCGTTTTCACCAGTTCCATCCTCCCTTCTGGATGAAATGGGAGCCGATTTTGAGGCAGCGGTCCAGGAGGGCGAGCGTTCGCTCCTTGCCGCGCGAACTGTCCCGCAGCCAGTGCATCATGATGGCGAGGTGGAACAGCGCGAAGGCGTGCGCGCCGAAATCGCCAAGGCGCGGGATCTCGCGGTTGGTCTCCGCTTGTTCAAGAATGTCGCGGATGAAGCGCAGATAGCGGAGATTGCGTTCCTGGTTGCGGAGACTCCAGCGGCTCAGCTTCGAGGTGGGCGTAAGCGCGCGGAGAAACACGGCGCCGATGAAGTCCTCGTAGGGCGCGAGGCGGTCGAGGAACTGCTGAATCACAGCGAACAGTTTTTCCGGCAGCGCGGCGCGGCGGATGCGGGGATCCCGGCGGTACCAGGCGATGACGGCATCGAGTTCCTGCTCGAAGAAATAGAGGGCGAGGTCCTCCTTGGTTTCGAAATAGTTGAACAGGGTGCCTTCGGCGATGCCGGCCTTTCGGGAGATGGCCTTGGTGGTGGTCTCGTGGAATCCCTTTTTGGCGAACAATGCCAGCGCGGCGGCCAAAATGGCCCGCCGGGTGTGTTCCTTGTTTTCCATGCGCTTGCCACGCCTGCCCGCAGGGGTCCTTTTCCCCTCCTTTTTCGGTTTCATGGTAAATAATGAGTGGACTCACGTTTAGAATAGACATCCCGCGGGTCTTGTCAAATGAAAATGAGTGGACTCACTTTTCAGGACCGAAAAAGCAGAAAATGGTGTGGCGCCTTGTATCCCGCGTGTTTCTCTGCCACGATGACGGGGTATGGCGGAGCGCAATCCTCGCGGGCGGCTGGACCTGGACCTGCCGAAGGCCAAGCTCACCAGGGAAAGCCTGCGTGAGGCAACGACGCTTTTGTCGTATCTGCGGCCGTATCGCGGCCTGCTGGCGGGGGCGACGGGCGCGTTGATGTTGTCGGGTTTGCTGGGGCTTTGTTTTCCGTTTCTGGCGGGGAGTTTGATGGACGCGGCAATGCCGGGGACGATGGGTCGCGGGGCGTCGTGGCTGCCGCACAGCATCAGTTCAGTGGCGCTGCTCATGCTGGCGGCGCTGGCGGTGCAGGCGACCAGTTCGTTCTTTCATTCGACGTCCATGACACGCATCGGGCAGCACACGGTGGCGGATCTGCGACGGGACACTTATGCGCGATTGATCTGCCTGCCGATGACTTTTTTCGGGCAACGACGCGTGGGCGAATTGAATAGCCGGCTGTCGGCAGACCTGACGCAGATTGAATACACGCTGGTGATGGTGATGCCGCAATTCCTGCGGCAGAGCCTGCTGATGCTGGGCGGCATCAGCCTGGTGGCCATTACGAGCGCGCGATTGACCCTGCTGATGCTGGGGGTGATCCCGGCGTTGATTCTGTTGGGGGTCGTGTTTGGGAGGAGAATGCGGGGCAATTCCCGAGAGATGCAGGACAAGCTGGCCGAGACGGGAACGATTGTGGAGGAGACGCTCCAGGGAATTTTCAACGTGAAGGCCTTTGTTAACGAGGCATTCGAAGTGAAGCGCTACAGCCGGAGCCTGGAGGCGTACCTGAAGGTCGCGCAACGCGGAGCGGTCCTGCGCGGCGGGTTCATCGCGTTTGTGATTTTCTCATTGTTCGGGTCGATGGTGCTGGTGCTGTGGTCCGGCGCGACGATGCTGCAAAGCGGGCGGATAACGCTGGGCGAGATGACGCGGTTCGGGCTTTACACCGCGTTTGTGGCGAGCGCGATGAGTTCGTTCGCCGATTTGTACGCGCAGATCCAGAAGGCGGTGGGTGCGACACACCGGGTGCGGGAGCTTTTGCACGAACAGCCGGAGTTTGCACTGAAGACGGCGGATCAGGCGGCAGAAAAAGCGGCCCCGGGAGCGGCGTTGCGCGGGGAGGTGGAGTTTCGCGATGTGCATTTCAGGTATCCGTCGCGGCCGGAAGTGGAGGTGCTCAAGGGAATTTCCTTTGCGGTGAAGCCGGGAGAGAAGATCGCGCTGGTGGGGCCGAGCGGTTCGGGGAAGTCGACGATTATTTCATTGCTGCTGCGGTTTTACGATCCGGAGTCGGGCGAGATGCTGATGGACGGCTGCCCGGCACGGAGTTATCCGCTGGACTGGCTGCGGAACCAGATGTCGATCGTGCCGCAGGAGGCGATGCTGTTCGGCGGTTCGATCTTTGAGAACATCGCCTACGGGCGCCCGGGCGCGAGCGAGGCGGAGGTGACGGAGGCGGCGCGGCTGGCGCATGCGCATGAATTTGTGAGTTTGTTCCCGGACGGCTACCAGACGATGGTGGGCGAGCGCGGAGTGAAATTGTCGGGCGGACAACGGCAGCGGGTGGCGATTGCGCGGGCGATTTTAAAGGACCCGGCGATTTTGATCCTGGACGAGGCGACCAGTTCGCTGGATTCGGAGAGCGAACGGCTGGTGCAACTGGCGTTGGACGGTTTGATGGAGAATCGCACGACATTCATGATCGCGCATCGGCTGGCGACGGTGCGGCGGGCGGACCGGATATTGGTGATTCAGAACGGCCTCCTGGCGGAATCGGGGACGCATGCCGAATTGAATCAGCAGGCTGACGGGGTATATCGGAAGCTGGCGGAGCTGCAATTTAGTTGAGACGGGGCCGGCGAGTGGCGCGATGGCAGCGAAGGAGGGCTCGGGTGAAAATCCCGCCTCGTCAAACGGCGCTTTTTGCATAAACTGCAGGCAGTGCAGTCTGTTCTGAGAGATTTGGAGCGACTTCTGGCGGGTGCCCATGCTTTTGCCCGGCGGCACTGGCAGCGGGCATTGCGCATCCGCGAAAAATTATTCCTGAGCGAGGAGGCGTTTCATCTGTTGCTGGCGGGAGGCGTGGGAGTCATCGGCGGGCTGGTGAATTTGGCATTTCACAGGCTGATTGATCTATCCGAGTGGCTGTTTCTGCATCAGACGGGCGATCCGGCGGAACTGGCCAGCAGCATCAACGACTGGCATCGGGTGCTGGTGCCGACCATCGGCGGTCTCGTGGCGGGAATGGTGCTTTACTGGGGATTGCGGCTGGTGGGCAAGCAGGGATCGAGCAACTTCCTGGAAGTGGTGGTGGCGAGCGACGGACGGCTGCCGCTGCGAACGGGCCTGGTGAAGGCGGCGTCGTCGCTGCTGAGCATCGGGAGCGGGGCATCGATCGGACGCGAGGGTGCAATCACGGAACTGGCGGCGATGTTTGCGTCGAAGTGGGGGCAGCTCGCGCGGTGGCAGCCGTACCGGCTGCGATTGCTGGTGGCGTGCGGGGCGGCGTCGGGGATATCCGCGGCGTACAACGCGCCGGTGGCGGGCGCAGTCTTTGCGGCGTTGATCGTGCTGGGTAATTTCTCGATGAACCTGTTCGCGCCGCTGGTGTTTGCGTCGGTGGTGGCGTCCATGGTGTCGCGGAGCTTCTTCGGGCTGAAGCCCTGGTACGTGGTGCCTACCTATGATTTTTCGAGGCTGAGCCAGTTGCCGTGGTTTCTGATTCTGGGAATCCTGAGCGGCGCGGTAGGTGCGGCATTTCTGAAGATGCTGCACTGGAGCCAGGCGACGTTTCGCAAGATTCCCGCGCCGATATACGTGCGATTGACGGTTGGAGGATTGATCGTGGGGCTGATAACGGTGGGTTATCCGGGCGTGTGGGGCAACGGCTACGGCATGACGAACGAAATCCTGCAGCAAACATTTCACAAGCCTGACAATCCCCTGCTCTTCCTGACGTGGCTGATGGGACTCTTCTGCGCCAAGCTGCTGTCCACACTGTCGTCGTTTGGGTCAGGCGCAGTGGGCGGAGTGTTCACGCCAACGTTGTTTTTGGGCGCGGCGCTGGGGGCGATTCTGGGCACGGGTCTCCACCAGATCGGGCTCCAAACAGAGCTGCCGAGCGGGGCGTTCGCGCTGGTGGGGATGGGGAGCATGCTGGCGGCGACGACACGGTCGCCGTTGCTGGCAATGATCATGGTGTTCGAAATTTCGCTGGATTATTCGGTGATGCCGCCGTTGATGCTGGCGTGCGTGGTATCGACGTTGCTGGCGCGGCGGCTGCATCCGGAGTCGATCTACACGCAGCCGTTGCGCGACAAGGGGCTGCTGGTGGATCGGGAGAGTCTGAGACCGGGCTCGGCCACGGAACAGACGGTGGGCGACCTGATGCGCGCGCCGATTCCGCCGTTGCGCGAGACGGCGAGTTTGCAGGAGATCGCCGACCGGTTCCTGACGAGCTCGAACAATTTCCTGCCGGTGGTGGACTCGAAGTACCAGTTGATCGGCGTGGTGGCGTTGCAGGATTTGAAGGAGTACCTGAGTTCAGGGGAGGTGCCGGCGGTGATCGCGTATGACGTGATGCGGCCCGCGCCGGCGTGCGTGACACCGGGGCAACTGCTGCTGGACACACTGCCGATCATGCTGGCGAGCGAACAGCGGAACGTGCCGGTGGTGAATTCGCTGACGGAGAACCGCCTGGTGGGCGCGGTGGTGCGGGCGGAGGTGCTGGGCCTGCTGTCGGAGGCGATTGCGGCGAAGGGCCAGACGAAGGCGCCGTCGGAATTGTCCGGTTCACGAAGCGAGTAGCAGGCCCAGTGCGCCGCAGATCGCGGCCGCAAGCCAGATCAGGACCACGGCGGTTTGCTGGGTCCGGCCGCCGCGGACGAGGCGGTGAGAGAGGTGGTTGTTGTCCCCGACGTAGAACGGTTTTCCAGCGCGCCAGCGGAGGAGGACCACCCAGGCGAGATCGCCGAGCGGGACGGCGAGAATCAGGAGCGGCGCGAGCACGGCGAGGTGATGGGGATGTTGCGAGCTGTAGAAATGCGGGAGAATGGCCATCACGGCGAGCAGGTAGCCGACGAGGTGACTGCCGGCATCGCCGAGAAATGCTGTGGCACGCGGAAAGTTGTATGGAAGAAAACCGAGCAGCGCGCCGCAGGTGAGCAGGCCCATGGCGGCGACGAGATACTGGCCATCGCCGCCGGCGACCAGGGCGAAGAACGCGGCGGCGATCGCTCCCAACCCGGCGCAGAGGCCGTTCATGTTATCCATGAAATTGAAGGCGTTGGTGACGGTGAGAATCCAGAGGACGGTGATGAAATAACTGAAGGCGACGCTGGGCACGAACAAGGTGATGCGCGCGTGCGCGGAGGCGACGAGCAGGGCCATCAACAACTGGCCGCCGAATTTCGTGAGCGGTTTCAGCTCGAAGCGATCGTCAAGGCATCCAATCGCCAGCATGCCGATTCCGCCAAGGACGATGGCGGCCATTTCCCAGGTGCGGTTGCCTGGCTTGAGACCGTGGCTGATGATTTTTTCCCGGAAATCGGCGATGGGAAAATCGCCAGAGAAGATGGCAACGCCAATCAGCAGCGGGAGCACGAGACCGGTGAAGACCGCGAATCCGCCCGCGAGAGGGATGGGAGTGTGATGGATTTTGCGGTGGCCGGGATCGTCCACGAGTCCCACGCGCAAGCTCAGGTTCCGCCAGAGCGGGAGCGAGCCCGCGGAGGCGAGCAAGGCGCCGGCGAGGGCGGGCAGGTAGACGTTGAGAGGAAAATTCACGCCACAACCCTCGGACTTCCGGCGGCCAACTTCATGTAAAGAGCATATAAATCGTCCACCATTCGCTCAACGCCGAAACGTTCGCGGACAAATTCACGCCCGCGTTCACCGAACCCGCGCCGTAAGGTCTCATCGGCAGCCAGGCGCAGGATGGCGGCGGAAAGGCCGGAAAGATCGCCTGGGCGCAGGAGGATGCCGGTTTGGCCGTCGAGACAAACTTCGCGCGCGCCGTCGCAATCATAGGCAATGATCGGCCGGCCAGCGGCGAGCGCCTGCGGAAGCGCGCGGGGCAGTCCTTCGCGCAGGGAAAGGTGGACGAGCATATCCATGATGCCGAGCAGCGGGGCGATTTCGGCCGGCGCCACCAACCCGGTGAAGACGAAATGATTCTGCAGGCTTTGAGCGCGCGCCATTGTTTCGAAGCGCGCGCGCCATGGACCGTCGCCGACAAGCAGGAATTTAAGGCGCGGTTCGCGGCGGACAAGTTCGGGCGCGACGGCGAAGAGGTCGTCGTGACCTTTTAATTTGAAGAGGCGGGCGATCTTGCCGACGACGATGTCATCGGGACGGATTCCGTAACGCGCGCGGAGTTTCGGGTCATTGGAGGCGGAAAGAAATGGGTCGAGAGGAAAGCCGCTGAAAATGCGGGTGTAGCTGGCGGGCTTGCCGATGCCGGCGGCGAGGTATTGATCGCGCATGGCATCGGCGACGGTGACGAAATGAGTGGTGACGCGACCGGCGCGGCGTTCGGCGGAGCGAAAGAGCCAATTGGCGGCCGGGCCCTGAAAAGGACCAAAGGAAGGGCCGTGAATTGTGTGGACGATGAGCGGCACTTGCGCGCGGGCGGCGGCGAGGCGTCCGAGGACGCCGGCCTTGCCGCTGTGAGTGTGCACGAGGTCAGGCTTGTCCCGGCGAAAGATGGTCACCAGACGGCGCCAGGCGTGCCAATCCTTCCAAGGATGAACGGGCCGGACGAGTTCCGGGACGATAGTGAGTATCTGGGGAAAATCGGCAAAGGCGGACTCCAGGGAGCCTTCGGGTCCCGTGCTTGGGCCAGAGATCAGGCGGGATTGGACGGCGGGTTTGGCGCGGAGTCCAAGAACGGAAGCGATGGTGTTCTCCTGTGCGCCGCCGACGATCAAACGGGTGATGACGTGGGTGACACGCATCGATTGGCGGCGCTAGTCCTTGCCGGCTTGAAGTTCCTTGAGGCGCGTGGCGACCATTTTGGCTTCTTCGGTGTTGGCCGGCGCATTGGTGAGATAAAGCTGATAATTATAGATGGCGTTGGACCTGTCCTTCTGGCGGAAGGCGATTTCCGCCAGGCCATAATAGGCCTGATGCACCTGGGGAGCGGATTTGGCAACGGTTGTGTAATCCACGCGGGCGGCATCCAGATTTCCCGATTCGAGATTGCAAATGGCGCGGTCGAGCAGCGCGGTATAGTGATTGGTTTGCAGCGTGATCAACCGGGTCAGCACGGGTATCGCGCGGGCGTGGTCTTTCATCTGCATATAGGAGACGCCCTTGATCAGGAGGCCGTTGAGATCATCGGGATGGTAGCCCAGGACGAGGTCGGCTGCGGCAAGAGAATTCGAAAAGTTCTGGTCGAGCACGTAGAGTTGCGCGAGCCAGGCGGAATAGCTTTGATCGGCCGGGGCAAGGGCGTGAACGCGGCGGAACTGTTCAATCGCCTGGCGGTAGGCCCGGGTCTGGGCGTAATTCATGCCGAGGCGATAGCAAAAGCTCGGTTCGTCCACCGGCCCATCCTCGCCCATGAGGTCGTCCCAGGTGCGATGCTGGCGGAATTTCTCCTGCATTTCCTTGTCCGTGAGGGGTCTGGGTTTGCGCCCGGCCTGCAAATCCACATTGAAATCCTGATTGATTCGCGCCGACGCGTTGTCCGGGTTCAGGTCCACGGACTGGGTAAAACATTCACCGGCGCGGCGATAATCACCGCAGATCTGCAACTCGACACCCCAGTAATTCAGGTCAAGAGAAAAATAGCCGGCGGCACGCTGCGAAGTGAAATCGGTGTCCTCCTTCAGACGCAGTTTATCCATGGCCCACTGAACCCAGGCTGGCCGCGCCGTTTCAGGGGAGCGAAGATCGCGAAGGATGCGGGGGAACTGCGCGCTGGAAACCGCCTGCCAAACCGCTTCATTTTCCGCAATGACCTCTTTCGAGGGGGCCGGAACACCAGGGGCGGCGGCGGGATACGGCAGCATTCGATAAGTCAACCCGTGGGGCTCGAGATAAAAGCTCTCAAAATAGTAGCCGAAGCTGGGATGCAGGTAATAGACCTCGTGTTTTTTCGCGAGCGCTTCCAGGAGTTGGACCTGGACGACGGGAGATTCGAGTTGCGCCATTTGATTCGTAGTCAAGAGCGTGTTCAGGCCGAATTCGGGGTGCAGCCGTTCGAGGAACTTGACATAGGCCGGCTGAATCATTGAATGGCTGTGCAGGACAAGAAAGTCCTTCTGTCTGCCCTTTGATTGCAGCAGTGCCTGAACATAGAAGGCGCGGCTCGTGTCATCGCAAAGGAGCACCGCTCCCTTTGCGGGGAGGGATTTCTCCAGCGTCTCCAGGTAACCTGCCAGGGCATCATGCCGGTTGGCCCGCAGGCGAGGCAGGTTTCGGGCCACCAACAGAGTGGGGAGGCCGAAGGCCAGCAGCCACACACAAAGGACCACAGACCGGCTGATGAACTGGAGCAGCGGCGCCGGGGGCCGGCGATTCCTGGTGGGCCGGGAACTGCACACAAGCAGGAAATAGGCGGAGAAATAACCGATGCACAGCGCCGTGAGATAATAGAGCTGGAGGTAGCTGAAACCGAAGTACTGGCCCAGACCCTTCTGGCGCGGGCTGAGCGGCGAATCAAGGACCGTCCAGGCGCAGGCCAGGAGCAGCACCGCATGGACGGCGTGGAACATGCAGTTGGCCAGGAAAATGCCCAGGGGACTGGTATCGCCGAACGAGGAGGGCCAGCGAATGCTCAGGACCAAAATCGGGAGCACGGAGGTCAGGCAGAGCAGCAGTATGACGGGACGCGGGACGCGGGTGAGGTACCATTTGTACCAAGCTGCGATCGAGTGAAGACCGTCCCAAAAAGCCAGGTGGCGTGTGTGGGAGAGGCTGCCGACGAGGGGAAGCAAAAGTATCAAGGAAAACCCCACCAGCCAGCAGCCAATAGAAATGATGATGAACCGGACATTGAAAAACGACATTCCCTTGATCCAGATGACGGCGATAAGAAAACAGGGCAGCAGGGCGACAATGCCGGAACTGTTGGCGACGGCAATGCCGCAAACGAGCGCGAACTTTTCCAGCCAGGCCTCCCGCTGATCGACGCGATATTCCAACAGACAGCGTATAAGGTACGCGAACAGCAACAGATTGATCATCTCGCCGGTTGCCGCCACCGCGTGTTCCCAAAAGGTAAGGGACAATCCGCAGGCGAGCACGGCAAGGACGGGAGGAAGCCAGGCAGACCGGAGGCTGAGCAGGGAAAATTCGCTTGGTTCGCGATCGCGCTGTTCCTGGGTGCGATCCTGGGGCAGCAGGGCGACGGAACGTGCCAGGAGCGCAAGGCTGAGAACGGCGCAGACGACGGAAATCAGGTTTGCCGCCAGCGGCAAAACGGTCATGGGAAGCCAGCGCAAGGGATAGGTGATTAAAAATGTGACCGGGCCGAACATGACATTCGGTTGCCAGTTGAGATCGGTGAGCTCGGCGATTTGCGCCAGATTGGCGACAGAAACTCGCGGGCTAAGTACGGACAAATAAACCACCAGCATGGCGGCGGCCAAAATCCAGGGGAGCAGCGAAATGACGAAACCGCGGGGACGATTCATGGGGGTTTCGTTTGTCATTGGGCTGTCAGAGTTGAGATCATAACGTCAGGAATGGCAAGAAAGAATGTCGCCGACGCGGGTTTCACCGGGCGTCGGCAGGGCGCAGACGGAGGTCCGCCACGCATTCGGAGTGCGTGGTCTGCGGGAACATGTCCAAAGGCATCACTTTCACCAATTCAAAGACACCTTCGGCGCACAAAATGTTCAAGTCCCGGGCCATGGTGGCGGGGTGGCAGGAGATGTAAATGATCTGCCGGGGCCGCGTTTTGCGCAGCAATTCAAGGCTTCCGGGGTGAGATCCGGTGCGGGGAGGATCGAGGAGAACAGCGGTTCGGTCGGCGGAAAATCGCGCCACCAATGAAGGGAGGACATCTTCGACGCGTCCGGCGATGAATTCGCCATTGGCGAGATTGCGCGCGGCGGCATTGCGACGCGCGGCCTTGATGGCCTGCTCGTCGAGTTCGACTCCGGCAAAACCTTCGACGAGTCCGGCGAGTTCGATGGCGAAAAACCCGACACCGCAATAGAGGTCCGCGAGGAATTTCGCGCCGCTCGCCTGGAGGCACTCGCGCGCCACGCGGACCAACTCCGGCAGGAGAAACAAATTGTTCTGAAAAAAGGAATCGCGCGGAACCTCCCAGCCTTCGGGTGCGATGCGCAAAACGACCTTGATCCCGCCTTTGGGCGGCGGGTGGGCGCGGACGTGGCGAATCTGGTCGTTGATGGCGGGCTCGGCAATCTTGCATTCTTCGATGTCCACGACCAGGCGATTGTCGGCGCGGATAAAACCGATATTCAACCCTTGTTTGAACTTGTCCCATTGGCTGCGGATCATGAGGCGGTTGCGGTAGCCGTAGGGTTGCGGGCAGGGAATCATCGGCGCGACCATGGAAGGAGCGAAGCCGCCGATGCGCTCGAAGAGATCGCAAATCTGCTTGTGCTTGAGTTGAAGCTGGGCGGGATAATCGATGTGCTGATACTGGCAGCCGCCACAGTCGCCGAAATAGGGGCAAAGCGGAGTGACGCGGTGCGGAGAGGGCTGGACGACCTTTAACAAACGCGCGCGCGCGAAGCGTTTCTTGACCTCGGTGATCTCCACCTCGACCGATTCGCCCAGCGCCACAAACGGGACGAACACAACAAAATCGCCGATGCGGCCCACGCCCTCGCCGCCAAAGGCAACGTCGGTGATCGTGAGAGAGCAGCGATCACCCAGGGACAGGGCGGGCGTTTGATGAGCCATTTCGGTCATGCGTAAAAATCGGGCAAGCTGCGGGGGAAAGGCAAACCAAAAGTTAAGATGGGACACGAATGATCGTGATGTTTTCAGTTTCAAGTATTCAGTTTTCAGTGGAAAAAGGAAAACTTGACGCGAATTTCGCGAATTGACGCGAAGGAGAAGGGATAACAGGGATCGGGGCGGCAACGCCGATAATTTGGGAAGAAGGCGGCGGCGCGGAGATGCGGTTATGCGGGACCGCCGTGAACAATCAGCGCCACTCCCCGTGCTAAAAAAAATCCCGGCGCGCTGGTGGCGTGCCGGGATGTGATGTTATGGAACTATTGAACTGCGACTATTTGAACATCTTGACGTTCTTGAACTGGATCTTCGCCGAGGACGTGCTCAGTGTGCCGTAGCAGCCGTACTTGGTGTAGTAGCTGGAGGCAGGGCCCCACGAGCCGGAGTAGATCTGCGAGCCGTTGACGTATACCGCGGTCAGGTTTTTGGATTTGTCATGGACGGTGTTGAGGCGGACCCAGGCGCCGTAAATGCCGGTGACCGTCTTGGTGGAGGACGGCCCGAGGGCCTTGATGCTGCCGCCGCTCGCAGAATATTCCGCCACCAGGAGGTAGGGACCGTCGGGTGTGGCGCCAAAAATCTGGCTGATCTTCTCGTCATTGGAAGGTGAGTAAACCTTCACGTCGGCCTGCAATTGACGGCGGGTGCTGTAATTGTCGAGGTACCGGCGTTCAACGCGATTCGATTCCGGGTTGACCAGCGAATAGGTTTCAACTCCGCCGGAGTTGCTGTAGCGCACGCCGCCATTGCTGATGCTCGTGGTCGAGGCGGGGTACTCGATGTATTTATCGTGGACTTCGATCTGGATTTCGCTGTTGGGCGAATATTGGGTCCATCCGGAGCCAATCTGGGCCTGGGCCGCCGCGGCTGCAAAAAGGGCGGCGCCGGCAATGGTCATGGTTTTGGTGAGGGCTTGGGCGATTGTCTTCATCATTTTGGTCGTGTGCGAGGCGGAAGTGCCGGCTTGCGCCGTCAGGTTGTTGGGCAGTTTTGGATGTGCAGACTGGTCGGCAGCACCAGCTTGTATGTAATTTCGTGGGTCGTGCTCCTGAGAATAGCGCAAAGGCTGGAATCCGCATGTCACACGTTTGTGCGACATGTATACCGGCTGCCGCCGACGGGAGAGACAAATCAGGGGCTGACGCTGGCGCGGAAGAACTGCCGCGGCGCAGCGCCAGTGGGAAAGAAATAATTGATCACGCTGCCGTCAGCCGAGTTGGTGGCGATGGAGGACCAGGAAACCAGATTGGAGGAGGATTGCAGCACCACAATTCCGGCGGTGGGCGGGTCGTTCAGAGTAAGGGCCACTGAGCCGGGCGGCGAGTTGCCCACGCTGAGCACGCCATTGGGCTGGAGATAAGCGGAGGCTGTATAGGAATCGAAAGTGGCGCCGCCGTTCCACACCCAGTTCGGCGTTTGTATGAAAGGAAAATCGTAGTAGGGCCGGATGTGCGAATCGCCCACGTCCACGGCGACGAAGCTGTCGGCGTTGGGGACATAGCCGAAATCGAAGGCGTAGGTGCCGGTGGGATCGGCGGCATTTCCGTCGGTGGGATCGGCAACGATCCAATCAACGCCGGGGAGGTGAAATTCGACCCGGACGTGCCAGACGGTTTCATCCTGGCGAAAACCGGAGATGCAACGCGCCGGGATGCCCACGTTGCGCAGGCTTGCGGCCATAAGGGCCGCAAATCCGCCGCAATCCGCAAAGCCATCCTGGAGCACACCGACGGCATCAATGTGATCCGGCGGTGACTGATAGACGAGCCGCCTCATCACCGCGCGATGGAGAGTGCGCGCGGTGTCGTAGGGCGTGAGGGTGGCCTGGTAATTGGAGGGAAGGGATTGCTGCACGAAGGCGGTGACGAGTGGATTGGTGGATTCGACCCGTTGATCGGGCGCGAGCCATTGGGTCCAATTGGTGCCGAGCGCGGCCATTTGAGCCCAGGTGGCCGTGCGAAGGATGCCCGGGTTCACACGGATGCGGTTCAACTGGACGACGAACGAGTTCGTGTCTTGAAACGTGCCGGCCGCAACGTTGGTCCGGGCGATTTCATAGATCGGCACGCCGTAAGGCGGAGTATTGATGGACTGGCTGGCCGGAGGCGGGGAATCGCTGATCGCGGTCTGGGCTCCGTGCGTGGTTGGCTCGCCGAAGACGACGTAAAGATTCGGTATGACGCCGCTCCCGGGTTCGAAGCTCAGCGTATACGTCTCGAACCCGTGCATCATGCGGTTGGAATAGAGGTCAATCGGAACCGAAGGAGGAACGGGCGTGAACGTGCCCCTGGCGGTATTGTTCACGAGGTTGGTGTCGCCGCTGACGCCATCGGGGTCGAGCGTGACGCTCCAGGGAATGGGGTCGTCCAGATCGAGCCACCAGAGGAATTCCCAGAACCAGCCGTCGCCGGGGCCGACGTCAATGCTGTCGTAGTAGTAGGTGACGTTTGCGAGCGTCCATTTGATGCGGAACGGCTGCGATGGATTTCCGACCACCTTGACCACGACTTTGAGGCCGTAAATATCTCCAACGTGCGGCACGCCGTCGGCGCCGTCCGCCAGGCACGGTCCGGCGGACACGATCTGTAAATCGCAGGCGGCGCGCGCGGGTGCGGCGAGGGACAGAAGGAACAACAGCGACACGAGAAATGCCGAGATCGGGAGGGATGCGAAGAAATCCAGCGCAGGCCGGTGACGACCGGAATTCATGATTATAGACGATACACGAGGTTTGCGGATTGTCGAGCAGGCTGGGTGAACCAGGAAGAGGGGAAGGACGCGAATTTCGCGAATGAGGAAGAGAGGGAGGGTTAACCGCAGATGGCGCGGAGGGCGCAGATGGGAAGGAGGAATGAGGCGAATTGCGCGAATCGGCGCGAAGAAGGCGCAAGGTATACGGATTGGATCTTTTAAACGCGAATGAAACGAAGTCGGAAAGGCTAAATGCAGAGAGTCAGGGGCGCGGACTTGAAAGTCCGCGATGCAACGCGGCAAGTGACGAAAAATCTCAATGTTAGCGCATTGCAGGAGAGGACGGCGAGGTGGTGGAGGGCAGGGGCAAAGGAAAGGAGGACGAGGATGGATGATGGAGAACGGAAGAGGGAAGGGACGTGTGGTGTTTGTGCAAATGGCTACAGGATAGCGACAAGGGGAGGAATCGATGCGGGACGGGAGTCCTCACTGGTTTTGGAGGTTGTGAACTTTTTCAGAATGGGGAGGGGGGTTGCCCCACGGTTGTCCTACCCCCTGTGGTACGATGCCGCCCATGAATATGATAAAAAAACACAATGACGGAAAAGATCCAAGGTCCAAGATCCAAGCCCCAGAGAAATTGCAAAATCCAAGCTCCAATCTGGTGGACGACCCAGGCGGAAATGATGGCGCCCGGAATGCGGGTAACGCTGCGGCTGGTCCTCCGGACACCCGCCCACGCCCATGCTGCTGCGGGCAAGCAGCCGCGCTCCAAGAAAAGAGCGTGGAGCGGACGGAAGTGGCGAATACGGGGATGGAAGGGTGGCGAACAGGGCGGTTGGGGCGAAAGCCGAGGTGTGATTCGCCGTTGCGGCGATTGCCGGCGGAGGCGCAGGCGCAAATCATGGAGCGGTTGGAGACCAGCACGCTGGAGGAGGTGAGGCGAGCATTGGGTGAGGCTGGAGTGGCGGTAACGGTGAAAACGCTCTCAAAATTCCGGAGATGGTATCTGGGGCGGGTGGAGTCGGAGGTCGGGCGGGTGCGGGAAATGGTGGACAACGTGGCGGCGTTGAAGGAGGTGGCCGGGGATGGAATGATGGCGGAGATGACCGAGGAGAAGATGTTCCGGTTTGTACAACAGGCGCTGTGCGTGAAGGCGTTCAAGGAGAAGGACAATGAGGGGTTCGCGCGGTTGTTTCGGCTTTGGTTGGAGAGGAGGAAGGGTGCACTGGAGGCGCGCAAGCTCCAAGCTTACGAGATCCGAAATCCGACCGCAGGTGCGGAAAAACCAGAATCGCAAGGTGCAATTTTCAAATGAATCCCAAGGACCGCTATGAATGAGAGATTCGGCCGAATGAGTGAGCACACCCGGCAGGCGGGCGGTTTCAAAAGCGGCGCCTCACACCGCACGGCAAGACGGTTTGATCGAGCTTGCCGAAGCCTGAGCTCGCCGCAGGCTCCAAGGCGCCGGCGCTCTGTTTTGGATTTGTGTGTTACGAGAAACCGGAGTTTTGTGTCGGTTCGAGACCGAATGATTGGCGGCTATTGCTGCGCCTGGTCCTTCGGACACAGTCGTGCTTCGGCACGGCAGGAGATGGCAATAGGTGCGCGGGAAAGGGTTCAGAGGGTGCGATAGGTGCGCGGAATTCAAATAGCTGCGCGGTTAGCTGCGCGGGCCGGTTTGGGCAAGGGGATGGGAATCAGGAGATTGCAAAAGATGGGGAAGGGTAATCGCCGATAAGCGCCGGAAAAAAGATGTGTGCGAGAGCTGATTGGCGATTATGTGGGAAAGAATCCAAAATTCAGAATCGAGGAGTCAGAGTTCAGGAGAGGAATGAACAGCAACCGACAGGCGCGGACCCGGAACGGCCTTGAATGGGCCGGGAGCCAGGCCTACTGTGGGGCGGTGAAGATTCTGTTTATCGGGGACATTGTGGGCGAGCCGGGGCGGAGGGCGGTAAGGGAGATTGTTCCTCGACTCCGGCGGCAGCACGAGCCGGAGATCGTGATTGCGAACGGGGAGAATTCTGCGGGCGGGTCGGGGATCACGCCCAAGACAGCGGAGGAGATTTTCAGCGCGGGGGTGGACATCATCACGAGCGGCGACCATCTCTGGGACCAGAAGGAGGTGACGGCATTGCTGCAGAATGAATCGCGCTTTTTGCGGCCGTTGAATTACCCGCAGGGGACGCCGGGCCAGGGGAGCGTGATCTACCAGGCGAACAACCAGGCGCCGATTGCGATATTGAATCTGCAGGGGCGCACGTTCATGGCGGACCTGGACAACCCGTTCGTGGCGGCGCGGGCGGAGGTGGAGCGGCTGCGCCGGAAAACAAACATCATCTTTGTGGATTTTCATGCGGAGGCAACGTCGGAGAAGGCGGCGCTGGGCCGGATGCTGGACGGGCAGGTAAGCGCGGTCATTGGGACGCACACACATGTGCAAACGGCGGACGAGCAGATTTTTCCGGGCGGCACGGCGTTCCTGAGTGATGCGGGTTTCACGGGGCCGCACGAGAGCGTGATCGGGCGCGAGATTGAGCCGGTGATCCGGCGGTTTATAACTTTGCAACCACAGCGCTTCGCGGTGGCGGAGGGCCGGGTGCTGCTGCAGGGGGCGCTGGTAGAGGTCAACGGTCATACCGGAAAGGCGGAGAGCATCGCGCGGATTTCCGAGCCGCTGCCGGGCGGCGGAGGCGGTGAATGAGCAAGAGCGTGAAGAGCCAATGGGATTTCGGGGAGTTGTTCCCGCCGGAACAGACGCGGAAGGTGTTGTCGGTGTCCGAGGTGACGCTGCAGGTGAAGCGCCTGCTGGAGCAGCAGGTGGGACAGGTGTGGGTGACGGGCGAAGTGACGAATTTCCGCGCGCAGGGATCCGGGCACATTTATTTCACGTTGAAGGATGTGGAATCGCAGTTGAGTTGCGTGCTGTTTCGCAGCGATGCGCGCGGCAGCCGTGACCTGGTGCAGGACGGGCGGAAGCTGGTTTTGCAAGGGCAGCTCACGGTATACGAGCCGCGCGGGCAGTATCAATTGCGGGTGACGGCCGTTGAGTTGCAGGGAATGGGCGCGCTGCAGCAGACGTTCGAGCGGCTGAAGCAGAAGCTCAACGCGGAGGGATTGTTCGCGCAGGAACGGAAGCGTCCCCTGCCCCGCTATCCACGGCGAATCGGGATCGTGACGTCGCCGACTGGCGCGGCGATCCGCGACGTGTTGCACGTTGTGCGGCGCAGGAATCCCGGGCTGGAAATGGTGCTCGCGCCGTGCCGGGTGCAGGGCCAGGGCGCGGCGGAGGAAATCGCGAAGGCGATTCGATTGCTGAACAGGTGGAGCGCCGGCGAAGAGATACCATTGGACCTGGTTCTCGTAACGCGCGGTGGCGGGAGCCTGGAGGACCTCTGGGCGTTCAACGAAGAAGTGGTGGCGCGGGCGATCTTTGAATCGCGGCTGCCGGTGGTATCGGCGGTGGGCCATGAGATTGATTTCACGATCAGCGATTTTGTGGCGGACGCAAGGGCGGCGACGCCGAGCGCCGGGGCGGAGATCATCACAGAAGGAGTGTTTTCGAGCTGCCAGTTTGTGGCGGAGGCGGAAGAGCGGTTGCGGCGGCTTTGCCGGCAAAAGCTGGAGGATAAGGCCTATGAAGCGACGCATGCCATTCAACGCCTGGGGCGGCTGCATCCGCGCAGAATCGTGAACGAGTATTTGCAGCGGCTGGATGATTTGCAGGCGAGCCTCGGGCGTTGCACGCGGCAGGGAGTGCGCGGGCAGCAGGTGGGGTGGAGGAATTTGCAGGAGCGGCTGCGTCGGGTGCGTCCGCGGGTGTTGCTGGAGTTAAAGCGCGAGGAATTGGAACTGGCGCGACAGCGGCTCGAGGAAAAGTCGCGACGGAAATTGCAGGATTTGAGCACGCGGCTGGCGGTGTCGAATGCGAAACTGAAGCTGCTGGGGCCGGAACAGGTGCTGGCGCGGGGTTATTCGATCACGATGGACGCGGCGAGCGGGGCAGTCATTCGATCGGCGGCGGAAGTGAAGGCCGGGCAGCGGCTGCGGACGAAGTTGAAGAACGGGGAGATTGGAAGCCGCGTGGAGGGCGAATGAATGGAATGGAAATCACCAGCGCCCCTCCGGCGGACATCGTTGACTGCGCGCGCGATTGGCGATAGCTTTTGTGGCCATGATCGCGGGTTCTGCCAATCAACCACCGAAGCCGCCGGCTTTTCGCATCGGCGACGAGCGGCTGATCAAAGTCACGCCCAGCGCGGCCACCAAGGTCAGTTCGTTGCTCGCCCGCCAGGGGCGCGCAGAAGGCGTGCTGCGTGTGGCGGTCGTGGGCGGGGGTTGTTCGGGCTTGCAATACAAGATGGACCTGCAGGACGCGCCGGCGAACCGCGATATCATGGTCGAATCCTCCGGCATCAAGGTGGTCGTGGATCCCAAGAGCGCTCTATACGTCACGGGCAGCGAATTGGATTACGTGGACGCCCTGCAGGACGGCGGGTTCAAGGTCAAGAACCCGAACGCCGCCACCACCTGCTCCTGCGGCGAGAGCTTCAGCGCTTGATGACCGATTTCTTCGCGCTGCTCGACGAACCGCGCCGCCCCTGGCTAGATCCCGACCGCCTGAAGCAGAAGTTTCTCGCGCGCTCCACCGAGGTGCATCCCGATCGCGTCCACTCCGCGCCCGTATCCGAGCGGTCCGCGGCGAGCCAGCGTTATGCCGAACTTAACGCCGCTTACAATTGTCTGCGCGAACCCAAGGATCGTCTCCGGCACCTGCTCGAATTGGAACGCCGCGCGCCGCTGGTGGACATCCAGGCCGTTCCGCCGGGCTTGACGGACGCATTCTTCCAACTCGGCGCACTCTGCAAACGGGTGGACTCCTTTCTCGCCGAAAGGTCCGCGGTCACGTCGCCGTTGCTCAAGGTGGGATTCTTCGAGCGCGCCCAGGAGTGGACTGATCAACTGATGGACGCCCAGCGACAATTGAACGGCGAACGCGACAAGCTCCTCACCGAACTCCAGTCGCTGAACGCCGCCTGGGAATCCGTCGCCGAAACCGCCGTTGCGCGCCCGCACCTTCCCCTCGATCGCCTGGAACAAATCTACCGCGCCCTCGGTTACCTTGGCCGCTGGTCCGGTCAGTTGCAGGAGCGCATCGTGCAACTCTCGATCTGATCCCATGCGCCTGCTCCTTTTTTTATTCCTCGTCGCGGCATCGCCCGCGGTTCAAGCCATCGAAAGCTGGCAAGCTGCGCTCAGCCAAATGCCCCTGCAAGCGCACGTCACGCGGTTAACGCGCACCAACTGTGTTCCCGTCATGCTCAACGCGTTTCAATCCAACGCCACAGTCAAGGCCCTCGTCTTCATGCCCGGCGCAACCGATGAGTTTTACATGTTCCGGCGCGCCGAGGCCGCCCTCACCAACACCTCGCCGTCACTCCTTGACGCCGTGATCGCGCTTACCAATCAAACCCTGATACGCGCCACGTTCCAACCGCCATTCCTCCTTCTTCACTCCGATGAGGACCCGCTGGATGTGCTCGAGGATGTCCAGGACCCTTCGACCGCCGCCAGGTTGCGCGACTCACGCTTCCCATCCCACGTCGTCTACAACGACCGCGATTGGGACTCCCTGCTCTTTCCCATGCAGAAGGCCTGTGGCGTTTTCTTCAGCCCGGGATTGCGCTCGATGGATTCGTATCACTTCTATCGCCACAGCCTCGCCGCCTGGAACCTCACCGCCTGGGAGGCACTCGAAGCCCTCGCCCACGCCGGCAAGACCCGCTTCACCGTCCAGCATCGCCGCGTCGTTTTCGAAGGTGACACCCGAGTCCTCAAGCTGCCCGAACTCGACCACTTCCCCAAGTGACGTTGTGTAAGTTTTAGACACCGCTGGATAAAAAGCTACAAGCCTCCCGGCCGGTTCTTCACCTTTCGGTCAAAAATCCAAAGAATTCCGGCCATTTCCGGCCGTGGCACATAGTATGCTTCCCTCCAACGCCATGCAGAAACTACGAATCTCAATTACGCGAGATTTTGTAATTCTCTCCGCCTTCGCCATCATGGTGAAGGTGAAACGGCCCTTCTTTCACCTCCGCAAAAGCGTCGTGCCCCGCGCCTGACGCCGCTTCAATCATGTCGTAGTTTCCTGGTGGTCTGTGCAAGCAGGCTGCCAGTTTCTTCCCGGGCAACGCCCGCCTATCCGGTTATCTCCGGCCGGAACACCACCACGCTCAACGGCGGCAGCGCGAACTCCGCCGACCACTGCTGCCCGTGCATCGGATGCTCCTGCGCCGTCACTCCGCCCAGGTTCCCCATGTTGCCCCCGCCGTAAATCCCCGCGTCACTGTTCAACACCTCCTGCCACTTCCCCGCTCGCGTCAAGCCAATCCGATACGGCGCCCGCGGCACCGGCGTCAGATTCAAAATCACCACCAGTTCGCTCGCCCCGTCGTTGCTCCGCCTCACGAACGACAACACGCTGTTCCCGTGGTCCGCGCAATCCAGCCACTGAAACCCGCCCGGCTCATAATCCGACTCATACAGCCCGCGCTCCCCCCGATACAACCGGTTCAAATCCTCCACGAACCTCTGCACTCCCCGGTGATACGGGCCCTCCCCCAGCAAGTGCCATTGCAATTCCGAATTCGCGTTCCACTCCGCGCTCTGCCCAAACTCGCCGCCCATGAACAACAGCGGCTTGCCCGGAAACAGCCATTGATAACCCAGCAGCGTCCGCAAATTCGCAAACCGCTGCCAATCGTCCCCCGGCATCTTTCCCAGCAGCGATCCCTTCCCGTGCACCACCTCGTCATGCGACAGCGGCAGCACAAAATTCTCGTGATGATGATACAGCATCGCGAACGTCAGATCGTTCTGATGATACTTCCGGTGGATCGGGTCCCGGCTGAAATACCCCAGCGTGTCGTGCATCCAGCCCATGTTCCATTTCAGCGAGAATCCCAACCCGCCCAGGTACGGCGGCCGCGTCACCAGCGGCCACGCCGTCGATTCCTCCGCAATCGTCACCACTCCCGGATGCTCCGTGTGCGTCAGGTGATTGAACTTCCTCAGAAACTCGATCGCCTCCAGGTTCTCCCGCCCACCATGCTCATTGGGAATCCACTGCCCCTCCTGCCGCGAATAATCCAGATACAACATCGACGCCACTGCATCCACGCGCAGTCCGTCGATATGATAACGCTCGCACCAGAACAGCGCGTTCGCCGTCAGGAAATTGACCACCTCATGCCGGCCGTAATTGAAAATGAGCGTCCCCCAATCCTGGTGCGCCCCCTTGCGCGGGTCCTCGTGCTCATACAACGCCGTCCCGTCAAACCGCGCCAGCGCCCAATCATCGCGCGGAAAATGCGCCGGCACCCAGTCCACGATCACCCCAACTCCCGCCTCGTGCAGCGCGTTCACCAGAAATTGAAAATCATCCGGCGTCCCATACCTGGCCGTAGGCGAATAAAATCCCGTCACCTGATAACCCCACGACGGATAAAACGCGTGCTCGGACACCGGCAAAAACTCCACGTGCGTGAACCCCATCTGCTTCACGTACGGAATCAACTGCCCCGCCAATTCCCGGTAGCTGAACGATTCCGCCAGCGATTTCTTCCGCCACGAGCCCATGTGCACCTCGTAAACGCTCATCGGCGATCGCAGCGCATTCTGCTCGCCCCGGCGCTTCAACCAGTTCGCGTCGCTCCAAGCGAACTTCCGCGTGTTCCACACAATCGACGCATTCTTCGGCGCTGCCTCGAAGAAAAATCCATACGGATCCGACTTCAACTTCACCGCCCCTTGAACCTCCCGCACCTCATACTTGTAATGCGCCCCCTCCCCCACTCCCGGCACGAACAACTCCCACACCCCCGACGCCCCCAGCGCCCGCATCGGACTGTACCGTCCGTCCCACCCGTTGAAATCCCCCACCACGCTGATCCGCTGTGCGTTCGGCGCCCAAACCGCAAAACTCGTCCCCGGCACACCGTCAATCGTCCGCAACTGCGCGCCCAGCTTGTCATAAATCCGCCGCTCATCCCCCTTGCCGAACAGGTAAAGGTCCGTCTCCCCCAGCGTCGGCAAAAACGAATACGCATCCCGCGTTCGGCGCACCTTCCCCTGGTAATCCGTGATCACCAGGTCATATGCATAGACTCGCCTGGCCCCGTTCGTCACGCCCTCATAAAGACCCGCCGGGTCAAGCTGCTTCAACTCGATCTTCGGCTTGTCTTTTTCCAGCGTGGGGACCACCTCAACCTTCGCTGCATTCGGCAGAAAGGCCCTCACCACCAACCCGGAGCCGTCCCCTAGCGGATGCATGCCCAGCAATTGATGCGGCGACCGCTGCCGCGCCTGGGTCAAACTCTGTAATTCATCCTGTGTCAGAAGCATGTCGCATCAATGTACCAGCGCCCCAACCATTTTCCATGTAAAACCATTCCCCACTTTCGCCCCCCGGAGTCGCCCATGGCGGCATCCCCGATCCCGCCGCCACCGCCCATGGTTTCCGTGTGAGTCCGTGTCCGTCCGTGCCGCTCTCTCACCCACTTTTTTGAACCTTTCCTTCATACTGGTGCTTGGAACTCGGAGCTTATTTGGATCTTGGATCTTGCGAGCTTGGATCTTCCGCAGGCAGCCCAGCTACCCTCCCCCTTTTTCCTCATTCGTGTTCATTCGTGTGCATTCGTGGTCGCCCCATCCCTTCGTCGCTAAAACCCAACACTCCGCCCCGGCTCAACCCGCAACTCCTCCACCCGATCCCCGTACCGCACTCGCGCCGTCCCGCCCAGATCGCTCCGGATGGACGCCGACGCCAGCTTTCCCCCCTTCCACATAACATCTACGGTGAATCCCCCGCGGGCACGCAATCCGCACACTGACCCGTTCGGCCAAACTCTCGGCACGGCCGGCAAAAGCTCGATTTCCCCCTCATGGCTCTGGACCAGCATTTCGGCAATCGCCGCCGTGATGCCAAAATTTCCGTCCAACTGCATCGGCGGATGAAACCCGAAGAGATTGGGACACGTGAAATATTCCTTCCGCTTCGCATCCCGCAAGGCAAACATCCGCTGGACCATCTCGTGAGCCTTTTCGCCGTCATGCAACCGCGCGTAAAGAGCGGCCCGCCACGCCAGCGACCACTCGCGCACATCGCCCGTGACGCCACGCGCATCCAGCGATACTTTCGCCGCGTCCGCCAATTTAGGCGTTCTCACGGAGTCAATCTGACGCCCCGGAAAGACGGCAAACAGATGCGACGTGTGCCGATGATGATCCCTCGGCGTGTCAAGTTCGGGATAACGCGGATCCCTTTTCTCCGCCATCCACTCGAGCAACTGGCCCCAGCTTCCAATCCCCGGCGTCGCGAGCTTGTCCCGAATCTCCTTGACCCGGGCGCGATACTCCTTGTCCACCCCCAGCACCGCGCTCGCCTCCACGTAATTATTGAACAAGTCCCACACAATCTCCTGGCAGTAACTGACGCCATCCTCCGTCGGACCATGTTCCGGCGACCAGCCGTCCGGCACGACCAGGCGTCCATCGGGCAGCTCCTTCAAATGGTCTTCCCAAAACTCGCACGTTTCCTTCAGCACCGGATACGCCGTCGTTCGCAGAAAGTTCGTCTCCCGCGTAAACGCGAAGTGTTCCCAAAAATGCTGGCAGTACCACGCATTCGCCGTCTTGTCCCAGCGCCAGCCCATGCCGCCAAAAATATTGTGCGACGTGCGCACCGCAAATCCCCGGCTCGTCATTGTGCCCGCCGGCGTTTTCAACTCCTCCGCGGCGGCACTGGCCGTGCGCCACGATGGAAACTGGCTTTCCAGCAGATCGAACAACGGCTGCGCGCACTCCGGCAGGTTCGCCGTTTCCACCGGCCAGTAATTCATCTCGATGTTGATGTTTGCATGATAATCGGAATGCCACGCCGGACGGTTTGAGTCGTTCCACAACCCCTGCAGGTTCGCCGGCAGCGAACCGGGCCGCGAACAGGAGATCAACAGGTATCGGCCATATTGAAACAATAACGCCTCCAGTTCTGGGTCCAGCGCCTGCCCGGCACTGATTCTTCGCCGATCCGTCGGCTCCTTCCGCTGCCCGGCCGATGAGGCGCCGAAGTCGGCCGTTACGCGACCGAACAACGCCTCAAAATCACGAACATGCTCGGCCTTCAACTCCTCGTAGCTCCGGCGCGCTGCGGAATCGATCTGCGCAGTCACCCTGGCGTGTGGCGGTTCTCCGCGAAATTTTCGCGCGGCGTCCATCGCGTAATCAGTCCCCGCGCCAATCAGCAGCGTCAGCCGGTTGCAATGCTCGAATTTCAACACGCCCCCCTCAGCCTGCACCGAACCGCCGTCGGGCAGCACCAACACCTGCCACTCATATTTCAAGCCGTTTGTCAGTGTGCCGGAAATAGTGACGCGGCCACCGGAGACGGCCACCGACCCCTGATGCGAATCACGCAGTTCAATGGTCCCGGTGTAACTGCCGGGCTTGTCCGCGTCCAATTGCGCCGCCATCACGCCCGCCGGATGACTGCAGAAATATTCCCGCCGGTAGCCTACTCCGTTCGCGCTGTAGTTGACGTGCGCAAGCGCGCGGCCGATATCCAGGTCGCGCCGATACTCCCGAATCTCCCCCTGTCCCCGAAGATGAATCCGCAAATCACCGAGGAATTGATACGCACCCATCTGGTCGTAGTCCCCGGAAGGATCTTCGTCACCCGTCCAGAGGCTGTCCTGATCGACCACGACGCGTTCGTCACCGGGCACGCCAAAGATCAACCCACCCATGCTGCCGTTGCCGATCGGCAGCGCCTCGGTAAGAGCATTGCTGGCTGGCTGCCGATACCAAAGCACCAATTCACCAGCAGAAACGTTGCCCCACCAGATCAGGGATAGGGAACATAAAACAATTGCCCGCGCTGTCATTCCTTGAAACTGCCGAAAACCAGCTCCTCAAACAACCCGTTCTTTCAAAAATTCCCAACCTCCCCGCCACAGTCCAACGCCGGGAATGTGGTTCCCCTCGAGAGCGCGTCAGCGTCTTGGACTGCGGCGGCTTGACGCCGCTTTCCTGGCTGCCCATGACAACTCGCCCGTCGTCACCATGAAACCCAAACGCCTCGCTCCATCAAAAACTCTGTGCCTCCGTGTCTCTGTGGTTAAACGCCTTTTGCCGCTGGACCGACCCGCCGCACCGGGCACGCCCAACTCGCTATTTGCCCGGCGGCTGATACCCCGATGTCGCCGCCCGTTTCATCGCCTCCAAACCTTCGGGCAATTCCAGCAAGGGAGTCGTTTTCATTGACCGCAATGCCCCGCCCGCCATCTGCGCCAGCGAAAGTGCCGCCGCACTCACGTTGTCGGGCATTTCAAGAATGGCGGTCGGAGGGGATCCACTTGTCGGCATTGTAGTGTTGAGATCAAAGGATCGCAAGGGGCACCGCGAAACGCGGGGCATCTCAGTCTTGCCGGACTGTTTCCGCGCGTGATAGCCTCGGTGCGTATGGTTGACACAGAGTGTTCTCCAATCACAGCTTTGATTGGGCTCGCGTTCTGCGTGAAGTCGGGCGGGCAAACTCTCTGCCCGGAGATTCCCACCAAAAACGGCTGAACATGCTCTTCAGTTCACCGCAGTTCATTTTCATTTTTCTGCCATTGGCGATCTTGGGATTCTCTCTCATTCCGCTGAGGCCGAATTGGTTGCGCAAAGCGTGGCTGCTCGTAATCTCCGCATTCTTTTACGCGTATTGGAAGGTGGAGTACGTCCCTTTGCTTGTCCTTTCCATTTGCCTGAATTACGGGTTCGCCGAAGCGATCACCCGGCAGTCACGCCGCGCCGCCGCCAGGAATATTTTGATCGCCGGCGTGGCGTTCAACTTGTCGTTATTGGGCTTCTTCAAGTACACCAACTTCCTTCTGACTCTCCTGCCGCATCTCGCAGGACATGCCGTCCCTCATTTAAACATCATTCTCCCGCTGGCCATCTCATTTTTCACATTCACGCAAATCGGTTATCTGGTGGATGTGTATCGGGACCAGTCGCTGCACTATCGATTTCTGGATTTTGGAGTGTTCGTCGTCTTCTTTCCGCACCTAATTGCGGGCCCGATTGTCCGCCATTGGGAAATCATTCCGCAATTCGCAGATCGGGACCTGCGGCCAAGCCGGGGAGATACGTGTCTTGGTTTGGCCCTGTTTCTGATCGGCCTGTGCAAGAAGGTCCTGCTCGCCGATTTCGTTGCTCCCTATATTGCAAACGTCTACGGCGCCGCTGGCGGCAACTCCGCGTCCTTGACATGGTTCGATTCCTGGCTGGGCACGCTCGCCTTTGCCTTGCAGATCTACTTTGATTTTTCCGGCTATTCCGACATGGCGATCGGCCTCGCCCGCCTGTTCGGGATGAAGTTTCCAATCAACTTCAACTCTCCTTATCAGGCCCGCTCGATCACCGAGTTTTGGAGGCGGTGGCACATCACCTTGACGCGCTTTCTTCGTGAGTATGTTTATTTTCCTCTTGGTGGCAACCGCTGTCCGCGCTGGCGGCATATGCTGAACGTGATGATTACGATGCTGCTGAGCGGCCTATGGCACGGGGCCGGTTGGACTTTCGTGTTTTGGGGTGGATTGCACGGGATCTTTCTGATTATTGCGCACTGCTGGGGGTTGATTGTAAAGGCCAGGGGTTGGCAATTGGAGCGACCGTGGTACCGGTTTGCGTCGGCGGTCGCAACATTTCTTGCCATTCTCGTGACTTGGGTGTTCTTCAAGGCGTCCAATTTTTCATCGGCCCTGAAAATCCTCTCGACCATGGCAGGCATGCGGGGTGGATTTGGCATATCGGACGAGGTCACGAATCCGGCCAAGACGACGGGTGTTTTGCTGCGGCATTTGGGATTTCACTTTGTGTCAAAAACGTTTGATACCGATTATTCCTCCTTGTTCATAATACTCGGGGTGATGCTGGCCGTTGCGATATTCCTGCCGAACTCGCAACAGTTGCTCGCGAAGTACGAACCCGCATTGGAACCGATCCGGCAACCGGCAGGATTGCGACTAAATTTGGGCCTTCAGACAGGCATGCTCCTGGGGGCGGGGCTATTCATGGTGCTGCGAAGTTTCTTCACGGGCGCCCCAAGCCCATTTCTCTATTTCAATTTCTAGGAGCCATGACTCACTATCGTCGATTCGTCGCGGGACTGGTTCTCGGTTTCCTTTTTGCAGTCAGCATCTATGCCACCGCCTTCTGTCTCAATCTCGGTGTGCCGACGCAGTCTTCAAAGTGGTGTTTTGAGATTACCCGGAGGAAATGCGCCATTGCTGCCGGATTGCAACCTCCGAGGCTGCTGTTGGTCGGAGGTTCGGGAACGCTTTTCGGAATCAGTGCGGCGGACATTCAACAACAATCGGGCTATTCCACGGTCAATCTCGGCACTCACGCGGTGCTTGGAGCCAATTATATTCTTCATCAGGCGCGGCAGATTGCACAACCGGGCGACACTGTGTTGTTGATTTTGGAATATGAATTGTACACGAGAGCAGGCCTCGATCCCGTGATGGCTGACCAGGGCTTTGTTGACTACGTTCTTGCGCGGGATCCGGCTTACATTCCCACGTTGCCATTGAGCGAGAAATGCAACCTTTTCATGTTAACTTCAACACAACGTCTGAAAAAGGGTTTGAAGAATCTGGCAAAGACAGACAGCCCGGCCTCCCAAGTTGGGGTGTACGATTTCAGATTCATCAATGAATGGGGAGATCAAACCCATAATGAAGCGACCAATCGGCCTCCGAATGCCCAGGTCAATATTTTGAAAGAAGACAGCATTTTGGCCCTGGGCCTGCCCAAGCATCCTGCGGGCTTTGTATCCATTGAGGCTTTCTGCAAATGGGCCCAGTCCAATAACATTCGGGTACTAGCGACTTTTCCAAACCTGTGCGACAAACCGCAGTATCACACCGCGGTTGCGCGGCAGACTGCTGACCGGATACGCGAGTTTTACGAAGGAATCGGCGTGCCGGTGCTGGGTGACTATTCCGACTCGACCCTTCCGCCTGAATCCTTCTTCGATACCATGTATCATCTTACGCGAGAGGCGTCGCGAGTGCGGACCGAGAAATTGTTGACTGCGTTGGGGCCGTATCTGAGGAGATCGGCAGAAACAACTCCGGTAGCTATTGGCAATTTCCGGCTGACGGCCCATGCAAATTCTGCGGGTAGCAATCCTTAACGGCAGGTGCGAGATGCTGGCGCGCACCGCAAGTGCGGCTCGTTGGGTCGGTCACATTAAAATTGCATACTTCCTGCCGACATTCTCAACCCCTGTCTCCAGTGATCCCTGCCAGGCTCATTACCTCTTTTATTTGCGTATCAAACTGAGCACTGGCTGGGGTATTGCCTGTTGAGGGTGATCATCCAAACCGTCCCGCACCTCCGCAAAAGATCCCTCTCCAATTCGCGCCACCTTCTCCCCCACCCCATGTCAAATCTCAAATTTCAAATCCCGCGCAGCCTATCCCACAATCCGCTTCAATTGCTCCTGATGCACCTCCACCACGCCCTCCGTCCAGACCACGAAATCCGCCAGTTCCATCTTTTTCTCCACCGGCCACTGCGCCTGAATGCGCTGTCCAATCTGCTCCCGGCTCCAGCCCCGCGCCTCCAATCTCGCCTGCTGTGTCGTCCGCGTGCATGCCAGGCAAATCACCGCGTCAAAATGCTCCCGCGCACCCGTTTCGAACAATAATGGGATCACCACCACCCCCTTGGTCTGGCCTTCCGTCTTCCAGGCTTCCACCTGTTTTTGCCAAAGCTCGCGGATGCGCGGATGCAGAATTTCCTCCAGTTGCTTCAACGCCGCGGGATCGGCAAACACCCGCCTCGCCAGTTCGTCACGCCGCAAATGGCCGGTCGCGTCGACGAGGTCGTTGCCAAAGGTCCTCCTCACTTCCTCGAGCGCTGGCTGCCCCGGCTCAACCACCTGCCGGGCCAGCACGTCTGTATCCACCACCGCAAGGCCCCGCTCCCGAAGCATTCTCGCAGCGGTGGATTTTCCCATCCCAATCCCGCCGGTGAGCCCGAACAATTTCATTGTCGTCGCGCCCCCGCAACCCGCCATTTACGGACCGGTCTGCAACAGCGCTCGGTAGAACCTCCGCGGCGTGCTCACGATGTTGCTCTCGATAAAGGTATACTTCCCGGTCGTCAACTGCGGCGTTGTCACCACGTTGCTCCAGGTCACCAGGTCGGTTGACGTCTGGATCACATAAGTCGCCTCCGGCTGGCCGTTGATGGTGAGGCTGAACGTGCCGTTCCCCCCATTCGGCGCGGCCTTGAGCAACGTCCCCGAAACCGCCTGCACAATGGTGCTGAGTTGCACCGAATTATCCGCCTGCGCGAGGTCCGCCTCGTTCGCCGTTACCGTCGCCGAGTTCGTGTAAGTGTTCGGCGTGGTTCCATTGAAATTCAACACGATGTTCGTGCTGCTGTTCGCCGGTATCGTGCCCAGGTTCCACGTCAACACCCCGGCCACCGACGTGCTCGACGGCAGACTGAACAGGAAATTGAGGCCCGCAGCAGGTAACGTGTCGGTCAAAACCACTCCCGTGGCATCCGCCGGACCGCGGTTGCTGACCACCAGCGTGTGCGCAAAGTTGATCCCCGTAACAACCGGGCTCGTGGGACCCGTCAACGTGATATGCAAGTCCGCCGCCGGATTGACCGGGCTCACCGTCGCGATGCTCAGGCTCCAGCCCGTGGCAATATTCCCCGCGTCGCCCACCGAATCATCATAAGCATACAAGGACCATGTCCCGTTCGGATTCACTCCACCGAGCGCCGCCAGCACCGTAGGATATGGCCCCGCGGGCGCCGGTTGCTGGAACGGATAATTGGTCGCATAGTCCGAAGGCTGATAGACACCCGCTACGATCGGCCCCGAAGCCGGCAGCTTTGAAGCAGCCGCGTCATCGAAACCCAGGGTCACATTGGTCACAGCGTACGGTCCGCCCGCATTTGCCATCACCTCGGCTGATGTATGCCCATCCGGCGCCACCAACAGAATCCCCACATCGCTCGGAAAGGCGTGATTGAAATTGCTCAGCGTCACAGTCACCTTGCTCACCAACCCTGTCAGCCCGCTGATATTGATGGTCGAAGGATATGGATTGCCCGGCCCGCTATCCGGAATTGTGATCGCCGCTCCGCTCGCGAAGGCATTGGTCGCCGGCAGGTTGAAGACAAACGACGCCGTGCCCAGGTTTGACGCGCCGTCCTGCAGTTGCAACACCGCCGTCGCCTGCGCCCCATTCCCGCCGCTCGCGGTGAACGTGAAGTTCTCCCCCACTGCCGCCCCGCCATGCACAAGGTGGCCGTAAGTCATGTGGCTGGTCACCGGCGTGATTCCGTTTCCAGATTGCAGTGTGCCAACCAGGTTCGCCGTGTCTGCCGTTCCCATGTTCGTCAGGACCAGCGTCAATGTCACCTGCTGTCCCGGCAGCACCGCCTTGCTCTTCGGGGAGCCGCCTCCCGTCACCATCCGCGTCGCGCTGGGTACCGCCGCAATCACCGGCGTCGGCTGCACCACAGTCCCCGTCAGTGAAGCCGAATTGTTGCTGCTGTTCGTGTCGCTCGAAGCTGTGCTCACCGTGGCCGTATTCGTAACGGATCCAAGCGAATGCGGCGTTACCGTAACCTGGAGCGTCGCGCCGGCGCCGCTGGCCAGCGGCAGTCCCAAACTCCAGACGACCGCGCCACCTGTCAAACCTGCCGTGTCGGGCCCAGCAAAAACAGCCCCGCCATATGTGAAGCCGGCCGGCAACGGATTCGTCACCACCACACTATACGCTGTTTGCGGCCCAAGATTCGTCACCGCGATCACATATGCGAAGTTGCTTCCCACGGTCAGGGAATTTGAGATCGCCGCCATGCCGATCGACACGTCCGCCAGAGGTGTGCTGACCGCCGTGATGATGTTCGTCGAGTTATTCGCCGGAGTAAGGTCCGTATCAAGGTTCGTGATCGTGGCCCTGCTGCTCAGGCTGGTTACGCCCACGTTCGGCGTCACAGTCACCGTCACCGTCGTGCTGCCTCCCGCCGCCAGGCCATTGGTCAGCACGCAATAAACCGCTCCACTCCCGTTGGTCGTCGCCGTGCCCAGGGGACAGCTCGCCGATACAAACGTCGCACCGGCCGGCAGCACGTTCGTAAATGCGGTGCCGCTGTCCGCCGCGCCCGGGCCGTTATTCGATATCGTAAATGTGTAGGTCAACGGCGTTCCGCCTGTCGCGGGGCTCGGAGCCGTGGTGCCTCCCACCGCCAGATCCACGATCTGATTCACCGGCTGCACCGTTGTGATGTTCAATGCCCAGCCGCCGATGATGTTCCCCGTATCCCCTGGCGAACCGTCATACACATAAAGCGACCATGCGCCGTTCGGATCGGTGCCGTTGAAACTCGAAAGATTCGTCGTATACGGGCTCGCCGGTGTGTTGGTCGGCCAGGTCACACTTCCATAGGCGCTCGGCTTGTATGTGCCCGAAGTAATCGGACTTGACGCGTTGAGTGTGGTGGAAGCCGTGTCATCGAAAATCAACGACGCCCCGCTCGTTCCGCTCACTCCGCCCACGTGCGAAAGCAGCAGCGCCTTCTGGCTGCCGCCACCCGCCGGCCCCACCAGCAGCATCGCCACGTCATCCGAGAACGTGTGGCTGAAATTGGTGATCGTCACCGTCACCTTGCTCACCGGGTTTGTCAGGCCGGAAACATTGATCACGGAAGGATACGGCCCAGCCGGTCCCATTCCCACAGACGGCGATCCGGGCGGATTGGGAATCACGATGTTCGATGCATTATAGAAGGTCGCAGCCGACGGCAGTTGGAAGGTGTAGGTCACCAGCCCCAAATTCGTCCCCGCGGTCAATTGCAACGTCAGCACAATCGTGCCGCCGTTGGTCCCGCTCGCCGTGAAGGTATAGTTTTGGAATCCCGGCGTTCCGCCCGTCGTCAAAACCCCGTAATTCTTGCTGCTGGACGGACTCACGCCGTTGGTCGCCAGCAACGTGGCCTGGACCGCCGCGCTGTTGATGTTGCCGATGTTCTGCAACCCAAGCTGCAGTGTTACTGGCACACCGGCGTCGATAGCCCCATCCGCCGGCAATGGCGGCACAAGCTTCGCCCCGGCCGCAACAACGCGCACCGTCGGATTGTCCACCACGGTCACAATATTGCTCGTGTTGTTGCCCGGATTCGGATCCGCATCCGTCGCGCTCACAATCGCGCTGTTCGTCAGGCTCACAGGCAGCGAACCCGAAGGAATGCTCGTCGTGCCAACCGTGATCGTCAGATTGGTGCTGGCCCCCACCCCCAGGTTCCCCGCCACAGACCAGGTCAACAAATTCCCGTTGACTGCCACCCCTGCCGATGGCGACGAACCCACAAACGTGCTGTTCGGAGGCAATGTGTCGGTCAAATTGACATTGGTGGCCACGCTCGGCCCCAAGTTCTGCACTGTCAGCTGATACGTTATGTTGCTGCCGTAAATCGCCGAGAATGGCGAGGAAGTCATCGTCAAGGCCAGATCCGACGCCGGCCCCACCACGGTTGTTACTGAAGCCGTGTTGTTGAATGGCACAGGATCAGGCTGCAGGGCGGAAGCCGTCGCAGTGTCGACAATCGTTCCCACCGCCGCCACGCCGCTCACGCCACACTGAATGGTCGCCTGGACATTGGCTCCCACGGAAAGCGAACCTACATTCCACAGCACCGTCGAGCCATTGACACTCACGTTCCCCTGCGAAGGCGCGCTCGAAATAAAACTCAAACCCGCCGGAAGCTGGTTCGACACCACCACCAGTGAAGCGGGAGACGGTCCGTTGTTCGTCACCCCAATGGTGTAGGTCAGCACTCCGCCCAGCAACACCGGGTTCGGCTGCGCATCAAGCCCCACCGCCAGATCGGACGTCGGAGTCGTCACGCGCGTGCTGATCGTCACGCTGTTGTTCGACGTATCCGGGTCCGGCTGCGTCGAACCGACCGATACCGTCGAGAAAATGGTCCCCACCTGCGTCGGAACCACAGATACCGACACCGTCGCGCTTCCTCCCGCGGGAATCGCCCCCAGATTGCCGCTCACACCCGCGCCCGAATGGGTGAAGCTGCCCTGGGATGAAATGGCCGAAACAAAAATCACGCTCGCAGGCAGCGTCTGGTTCACTGCCACGCTCGCCGCCGTGTCCGGTCCCTTGTTGGTTACTGTGATCTGGTAAACCAGCGTATTGCCCTGAATGACTGTGTCCACCGCCGTGTGCACACTCGCGGCCAGGTCCGCCCCCGGGCACTGCCCGCCACCGTCCAGGCACGCGGTCGGCGTCAGGATCAAAGACCAGCACTCGATGGAACCAACATCGAACTGCGCATCGTCCACAACGTGCAGCTTCCATACCCCGTTCACATTGGTTCCCGATTTCGTGACAAACACGGACAGCGGATCCTGCGGCTGGAATACCCCCAGGAACGGCGCGCTCGCGGTCGCGATCTGCGTCGCCCCGTTGTCATCAAAAAATGTGCGGTCCGCATCCGACTGGCAATCCTCGCCATAATTCTGCCCGTTGCCGCCATTGTTTCTCGACAACGTCACCGTCGTTCCATCCGGCCCGATCAATTGCAGGGTCAAATCCGAATCAAACGTATGCTGAATCATCAACCCCACCTTTACGTGGTTCAGTGCCGAAGTGATGTTCGACACCGTTATACTGGAGTTGACCCCGACCAGACTGTTGTCCGGGATCGCCACCACAGTGTTGTTGTCAAAGCGCAGCGGAACTCCAGGGCTACCGCTGGGAAGCACAAATGAACTCGAGTTCACCCCCTGGTCTGTCTTTAGCACCAACGTGAACTGCACCGGCGTGCCGCACACGAATTGTGGCGTTGTGCTCACCTTGAATGAAGTCAGGTTGGTTCCCGCCGTATTCGTCGGAATATCGGGGAAAGTCACCGTCTTCTGCGCAATAATCACTCCCGGCGTGGAACTCGAAAGCGTGCCTTGCACCCCCGTCGCCCCCGCCGAACCGACATTGGTCAGCACCAGGTCCAGATTGTTGCACTCATCCGGATCGATCGTTCCGTTTCCGTTTCCGCCTGATATCGTGTTGGTCAGTATCACCAAAGCTGGTCCCGGCCGGGGTGTGAACGGTATCGGGTCCGAGCTGATTCCGTTCGCAATCGCCGTCAGGGAATACGTCCGCGGAGGCAGACCCAATGGCAGGCTGAAATCCGCCGATTCTATCGTGCTCCCGGTCATCACACTCGTGCTGCTCCAGTTGTAAGTCCGCCCCCAATAGACATTCCCGGTATTATCCACCATCCGCACCAGGGGATAGTTGCTGTCCATCTGGGCGTCGTCCCCATACGCAGCCCCGGCGGAAATGCCGTTCAAAAGGCGTCCAATCAGGTGATAGGAACCATCTGAGTTTTGCGTCACGCTGCTGATGGTCGGTTTGCCCGCCGACAACTGCCCCCCGTCCGGTTGATATACAAACAACTGCTGGCCCGAAATCGAGAGCAGCACGGTCCCATCCGGAAGATCCAGCATCCGCATTACAAACGGGGGAGCCGGCAGAGTTGGTCCCGTCGGCCCGGGTACAACTGCGAAGGTATTCGCCGCCGAATCATACTCGAGAAAGCTCGTGTTGAAGCCGAAGCTATTCGTCCCCGCCTGCGTCACCGCGTAAAGAATCTTGCCGTTGGGCATCATCGCCCCAGGCGCGTCCGGCACTGAAGAACCGTTGGGAAGATCCGGTCCCGCCACCCATACTCCCGGCGCCGTGTTGCCCGTCGGCGTATACAAAGCCGTATGTCCGGTGTTCCCCACAAAGAATGCCTTTCCGTTCGGCAGCAGAAATGCCGGCCCCATCTCAAACAAAAAATTGTCGTAGAGCCGCACCGGGACCGTCGAATCGTTTACCCAATTGTTCAAAGCTGGAATGAACCGTTCCGAATTGATGCCGAATGGATCAACCGTCAGGACACTGTCATCCGGCAGTTTCGTCCAACTCGCCTCGTCCTGGTCAAATCCCCGGACCAGCGAAATGCCCGTCAACCAGGTGTTCAAAGTCGGATCATAAATCACCGTCGATCCGATCGGATTCGGAAACACCGGCGCCACCAGCACCTTGCCTCCCGGCAACCTCATCGAGCCGGAATCCAGGAAATCCTGTCCTCCCGCGTCAGGCAGCACCGTCCACGTATTGGCCAATGGATCGTAAATCTCCGCTGTGCTGCCCCCGCTCCCATACTCGCCACCCGCTATGAAAACCCGTCCATCCGGCAGCACCTGGGATGAATAATAAAGCCGCGTATCGTGCATCGGCGCCAGCGTGGTCCAGGTCCCGTTCACGTAACTGCCGTGGCTGTCCGGCGTCAGCTTGTACCACACGTTCCCGATTCCTCCGTTGCTCGGTTCCCCGCTCGCCGCCATCACCGAGCCGTCCGTCAAAAGCAGCATCGTGTCAATGTTCTCCGGCGCGGGATTGGCCACCGGCGTCCACACACCGGCCGCCTGCGCCGTCGCCCCCAGCCACCCCATTCCCAACAACAGCGCCCCCGCAACCGCCAGGCACCACAGCCGCCCTCTTTCCAGCAGGCGGGCGGCCGCCCTCGGCCCGGAATGGGCGACACTTCGGCAAAGGTTTCGAGTGGAAAAGGATTTCATAAATCTGATTGTTACAGTCTTTGCGCTTGCTTCTGATTTTCTGCCGGCTCCGCCCCGCTTTCCCGCCCTGCGGCTTTTAAACTTTTGGCATCGTTTGACAGCCCTACCTCGATCAAGGGGAACTCTTGAGCCGGAAGAACACCGTGCCGCTCGCCGTGCCCACCGTGACAGTATTCGAACCGCCCACCACCGTCGGAGACACCGGGTACTTGAGCCACGTGATCGGCGCGTTCAGGTTCGTGGCGTAATAAAGATCGAAGTTTGTCGGATACGTGAACTTCAAATTCGCTCCCGTCCGGAGTCCGCCCACCTGCAGAACATTGACCGTCAGCTTGGCGGACCCTTGATTGTTCCCCTTAAACGGATCCAGAACCGCGGACCCAACGCCCAGCGTGTTCGTTATGGTCCCACCGCCCTTCGTGGTTGCCACAAACGTGAAGTTCGTGTTCGCCCCATTCGGCATCGTGCCGATGCTCCACGCAACCACTCCCGCAGGAGCACTGTTTGTGGGTATCGACGATGAAACGAATTTCAATCCCGCGGGCAGCACGTTCGACACCACCACCCCGCTGGCCGTCGCCGGCCCAAGGTTCGTCACGCCCACCGTATACGTCGCACTCTGCCCGAGCCAGACCGGGTTCGGCGAAACCGTCACCCCTACCGTTAGATCCGCCTGGATATCGTTCACCACAGTCGGCAGCACCACAGTATTGTTGTCCGGGTTCTGCTCGGCCTCATTCGCGACCACTGAAACCGTGTTTGTGATCGTGCCCGAACTGCCCGGGTTCACCGTCAGCGAAACGTTGGTCACGGCGAAGTTGGTCCCGTTGCCCAGCGCCATGCTGCCCAGGTTGAACGTCACCGTGCCGCCTCCCGCCGTGTAACTGCCCGCCGGACTCGCCGTCACGAAGCTCACCCCGGGCGGCAGTATATCCGTAACCCGCACGCCGGTCGCCGTCGACGGCCCAAAATTCGTCACGCTGATTGTGTAAACAAGGTTGCTGGTCACAATCGCCGGTGACGGCGTCGCCGTCACGCCCACGGCCAGGTCCACCGCCCCCGGCACTGAGTTCAGCGTTGTGATCCCCAAGCTCCAGCCATTGCTGATCGCACCGGCATCCAGCGCCAGATCATCCAGCACATACAGCAGCCAGTTTCCGGTTGCCACCGTGCCCACAAACCCGCTCAGCGTGGTTCCGTAAGGCGCCGCCTGCGCGCTCGGCGCCGGTGGCAGCATGGAAAATCCCGTATTGAACTGGGTGGGCTGGTACGAACCCGATGTCGGCGTTCCCGTCGTCATTCCGGAGGCCGCCGAATCGTCGAAGGTCAACGTCACATTCGTCGCCCCATGATGCCCGCCCACTGCTCCCATCAACATCACGTTCGTGCCCGTCGGTCCCACCAGCAGCACACTCACGTCGGACCACGATGCATGCGCCATGTTCGAAACCGTCACGGTCACCTTGCTGATCGTTCCCGGCAGCGAAACAACGTTCGTCGAGGGATACGGTGACGCCGCCGCGTCGTCGTTGATCACAATTGCATTCGTCACGGCGAATACATTGGTCGTCAGCCCCAGAACAAAACTGAAGCTGTTGGTCGTCGCCGGAGCCGCGCCGTCCTGCAGGCGGAAGGTCGCGTTGATCGTGCTCCCGTTGGTCCCCGAGGCAGTGAAGGTGAACGCTCGCGAAACCGACGGACCGTCCGGCACCAGCACGCCGTAGCTCTGCGGCCCGCTGGGCAATGTGATTCCGTTGGTCGTCAGCAACGTCGCCATCAGGTTGGTGGTGCTCTGCCCGAAGGTATTGCGGAACGCAAACAGCACCTTCACCGTCTCGTTCGGATCGATCACCCCATTCACCGGGCCGCTCTCCTGCAATAACGCGGCGCCCGCCGTCACAATCACGCTTCCGTCGTTGTTGAGAATCGTCAGCGTCGACGGCGATCCGACCACCAGGTCGTTCGTGGATGAATTGGACAGGTTGAGGAACACCGTCTCACTGCCGCCAGTGATGTTCTTATCTATAATCGGCACCTGGAATGTCTGGCTCGTCACTCCGTTGCTGAATGTCAGCACACCGTTGGTGGCCACATACTGGTTGCCGGCCGTGGCGGATCCGTCGCTCGTCGCGAAGTTCACCGACACGGTGTTGGTCAGAATGCCGGTCCGCACAACCGTGATCGTCGCCAGGTGCCCGTTCTCATTCACCGTGTAGCTCGGGCTCGAGAAATTCAATCCCGTCGACGGATCCACGATCGTCAGCACCGCGTTGCTTGGCGCCAGCAACTGCGGAAGTACCGCCGAAGCCAGATTGGTCGGCGCCGACAGCGCCAGGTTCACCGTCAGGTCACCGTCCACCTGGTGGTCGTCGATGATCGGGACCACAAACGAATTGCTCGCCTGGCCGTCCAGGAATGTTAGCGTAACGTTCGTACCTCGATAATTCACACCCGCGCGCGCGCTGCCATCGCTGGTCGCGACATTTACCGTGGCCACTCCCACCGTGCTGCCGCTGCGCAGCACCCCGATCACCGCATTCGTGCCCGTCTTCAACACGCTGTTTGTCGGCGAGGCAAATGAGAACCCGGAATCCACGTCGATCACCGTCACCGTCGCCGTGCTCGGCAACCCGAGTTGCGCCGGCGCCTGGGGGCTGTTCAAGTTGATGAAAAACACCAGATTCCCCTGCACCGCCGGATCGTGCAGAATCGGCACATTGAAGGTCTTCAGCAGCTCTCCGCTCAGAAAATTCAGCGTGCCGCTCGTCGATACGTAATTCGTGCCCGCAAACGCAGTCCCATCCGCGGTCGCATAGTGCACCGAAAACGCAGCCGCCGGCGAACCGACGCGCACCACGGTCACCGTTACGCTTCCACCCGTTTCGCTCACGAAATAATTGAAATTCGTGGCAGGGAACGCCACCCCCACATCCGCATCCTGGATGGTCAGCGGGACTGTGCTGGGCCCGGTAATCCCGGCGCCGCCGGTCGGATTCGAGAGCGTCACATTCACCGTCTGGTCACCCGTGACGCGCGGATCGTAGAACACCGGCACCAGAAAACTGGCGGTCATCTGCCCGTCCGCAAATGCCAGCGAATTCGTCACCGCCGCATAGTCCAAGCCCGGTATTGCCGTTCCCCCTCCGACCGAGTACTGCACCGAAATCGGGTTCACACTCCCGTTGGTGCGAATGACCGTGATCACGGCATTGGTCCCCTTCTCATTCACGATATACGCCGGTTGCGCAAACGCCACGTTTCCAACCGCCAGGTTGTTGTCGACGATTGTCAGCGTCGCCTCCGAAGGTGACAAAAGCACCGTGTTCGACGGGCTGCTCAGGATCATATCCACCGTCGTGTTCCCTTCGAGCAGGCCGTTGTTGTTGACCTGCACGAAAACGGTCTCCTGCGTGTCTCCGTCCGCAAAATTGACCACGTTCGTCGTCGGCGTGAAATCAAGTCCCGGCTGCGCCGTGCCGTTCGTCGTCGTCATGAACGTCACGCTCGCCGGCCCGATCGAGCTGGCGTTGCGCACCACCGTGATCGCCGCGCTCCCATTCGGCACGCTTTTCGACACCCGGTAGGTCGGCGCTGAAAAACTCACCGCGCTGTTGACGTTCAAAATGTCCAGCTCAGCCGTCGGCTGCGTCCCCAGCACCGGTTGCGGAGCCCCCGGCACGGTATTCGTCGGGTTGACGAGCAGCAGATTCGCGATCTTGTTGCTCTCCACGATCAATGTATTCGTCACCGGCACCGTCACTGTCGCAAACACTTCGCCCACCGGGAACGTCAGCGTGTTCGTCATGCCCGTGTAATCTGTCCCCGCAATGGCTGTGCCGTCGCTGGTCTCGAACGTCACATACACATTCCCATATGCCGCGCTGCCGGTGCCGCCCGTCCGGCGGATGCCGATCGTCGCGTTGGTGGCATTCTCCGCCACTTGATATTGCGGAGCCGTGAAGGTGAAGGCGCCCTGTCCCGTTGCCGACCTGCCATACAGCCGCGCAATGTGCGGACGGCTCAACCCGTCAAAGGTCGTAAATGCGCCGCCGATCACGATTTCGCTGTCCGGCTGGACCACCATTGCCGCCACGAAATCATTTGCACCCAGCCCGAAGTTGATCGCAGGATCGATCGTCCCGTCCGAGTTCATCCTCGTGACGCGGTTGCGGGTCACCCCGTTCTCCTGGGTGAAAAACCCGGCCACCAGGATCCGCTGATCCTCCTGCAGCACGATGCGGCTCACCACATCGTTGAAGCCCGCCCCGGGAGTAAATGTTGGGTCAACCCCTCCGCTTGGTTGCAACCGCGCAATGTGATTCAGCGTCGCCCCGCTCACTGACGTGAACAACCCGCCGATCACAATCTTCCCGTCCACCTGGATGGCCACCGCCCGAACTGAATCATTCGGCCCAACGCCCGGATTGAAACTCGTATCCAGCGTCCCATCCGTGTTCAATCGGGCCACGTGGAAACGCGGCTGGTTGTTGACTGTCGTAAAGTCGCCCGTGATCAGCACCTTCCCGGCGTTCAGTTGATCGCTCGCCGGATACACCGCCATCGCATACACCGTCCCATTCGCCGTGCCCGGGCTGAAGCTGTAATCCAGGGATCCGTCATTATTCAAACGCGCAATGTTGGCGGTCGAAATCTGGTTAATGGAGCTGAAGCTGCCGCCCACCAGTATCTTCCTGACCGGATTGCCGCCGTTCGAACCAGGCACGAATGTCTCAGCCACCGTATACACCGGGCCATCCAGCCCGGAACCAGTGCTGAAGCTGCTATCCGTTGACCCGTCATAATTCAACCGTGTCAAAAACGCGGCCGCCGCCCCGTTGAAGTTTTGGAACAGACCACCCGCGAGGATTCTGCCGTCTGTCTGGCACACCAGCGTTCTAATGGAACTGTCAGCGCCGCCCTGGGCCGACGAAAACTTCACGTCCAAGGTCCCATTGGTGTTAAGCCTCGCAATCCGGTTCCGGGCAAAGCTGTTCGCCACTGTGAAATCGCCGCCCGCCAGAATCTGCCCGTTGGCCTGCAACGCCAGCGTCTGGACGGTATTGTCGAAGAATGCGTTCGGATCGAAGGTCACATCCACCCCGCCCGGCGGCTCGTTGTTGTCCTCACTGTTCACGATCCTGAGTTGGGCCGAGAGGAACTGGCCGTTCGTCGAACTCGAAGGCGTCACATTTTGCAGGTTCAGGAACAAATAGGGATCAGGCGACTGCTGCACACCCCGGAAAATGATCGGGATCGTGAACGTCTGGCTGAATACTCCGGGACCAAAGACCAGCGTCCCATTCGTACCGTGATAATCCAGGCCATCAATGGCCGTTCCCGGCGTGGTGGAAAAGCCCACCGTCATCGTCTGGGCGCTGCCCCCCTGGCGCACCACCGTGATCGTCGCAGCACCCCCGTTTTCGTTGACCGTGTAGAACCCGGTGCTGAAGGACGGATTGCCGAAAAAGTCCTGGTTCGTGATGGTGAGCGTCGCGCCCGTGATCGCGCTCGTGAATAGTGCGTTGCTGATGCTGGTCCCGACCATCGGGTTGAAGAGCCGCATGCCCACCACCAGGTTGCTCGTTACCAGGCCGTCATGAAACACCGGCACCCGGAACGTCTTCGTGGTGGTGTCTCCAGACGCCCAGCCCAGCGAGTTCGTGGTGGCCGTGAAGTTCACCCCGTTCGTGGCCGTCAGGTTCGTCACCGCATAGGAAACCGACACCGCCCCCACGCTGCCCCCGGTTCGCGTCACACCAATCGTGGCAAAGCCGTCAGTCTCGTTCACCCCGAAATTCGTGGAGCTGAAACTCAACTGCCCCGCCGCGTAATTGTCGTTGATGATCCTAAGCGAGGCGTTGGTCAATGCTCCATACGTCGCTCCCCCGCTGATCCCGAAGAGTTGCAGGTGCACCGTCCGGTCTTGCAGGAATTTCGTCCCGTTGATGATCCCCACGTTGAAAGTCGCGTTGGTGACACCCGTGTCAAACACAAGCTGGCCGCTCGTCGCCGTGTAATCCGTCCCGGCCACCGCGTTCGTTGTGCCCGGAAGCGCAGTGCCGCTCTTGGTGGTGGTATAGTTGATGGTCACCCGGCCGCCGCTGCCGCCGGTCCGCGACACCGTGATCACCGCGTTAATTCCATTCTCGTTCACCGCGTAAACCGGCGCGCTGAATTGCAACTGCCCATACGGAACATACGGATCGACCAGGCTTACCGGCGACTCCGCGGTCCCCAAGGCCAGGCCCAACGGGATGTTCTCGCCGCCCAGGAAGAACACGTCGCTGTCCATCGGCTGCGATATCGTCAGGTTGAGGGCAAGGTTCCCATTTCCAATGTCCGTGCCGAAGGTGTACAGATACGCGGGCGCCACCTCGGCGAACGAAATGCTGTTTGGATAATTGGTGAAAAAGGACTGGTTGTTTACCCCGGAAAGAGCGGGACTCATCATCCACGTAAATCCGGGATACTCCGTGAGCCATTCCACAGTTGTCGGCGGCACAAAATAGTCCAACCCCTGCACCGCGGCACCCGGCCCGGGAGTAAGCGAAGAGGCACCAAACGTGGCAATGGCCGGCCCCAGACTCCCGTTCTCACGAACCAACTGCACGTAATTCTGGGCATCCACCAGGTTGTAGGAATAACTTGGCTGCGCCAGTCCGATATTTCCCGGCCCCGGTGTTGTGCCGCCCACCAACCGCGCAAAATTCCAACGCGGCGCAATATTGTCGCGCGCATACGGAGCCGCGCCGAAAAAGGTAGTGCCCACACCCAGCGAGTAGGGATCGCCGCCCACCGCCGAAAAATTCCCGCCAATCAGGACATTGGTGCTATCCATTGCCATGGCCAGCACCGCACTCTTGGGATCGTTGTGCCGCCTGTCCACCACGCCTGCAAACTGGTTGTACGCCACGTCCATGAACGAGGTATCCACCTCGCCATTCGATAGCAAACGTCCCACTCCCGAGCGCCGCGTCCCGTTCAAAGACCTGAATAACCCGCCCATCAAAATGCTGTCGTCGGGCTGCAACAGTATCGCGTAAACCGTGTCATCCGCGCCAGTACCGGCGTTGAACGTTAGATCGATTGAACCGCTGCCGTTCAGCCGGATGATGTTGTTGTACGTTCCCAGATTGAAGGTGTGAAAGGCGCCCCCCAAAACGATCCGTCCGTCCGGTTGCAGGCCAATCGCAAAAATGGGGCCGTCCGCCCCCGTCCCGGGATTGAATCCCGCCGAGTCCAGACTGCCATCGGCGTTCAACCGCGCCACGGAATTGAGCGTGATCCCGTCCACCGACGTGAACTCGCCCGCAATGACAATCCTCCCGTCCGGCTGCACGGCAATGGCGTCAATCGGACCATTTGGGCCCGTTCCCGGATCAAAGGTCGTGTCCAGCGACCCGTCAACATTCAATCGCGCGATGTAACTCCGGTTGGTTGCGTTGTACGATGTGAAGTTGCCGGCAATGACTATCTTCCCGTCCACGGGCTGGATCGCGATGGCCTTTACCGCCGCCAAGACCCCGCCCATCCCTGCCACACCAAGTCCCGGATTGAACGAAGTGTCAACGCTGCCGTCCAGATTCAGCCGGACGATCCCATGCCGGTTGACCTTGTTGAACGAGCTGAAATAGCCGCCCGCCAGTGTCCTCCCGCCTGAGTCCAACGCGATGGCGTTGATGGACTCACCCTGCTTTAGATTGTCCAGGCCAGTGGCAGGAGGTGCCAAAAAGTTGATATCCACCGATCCATTCGGGTTCACCCGCGCGATTCCGGCGCGATTGGTCGAATTGTAAGCCGAGAATACCCCGCCGATGATCGCGTTTCCTTGAGCATCCACCGCCACCGCATTTACGGTGGCGTTCGCGCCGGGCAGGGCAATGAATGGCGGCGTGGTGTTATAGACGTTTGCCATGTTGTGCGAGCGATCCACGGCTCCCGCCGGCGAGTCGTCAAAGAGGATGGTCAGCGTCTCGTTTGTAATCTGCCCGGGAACACTCCCCTGCTTAGTCATGTTGAGGTTGATGTCCTCGTTGAACTCCACGATGGCATCATTCGTGATGATCAGTTCAAAAGGCATGATGTCGAAATTCTTTGAAGGCCAGTTCACGTTCCCGTTCGTGTACATGAAATCCCCGGGCTGAGTGCTGAGCGGTATGGAGTTGACCACCGTCGCGTAATCGGACCCGGGCTGCAGGGGAAATACATTGTTTTCCCGCGCATGATTCCCAAGGAGGTCTGTTTCCACCGTCGCGCTTACCGTGCCCGCGTCCGTGCCGGTCCGAATCAAGTGGATGCGGGCCAGCTTCGCAACGTTTGTCGGTGAGTCGATGTACGGACCGTTCGCCTCCCAGTCGCGTTCCACGAATTTCTCGAAGTTGATCACCGAGTAGGTGGCTGCTCCCGGCGCCAATGCATATTCCGGATACATTATCTGCGATTTTACATAGGTGAAGCGCACAGGCAGACCATTGGTATCAACGCCGAACACGTTCGTCGTCCTGGTCGTGTCAAAACCCGGCTGGCCCATGTTGACAACGTTTACCAGCATTGTCCCATTCGCGGGATCCACAGTCGGTTCGGCGATGCTCCCGTCGTCGTCAACAGAATCCAGTTGGACATTGTCTATATGAACAACCAGCACCTTGTTCACATCCCCGAACACAATTCCAGCCTCCAATAACGATGGGATCGGAACCGGGATGTTCGTTCCCATCTGGTAATTGAGGAAATCCACCGGCGCGCCCGTCACCGGAGTATAATCAACACCTGCGATGGCTGAAGGCGTGAGGACATAGTTGATTACAGGCGGCAGGCAAAATTCACTCACGACGGTCTGGTTCGTTGGACTGCTTCCGGTGGTGGTGACCTTGTTCGCACACGCCGGCGCCGCCGGCAGACCCGGGCCAGGCGGAAAATTCGTGATAACTGTCACAGTGCCGCTCGGGTCTGTGGTGGTCGTAATGCTAAAGCCGGTAGCCAAACCCGGTTGATAGATGAATTGGCCGTCTACCGTGAGGTTCTGGACGAAATTGCTGATATAATAGTTGGTCGCGAAAATATTCGTGGTCCCGCTGCCGCCGGCAATCATCGTGTTGGTTCCGAATATTGAAAGGGTCTGAACGTTCGTGAGGGTCAGGTTTGTCACAGAATACGTCACGTGGACCATTCCGGATGAGCCTCCTGTCCTCGTGATCGTCACGCTCGCAGGCACCGCCGCCATCGCGAAGTCTGCGGCGTTACCCGGGTTACCAAAAAAATTCTCCATTTGCGTCATCAGCGCAAACGGAACGGCATTCGAGATGTAAGGCGGATAGCTGATGTTCGTGATGAACAGGAAATTGGAAATGATGCTAATCTGCCCTATCGGCGCCCTCATGCTCGACGCGAAAAGAAACTGGCCGCCCCCCCCGAGGTTCTGGTTGCCCCAATTCAGTTGCACCGGCCCCTGGTCTCCCTCATACCCATCCACCGCGATATAATAGGTCGTCCCGGCGGTTGCCGTGAATGTGACCCTGCTCGTCACGTCGGATGGCGTCACATCGTCATTTTGCGCCACCAGATTCAAATTCGTCACCGTGATTGGGGAATTGGTGCCGGACTCGGTGTAAGCCGCCAATATCGTGTCAAACCCGCTTCCTTCCGTGTCAAACTCGATTGTCCCCGAGAACGGCGCTGTCCACTGATACCAAATCGAGGCCTGCGCCCCGCCCGGATTCCCGGCGTGGTCCGGCTCTCCCGGTTCCGCCGTCGCTCCCGTGCTGTTGTCGCTGAGCGAACCCGAGGCGCCGGAAATGAACGTCGCGTTGGCGATGTTATCGTTGAGCGGCTGCTGCGCCCGCGCGCCCGCTGCCACCAATCCCACCAGGGCCACCACGCCCCAGCAGATCAATCTTGTGCGCACCGCCGCGTTTTTAAGGAAAACTGCTGACAATCTTTGCATAACTTCTGATTACTCATTCCAGCCATCCAAAATCCCCGCGGAAACCATGCACCCGGCGTCCGCGCCATTGCGTTTCCCCGCCCGCTACTGGGGCAGACTCACCTGCACTCGATAAAGGCAGGGAGCATTCGTCTTTTGGTGATCCGTTACCGTCACTTTCCCGGGTTTCGACCCCTGCACGAAATTCGTCAAAACACTCCAGCTCCCGCCCGTCAGGTTCGTCCTGAAATACAGCGTGTTCGTCGCCAGCGCCGGTGACATCCATGAAACCAGCACCGACTTCGGCGGGTTGTTGGTCATCTTCACTGACATCACCACCGTGCTCGGCTCCAGGAACGGCGTCGAATCATACAGATTGGGTATCCCGTCGCCGTCCGAATCGATGTCCGGACTCGTTGCCAGCGCCCGGTTGAAGCTGTACGTATGCCCGTCCGGATACGTGATGTTCGTCGAACTGAAAATTCCCGCGTTGTAATTGGAAACCCAGCAAAGCTGCCCGCCGTTTTGGCCGTTGGCCTTTTCCGAAATATCCAGCCCCCCGGCAACCTGTGCGTCCGCATAATAGATCTTGATGCTCGGATCGATGTCCAGGGCCGGAAAATCACCGTTCCCATCGCGGTTCGTTGCGTAATCCCGCAGCTCCAGCAAATCCACATAGATTGCGTTCCCGCCCGTCGCCCCCACGAAGCTGAACACGCCATTGGGCGTCGTGGCGTCCAGGATCAGATGACCAACCGCCACGTCATTCACAAATCCCGCGGTTGTGCACCCGCGGTCGGCCGCCGCCCATGTGTTCATGACGTCCCCGGAGATATTTCCGGTGATGTTCGTAACCGTGGTCGCCAGCAGGTCGCCACTCGCCGGCGCTGGAGCGTTCAAATTGAAACCGCCTCCCGCCTGCCAGTAATTCGTCGCCGTCGCTCCGCCCGCCATTGCATTGATGGAATTGTTCACCTGCAACGTCAGCGCCGCCCCCGCCAGGATGTTGTGGTTCGTGACCACCAGGTCGTTGCACGAAATGCTGACGCCCTGGAACAAGCCGGGCGCGTTCATCACCGCATTGCTGAGCACCGCCTTGCCCGTCGCCTGCACCGTGATATTGCCGGTGCTGGTGACAATGCTCGCCAGGTTGGTCGAGACGCTCGCCCCGTTCGTAACCGTCCCCGAGCCCGAGTTCTCGAAATAATTGGCCCAGAAGAAACTCCCGGCGGTGGAAATCGTCCCGTGATTGACGAACGTCTGATAGGCCTCGTCAAAGGTTGTGTTATAGAACGGCGGTTGCCGCGCGCCTGCGAAATAGGCGGAATTCATCGTCGAGATTCCGCCATAATTGGTCAGAGACTGCAGGATCGGCAGCGTTCCGGACCAGAGTATGTTTTGCGACTTCAGATTGAGCGCGCCCGCCGCGGTCGGCGAACCCGCGGGGTTGGTCGTGATCGTCAGGCATCGCGTCGTGAATTGCGCGTTGCTGATGATGTTCATCACGTCGCTGATGTAAATGTTCCCAATTGCGTTCGTCCCCGTCGAAAGCACCGCGTTTTGAATGGTCGTCGACGTCGAGGCGGTCAGGGCGCTGGATGCAATCAGCACGTGATAGTTGTTGGTGAATTTTGTGAACGGATCGATACTGGTCCACTCGGCGCTCCAGCATCCGACATTCCCCGTCATTACGGGAATCACAGGCGCCAGCAGGTTGGAAATGCTCAGCGTCCCGTTGGTGCTCGCCAGGTTCAGGTCCACGAACGGCACCGAAATCTGCGCCTTCGGGCTTCCCACATAATGATTCGTCGCCGTCAGCGACATGTAATTGGCGCCGTCAATGCGCGCCCGGGTCAGATTCAAAACCTTGTTCGCCGTCACTTCTATCCGGCCCGGCACGTTTGTAAGAGTGACGCCCGGAAGACCAGGCATCAGTTTGTAATCAATGGGAGACAACTTCACATCGTAGACCGAAGAAACGCCGAAACCGAACGGCCCCAGGGTCGAGGGTTGAAATGTCTCGTTCGCATTCGCCATGTTCGTAAAATTCACTCCATCCGCCGGAGCCCCCTTGCTGAACGTCAGGTTGCTCGGCTTGAACGTCGCCTGTATCGCCGCCGGCGGCACGCCGAACGAACCGTTTTGGAACAGGAACGAAAACCCATCCACCGCCAGTGTGTCCTGCAGGTAGAGCGTGTTGGTCAACACGGTGCCAAATACATTGGTCACCAGGGATGACCATTGGATCGTCGGCACGCTTCCAAAAAAACGGTTCTCGAATTTTACCGCGGTCGATATTGCCGGGTTTGTATTGCTGAGAAATACCACCTGGGTCAGAAAGTTCGAAGGCGCCAGCTGGGTGAAGAACACGCTGGCGCTCGCGTTCGGCGCCTGAATGGTCGTGGTAATCGCGCCCTGGTCCACGTCCTGCACAAATTCCAGCGGACTGCTGGGATTCGGCAGGGTCAGATTTGGATTGCCCGTGAGATCACCGTCGACATTCCAGAATTGGTCAAACATCCCGGAGTTGTTCATGAACAGTGGCACTCCAAAAAACCCGAAAAGTCCGCCGAAACCGTTGGTGAATACTGTCCCCGGCACGTCGTTCAGGCTCTCCACCCGCTCGATCCCCCGCGTCAGGTCCACGGTGTTGCCCTGCAAGCTGAGCCGTCCGGCAACGCCAACCTCAAGCAAACCAGGGTTCACAAGATTCGTCGCCAGGACTTTGATCTGGGAAGGCACTACAAAAAACGCAATTGTGGTGAAATCCGCCTCCACCGCTCCGAGAATTTGAAAAAAGTTGTTGGTCGTCTGCGTGTTGGTCACCGTGCCGGCAAAAATGGCCCCGTTGTTCACAAAATTCGCCGCCATCTTGTTCGTGCCGTTGCCCCCCGCTCCCTGCGCGAAATAATCGAACAAAAACCCCGTGTTGCTCCCCATTTCGTTGTTGTTCGTGTAATTGACCGTGTCCGAAGTCTCGTAATAATCAACGTTCTGGATCACCCCGTCGCCCTGCAGAACCCCCACAATCACACTGTTGCTGATGTTGAACAACCCCGTGTTGACAAAACTCGTCGCATCAACCGTCGGCGCTATTTGCGGCGGCGCTTCCACGTCCCCGGTGTTTTGATACAGCGGACTGGGCGTGCCCCAGACCGCCGGCATCAGGGCCGCCATAAATACTGTTCCAATTGCCGCTCGCTTCATAACGCCTCGATTAGGATGTTTCACTGCAAATCGCTGTTCCGGTCAATGAATCGTAATCACCAGGTTCTGGTCCACAGAACGCCCGGCCGAATCCGAAAGCCGGACCGTGAAATCGTAAATTCCCGGCGAGGTCGGCGCTCCCGATATCACCGCCGTCGTGCTTGAGTTGGCCGAAATGTTCAGGCCGGGCGGAAATCCGCCGGGTGAAAGCGGCGACAAGGACCACGTAAACGGCGGTGCGCTTCCCAAACCCTGCAGTTGCGCCGAATAAAAGGCATTCACGTTTCCGTCCGGAAACGAAACATTCGCCATACCCAGGTACATCTGCGCCTCAATATTCGCAATGCTCGAACCATTGGGATACAACACCGGATAGTTGGTGGTCCCGTCATACGATCCCCAGACAAAATTGGTGAGCCCATCCTGTTGCGAAAGCCCGAAAAAGAATGGATTCAGGACATTGAAAACATTTACCAGCAGCGGCCCAACCTTGTTGAACTGCACCACCACGGGCGAAGCAATCGTGCCCGGCCCGGCTATGCCACCCGGGTTCTGCGCCGGAATGTTCGCACTGTTGAAATGAGGCACACTCCGGTACCCAACGGCAAATTCCGGCTGGCCGGCGGCAATCGCATTAATCCGGTCCTCCGCCGAGAACAGGAAATCCGGAACCACCACCGTCCGTTGGAACGTCTGCGTGACATCCTGGAAATTGGTGTGGGCGGTGAGCGAATATATGTTCGTGATCGGGTTGAAGAATTGCCCGATCAGTGAGTCGTAATTCGCCCGTACGAAGCTGATTTTGTCGATTCCGTGCCGCAACGCAACCGTGCCCGCCACACAGTTCGGCACGGACACCAACAAGGTATGATTGGTCAAATACGTGACCATCGTAAAGGATTGCCCGTTGATGTTCGTGGCCCCGATGGTGGTGTTCGTCAGCGTCGTCAGGTTTGTGATAATCACCACACTCGTCAACTGGGTGGAGAGAATGCTGAACCCGCAGGCATTCGTGGGAATCAGGAAATACTCCCCGTTGATGAAATTCTGCAGGACTGTCGACGTGGTGGTATTTGTGGTCGGTGAGCTCCCCGGCGGGGCATTGTTGGGCACACCCACGGTCGTCGAGATGGAACTAACGTATCCCTTGGTGTAGGTGATGTTCGTAATCACGTTCCCGAACACGTAATTGAATGCAATGAGGCTGTTGGTGACAAGGTTGGTCGTGAGGACCAGTCGGGCCGATGCCCCGGGCGGCGTGCCATAAACGTTGGTAAACGTCGCCACAATGTTCGTGGTGACGATATTCGTCGGGAATTCCGTAAAACTATTGATGACCAACCCCGGAAACAGCGCCAGCAACTGCGCCGGCGGATTTGTCAGCGAAGCGGAAGCCAGTGACGCAAAATTCGTCGTCGTGATCAACTGGAGCGAATTGTTCGTGTCAATGAACAGGCTGTCCGGCGAAACCGCCTCCCAGTTGATGTTTGTCGGGTGCAGCATGTAACGCAATCCCCCCACGTCGTCCCGCGTCAAATCACTGAAAAACACGCCATGTTCAAAAGCGTACGTCAGGATATTGGCCACCGTGGTTGGCGTATTCTGCGGATCCACCGGGAAATTGTCCGTCCATGCCGTCGGCGGGGCGGGGACGGCGCATAGCTCCGTAATGACATAGTCATACAGGATGTCGTTGACATAGCTGCTGTACTGTCCCGAGGCCAGCAGGTTGGGATCGTAATTCCTCTGGACGACAGCATAGGTAATGCCCACGGGACACGGAGTCCCAAATCGCGCCCGCAATGTCCACACCCAGCGCTCCGCCTGCGCCAGCCCGAGTTCTTCCAACAGAAAATTCATGGTCGCACTCTTCAGGTCGAACATATTAAGGGCCTGCGCCGTATAGTTGATTCGGCGCACGTTCAACGGGAATTCGCTCAAATCAGGGCTGTAGCTGGAGACCGGTTGCAAGCCGTTGAGTATCGAGATGGCCTGTTCCACCGCCGCAACACCGTTCGAGCCGAAGAAATCCAGGAAATTCTGGTCAAAGGCATAGTAAACCACCGGCGTGTTCCAGCGGTATTCTTCAGCTATGTTGCGCGGGTCTCCAACATCCCCGTTGATACCGTAGCCAATCGTCGCGACCTGGTATGGCTCAAGTCCAAGGGGCCCGAGAAGCGAGAAAGCGGAGGCGGAACGCACCCCGCAGAGCGCCGTGAGGGTCAAAACCAGCAGGATTCTTTTCGATAACGCAAACATATAACTCCTAGTAAGTCACCCTCACCACCCGGTAATAACCCATCTCCGAAAGCCCCAGAAACACCTTGTCTGTCGTGCCCGACGCGTACCGGGAACCGCCCGCGTTCGTCCAGGTGTTCAGGTCGCTGGAGGTCTGTATCTGGTACAGAAACCCGGGAATCGTGTTCCAAACCAGAAAATAGCCGCTTGCATCGTGCGTGATGCTCGTGGTCAGCCATGTGCCCGGATCCAGCGGATTGGCGCCCCACTGAAACACCATCAGCGCGGTCACTCCGGGCGCCAGCAAGGTCTCGGCGCCCTGCTTGGGCCAGTTCGTCTTGTTCGTCCCCCAGTACAACGTTTCCCAGTCATCCGGCAGACCGTCGAAATTCCGGTCCACCCCCCAGGTCTTGCCGCTGGCAACCGGCGAAAGCGGCGATTGCCGGCCGTTGACCAGCACATACGACACCTGGAAGTAATGGGTGCTCCCCACGTTGAACATGAAATCGTTTGGCCCCGTCTCCGTAAGGCCCTCGTTCTGCCAGTAATTCGTCGTCACCGAAAACACGGTGTTCGTATCCAGGTAAAGATTCCAATGATCCACATCCATTCCCACCAGCGGAGGCCAGGTCACGCTCAGCGTGTAGGAATCCAGGGCACCCACAGTCGGCGTTGCGGGAGCCGTCAGCGGCTGCAGATACGTCGCGTATCGCTGCGCCTCCACGTCCATCCCGCTGGCCAGCCCGTTGAAACTCGACCACACCGCCAGGAAACGTCCGTTCCCGTCCGAAGCCACCGATGGATATTCCTGCTGGTTCAATCTCGTCGTGTTGACCAGAAACTCCCCGCCGGAAGGCGTGGAACCGTGATAAAACTGGCCATACACACCCTGCATCGATCCATCCTGACCCAGGCTCGTCCAGATGATCAGATAATCAGAACCGGAAACCGCAATCCGCGGAACATACTGCTCTCCGTACTGCTGGGTGTTGACCCGTTGCACCGTACCACCCACGCCGGCCCCGCTGAAGGGACGCATGTATACATCCCAGCTGTTGTTCACCACAGCCAGGTCCTTCTGGCTCCACGCAATGGTAAATGTCCCGTCCGGCGCGCCCGCCACCGCCGGATTGGCGCAGATATTGGTAGTGTTGTTCACCAGGAACTCCCCGGCACTTGCATTTGCGTTGGCGTCGTAAAGCCGCGCATAGATGTCAACCGAAGGAAATCCCGCCTGGGCCACACTCATGCGCTGCTGTTCGGACACCCACGCCAGCACAAATCCACCCCCGTTGAGCGCCGCCACCGCGGGGCTCCTTTGGTTGAAGGCCGTAACCTGGTTTACCCGGAACTCGGTTCCCAACGGCTGGCCCTGGGCATTGAATTCGCGCGCATAGACACCCAGCAAATCTCCGTCCTGCTTCATGCTGGACCAGGTGATCACCACATTCCCGCCGCTTAACACGGCCACCGCCGGGTCACGTTGGTAAAAATTCGTCGCCACATTCACCGGCACATCCCGCGCCAGAAATGTTCCGCTCGATGAAAGGAACGCAGCGTAGATATGCTGAAATCCCTGCTTGCCACCCTGCCACACAATCACCGCACCGCCGTTTTTCAGCATCGCCACACGCGGATTCTCCTGGTCATTGGCCGTGATCTGATTGATCGCCTTGATCGGGGGCATCGGCGAGAAACTGCTGTCCAAGCGCACCGCACTGATGCCGTATCCGCTGCCGTCGGTGATGTTATCCTCCCACACCGCATAACCTCCATTCGCCGTCACCGCCACATCCGGATAAATCTGGTCTCCCAGAAGATTTCCCGCCGGCGCGTACTCCGTTCCATAAGGGATGTAACCTGCATTAGTCTGGGCAAAAATGGCAGTGGGCAGCGCTAAAATCAGACCCAGACTCCCCAGCGTTTTACACACGCGGTGCAGTTGCGACATAAGAGTTATCCTCACTTTTAGCAGGGCATGTGTGCCTTGTCCACGCTTTCTTACGAAGAAACGGTGCACTTGCTCGCCACGACCGGAAATTTCCCTCGTCCGGGCCTCCTTCCCGCAAATCAGAACGTCACACATAACTCACAGTCAAAGGGTAGCTGGTCAACGTTTCGCTATTGTGTGACCGGTTTCTGCGCTTGCGGCGGAATTCCGCTCTGCGCGAACGGCATTTCGTCATCAGAGTGGTAACGCGTCCCATCCGGGTTGATGATGGTTGGCGTCACGAAAATCAGCAGGTTCTTCTTGGTCTTGCTCGTCGACTCGCTGCGGAACAGCCTGCCCACGAACGGCATGTCGCCCAGCAACGGAATCTTGTCCTTCACGTTGGAAACGCTGTCCGTGATCAAACCGCCAATCACGATCGTCTGCGCGTCCCACACAATGGCGCTGGTCACCACCTGGCGCATGCGGAAGTGCGGCAGCGGCAGCACCGCAGTCAACGGAGTCGAATTCCCGCCGCCCCCGGTCACCAGTGCCTGGGGCACAAACTGCCCCGGATTGTCGTAACCCAGAAACTCCGTCACGGTAGGTATGATGGTCATCTGGATCGAATACTCGTCCGCGGAAACCCACGGAATCACGTCGAGCACCGGCCCCAGCGGAATGATGTCCGTTGTTGGCGTCGAAGACGCCCCGGCGGAATTATTGATTACCGCGCCGGTCCCGGCACTCGGGGTTGCGTTATTTCCGAGACTGGTGAAACCGGTCCCGGTCACAATTGTCTGCACATCCACGGCCTGAATCTGCGCCTGCCGTCCGCTTTCCGTCGTCACTTCCGGAGCCTGCAGGAGATCCACTCCGTCCCGCTGCTCAAGCGCCTGAATGGCCGCCCGGAACTGCGGATCCGTCAGGATGCCCGTGACCGTCGCGACCGTCGGCGCGTTCAGCGCGTTCCGAAGACCCGAGGTTACCAGTCCGTCCGAAGTCGAAGGGGGAATCGTCGTATTGGCCGGCGCAATCAACCCGTCTGTCGTGCCGGGAATAATCGTCCCCGGAAAGGTTGAAATCGGATTCACCGTCCCAGGGGGAACATACGTCGCAGGATTCGCAGAACTGCCCGGCGTGGTCAGCGAAGGCTGGGTGCCGCCTGACCCGATGACGCTATGCCCTCCCAGGTTGACGCCTCCCAGGGTCCAGTTGAACCCAAGGGCCTTGTTATCGTTCTGCGTCAACTCCACAAACTTGGCCTTGATGTTCACTTCCGGGGGCGCGACGTTCAACGTCTCCACCGCGGCGGCAATCAAATCGAGGTCCGCCGGCGTTGAATGAACTGTCAACGTGCCTTTGCGATCATTGAAGAAAATTGCCTTGCCCGCGTTGCCAGGATTGGCCGGATTGAGGTCCACACCCGACGCCGTGAAGAAGGCGCGCACCATGGCTTGCACTCCCTCAATGCCATTGGTCGTGGTTACGTTGCTGATCCCGTTCCCATTCTGACCGCCGCCGCCGCCGACGCCGCCACCGCCGCCACCGCCTCGTCCGCCGCCACCGCCAACCGAGCCACCCGCAACATTCACCCTCGGAATGATCGTCGTGCTGCCCCCTCCGTTACCGCCGCCGCCACCACCGCCGCCGCCGCCACCACCGCCGCCGCCGCCGGTAGTAATATCGGCGAACGCGACTCCTGCGACGGATTCCAGACCCTGCTTGAACGTGTTCGGATCGATGTGGAACGTGCGCGTATACATCGCCACCGGCTCCTGCGCCTTGAGCGAGAACACCACCGCGTAATCTTCAATCGAGTATTTGATCTGCTTGTCGGCGGTTTTCGTGATTGCGTCCAGCACATCCGCCAGCCGCACATCCGACAATGCCGGCGTGATCTTGACGGTCACCGACCCCACGTCCACTGCTTCCGCCGGCGCCGGAGCCACGGGCAATCCCGTCGCCGGATCAACAGCACCGGTGCCGGGCGCCGCCGCCGGCGGCATATCGCGGCTGATCATGAAATTGACGCCCACCTTGTCCGGGTCCCGGGACTTGGCCAGATCGCTCAGATTGTTGATCACTTCCGCCAGCGGCAACCCGTCATACTTGACGCTGTCAATGTGGATGCGATCCAGCTTCGAAAGAATGATTTGCCGGCCCTTGCTGGTGTTTACCAGCGTCGAGCGCGCGTACGCATTCGGCGACTGCTTTTGCTCGCCACGCAAGGGCACGTCCCAGGCATTTTCCACCTGCAGAAGCCCGGTGCGTGAATCCAACTCCGCCTTCCGCGATGAATCGGCCGTGCGCTTCTCCTGGATCATCTGCAGATAGTGATAGGCCGCCACATTCCGCGGATCCTGCTTGTAAGCCTCCTGAAACTTCGCCTCCGCATCATCCATCTTGCCCGCTTCGAACAGCAGCTTGCCATCCTGCACCAGGGTAGCCGTCCGGATTTCATTGGTGCGAAATTCCGGCACCCTCTCGATAATCTCCTGGCTGGGAATGCGCCCCGCCTGGGCATCCAGCATCCGTTGATTGTCCCGTTGAAAATCACGCGCCGCCATGTTGCTCGGATCATGCTGGATCACGCGCTGGATCTTCTCGCTTGCCGCCCGGTAGTCCTCATGTTGCTGGTCCTGGCGGGCCAACTCGAGCAGCACGGTTGAAAGACCGGTAATAGTCTGGCGCGCCTCGGGCTCCACGCTCGGCCCAACGCGTTGCGCCAGATCGTAGCAGTCCTGGTACAGCTTCGCGGCGCTCAACAACTCTCCTCGCTGTTGCGCGATCTGCGCAGCGGCCAGTTTCTGCCGCAAGGTGATCGTATCAGCCTGGCGGCGGACGGCCTCCTCGGCGGCCCGGTTCACGTCGTCCTCGGACACCGGATCGGCACGGAGAGAACCCGGGCCGGCCAGGAAGAGAACAAGGGTCAGGCAAAGTAATGGTGTGGCTGCTTTAATCATGGGTTTGGTGGCGTTGGAACAGAGGCTCAACGCGTTTCGGTTACGGCATTAGCGGGATTGAAAGGGATAGTGGTCTTTTTGTCGTTCTGTTGGTTCTTTAATACAACGTTGGTCTGGGTGATGCCAACAATATTGTACATTCCTCCAGCGAAAACCAGCGGGGCTCCTATACGCTGCCCACGCCACATTTTGTTGTTATCAGCGGCATACTTCAGGTCGGCGGCATAGCCCGCCACGCGCTTGAACGGCTTGTCGGGCGAGATTGAAATGGCCTCGCCCGTCTCGTTCAGATTCAAAATCAATTCCAACGGCTTCTCGGGCGGCCCTTTGATGTCCTGCAGGCTGAAGATCTCGTTCTTGCTGTCCCGCGAAACCAGCTTTTCGCCATTGCGCTTGCTCGGCAGGGAGGCCGCTTCATTCTGAACGCCCACCAGGTAGCTCGATCCGCTCACCGAGTTGAAGGTCAGCCGGAGATACAGCGGCTTGATGTCGAGCACCTGCACCGAGTCCGCAGGTTCGCGGCCGGCCTCCACCTTCACAGGCCGGCCCTCGGCGGTTTTTTGCCAGAGCACCGGATTGAACAAATTGTGATTGTGCGTGAAGTTCAGGGCGTAGACGGATTCCGCGCGCTGGATCGCCGTGTCCTCGAGCGCCATGGGCACCGGTTCGAGAGGCTTGGGTTTCGTTTTCACCACGCTGGTGCGCTGCTCTTCCAACCGGCTGCGTTCGATGTTGATGAGGACCGGCAACGAACCCACAGCCACTGTCAACCCCAGGAGCACCACTCCCAGAAGCACTTTTTCGTAGTTTTTCTTTAGAAACTCCATGAGCAACTCACTTTGTGGGCTTCAGCTTGACCACCTCGATCAGGAGGGTCACTCGCAACTGCTGTTCGGTCAGGAAAGTTTTGCCGGGCAGACGGATTGGTGTCGGTGTCACTGGCGGCGGCTGTGGATTGGTATTATCCTGGGTTGCAGCAGCGGCGGCCACGGCGGGTTCCACATTGATGGTCTTGACCAGGAAACAATACGGCGAGTTCGCCAGACCGCTCAGCACAGCCGCAAGCTCAGTGCTGAAGCAGCGGAAGGTAACCTCGTACGGCGTCATCTCCGCCAGCGGAGTCACGGTGGTGCTCTGCCCCAGATAATCAGTCGCATTCTTGTCGTCCGGCGTTGAAACCAGCTCCCGGCGGATGCCATCCAACGCATTGATCTTCGCGTCCAGGAGAACGTCACAGATCGCCTTGATCTCCCCCAGCCGGACCGCCATTTTGTCGAGGCTGGCGGGGTCAAACAACATCAGGTGCCGCTGCGATTCGAAGGTAAAGTAATAATCGTGCGGCAATTGCACGCTCGAGTTGGCGGCGTCGTGTTCCAGTTGGGCCACCGTGTTGCGCAACTGCGCTGCAAAGTCGGCATTGATGACCTTCGGCTCATCGGGAATCGCCGCGGGCCGCCGGCAATATCCGCCGGCCTTCTTGATGTAAGCCTCAATCTCGGCCCGCTGCTCCTTGGCCGCCTTGATATTGTCCGTATCCCCAGACCCGGGCGACGGCGTCTGATGGTACAGATCCGAAAGCTGCTTGTAGGACTCGGCAATCTTCTGCGTTATCTCGCGCTCTCCCGAAACGGCGGTATACAGATAAAATCCACCCCATCCCATCAAGCCAAGGGCCACGACGCAGCAAGCCAGAAAGTACGGGTTTCTCTTGATCCAGGACATACTAGTACTTAAGTGGCTTTTTCAATTTGAGGTTTACACCGAAGGTAAAGGTGCCTGTGGGATCGTCCACATTGATCGGACCCGACAATTGCGTCGCGTCCTTGTCGAACATGGGATCCGCCTTCAACAGGCGCTCGGTCGCGTAGGCAATGTCCGTGTTCGCCGAAGGCGCGGCATAGGCGCTGAGATTCACGGAACGGCACAGAATCTGGATGGTATCCACTGTGTTGGGCGCTGTCTTTGGCGCCGGACCGGGCGGTTGTGGCGAAGGTTGCCCATTCATCGTCGCCAGGCTCGCAGGCCCCGGATCCCCATTTGTATCAGTAGTAAACTTCTCGATCCAGACACCGGTCGCGGCGTGCAGTGTGTTGCTCGTCTCACCCTCCACCTCGATCATCACACCGTGCAATTCGGTGAGAACGTCCCCCCAGTAATAACGGTCCTGTATCCAGGTGGCGATCTGCTCCGCATTTTTCCGGGCGGCCTCCCGGTCAGCCCAGGCTTTCTTCATGGATTCAGACCTCGCCGCCAGCGGCGCGATATCGCGGTTGAGTTTCTCCAGTTCTGTCTGGTTTACGCCGGCCAGGTTGCTGAACAGCAGCCCCGAGGCAAAGATGACCGCCACCAGGCTGAACATGGTGGCGATGAAATACGGCTTGCGCTGATTGAACTGAACCCAGTTGAGCGTGCTCTCCGGCATCAGGTTCAGTTCCACCGGGCAGTGCGCCAGGTTTCTCAGTCCCAGCCCAACCACCTCGCCGAGTGAATGCGCCACCCGCGCCAGATCCTCAAGGTTGATCGAGGGATCAATCTGCACGTTGCGCAGCGGATTGAAATACTCCACCGGCACGTTCAGCTTTTCAGCGAAGAACTGCGCCGTGTATGGCATGATCGACGCCCCGCCCGAAAGGAACAAACGCACCGGCGCCGAACCACCCTGCTGCCCCCGGTAAAACTGCATGGTCTGGTTCACCTGGATGTGCAGGCGGGTCATGAACTGGCGCGCAATCTTGGAAATGGCCGCCTGATGGGCGTTCTCCGGTTCCTCATACGCTCCGCCCAAGCTCACAAAGCCCTCGGAAATCTTCTTCTTCTCGGCTTCCGCAAAGGGCAGCTTCGATTCGTTCGAAAAATCCTGCGTGATCGCGTTGGCGCCAAGGTTGATGCTGCGGGAGTAAACCTTCCCTTTCTCGAAGAACAACAGGTTGCTGGTCTTGGCTCCAATGTCCAGCAGCATGGTGCAGTCTTCCAGGTCGCCGTAATTGTATTTGAAGGCATTGCACAGCGCGGCCGGCGAGACATCGGCCAGTTGCAGCCTCAATCCGGTCTTCTCCGCAACCCGGAACAATCCCTCCACAATGTCCGCCTTGATGGCCACCAGCAATACTTCCAGTTCGCCGGTGGCCGTGGTGCCCAGGATCTGGTAGTCCCAGACCACCTCCGCCAGCGGGAACGGCACGTTCTGCTGCGCCTCGTACTGGATCATCTGGGTGACCTTGGAGGTTTCGACCGGCGGAAGCTTGACGAATTTGGAGAAAACGTGAAACCCGGGAGCGCAGACATTGACATTCTTCGAACGGATCGCCTTTTCGGCCAGCAGCTCCTGCAGCGCCTTGAGCATGACCGCTTCGCGCGCCGCCTCCTGCGCGCCTTCCGCCCCCAGGGGTTTGAACCCGTACTGCTTCAGACGCAGTCCCCCGTCTTCACTGACTTCGAACTCGGCCAACTTCAGACTGCCGGCCCCGAAGTCAACCGTGAGAAATGACTTTGAGTTTAACATCTAATTCTTACCTCCCTGCACACCGCTTTTGCGACGTCCCGCCACCCGGGATGCTGAAGGCAATTGGTGGTGGTTACTGAAAAACAGCGGCATGGTCAATATTAAATCTGTCCGCAATACAACATTCTTTCCAGGCCGTGCCCGCTGATTGAGCCCGATGCTACACCTTGCCGCGAAAGTACTCTATAGTTTTTTTCAATCCCTCCTTCAATGGGACCTGCGGTTCCCAATTCAGTCTTGCCTTCGCCCGCGCAATATCCGGCCGCCGCTGCTTGGGATCATCCTGCGGCAGGGGCTTGAACACGATCCTGCTGCGCGAACCTGTCGCCCGGATAATCTCCTCTGCGAACTCCAAAACCGTCATCTCATGCGGATTACCGATATTGACAGGTTCCACCGAGGAACTGTTCATCAGGCGGTAAATGCCTTCCACCAGATCAGATACGTAACAAAAGCTCCGCGTCTGGCTGCCCTTGCCGAAGACCGTCAGCGGCTTTCCCTCCAACGCCTGGCTCACAAAGGCCGGAACCACGCGCCCATCGTTCAGCCGCATCCGCGGTCCGTACGTATTGAAGATGCGCACGATGCGCGTTTCCACGCCGTGCTCACGGTGATACGCCATCGTCATCGCCTCGGCAAATCGCTTGGCCTCGTCATAACAGCCGCGCGGGCCGATCGTGTTGACATTGCCCCAGTACTCCTCCTTCTGCGGATGGACCAGGGGATCGCCATAGATCTCGGACGTCGAGGCGAGGAGGAAGCGGGCCTTCTTGTGCTTGGCCAGGCCCAGCGCCTTGTGCGTCCCCAGCGATCCAACCTTCAGGGTCTGAATCGGTATCTCCAGATAGTCAATCGGGCTCGCCGGCGACGCAAAATGCCAGACAAAATTCACCGGCTCATTCAGAAACAGGAACTCGGTGACGTCCTGCTGAATGAATTTGAAATTCGGATTGCCGGCCAGGTGCGCAATGTTGTCCACGCTGCCGGTGACAAAATTGTCGATGGCTATGACCCGGTGGCCGCGCGCGATCAGCAGGTCAGAAAGGTGGGAGCCGAGGAATCCCGCTCCGCCGGTGACGACGGAGACAGGTTGGTTGGTCGTGGATGTCCGTTGTTTTTTCGCAGGCATAGGTTCGAGGAAAACCGGGGCCGAATGACCGGCTCCAGTTCAGGGTTGGGGAAACGCAACAATTCATCGGGCGCCCGTTCCGATCAGCACGACGGGAATCGTGCGCCAGAGAATCTTGAAATCAAGCCAGAGGGACCAGTTATCGATGTATTCCAGATCCAATCGCACCCAGTCCCGGAAATCGGACACTTCGTTCCGGCCGCTGATCTGCCACAAACAGGTGAGCCCCGGTTTGACACTCAATCGCCGGCGATGCGCCAGGTCATCGAACCGCCGCACCTCATCCACCGGCAGCGGCCGCGGGCCGACCAGGCTCATTTCGCCACGCAGCACGTTGAACAGTTGCGGCAGTTCGTCCGCGCTGAACTTGCGCAGGATGCGTCCAATGGGCGTGATGCGCGGATCCTTCTTGATCTTGAACACGGGCCCGGACATTTCGTTCATCGCCGCCAGTTCGGCCTGCCGCTGTTCGGCGTCCGTTTCCATGGTCCGGAACTTCAGGATTGTGAACGGCTGTCCGTTCAGCCCGCAACGTTTCTGCCGAAACAAGATCGGGCCGGGAGATGTCAACTTGATCCCCAGCGCAATCAAAAGCAGCAGCGGCGACCCAATGAGAATGAAAAAAAGCGCTCCCGTGAAATCGATGACCTGCTTCACCACTCCCTGCCACGACGCTCCGGGTGTCGTGCTGAAAACCAGCACCGGCCGCCCCTGGAAATCATCGAAGCTGGGCCGGGAAATCTGCGTCTTGAAGAAATCGGCAATCAACCAGACTTCCACACCTTCGATCTCGCAGCCCCGGACCACCTCCTCAACCTGGGCGAGATTGTTATGGCGCGCGTTGAGGATCACGCCGCTCACGGAATGCTCGTGCAGCAGGGCCGTCAAATCGGAGATGGGATGGGTGCTCAGATTGAGTTCCGCCGTCACCACCAATCCTTCCTCCGGATGGGCCTTGAGTTGCCGCCGCATGCTGCGGTTTTCCTCCTCGGTGCCGGCCATGATGAACCGGCGCTCAAGCTGCGCGCGCGCAAAGCGGCTCTGCAGTCCCAGCCGCACCAACTCCTCCTTCACCAGGATCAACACGAAACTGATGCACCCGAACAATACAATGATGCCGCGGGCAATGCCGAGTCGAAGAAAGAACAGCGCCAGAATGAGCCCCACAGCAGTGACGAAGCATCCCTTGAACAAGGGCCAGACCATCAGGCGGCGGGGCGCGATCAGCGGGCGATCGTAGAAGCCGTTGGCCTCGAGCACGAGCGGGCCTCCCGGGATCAGGATGATGTAAAGCAGCCAGAAGGAACTGAAATCGCTGACCGGGTCGAGATGGAACAGGCTGGTAATGTCAGGATCCGAGCGTAACTGCCAGGCGGTCCAGAAGCTCACGGCAAACAAAAGCGCGTCCAACAATTGTTGGATTTGCATCTTGATCTGGCGCTCGCGACGCAACATGGTCCGGCTGGTAAAATTACATGCCTAACAAAACGGCTCCGTGGCGGCAATCAAATAGCCGCGCTGACGGATGCCCGAAAACCATCATCCGAAGATTACCGGAGCTATTTCGCGGCCGTCTGGATGACGTCCGCCCCAGCGCTCCGCGGGCTGGGAACCAGTTGAAACTGGGGGGTCGCTGCCTGAATAAACTTTTGCATCCGCGCGTAGGTCGCATCCTCCTGGCCGGGCGCGCAAACCGCGAAAAAGCTCACATAAGCCCAGCGGTCCAGCACGCCGCTCTTTAGCAAATCCACCGCCATGCGCCACATGCGGGTTTCATGGCTGGCTGTCAATTGTTGGTCGGCAACAAACCAGTAGACATAAATCCCGTGATAGGTGATCGGCTGGCCGTGCTCCACAAAATCATGTGAACAAATCAATTTTCTCACCGGAAGGCCGTAAGCCTGGGGTCGGCTCATGGAAATCGTGTCATAGCACGAATGCGTGTCGTCAATCATCCATCCCTGCCCGGTAAGACAGAACTGCGGCTTGTGGATCGTCGTCCGGTCCGTGCCCATGAGGACCGCGTTCACATTCACAAAAAAGCCGTCGGACGCGACATAATGCCGCCCGGCAAAACTGCTGTCCTGCGGCATGTCCTTGTAAAGATTCGGGTCTTCCTGGGCCGTGTCCGATTTGTAATCCAGCACCAATTCGGGCAGGAAGATGTCCCGGCGCACGCTGTTCGGAATGGCCGAGGTACGGATTCCGGGCGCGCCAAGCCGCTGGTTGGCTTTCAAATGCACCAGCAATCCGGCGGTGATGGCCATCATCGCCATCGCCGTACATGTGATGGTCCACTTCTGCCGGTTCATACGGGTTTCCCTTCCAGGGCAACCTTCGGCTGCGCCTCCCGCTCCCGCAGCCAATGACCCAGCAGCATCACTCCAATAATGGCAGGCACATAAGGCAGCAGGCTGAAAAACCAGTTCTCGTGGACAAAATCGCCGGTGGATTGCCCCCCAAATTCCGCCGCCACCACGATGAACATCATCCGCACCACGTTGCCCGCGATCGCCAGCGGGAAGGCGCATAACATGATCAGCGCGCGTTTCCAGCCCTTCTGGAAGGCGACGAATCCGTAGATCGTCGATATGCAAAAGATGGCGATGACGCTCCGCAAACCGCTGCACGCAGCGGCTACCTCATACTGGAAATTCCCCGTCGGACTCAACAATGCGGTTCCGTTCCTCACCACGTCCACTCCGATCACGGAGCTGATCACCACCACAATCTTGCAAACCAGTATCCGCATCGGGAAGGTGATCGGCTGGCTCAACGCGGCAATGGGCACGCAGAACGCAAATAAAACAAAGGGAAAAAAGGTCCGCCGCAGCCAGCCAGGCCCCCACACGATTCCCGTCAGCGCGTAAATGCCCACGAACAACGCCACAATGGAAACGCGCTGCTGTTGAACCAGGTACCCCACCAGGTGCAGTGCCAGCGCAATGGCCAGCAGCACGAGCGCCTGCGGCCACGGCTTCAACTGCAGAGCCAGCAATTGATCCTTCTTCCACCAAAGCAGCACGAGCACCACAACCGGCATCAACAGGCCGTGGCCGTCGTCGGACATCCCGCCATCCCAGTATCCGAGAAAAAGATTCCAGACGTGCGAAGCCCAGCCCGTCTCGGGAACCGTCGAATGATAATCGCGCGTCCAATACGCATTCAGCATCCAGTGCAGAAGCGAGGGCGTCGCAATATAACCAAAGCTGCAGTTGCCAAGAAATTGGAAGAGAAGCAGCCAGACCGTCAGAAGCGCGAAGAACATGCCCTTGTTGGGCAGCTTGTTCCAACTCTCCAGAAACTCATCCCGGAAACTCACAGTCCTGGCCGGGGTGCTGTCTGGGTTGCCGTTCATCTTCGTCAGCGTTTAGACCATCGAATCCCGCTTTTGCTCAATGAAATCCCCGTGCATCCATCGTTCCGGTGGTTTACGGAAATCAGATGGAAACGCGCGCGTTCAGCGTTTCTTGCTCATCTCATCGTAAATCCAGCGGTAGGTCTTCTCCATTCCGTCCCGGAGTTTCGTGGCGGGTTCCCAGCCAAGAAGCTTTTTGATGAGCGTATTGTCGCTGTTGCGGCCTTTGACTCCCTTGGGCGCACTCAGGTTGTAACTCCGCTTGAGCTTGATTCCCGCGATGTCCTCCACCATGTCGACCAGTTGGTTGATCGTAACCAACTCGCTGCTGCCAAGGTTGAGCGGTTCGAGAACATTGCTCGCCAGGATCGCCTGCGTCCCATGAATGCAGTCATCGATATACATGAAACTGCGCGTCTGATGGCCGTCTCCCCAAATCTCGATCTCGTGCTTCCCGGAAAGCTTGGCCTGGATCACCTTGCGGCAGACCGCAGCCGGGGCCTTCTCCCGGCCGCCATCGTAGGTGCCATGCGGCCCGTAGACATTGTGATAACGCGCCACGCGGGTGTAGAGGCCGAAATCCTCGCGGAAATGCCGGCACATGCGCTCGCTGAACAGCTTTTCCCAGCCGTATCCATCCTCCGGCATCGCGGGATAGGCGTCGCTTTCCTTGAGCGCAGTCACGTCCGCTGAAGTCTGTTTGTCCGCCGCGTAAACACAGGCCGAGGAGGAGTAGAAAAACTTCTGGACGCCGTGCTTGCGGGCGGCCATGCAGAGATGGGTGTTGATGAGCACCGAGAGCATGCAGAGCGCACGGTTGTTCTCGATGAACCCCATCCCGCCCATGTCCGCCGCCAGGTTGTAAACCGTGTGCGCGCCCGCCAGCGCCTTCTCGCAGGCCTCCTTCTCCTGCAAATCCAACTGCAGGTTCTCCACCTTCGGGGAGATTTGATACCATTCATTGAATGGCTTGAGGTCCACGGCACGCAGATCGCGATGGCCCTGACGCAGCAAATCGGCAATCAAATGTCCGCCGATGAATCCGCCGGCCCCGCACACGACTATTTTTCCAGTACTCGTCATATTAGGTCAGGATTGGGAGAATACGAATCAAGCGCACAAATTCAAGACGATAATGCCCGCGACTTGCATTTTTTGGCGCCGCGCTCTATATATTCCGTACAATCCGCAGAACAACAAGGAGAACGAATGACCACCTACGCGTACACCGCCGTGGACTCGCAAGGGCGCGAAACCACCGGCAAAATCGAAGTCCCCGACCAAAATGCAGCCCTCCAGCGCCTTAAAGAGATGGGCTTTTTCCCCACGAAGCTCTCCGCCATCCAGGCTCCGCTCCCTCCGGCTGCCCGCGCGCAACGCCACCTCCAACGCCTCGGTCTCAAATCCAAAACCGCCATCACCACGGCAGACCGGTTTCGTGGTCGAATCAAATCCCGGCATCTCGCAATCTTCACTCGCCAATTGGCCACATTGGTCGACGCCGGACTGCCGTTGCCGCGAAGTCTTCGGCTGCTCCAGGAACAGCAGGAATATCCGCCGCTCAAAAGTCTCATCCCCGCGCTCGTCGTCTTGATTGAAGGCGGCGCGACCTTCAGCGAAGCGCTGGCGCAATATCCCAGGGTGTTCAATTCACTGTTCGTCAACATGGTCAAGGCAGGGGAAATCGGCGGAATGCTTGAAACGACGCTCGGGCGACTGGCCGATTTCATGGAAAAGTCCGGCCGGATCCGCGGCAAGGTCAAGGCCGCGCTGGTCTATCCCGCCGCGGTGATGACGGCTGCAGCCGGGCTGGTAACGTTGATGCTGCTGTTCGTGATCCCGAAATTCAAAGAAGTGTTCCTCAGCCTCGGCGAAGGACGGCCCCTGCCCTCTTTCACTCTCTGGGTCTTCGGAACAGCCGACGCCCTCAAAAACCATTTTCTGCTCGTCGCCCTCGCGGTGGCGGCGCCCTGCTTCCTGTTCTCACTGGCGATTCGAACGCGACTGGGCCGCGAACTATTCGATCACTCCAAACTCCGGGCGCCGGTGGTCGGACCGGTGTTTCGCAAATTGGCGGTCAGCCGGTTTGCGCGGACGCTCGGAACCTTGCTGGCCAACGGTGTGCCGGTCCTCCAGGCGCTTCAGATCGTCCGCGAAGCCGCCGGCAATGTCGTCGTCGGACGCGTCGTCGCTCAGGTCCGCGAAAACGTAAAACAGGGCGAAACGATCGCCGGGCCGTTGCGCCAGTCGGGAATCTTTCCCGCCATGGTCGCCGGGATGGTGGATGTCGGCGAACAGACCGGCGCCCTTCCGGAAATGCTCTGCCGGATCGCCGATGGCTACGACGAGGAAGTCGACAACGCCGTCGCCGGCATGGTCTCGCTCCTCGAGCCGATTGTCATTGTCCTGCTGGCGGTGGTCGTTGGCGCGATCGTGCTGGCGACATTCCTGCCGCTTATGCATATCATGGACCCTCCTCCGGTTCCTGGCGCAGGCGGCGAGACTCCGTGAAACACGTGCGCGCTACCACTGCGCCTTTTCCAGAAATTGGAGGCTCTGCGGAATCTGCCGCTCGGACAAAGGCGATTCGTCCTCGATGAAATACCATTTCACGCCCGCCCGGTCGGCCGCGCGGAGCACTGCGGGCAGGTCAATCTGTCCGGCGCCGAGCGCGACGTCGTTGGTGACTTCCGTGTGTCCCGACAACAACCCAGTGGGCGTTCCTTTCCTCATGTCCTTCAAATGCATCAATTCCCAACGCGGACCGTATTTATCCAGCAGTTTCGCCGGGTCCTGCCCGGGATGCACAATCCAGAAAACGTCCATTTCGTAGCTCACGAATTTGGGATTCGTCTCCTTCACCAGCAGATCAAACAAGGTCTCCTGCCCGAACGGTTGAAACTCATACCCGTGCGTATGATAGAAGAATTTGATCCCGCTTTTGGCCAGCACCTCGCCGGCGTGGTTGAATGTTGAAATCGCCGCGCGGCACGATTTTTCGTTGAACGGCTCCGGGTGCGGAATCCACGGGCAGCCGGCATATTTCAAACCCAGAGCCTTCGCCTCGCGTGCCACTCCTTCCGGATCATCGTCAAATCGCTGGTAAGGAAAATGCCCGCTGACCGCCTCAATCCCATGCTGGTCCAACTGCGCCTTGAACTGCTCGGGCGACATACCGTACGTCCCTGCCAACTCCACATAACGGATGCCCAGGTCGCGCACCTTGTCCAGCGTCCCCGGCACATCCTTTGCCAGCTGGGTGCGCAAACTATAAAGCTGCAATCCAATCGGGCCTTTGAAACTCCCGGTCAGCATGATCTTTTGAATCTCCTCGGCTCTGGCGACACCGAGAACAACCATCGCCATCGTGCAGCAAGTAACTACCCGATGCATCATTCCCCCGTTCCGCACTCCGCATTCCGCATTCCGCGCTTTCATCATCGTGCCAATTTTCTGTAAATCAGTTGCAGCGCCACTACCACCAACAACCCAATTCCGCCATACAGACAAATCGGCTTTGCCAACGGATGGGCGTTTATGAAGCCCTGTATCCCTGTTGCGGCGTTCGTGCCTGGATCCTCGCCCGAGCCCGGACTTGCGGCGCTGTCCGCCTCCGGCAGCGGATTCAACAACGGCTGCAATTGTTCCTCGCAATCGGCAATCACCCGGTACAGCCGGTTGATCTCCAGCATCTCCGGTTCCGTCAGCCTTTTCTTGGGAAGGGTGCGATCCGTGTAAAAATATTTTGTCATCGAGTTGAACTCCATCTCCTTTGAAGGGAAAACGATTCCCGGGTTCAAATCGGACGTCACGTATTCCCATTTGTCATAAGGAAACTCCTGGCTTTTGCGCACGTCCACCGTCTTGAAATCCGGTGTCGCCGCACCGTCATGAAACCAGTATGGAAACCTGCCCACTCGCATTCCCTGTGCGCGCGCAAACCGTCGTACCGGCTGGTTTACAATCGCCCGCACCTGTTCCATCGCCTTGTCTCGCTCGGCCTTCAAATCCCCGATCTTCTGCTTCGCGGTCAGCGTCCCATTCGTCTCCGCCGCGGGTTGCTGCGCCTGCACCGATGGCAGTCCAGTTACGAGGGCTACGACAAATAGCAAAACACAAATCGCGCCGGCGCGTCTGTGGCAGGTTTTCATTCCACCGACTCTAGGACGCTTTCCCCTCCCGTCAAGTCGCGTCCCGCCCGCAAAACGTAACTTGTTCCGCCGCCGCCCATCGGCTATCATTGCGGCGTGAAGCCCAGTAGTCCGTGCCGTTGGTTCTGCAGTGTACTCGCCGCAGTTTCGGTCCTCCTGCAACTCGTTTCTTCCTCCCACGCAAAACCTATTCGCCTCCGAAATGAGACCATCATCACCGATGCCGGCGCCAACGCCTCCCCGCAAACTCTCGCGCTGAACACTCCCGCCTCCGGCCTGTTCCTCATTCAGTTCCGCGATCATCCGCAACCCGCACAGCAATCCCAGTTGCGTGCGCTCGGTGTCGATCTCATCCGCTACGTCCCTGACGACGCCTTTGTCGCCCGCTTGAAAGGAGCTTCTCTGTCCGATCTCCGCGCCCTGGGTTTCGTCCAATGGGTTGGCCCCTTCCGTCCCGACCACAAAATCCATCCCGGGTTGCGCGCCGCCGCCGGCACCAACGCGATTGTGATCGTCAACATTCTCCTTTCGCCGCGCGCCACCGCCGCCGAACTCGCCGGCGTCCGCTCGTTGCTTTCGTCGATCACTCACGAAACCCGCCTCCGCCAGGGCACAATCATTCGCGCCACGATTCCATCGTCCCAACTCGCACCCCTCTCCCAATCCGACGCCGTGCTCTGGATCGAACGCGCCTCCAAACGCCATCTCTCCGACGAAGTCGCGTCCAAACTCGTCGGCGGCGATGACGGCCAGCTCGGCACTCCCACGGTCACCCAGCAACTCGGTTTCGCCGGCGCAGGTGTCACTGTCGGTGTGGCGGATACCGGCCTCGCCGACGGCATCACCAACACGATGCATCCCGACCTCGCCGGACGCGTCTCCACCTTTCTCTACTACGGAACCAACATCACCAACGCCGCCGATCAACACAGCCACGGCACGCACGTCGCGGGCATCATCGCCGGCAACGCCGCCACGGGCGAAACCGATGAAAGCGGCGCGCTCTATGGCCTCGGCGTCGCGTCGCAGGCCACACTCGTCATCCAACGCATTTTCGATGCCGCCGGGAACGAGGTCGAACCACCCCCCAGCGATGCCCAACTCGCCCGCGACGCCGTCCGCGCCGGCGCTAAAATCGGCTCCAACAGTTGGGGCAATGACTCGGCGGGCGCCTACGACATTGACGACGCCGCCTTCGACGAGCTCGTTCGCGACGCTGATTCCGTCACGCCCGGTGACCAGCCGTATATTCTCGAATTCTCCGCCGGCAACGCCGGTCCCTACAGCCAGTCCCTCGACAGTCCCGCCAGCGGCAAAAATGTGATCGCCACCGGCGCTTCCGAAAATGGCGGCCAACTGGATTTCGGTTTTTACGACGACGGTCCCGATACCATTGCAGATTTTTCCAGCCGCGGCCCCTGCGAAGATGGCCGCCTTAAACCCGACCTCGTCGCGCCGGGCACGTTCATCGCCTCGCTGCTTTCCTCGTCCGCCTCCAGCCAGTTCGCGTGGCTGCCGATTGACAATTACTACATCTACATGGGCGGCACGAGCCAGGCCGGACCGCACGCCTCGGGAGCGGCGGCTGTCTTCGTGCAGTATTACAAGAGTCTTCACACGAACACGCTCCCCTCCCCCGCGCTCGTCAAGGCCGCGCTGATCAACTCGGCCTCCGAACTCGACCAATCCAACGGCGGCCCCGGTTTCATTCCCAACAACGACGAAGGCTGGGGCCGCATCACACTCACCAACATCATCGGTTCGTCGCGCGCCTTCGATTATGTCGACCAAACCGTGCTCCTGCAGACCGGCCAGACTTTCGATCACCACATTTTTGTCCAGAGCTCCGGCCAGCCGCTCAAGATCACGCTCGCCTACACCGACGTTCCCGGTTTTCCCGGCGCGATTCCCGCTCTCGTCAACGATCTCGACCTGGAAGTCACCGCCCCCGACAGCACGCTTTATCGCGGCAATCAATTCGCCCTCGGCGAGTCCATCCCCAACGCGCCCACACCCGACAATCTCAACAATGTGGAAGCCGTCCACCTCGCCCAACCGCTCCCCGGCGATTACCTCGTCCGTGTCCGCGCGCGCAACGTCGTACAGGATGCCCGTCTCGACACCTCCGCCGTGGACCAGGATTTCGCGCTTGTCTCTTCCGGCGACCTCCTCCACTCCGGCACCGGTTTGATCCTGCTTGATCGCGCCGACTATACCGCTCCCGGTTCGATCAGGATTGAAGTTCTCGATTCAGCCCGCGCCGCCAGCAATACCGTGACTGCGCTGCTCAAAAGCACCACCGAATCCGCCGGTGAAAACTACGTGCTCCACACGACTGGCAATTATGGAGCGTTCACCGGCGCCGTTGCTACAGTCGTCGGCAACGCCGCAGTTGATGGAAAACTGGAAATCCACGGCGGGGACATCATCGAAGCTGATTACACCGACGCGTCCTCCACCAAACGCATCGCCACCGCCATGGCGGATCTCATTCCGCCTGCCATCAGCAACGTGGTCGTCACCATTGATCTCGGCGTCATGACCATCACCTGGCAGACCAGCGAACCCGCCAATTCCATCGTCCGCTACAGCACCAACTTTGCCTTCAATCTCGCCGTCACCAACAACACGCTCACCACCGATCACGTCGTCAAACTCGCCAATCTCATCGCCGGGAAAACCTACAACTTTTACGTCACTTCCAGCGACACCGCCGGCAATTCCACCACGAACAACAACGCCGGCGGGTTCTACAGTTTCGTCGCGGTCCAGACGCCGCCCATTCTGCTCGTCGACGCCTACGAAACTGCCGACGGCTCCGCCGAGATTCCCGACAGCGCCTACACCAATGCGCTGGCCGCCACCGGGTTTGGTTTCAGCTTCTGGAAGGTGACTGATCGCGGCTCGCCGCAGCTTGCCGACCTTCAGCCTTTCAAGGCCGTCATCTGGCGTCTCACCGACGATGAGGTCAATTACGACGGCACGAATAACACCTTGAATCCGGAACAGCAGGTGATGATTCAGGATTACCTGAGTGGCGGCGGCTCGTTTCTGCTCGCTTCCATGGGCGTCCTCTCGCAACTGGGCGATGTTCCCTTCCGCCGCAATGTCCTGCAGGTCGCGCGCTTTGTCGTAAACGGTAATCCTCCCTTTCCGTGCACGGATTGCGACGAGGACTACGGCGTTCCCGCCATTCTGGGCGCGGCCGGCGATCCGGTCAGTTCCGGAATCAACGAGACACTCGATTACACCAATTACCCTTCCTTCGACCTCGGCTTCGGCGACTCAGGCGGCGACACATTGGGACCGGATTTCTCGGACACCTTCACGCCAGGCACAAACGCAACTCCCATCGTGTTCGAATCCGTCTCGGGCAAACCTTGCGGCATGCGTTCTCCCCGGACCGGCGCGGACAGTCCCAGCCGCGTCGTGTTCCTTTCCTTTCCCCTGGATACCGTGCCAGCCACCGGCTCCGCGCCGAATAACGAAACCGCCCTGCTGGACAATATTCTCAAATTCCTCCTCCCGGGCGCGAATGGCATCGGAACGATTTCCCTGGACTCCGCTCTCTACACCGTTCCCGATCACGTGACGGTCGAAGTTGCTGATTCGGACCTCGCCGGCGCCGGCCAGGCGCATGTCACATTTACCGTGAGTTCCGCCACCAACCGCGCCACCATTACGCTTCAAGAGTCGTCGCGTCCCGGCGTCTTCCGCGGCTCCCTGACGCTCGTCGCCAGCAACGCCTCCGCCGGCCAGTTGCCTGTTCACGGTGGCAATGTCATCACGGCTGCCTATTTCGACGCCTCCGGGAATTCCAATGTGCTCGCCACCGCGGGCATCGATACGACGCCGCCGGTGATTTCCAACATCGCAGCCACACCCGGCTACGCCAGCGCCACCATCACCTGGACCACTTCGAAACCCGCTGATTCCCTCGTCCAGGCTGGTGAATCCGTGCTCCTCGACCGCGTCGCCTCGGACGGCGCCTTCGTCACGAATCACGCCGTCACACTCAACGGGCTCTCGGCCAATCACACCTACTACTACCAGGTCACCAGCCGCGATCAGGCCGGCAACACCACGGTTGCCGACAACAACGACAATCTCTATACGTTCCACACGCTCAAAGCGCCGCAGCCGCCCTGGTTCGACGATCTCGAAAGCGGCGCATCCAATTGGACGGTCGTTCCCGATCCGGATTTCCCCACGGAATACAACTGGACGCTCGGCACGCCCAATAACGGCCTGGAAACCAGCGCCTACTCGGGCACCAACGCCTGGGGCAGCGATCTCTACGGACAGATACCCAATTTCGGCATCAGCACTTATTTGTACAGTCCGGTCATCGACCTCTCCGGCCTCACCCATGCCACACTGGTCTTTTACGACAGCTATGATTTCAGCCAGGGCAATGAGGAGGGACAGATCATGATCTCCACCAACGACGCCACGCCGCCGGGCAATCTTCCCGTGCTCGCGGATTTCTCCGGCACGAGTTCCCAGGATTGGGGGGTGGAAACAACTGACCTCACGCCGTATGTCGGCCACACGGTGCGCATCGTCTGGGATTATGTCGGCGTCTCCTTCGGCGGCCCGATGTACGGCTGGCTCATTGACGATATCAGCATCACCGGGGTGGTCGCGAATGCCACTTCCACCGGCACCCTCGTCATCTCCAAGAATCTCGGGCAGGGCGGCTTCACGCTCACGGGCCAGCTCAACCAAACCGGCAACGGGCTTCTCACCACCATCAGCAACGCGCCGGTCGGAGAATACAATGTCCAGTTCGACGACGTGGCCTTTTACGACACTCCCGTCCCCCAAACGGGGACTCTTGCCGCCAACAGCACATTGACCTTTGCCGGCGCTTACACCTTCACCGACGCCAATCACAACGGCATCTCCGATGCCTGGGAGCAATATTACTTCGGCTCGGTTTCCACCAACCGCACGCAATTCACCGACTCCGACGGCGATGGCATGACCGACTACGCCGAATTTATCGCCGGCACCATTCCCACGAATGCCGCCTCCAAACTGAACTTCCTCTCCGCACGGGTGCTGACCAATGACGTCGTCGAATTGCGATGGGCCGCCATTCCCGGCCGGCTCTATCAGGTGAACGCCGGCACCAATGGCGCAAGTTGGACGCCCATGACCGACTGGCTCCAGGCCACCGGCAGCCCCATGACCTTCACCACCACCAACAGCGGCCAGTCCCGCCTCTTCCGCATCCAGGTGCGTCCGTAGCGCCTGGGAAGAACATGGATCCGGTTGCGTAATTCTACGGAACCACCCGTGTTATAAGTACGGATGGGCTTTTGAGTCATAATCCCTAGACGATTTTAGGATTTGGCTGACATAATCGGCGGCTGAGCTTGAGGAAAACGCAAGATTCAACGTGGTCATCTGCAGCAAGAGATTTTATTTCAAACTTGGGGTGCGATTTTTGGTCGTGCTCGGCTGGCTTGCCGCCATTCGTGGTTGGCCGACGACTTGCACCCAGCTTCCCAGCGGCATCGTTGGTTGGTGGCCTGCCGAGGGCAATGCCAACGACATCGCCGGCACCAACAACGGCAGCTTGCAGGGTGGCGCCACGGCGAACGGAATCGGGATGGTCGGTTCCGCTTTCACCTTTGATGGAACCAACGGTTACGTGCAGATCCCGGATGCCGCGGCGCTGCGGCCCACGAATCTTACGATCGAGTGCTGGGTCCGTTTTGCTTCATTGGATTCGGCCGGCACGGGAGCGGCAGCCGGACAGCAGTACATAGTTTTCAAGCAGAACACCCGCAGCGGCGACTTTGAAGCCTTTGATCTGGGCAAGAAACGCGTTAGCGGCGGCGACGTTTTTGAATTCCTCGTTACTTCGTCCGCCGGAGTTTCGGCCGACATCTTTGGCACCAATTTCATCAGCACCGGTGTTTGGTATCACGTGGCCGGTGTCCGCGGCTCAAACTTCCTGCAGATCTTTGTCAACGGGCAGCTTCACGCGCAGGCGCCGGTGAGTTTTGCCCAGGATTACGGCGCGCATCCGCTTTTCCTCGGCACCTCCGGCTATTCGGGATGGGACCGCAAATTCAACGGGTCGCTCGATGAAGTTTCCCTCTACAATCGCGCGCTTTCTTCCAGCGAGATTTCGGCAATCTATCTTGCCGGGAGCGCCGGCAAGTGCCAGGCGCCTTCCATTTCGTCGCAACCGCAAAGCCAGTCCGTGTTTGTCGGCACGAATGTGAGTTTCAGTACCGTCGCCTCCGGTTCGGCGCCGCTCGTGTATCAGTGGCAGCGCGGCGGCACCAATCTCGCCAATGGCGGCAATGTCTCGGGGGCTGCTTCCTCGACGCTGACACTGGCCAATGTCCAATTGACAGATGCGGCCGGCTACCAGGTCATCGTCACAAACACGTCCGGTGCGATCACCAGCTCGGTGGCCACGCTTGCCGTGTCGGCGCTCTCGGTCGCCCAAATCACCAATCTGCCGGCCACAATCATCCAGGCCACTTCCGCCAGGCTCAACGGCCAGGTGCTTTCCCCGGGCGGTGATCCGCCCGCCATCACGCTTTACTACGGCACGGCGAACGGCGGCACGAACCCGGCCGCCTGGGCCCAAAACGTCGGTTTGGGACTGCAAACCAATTCGTATGCCCAATCTGTCACCGGGCTTTCGTCCAACACCACTTATTATTTCACGGCACGCGCGGTGAATTCCGCCGGCGCAAATTGGGCTGTTCCGTCGGCCGCCTTCACGACCCTGGCCTCGAATCCGCCGCTTCAGCGCGTGCCGAACACCACCCTGGCCATGCCGTCCGCGCCGCCTTCGTACGGCTACACGCTTACGAACGCGTTCGGTTCTCTCAACTTCAACGACCCGGTCTGCATCGCCGTTCCTCCGGGCGAAACCAACCGCCTCTTCGTGGTCGAACGCGGCGGAACCATTGCCGTCATCACGAATCTCGCCGCGCCCACCCGCACCGTGTTTCTCGACATCAGCAGCAAGGTGACCGCCAACCTCGAGGAATGCGGGCTGCTCTCGCTGGTTTTTCATCCCGGCTACGCCACCAACGGATATTTCTTCGTATGGTATTACGGCCCGGACACCACCAGCGCCGGAACCGGCGCCCATGACATCCTGTCCCGCTATAAGGTATCCAACAACAACAGCAACAGCGCCGATTCGACCAGCGAGGTCAAATTTATCCGGCAATATGACGAGAACCAGTTCCACAATGCCGGCGACATGCATTTCGGTCCGGATGGATATTTGTATCTGTCCCTAGGCGATGAGGGTGGCTCCAACGGTCAATTCAACAACGACCAGCGCATCGATAAGGATTTGTTCTCCGGGCTGATCCGGATTGACGTCGACAAGAAGCCCGGCAATCTTCCTCCGAATCCCAGCCCGGCCGTTTCGACGAATTATTCCATCCCCGCGGACAATCCGTTCATCGGCCAGACCAGTTTCGACGGCACGAACGTAAACCCCGCCAACGTGCGGACGGAATTCTGGGCTGTGGGCATGCGGAATCCGTGGCGCTGGAACTTTGATCCCCCGACGGGTTTGCTTTACCTGGGGGACGTCGGCCAGGACACCGAGGAGGAGGTGGATATCGTGGTAAAAGGCGGCAATTACGGCTGGGCTTTTCAAGAGGGATGCGTTGCCGGTCCCAAAACACCGCCAGTTGGTTTCACATCCATCGCTCCAATCGCCTGTTATCCCCATGGGACGGGGCCCAATCAGGGAGACTGCATCATCGGCGGCTTCGTCTATCGCGGCACCCAACTCTCCCAATTGGTGGGCTATTATGTTTATGGCGATAACGTCGCCGGAAATTTGTGGGCGCTGAAGTACGATGGAACCAATGTCACCTCCACGCAGACATTGATTTCCGGCGGGGCTGTCGGCTTGTCCACTTTTGGCGCGGACCCTCGCAACGGGGATGTGCTGCTGGCCATCCGCGGGGTGGAAGGTTCGGTCAATACCACCCAGCCACTCCAACGACTCGTCTATTCCTCGACCGTCACCGGCTCGCCTTTGCCGGCCACATTGAAGGACACCGGCGCCTTCAGCGATCTCACCAATCTCGTGCCAAACCCTGGCATTGTGTCTTATGACATCAATGTCCCCTTCTGGTCCGACAACGCGATCAAGTCCCGCTGGTTCTCGATTCCTGACACCAACCTGACGATCGGCTATAACCCGACCAACAACTGGACCTTCCCTCCCGGCACCGTCTGGATCAAACATTTCGACCTGCAAACCAACAGTTCGCCGCCGATGTCGACGCGCCTGGAGACACGGTTGCTGGTCCGCAATTCGAACGGCGTATACGGCGTAACCTATCGCTGGGCGGGCGGGACCAATGCCACGCTTGTTCCCGAGGGCGGCATGGATGACACCTTCGTCATCAACAACGGCGGAATTCTCACGACACAAGTCTGGCATTATCCGGCGCGGTCCGAGTGCGCGGCGTGCCATACCTCGATCGCCGGTCTCGCCCTCGGCCTGAATGCGCCGCAGATGGATCGCAACCTCACGTATTCCAACAGCACGCTTAACCAACTCCAGGTGCTCAGCGACGCCGGTTACTTCGGCTCGCCGGTCACGAACATTCCTTCGGTCACCCCGCTCGCGGCCGCCACGAACGCTTCGATGAGTCTGGAGTATCGCTCGCGGTCGTATCTCGCCGCCAATTGTGTGCAATGCCACCAACCGGGCGGCACGGGCTTCGGCTTGTGGGACGCCCGTTTCAGCACCCCGTTGGCGCAGGCCGGCCTGATCAACGGCCCGTTGATAAACAATTTCGGCGACTCCAACAATTGCGTCATCAAGATGGGTTCGTTGTCCAATTCCGTACTCCTGACGCGGGTCGCCAACATGGGAACCTTCCACATGCCGCCGCTGGCTACTTCGGTCATCAATACCTCGGCGGTCCAATTGTTGAGCGCCTGGATCACCAACTCCGGCGGCACCGGCCAGCTCGTGGTTTCGCCTCCGAGCCTCGATTTCGGTCTCGTCGCCGTGAACGGAACCGCCCAGGGTAATTTTGTGGTTTCCAATTCGGGCGGAACCACTGTCACCAACTGCAGCGTCGCCCTCACAGGCGGTCCCTTCACGATTCTTTCCAACGCTGCGTTCAACTTGCCCGGATTCGGCACCACCAACGTGCCGATAAGTTTTGCCCCGATCAGCAGCGGCAACTTCACGAACAATGCGATCTTTACCTCCGGGAACGGAGGCAACACGACCAACCAATTGACCGGTTCCGCCGCCGTGCCGCCCGCAGCCAATTTCACCGGCAGTCCCACCGCCGGCCTCGTGCCGCTGACGGTCACTTTCACCAATGCCTCCACCGGCT
>Ga0070741_10000524_pt1 | contig 136952 bp, 108 predicted proteins | sample Coa_R1_4_FD_66440 | JGI IMG/M metagenome (GOLD analysis project Ga0070741, IMG submission 66440) | Surface soil microbial communities from Centralia Pennsylvania, which are recovering from an underground coalmine fire - Coalmine... | ecosystem: Environmental > Terrestrial > Soil >... | reverse complement strand
TTTCCACGATCCGCGGCTTTCGGTGAACGGCGCGCAGTCTTGCGCATCGTGCCACCAGGACACGCACGCATTCACCGACAGCCCTCGCCGTTACAGCCTCGGCGCGGAAGGCGCGGCGGGCACCCGCAACGCGATGCCGCTTTTTAACCTCGCGTGGAAGACGCGATTTTTCTGGGACGGGCGTGCGGCGTCGCTGCGTGAGCAGGTGCGTGTGCCGATCACCGATCCGCGCGAAATGCACGAGACGCTGCCGGCGATCGTGGAGAAATTGAGCGCCGCGCCGGAGTATCCGCAGTTGTTCGAAAACGCGTTCGGGCCGGGGAAAATCACCGCCGAAAAAATCGCACTCGCGCTCGAGCAGTTTTTGCTCACACGCGTTTCGTGCGATTCAAAATTTGATCGCTCCTTTCGCGGCGAGGCGCAGCTCAGCGATGAGGAGAAGCGCGGCTTTCAGCTTTTTTTCACCGAATACGATTCGCGCACACAGCAATTCGGCGCGGATTGTTTCCACTGCCACGGCGGCGCGGATTTTACGAATCACCGCTTCGCGAACAACGGCCTCGATGCCACGCCGCGAGACCCGGGCCGATACGCCATCACGCACGACGAAGCCGACCGCGGCAAATTCGCCGTGCCGTCGCTGCGCAACGTCGCCCTCACCGCGCCCTACATGCACGACGGCCGTTTCGCCACACTCGAGGAAGTCGTCGCGCACTACGATCACGGCGTGAAACAAAGCTCTACGCTCGACCCGAACCTCGCCAAGCACCCGCCCGACGGCCTGCACCTCAGCGAAGCTGACCAGCGCGCCCTGGTCGCGTTTTTAAAAACACTCACCGGCGCATCCGCTGGAGGGACGGGCTCCGTCCCATCCCGCTTCTAAAGCGGAACGTAAACAGGGCCGAGACGGCGCTCGTTCTTCCATTGTGCTGTTCGTCTCCACGCGCGTGCGCGCAGCGGGGCGCGTTTCACTTTTAAAAGCGGCGATCTTTCGCATGAAGCTCCAACCCCAATCCTACCTTGCTGAGCACACAGTGCGGTCGTGGCTTTTGACGCACGATCACAAGCGGATCGGCATTTTGTATCTGCTCACGATCATCGTTTTTTTTGCAATTGCGAGCGTGGCGGCGGCGTTGATGCGGATCGAGCTGGTGACGCCGCAAGGTGACCTGGTGACGAGCGAAACTTACAACAAGCTATTCACGATTCACGGCGTGCTGATGGTGTGGTTTTTTTTGATTCCGTCGATCCCGGCGGTGCTGGGCAATTTCATCCTGCCGATGATGCTCGGGGCGCGTGATGTGGCGTTTCCGCGGCTGAATCTGCTGAGCTGGTATATTTTCATCGCGGGCGGCGTGCTGGCGCTCTGGTCGCTGATCCACGGCGGGGTCGATACGGGATGGACGTTTTACACGCCGTATAGCAGCACGTATTCAAACAGCCACGTGATCTCGATGGCGGCGGGCGTGTTTGTCGCGGGGTTTTCGTCGATCATCACGGGGATGAATTTCATGGTGACGGTGCACAAGATGCGCGCGCCGGGGCTGCGCTGGTTCAGGCTGCCGCTGTTGGTGTGGTCGCTCTATGCAACGAGTCTGATCATGGTGCTGGCGACACCGGTGCTGGCGATCACGCTCGCATTGATGAGCGTGGAGCGCGTGTGGGGCGTCGGCATTTTCGATCCGAAAATCGGCGGCGACCCGGTGCTGTTTCAGCATCTGTTTTGGTTCTACTCGCACCCGGCGGTTTACATCATGATCCTGCCGGGAATGGGCGTGGTGAGCGAGTTGATCACCTGTTTTTCGCGGCGGAGGATTTTCGGCTACGGGTATGTCGCGGCGGCGAGCATGGCGATCGCGGTGCTCGGGTTCGTCGTGTGGGGACATCACATGTTCGTCGCCGGGCAATCGGTTTACTCCGGCATGATGTTTTCGATTTTGAGCTACATGGTGTCGATCCCGTCGGCGATTAAGGTGTTTAACTGGACGGCAACACTCCACAAAGGCTCCATTTCGTTCGCGACGCCCATGCTCTACGCGCTCGGGTTTATCGGATTGTTTACGATCGGCGGACTCACAGGATTGTTTCTCGCGGCGCTCGCGGTCGATGTGCATGTGACCGACACGTATTTCGTTGTCGCGCATTTTCACTACATCATGGTCGGCGGAATGGTCATGGCATTCATGGGCGGGTTGCACTATTGGTGGCCGAAAATCACGGGCCGCATGTATCCGGAATTCGCCGGGAAACTCGCGGCGATGATTACGTTCATCGGGTTCAATCTGACGTTTTTTCCGCAATTCATTCTCGGCTATCTCGGCATGCCGCGCCGCTATCACGCCTATCCGCCGGAGTTTCAGTTTTTCCACATTCTCTCGACCGCAGGCGCGTCGATTCTCGGCGTCGGTTATCTGCTGCCGTTTCTTTATTTTTTGTGGTCGCTGAAATGGGGACGCGTTGCGAGCGGCAATCCGTGGGAAGCGACCGGGCTCGAATGGCAAACGCCGTCGCCGCCGCCGACGCATAACTTTGAAAAAACGCCGGTCGTCACGCGGGAGCCGTATGCATATGACGCAGTCACGGGCAAGGAGGAACCGCAGGAGGGATTGATGCAGCAAACGAGCGCAGTTTAGGTTTTCTCCGCGACGCTTTTCACCCGCTAAAACACGGAGTGACACGAATCATAAATCGAATGGATAGCGCGACAGACACCGTGCTCGCCGAGCAGTTCGACGAAATCGAGCAACAACACAGCGCCGATACGCTCGGCATGTGGATTTTTCTCGCGACGGAAGTGATGTTCTTCGGTGGATTGTTCGCAGGTTACGCTGTGTATCGCTTTTCGTTTCCGCACGTTTTTTACGCGGCGAGCCATCACCTCGATGTCCTCGCGGGTGCAATCGATACCGCGGTGCTCCTTTGCAGCAGCCTCACGATGGCGTTCGCTGTGCGTGCGGTCCGGCTCGGACAACGCTGGATGAGTATTTTGCTGCTAGGTGTCACCGCAGTGTTTGGCGCCGGTTTTCTCGTCATCCACGGCTTCGAATATCACCACGAATGGACCGAGCACCTCGTGCCCGGCGGCTCGTTTGCATTTGAAGGCGCTGATCCGCACCGCGCCCAAATGTTTTTCTGGCTCTACTTCGCGACGACCGGCCTGCACAGCCTGCATGTGCTCATCGGAGTGGCGCTAATGCTCGTGCTCGCAGTGCTGGTGCTTCTGGAAAAAATCACCGCCGCACGATTCATGACCGTCGAGATTGCCGGCCTCTACTGGCATTTCGTTGATGTCGTCTGGGTCTTTTTGTTTCCCCTTTACTACCTCGCCGGAGCACGCTGATGAGCGACGAAATTATTTCTCCGCGTATTTATTTTAAAAACTTCGGCGCGCTGATCGTGCTGCTGCTGCTCACGATCGGCGCTGCTTATCTCGACCTCGGCCCGCTCAATTTCGTGCTCGCCATGCTCATCTCGCTGACCAAGACCGCGCTCATTGCGCTTTTTTTCATGCACATTCGCTGGGGCGGAAAAATGCTCCATCTCGCCGCCGGCGCAGGCTTGCTCTGGCTCGGCATTCTGCTCGCGCTCACGCTCGGCGATTACATTTCGCGCGGCTGGCTTCCCGTCGCGCAACACTGAGCATTTTTTTGTAAAAATCGGCAGATTGGCTCTTGACGTTCGCGTCCGGAAACGCCACCAGTAAACGCGTATCACCACGGCGGCGGAGCCCCTGATTTCCTCTGCGCGCCGGCGACTACTCCAGCGTAGCTCAGTGGTAGAGCGGTCGGCTGTTAACCGATTGGTCGTAGGTTCAAATCCTACCGCTGGAGCCATTTCTCACGCGCATCATCCGCAATCCGAAAACGCCGCCCGCGATATCGCCGCCGCGCGATTGGAAACGCAAAATCACCTTAGTTTTTCCGCGCGTGAGTTGCGGCGGAATTTCATGCGTTACTTCGAAAAAATCGCCGGGACGATTCGTGTGGAGTTTTTGCGTCGCGATTTTTTCCCCGTCGAGCAGCACATCGAAAGTTCGGGCGTGCCAGACGCCGCCCCAGTAAGTAATCACCAACGTGCACGGCTCATCCGGCGCGACGGACATTTCGTAGGAAAACCAGCCGCCTTCGCGCGCGAGCCGGCACTTGCGTCCGGCGAAATCCTCGATCTCGCTCTTCTCTTCGCGTAACGCATGCTCAACTTCCGGCTGCTGATAACCGGGCGTGATGGAATCGAGCGTGGCCGCTTCGGTGCGGCGCTGTTCCTCGCGTTGCGCGCGCAGTTCGCCTTCGCGTTGCGTCCACTCGGCGGTAGTCATGAGTGGGAAGTAAACGGCGTATTGCTCTTCATAAATGCGATGAAACGGCATGAAGCGCAGATCGTTCGGCTTCACGACGCCATCGCTAACAAATTCGCCGGAACGCACTTTATCAGGACTCAAATGCGCGAGCACTTCGTCAGGACTCGACGCGACAAAAAGCGGCGGGAAGGCATCGGTTTTGCCGCGTGCGTTGAGGTGCTCGCTAAAGCGTTGCTTCGCCGGATTTGGAATACCCGGTTCATCGGGAATAATCGCGGCGAGAACCGTCGGGCCATGCATCAGCGCGAAGATCTTTCCTTCCGAGTGCTGCAGCGGCTCGAGCCTTAGCTCCATTGGCAAGCTTAGCTCTATCACGTCACCCGTTTTCCAAGTCCGCTTAATGGTAAAGTAGCTCGATGGATTGGAAACTATCTCGAGTTTCTCTCCGTTTAGCTTCACCTCAACTTTCTCGCACCAATAGGGATGACGAAGCTTCAACGCGCACTTCCGCGGCTCGCGGCAGCTAAAAGAAAACCGCACTATCTCTTCTTCCGGAAAATGAGTCTCCTGTCTTAGCTCTAATCCACTCTCAGAGCTAAGGCTGCTCGCGATGTATAGGTTTACCCAAAGCGCATCGTCGGAGCGCGAGTAGATCTGCTCGCCGTAGCGCGCCGGATTTTCCAGCCCGGTGCCGACGCAACACCACCATGAGTCAAACGGCGTCGAGAAGACCTTCACGCCGACTGAACCTAGGCCTAAGAAGTAGCCAAACTCTCCGGGCTTGCGCCCGATATTTGCAGCGAGATGATTGATCATCGCTCGCTCGACAAAGTCCATCTGCTCGGCACGCGGCTCCCATGCGAAGAGATGCTGCGTGAGCTTTAGCATATTATATGTGTTGCAGGTCTCGCAGGTATTCGGCGTGAGCCGCTGAGGGAATTGCTCCACCGGAAAAAAGTGTTCACTTTCGCCATGGCCACCGATTGCGAACGAGCGACGATTCACTACGTTAGCCCAGAAAGTCGTCGCGGCAGTGTGATAGCTCTGCTCGTTGGTTAATTCATACTCGCGAGCCAGTCCGATGACTTTCGGGATTTGAGTGTTGCCATGGAGACCATCCAGCTTGTCCTCGCCGCGCAACATAGGTGCTAAGACAGCATCGTGATGAAAATACTTCGCCGCCATTTGTAGGTAACGCTTGTCACCCAAGTCCGACGCCAGGTCGGCTAATACTTCATTCATCCCGCCATGCTCGCAATGCAATACTTCCTGGATTTGCGCATCATCTAGGCCCGAAAGAATACCATCGAGCCAGTCTGCGATCTTACGCGCTACTTCCAAAGCCCTGGAGTTAACCGTGAGACGATAAGCATCGCGTAATCCTGCAAAGACTTTGTGCTGCGTATAGAAAGGAACCCATACGCCATTCAGTGAAAAGGGCGATACGTTCATCTTTCCCTCGCGCAACTGCTCGAACGCGCGCTTATCAACAGGCAGGACATAGCCGTCGCCATTCGCCGCCTGACACGCTGCAAGCTCATCCACAATATAGGTTACCCGCTCGCATGCACGACTATCACCCGTGCTGGCATAGAGCAGGCTTGCCGCGGAGAGATAATGTCCCAGCGAATGTCCGCTGATGTCCCGCGACTCCCATCCGCCATAGCGCTCCGCTTTTGCGGGCAATTCCGCCTGCGCGCGGAAAGGCGCGAGCAATCTATCCGCTTCGACTGATAACAGATAGCCCGCGTGCACATCCTGCCGCTCTTTGAAAATGCTGCCATCAAGCAGACGGACTTCGCTGAGTGAAACGGAACGAACAGTGAGTTTGTTCGGGAGAGACATAGATTGGTAATAGCAAGTCCTCGCACGCGCATCACCAAAGGCTCCATGGATGCGAATCACCCAAATCAGCGGTGCGCAGCACTACGCGGAAACCAAAATCATGTTTGCGTATTGCGTCGTATCGCCTGTGCGAATAAGACCGATCGCGCCCGGCACACGCGGCTTGAATTTTGCCTCGTGCGGCTCGTATGTCACCGGCACACCATCGAGCGCGCGCGCGAACACCGCTTTCGTCTCTTCCTCGTTGTGCGCGAGAAATTCCTCGGCCATGAACGCCCTTCCAACCACAAAGTTCTCCCGCACTGCCGCGAGCACTTGAAGCACCGTCGGCACACCATCGACCAGCGAGATATCGACTGTTTCGATCATCGGCCAAAACGGAAACCCGCGATCGCTAATCACGATGGTGTTCGTGTGTCTCACGCGGCTTAGCAGCGAAAGAATGTGCGGGTTCAGAATGCCGGTCTTCAACATGGCGCAATCGTTAGCGGTCGCGGGTGAAATTCCAAAGCAAAAGACTCACCTTCGAAAGCACGTCGAGAGTTTTGCGGATTTTTTGAACTAACGTGCGGGCGTGTTCGTCTCCGACAGGCTGCGAATGTAGGTAATGACCTGCATCAACTCTTCCTCGGTGATGCGATCTTTGAAGGTCGGCATTAGATTTTCGTAGCCGGCGGCGATTTGCGCGCCGGGCATTAGGATCGAATCGCGGATGTATTTTTCGTCGGCGATGGTGGTCGCGCCTCCGTTAAGCGGAACCGGTTTTCCGAAAATTCCCTCAAGCCGTGGGGCGGGGATTTTTGAGGAATCGCCGTGGCATCCGCTGCAGCCGAGTTGCGTAAACAATCGCTGCCCCGCCGCGACGGACGGCAACGCGACATCACCGGTTGTGAGCCATTGCTCGTAAGCATTCGGTTCCATCACGACCACGCGGCCGATCATTCCGGAGTGCTCCGTGCCGCAAAATTCTGCGCAAAAGAGATGATACTCTCCCGTTCGCGTCGGTTTAAACCACTCGGTTGTGTAACGTCCCGGCAACACATCCTGCTTCACGCGGAATGCCGGCACGTAAAACGAATGGATCACGTCCTGCGAAGTCATCGTCAGGAGCACCGTCTGACCGACCGGCACGTGCAGTTCATCGATCTCGCGTTTGCCTTCGGCGTGCTGGAGTTTCCACATCCATTGCTTGCCCACGACGTCGATGCGCAGTGCGTTTTTTGGCGCGCGCTCGATGTCGAAATACGCCATCGCGCCCCACGTAAAAAGGCCGAATGAAATGAAAAGCGGAATCGCCGTCCACGTCATCTCCAGCGCGAACGAGCCGTGCGGTGGATTTGTGCGATCCGCTTTTGAGCGGCGGCGATATTTGATCGCAAAAAAAATCAACGGCCCGAAAACGACAACCATGAAAAACGCGCTGATCGCGATGAGCGCAAAATAGAGCAAATCCACCTCGCGCGCGCCGGTCGAGGCCGCTTCGGGAAAAAGGCGAAATGTCCACATCGCTCAATTCGCGCCACGCCGCGCGCGCTCCCGTTGAATTGCAAACGCAACGAAACCGCCGATTGCGAGCGCGGTTGCCGCGGCAAATGCCCGCAGCACATTCATGATCAGCGCGCCATGTTTTCCAGAGATCGGCGTGTCGTGAAAACAGAGCAGCAAAAGCTGCTCGATCGGCGAACCGGTTTTTCGCGCCGATGCATCGAACAACGCGACTCGCATTTCATTCGGCGAAAAATTCACACCGAAAAAATAGCGCGCGATTTTTCCCTCGGGCGTTACGGCCACAAAGCCGCTCGGATGCGCGTATTGCTTGCTCGACGCGTCGTAAACATAGTGAAAACCGATTTCGTCCGCGAGGTGCTGAATCGCCTCCGACGTGCCGGTGAGAAAATGCCAGCCGTTTTCTGCGTCGCTGCGTCCATAGCGTTTCAAATACGTTTGTTTTTTCGCGAGCGCGTCGTGCGGCGTTTCGCGCGGATCGATGCTGAAATGGACGACTTCAAAATCGCGCCCGATATCCAGCCGCAATTCCTGCAAGCTCTCGATGAGGCCGTTTGCGACGAGTGTGCAGAGCATCGGGCAGCCGTAGTAACCGGGCACGAGGACGACCGGTTTTTTGCCGAAAAAATCGCGGAGCAAAACGGCGCGTCCGTTTTCGTCGGTGAACTTCGTGTCGAGCGAAAGCCGCGCGTTGAGTCGCTGCTCGAAACGAACGCTTTTTAAATCGGTCTCGCCGAACGCAGGGATTGTCGCGGCGAAAATACAGAGCAGGCTAAGGTGCGCGATTTTCATTTTGCAAAGGCACGTTTTGCATGAGCTGTAAATTCGTCACACCCGCGCCGGCTTCGGGCAGACCGCGCTCGGAGAGCAGTTCGATCGCGCGATCGATGGGCAGTCGCACGACACCGTTGCGATGATCAATCCAGCCGTAGGTATTCAGATCGTGCTCTTCGTGCTCGCGGAATTTTGCGAGCTCCTGCGGAGCCGTCACCTCGAGCCGCGGTTGCGGAAAATCGACACGCTCCTCCGAGATTTTCGGCGGCGCTTTTTCGCTCGCAACGAAGTGACGAAAATAGACGTTGAACAAACCAGCCGTCGCAACCGCAGTGACAATGCCGGCCATCACGAGCAAAGCCGCGATAAGAAAAATCGACGTGACATCGACATCGCGTTTTTCGTGCGTGACGCGCGGTTCGTTCATGTTGCGTAACGCGGATCGTTGAGAGGGAGCAGGGGATATGCGGCGAGATTTTTTGCAAAAACAGTCAGCCACAAACCGCCGATGCCGGCGAACAGCGTGAAATCGAGCCAGTGCGCGTGGATGTGCAGCGACGGCGCAATGAGCCAGTAAACGTCGAGCACGTGAACGAGTAGCACCGCGCATGCAATCGTGCACAAAATACCGAGCCGGCGCTTCGATTCGCGCGAGAGCAGCAGGGCGAACGGCACGGCGAAATGAAACATGCCGAGCACGAGCGCGACCATTTTCCAGCCGCTGCTGCTGCGATGCAGATACCACGAGATTTCGTCGGGCATGTTCCCGTTCCAGATGATCAGGAATTGCGCGAACGACATGTAGGCCCATAGCATCACGAAAGCGAGGAGCAGATTGCCGAGGTCGTGAAAATGCGCGGGCGTGAGCACCGGCGCGAGAGGCGCTTTTCGCGAGTAAAACGCGAGGAGCATAATCGAAAAAGCAAGCGCGGAGAGCGCCTGGCCGACGATGATGAGGATCGGAAAAATCGTCGAATACCAGTCCGACTCAAGCGAGAGCACGAGATCGATATAGGCGAACGTCGTAATCAAAACGTAAATCACCAGGCCCGGTCCGCTCAGCGTGCGCAAGTTTCTCGTTGGCTTAATGTCGCTTGTCGCGTCCTGCGCGTGCGAGCCTCTGCGCAGCTTGAGCGTGAGCCAAAGCCAAACGGCGAAGTAGCCGATGACGCGCGCGATGAAAAACGGGATGTTTAAATAAACGTGACGGTGCTGGAGCACGTCGTTCGCTGCGACATCATCGGGACGCGCCCAGCCGTAAAGAACGCGAAGTGCAAACAGCAGCGGCACAAACAAAATTGCCATCAGCGGCAACGTGCCGAGACCGGCTTCAAAGAAACGCCGCGTGACGAATCCCCATTTTCCGCCGACAAGATGATTCAGCATCAGCAGCCCGAAACAGCCGAGCGCGAGCCCGAGCCAGAAAAGATAGCCGAACAAATAAGCATCGAAAAATCGCGCGCCATTCGCGAACGCGCCGATGACGCTGACCAGCAGTGCGGCAAGTCCGATTAATAAAGGCGCGGCGCGGTTCATTGCACTTGAGATTCGAGTTCCGCGCGCTGGTCAGTCGGCACGTCGTTGATCGTCCCGCTGCGGCTCAATTGCAGTGCGCGAATGTAAGCGGCGATGGCCCATCGGTCGCGCGGCTCAACGCGTGCCGCATACGGATACATCGCGCCATAACCGTTCGTAATGACGTCGTAAAAATGACCGATCGGCGCGTTGCGTAATCGCGTTTCGGTGAAAGCCGGCGGATGCGGAAAGCCGCGTTGCACTATCATGCCATTGCCGCTGCCAGTGCGGTCGTGACAGACGGCGCAGTAAATTTCAAAACGTTCCTTGCCGCGATAAAGCAGCTCTTTCGTCAGTGGAACCGGCGGCTTCGTCACGAGCGTGCCGTCGGGATTTGTCGCGCCTATCAAAGCGTCTGTTGAAGCTGATTCGCGCGAAATCGTGTGCAGCGGCAGAGGTCGCGCGGATGCGCCATCACTGAAAAAATCGCTTTGCGAAAGCGGCTTTTGTTTTGCCTGATTATACATGCCCTGGCGGCAGGCGGAAAAAAGCAGAAGGATGAATGCAGAATGCAGAATAACCCGCACGCGACGCAGCCGCGCAAACATCGCATTCGTCATTCTGCATTCATCCTTCATCATTTACCTCCGAGACATTGGTCGCGCCGCACTCGCGCAAAAATTGCGCGGTTTTTCTCGCGTTGAAATTTTTGTCGCTCGCTTCGATGGCAAGGAAAAACTTGTCCGTTGTCGCGCGCGCGAAATTTCTCGCGCTGAAAATTGGATGATGCGGACGCGGCAGTCCGTTGAGCGCGAGCATGCCGATGACTGTCGCGAGCGCGGCGCAGAGGACGGTGAGTTCAAACGTAATCGGAATGAACGATGGCGCGCTGTGAAATGGACGGCCGCCGACGTTGAGCGGGTAATCGATCGCGAGCGCATACCATTGCATGAAATAGCCGCCGATGCCGCCGGTCAGCCCGCCGAGCAGGCAGCAGAGCGCTACGCGATTTTTGCGAAAGCCGATTTCGTATGCGAGTCCCTCGATGGGAAACGGCGTATAGGCATCGAGCTTGCGATAGCCGCTCGCGTGCGCCTTGCGCGCGGCGTTTAACAAAGCCATATGATCGTGAAACTCCGCGACGATGCCGAAAATGCGCGGTGTTTCGGTTTTCACAACGTGCCCTCCTCGCGCTCGGAAATCAGCGTGCGCACCTCCGCGATCGAGATCATCGGCAGAAAACGCACGAACAAATAAATCAGCGCGACGAACAATCCCATGCTCCCGAGCAGCATCGCGTAATCCCATTTTGTGCCGCCATACATGCTCCACGCGCTCGGCACAAAATCGCGATGCAGACTCACGATGACGATGACGTAGCGCTCAAGCCACATGCCGATGTTAATGACGATCGAGATGAGCCAGAGCACGACGTGGTTGTCGCGCACGCGACGCGACCAGAGCGCTTGCGGCACGAGAATATTGCACAAAATGAGCACCCAAAATGTGTGTGCATACGGACCGGCGAAGCGGTTCGACATCATGAACGCATCGTATCGATTGCCGCTGAACCACGACATGAACGCCTCCATGATGTAGCCGTAGGCGACCATCCATCCGGTCGCGAACATCACGTTCGCCATGTTGTTGATGTGGCGGTCGGTGATCATGTTTTCGAGGTGATAAATGCGGCGCACCGGAATCATCAGCGTGAGCACCATCGCGAAGCCGGAGTAGATTGCGCCGGCGACGAAATACGGCGGAAAAATCGTTGAGTGCCAGCCGGGCACGATGCCGACGGAAAAATCGAGCGACACGACGCTGTGCACCGATACGACCAGCGGTGTCGCGAGTCCCGCGAGCAGCACGTAAGCCGATTCGTAGCGCGCCCAATGCCGCGCGGAGCCGCGCCAACCGAGCGAAAGCACTCCGAAAACAATTTGCTTCCATCGCTTCTCCGCGCGATCGCGCAATGTCGCGAAATCAGGAATCAAACCCGCATACCAAAAAATCAGCGACACGGTGAAATACGTGCTCACTGCAAACACGTCCCAGACGAGCGGACTGCGAAATTGCGGCCACAATCCCATCGTGTCCGGATAGGGCAGCAGCCAGTAAAAAACCCACGGCCTGCCGAGATGCAGCAACGGAAAAAGTCCCGCGCACGCGACGGCGAAAATCGTCATTGCTTCCGCGAATCGGTTGATCGAGTTGCGCCATTTTTGGTGCATCAGTAAGAGGAACGCGGAAATCAGCGTGCCGGCGTGACCGATGCCAATCCACCAGACGAAATTCACAATCGCAAAGCCCCACGCGATGGGAATGTTAATTCCCCAGATTCCCACGCCTTTAAAAAAGAGATAGCTAATCGCAACCATCAGCAACATCACGCCGATGAATGCAATGGTGAAGCCGATGAGCCAGCTTCGCGGCTGTTTTTGGTCGAGAACGATCGAGCCGATTTGTCGCGTGGCGGACTCGTAGCTGTCGCGCTCGCCGATAAGCTGAGTCGGGTAGCCGAGTTGCGCTTCTTTTGCGGATTCGTTCATGTATTTCGATTCGTGAGCCGCGCGAGATAAGTCGTGCGCGGACGCGTGTTGAGTTCGCCGAGCATTGAATAATTCAGCGGCAGCTTTTTGAGCTTTGAGACGTGGCTGTTCGGATCGTTTATGTCGCCAAAAATAATCGCTTCGGCCGGGCACGCCTGAGCGCACGCAGTCACAACTTCGCCGTCGCGAATCCGGCGGTTTTCCTTTTCCGCCTCAATGCGCGCCGCGGAAATTCGCTGCACACAATACGTGCATTTTTCCATCACGCCGCGACTGCGCACCGTCACATTCGGATTGCGCGCGAGCTTCAACGTCGTCGGCGACTCGAACTGATTTACGTCATATTCGAGAAAATTGAAGCGCCGCACTTTGTAGGGGCAGTTGTTGGAACAGTAGCGTGTTCCGATGCAGCGGTTGTAAACCTGCACGTTCAGCCCTTCGCTGTCGTGGACCGTTGCCGCAACCGGGCAGACGAGCTCGCACGGAGCATTCTCACAGTGCATGCACGGCAGTGGCTGGAAATATGTCGCGGGATTTTCCGCTGCGCCGTCGTAGTAACGATCGATGCGAATCCAGTGCATCTCGCGCCCGCGCGCGACCTCCTCCTTGCCGACGACCGGAATGTTATTCTCCGCGACGCACGCGATCACGCATGCGTTGCAACCGATGCACGTGTGCAGATCAATCGCCATCGCCCACGCGTAGGTTTTGTTTTGGTGCTCCTCGGGACGATATAGCGATTCGTCACGAGGAGGTTCTGCGCCCATTGCCCGAATGATTTTTTGATTTGCGACGAAATCGTTCAACGAAGCTACTCGCAGGATATTCCGACCTTCAACGCTGTGATGATGTTGCGTAGTGGCTAACACATGTTGCCGGTTCGTTTTTGAAATCGTCACGTCATTTGAAAATGAAAGCGCGTCGGAAGTTCGAATCGCATACGCGTTGAAACCGAGGTTTGCGGCGATATGTCCATTGCTCCGTCCGTAGCCGAGATGCACAGTCACGGCATCGTCGCCATGTCCCGGCAAAATGAAAACAGCGCCTTCAATTTTGCGGCTGCCGCATTGCAGCGTGACAATGTCGTCCGTCCGTAAATCAAGTCGTGAAGCCGTTTGCGGGCTGATGAGCACCGCGTTGTCCCACGTGAGTTTCGTCAGCGGCTTCGGCAATTCCTGCAACCACGCGTTGGTTGCAAATCGTCCGTCGTAAATTGATGGATCAGCGCGGAAGTTGATTTCCAGCGGAGAGACGCGCATCGTCGCGGCCTCGATTTTTTCAACCACGGACGCGACAGCGCGCGTCTTTCCAGTTGTGCCGGCGATCACGCCGTTCTGCAACGCAGCGCGCCACGCGTTATCGTCGAGTCGATTCCGACGCCAGTGGTCGCGGACGATTTCGTAACTCGAAGGATTCGAGATTCCGAGCATGGTCGCGAGGAATTCGTGCGCAGTTTTTCCGCCAAAAAGCGGCTCGATAAGCGGTTGAACAAGCGATGTTGTTCCGTCAAATGCCCGCGCATCGCTCCACGATTCGAGAAAATGCGCTTCGGGCACGTGCCAGTGGCAGAGCACGGCGGTTTCATTGACATAACCGCCGAGATGCACGCGCAGCTTCACGCAATCGAGCGTAGCTGCGAAATCGAAATCCGCCGGCGCATCGAACGCCGGATTTCCGCCGAGCATTAGCAGCAATTCCACACGGCCTGCGCTCATGTCGGTGACCAGCTCGCGCAAGGATTGGAGCTGGTTCGCGGGCTCCGGCTCAACCGGCGCGATGTAACTGACCGCGTCGCGCGCACTCATCCGGTGAGCGATGGCGTGGACACGCGGCGGCTGTTGCGTGCCGACGACGACTATGGCGCGTCCGCTTTGCAAATCGTGCGAGATCATCGCGATTTCCGGCGATGCAGCGGCATTTCCGGCGAATGCTTCCGCGAGTTCGGACGCGAACTTTTCAATCGCGCTTTCCCGCATCGGGAAACGGTGATCCGCCATTGCGCCGGTGATCGTCGGCGTGCATTCGGCAACGTAGAGCCGGTTCATTTTTCTCGCGCCACTGGAAATTCGCCGGCCGTTCGTGAAATCGCGCGCGTAGCGAAGCTGCGCCGGGCCTTCGCCGAGAAAATCCGCGCCGAGTGAAACGATCACGTCGGCTTTGTCGAAGTGGTAAATCGTGTCCACGACTTCACCGAACGCAAGCCGCGCGCCTTCATGTTCATTGTCGCGATTCACCGGCTCCCATTGATGCCATCGCGCGTTTGGAAATTGCGCGAGCACCGCGCGCAGTTGCTCGTGCAACGTCGGCGACGTGACCGTTTGCGTAAGAATGCGAATACCCGCGCCGCCGCTCTGCTGCTGGGTTTGCAGCGTATCGTGCAGCGCCGAAAGAAAATTTTCCCATGTGCTGATCGCCCCGGCATTGAGCACCGTTTGCGAGCGATCGGGATCATACAAATCGAGCACTGCCGCCTGCATGAAAACATCCGTCGCGCCGAGGCTCGCGGGATGGTTTGGATTACCTTCAATCTTCGTCGGACGGCCTTCGTGACTCTCGACAATAATGCCGCGCGCGTAACCGCCGAGCGTCATCGCGCTCGCAAAGTGCAGCGCTTTTCCCGGAATGATTTCCTCCGGTTGTTTTACATACGGGACAATTTTTTCGAGTGGCTGTTTCGTGCATGCGCCGAGTCCCGCGAGCGCGAACGATGCCCCCATTAATTTCAAAAAATGCCGGCGACTGATTTCGTCGTTCCATTCCGACGCGAGCGGTGGGAACTCTCGGTGAAGCCATTCGCGGAACTCCGGCGTGTCCGCGCGCTCTTCGAGACTGCGCCAAAAATGCGAGTTCATCGGTGGCATGTCGAACAGTCGGTGAGGTGCTCCGTCTCGATGTGATGCGCTATGAGCAACTGTGCCCCTCGCACTTTTTGATCGGATGGGGCATGCCACCGCATGTTAAACACATCGCTATTTTCGCGGACGAAATTCTGCGGTGCGCGATGGCAGTCGAGGCACCACTTCATGTAAAGCGATTCGCCTTTCCACGTTAGCGGCATTTGATCAACCGGCCCGTGGCATGTGCTGCAACCGATTCCTTTTTGCACGTGAATGCTGTGATCGAAGTAAACGAAATCCGGCAGATCGTTCACACGATTCCAGCGGATCGGCACGTTCTCGCGCAAGCTCGCGCGAACCGGTTCGAGCATCGGTGCATCGCGGAAAATTTGCGAATGGCAGGTCATGCAGGTTTCCGTCGGCGGCACGCCCGCAAAGCGCGCATTCTCGACGCCTGTGTGACAATAACGACAATCGATGCCGTCGTCGGTGACGTGATGCTTGTGTGAAAACGGCACCGGCTGCGTGAGCGGCACGTTAACCATCGTCGTGTAGCTCGACCAAAAGCCGGCGTAACCGAGCCAGCCGAGCGCGATGAAAAAAAGAACGATGAGAATGATGCTGAGGCGCGCAATCGTGTTCGCGCGGCGTGAAAAAATCTGCGGCATGGCCGGAGTTTCACGCGCGCATCACGTCATTCGCGCAACCAGCGTTGAGCGGCGCTCAACTGCGCGGAATCAAAATAGCGCACTTGTGCGTGGATGAGCAGCGAGCCGAGTTTTGTCACCCATTCCTCCCATTTTTTTTCGCCGACCATCGCCACGCGCTCGATTTTATCGTTGTGGGTGAGGGAAAATCGCAGGTCCTGCCACGCGGCGACCGGTTCCCAGCCGTGGAAATTTTCCATGTCGAAACCGAGCCGCACCTTTCCGTGCATCGCGATCATTTTTTCCCAACTGCCTATCAGCGCGGCATAGTCTTCCTTCGTCAATTTGTCGCTGACTTTGACCCAAATGACATTGCTTTCGGTGGAGACGACTTTGTGCATGGCGTGCGCAAATGTTTCGCATTCGCGACCGCGAAAGGATGCGTGTTTTTTCGCGGCGAAAAATTACGCCGTCGTGCAGGCGAGTGTCCAAAGCGTGTCGCCGAATTCCGCGCGCGCTTTTTCTGCGAGTGTGCTGGCAGTCGCAGCGTCTTCGAGAATCGCGAACATCGTCGAGCCTGAGCCGGACATCAGCGCGCCGGCGACTTCGGCACGGCCGAGCAGCCATGATTTGAGCGCAGCGAGGAAGATGTATTTTTCAAAGACCGGACGTTCGAGATCGTTGCAGAGCTTTCCCCAGCCGAAGTGCTGCGCGTCGTAAAATGCGCCAGGAATTTCGCGCGATTCGCGCCATTGTTTGTAAGCCCACGGAGTCGGCACACCAAACGGCGGTTTTAACAATAGCAACGGCAATTTTTCTGCGAAAGCACTTGGCGTAACCAGTTCGCCGCGTCCGCGACAAATCGCAGCCGAGCGAAAAATGAAAAACGGCACATCGGAGCCGAGCTGCGCGGCTAATTCGGCGAGCGTTTCATTCGCCAGCCGCGCGTTGAAAATTTCGTTGAGCGCGAGCAGAGTTGTTGCCGCATCGCTGCTTCCACCGCCGAGTCCGGCGCCGTGCGGGATTTTTTTCGCCAGCGATATTTTAACTCGCTGCTGGATTCCCGTTTTTTCGAAAAAAAGCTTCGCTGCGCGAACCACCAGATTGCTGTCGTCCGACGGCACATCGGGTGCATCACAAGCAAACGAGAAAAGCGGCGCGCGCTCGATCATCAATTCATCCGCGAGCGAGATGGGCACGAACAGGCTCTCGATCTCATGAAATCCGTCGTCGCGTTTGCCGCGAATTTCGAGCGAAAGATTGATTTTGGCAGGCGCGCGAAAAATCACCGCGCGAAGCTAGCGAACGCGTCGCGGCGGAACAAGAGTTCAGTGCTTAAGTTCCTTGCGGAGCCGCTTCGCGTTTGTAGTCGCGTAGCCTTCGCGATCGTTGTTGAAGTAAATCCAGACTTCGCGCGCGCCGCTGTGCCGGATTTTTTCCGCCCACTCGCGCAGCTCTTCGTCCGGGTAGTCGTAGCGATACCAGCGCTGCCGTCCGTGAAACCGGATGTAAACGACATCGCTGGTCGCGATTAACTCATCCGGCAAACGCGGCGCGCTCACGGAACAGAAGACGATGTTCGCTTTTTTAAATGTGCGATACACCGCGTCGCGCCACCAGCTCTTGTGCCGGAACTCGACCACGTGCGGCACGTCCGCGTCACAGCGCGCCGCGTTAAGCTGCGTCACAATGCTCTTCAGCCGCGCAGGCGTGTAGCGATAGCTCGGCGGAAATTGAAAAAGGAAGCAACCCATCTGCGGCCCGAGCAACTCCGCGAGCGCGCAAAATTCGCAGACGATTTTCTTCGTCCGCACCATCCGCTTTTCATGTGTGATGAGCCGGTTCACTTTTACGGAATAGCGGAAATTCTCCGGTGCATTTCGTCGCCAGGTTTTCACCGTTGCGTGTGACGGCCAGCGATAGAACGGCGCATTCAACTCCACGGTTTTGAAGTGCTGAGTGTAATAACGAAACCAGCGATGCGTTGGCAATTCCTCTGGATAAAACAGCCGCTTCCAATGCCAGTAAAACCAGCCCGAGCATCCGACATGGATCTGCATATTGAAACTTACATCACGCATTGCGATATCTCCGCGCTTTTCATTTCAGCACGAATCGCGGACAAACGCGGCGCATGAAGTCCGCGCATGTTTTTGCCGTAGTCACGCTGTTGTGGGCGCTGATTTTTTTGCCTGGTTTGGGCTCGACGGAAATCAAGGGCGAGGAGGGTCGGCGGATTTTGCCAGCCGTGGCGATGCTTGAGATGGGCGGCTGGATTGTGCCGCAGATCAATGGGCAGCCGTATCTGCGCAAGCCGCCGTTGGTGAACTGGGCGATCGCATTTTCAATGAAAGCGCTCGGCGCGCGAAACGAATGGACGGCGCGGGTGCCGTCGGCTCTCGCGGTGCTTGCGCTTGTTTTAGCAACCGTTGCGATGGTCATTCCGTGGCGGGGTGCGGAGACGGCGCTGATCGCGGCGCTGGCGATGATGACGAATCTCGGCTTGCTCGAAAAAGGAAGGCTCGCGGAGATCGAGGCGATTTACATTTCGCTGTCGGGAATCGCGATCGTCTGCTGGATGAGTTTTTGGGCGCAAAAAAAATCGCCGTGGCTCATATGGACGGTGCCATTTGTTTTTCTCGGGCTCGCAGCGTTGGCAAAAGGGCCGCTGCACTTGCTGTTTTTTTACGCGATCGCGGTGCCGGTTTTGTGGCGTGCGCGGGAAATGCGTGAGCTCGCGCGACCGCCGCACATTATCGGTTTGCTGGTGATGGTTGCAATTTTTTCGACATGGCTGATTCCGTATCGTCACGCGACGGCGCATTTGAATGCGACGGCAGTTTGGATGAAGCAAATGGAGGAGCGCGTCGGCGGAGGCGGGATCAATATCGCATCGGTGTTTGTGAATTTGCCGCGCGGCGTCGCAAATTTTCTGCCTTGGGTTTTGCTTCTGCCGCTGCTGTGGAAAAGCGAACCGCTGGAGCGCCTGCCGGAACGCGATGCATTGATCGTGCGCGCAACGCGATGGCCGCTGGTGATTTGCTTTTTCGCGCTGCTGCTGATTCCAGGAATGCTGCCGCGTTACACGTTGCCGATGCTTGCGCCGACGAGTGTTGTGCTGGCGATTGTTTTGCAAGTGCGTTTTGCAGAGCGCGCGCGGAAATGGTCGCTCGGCGCAGCAGCGGTTGCGGCGATCGCGATGTGTGTTTACGCGCTGCTGATCGTTCCGCACGTCAATGCCGAGGCGAACGTCCGCGGCTTTGGCGAAAAAGTGGACGCGGCTGTTCCGGGCGGCGAGCCGCTCTACGTCTTCGATTGCGGGTTTCTCCCGGAATTGTTTTACGTGAAGTCACATTGTGTTTACGCGCAAACCACGCACGATCTGCCGGATACCGGCGGCATTGTGCTGACGCGGCTTTCATCAAAAAACAAACTCCAACGAATGTGGCCGGAGACGCGTTCACTCGCGGAGCTTCAGGACAAAAACAAAAATGCGTTTTTTGTGTTGCAACTACGCCGGAAACTTTGACAAACAGACCTTCCGCACATTGCCAGAAACGGAGTGTGCTTTGTTATTTTTACACGAATGTCGCCACACGCGATTGCCCCAATTTTGAAGTTTGTGAAAATTTTCACAAAATCCGCTTGCGTGTTTTTGGCAGGGGCAAATAAAGTGCGCGGCTCTCATCCCATTTTGTTGAAAAGTGTCCTTCAATTGTCCCAATCCAACACGAGTCGCCGGGGAGGCAACTAACTAACCCATGGCGAATCTTTTTCCAAAATGGACGAACTGGCTGCCGCTCAAAATTCTCGTGATTTTGTTCGTGCTCGGCAATGCGGTGACCGCAGGCGTCTGGTATTATTTTACGCCGAAATACACGCGCGTCGGCTACGAGCCGATCCAGCCTGTGCCGTTCCCGCACGACATCCACGTGTCGCAGCTCGGCATGGATTGCCGCTATTGCCACAGCTTTGTCGAGGTCGCGGCGCACTCGAACGTGCCGAACACGCAAACGTGCATGAACTGCCATTCGCAGGTGCAAAAAGATAACCCGAAATTGCAAGCGGTGCGCGAGAGCTGGAAATCGGAATTGCCCGTGAGCTGGGTGCAGATTCACAAGACGCCGGACTACGTTTACTTCAATCACTCGGCGCACGTGAATCGCGGCGTGAGCTGCTTTTCATGTCACGATCAGGTCAACCACATGGCTGTCGTTTACCACGCAAAACCGCACAGCATGTCGTGGTGCCTCGATTGCCATCGTGCGCCGGAGAACAATCTGCGTCCCCGCGAGCAGGTGACGAATCTCGACTGGAAACCGTCGGATGAAAACGCGCAGACGTTCACTGCGAAATACGGCAAGCCTCCGGGCGAAGAGCAGAAGGATTTTTCGGGCGAAGTAAAACTGACGCAATTGGAAATCGGCAACACACTCAAGCACAACTGGAACGTGCAGCCGCCGGATATCAACTGCTTTGCCTGCCACCGATGAAACGCGTTTTCAATCATCCACCCGAGCCGTTGACCGGCAAAAAATACTGGCGCAGCCTTGAGCAACTCGCGGAGAAGCCGGAGTTCTCGCAATGGCTGGAAACCGAGTTCCCGCAAGGCGCGGCTGAATTCAACGGCGGCGAAGTTTCGCGGCGTCATTTTTTAAAAATCATGGGCGCGTCTACCGCGCTCGCAGGCATCGGGCTCGCCGGCTGTCGTCGACCGGAACTGCATCTCGTGCCGTTTACAAAGAGCGTCGAGTGGGCGATTCCGGGCAAACCGTTGTTTTACGCGACGTCGATGCCGACGCGTCGCGGTTACATTCCGCTGATCGCGACGACGCACGATGGACGGCCGACCAAAATGGAAGGCAATCCGCTGCATCCGATCAACAAAGGGCACGGTGGAACCGATGTGTTTTCGCAGGCGTCGGTGCTCGATTTGTATGATCCGGATCGCTCGCGTGCGTTCATGTCCAAAGGCGCGGAAGTCGATGCAAAGGACTTTGAAGCGTTTCTAGACAAACTCGTCACCGATGCCGCCGCTGCGAATGGCGACGGGCTCGCATTTCTCGTCGAGGAAGACAATTCGCCGACGCGTGAACGACTGCGCACGGAGATTGAAAAGCGCTTTCCGCTTGTCCGCTGGACTGTTTACGAACCGTTGGGCGCGGAAAATGTCGATAAAGCCGCCTATGTGGCCTACGGCCCGGGCATCAAAGTCGCGCACAATTTCGAAAAAGCAGACGTCATTCTCGCGCTCGATTCCGATTTCCTCGGCTGCGAGGAAGGTAATATCGAGGCGATCAAGGGCTTCACTGCGCGTCGCCGTGTTGAAAAAGCCGGCGAGAAAATGAACCGGCTTTATGCCGTCGAAAATCGCTACACGATCACGGGCGGCATGGCGGATCATCGGCTGCGCTGTCCGGCGAGCCAGATCGGCGCGTTTGCGCTAGCGCTCGCCGAAAAGATTGGCGCAGCGACTGGCGAACAGGCGTTAACGCAATTCTACGCAGCCGTTCCGAAGTCGCAGGCCGCGGCGAAATTCACTGAAGGATGGATCGACGGCCTCGCGGAAGATTTGCTCGCGAGCAAAGGCAAGTCGCTGGTCATCGTCGGCGCGCGCCAACCGGTCGCCGTGCAGTTGCTCGTCAACGCGATTAATTCCGCGCTCGGAAACCTCGGACAAACGGTGATGGGCCAGCAAGTCGAAGGGCGTCCGGCAGTGTCGATCGCCGAGCTTGCGAAAGACATCACCGACAAAAAGATCAATACGCTTTTCATCCTCGGCGGCAACCCGGTTTACAACGCGCCCGCCGATCTCGAATGGGCAAAGCTGCAGCAATCGATCCCGACGGTCGTGCATCTCAGTTTGCACCAAAACGAGACGTCGCAGCCAGCGACGTGGCACGTGCCGCGCGCGCATTATCTCGAAGCGTGGGGCGATGGCCGCAGCACGGACGGCGCTTACGTTTCGATGCAGCCGATGATTCTGCCGCTTTATGGCGGCTGGTCCGATATCGACGTGCTCGCGCGGTTTTGCGGAATGCCGAAACCGGCTGGACCGGAATTGGTGCAGGAAACGTTCCGCCAAATCGCGAAGCCGGCGGATTTCGATTCGGCCTGGAACAAATTTTTGCACGACGGTTTCCTTGCCGAGAGCAACGCGAATCAGCGGATTCTGTTTTTCATGGGCTCCGCCGCCACGTCGTATGTGCAGGAAAATGTGAACCTGCCGGCGCTCGGTGGCGCGGATACTTACGAGGTTGTTTTCACAGCCGATCCGAAGCTGGACGATGGCCGCTTTAACAACAACGGCTGGCTGCAGGAAACGCCTGATCCAATCACGAAACTCACGTGGGATAATGCCGCATTGATCAGTCCGGCAACCGCAAAGAAACTCGGTGTCGGCATCAACGAAGCGAAAGCCGACATGATCGAAATCGCGATCGAGAACCGCAAAATCGAAGCGCCGATCTTGATCGCGCCGGGACACGCGGACGATTCGATTTCGATTTCGCTCGGTTACGGCCGGACCGTCACTGGCCGCGTCGGCACAGGCTCGGGCGTGAACGTTTATCCGCTGCGCACGACTACTGCGCCGTATTTCGCTTTTGCGAAAGTTAAACGGACTGGAAATCATGGCACGCTCGCAATCACGCAGGATCACTGGAGCATGGAAGGTCGCGCGCTCGTTCGCGAGGCAACGATTGAGGAATACGAAAAGGATCCAGCGTTTGCGCAGAAAGTGGGCATGGACGCGGAGTTGCCCGAAGGCGGCAATCCGACGCTTTACACGCATCCTTTAAAATACGATGGCCCGCACCAGTGGGGGATGGTCATCGACCTCGGCACTTGCCTCGGTTGCAACGCGTGCGTCGTCGCCTGCCAGTCGGAAAATAACACACCGATCGTTGGCAAGGAGCAGGTGATCAACGGCCGCGAGATGCACTGGTTGCGCATGGATCGTTATTTTGCGACGACAGATGAAACCGATCCGGAACCGGAAATGCTGACGCAGCCCATGCTCTGCCAACACTGCGAAAACGCTCCGTGCGAGACGGTTTGCCCGGTCAACGCGACGGTCCACAGCGAGGAAGGTCTCAACGTGATGGCATACAACCGTTGCATCGGCACGCGGTATTGTGCAAACAACTGTCCCTTCAAGGTTCGCCGCTTCAATTTCTTCAATTACAACGAACGCCCGATCGAAAATCATCAGCTTTACTGGGGGCCGCTGACGAAAAAAGGAACGCCGGACACGATCAAGATGCAGAAAAATCCGAACGTCACGGTGCGTATCCGCGGCGTCATGGAAAAATGCACATTTTGCGTGCAGCGTATCCAGGAAGCAAAGATCGGCGCGAAAGTGCGCGCGGGCGCTTCGGATGACATCAAGATTCCGACTGACGCGTTCCAGACTGCGTGCCAGCAGGCTTGCCCGAACGAATCGATTGTTTTTGGCAACATCGCCGATCCGGAAAGCAAAGTGTCGCAGTTGCGCAAGAACGAACGCGGCTATCGCTTGCTCGAGTATCTTAACGTCAACACACGCGTCAAATATCTTGCACGTTTGCGCAATCCCAACCCGAAGATGCCGGGCGCGGATAAAGCGGGCTCATTTAAAATCGAACATGAAAAAACCCTGTTTCAGGGTCAGCCGGGAGGGAACGCTTAATGGCTAACCACACCGCAACATTAGACTCAGACGCCGCGGCAGTGAAGCGCGTGCCGCTGATCATCAATGACCGCAAGGCCAACTGGGTCACCGATAACATCTCCACGATCGTCGAGGCGAAGACGCCGATCTGGTGGTGGGTCGCGTTTTGCATAACCGCGCCGATCGCGTTGTTCGGCTGTTTTTGCATCGCGTATCAAATTTCGACCGGCGTAGGCGTTTGGGGAGAAAACCATCCGGTTGGATGGGCGTGGGACATTACGAACTTCGTTTTCTGGATCGGTATCGGTCACGCCGGCACGCTGATTTCGGCGATTCTGTTTTTGACGCGACAAAAATGGCGCACGTCGATCAACCGCGCATCGGAAGCGATGACGCTGTTCGCGGTGGTTTGCGCAGGTATTTTCCCCGGCATTCACGTCGGACGCGTCTGGATGGTTTGGTTCCTCGCGCCAGTGCCGTGGTATAACGGCATCTGGCCGAACTTCCGCAGCCCGCTGCTTTGGGACGTGTTCGCGGTGTCGACCTATTTCACCGTGTCAGTGCTGTTTTGGTATACGGGACTCGTTCCCGATCTCGCGACGCTGCGCGACCGCGCCAAATCGCGTGTCAAAAAGTTCTTCTTCACCGTGTTTGCGCTCGGCTGGCGCGGCTCGAACCGCCAGTGGCGTCACTACGAAATGGCGTATCTGATTTTGGCCGGCCTCTCGACGCCGCTCGTGCTTTCCGTGCACTCGGTCGTGTCGTTCGACTTTGCGACGTCGGTGATTCCCGGTTGGCACGCGACGATTTTTCCGCCTTACTTCGTTGCAGGCGCGATCTTCGGCGGGTTCGCGATGGTGCTGACGATTTTAATCCCGGCACGTTTGCTTTATCCGCAGCTCTACGACGTGATCACGCAGCAGCACGTCGAGAAAATGGCGAAGATCATTTTGCTGACCGGCTCGATCGTCGGCTACGCGTATGCGATGGAATTTTTCGTCGCATGGTATGGCGCGAATCCTTACGAGCAATGGGCCTTCCTGCGCAATCGTCTCGCCGATCCTTACATCATCGGGCCGGCGCTGCACGTGCAGCCCGCGCCATATTGGTGGGCTTATTGGTCGATGATTACGTGCAATGTCATTGCGCCTCAGTTGTTCTGGAAAAAATCGTGGCGCCGCAACACGCTGATCGTTTTCATCGTCTGTAATTTCGTTAACGCCGGCATGTGGTTCGAGCGTTTCGTGATCATCGTCACGTCGATCTCGCGCGATTTCATCCCGTCGTCATGGCACCTGTATCATCCGAGCTGGGTCGAGATTTGGACATTTATCGGCACATTCGGAATTTTCCTTTCGCTGTTCCTTTTGTTCATGCGGTTCCTGCCGATGATCGCGATGTCGGAAGTCAAAATCGTGCTTCCGGAAGCCGATCCGCATCATAACGCGCCGGACGCACACGTCGGAGTGGAGGCTCATCACTGATGGAACGTTCACGCAAAGTTTACGGACTCGCGGCGGAATTCGCGAACGCGACTGCGCTTTACAACGCAGCCGAAAAAGTGCGCGACGCCGGTTTTAGAAAATGGGACGTCCACACGCCGTTTCCAGTGCACGGCATGGACAAGGCAATGGGCCTCGGCAAATCCTGGCTGAGCGCGGTCGTGCTCTGCGGCGGCACGCTCGGCCTGCTCACGGCGGTCGTGCTCGAATGTTATCCGTCACTGTTCGATTACCCGGTCGTCGTGCACGGCAAACCGACCACGTTCATGACCGTGCCGGCGTTCATGCCGATTTTCTTTGAGCTAACGGTGTTGTTCTCTGCGTTTTCGACTGTTTTTGCGCTGCTGATCATGAATCAACTGCCGCGCTGGAATCATCCTATGTTCAACTGGGAGCGTTTTGCGAAAGTCACGGACGACGGATTTTTCCTCGTGATCGAAGCACGCGACCCGAAATTTTCCGAAACCAAAACGCGCGAACTGCTCGAGCAAATCGGCGGCCAGCACGTCACGCTCGTGCACGATTAAGCCATGCTGCGTTCCTTTTTTCTCATCTTCATTCTGGCTGTGATCACGGTCGTCGCAATCGCGGGATTCCGCGGCACGCACACAACGAAACCACCCATCGAGATCATTCCGGACATGGATCATCAGCCGCGTTTTGACCCGCAGCACGAGAGCGCGTTCTTTAGCGACGGTCGCGCCGCGCGCAAACCGGTCGATGGCACTGTCCCGCTCGGTTACACGCTGCCGCACGCGTATTATTCGACCGAAGCTAACAACAATAAATTCCGCCAAAAACCGGGCGCGTTTTCCATGGCACCGGATTATTACAACAGCGGAAAAATCGGCGATGTTTACGGCGACGGCATTCCGGTGGAAGTCACGCCGGAGTTCATGGCTCGCGGCAAAGAACGCTTCACGATCAACTGCGCGGTCTGCCACGGCGCGACAGGCTCGGGCAATGGAATTGTGACGCAATATGGTTTAGTCGGCGTCGCGAATTTTCAGGACAACCGCCTGCGCACAATGCCGGACGGCCAGATTTTCAACACGATCACCCATGGCAAAAACACGATGGGCGCTTACGGCCCGCAGATCACGGTCGAGGATCGTTGGGCGATCATTGCTTACATCCGCGCGTTGCAGCGCAGTCAAAACGCGACGTTAAACGATGTGCCGCAGGATCAGCGCGCGCAATTGGATCAACCGCAGGTGACGAAATGACCGAACACTCACAACCCAAAGCCGAAGTTTTCAACCAAAACGACGCGGGCAACTGGCTTCCGCTGCTGCTCGGCGCCGGCGCGATCGGCATCGTCGGCAGCGCGATTTGCGCGTTCATCCCGAACCTGCACGAACAGTTTGCGTATTCATGGCTGTTTGCGTTCATGTATTTCTTCACGCTCTGCGCGGGCTCGTTGTTTTGGATTCTCGTCCATCACGCGACCGATGCCGAATGGTCGGTCGTGGTGCGTCGCATTTTGGAAACCGTCGCGGGACTGCTCCCGATCGCGCTGCTGTTTTTCATCCCGGCTCTTCTCTGTGCGCCGACGCTTTGGAAATGGTGGAACATTCCGCACGGCGCGGATGAAGTGCTCGACAAAAAGCGCTGGTATTTGAGCCACGGCTTTTTCGTTTTGCGCTACGTCATCTATTTTGCGCTGCTGAGCTTTGTCGCGCTTTCGCTGAAGCGTCACTCCACCCAGCAGGATGCCGACGGCAAAGCGTCGCACACGATTTCGATGCGCAAATTCGGCGTCGCGGGAATTCCGGTTTTTGCATTGTCGCTGACGTTTGGTGCGGTCGACTGGCTGATGGGACTCGACTACAAATGGGGCTCGACGATGTGGGGTGTTTACATTTTCGCCGGGGCCGCAGGCAGCTCGATGTCATTGCTCGTGCTCATCGTGACTGCGCTAAAAAACAAGGGATATTTAAACAACGTCGTCACCCTTGAGCATTACCACATCATGGGCAAACTGATGTTCGCGTTCAGTGTCTTCTGGGCTTACATCGGCTTCTCGCAATACATGCTGATCTGGTATGCGAACATCCCGGAAGAGACGTCGTATTTTATCCGCCGCAACGTCGAGTCGTGGTGGTATCTGAGTCTGCTGCTCGTGATCGGCCGCTTTTTCATTCCGTTTCCGCTGCTGCTTTTGCAATGGACGAAAAAAGTGCCGAAAGTGCTCTGCTGCGTCGCCGGCTGGATCGTGTTGATGCAAATGCTCGACCTTTACGTCGTGATCATGCCGATGCTGCACAAGACCGGTTTCAGCCCTTCTTTCATCGACCTGCTCGCGCTGCTCGGGATCGGCGGCACGCTCGGGTTTCTGTTTTTGAAAGCGCTCGGCAAACATAATCTCTTCCCAACCCGCGATCCGCGTCTGCCGCAATCGCTCCAGCTTACGAACTGACATGCCTACCGAAATTCGCAAAGTCTCACTTGGCTTTTGGTTCTTTTGGGGAATCGCGATTTTCTGCCTGTTCGCATTGATCGCGTGGGTGCTGATCCGATTTGCCGCGCCGCAGGAAACCTTCGATGACAAGCGCGCCAAAGCGCGCGTGGAAAAACTCGCCAGTTTGAAAAAAGAGAACGACGCGAAGCTCAATAGCTACGCATGGATTGCTAAAGACAAAGGCACGGTGCAAATCCCGGTCGATTATGCGATGGAGCTTGTCGCGAATGATCTGAAAAGCAAACCGGTTCAACCTTCCGCCGTAAAAGTGGAGGTGCCGTATCCGTTCGGACTTCAGCCGCCGCCAAACGTGCCCGGCGCGACCGCACCGCAGATCGGCACGAATCCCTCCGCTTCGCCCGCGCCGGCCGCGGCGCCAAACACGAATGCTCCCGAATTGAAAAAATGACGACCCAAACTGAAACGCCGTCATCCAGCGCCGTGACTTCGATTGAGGTCGAAGCAGTCGATCGTGCCTTGATCGACGCGTCCACGCGCGCACCGGTGATGTTTTTTTACACAACCGCGCTAACATGGCTTTTTGCCGCCACCGTTTTCGGCGTGATCGCTTCGCTGAAAATGCACGCGCCGGAATTTCTCGGCGGCTGGCCGGCGCTGACTTATGGTCGCATCTGGCCGGCATTCACGAACACGCTCGTTTATGGCTGGGGCTGCCCGGCCGCAATCGGCACGTCGATCTGGCTGATGGCGCGCTTGTGTCGCGTAGCGCTGCGCAGTCCCGCGGCGCTGATCATCGGCGGCATTTTCTGGAACATCGGCGTGACGGTCGGTGTCATCTCGATTTTGTCGGGAAATATGCGTCCGTTTGAGTTACTCGAGTTTCCGCGCTCGGCGGCTATTTTGCTGTTCATTGCCTATTCGCTCGTGTCGGTGTGGGGTTTAATCATGTTTAACAAGCGGCGCAGCGGACATATTTACATCACGACGTGGTATTTGCTTGGCGCATTCTTCTGGTTCCCGTGGCTCTACGGCGCGGCAAACGTGATGATCGGTCATACGCATGGTGCGGCGCAGGCCGGCATTGCCGCGTGGTATATGCAAGGTCTGCTCGGTTTGTTTTTCACATCGGTCGGGCTCGGCGCAGTTTATTACTTGATTCCAAAAGTGCTCGGTCGCCCGATCCATTCGTATTATCTCGCGTCGCTCGGTTTTTGGACACAGGCGCTCTTTGCCGGCTGGACGGGAATGACTCGTTTGACCGGCGGGCCGGTGCCTGCGTGGATGCCGACGGTCAGCATCGCGGCGACAATCATGATGCTGATTCCGCTTGTGACGGTGACGGTGAATCACGTGCTCACGATGTATGGCCGTTACGACATGGTTTATTACAGCCCGACGATTCGTTTCACGATTTTCGGCGCGTTCGCCTGGTCGCTTTCAATTTTTGCCGCAATCATTACGTCGCTGCGCAGCGTAGATCGGCTGACGCATTTTACACAATTTTCTGCCGGTCAGTTTCAGCTTATTGTTTACGCATTTTTTACAATGGTGATGTTCGGCTCGATGTATTACATCGTGCCTCGGCTTGTTGGTTGTGAATGGCTCTCGGCTACTTTCATCCGCGTGCATTTCTGGGGCGCGGCTTACGGAATGGGCCTCGTAATTTTGATGCTCTTTATCGGGGGTGCGGCGCAAGGCGATGCATGGCTCGACCCGCAACTTTCGCCCGCGCTCGTGATCGGATATTTCCAGCCTTACATGATCGCGCGAACGATTGGCTGGCTGCTTATTGTGCTCGCGCACCTCATTTTCTTTCTGCACTTTTTGGCGATGCTCTTCCGACTCGGTCAGCCGAGTGGCGAGCCGACATTGTTCGCGGCAATCGAAGAGGGAGGCGACCACGTATGAAACAATTCCCTGTGATTTTCGGCGGAGTCTTCGCCACCTTCGCGTTGTCGTTCATCGGGCTCGCAATGGTGCCGCAGCTTCAGATCGGCAATTTGCAGCCATTCGTCGATGAAGACGCGGGCGACATTTATCCGATCAACGCCGGCGGTCAGGCCGCGCAAGGCCGGAAGGTTTACATCGCCGAGGGCTGCGTCGCGTGTCACAGCCAGCAGGTGCGCGACGAGCAAATGGGCGCGGATCTCGCGCGCGGCTGGGGCGATTACAAATTTCCGCGACGCACCGTGGCGCGCGATTACATTTACGACCAGCCGGTTTTGCTCGGCAGCATGCGCACCGGGCCGGACCTGACGAACATCGGCTCGCGTCAGTCGAATCCGATGTGGCATTACCTGCATCTTTACAGTCCGCGCTATGTCACGCCGGGGTCGATCATGCCGCCGTTTCGTTTCCTTTTTGAAAAACGCAAAATCACCGGGCAGCGACCGGACGATGCACTCGACCTGACCGGTGTGGAAGCGCCGGAGGCAGGCTACGCGATCGTGCCGAAACCCGAGGCGAAAGCGCTCGTCGCGTATTTGCTTTCGCTCGATCACAGCCATGCGTTGAAAGAAGCCGGCGAAGCTGAACCCGCAGCAGCCGCCCAACCTGCAACCTCGAAATGAAACAGAATCCGGAAGATTTGCGCACGGCTGGTTTGCATCGCGGCGCCGGCCACATTGATTATCGCGAAACTTCGGACGTGACCGAAGTCCACAGCGCCGTGACACGCGAAAAAGCGGAGCCCGGCTTTGGCAGCGTGCCCGTGCCGCTTTGGCTGATGGCTGTCGCGGGCGTCGCCATTTTTTGGGCAGGTGCTTACCTCGGCATGTTTAGCGGCGGCTTTAGCGGCGATGTTTTTAATGAATTGAGCGGCATGCCGAAGACGCAAACAAAAGCGACACAGGGTGGAGCAGGCGGCGAACAAGCGAAAGGCCCGTCTGTGGCCGAGGAAGGCAAGCGCTATTTTACGCAAAACTGCGTTTCGTGTCATCAGGCTACGGGTCTCGGCGTGCCGGGACAATATCCGCCGCTGGCGAAATCGGAATTCGTGAACGGCGGTTCGCGCCGGGTCGCAATGATCTTGCTGAAAGGGCTGCAAGGTCCGGTGAAAGTTTCCGGCGGACAATTCAACGGAGCGATGCCTGCGTGGGAAAAAACACTTACCGACAAAAAGATCTCCGCCATATTGACCTATATCCGCCAGGAGTGGGGGAACAAAGCGCCTGAGATCACGCAAGATCAAATTGCCGCGGCGCGTAAGGAATTCGCTAGCCGTGCCGATTCGTGGACGGAGGCCGATATTCTTGCGGTTCCAGCCGATGCAAACCTCGAAGGCGGCGCGCCCGCTGCACCTGCCGCGGAGAAAAAGTAGCATGATATGCCCGCCGCAATTTTGCGTTCCCAACTGCCAAATGTTACTGAATAACGCTCACTAATTTCGCCATGGCTCAACAAACCGCACACGAAGCAGCACACCACGAGCATCATCACGAAGAGCTCGGATTTTGGCGCAAATATGTCTTCTCGACCGATCACAAGGTGATCGGAATTCAATATGGTATCACCGGTCTCATATTCCTTTTTTTTGGCTTCACGCTAATGATGCTGATGCGCTGGCAGCTCGCATTTCCAGGTCAGGCGCTGCCGGGTATCGGTGGACTTTTCCAGAAAATCTTCGGCGATAAAATGGTGTTGCCGGATGTAAACGGACATCCCGGCGTGATGACCTCCGAGCTCTACAACTCATTCGGCGCGATGCACGGCACGATCATGGTCTTTCTTGGCATTGTGCCGACTGCGTTCGCCGCATTCGGCAACTACGTCGTGCCGCTACAGATTGGCGCGCCGGACATGACTTTCCCGAAAATCAACATGGCCAGTTACTGGTCATTTTTCCTCGGCGGCGTCGTGATGCTCGCGAGCTTTTTCTGTCCGGGCGGCGCAGCGAAAAGCGGCTGGACGTCTTATTCGCCGCTGGCAAATATCACCGACCAAGTTCCGGAATTCGTCGCTGCGCATCCTGTGCTCGGACTGATTTTTAACGGCCAATCAATGTGGATTCTCGGCATGGTGTTTTTGATCACGTCGTCGCTGCTCGGCTCGGTCAATTTCATCACGACTATCATTCAATTGCGCGCGCCCGGCATGACGTGGATGCGTCTGCCGTTTTTCGTTTGGGCGCAGCTCGTCACGTCATTTTTGCTGCTGCTCGCGTTTCCGCCGCTCGAAGCCGCGAGTATTTTCCAGCTCATGGATCGCGTTGCCGGCACAAGCTTTTTCCTGCCGAGCGGTCTGATCGTCAACGGCGCGCAAATCCACATCAGCGGCGGCGGCAGCCCGTTGCTCTGGCAGCATCTGTTTTGGTTCCTTGCGCACCCGGAAGTTTACGTGTTGATTTTGCCCGGCATTGGCATCATTGGCGAAGTCGTCGCGAACAACACGCGCAAGCCGCTCTGGGGCTACAAAGCGATGGTGTTCGCGATTTTTGTGCTCGGCTTTTTGTCGTTCATCGTCTGGGCGCACCACATGTATCTCACCGGTATGGGTGCGGCGGTCAGTGCGTTCTTCCAAACGACCACGATCATGATTTCCGTGCCGTCGGTGATTTTGCTTACCGCGCTGATTCTTTCGCTGTGGGGTGGCTCGATTCGTTTCACGACGCCGATGTGTTTTGCGACGGCTTTTTTGCCGATGTTCGGCATCGGCGGTTTGACGGGAATTCCGCTCGCATTTAACGCGCTCGATCTTTACCTGCACGATACATACTACGTCATCGCGCATTTCCACTACATCGTCGCGCCGGGAACTATTTTCGCGATTTTCGCGGGCGTTTATCATTGGTTCCCCAAGGCTACGGGCCGCATGATGAACCAATTTCTCGGCCGTCTGCACTTCTGGGCATCGTTCCTGTTCATCAATGGCATCTTCCTGCCAATGTTCCTGCAGGGCATGCTCGGCATGCACCGCCGCTGGTATGATGGCGGTGCGAGCTACGATATTTCGAAAGCGATCGTCTGGGGCTTGTCCGGGTTCGACTGGAATAAAGTGATCTCGATTTCCGCGTGGGGACTTGGCCTCGCGCAGTTGCCGTTCATCTTTAATTTCTTCTCGAGCATCTGGTATGGAAAAGCGGTTGGCCGCAACCCATGGGATGCCACGACACTCGAGTGGCTCGCCCCGTCGCCGCCGCCGCACGGCAATTTCGACCACGCGCCGGAAGTGCATCGCGGGCCTTACGAATATAGCGTTCCGGGAGCAGCGCAGGATTTCATCCCGCAGTCGGAGCCGACGAGCCCGACCGCGCCGGCAGCGCCTGCGCTCGCGCATTAACGAGATTTTAAACAATGGAAATTCCATACACACTTACCGCACGACCAGACACCGGTCTTTACAACGCGAAAATCGGCATCTGGCTTTTCCTCGCGTCGGAAGTCATGCTCTTCGGCGGATTATTTTCCGGCTACGTTTTCATGCGACTTGGCTCCGAGCCGGGCTATTGGCCGCATGGATTGCTGAACGTGCCGGTTGGCACGATGAACACATTCATCCTCATCGCATCGTCCGTCACAGTCGTGCTCGCGTGGGCTTCGCTAAAGATGCGGCAGTTCACGCAATACAAAATCTTCATGGCGATGACGATTCTCTGCGGCGCGATCTTTTTGATCGTGAAACTCACCTACGAGTATCCGCAGAAATTCCAGCACTTCGGTGTCTACATTAAAAAAGACGCGCTCGTGAAGTATGAGGATTACCTCGGAAACAATTACCTGAAGGCGAAAAATCTTTCGCCGCGCGTCGAGATCACCGGGCACTTGCACAACAAGGAAGCGCTGACTGATCCAAACGTGAAGGAATACGAGATCGCGCTCGACGAGGTGAATGCCGAACCGACGAATCCGCAAAGTGATCGCCCTCATTTCTGGCCGAAACCGGTAACGGAAAAAATCGCGACGATTGAAAAATCCGACGTGCAATACGCCAGCGTTTTCGCGCCGCGGCACAGCTCTTATTTCGCAATTTATTTTACCATCACCGGTCTTCATGGTCTGCACGTGCTCGGCGGTGTGCTGGTGTTCATCTATTTCATGCTGCCGGTGAGCACAAGGCTTTACCGGCAAAACCCTGAGCATCTTGCAAACCGCGTCGAAGTCGCGGGACTATTCTGGCATTTTGTCGATCTCGTTTGGATATTCGTTTTTCCGTTGTTTTACCTGCTCTAACACCATGAATGAGACGCACGATCCACAACACGACGCGGCGCACGATCCAGCGCATTTTAACAAACACGTTCGTGGCTATCTCGTCGTCGGCGGCGCTTTGTTCGCCTGCACTGCGCTTACAGTAGCGCTGTCGTATGTCGACTTCGGTTCGCGCGAAGCGAACATCATTGTCGCGATGATCGTCGCCACCGTGAAAGCCGGGCTGGTCGCTGCGATCTTCATGCACTTGCTTTCCGAGCGCTGGACTATTTACCGGTTCCTGCTCTTGACAGTCTTCTTCGTCATCGGACTGTTTCTATTGACGCTGCTCGCGTATCACAACCCGATCAGGATGTAATGTCGCTCCGGATTTTTCACATCGTATTTGTCACGATTTGCACGCTCCTGGCCTTGTTCATCGCGTGGTGGGAATACGACAACTATCGTGCGTTCGACGGCCTGCACTGGCTCGGCGCGATGGTCTCCGCTCTTTTTGCGGTGGTGATGATCGTTTACGGTGTCTGGTTTTGGAAAAAAGCAAAACGGCTCATCCTGTGAATACGCTTTACCCGCGCCTCATCGCACTCCCGTTTCTGCTTGCGCCAAAATCGCTGCTCGCGTGTGCAGTTTGCATGGGCGGCTCGGACAGCAACGTGCGTCCCGCCGTCAACGGCGCGATTTTTTTGATGCTCGGCTTTATCGGCACGATGCTCACCGGCGTCGGCGGATTTGCCCTGTATCTGTTCCGGCGCTCAAAGCTGCCGCATCCTCCCCACGAACAGTTTTTAGACCTTAACGACCAGGATTAACACATGCTAAATCGCTTCATCGGCATGCCGCCGAACGCTTCCGAACACGGCTACATGATCGACCACATGCTTGAATTCGCGCATTGGTTTATGCTCGTTTTGTTCGTCGGTTGGTCGGCTTTTTTCCTGTTCACGATTTTCCGTTTCCATCGCTCGCGACATCCTAAGGCCGACTATCACGGCGTAAAAACGAAAGCGTCCACGCACATCGAGTTCATGGTCGTGCTCGTTGACGTGTTGCTACTGCTCGGTTTCGCGCTGCCGCTCTGGGGCAAACGCGTAACGGAATTTCCAAAAAATGACGCCGTCAAAATTCGCGTCGTCGCGCAGCAGTTCACGTGGAATTTTCACTATCCGGGAGTGGACGGAAAATTCGGCAAACAGGACGCCGCGTTTGTTAACTCCGGAAACGAGCTCGGTCTCGATCCAAATGATCCAGCAGGCCGCGACGATATTATCAGCAAAAACGAGCTGCACCTGCCATTCAATCGCAACGTCATTTTGGAAATCACTTCGAAAGACGTTATCCACAGCCTTTCGCTACAATCGATGCGCATTGGTCAGGACGCGGTTCCCGGCACACTGATTCCGATTTGGTTCAAGCCAATCCGCGCCGGCACTTACGAGATCATCTGCGGTCAGCTTTGCGGCCTTGGCCATTACAATATGCGCGCTGCGATGATCGTCGAATCGCAGGAAGAGTATGACAATTTTCTAAAGGAAGCTGCGCAACTTAGCGGCGGTGGCGCAGCACCTCCGGCTCCGTCGTCGGAAGGCACCGCGCCGGCAAACCCACCGCCATCGACCACACCGCCCGGACAGGAAAATTTGAAAGTGCCATCCGTTCCAAATCCGGCCGAACAACCCGCGGGCGCGCCGATGCAGGCGAATCCCGCGCCGGGCGGCGCCCCGGCCAGCGGCGGCATCACACCCGGTCCGCATCGCTAAGCAGGTTCGCGGCTGCGCTTGCATCCGCGCAAATTGCAGCGAACCATACACTCCCGCAAATGCCGACCGTGAATCCTTGGCTCTCCCGCTTTGCAAAGCTGACCGTCGTCGCGACGTTGTGGCTGATTTTCGTTGGCGGTCACACGACGACGAGTGGCGCGGGAATGGCATTTCAGGATTGGCCCCTCAGTCACGGCTCGCTGAACCCAAACGGCTGGTGGGAAAACATGATGCAGCGACTCGAGCACGGACATCGCCTGACCGCTGAAACCGTCGGGCTGCTGATCGGAATTTTGTGCGCATGGATTTGGCGGAGCAAAATGGCCGTGCCGCTCGCGTTTGGCTGGTCGATTGTGCTTTCGCTGATTGCAAAAGCGTGTGGAGCACCGTCAAAAATCATTGCACACGTCGGACTCTGGAGCGCCGCATTTGTGTTTGCCGGTTTGATTCTCGCGCAGGCGCGCAAACCGAATCACGACGAATCCGCGGCAGTGCGGTGGCTCGGTTTTGCCGCATTTGTCGGCGTCATCATTCAAGCCGTTCTCGGCGGATTGCGCGTAACAATTGAAGCCGGCGGTGATCCGCAAGCGGCAATTGCATTGCGCGTCATCCACGGTTGCTTCGCTCAAATCGAACTTTGCCTCATCGTCTGCATCAGCGAAATGCTCGCGCCTGCCCCTGCGTCTGTATCGGTGCGGCTCGGCCGTTTCGCGTGGATTACGAGCGCCGTTGTTTTTTTCCAACTCGCAATCGGCGCGATGATGCGCCATATGAGCGCGGGTTTGGCAATCCCGACTTTTCCGCGCACCCCGGACGGCGGTTGGATGCCAAAATATCACAGCATGTTCATCGATCTGAATTTTACGCACACGCGATTTGGCGCGGCACTCGTTACCATTTTTGTGCTTACGCTGGCTGCCCGCGCAATTTTCGGCGCGCCCGGCAATCGCCGCATCCGCGGCATGGCGTGGCATCTTGTCGGGTTGCTGATTTTACAGGTCGTGCTCGGAATGTTTGTCATTTGGGAATTGCGTCCACCGATTTTGACGACGCTGCACGTGGTGAACGGCGCGGGCGTGCTCGCGAGCACTGTGCTGCTCGCGCTACGTTTGTCGCGCGCGACTTCCACCGACGCAGCAGCATTTGCGTCTCCTAAACTGCAGGAGGCAACGGCATGAATCCCTTGAACGAAGACGTCGCAGTCGAAGTCGCCACGCCGGCATTGCCAATCGAAACAGAGATCGCCGCGCCGAGTTACGTCAGCGACTTGATGATGCTGACAAAAGCGCGGCTCAGCATGCTCGTTCTGGTCACGACGTTTGTTGGTTTCTGCATGGCTTCGCCGGAAGCAATCGATTGGTTTTTGCTTTTCCGCGCGCTATTCGGAACCGCTCTCATCGCTGCCAGTGCCGCAGTGCTGAATCAATTCATCGAGCGCAAAGTCGATCGCCTGATGGATCGCACGAAACATCGTCCGTTGCCCGCCGGTCGCATGCGCCCGAGCACTGCGCTTGGTCTTGGCGTGCTGCTTGCCGTGGCCGGTTTTATTTACATGCTCAACCGCGTCAACACGCCTGCCGCGCTGCTCGCCGCCGCCACGCTCGCTGTTTACCTCGCATTTTACACTCCGCTAAAACGCCGCAGCTCGATCTGCGTCAGCGTCGGCGCAATTTCCGGCGCGATTCCACCGATGATCGGTTGGGCCGCCGCTCGTCCGTCGGTCGACGCGGGGGCATGGATTCTCTTCGCCGTTTTGTTTTTCTGGCAAATGCCGCACTTCCTCGCGATCGCGTGGATGTATCGCGATGAATACGCGCAGGCCGGATTTGTTATGTTACGCCCGCGCGATATCGGTGGACTTTGCACCGCGCGCAAAAGCCTGCTCTCGTCCATCGCCCTCACGATTGTCACCATCATTCCAATTTGCCTCAAAATGGTCGCGCCTTGGTATCTCTTGGGCGCAATCGTCTGCAATGCAGTGCTGGTCACATGCGCCGTGCAATTCCTTGTAAGTCGGGATCGCTCCAGCGCGCGCCGGCTTTTCTTCGCCTCGATTTTCTATCTGCCGCTGCTGCTCGGACTGATGGTTTTCGCTAAAAACTGAACGCGCATGTCGACGCGCGCGAAGTTGATCACATGGATTTTTCTTGGTTTCACCGCCGCATTTGCAGCCGCGGTGATAGCGCTCGAAATTAAACGTCAGCACGAGCCGGAGATCGGCAGCTTCAAGCCGGTGCCCGATTTTCAACTGACGGAACGCACCGGAAAAACGGTCACGCTCGCCGAGTTAAAAGGCAAAGTCTGGCTCGCCGATTTCATTTACAGCACCTGTCCAGGCCCGTGCCCGATGATTTCCAGCAAACTTGCCGAGCTGCAAAAAGAGGCGCTGCAAAATCCCGATGTGCGTCTCGTTTCATTCAGCACGAATCCCGAAAACGACACACCGGAAGTCCTCAGAGCTTACGCCGAACGCTTCCACGCCACCGACAAATGGCTTTTCCTCACCGGCGATAAAGCGAAAGTTTACAACCTCATCCAAAACGGATTCGCGCTCGCTGTCGTGCCGCAAAACGACGCCAAAAACCCGGTGATTCACAGCACCAAAATTGCGCTCGTTGACAAGAAGGGAATGATTCGAAAATTCTACGACGGTGCGAGCGGCGAGGGGAATGAGGAGATCCTGCACGATATCGAAAGGCTGGCGCGGGAATGACAAAATTTGTCGTTCGTAATTCGTCGTTTTCTTCATGACGCTGCCCGCACTCAATGCAACACTCAACGGCCTTAGCGGGCTGTTTCTTACCATCGGTTGGGTCTTGATCAAAATGCAGCGCACCCGTCCGCACATCGTCGCAATGTGCTGCGCGTTGCTAACTTCTACCCTTTTTCTCGCGGGTTACGTAACAAATCACATCCTACGTCATGGCATCGTGACGCGATTCACTGCGCAAGGTTTCATCCGGCCGGTCTACTTCACGCTGCTCATTTCGCACACGCTTTTAGCAGTGGCCACCGTGCCGCTTGTCATTCTGACTGTCACGCCCGCGTTGCGCGCGCGCTATGACAAACATCGCCGCATCGCCCGGTGGACAATGCCGATCTGGCTCTACGTTTCCGTCACCGGAGTGCTCGTTTACCTCATGCTCTACCGCTGGTATCCGCCGGAACTGATCGCCGCGCGCTAGCTTCGTCCTTACTCCGATTTTTCCAAAACGAGCACGCAGCGGAAACCATAGATCACATCGCGTTCGTTGCGATCGATGACGTTGCGATAAGACGAGAGTAATTCACCGCGGCTTGCGTTCGCCCACGAACCGCCGCGCAGGACGGCCCAGTCCTTCGATTTTCCGCCGCCTTTGTAGCCGTCTTCACACCATTCCCACACGTTGCCGCCGAGGTCGTATAGACCGATGCGATTTGGTAAAAAACTGCCGACCGGCGCGGTTTGCGCGAAGCTATCGGCGGCGCCGGCGTAGTTGCCCGCGTCTGCAGGTGGCGGCCAGAGTTTGCCCCATGGAAATTCGTTTTTGATTTTGCCGTCGCGTTCTTCGGGTGTATTGCCGCTCTCGTTTGCAATGCCGGCTGCGCTGCTCCATTCCAGATCCGTCGGGAGGCGGTAACGCTGGCCATTTTCGAGCAAATTTTCGCCGAGCTCTTTTTCGGTAAGCCATGCGCAAAAAGCTTCCGCGTCCGCCCAATTTACTTTTACCACCGGGTGCGTTTCGGTTTGCACGAAATCCGGTTTTTCCCGATGCCGCCCGGTCGCCGCACAAAACGCGTCGTAGTCGCGGACGCGCGTTTCCCAAACGCAAAAAAGCAAATCGCCGACCGGCACGAATTTCATGCCGAGGCTATTGGTCCACGGCTGACCGGGCTCAGGCCCCAGTTTTTTTTCGAGACGCGCGGCGAGAAACGCCTGCTGCTGCGGAACGACGGAACCGGTGATTCGCGCGGGTTTGTAGCCGGACAATCGCAGATCGTAAGAGACGGCGCCCGGTCTCACGTCCTCGATCAAAAGCGGCGTGCGGCCAAGCTCCCGGGCATCACGGAAAACGGTCGCGCCGCCGGGCGCACTCGTGATCTTCACGCTGCCGTTTGCAAAAGTGAAATGCACCGGGTTTTCAGTGTCGCGCTCGATGCTTACAGTCTGGCGCTGCTCCGGCCAGCCATCGAACTTCGCGATCAGCTCGTATTCGCGCGCGGGCAATTCTGTGCGCAACGGCGCGGTGCCGAGTGATTTTTCATCGGCGAAGATTTCCGCGCCGGAGGGTTCGCTCGTCACCGCAATCACGCCGGATGCAAACGCGATCTCTTTTCGCTCGGTTTCATTGCGTTTGATTTCTACCGAATTAGCGATTCGCCAGTCGCCGCGCCGGACTTTCACTTCGTAAACTCCTGTTGGCAAATCGTCAAACGAGGCCGGCGTGGTGCCGCTACGCAAAAGCTCTCCGTTTTGCCACAGCTCGAAACCGGCATTCGCCGGCATTGTCGTCAGCAAGAGCGCGCCTTTGCTGCGGCGCAATTTGAACAGCTGCGGCGTGGTGTGCTGCTTTGCCTTGAGCTCGATCTTTGTCTCGACCGGCTCGTAGCCGGCAAGCATCACGCGCAGCGGATATTTTCCCGGTTCGATATTTTCAAACGTCGCCGGGCTGTTGTGCATACGGTCGCCGAGCAGCACCAGCGCGCCTGGTGGATCGGTTTGAATCATCGCTTCCGCTAGCGCGCCGGACACATTGCTCTCGCGCAAAAAAAGTTGCACGGCGAGCACGAGCGCGAAAATCAAAATGCCCGCGAAGCAAGCAACCATGAGCTTTCGAGGGAAACGCACGAGGCGCTTTCCCTTTTCCAGCCGCAGCAAATCGTCGTGCATTTGCCGCGCATTTTGGTAACGGCGCTCCGGTTTGCTGGCGCATGCTTTCAGCACGATTTCGTTTAGCTGCAGCGCCGCGGCTTTGTCCTCGAACTCGCCGACGCGTGTGTTGACCTCGGGAAAATCGAGCCGGTCCTTTCCCATGCTGATTTCGTAAAGCAGCTTCCCGAGGCTGTAGAGATCGGCCTCCGCAGTGCCCGGTCCTTCCGGCGGCGTGTAGCCTTCCGTTCCGACAAACGAGCGCTGCCCGCTCAACGCGACGAGCCCGATGTCGGCGAGCTTTGGCGCGCTGTTTACGAAAATGATGTTTGCCGGTTTGATGTCGCGATGCGTAAGGCCGTGCGTGTGCAACGCATCTAGCGCCGCGGTGAGCGAAACGCCGAGACGCACGCACTCGGCGGTCGGCAACCGCGTGTGCTGATCGAGTTCGCTCTTCAATGTGCGCGGCGCATAATTTTCGACATCGATCCGCTGCCCGGTCGCGACATCGTCGGCGAGCTCCATGATGTAGTAAAAAAACGCGTCGCTGCGGCCGACGTGTAGAATATCGACGAAGCCATCATGCGCGCGCGAGATCGGCTCGAAGCTCGACATGCCTTCAAACTCGCGGTTGAACGCGCGCTCGCTTTCAAACGTGCTGCGATACACGACCTTTACCGCGCGCAACGCGCCGGTGAGGCTGCGCGCCAGCCAGATTTCGCCGTAAGCGCCGCGTCCGATCACGCGCAACACTTCGTGGTCTGGAATCACCGGTCTTGTCGCCGCTGCATCCATGTCAAATCACTGCAAACACGCGCTGGTTCAGATTCCGCGCGCTTCGAGGCGCTGGATTTCCTTTTTTAGCAAAGCCGAAATCCGATGCTTCGCGAGATAGACCTGCGCGATGTTCACGCGCAATTCGGTTGCGACTTTGTGCGGCGGCCATTGCTTGAGCACGTAGCAGTCGAAGATTTGATACTGTTTTGCATCCGCCTGTTGTTTTACACGAGCAAGCGCGACGTTGATGAGATTTTGCTGCCACTCCGTATTCCACGCGCTTTCGAGCGCGCAACCGGCAGGATCGGGCACGCGCGCAATCGTTGCCGTTCGCCGCGAATCGGCTGGCAGACTCGCGCGTTGTGCGGGCGCACGTTTGCGGAGCTGGTCCGCGATGCGCCAGCGCGTTGTTTTCAAGAGCCATGCTTTGAACGATCCGATCGCGGGATCGTAGTTCAATCCGCCCGCGCGCTTCGCTACGGTGATCGCGGTTTCTTGCACCACGTCCTGCGCCTCCTGTTCGGTGAGTCCGGCTTTGCGCGCGACGCTGTAAATCAACTTTGCGTAAGTGCGAAAAAAATCCTGCCACGTTTTTTGATCGCGCCAATTCCGCAACCGATCGACGAGGCTGCGCCGGGTCACATCGAAATTCACAGCTCGTTGATAACGCAAATCCGCGGCATCTGCGATTTTTTTGCAGATTTCTGAAAGATTTCAAAAATCGCCACGTAGTGGATGGGAGAACTTATGTGCAAATTCCCGCATATCCGCAAACTCGCGCTCGTCTGCTCGCTCGCCGGCATGGCGTTCGCGCTCGTAAAAATTTCGGCGTCTGAAAAAGGCGCGTCGCAATCCGGTGTCGTGCTCGCGCTCAGTTCGACTGACGTTGAGCCGACGACGACGTTTGAGTTGCGCTTTGATGAAGCGATTGCCGGCGATTCTGATATCGGACATCCGGCAAAAGTGTCGCCGCTGCAATTTCATCCTGCGGCAAAAGGCGAGTGGATTTGGTTGAGCCCGCGCAACGGAGTTTTCACTCCTACAGAGCCGCTCGCGCTCGGCACGACATATCGACTCACGCTCACGCAGGGACTCGCGAAGCCTGATGGCAAGCCGGTTCACGCGGAACTCGAAGAGACAGTGCACACACCCCCGATGCGCGTAAACGCGTTTTGGCCCGATCATTTTCCCAAGGAAAACGCGCCATCGCAACCGGAAGTCATGATGCTACTCAACGCCGATGTCCTGCCGGATAGCGCGGCAAAATTCATCGCGTTTGAAAGCGAGGACGGCCAGCGTGTCGCGGCGAGTGTGCGGTTCGCGCCGGCGAAGCGTTACTTCCCGCTTTACCATAGCACGGATCACACCCTGTTAACGTGGCGAGAACGCTTCGAGCAGGCGCGACTGCTCGCAAATCTCGACGCGAGACACAATGCAATGCCATGGCAGACGCGCGAGGAAATGCGCAACTGCCTGCTCATCACGCCCGCGCAGCCACTGCCGGTCGGCCATAATTGGAAGCTGGCGGTTGCGTCCGGTTTGCCCGGAACGGAGACAGATTTGCGAATGCCGGCTGGCGCGGAGTTGAAAATCGGCGATGTCACACCGTTTGAATTGCGCAACGCGACCGCGCAAAATTTGCTAAATGAAAGCAAGCGGATCGAACTGAATTTCTCGAAGACGATCTCGCCGAAAATCAAACCCGAGCTCGTCGAAAAATGGATTCGCGTTTCGCCTTTTGTTCCAAATTTGCGCGCGGAAGTTAGCGGCTCACGCGTTGTGCTCACTGGAGATTTTTCTATTCAAAAATACAGCGTCACCGTCGCGTCCGGTTTTCCCGCTGTCGAGCCGTTCACGCTCGTGAAGGATGAAATGGAGGAGGTCGCTTTCGCGCCAATTCCAGCGCGGCTGTATTTTCCCGATTTTACCGCGCACCAGCTCAGCAACGGCTCTCGCGAGCTGCCGCTGCTGGTCGTCAACGTCCCGAACGTGCGGCTTCGCGCGAAATGGCTCGACCCGGAAACAACGGTTTTTGCGCTGCACGATTTTCGCGATTATTTCGCTTCGCACCATCGCTGGAATGACAATGAGCCGTTCAGTGAAGTCGATTTTAAAACCATCACCGGCCGCGTTGCGGTGGACAAGGAAATCGCCGGCACAAGCGAAACCGACGAGCAGCAGATTGTGCCGATCAAATGGGACGAATTGCTCGCCGGCCGCAAAACGGGCGCGGTGTTTCTAACCGCAGAAGAGCCCGGTGACAAAAGCGGACGCAAAGGCACGCAAGCGGTTGTGCAACTTACCGATCTCGGAATGGTGTGGAAGTGCAGCGATAAACAGGCGTTCGTTCATGTTTTTTCGCAAGCAAATGGCAAATCGATCGGCGGTGCAAAGGTGCGGCTGCTCGACGAAAAAGGCGCAATGCTTTGCGAGAGCGAAACCGATACGCAAGGCGTAGCGACGTTGGCGCTGAAAGAGGGCGGAAACTGGCTGCTCGCGCAAAACGGCGACGATTTTCACGTCATCGAATTTGGCGAGGAGCGCCAGGACGTTTCGCTTTATCATTTCAAGTTGCGCCGCGATTACGATGACAACGCGGCGAGCGGACGTGAGGTGATGCTGTTTAGCGATCGCGACGCGTATCGTCCGGGCGAGACTTTGCAGCTGAAGGCAATTGTGCGAGATCAAAGCGATAAGGGTTTGAAAATTCCGGCGGGTGAAGCTGCGACGCTGCGTTGCTACGATTCGCGCGGACGGAAGTTTTTTGAAAAATCATCGAAAATTTCCGCTGACGGTTCGCTCGCTGAATCCATAAAATTGCCCAATGGCGCGACCGGTCGATATCGCGCGCAACTTCATTTTGCGAACGAAAGCGGCGATGACGAAAACGCATCGTTTTCGCACGAATTTCAAGTCGAGGAATTCCAGCCGAATGCTTTTGAAATCAAGCTTCGCGCGCCGGAAGCGCTCACGGCGGGCCAGGCGTTCACGCTGCCGATCACGGCAAGCTACTATATGGGCAAGGCGCTTTCCAAGGCGAAGATTCACTGGTCGATCGAGGCGAATGACACCGGCTTCGCGCCCGCCGGTTTTGGCGATTACTTTTTTTGCGGACTCGGGAGCGGTCGCCGCGATGACGACGATGATGACAATCTCGGCTTAGGTTCGACCGAGGTCGATTTGCAAGGCGACGGCGAGCTTTCGCCGCAAGGCGAGTTCTCCATTTCACCCGAAATCAAAACGAATCCGAAACAGCCGCAACCGCGCGAAATTACCGTGCTTGCGGAGATCACGGACATCGATCAGCAAACGGTTTCGCACAGCGCGACTTTCACACAGCAGAGCTCGGAGTTTTATCTCGGCGTCAAAAAGTTCGACGATGTGCTTCGTGTTGGAGAAGCGGTGCCGGTCGAGGTTATCGCGGTGGGTGCGGACGGAAAGCCGCTTTCGCAAATCGTTAACACTGCGGTAAAACTCACGCGTGTCGATTGGGAAACGAATCGCGTGGAAGGCGCAGGCGGCTCGAATGTTTACAGCAGCCGTCCGAACTTTGAATTGGTCTCGCAAACGCAAATGCAAACCTCGCCATTGCGGAGGGAAGGTGAACGCTGGATGACTGCAAATCGCAAAGTGACGGAATTGCGTGTGAAGAAGCCGGGATTATATCTGCTCGAAGCGAGCGCCAAGGATTCAGCCGGGCACGACGTGCTCACACGCGCGACATTTCACGTGAGCGGCGATGACGAACTGGCGTGGGATTATAAGAACGATTTTCAAATCAAGCTCGTTGCCGACAAAACGGAATACAGCGTCGGCGAAACTGCAAAGCTGCTCGTCAAAACGCCGCTTGCGGGCGACGCGTGGGTGACGATCGAGCGGGAAAAAGTGCTGCGGTCGTTTGTCACTCACCTCGAAGGGAACGCGCCGTCGATTCAACTTCCGCTCGAAATAGCCGACGCCCCGAATGTCTTTGTCTCGGTGATGATCTTGCGCGGCGCAAAGGATGGCGCACGCAAAGTTAAGCAACCGGATTACCGGCTCGGCTATTGCGAATTGAAAGTCACGAATCCGCACGCGCGGCTCGCGGTTCAAGTGCAGACGGAGCGGCACGATTACGAACCGGCACAACAGGTCGCGGTAAAAGCGAACGTGCAGGATTTCGCCGGCGCGCCGGCGGCGGATGCGGAGGTCACGCTTTACGCGGTGGACGAAGGCGTGCTGAGCCTCACCGATTATCAGACGCCCGATCCATTCGCGTTTTTCAATGCGCCGCGCGGTCTGGCGATCCGCACCGGCCTTACGCTGCCGAAGCTTTTACCCGAGGATCCGGACGAGCGGACATTTGAAAACAAAGGCTATGTCATTGGCGGCGGCGGGATAGAGCGAGCGGAACAAATTCGTCAAAATTTCCAGGCATGCGCGTTTTGGAGCACGACGCTGCGGACCGATGCACACGGGCATGTGACGGCTGTTTTCACCGCGCCGGACAGCCTCACTCGCTATCGCGTTATTGCTGTGGTGCAAACTGCGCGCAACCAATTCGGCAGCGGTCAATCGGAGTTCGTGGTGAGCAAACCACTGATGCTCGAGCCGTCACTGCCGCGCTTCGGAAATGTCGGCGACAAGTTGAAATTACGCGCGGTGCTGCATAATCAAACCGACATTGGGGGCGAAGCCGAAGTTGCGCTCGATCTTGACAACACAGTCACTACGACCGTGCCGCTAAAACGCAAAATTGCGCTCGCCGCGCGCGGCTCGGCGGCAATCGATTTTCCCGTGGAATTCACGCAAACCGGCGAGGCGAAATGGACATGGCACGCAAAAATGCTCGCGCCGCAAAACAAAGTTTTCACCGATGCCGTGCAGACAAAACTCCACGTCGACTACCCCGCGCCGTTGATCCGCCAGGTGCATTTCGCAAACAGTGACGCCGCGAGCGCGAACCTGCTCGAAGGCTTCGATCCCGAGCTGCTCGGCGGCTCCGGGACGATCCGCGTGAGCATTTCCAATTCGCGCATGATCGATCTGCTCGAACCGATGCGCGAACTGCTGCACTATCCCTACGGCTGTGTCGAGCAGACCACATCGAGCACGCTGCCGTGGTTGACGCTTCGCGATTTTCAAAACGTGCTGCCGGATTTGCAAAAATCGCCTGGGGAGATCGAAGATGCAATCCAGCACGGCGTTAACAGGCTGCTGTCGATGCAAACACCGTCCGGTGGCCTCGCCTACTGGCCGGGCGAACGCGAGCCGTTGCTTTGGGCGAGCGCTTATGGCGGGTTCGGCCTTGTGCTCGCGAAACGCGGCGGACATTTCGTGCCCGAGGAAAAATTCGACGCGCTTTGCAAATACATCAGCGCCGAATTGCGCGGGATGAGCGAGGACTCGTTCGACGGACATTACGGCAATCACGGCCCGTCGGATCGCTGCCTTGCGGTTTACACACTCGCACTCGCAGGCAAAGCGGAGCCGGCTTATCACGAGCTTCTTTTCCAGCAGCGCGACCATCTCTCGGCGGAAAATCGCGCGCTGCTTGCGCTCGCGATTTTGGAGAGCAACGGCTCTAGGGAAATGGCTGCGGAGTTGCTCAATTGCAAGTTGTCACAAAATGCGGACGACGAGTTTTTCGGCTGTGGCTCGCGCGAGATCGCATTGCAGCTCATGGCATGGACGCAACTACGCGCGAACGACAACCACGTGGATGCACTCATCGACGAGCTGATCGGCGCGCGCTCCGGCGGCAACTGGGGCACGACGCAAGGCAACGCGTGGTCGATGCTCGCGCTCACGAGTTACGTGCAGCGCGTTGAGCGCGGCGCATTCCAAGCCGCGGGCTCGATTGCGTGGGGAACGCAGAGCGAGAAATTCGATCTCGAATCGAAAGCGACCATGCACGAAAGCGCGCTACATATCGATCCGGCGAAACAACGCGAGCCGCTCATCCTGGCGAATCCCGCGCGGACAAAGCTCTTCACGCAAGTCGCGCTCGAAGCGCGTCCGCGCACGATCGCACAACCGCGCCGTGACAACGGCTACGCGATTCAGCGCAGCTATCAAAAAATCGAAGACGACGGGACGTTAACCGATTTAAAACAACCGCACGTTGGCGATCGCGTGCTCGTGACGTTGCGGATCGAGGTGCGCGATCGTGCGAACTACATCGCGATCGACGATCCGTTGCCGTCGATTTTCGAAGCGGTGAATCCCGAATTTAAATCTCAGCAGACGCGCGCGGGTGAAACCGTCGGACTCGACTGGCTGAGTGATTACCGCGAACTGCGCGAAGATCGCGCGCTCTTTTTTCGCGATCACATCTGGCCGGGCACATACACGGTGCATTATCTCGCACGCGTCCGCGCAGCCGGCACCGCCACAGCGCCTTCGGCGAAAATCGAGGAGATGTATCATCCCGACCGCTTCGGACTGAGTGGCACGTTGCAAGTCACAAGCTTGTCGCTGGAATGAAAGCGCTCATCCGCCGCTGTCTGGCGCCGCTGCTCGTGCTGGCGTTTGTCGCGTGGTTTGCCATCGGGCTCGTGCCAATTCCGCGCGCGCTGCTGGCGCCTCCAAAACCGAGCCTGGAATTGACGGATCGCACCGGCAAACCGTTGCGCGTGCTGCTCGCCGACAACAACCGCTTCGCCCGCAAAGTCCCGCTGCAAGACATTCCGCAGCGATTCGTCGATGCAACGCTCGCAGCTGAGGACAAGCGTTTCTGGCAGCACGAAGGCGTAGATTTCTCGGCGAATATTCGTGCTGCGTTAAACGCGATTACACATCGAAAAATCGTATCCGGCGCGAGCACGATCACGCAGCAGTTGGTGAAAATCGCCGAACGTAAGCGCGAGCGCGGGCTGCGCGCGAAAGTTGTCGAAACGGTGCAGGCGCTTAGCCTCGAACGCAAATGGACCAAGACGCAAATTCTCGAGGCATATTTAAACCGGCTCGATTACGGCAATTCGCAGATCGGCTGCGGAACTGCGGCGCAGTTTTATTTCGGTAAACCGCTCGCCGATTTGAGCATTGCGGAAACGGCGTTTCTCGCCGGCTTGCCGCAAGCGCCGAGCCGCTTCAATCCTTACGTGCATCTCGTTCGCTCGCGGAAACGGCAGGCGATTGTGCTGCGCCGGATGCGCGAAAACGCTTTCATTGCCGATGACGAATTTTCGCGCGCGATATCTGAAAATTTGCACCTCGCGCAGCCGCGCCGTGTTTTTGAAGCGCCGCATTTTGTCGATTTTATTTTGCGCGAAAAACCGGATGCAACCGGTGATTTACGGACAACGCTCGATCTCGAACTCACGCGTGCAGCGGAGGAGTTTTTGCGCGAACGCATTGCGCGGCTGAACGAGCATCATGTGCAAAACGGCGCGGTTGTCGTCATCGACAATCATAGCGGCGATGTGCTCGCTCTGGTCGGCTCGGAGAATTATTTCGCACCGGGTGCGGGGCAGGTGAATGGCGCCTGGTCGCCGCGCTCGGCCGGCTCGACTTTCAAGCCGTTCACCTATCTGCTCGCATTTGAGCGCGGCGCGACACCGGCGAGCGTGGTTGCGGATTTGCCGGCGGAGTTTGCGACGGCAACGGGTATTTACCGGCCGGAAAATTACAACCATCGCTGTTACGGCCCGATGCGTTATCGGCTTGCACTCGCAAATTCGCTAAACATTTCCGCGGTTAAAGTTCTCGCTTCAATCGGCGGCGCAGGGACGCTCCAGGAATGTTTGCGCGCGTGCGGACTGACGACGCTGTCGCGCAGCGCGGAGGAATACGGACTCGGGCTGACGATTGGAAATGCCGAAGCGCGGCTGTTGGAAATGACGAACGCTTACGCATGTCTCGCGCGGCTCGGCGAATTCAGGCCATTTCGCGTTTTGCAAAACTCGCCGACCACTGCCGCGCAAATCTTCGAGCCGAATGCGGCTTTTCTCATCGCGGATATTCTCAGTGATAACGACACGCGCACTCTCGCATTCGGCCCGCATTCGTCGCTCCGCTTCGATTTTCCAGTCGCGTGCAAAACGGGAACGAGCACCGATTATCGTGACAACTGGGCGCTCGGTTTTACGCCGGAGTTCACCGTGGGCGTGTGGGTCGGAAACTTTGACGGAACGCCGATGGAAAATGTCTCGGGCGTCACGGGTGCCGCGCCGATTTTGCACGATGTTTTCACGTTTTTACATGATCGCTACGGCACATCGTGGTATGCGACACCGCCGGAAATTGTTGAGAAAATAATTCATCCGGTTACGGGCAAATTGCTCGCGAACCAAGCAGCGACCGGCATTCGCGAGAAATTCATTGCAGGCGATTTACCGCCACGTGAAGAGCAGGATGACTACGATTCCGCCGGACGTGTGCGTCTTCGGAACGAATACCGCGACTGGCTTGCGAGCGGTGCGAATTGGCTCGGCGCGCGTGCAGTCGCCGAAGACAACGGCGCTTTGCGCGTTATCGCGCCAGTGGCTGGAACCACGTATCTGCTCGATCCTGACCTGCCTGTGTCCAGCCAACGCATCCGTCTCATTGCGACGGGCGCGCCACAAGTAAAGTGGCAAAGCGACTCGCTCGTGATTCAAAACGCGTCCGACGGCGTTTACGCAATTCTCACGGAAGGCAGGCACGACATTCGTGTGCTCAATCCGGCAACCGGCCAAAGTGCGAGCAGCTCTGTTTCGGTAAAATCCCTTTAAAGCTCGCTTTTTAACAAGTGGTGCGCCAATCGGAATACATGAATTTTTCTCGTTGTCCTCATGAGCGCACTGATCGTCGTCGAGGATGATCCGCGAATTGGCGAAGTGCTCGAGTATGCGCTGAAGGCCGATGGTTACAGCGTTCGCACGACACAACGTGGGCGCGAAGCCGTGAAACTGGCGCGCGATACGGAGCCGGCGCTGATGATTCTCGATGTTGGTTTGCCGGACATCGACGGCTTCGAAGTCTGCCGCTTGGTGCGAAAATTTTCGGAGGTGCCGATTATCTTCCTCACCTCGCGAGCGGATGAAATCAACCGCGTGGTTGGCCTGGAGATCGGTGGTGACGACTACGTGGTGAAGCCGTTCAGCACGCGCGAACTGCTGGCACGAATCAAAGCCATTTTGCGGCGGCAAAATGCGGCGATCACGTCGCCGACGAATCTTTTTCACTATGGTCCGATTGAATTCGATCCCGATCGTTTTCGCGTGAGTTTTCATGGCGTCGAGGTCCCGCTTACAAAGCAGGAATTCAAGTTGCTCGAGCTTTTCATCCGGCATCCGGGCCGTGTCTTCACACGCGAGCAGCTGCTCGATCAGGCGTGGGGCGAGGGCGGAGTCGTGACGGATCGCACGATCGATGTGCACGTAAAAACGCTCCGCAGAAAGTTCGGCGATTTCGATTTCATCGAGACGGTGCGCGGCATTGGCTATCGCGCGAAAGAACTGTGATGAACGGCTCCGTGCGAATGCTGCGATGGCGGATTGTTTTCGCGATTCAGCGGCTGATCTCGCTCGTTTTTCCGCCACTGCACAGCATCCGATGGAAACTTTTCGTGCTCTATTTCACGATCCTGATTGTGCCCGCGAGCTTTCTCGCGTGGAGCATCCGGCGCAATATCGAGACGAGTTATTTGCATTCGACGGAGGAGGGGATGATCGATGTCGCGGCGCTCGTCGCTGAACTTTACACGCGCCTCATCGCGCAATACGGCGAAGGCTCGCCGCGGCTGCACGCGGAGCTCGCACGCTCTTACGCGAACCTCGACGAAACTTATCAAATCAAGGCACGCCTTTTCGGTTACACGAAAAAGGAAGTCGACACCCGGCTCATCATTTATGACGCGATGGGTCGGCTGCTTTTCGACACGGCAAATGCGGCGCTGCCGGACACGAGCTACGCGGATCGCAGCGATGTGCGTGCGGCCCTCGGCGGAAAATACGGCGCGCGCTGGGAGCTCGATCGCGTGCATCAGCGCGTGAATCTTTACAGCACGCTGCCGGTGTTCGTGCGCGGGAAAATCGTCGGCGTTGTGAGCGTCTCCAAGCCGACGAATCGCATCCGCAACTTCATAACGCGGTCGTTAAAAAACGTGCTGCTTCCCGCCGCGCTCGCGCTGGCGGTGACGGCGGCGCTCGTCTATCTGCTTTCCGGCTACATCACACGCGTCGTCGCCGATCTCGCGCGACGCGCGGAGCGGATTGCGGCAGGCGAATCCGGCGTGCGTCTTGAGACGTGGACGCAGAGCGAATTCGGTGTGCTCGCGCGTGCGGTGGAAAAAATGCGGCGCAGGCTCGAAGGAAAGGCTTACGTCGAGGAGATGGCCGCGAATCTTTCCCACGAACTAAAGACCCCGCTCGCATCGATCCGCGGCGCAGCGGAATTGCTCGAGGACGGCGCAATCAATGACGCGATCGCGCGCCGAAAGTTTCTGGGCAATATTCAAACTGAGGTGCAGCGACTGGATCAAATCGTCGGCGATTTGTTGAAGCTCTCCCGAATCGAGACGCAGGCAATCGAAAATGAAATGGGCGCGGATTGCGCGGCAGTTGCGCGTGGCGTCGCGAGAATTTTTGGCGAACGCGCGCGAAGTTGCGGCATGGATTTTTTCTTCGAGTTACCCAGCGAGCCGCTGCCGACAAAAATCCCCGAATTGCAGCTTCAGCAGCTATTAAACAATTTGCTGGAAAACGCGTTGCAGTTCACACCGGCTGGAAAATGTGTGCGACTCTCGTTGAAAGAAACCGGCGGAAATATCGAATTGCGTGTAAGTGACGAAGGCTGCGGAATCGAAACTGAATTGCTGCCGAAGATTTTCGACCGTTTTTTCACTACGGAAAATCCGCGCACCGGCGCGCGCGGCAGCGGGCTCGGACTGGCAATCGTGAAATCGATTGTCACACGTCACGGTGGAACCATCGGCGTGAAAAGCGAGCACGACCACGGCACTGAGTTCATCGCGCGGATTCCTTTTTAGCGCGAAATTTCACGCAATCTTCACGGGCATTTCATCATCGCTTCACATCCCGGTGCGAAGATGATGACGTGTTCAAACACCTGATTTTGCTGTTCGCCGCAGTCGCCGCACTCGGTGCGGAGCCCGCCCTTGAGCGTGCCAGCGTGACCATTCCTTATTCCGAATTGAAAACGCTCTGGCAGGCTGCGCAGCCGCAACCGCTGTCCGCACCCGAGCCGCCAGTCGCCGCGGAATTGCTCGCGGCACGATACGATCTCACCTGCCAGCCGGGACAGCTGCGCGGGACGGCGGAGTTCGACGTGCAATGTTTTCAAAACAAATGGACGACCATTCCGCTCGTTGGCGCGTGGGCGCAGGTCGATGCAATCGAGCCGGCGGATGCAAACGTCATCGTGAAAAATGGAAGTTACACGCTTGTTTTGGAGCGCGCAGGACGTAGCAAAATTAAGCTGCATTTCGCCGCGAAGCTCGCGAGTGACGGCGAGACCGATTCACTGCGGCTTGCAATTTCGCCGGCAACGATCAACACGCTCACGCTCGACGCGATTCCCGATGGCAAAACCGTGCAGGTGGAAGGCGGCACCGCGATTGTCATCGAAAAAAACAAAGCGGCGTTTCGTTTACCCGCAAAGGATTTGCTCGATCTTTCGCTGCACACGATTGCGGCACCGCTGCCGCCGCCGACGCCGAGCCGCTGGCGTGTGAACGCGGAGTCGCTGGTGCAATTTGCCGATGGGAAGCTGAATTATGAAACGATGCTCGCCGCGCGCGCCGACGTTGGGTCCGGGTTGAGCATGGATTTGCAGTTGCCCGCGGGAGCGCATGTCACAGATGTAGCCGGGGATGACATCGTGCGCTGGCGCTGCGCGGATACTCTGCACATCGAATGGAAAACGCGCGATGTGCTGAGCCGCGTGATTGCCGTTATCTGCGAAATTCCTTTTGCCGCCGCACCCGGCGACTGGCAGCTCGCCGCGCCTAAAGTCATCGACGGCGAAAACGGCGAGCCGCTTTTCGCAATGCTTTCAGATCCCGAGCTGGAGCTCAGTGCGAAGCAGGCGACAAATGTGCGTTTACCACGTTGGCTTGCCGAAAAAACGACAGGTAAAAACGTGATTACGATCGGTGGCGATGGCGCGTTGATCGCGAGCTGGCGCCCGCTGATTCATACGACATCCGCAGTGATCGAAAGCGTGCAATCTTCGATGCGCGTGGTCGGCGACGGCGCGTTGATCAATGAGATGACGTATGTCATCCGTCATGACGGAGCACTTGCGTGGAAGCTTAATTTGCCGGCATCGAGCCAGCTACTTACCTGCGCAGTAAACCGTCGCGAAACGAATCCGATCGATCGCGGAAATGGCACCATTGAGCTTCAGTTCAACGGATCGGACGATCGCCAGCAACGAACCGAAGTTTCGCTTTCCTACACAAATAAAAAACAAGCGTTTCAGCCGGTCTCCGGACAGCTCGAGGTTGAACTTCCCTCGAGCGATCTGCTCGCCAATCGCATCGACTGGAATCTTCAGATTCCCGCGGCTTACGAAATCACCGCACTCGAAGGCAACGTCGAGAGCGCCGCTGCCGGCACGTCCGGCGCAATCAAGCTTCGCAAGGAATTGTGCAAAGGCGAGCGTCCGACGGCGCAGCTTTTCTATCAAAAGCCGGAGGCACGCTGACGTGGAGCTTTTGCACATCGAAAAACGTTTCGAGCGGTTGTTTGCGCGGCATCACCGCCGGCGCGCCGCGAAGAAAAAAAACAAACACCAAAAGAAAACCAAAAAATGACCATCAAACGTCTCATCGCCATCATACTCATCCTCATCTGCAGCGCCGTCGCCTGGTTCGTGCTCGGCGCGAGCCTCGCTTTTCGCACAGCGACATCCACCGAATCACTCAGCCGTTGCGTCGGCGACGCGTGGGGGCCGGCCATGACGCAAACGCATCCGAGCGTCTATTACAATGCGCCGGGCCAGCCGAACGGCCGGCATTTTATCCAGCCGCTCAAGAGCGATGTCGCGGTAAAGGTCAGTTACGAGCCGAAGAAAAAAGGACTGCTCTGGTATCGCACTTACCTCGTCGATTTCCGTGGCAATTACATCATCGAAAATCCGACGCCGATCACGCAGACGATTTACGTCCGGTTTGCTTTCCCGGCGAATGACGCGAGCTATACCGACTTTTCATTTGTGCTCAACAAGCAGCCGTCAACCGGCGATCGCAAAACATCCGAAGGCATCACCGAGGCCGCGACGCTCGCGCCGGGGGAGAGCACGACGTTGCAGGTAGGCTACAAAACACGTGGGACGGATCGTTGGGGCTACGCGTTCGGCGACACCACGCGCATCCGCAATTTCCAACTGCAAATGACGACCGATTTTAGCGAAATCGATTTTCCCGTCGGGACAGGATCGCCTACCGAGCGCCACGCGCAAGCAAACGGCTGGCAGCTCACCTGGGCATACCCCGACGTCATCGGCGCGCAGCCGATCGGGATGGATATGCCGAAGGTGCTCAATCCAGGTCCGGTCGCCACACGCATTTCATTTTTTGCGCCGGTATCGCTGCTGTTTTTCTTCACCGTGCTTTTGCTCGTTGCGACCGTTCGCGGCGTGAACCTGCACCCGATGAATTACTTTTTCCTCGCAGCCGGCTGCTTTGCGTTCCAATTGCTTTTCGCATATCTGGTCGATCTCATCCCGTTGCACATCGCGTTTTTCCTCTCGGCGTTCGTTTCACTGGCGCTGGTTTCAGGTTATCTCTGGCTCGCCACCGGCAAAGTGTTTGCACGAATCGCCGCGGCAGCGCAGTTCGCCTACATGGTGCTTTTCAGCTATAGCTTCTTCTTTGATGGTCTGACGGGCCTGACAATCACCGTTGGCGCAATTGTGACGCTGGCTCTTTTGATGATCACCACCGCGACAGTCGATTGGTCGGCAAAATTTTCCCCATCGCTGATCCCGCATCGAAGCTGAACGATCCCGATTGACCGGCACCGAGCGGGATCGAAATCTCCTGTGCACGCCAGCGCGTCGATGAATCCGCATGAAGTAGCTATCGATTGTTCATGCCTCTGGTCTCGATGGCGATCACGCGTGGCTTATCGCGAAGAACCTGCTGCGCCCTGTCGCCGCCGGCGCGTGCGCGTGGCGGCTTTGCAGTGGATATGAGCTGGAAAGACGGGAAGCTCGTCGAAGCTACCCTGCACTCACTCAATGGCAGCGCGTGCAAAGTCCGCTACGGCGATAAAGTCGCTCAACTCAAGATACCAAAAGGCGGCAGTAGAAAGCTTGCTGCTGATCAACTAAGCCATTGAAAGAGCCGTCAGTCCCGCGGCTTCGTTGGCCAGAAGAGGCGCACGAGATGAGTAATCGCAAGGACTGTGATCAGAACCAGACCGGTGAGCCAGAAGTGGAAAAATGTCATGATTGGAAGTTGCCGCTAATATAGCGGATGCAGTGCCAACTCCGTTCAATTCTTCTGATGGATTGTTCAAAAAGCGCGCGCTTCGTTTCACCGCATCTTACTGCGCGACATAGCCTCCATCGACCAGGAGCGAAGTCCCGGTGACGTATTTCGCCGCATCCGAGCTGAGATAGATCACCGCCGCGGCGATATCTTCGCTCAAGCCGATCCTTCCCATCGGCACAATCGACGCCAGGTAATCGCGCTTCTCGCCCTCCTTGCCCGCGAAACGATCGATCATGTCCGTCGCGATCGGTCCCGGTGCTACGGCGTTGATCCGGATGTTTTGCCGCGCGAACTCCATCGCGAGCGACTTCGTCAGCCCCTCCACTGCATGCTTCGACGCAATGTAGATGCTCACCTCGGCCATTCCCACGTGGCCCGCGACGCTCGATGTATTGACGATCGCGCCTCCGCCGGTCTTGAGCATCGCCGGGATCTCATGCCGCATGGAGTTGAGAACGCCCCACACATTCACATCGAATACATTCCGGTAGGCTGCCTCGCTTGTTTGCGCGAGTGGCCCCATCCACTCCACACCCGCATTGTTAAAAGCGATGTCGAGCCGCCCATACGTGCTGATGGTAAAGTCGACCATCGCTTTCACATCCGCATCTTTCGACACGTCCGTGCGCACAAAGGCGGCGCTGCCACCGAGCTTCTCGATGTTCGACACAACCTCGGCGCCTTCTTTTTCACGCCGCCCGCTGACGACCACTTTCGCGCCCGCGCGCGCAAATTCGAGAGCGGTGACTTTGCCGATGCCGGAGGTTCCCCCGGTGACGAGAACGACTTTATCTTTAAAGGAATGATTCATGACGGCTGGCAGTAATGCACAAACCCTTCTGCTTTAGAAACTGAATCTGCGGACTCTCCTACGCTGTAGGAGGACCGGGAGGATACGTAGGCATACCATGCCGATACATACGAGGCCCGCGCCGATACATCATTCGTGCAAACCGACTGAGCTTTTCGGAAATTCGAGTTGGCGATTTCCGTGTGTTAAACTAGTTTAGCGCGCGATGCCCCAGGACCCAGAAGATCCCTCGACGCCACCGGAAGAGCTGCCGGAGCCGGAGCAGGAGTATGCCGGGGAGGAGACGTCGGAATTTTCCGCTGAAGAATCGACGGAGCCGGCTGCGGAGGAACCGGCCGTGGAGCCGTTGCCGGCGGTGCCCGTTCAGAGCGAGAGCGAGCAGATTTTGCAGGCGTGCCCGAGTTGCGCGGCGCTGCTGGACGTGGGCGATGAGGAGCCGTTTGCGCAGGTGCACTGTCCGATGTGCGGGACGTTGATTCGCGCGCGGACGCAGTTGAAGAATTTCGAGCTGGTGGAGCTGCTGGGCGCGGGCGGGATGGGCGCGGTCTACAAGGCGCGTGACATGAATCTCAATCGCATGGTGGCGCTGAAGGTGGTGCGCAAGGAATACAGCGCGGATGCGGAGTATCTTTCAAAATTTGAGCGCGAGGCGCGCATCACCGCGTCGGTGAATCATCCGCACGTGGTGAAAGTGTTTTCGTTTGGCTCCGATCACGGCCTTTTTTACATCGCGATGGAGCTGGTGGATAAAGGTTCGCTGGATGACTTGATGAATCTGCAAGGCCGCGTCGCGGAGTTGCAGATGCTCGAGGTGGGCATCCAGATTGCGCAGGGACTGCAGGCGGCGCACAAAAAGGGGCTGATCCATCGTGACGTGAAGCCGGGGAATATTTTGTTTGCCGATGCGCGGACGGCAAAGATCGTGGACTTCGGTCTCGCATTGCTCGCGGAGCACGAGGCGGAGGAGCGCGGCGAGGTGTGGGGGACGCCGTATTACGTCGCGCCGGAGAAGCTGAACCAGGAGCCGGAGGATTTTCGCAGCGACATCTATTCGCTCGGCGGCACGCTTTTTCACGCAGTCGCCGGACGGCCGCCATTCGAGGCGGAAACGGCGTCGCTGGTGGCGCTGAAGCACATCAAGAGCAAGGCGGTGAGCCTGCAGGCGTTCGCGCCGGATGTGTCGAGCGCGACGGCGTATGTGATCAACCGCATGCTGCACAAGGACCCGGCGCAGCGTTACCAGGATTACGACGAACTCATCGAGCATCTCGCTTACGCAAAAAACCAGCTCGACGAAAATGCGGCGAAGCCGCGTCAAAAGGCGCGCGTGGTGGTCGAGGGCGAGGAGCAGCAGAAATACATGGGCGTATTCACGCTGATCCTGCTCGTGGTCATCATCGCAGCGGGCGCGTTTTTCTGGAAATACCGCGACCGAATTTTCAGCAGAGGCGAAGCGGCAGCCGAGCAGGATACGGCGCAGCCGGCCTACGAAAATGCGCGGAAGCAATTGCTCGCGGGAAATTACCAGGCGGCGCAGGATGCGTTCACGGCGATCGAGGATCAGCCGGGGATGAAGCAGCCGCTGCAAAACTGGGTGACGCTGCACGAAGGACTCGCGTCGTTACTCAATGGCAATCTGGACGGTGCGCGGCTGAATTTTAAATTGCTCTCGAGCCGCACGTCGAATCTGGACGTGCCCGATCCGGCGCTGGTGAGTTTCTTCGCGGAACTCGGCGGAACGGTCACCGACACGCGTGCGACCGCCCCGCGGACAGTGGAACATTTCAACAAAGATGGCGTCGGCGCGCTGGCGTATTTTGTCATTGGTTTAAAAGATTGGGAGATGCGGCATTTCGACGACGGGAATGCGCTGATCCAGACTTATCTCGCGAGCAATCCGGCCGCGCCGTATGCGTGGGTCGCCGACTACAAGCCGCTCGCGCAAAAATACGCGGACGATTTTTCAGATTACCAGAAAGTGCTCGTGCAATTGAAAGCCGCCGACACGCGCGAGAAGCGCACCGACGCGCTGAATGCGCTGAATGAGCTGGTCGGGCGCGCGCACGGAAAGCTCGTCGATGAGCTGAAGCGGTTGCAGCGCGATTACCAGAAGCGGTTCGCGTCGCTCGACGAGCAGGACGCGAAGCTCGCGGCGCAACACGAGCAGGAGGAGCAATCGGTGAAGGACGCGCAGGCAAAGTTCACGGCGCTGTGCGCGAATTATCAATTCGACGAGGCGCTTGCGGCAGTCGAGCAGGTGAAGACGACTGATCCGGCGGTCGTGGCGGAGTATCAACCATTGTTAAAAAAAGCGCAGTGGCTGCAATCGTTTAAACATTTGCTCGTGAACGATCTCAACGCCGCAGGCTATCCCGGCGCTCTCCAAAAAAAAAACGGCACATCGCTACAAGGTGGTGTGAAAAAGGCGAGCGCGTCTGAAGTCGGCGTCGCGACGCCTTACGGTTTCATCCCAGTGGCGTGGACCGATTTGGCGCCGGCGATGGTGATGGCGATGGCGAATTATTTCGCGAAGATGCCGATGGCGCCTGCTCTCGCAGCCGACCGCAAATGGCTGGCGGGTGTGTTCGCTTTTCAAATGGGAATGCCGCAGGAAGGCCGCAGCCTCATCGCCGATGCGGCGCAAACGAAAGACGAATATCGCGAACAGCTCTCGCTGTTTTTCGACGTGGCGCAGTAGCGGTTCCGGCCTGCGCGCTTATTCTGCGTAGTAGAGAATCCGCCCGCACTGCTCGCAGCTGACGACTTCCTTTTCGCCTCTCACACGCACGGCGGTTTGCGTCGTGATTTTCATGTGGCAACCCATGCAGACTTCGTGCTCGAGCGGCACGACCGCGGCGTCGCCTTTGCTCGCGAAAAGCCGGCTGTAGCGATCGAGCAAATCTTCATCGATCTTTTCAGCGATGGTTGTGCGCTCCGCTTCGAGCTCGGCGAGCTGCTTTTCGAGCGAGCCGACTTTGCCCTCCAAATCCGCAAGCTGCGAATCGATCTGCGTTTTCGCCTGCGCGAAATCCTTGTCGGCAATCGCGATGGAGCTTTTCACTTTTTCCGCTTCTTCCATCAGGTCGAGCTCGCGATCTTCGATCTGCTGGATGTCGGCCTCGAAATGCTTGATCTCATTTCCGAGCGCCTGGAACTCCTCGTTTTTGCGGGTCTGAAATTGTTGCGTTTTAAATTTCGCAATCGAATCGCGCTTTGCCTGCGCCTCGACTTCGAGCTTCTTTTTTTCGACTTCGATTTCCTTCGCGCGCTGCTTCACCGCGTTGAGCTGCTCGGTCTGCGACGCCAACCGGCTCTCGAGGTCTTTGCGTTCGAGCGGCACGTTTTTTAGCTCCTGTCGCAGCGTGCGAATTTTGCGATCACGATCTTGAAGGACGAGAAGTTGTTCGATTTCGGCGAGCATCGAGCCGACAAATTCAAACCTGCGCGCGCAAAGTGCAAGGTTTTCCGCGCGCGAAAATGTCAGCGCCGTGCGAGGTCGGACCGGTCGTCGGTGGTCTGCCAGATCGTGATGCGACCCGGCGATTGCGTAATTACCATTACACGACGCGAGGGCGCACTTTGCGAAACGGCAATCGCACGACGCACTGGAACATTCGCAGGCTGCGGTCCCTCCGCGACCGCGGGCAAAACCGCCGTCGCGCGCCTGACCTCAATGTTCGCCTGCGCGCTTTGAACCGGCATAGCCTCCACCACCACCGCCGGCGCTTTTTCTGCCTTCGCAATTTGCATCGGCGAATCCGTCCGCGTCTTGAACCGATCGAGATTAAATGTCCGCGCGCAACGCAGCGCTTTCGTATCGAGCAAAAGCTGCGAGCGCGCCGGTTCGTCGGCGATCTCGGCCTTATCGGCGAGTGATTGAATGCGCTGATCGACCGCCGCGAGTTCGCGTATCACCGCCTGCTCCGATGCGGGCGAAGGCGCAGTTTTGAAAGCATCGACTGCATGACGCAGCTTCTCGCAATCGTTCACACGAGTTATCTCAGCGGAAAATTGCGACGCGCTTTGCTCGCGATCGCACGCTGCCATGAGCGCGGCACAAGCCACCCACGCGAGCACTCGCAATTGCACCAATTGTTTCGCCTCCATGCCAGCTTCTGAGCATTGCGAATACCGGCGCAATTCTTCTCTGTAAACGCGCCGTGGGCCGTGACAAAAGTGTCAGCATGCGGACGCGAATGTCAGAGCGTGTGCACGGTGCATGAGCTCTATAAGCTCCGGATCAACGCTACGATTTCGCGCAATCGTTCATCGCCATTGTTCGCGGCAAGTCGTGGGAACTTTCCGCCTATTAAAATGAAATCGCCGCCACGCGTAAGCATCAGCTTGTCCTCGCGAACTTCCACTCGTGTGATTTTCCGCGCAGCGGCGCTCAGCTTGGTTTCAGTCATCGCAAGCAGGTTTTCGACGGCCTTTGGAAGCGGACCGAAACGGTCGCGCCATGTTTTGCGCAACGCATCGAGCTGCTCCTGCGACGCTACTTCTGCGAGCTTGCGATAAGCTTGGATGCGGATTTGCGGTTCGCCGATGTAGTTCGCAGGCAAAAACGCGGGCGCGAGCCGGCCATCGTTGCTGTGCAAAAACTCCGCTTCGTTTGTCGCCGCGAAATCAAGCCGGAGAAAAACTTCAATGCGCGGACGAACCTTTTCGCCTTTTAGTTTCGCGACCGCCTGTTTCAACAACTGGCAGTAAAGGTCAAAGCCGATCGCGATGATGTGTCCGCTTTGCTGTGTGCCGAGGATATTTCCCGCACCGCGAATTTCCAAATCGCGCATCGCGATCTTAAAGCCCGCGCCGAGCGAGGAGTATTGCTTGATTGCGTTGATGCGTTTGCGCGCAGCACCGACGGTCATCATTTCGCGCGGCAGCAGCAGATATGCGTAAGCCTTATGCTGCGCGCGACCGACGCGTCCGCGGAGCTGATACAAATCGGCGAGCCCGAAGCGATCCGCGCGGTCGATGATGATCGTGTTGGCGTTTGGAATATCGAGTCCGCTTTCGATGATCGTCGTCGAAACGAGCACATCACATTCGTTGTTTACGAAGCGCTGCATCACGTGCTCGAGCTCGTCCTCGTCCATCTGTCCGTGCCCGATCTCGATGCGCGCCTGCGGACAAAGATCTTTGATGCGCATTGCAACGCGTTCGATGCTCTGCACGCGGTTGTGCAAAAAGTAAACCTGTCCCTGCCGCGCCAGTTCGCGGTTGATCGCGTCGCGAATGATGCGCTCGTCGTAACCGCAGATGATCGTTTCCGTCGGAATCCGATTCGGCGGCGGCGTCTCGATGATCGACATGTCGCGCGCGCCCATGAGCGATAGGTAAAGCGTGCGCGGAATCGGCGTGGCGCTGAGCGTAAGCACATCCACGAGGTTAAACATTTGCTTAAAGCGTTCCTTGTGCGCGACACCGAAACGCTGCTCCTCATCCACAACGACGAGACCGAGATCTTTGAACTCGACGTCTTTTGAAATGAGCCGGTGTGTGCCGATGACGATGTCCGCGCCGCCATCGCGGAGTTGCTGCAGCACTTTGCGCTGCTCGCCTTGTGTGCGAAACCGGCTGAGCATCTCGATGTTTACGGGATAATCCGACATGCGTTCGCGAAAATTTTGATAATGCTGCTGCGCGAGCACTGTCGTCGGAACCAGCACGGCCACTTGCTTGCCAGCCATCACGGCTTTGAACGCAGCGCGAATCGCGACTTCCGTTTTGCCAAAACCAACATCGCCGCAAATGAGTCGGTCCATCGGCCGCTCGGATTCCATGTCGGTCTTCGTCGAGGCAATTGCGGTGATCTGGTCCGGCGTTTCCTTGAACACAAACGATTGCTCAAATTCGCGTTGCCATTTGTTGTCAGGCGGAAATGCGTAGCCGACGCTCGTTTCGCGCTCCGCGTGAATGGTCAGCAGCTTCGCCGCATAATCGAAAATCGCCTTTTGCGCGTTGCTCTTCGCCTTTGCCCAACGTGCGTCAGCGAGTGAAGAAAGCGCCGGCGATTTTTTGCCCACGCCGACGTAACGCGAAACGAGAAACGATTGTTCGAGCGGAACATAAAGCTTCGCTTCATCGGCAAACTCCAGCACGAGCACTTCCTCACTTTTTTCACCGGTGGTGAATGTTTGCAGGCCGAGATAACGCGCGATGCCGTGCTCGAGATGGACGACGAAATCGCCTTCGTTCAACTCGCTGAAATCGATCTGCGCGCGGTTCGCCTGCTCGCGCGAGCGGCGCAGCGAGAGCCGGCGTGCACGGGTGCTGCGATAGCGGCCGAACAGTTCCGCGTCGGAAAGAACCGCGATTTTTGCTGTCGGAAAAGTGAAGCCGCGCGCGACGATACCGATCAAAAACGTGACGTGCTCGTGTTCCTCATCGGGCAGCAGTTCGCGCAACCGCTCGATCTCTCCTTCGTTGTTGCAAAAAATAAACGTGCGCCAGCCGGCCTCACGCCATTCGCGCAGTTGTCTAAAGAACTGGTTGCGCTTTGATTCGTCGACAACAAAGTCGCCCGCTTCGAATTCACCCAAACCGTGATCGAAAAATGCCGCTGAAAAATCCTCCAGCGACTCCGTGCTTTTTGCCGCTTCGACGATCGACACATTCGCCTCGTCGAAATCTGCGCTCGCGTCGATTTTCAAATCTTCGTCGCGCAAATAGTCGCGCAATGCGCACGTCTGCTCGCCGGCTTCGCCGAGCAAAAGCGTGCAAGAATCGAGATGCTGCACCGACGTTTGCGCATCGAGATCGAACTGCCGGATTGATTCGATTTCATCGCCGAACAATTCGACGCGCACAGGCATCGCGTGCTGCCACGAAAAAACGTCGATGATTCCACCGCGCACAGCGAATTGTCCGCGCATCGAAACCTGCGCGACCGGCTCGTAGCCGGCATCCGCAAGCTGCGCGAGCAGTTTGTCGCGATCGAGCTGCGACGTGCGCGTGAGCTTGACCGCCACTTGTTTCAAGCCGTCGGGCGAGGGGACTTGCTCGTCGAGGCTCGCGCGCGTAAGCACGATGATATGCCGGTCGCGCGTTGTGTTGAGCGTTTGCAAAACGTGCAGTCGCTCGGAGGCGATCTCAGGATCCGGCACCGCGTTTTCGCCCAGGCCGACTTCCACCTCGGGTAAAAATAGCGCATCAGGAAACCAGTTCAGCAGCTCGTTGTGAAACAGCTCCTGCGCCCGGATATTTTCGCAAACGACCCACGTGCGGCGCTTCACGTTGCGCACGATCAACGCAACGAGGAACGGCTGCGCGGGTTCCGTGACATGCTCGAAGACAACCGGCTCGCGCTCGCGAATCTGCGCGAGTTTGCGCGCGATCGGCGCGGCGGAAGCGACACCATCGAGGAGATCGAGAGCTTTAGGTGTTGGTGATGAGCGCATACTCGCGATGCAATTCGCGGGCGGTCACATTACGTTTCAATTCGCGACCTTCAAGTGAAGCGGCCGGCATCACACCAAGCCAACTGCTCGTGAGAAAAATCTCGTCGGCAGCTTCGAGATCGTTGCGGGTAAGGTAACATTCGTTAACTTCGCGTGTTTTTAACAACCACTCGCGGACAACGCCATTGCGCGTGCCGCTGTTCAGCGCGGGAGTTTGGATTTTTTCATTTGTGACGAGAAACACATTCGCCATGCACGCGGAGATCAAATTGCCGGCGTGATTGAAAAGCAGCGTCTCGTTTTTTTGTCGCGCAACGCCGTGCTGAAATGCGTCGAGATTTGACCAGTAATTCGCTGTCTTCAACCCGCCAAACAACGTGTGGTGCGGCTCAGGCGCGATTCCCAAGTCGTAACCACGATGATAAACATGCGATGAAATCGGGTCGCGTGGCTCAGTGAAAACAAAAACGCGGCAACATTCCGCCGTGCTCGTGACGGAGCCGTCGCCGGCGGTCACGTAGATGCGCGCAAATCCATCTTCGCTTAGCAGTTGTCCGCAATTTTCCAGCGCCGCCTCGGCGACGGGAAATCCGCACTGCCGGCACGCCGCGCGCAATCGATCGAGATGTTCCGCCAAAAAAAGCGCGTGTCTGTTTTGCACGCGAATGCTCTCAAAAAGAGACATTCCATAGCGCACGCCTCGGTCGGTGAACGGGACGGAATCGCACGAGACAAATCCGTCGTCTGTCCACAGCCAGCTCACTTACTGGATTGTGAGTTCCTTCGTGATGCCGAAGCGTTCGATGCGTTTGCGCAATGTCGCGCGCGTGATGCCGAGCAGCTTCGCGGCGCGCACCTGGTTGCCGCGCATCACTTTCATCGCGTGCAGCGTGAACTCGCGTTCGAGCCACGGTAGCAGCTCGACGTTCGGGTTGGCTTGCGCGGCTTTGAGCAAAACCTCAATCGCGATTTCCGTCGGGACTTGATCGACCGAGAGATTGGCAATTGTCCCGCCGGACGAATCGCCTCGAATGTCCGCGACACCGAGCGGAATGTCTTTCGCCAAAAGAACGTCGGAAGTCGCGAGAACCGATGCGCGCTGGATCGTGTTCTCAAGTTCGCGCACGTTGCCGGGCCACGGATAATTTTCGAGCACGCGCAGGCCTTCCTCCGAGAGTTTGACACGCGGCAAATGTTTACGGGTGGCTACTTTTTGCAGAAAATATTCGGCGAGCAGCCGGATGTCCTCGACGCGCTGGCGCAGGGGCGGGAGCTGGATGCGGACGACGTTGAGACGATAGAACAAATCCTCGCGGAAGCGGCGGTTGCCTACTTCCTGCTCGAGGTTTTTATTGGTCGCGGCGATGATGCGCACATCGGTCTTCAACGTCGTGCTGGAGCCGATCCGCGAGAATTCGCCGTTCTGCAAAACGCGCAAAATTTTGCCCTGCAACGAGAGCGGCATGTCGCCGATTTCATCGAGGAAAAGCGTGCCGCCGTTGCTCTGCTCGAAGCGTCCGACGCGTTGCAGAATCGCGCCGGTGAACGCGCCTTTTTCGTGGCCGAAAAGTTCGCTTTCGAGCAGTTGCTCCGGAATCGCGGCGCAGTTGATCGCGACGAAATTTTGCGCGCTACGTTGTGAATAGTGGTGAATTGCGCTCGCGACGAGTTCTTTGCCCGTGCCGCTTTCTCCGGTGATCATGACGGGCGCGTCGGAATGCGACACGCGGCCGATCATTTTGAACACCTGCTGCATCGCCGCGGATTTGCCGACGATGCTGTCCTGGTGTTCTTCGACCGTCATCTGCGGTTTAAACATCGTTGCCGAGCGCATGTCCTCTTGCGCTTTCAGCGCAGCGTCGACGACCGGCTTCAAATTGAATGGCAGCGATTCTTTCCGCAGAAAATCGAACGCGCCGAGTTTCATCGACTCGATGACGTTTTGCGTGGTGCCCCAGGCGCTGATCAAAATGACCATCGAGTTCGGATCGCGCTGGCGTGCCTTTACGAGCAATTCGAGGCCGCTGAACGGCTGCAGGTGTGTCTCCGTAATCAGCAGATCGGGCTGCTCGCTCGAGTAGATACGGAATGCATCGTCAGCATTGGACGCGGTGAGCACGCGCGTCGTCGGCGTCTCGAGTTGATGCTGCATCCACTCGAGAAAATCGGCATCGGGATCGACGATGAGAATGGTTTGGGCTTTATCCATCGTGGGGCTGGGCAAAACGCGACACAATAAGCCGTAATTCAGCCAGCGAAAGCCTAAATTGCGACAATTGGGCTTTTATAATCCGCCGTAACGGCGCTGCCGCTGGTTATAATCGCGGATCGCGTCGAGCAAATCGGGCTTACGAAAATCGGGCCACAATTTTGTTGTGACATACATTTCGGTATAGCTGAGCTGCCAGAGCAAGAAATTCGAGATCCGCATTTCGCCGGAGGTGCGGATGAGCAGATCGGGATCGGGATAATAACGTGTATATAAATGTTTGCTGAAAACTTCCGCGTCGATCATCGCCGCATCGATGTGCCCGAGCTTGATTTCGCGCAGCAGACTTTGAATGCCATCTATGATTTCCATTCGCCCGCTGTAGCTGAGCGCGAGCACGAGCGTGACGCCGGTGTTTTGCGCGGTCGTCTCGATTGCGTTGTGCAATTCCCGTCGGCAAAAATCCGGCAAATCGGTGAGCCGACCGATGGCCTGCAAGCGGACGTTTTTTGCCATTAGGTCAGGGATCTCCTTTTTCAAAAAATGCGTGAGGAGCCTCATCAGTGCGGCGACTTCGGTTTTTGGGCGCTTCCAGTTCTCTGTTGAAAAAGCGTAAACGGTGAGGAACTCCACGCCTTGCTCGCCGCACGCGGTCAGCACCGCGCGCAATGACTCGGCACCCTCCTCGTGACCACGGATGCGCGGCAACCCGCGCTGCTTCGCCCAGCGACCGTTTCCGTCCATGATGATCGCAATGTGACGAGGAATGGTCATTGCAGATTGCAGCTCCGCCGTGTTTCAGATTCCACCCAATCTGAAATCTGAAACCTGAAATCTGAAATCATAAAACGATCGTCTGCTCGCGGCCGGGGCCGACGCTGGCGATGCGCAATTTTGCGCCCGTGAGCTCGGCGATTGCGTGCAGATATTTGCGGGCGTTTGCCGGCAGATCGGTGAATTTTTTCGCGTTCTCGGTGGCGGTCTGCCAGCCTGGAAACTCGGTATAAACAGGTGTGCATTGCACAAGCAGTCGCGTGTCGGTCGGCGGAACTTCGATTGTTTTGCGCCCGAGCTTGTAATGCGTGCACACACGGATGCGCGCGAGTTTGTCGAGGCCGTCGAGATTCGTCACGGCGAGTTCGTCGATGCCGTTGATCATCGTCGCGTATCGCGTTGCGACGGCATCGAACCAGCCGCAGCGCCGCGCGCGTCCTGTGGTCGCGCCGAACTCGCGGCCCATTGCATGCAGCATGTCGCTGATCTCCGCGTCTTCGGTCGGGAATGGCCCTTCACCAACACGCGTCGTGTAAGCTTTCATCACGCCAAGCACGCGGTCCATGCGATGTGGCGGCACGCCGGAGCCGGTGCAGGCACCGCCGGCGGTCGTGTTCGACGATGTGACGAAAGGATATGTGCCATGATCGATATCGAGAAATGTTCCCTGCGCGCCCTCGAATAAAATTTCGCGTCCGGCTTTTAGCGCATTATGCAAAAAGACAACTGTATTCGTCACGAACGGCCGCAGCTTTTCCGCCGCGCCGAGATATGTGTCATTGACTTCCTTAAACGAAATCGGTTTTGCGCCGAGCGCTTTTAGAATCGCGTTGTTCTCTTTGATCTTCGCCTGCAGTTTCGCCGAGAAAACATCCGGTTGAATCAAATCACACATCCGTAAACCAGTGCGCGCGGCCTTGTCGCCGTAAGCCGGGCCGATGCCGCGTTTGGTCGTCCCGATTTTGTTTTTCCCTTTTGCGATTTCGCGTTGTTCGTCGAGTGCGCGGTGATAAGGGAAAACAATGTGCGCCGCATCGCTGATCAAGAGATTTTTGCCGATCTTCACTTTCAGCTTTTTCATACCCTCGATTTCCCCGACGAGCGCGACCGGATCGATGACCACGCCGTTGCCGATGACGCACGTTTTACCGGGACGCAAAATGCCGCTCGGGATCAAGTGCAGCACGTATTTCGTGCCCGCGTGGATTACGGTATGACCGGCGTTATTACCGCCTTGCGAGCGCACGACGATGTGCGCGTCTTCGGTCAGAAAATCGATGATTTTGCCTTTGCCTTCGTCGCCCCACTGAGCGCCGACGAGAATGGTGTTCATAATTGCAGATGCAGATGGTTGATTGCAGTTTTCAGAAGCAGCACGAGCGCGCACTGCGCCGCAATCTGCAATTCTGAATCTGCAATTGTTAGAAAGAAAAAGCGCCCCAACACGCGGCAGCGCGCCTCGGGACGTTGCCGGATAGTAGGCGCGAGGTCGCACGGTGCAAGCAGTTTCAGCGCAACTCCGGCGGAGACTGGCGCGGCGCGCGTTTTTGGCGCAAGCTACACACGATGAAACGTGTTTTTGGCATTGAGACCGAATACGGAATCACCGTCGACGGAATGGAAAATGTGGACGTTGTGCACGAGTCGATCGAGATCGTGCGGCGCTACACCGAGCACGGCGCGCTGATGAAATGGGACTACGATCTCGAAGATCCGCATCAGGATGCGCGCGGTTTTCGTGCTCCCGAGCTTTTGCAGGACACGGACGAATCGGCCTATTTCGAAATCGACAAAAATCGCTCGCTTAGTTTCGAGGAAATCAAAAGCGATCTCGTGCTCAGCAATGGCGCGCGCTTTTACAACGACCACGCGCATCCGGAATACTCGACACCGGAGTGCAGCACGCTGCGAGAGGTTGTGGCGCAGGATAAGGCTGGCGAACGCATTCTCGGCGAGTGCGCGCGGCGGCGTAACAAGCAGCTCGCTGCTGATGGAAAAGAGGTGCGCCTTTACAAGAACAACACCGATTTCATCGGGCACAGCTATGGCTGCCATGACAATTATTTGATGCGGCGCGATGTGCCGTGGGACCGAATTGTAACCGATGTTGTTCCATTTCTCGTGACGCGGCAGATTTTCGCGGGCGCTGGAAAAATGGGCATCGAAGCCGAGAGCGTAATCGGTCAGCCGGGCGTTTTTCAGATCTCGCAACGCGCCGATTTTTTTAGCGTGCTCTGCTCGATCGACACGATGAACCGTCGCCCTATTGTCAACACGCGCGATGAGCCGCATGCCGACTCTGGCTTGTATCGGCGCTTTCACGTGATTATCGGCGATTCAAACATGAGCGAAATTGCAACCGCGCTGAAAATCGGCACGACGTCGCTCGTGCTCGATTTGATCGAGCAAAACAAAGCGCCGCAGCTTGAACTCGCCAATCCCGTCGAGGCTACGAAATCGATCAGTCGCGACCAGACTTACGACTGGATCATCGAGTTGCGCGATGGACGTAAAATCTCCGCAATCGATATTCAGCGGCTCTATTTGGTCGCGGCGCAGAAGCATTGCTCGCAAGACGACGAAACAAAATGGCTGCTCAAAGAATGGGAACAGATATTAAACGATTTGCAGCAAGACGTGATGCGCTGTAGCGACCGGCTCGACTGGGTCGCGAAGAAATTTTTGCTCAGCACATTTCGTGAAAGCGAGCAGCTCGACTGGAGCGATCCGTGGCTGCAGTCGATTGATCTCGAATACCACAACATCGCGCTCGAAGATGGCCTCTATTACGAGCTCGTGCGCAGCGGGCGGATGCAGCGATTCATTTCCGAGCAGGAAATCAAGGACGCGATTTTTTTGCCGCCGGAAACAACGCGCGCTTATTTTCGCGGTCGCGCGGTCGCGAAGTTCAATCCCGAAATCCAGACGATCCAGTGGGACGAAGTCGTCTTCCGCAATGGCAACGGCAGCAACAAAACTGTCAGCCTTACGCACGCGTTCAACGACGCGCGGCTCGAACAGGTGAACGCCTTGATTCGCGACAAAAAAGATTTCGCGGAGTTTTTGCAGGCGCTCGATTGAGCCGCAAAACGCATTTGTCATCGCGCGAATCCGCTTCCATATTGCACGCCCCATGTTGTCCGAAGAACCGTTTGCCAGCTTGCTCCGCACGCCGTTGCTGCGTCGTTTCGCGCAATTGATCGAGTCGAGGTCGGATGCCGAGCTCGAGCAAATGGCGCGGCTTTCGCAGCAGACAACACTGAAGCATTTCGGCAAAACAATCCGGCTTTTCGCTCCTTTGTATTTGTCGAACGAATGTATAAATTCATGCGCATACTGCGGTTTTTCACGCGAGAACGCGATCCTGCGCGTCACGCTTGAGATTGACGAAGTTGTGCATGAAGCGCGCTATCTTGCGGCGGAAGGTTTTCGCAACGTGCTGCTCGTCGCAGGCGAGCATCCCAAATTTGTATCGAGCGGCTATCTCGAACTGTGCGTGCAACGTCTCGCGACGGAAATCCCGAGCGTGTCGCTCGAGGTCGGACCGATGGAAACTGCCGATTACATTCCGCTCGTCAAAGCCGGCGCGGAAGGACTCGTCGTTTATCAGGAGACGTATCACCGCGCGACTTACGCTGAGATGCACACGACCGGACCGAAGAAAGATTTCGACTGGCGGCTCGCCTGTCCGGAACGCGCTTACGAAGCCGGCTTCCGGCGCATCGGAGTCGGCGCGCTTTTTGGTTTATGGCATTGGCGGGAAGAGGCGCTTGCGCTCGCAGCGCACATTGAGCATTTGTTAAAAAGATGCTGGAAAGCGCAAATCACCGTCAGCTTGCCGCGGTTACGTCCGGCTGCAGGCGAATTCCAGCCGCGCCATTTGCTGTCCGACCGTGAATTTGTCCAACTCGTTTGCGCATTGCGCATCACGTTTCCGCAAGTGGGCATCGTGCTCAGCACGCGTGAAACGCCGCAGTTGCGCGACGCGCTCATTCCGCTCGGCGTGACGATGATGAGCGCCGGCGCATGCACCGAGCCCGGCGGCTACACGGGGCAAGGCAAAGCCGCGCTGCACAAAACGGTGCGCGGAAAACAAATCGTGCTAGAGTATCTCGATCCGAACGCGCACGCGACCGAGCAATTCGCGATCGCCGACGAACGCAGCCCGCGCGAAATTGCGGAGACGCTGCGGCGCCGCGGTTATGAACCGGTTTGGAAGGATTGGGACAAAGCGATTCTCAGCGCGTGAAAATTTCCGTTAACGGCGAGTCGCGCGAAATAGCAGCGGGCAATGTCGCGGCGCTCATTGAAGAACTGCAATTGTCTGAGCAAGCAACGCTCGTGGAGCACAATGGTCTCGCGCTGCGGCGCGATGAATGGTCGCGCGCAATTGCAGATGGCGATCACATCGAGTTGCTGCGCATCGTTTCGGGTGGCTGAAAAAGCGCGCCGATCGAAACTCAATCGACGCGTTTAGGCAGAGCAGATGTGATTTTTACGCGAGCGCTGGTTCGGCTTTTGTCGTTTGGCGGCGACCGATGCCTTTGTAGATAAAGCCGAACTCATGCATTGTTGCGGGATCGAATAAGTTGCGGCCATCAAATATGAGCGGCGTCGCCATGCGCGACTTCACTTCGTCCAAATCGACATTCGCGAATTCTTTCCACTCGGTCGCGATGATCAGTGCCTCGGCGCCATCGATGGCTTCGAGTGGAGAATTGACGAGCTTCACGCTGTCGGAAATGAGCTTGAACTCGCGTGCTTTTTCCATGCCTTTCGGATCGTAGGCAGTGACAGACGAGCCTTCCTTGACGAGGTCGTTGACGATGTCGATTGCAACGGAGCAACGAACGTCATCAGTGTCAGGTTTGAAGGTGAGTCCCCAGACGGCAATTTTTTTGTCGCGCAGCACCCACAGCGCGTCGCGCATGCTTTTTAGGAAGCGTTCTTTTTGGTCGCGGTTGATTCGCTGAACTTCCTTTAAAAGCGTAAAAGGCACGCCAAGTTCGTCACTGATAGCGATAAATGCGGCAATGTCTTTTGGGAAACACGAGCCGCCGTAGCCGAGCCCGGCATTAAGAAAGTTGCGACCGATACGCCGATCCATACCGATGCCGTCGGCGACTTTTTCCACGTCCGCGCCGCTCGCTTCGCAGATCGCGGAGACGGCGTTGATGTAGGAAATCTTGAGCGCGAGGAATGAGTTCGCCGCGTGCTTGATGAGCTCGGCGCTATTGATGTCGGTCACCAAAATCGGCGCATTGAACGGCTCATAAACCTTCTTCATCAGCGCGAGCGCGCGGTCGCTGTTGCCGCCGATGACGATTCGGTCGGGTGCCATTAAATCGGCCACGGCGCAGCCTTCGCGCAGAAACTCCGGGTTGCTCACCACGTCGAAATCTGCGCCGTGGCGGTTATAACGCTTAATCGTCTCGGTGACCTTTTCGCCCGTCTTCACCGGCACGGTGCTTTTGTCGACGATCACGCGGTATTGATTTTTTTTCAAAACGCCGGCGATCTCACGCGCGACTTTTTCGATGTAGCTCAAATCGACACTGCCATCCGGTTGCGGCGGTGTCGGCACGGCGATGAAGATGACTTCGGAGCCATCGACGCCGGTTTCAATGCTGTTTGTAAAGTGCAGACGCTTTGCCGCGACATTTCGATGGACGATTTCCTCGAGGCCGGGTTCGTAGATCGGAATTTTGCCGGCTTGCAGCGCATCTACTTTGCGCTGGTCGTTATCAACACAGATGACGTTGTGTCCGACTTCAGCAAAGCAAGCGCCGCTGACAAGTCCGACATATCCGGAGCCAATAATACAGAGGTTCATAGTGGGTTTTGGTTTGTTTAAGTTATTTGCCTTTGCTCGAGCCTGCGAGTCCAGACGGATCGAAGCTGAACGGGATACTGACCTGCGGCATATCTTTCAGCGTGAAGGTCAGCAGCACGCCATATTCGGTTTTCGAACGGTTATCCTGAATGAGCACACCGAATGATGCGATCCAACTGCTCAAGTCGCGATGGATTTGGTAGGTTTGCGATTCAAGAGTGCTGTCGGTGGCCTCGTAATCTTCGCGCACGCTGAAGCCCCAGTTGTCGTTGAGGCGATAGTAGCTACCGACGGAAATGAGGCTGCTGTTTACGAAAAACGGATTTTCGTTCATGTAACGATGGCCAATATCGACGCGCCAGTTGGAGTTCACCATCAGCGCCAGACTCGTGTTCACCTGCGTAAAACCTTTGCTATTCGTCGGCAACTGCGAGTCGATGTTCAGGCCGATCCATGGGAGAGGTGCCCACCGGATGCGGTTGTAGAGATTTGAGAGCGTGCCTTCCTGCAGTGTGGAGTCGGGGAAATGCGGCCGCTCCATGTTCACATCGACAAAGGTATCAATATCGAACCAGTCAAACGTGTTGTTGTCGCGGCGTGTTTGCAGGCGATTGCGGACACCGACGCGCCAGATCGCCCAGTCATCAATCGCGTCGATGCCGGTGAATTGCGGGAAATCGAAACTCGGCAACTCGGTCGAGCGCTGGAACCGGTCGACCTGCAAAATGTCATTAGGACTGCGACTCGCACCAACCAGCGACAGATCCACGTATGGCTGAACAATGTGCCGCAAGCCATCGAGACCCCATGCATGTGATTCGACGTCGTTCCATTCGCGCGAGAATTTGAAAGAGGATTCGAACCCGCCATCGACAACGCCACGGAAAACAGCGCTGCCACCATCGAAATGATGTTTTGTCGTCGTCTGCGTTTTCGTCTGCGTAGTATTGTCCGGAAGGATCGATTCGATCGTCGTTTCCTGGATCTCGGTATCGAAATGCCCGCTCGTGCTGTAGTAATCGCCACGCACGCCGATCCGTGGCACAAATGAGAGCCAGCCGCCGATTTCCGTCGGCAACACAAGCTGATGAAACGTATCGACGCGTGTCACCTTCAGATCGCGGAACAGTGAACCCTTCGCAAAATTACGGTCGAGCCGCGCCACGCTGCTTTCGCCTTCATAAAATACGGGCAAATTCAAAAGTGGAGAATTGAAAACCGGATGCCGCTTTATATCGAAGACAAACTCCGGCAGTCGCTCCGTCGTGTCGAAAAAGTCGTTGAGCTGTTTGCGCGCAATCACCGTCGCCGTGTAGTTGTCGTCCCACTTTGTGAGCGAAATCATGTTGTCCGGTTGCGGATCGAGCCGAAATTCGTTCGGCAAAAAGTCTTCCAGAACACGCCGGTCGCTCAGTTTGTTGATGTCGATGTTCGCGTAGATGTCGTCGGTAATGTAGAGCTTTTGCTGCAGCGAAACGCGATAGCGATCCGGATCGATTTGTTCGCGACCGAGTGCGGTTTTGTTCGTCCCCGGCGACGCGTCATTGATGTAATACGAGCGAAACCGTCCCCAACTCTGGTCGTTTTTGCCGAGTTTGAAATCGGACTCAAAGCCGACGGCGATTCCGCGTGTTTGCCGCAGATCAAGTCGCAAACGGCCCCACCAATTGTCGTTGATCGGAAATGTATATTGCGAAAGCAAAAACGCCCCCCATGCGCTGCGATAGCCCGGTGTGACGGTGAAACTCAAATCTTTTTGCAACGACTGATAGAGATACGGCCACCAAAAAATCGGCGTTTGCCCAACGTATAACGTCGCGTTGATGAAGATCACGCGATTGTGCGGATAAATGCGCACCTTTTTTGCCTTCACGTAATAGTCCGGTTTTGACGAATCGCTCGTCGTAAAAACCGCGTCCTGCACCTGGAACGCATTCGGTCCGATCGACGTCAGCGTGTCGGCTGCGAAATGGAATGGATACGAGTCGCCTTTAAAATCGGCCGCGTGCAGTTGCTTTGTCTCGAGATTGTAAACCGCGCGCTCGCCGATGAAGAGCTGGCCGCTTTGCGCAGTGCCGCCGGCCGCAGTCTTTTGCTCCATTCCGCGATAGATGCGCACGTTTCCGCGCACGAGCACGTCGCGCGTGTCGGGATTATATTGCGCGTAGTCGCTGTAAATCGTCACCGCGCCGTATTGCACGATCACGTGTCCTTCCGCGACGGCGACACCGCCGATGAATTGCGTGCTGTCGGCGTTAATTTCAATCGGCACATCGCCGAAACTGCCAAACTGCGCGTGCGCAGCGGCGGCGGCGCAAAGCAGGAGCAGGAAAGGGGTGAGCCATTTTCTCATTCGTGAAGCGGGGAAACCTAAGAATCGTGCGCGTGATTGCCAAGCACTTTTAACGGGCCGTTTTGCAATATTGACAATCGCAGCCATCCCGTTATTTTTCACGCCCTCAATTTTTAATTATGGCAAACACGAAATCAGCCGCAAAACGCGCCCGTCAGACCGTCCTTCGCACGCTTCAAAACAAGCGTGCGCTCACCTCGATTAAATCGCTGTTGAAAAAAACGCGGACTGAAATCGGCTCAAAAAATAAAGACAACGCGAAAGCGGAATTCCAGAAACTTTCATCCGCGCTCGACAAAGCCGTGAAGACCGGCCGTCTTCATCGTAACGCTGCGAATCGCCAAAAAAGCAAGCTGAGCAGGCAGCTCGCGGCGATCGCCTAATTCGCCCGAAAGCTACGCGGCAACATTCCGCGATCGGTTGTTTGCGGTGCGCAATTTTCAAGGTGTGCGCGCAATTCCTCCGGCACATCCAAAAAGAGCAGCGTCGTGCGATAACATTGCGCCGCGACCCGCTCGCAATCGACGACGATTCCGTCGGTGCGCATTTTTCCGAGCGCTCCATTTTCGTCTAAAAAAGAAAACGCCACGGCGAGTTGAGTGCCGGGCGACCATTGCCAGCGCGTGTGAAAAGACATGCCGCGCGCGCAAATTTCCATGCGTTCATCAAGAGCGCATTCATCCGCGCCATGCTCGAGACAAATCGAGGGATTGGCGCACCAGCTTCGCTGCTCGTCCAGGTAGGTCATAGCATCGTTACGAACGCTAGCACTGAACGAGCGGCTGTCAAAAAGTGGAATTTTCGAATTGCTGCACGTTGTTTGTCGGCTTGCCGCCGCTCGCTTTTTCCTCGGCTTCGGCGAGCAGGTTTAGCGCGATGCGACCGAGCACGGTCGTAATGACGAGCGTTAAAACCAGGCCGCCGATCCAGACCATATACTCGTATGCGTGTGGATGCGTTTGATGGCGGAAAAGTTTGATGCCGTATTGCGCGAGCGTGCCGAAATACGCGTATAAAAACAGTCCGGGAGCACGCGCAAGCGTCGCCCAAAGCATGCAGCGCCAGAAATCGATTTGCGTCGCGCCGTAAAAATACATCAGCAAACTTGTCGGAAACAGCGGATGAAGCTGGCTCCAAAAAATCATCTTCCAGCCTTCGCGCGCGATCGCTTTGTCGAGCACTGTAAGTTTCGGATTGGCGGCGATTTTTTTCGCAACCCAATTTCGCGCCAGTTTGCGGCTGACAACGAACGACAACGCCGCGCTGATGACATTGCCGACAAGCATCAGCGCGAATCCCCACCAGAGCCCGAAGAAAAGTCCGCTGCTCACCGCGAGAATTCCGCCGGGAAGCAGCAGCAAATTGCACGCGGCGAAAAGTAGCGGATAAAGCGCGAAGCCCCACAGGCCCATCGTTCCGAGCTTTTGCTGTGCGTGCAAAATCGCATTCGTCACGACGGGCGATCTGCCGAGCCAAACGATTACCGCGATGAACGCGACGAAGCTCGCGAGTTGAATCAGCAGTGCGCGGGAATTTTTCGACATGAATAAAACCGCGGCTCGCACCGCGAAGCCTCATCTGTTGCGAACGAACTGCGCCAATTCGACGGTTGTGTCGTAGTTTAAAAACGGCGTGATCAAATAAACGCCCGGAAAATGATCGAGCACCGCGCGGCAAACTTCCTTGCCGACATCGATGCCACGTTTGCGCCCGTCCGCGCCTTCGAGACCGGACATCTGCGCGCGGACATTTTCCGGTATGACAATGCCGGGCACTTCGTTGTGTAGAAATTCTGCTTGTCGTCCGTTGAGCAGAGGCCAGACACCGGTAAAAATCGGCACGTTGAGGTGTTGCGTGCGCTTATACATTTCCACCACGAGCTGCGTGTCGAATACCGGCTGCGTCATCACATATTGCGCGCCCGCGGCAACTTTGCGCTCGAGCCGCGAAACCTGCGCGTCGAGATTTTTCGCGTTCGGATTAAACGTGCAGCCGATCACGAATTGCGTTGCTGTTTTAATCGACTTGCCGATGTAGTTAAAACCTTCGTTTAAACGTGCGATAATCCGAATCAGTTCGATCGAACTCACGTCGTAAACCGACGCCGCACCCGGATGATCGCCGAATTTCGCTGGGTCTCCGGTGAGCGGAAGCACGTGCCGGATGCCCAGCGCGGCCATACCCATCAGGTCGCTTTGCAAGCCGATCAAATTGCGATCACGGCAGCTCAAGTGGAGCAGGGGAGTGACGTTTTGCTGCTTGAGCATTGCGCCGATCGCGAGGTTGCTGACGCGCAAAATCGCGAGCGAATTATCAGCAAGCGTAATCGCGTCGCTGCCCGCATCAGTTAGCGCTTTTGCGCCGGCGAAATACTTTTCCAGGTCGAGCGTTTTCGGCGGATCGAGCTCGGTGACGATGACCGTTTTTTTCTGCGCAAGCAGATCGAGAATGCTCATCTCCACTTTTTTTTCGGCGACTTGCGGCTGCGGCGCAGGCTCGGAAATGCGCACCGATTTCGCGGTCACCGGTTGCACATCTTTTAATGCCTGCACCATCAGCGCGATGTGCTCCGGGCCGATGCCGCAACAGCCGCCAATCAGCCTGGCGCCTTGTTCCGCGAGCCCGCGCGCGGACTGCGCGAAGTATTCCGGAGTCGTGTAGTAGAGATAACGGCCGTCGTGATATTTCGGATAGCCGGCATTCGGAAAAGCAGAGAGCACATAGTCGTCGAGCGGAATTTTTTGAAAAAGCCGCAGCATCGCATTCGGGCCATTGAGGCAATTCGCGCCGACAATATCCGCATCGAGTTCGTGCAATTTTGCAAACGCATCGGCGAGCAACATGCCGGACGGCAGCCGGCCTTCCTCGTTGCACGCCATCGAGCAAACCGCCGGGCAATGATGCAGCGATTGTTTTACATGCAACGCGAGCGCGAGTTCGTCCAGATCGCTGAAAGTTTCGAGAAAAATTAGATCAACTCCACCGTCGAGCAGCGCGCCGATTTGCTCGCGAAAAATCGCTTCGCGATCAATGCCGCGTTCGCGCGCCTGATCCGCTGTGATGCCGAGCGGGCCAACGCTTCCCGCGACGTAAACACCTTTGCCGCGCGCCGTTTGTTTAGCGAGTTGCGCGGCCGCCCAGTTGATTTCGTTAACGCGATTTTCGACGCCGTATTTTTCGAGCCGCACCGCATTTGCGCCGAACGAATTCGTCTCGATCACGCGCGCACCGGCGAGCACGTAGCGTTCATGAATGTCGCGGATCAAATCGGGCTGACTGACGCAGAGTTCCTCGAAGCAGCGTTCGAGCGGCACGTTTGCCTCGAGCAGCATCGTCCCCATCGCGCCGTCTCCGGGCACGATGCGCGTTTGAAGTTCGTCGAGCAAAGCCATTGGGAGTCGAATCCATTAGCCGAATGCCGCAAAGTTGGATAGTCAAGAACGCATGAAACCGACGATGAAACGCGCGCGAATTCTTGTGTGTGCGGCACTGCTGCTTGGCGCTTGCGAAAAAGGAAACGAAAACCCGAATTCGACCACGGACGAAACGCCGTTTGCGGAAGCGGCAGATTCGCCGACGGGCGGACAATCAGGCGCGCTGCAGCAGGTTGTGCAGCGCTTTGAAGCGGCGGCTGATCCCGATCAGCGTGCGGAAATCGCTTCGCAGTTTGTCGAACTCGCGTATGGAAATGTTCCGCACGGCGAAATAACGTCAACTTTAGCGAAACTGCTGCAAAATGAGCCGGACAAGGAAGTGAAGCTCAACTTGCTCAATTGCATTTCCGAGATCGACGAGCCGGACGTGATTTTAAAAATCGGTGTCGCGCTCGCGCCGGACCAACCGAAGGAAGTGCGTTCGGCCGCGATCGATTTGCTCGAAAATTACGGCGACAAGCGCGCGATTCCGATGCTGCAAAAAGCGGCGAATGATCCCGACGGCGAAATTGCGAAACACGCCGCCGATGCGGTTGCATCGCTCACTGAAGCCGCGGCGGAAGCAACGCCCTGACTAGCTTTTATCGATGCTGTATTTGCCGGGCCCGATGAAAATGAGACTGGCAAAAACAATCGCGAGTTCGATCGGTCGTGACGCGCTCTGCTGAAAATTCTCGTGCTTTTTCACCAGCATCGTCGAGGCGACGAGCATGGTGATCGTTAACAAAATGCAAGCTGGACGAAAGAAGAGTCCGAGGATCATGAAAATGCCGCCGAAGCATTCGGAGAACGCAGCGAGAAAGCCCCAGATTTTCGGATAACCGTGGATGCCGACGTAGCCGATGGCAGCGCCGACTTTCGCCCAGGCGGCGGGTCCGCCCATGATTTTCGGGGCGCCATGAATGATGAACATGATGCCAAGTCCGATGCGCAAAAAGAGCAGCGCGCCTTCGCGGTATTTGTTCAGGAAGGTCAAAATCATGCGCGCGAAACTAAATCGCAGAGCAGCGATTGCGAGACGAAAATCAGAGCGATTGGATGATGAGCCTTGCCGAGGCGAGCGCGGTAAAAATTAGCACGATTTGCTCGAACGCGTTTTGCGGAATCCGCTTTAAAAGCGCGCGACCGAGGTAAATTCCAAGCGCAACTGCGGGGAATAACGCGACGTTAAACGAAAGCGAAGAGCCGTTGATAAGGCCGAGATGCGCGCTGAACGGGACTTTGACCAGATTGACGACGAGGAAAAACATCGCCGCCGTGCCGACGAATTCCCATTTCGGCAGATTAGCAGCCAGCAAATAAAGCGACATGATCGGCCCGGCTGCATTTGCGAGCATCGTCGTCGCGCCGGCTGCAATGCCGGTCAACGAGGCGAAGCACGGCCGATGCGGCACGCGCTCAGATTTATCCGGACGCGTTTTCCGAAAAAACTGCATCGTCGCGAGCGCAAGAATGATCAGTCCGATCAGCAACCGAAACACGCGGTCGGGAATTTTTTGCGCCATCAAAAAATAACCGATCACAATGCCGAGCGCCGCAGGGAGCAGCATGCGCACGATGTAGCGCCATTGTGTGTGCCGGCGAAATGCGCCGACCGCCAGCACGTCGCCGAAAATGAGCAGCGGCAGCACCACGCCGGTCGATTCGCGCGCGGGCATGATCTCGGCCATCAGCAGCACGGTGACCATGCCAAGCCCGCCGAAGCCGCTTTTGGCAATGCCGATGGAAATGGCGGCGATGAAAGCGAGGAGCCACTGAAAGGCGCTGAAATGCGGCAGCGCGCTCACGCCGAGTTGCCCCAAAAAAATACCGCCCCCCGCGGCCGAGTGGCCGCGAAGGGCGGATGTTCCCCCCAGAACAATTCAAAAAGCTGCGCAATATGTAGTGGGTTCACGCGAGCGATGCAACAATTATTTTTAAATTTTTTAATGTAAGCAAATACAGCGCGCCTTTAGTGGGTGTATTACAAAATCTACTCAACTCGATTTGCCCTGTAAAAAGAGCCCTTTCGCGCGTTTCAAGCCGCCTTTTTCGTCGGCGCAAACTTCGCGACGAGCTCGCTCAACGCGACGCTTTCGTCGAGTTGAGTCGTGACGAGTTGCACGTTTGCTTGCAGGCAGGCGTCGAGAAGCGTGCGCAGTTCCTCCAACCCGAACCGATGCGCGTTGACCGCGGCAATGCCGAGCGCGTAGCCGTTCACCGTGCCGTCTTTTTTTCGCGGCAAATGCTGAAGCGCGCTTTCCGGCAGACGATTGAGCGTCGCGGTGAAATGAAACGGCGCCTGTGGCGGGCGCAATTTGTGGCGCTGCATCAGGTCTTTTGCGATGAGCAGATTTCGGACGGTCGGCACGATCGCAACGAGCAGGATGCCGATGGCGCTTTCGCCTTGTTTTAACAACTGATCCACCAGCGCGAGCCCGCCGCGCAGATCGCGCTGCGCCATCGCGTTGCCGAGCTCGAAAATCACACCAGCGCGGGAGAGCGGCACGAGCAGCCGCACATCGTCCAGGCGCACGTCGCGCCGCTTTTTGCCCAGATACAGATCGATCTTCTCCAGCTCATTTTCGATCTGCCTCGTGTCGCCGCCGGTCATCAGCGTGAATAGCTCCAGCGCATCCGAACTGAACCGCAGTTCGCGTTCACCCGCGCGGCGCTCGATTCCCGCCGCAGCTTCCTCCTCCCATCCGCTGCGGCTCGCGTCGACTTTGTCGAAGACCGCAACATTCGCGAATTTTCCGAGCGCCTTGTAAAACGAGCGCCGCTTATCCACGTCGATCGCGCTCAGCAAAAACTTCACGCCGTCCGGCAGGCCCGCCGCGAGCGTTTCCTGCAATTTCTCCAGCGCTTCCAGCACACCCGCCGCGCGTCCGGTTACGCTGTCTGCGAGAAAATTCGCGCTCTTTAACCACACGAGTTTTTCTCCGCCGAAAAACGGCAGCGTCAGCAGCGCCTCGATCGTCTGGTGAATTCGTGTCGTTGCTTGCTCCACATTTTCGGCGCAACCGTCGATGACGTCCCGTCCGAAATCGCCCGCGCTGGCTGGCGACAATTCATCCGCGAGCGCAGCCGCTGCGCGTTTCACTTCGGCGTCGTCCGAACCGACCACAGCGAAGATTGCGCCGGTTTTCGTTTTCTTCGTCGCGGCCATTATTTGGAAAAGCGCTCGTATTTTTTCATAAAGTCATCCCAGCTTTTAAAGCGATCGCCGTAAAGTTCCAGCACTGCGTCCTGCAGCGATTTGCCCGCGATCATGGCGTCGATGAAACGCGGAAAGCGTTCCTGCCCGCCTTCGGTCATCAAAAAGCGCACGAGTTTTTCGGACGTCTCGTAAAGCTGCGCGACCTGCACTGTTTCCTGCGGATATTGCGTCATGCCCGTGAGCCGCTCGAGCGGCAGACTGGCGAAATTCAGCAGACGCTCGCGACCTTTCACCGTCTGGTTTTTTCGCGCCGCAACACTCGCGTTGCCCATATATTCGGCGAAACCTTCGTTGAGCCAAAGCGGCCAGTTGTCCCGCGGATAAAGCCGCGCCACGACTGCGTGCGTTGTTTCGTGCGCCAGCGTGTGCGAATCGAAACCGCGCCCGCCTTCCATCCGGCGCACGTTTAAAAACAATTCGTCGCCATGCGCGAAACTGCCGAACCACTGCGGAAACGTCGTCTGCGCGAGGAAATCCTTCCACTCCGCCTCGTCTTCGAAAACGAACACGTGCGACTTGCGTTTGTATTGCTCTTTGTTTGCGCCGAGCGTCTTTGCGACGAACCACAAATCGTATTCGACTTCGCGCGCGACTTTTCGAGCCTCGGTCACGCGACGGTAATGCAGGATGAAATTGTCCGTCTCGGCGTGCTTCCAATCATTCGGCTTGATCGCGAGCGCCTTTTGCGCGAGCGCATCGGCGCGCTGATCCGAAAGCTGATCCCATTTTTTTTCCACCAGCGGCACCTCGCGCGCCGGCTCGTCGGAAGCGGGTGTGTTGCTAAAAAACGGACGGGGCGTCGCGCCCGGAGAGGGCGAGGCGAATGGCCAGTTTCCGGATTGCGCGTGTGCGCTCGCAGCGAGGAAAATCAAATGTCCAACGGCGAATGACCAATGAGCAATTGGCCGTAGAAAACGCGAAACGATCTTCATTCCAAAAAATTTACTCATTCCTCATTTTTCGTCGCGTATTCCCTGAATTCCCGCTCCAGCGAATCGAGGCTCGCAAAACGCGAGCCAAACATTTTCCAGAGCGCCGACTCGAATTTGTTGCCTTTCGACATCGCGTCGAAAAACGCGAGGAACTGCTGCTTGTTCGTCGCAGCGAGGAAGCGCACCAGCTTTTCCGACTCGTTATAAAATGTCTCCACCTGTTTCACGTCCGTCGGGTAGCTCAGCCACTCCGTCAGCGTCTTCAGCGGAATGAAATCCGCCGGCGCGACCACCTGCGAGCCAGGCTTCGTGTTGTAGTTGCGCGCCCGCATGTAGCTCGCGTAGGCGCGGATCGACGCATATTCCGCGTAGCCCTCGTCGAGCCAGAGCGGCACGCCGCTTCCGAAAAACCGGTGCACGACCAGGTGCGTTGTTTCGTGCCCGAGCGAGCGGCCTTTGAATTTGTATTCCGGGTCGCGCTGGATGAAAAGGCAGCCGCCCGCGTGAATCCCGCCCGTCCAGGGATCGAGCTGCGCCTTTGTCTGGAACGCGTGCCAGTCCTCCGGCTTTTCAAAAATAAAAATCTGGCACTTCCGTTCCCATTGCGACGTGTCGCGGTCCAGTTCCTTCGCGACGACCCGATAGTAAAACTCCGCTTCGACCGATACGGGCGTCGCGACGAACCCATGGAAAAAATGATAGATGAAATTCGTCGTCTCCGCGTGCTTCCATTCCGCCTGGCGAATCTCCAGCGCCGCCTTTCCAAGCGGCGTCAAATTCGTATCCGACAATCGCACGAACTCCACCTCCTGCAGCCCGTTTAGCCCGCGCGAATCATCCGTCTCCGCGCGCAGCAGGGGAGCAAAGAAAAGGCAGGGCAGCAGAGCGAAACGCAACAACATCGAGCGAAAGATAAGCAAGCGGAATCGGGCTGTTGCGGCAAGCTTCGGAATCGCTAATTGCAGATTGCAAATTTCGCGCCTCCGCGCGGTTTGTTTCTGCGATTGCGCCTTGCTGCAAAGCGGCGGCGCAGGCGTATATTCCAGCTATGCCGTGGAAAGAAATCTTCGAGCTGACGTTTTACGGTGTGGAGACGTTTGCGCTGCCGTTTGCGATCGTCGTGTTTTTGATCGAGCGGCGTAAGGCGCGCCAGGCGGGTGAGGAGGAGCTGTATCAGCGGCTTTCGGATGAATACATGAGCTTCCTCAAGCTCGTGCTCGACAATGCCGACCTGCAACTTTTGCGAAAGCACGGCCCGACAGAGACGGCGACGGAGGAGCAGATGGAGCGCAAGCTGGCGCTCTTCGGCATTCTCGTTTCCATTTTCGAGCGATCATACATCCTTGTTTACGAGGAGCGGATGAATAAGCAGACGCGCCGCTTGTGGTCGTCGTGGGAAGACTACATGCGCGAATGGTGCGCGCGCGCGGATTTTCGCGCAGCGCTTCCGGAGCTGCTCGAGGGCGAAGACCCGGATTTCCGCGCGCACATTCAGCGGATTGCTTTCGGGGCAAATCAAAACGGCGTGCGCCGCGAGGTTCAGCGCATTTTGCCGCCGTAAATCGCGTTGTCACCGAGCTCTTCCTCGATGCGGAGAAGCTGGTTGTATTTCGCGACGCGATCGGTGCGGCAAAGGCTCCCGGTCTTGATCTGGCCGGCATTGGTGGCCACCGCGATGTCGGCGATGGTCGTGTCCTCGGTTTCGCCCGAGCGGTGCGAGATGACGGCGGTGTAGCCGTTTTCCTTTGCGAGCTCGATCGCGTCGAGCGTCTCGGTGAGCGTGCCGATTTGGTTGACCTTGACGAGAATGGAATTGCCGACGCCGCGTTCGATGCCTTTGCGCAGGAACTCGACGTTCGTGACGAAAAGATCGTCGCCGACGAGCTGAACCTTGTCGCCGAGCGTGTCGGTGAGATCCTTCCAGCCGTCCCAGTCGTTCTCAGCGCAGCCGTCCTCGATGCTGACGATCGGGAATTTCGCGGCGAGGCTCTGGTAATACTCGATCAGCTCCTCCGCGCTGCGGCGCGAGCCGTCGGATTTTTTGAAAACGTAGGTTTTCGTCTTCGCGTCGTAGAACTCGCTCGATGCGACATCGAGCGCGATGAAGATGTCCTTGCCGAGTTTGTAGCCGGCCTTCTTCACGGCCTCGGCGATGGTTTCGAGCGCGTCCTGCGCGCTGTCGAGTTTCGGCGCGAAACCGCCTTCGTCGCCGATCGCGGTCGAGAGTCCGCGCGACTTTAGCACGCCTTTTAACGCGTGGAAAACCTCCGTGCCGTAGCGCAACGCGTCGGAGAACGACTTAGCCCCTTTCGGCATGATCATGAACTCCTGGAAATCGATCGGCGCATCCGAGTGCGCGCCGCCGTTGAGGATGTTCATCATCGGAACCGGCAACACTTTTGCATTCGGCCCGCCGAGATATTTGAAAAGCGGAACCCCGAGCTGCGCCGCAGCCGCGTGTGCGGTCGCCAGCGAAACACCGAGCAGCGCATTCGCGCCGAGCTTCGCCTTGTTCGGCGTGCCATCGAGCGCGATCATGATTTTGTCCACGGTCACTTGATCGAGCGCGTCAAAACCCGTCAGCGCCGGCGCGATGCTTTTCTCCACGCTCGCCACCGCTTTCATCACACCCTTGCCGAGATAGCGATCCTTTACACCATCGCGCAATTCCCACGCTTCGTGCTCGCCCGTGCTCGCGCCGCTCGGCACCGCCGCGCGCCCAATTGCGCCGCCTGCGAGTTCGACATCGACTTCGATGGTTGGGTTGCCGCGCGAATCGAGAATCTGCCGCGCGCGAATTTCGGAAATAGCTGTAAGTGACATAGGCGGGATGTGTCTAAGCGTTTGCGCCCTGCACGGCAAACCAATTATTGGCAAAAACTGCGGGAAAAATGGCGAACCAATCTCCACGCGATCCGAGCGCGCCGGACCGACCTCAGGGACGACAAATCACACGTGGCAGACTTTTTGTGAAGATGGGCATGGAATTTGCGACACTGCCGGCCCATGCCAGTATCCAGAGTCATTTTCTATTCATGCACTGCCGCTGATTCTCCCCCGACTCATGCTCGATGGGGAGGGCGTGTCAGATGAGAGAGTGGTTTCAGAAGCTCAAAATCTCGCAGAAATTGATGCTGATCAGCATCTTCTTTGTGCTGCCCGATTCGGTGATGCTTTACCTGTTCATCACCGCGATCAACGACAACATCGAAGTTGCCCGGCTGGAGCAGAAGGGGAACGTCTATCAGCGGCCGTTGGAGGAGCTGCTGGAGTTGATTCCGCAACATCGGAAGCTCGCGCAGCAGGCGTTGAACGGCGAATCCGCGGCCAGGGAGCAAATCGAGAAGAAGGCGGCCGAGATTGATGCGTCTTTTCAAAAGCTCGAGGAGGTCGATTCGAGGCTCGGTGTCGAGCTTCAGTTTACCGACGAAGGCCTGGCCAAGCGACATCGGGAATACTACCGCGCGCAGACGGTTCACGGCGAATGGGAGCAGCTAAAGGCAGAGGTTTTGAACCTCACCCCGGCGGCCAGCGCCGAGAAGCATCTGCACTTGGTAGCAGACATTCGGACGATGATTACGCACGCGGGCGACACGTCGAATCTCATTCTCGATCCAGACTTGGACAGTTACTATTTGATGGATGCGACGCTCCTGGCGCTGCCGCAATCGCAGGACCGGCTCGCTGCCGTGATGGCGATCGGGGAAGCGGCGCTCCGACAACCGTATGTATCTCTCCAGGACCGCCAGCAGTTTGATGTTTTTGTCGCGATGCTGCAGCAGGAGGATCTGGATCGCGTAAAAGGCAGTGTGGAAACTTCAGTGAGGGAAGACCCTAATTTTTATGGGACGAGTCCAAGCCTTCAGGAAAGGGTGCCGCCGGCTTTGCAGGACTACGTTGCCGCGATGGAGAAATTCATTCGGCTGACCAAGCGCTTCACCTATCTCGAACGTGTGGACGTTACACCCGAGGAGTATCTCGAAGCGGGCACAAAAGCGCGGGATGCGAGCTTCAACCTTTGGCGGATCGCCGATGAAGAGGTGGATACGCTGCTGCAAAAGCGCATCGAAGCTTACCAGCACCGCCGAGCCAGAAGCCTGCTGGTGGCTGCCTGCGCGCTGCTCGCCGCGATCGGATTCGTCACGTTCATCACACGGAGCATCAGCGGCCCATTGCGCCAGCAAGCGAACGATCTCCGAAGCGCCAACGAGGCCTTGCAGGCAGAGATTGCCGAGAGGAAACGCGTCGAAGCCGCGCTGCGAACGGCGGAGGAGCAGTATCGCGGCATTTTCGAAAACGCCGTCGAAGGGATTTTCCAGACGACGGCGGATGGGTGCTACCTAGTGGCGAATCCGACGCTGGCCCGAATGTATGGCTACGATTCCGTGGCCGATTTGCAGGCCAGCGTGACCGACATCAGCAAGCGGCTTTACGTGAATCCGCAGCGACGCGCCGAGTTTCAACGCCTGATCGCGCAAGCCGGCGAAGTTCATAGATTCGAATCGGAAATCTATCGCAAGGACGGGAGCGTGATCTGGATTTCGGAGCACGCCCGGGCGGCCTATGATCCTGCGGGCACGCTGCTCTATTACGAAGGCACGGTCCAAGACATCACCGAGCGGAAACGGCACGAAGCGGAACTCGAAAAACTCAACAAGCAACTCATGGACACCTCGCGGCGTGCGGGCATGGCGGAAGTCGCCACCGGCGTGCTGCACAATGTCGGCAATGTTTTGAACAGCGTGAATGTCTCGGCGCTGCTCATCACCGACCGGTTACGCAAATCCCGCGTCTCACACCTCGCGCAAGTCTCCACGATGCTGAACGAAAACGCCGGCAATCTGGCGACATTCATGACGACCGATCCGAAGGGAAGCAAGATTCCAGCCTTCATTGGATCTCTCGCGGAGCGGCTGGGCGGCGAGCAGGCGGAATTGCTGCGCGAGGCCGAGGGGCTCTCGAAAAACATCGCGCACATCAAGGACATCGTGGCTGTGCAGCAGAATTACGCGAAAGTCTCCGGGCTCAGCGAAGTATTGCCCGCCGCCGACCTTGTCGAGGACGCGCTGGGAATGAATGATGCGGCCTTCAATCGCCATCGCGTCGAAGTCATCCGCGCGTTCGACGATGTCCCGCCGGTGCGCGTGGATAAACACAAGGTGCTCCAGATTTTGATCAACGTGATCCGCAATGCCAAATACGCGGTGAGCGAAAGCAGTCGGCTCGACAAGCAAATCACCGTCAGCATTCGCCGCAACGGAAACAACTGCGTGAAGATCGCAGTCGCCGACAACGGCATCGGTATCGCGCAGGAAAATCTCGCGCGCATTTTCGCGCACGGCTTCACGACAAAAACGGACGGCCACGGCTTCGGACTGCACAGCGCGGCGCTGGCCGCGAAAGAAATGGGCGGCTCGCTCATCGCGCAAAGCGACGGCATTGGCGCGGGCGCGACTTTCACTCTCGAACTGCCGATGGACATCCCATCCACAACCTAAACGTTATGCACGCCACCTCGATTGCCAGCACTCCATCCGCAACGAATCGCAATCAGCGAATTTTGATCATCGACGACAACACGTCGATCCACGACGACGTCCGAAAAATCCTCGGCGTCGCGGCGCCTGAAGAATCTGCGCACGATGAAGAAGCGGCCGCGCTCTTCGGGATCGAGGCCGGACGAGGCAACGAAGTCGCGTTTGAAGTGGACTCCGCATTTCAAGGACAGGAAGGCCTCGAGATGGTCAAGCAAGCCGCTGCGAATGGACGGCCCTACGCGATGGCTTTCGTCGATGTGCGGATGCCGCCCGGCTGGGATGGCATCGAGACGATCAGCAAAATTTGGAAGCAATATCCCGAGTTGCAGGTCGTCATTTGCACGGCCTACTCGGATTACTCGTGGGAGGAAATGATTCATCAGATCGGCCAGACCGACAGCCTGGTGATTTTGAAAAAGCCTTTCGATAACGTGGAAGTCCTCCAGCTCGCGCACACGCTGACGCAGAAATGGACGCTCAGTCATCAGCTCCGCTGCCATCTCGAAAGCCTCGACAAAACCGTAGCGACGCGCACCCAGGAATTGCAATCGGCCAATCTGCGGCTGCGGCAGGAAATGAACGAGCGCGCGCAAGCCGAAGAGCGTTTCGCGAAAGCATTCAAGGCCAGCCCGATCCCGATGGCCATCCAAGTGCTCGCCACCGAACGCTTCATCGACGTGAACGAAGCTTTCCTCGCGATGACCGGAACCCGCCGAACCGAAATCGCCGACCAGACGCCGACCGAGCTAGGGATTTGCCCGAATACCGAAGCGCAGCGTGAACTCTGGCAGCGGCTTCGGCGCGAAGGCTCGGTGCGCAGCCTCGAGACCCAACTGCGCACCACCGCTGGCGAACTGCGCGACTGCATCGTTTCGGCGGAGGCATTCGATCTCAACGGCAAGGCGGTCGCCTTGGTCGCGACGTTGGACGTGAGCGAGCAGCGGAACCTCGAAAAGCAACTCCGGCACGCGCAAAAGCTCGAAGCTGTCGGACAGTTCGCCTCGGGCGTCGCGCATGATTTTAACAACATGCTGACCGTCATCCAGGGTCACACGAGCTTGAGCCTCGCCGCAAATGGCCTGGACGACAGGGTGATCGAATCGCTCCAGCAAGTTGCGCTCGCCGCCGAACGCGCCGCCGCGCTCACCCGCCAGCTTCTCACTTTCAGCCGCAAACAAATCGTCCTGCCGCGCGTGCTCGATCTCAACGAGACGCTGCGCAATCTACACGGCATGCTCCGCCGCGTGATCGGCGAACATATCGAGCTGAGTTGCGAATTTGGCGAGGACCTGCCCGCGATTTTTGCCGACGAAAGCAACATCGAGCAGGTCGCCATGAATCTCGTGGTCAATGCCCGCGATGCGATGCCGCACGGGGGCCGGCTCACCGTCCGCACTGAGTCGGTTACGATCGATGCGGCGCACGTCCGTCGTCACGCCGAGTCGCGCGTCGGGAATTTTGTTTGCCTCACCATCAGCGACACGGGCTGCGGAATGAGCGCCGAAACGCTCAGTCACATTTTCGAGCCATTTTTCACGACTAAGGAAGTGGGCAAAGGCACTGGCATCGGCCTCGCCACCGTCCACGGAATCGTCTCGCAACTCGACGGATGGATCGAGGTGACGAGTCGAATTAACGAAGGCACGGTTTTGAAAATCTTTCTCCCCGCGAATGAAGATCAGGCCAAGCCGGTTGCGCTTCCTGACGCCGGCGACATTCGCGGCGGTGAGGAAAGGATTCTGCTGGTCGAAGACGAACGCGCCGTGCGCGAGATCATTACCGCGGTCCTGCGCGACCACGGCTACAAAGTGTGGGTCGCGGCCGACGGCCCCGAGGCGCTCAAGTTGTGGCAGAAGCGCAACGGCGAGTTCGACCTGCTCGTGACCGACCTCGTCATGCCCAATGGACTCAAAGGCAACATCCTCGCCGATCGACTCAAAGCCGAGAAAGCGGATCTGAAAGTGATCTACTCCAGCGGCTACAGTTCCGACTTTTGCACCGAATCCGCACCGCTCCCCGAGGGCCGTTCGTTCCTCGCAAAACCGTATAATCCCAATGTGCTCGTCAGAGCCGTGCGCGACTGTCTCGATAACTGAGCGATAAACCGATTTGCAGGAAGAGGGGTAAAGATGGTGCTCATGCAGCGGAGTTGCTCTGCGCTGAGTGGGCTTAATTCGATCTTTCCTTAAACCTCGACAGATTTTTACCTCCCGGCGCCCCGGCCTTTCGCGACCGCGATCTAAGGCGCAGCCGAGCTAGCGCATGATCCAGCGGATGGTTTGGTCGGCGAGTTTGTCGAGCGCGATGACGGCCATCGCGAGGTGCTCTTCCTTTGTGTCCTCGATTTTGTTGTGGCTGATGCCGTGCAGGCTTTGTGTGAACATCATGACGGTCGGCACGCCGGCGCGCGCGACTTCCGCCGCGTCGTGCAGCGGGCCGCTCGGCAGCCGGTGCGAGACGCCGCATGTTTCCTTGATCGCGGCATCGCACATCTCGATGAGGTCGGGATTGAAAAGCACGGGCGCGATATTCCAGAGCCGCTCCCAGGAGACTTCGACGTCGCCTTCGCGCGCGAATCGCTCGCTGGCGCTTTGCGCTTCGCCGAGCATCTGCGCCAGCGCGGCGGCATCGAGATGGCGCTGGTCGAGTGTAATCGTGCATTCCTCGACGACGCTGGTGACGATGCCCGGTTTCGTGATGCATGAGCCGATGGTGCAGACTCCGCCGTTGCTGCGCTCAGCGATTTTGTAAATCTCCGGGCTCATCTTTGCAGCCGCGAGAAATGCGTCGCGGCGGCGATTCATCGGCGTGCTGCCGGAATGTGCGGCCTGCCCGCGAAATGTGATCGCATGGCGCTCCAGGCCGAACGTGCCGAGCACCGCGCCGAGCGGCAGATCGAGATCGAGCAGCACCGGGCCTTGCTCGATGTGAAGCTCGAGATACGCGGCGGCGTTGGCGAGTTGTTTGCCACACGCTTTCACGTTTTCAAAATCGATGCCGTGCTCGCGCAGCGCATCCGGAAGTTTAACGCCTTGCTTGTCGACGAGCCCGCGCGCTTCGTCCATGTCGAGATTGCCCGAGCACGCTGACGAGCCGAAAAGGCTTTTGCCAAAACGCGCGCCTTCCTCGTCGGCCCAATCGATGACGCGAACGGTGATCGGCGGTTTGCCGTTGTATTGCGCGGAAATGCGGCGCAGCACCTCGACGCCCGCGAGCACGTTGAGACAGCCGTCGAGCCAGCCGCCGTTCGGCACGGAATCAATGTGCCCGCCGATCAGCAGCGCGCGCTTCGATTCGCCGTGCACGGTCGCCCAGACATTGCCCGCCTCGTCGCGCTCGATTTCCGCGGGAATCGCCTCGAGTTTTTTTCGCATCCACTCGCGCGCCTTTGCCCACGTCGGCGTGAACGCGACGCGCTGCGCGCCGTTTTCATCGCCGGTCAATTCGCGGAGTTCCTTGAGTTCGTCGATCGTGCGCCGGGGGTTGAGCATCGCGTTATTTTTAGCGTGGCGGTTCGGTTCGCCGCAAAGCTAATGTGCAGCGTGCCGCATGCGCTTTCGCAAATCAACGCGATGAGTCGCGACGAATTTACGCGCGTCATCGGTCCGGTCTTCGAGCACTCGCCGTGGATCGCGGAACGCACGTGGCCGCGTCGTCCTTTTCAAAGTGTAAAACAATTGCACGAAGCGCTCTGCGAGACGGTTCGCGACGCATCGGAGGACGAAAAACTCGCGCTGATTCGAGCGCATCCCGATTTGGTCGGGCGCGTTGTGTTGACCGCTGAATCGCAAGGCGAGCAGACCGCCGCCGGGCTGACGAATTTGTCGCCGGAGGAAGTCGCGCAGTTCGATCTCTACAATCGCAAATACAAAGCGCGCTTCGGTTTTCCATTCGTGATCTGTGCGCGGCTCAATAAAAAGGAAGCGATCCTGCGCGCGTTTCCCGAGCGCTTGAAAAACGCGCCCGCGCAGGAGATCGAAACAGCGCTTGCCGAAATTTTTAAAATCGCTGAACTCCGATTAAACGACTTGATCCAATGAGCCCGAAACTCAGCACGCACGTTCTCGACACCGTCAAGGGATGTCCCGCCGCGGGAATGAAAATCGAGCTGCGTTCGCTCGACACAAACGAGCTGATCAAAAGCGTGGTCACAAATTCCGACGGGCGCACTGACGGGCCGATGCTGGGCGCGGAGCAAATGCGCGCGGGTCATTACGAGCTCGTTTTTTTCGTCGGCGATTATTTCGGCGAACGCGCATTTCTTGATCGCGTGCCGGTTCGCTTCACGATTTCCGATGCAGCCGCGAGTTATCACGTGCCGCTGCTTTGTTCGCCATGGGCCTACAGCACTTATCGCGGGAGTTAATGCGCCGCTGCGACGAGCTCGGCGCGATCAGCGACGAGGCGGGGCAGCTTACGCGGACGTTTCATTCGCCGGCGATGCAGCGCGCGAATGCGCTCGCCGGTGAATGGATGCGTGCCGCAGGAATGAGTGTGCGCGAGGATGCTGCGTTCAACTTGATCGGCCGCGTCGAATCGAAAAACCCGCACGCGAAAACGTTGATCATCGGCTCGCATCTCGACACCGTTCGCAACGCCGGAAAATACGACGGGCCGCTTGGCGTGCTCGCCGGAATTGCATGCGTGGAAAATTTGCGCGCGCAAAAAATCGAGCTGCCATTTCATCTCGAGATCGTCGGTTTCTCGGACGAGGAAGGCGTGCGTTACCAAACGACTTACCTCGGCAGTCGCGCGATGGCCGGCACGCTGACGAAGCGCGATCTCGCTGTGATCGCAGAAAAAGGAATCGAGCGCGCGCGGCGCAGTCGTCGCGATCTGCTCGGTTACGCCGAGGTGCACATCGAGCAAGGGCCGGTGCTGGAAGCGCGCAAGCTCGCGGTCGGCGTGGTGACTGCGATCGCGGGCCAATCGCGCATTCGCGTCGAGTTCGAAGGCCGTGCCGGACACGCGGGAACGACGCCGATGAATTTACGCCGCGATGCGCTTTGCGCGGCGGCGGAGTTGATTCTCGCTGCGGAAAAATCCGGCGTGATTGCGACCGTCGGACAAATCGACGTCGAGCCGGGCGCGAGCAATGTGATCCCCGCGCTCGCAACGCTGAGCCTCGACGTGCGCCACGCGAATGATTCGCGGCGCATCGCGGCGTGTCGCGCATTAAAAATAAAAGCGGATCAAATCGCAAAACGTCGCGGCGTGCGCGTGCGCTGGACGATTTTGCAGGAAACCGCATCGGTCGCTTGCGATCCGCAGGCGCGAAAGATTCTCGAAAAAATCGTCGCGCGCCATGAACGCGAAGTCATCTCGTTACCTAGCGGTGCGGGTCACGACGCGGCGGCGATGTCCGCGATTTGTCCGGTCGCGATGCTGTTTGTGCGATGCAAAGGCGGCATCAGTCATCATCCGGACGAATCCGTCTCGGAGCGCAATGTGGCGAAGGCGATTGCCGTGTTGACGGATTTTGTAAAGGAGTGTTGTGGCTGATTTCGATCTGCTCATTCGCGGCGCGCAGCCGTTTTCGGAAATCGGAATCGCCGGCGGGAAATTCGCGGCCTTTGAGCGCGGCTCCGCGCGAGAAGAAATCGACGCCAGCGGGCTGCGTGTTTTCCCCGGCGTGATCGATGCGCACGTGCATTTCAACGAGCCGGGCCGCGCCGAGTGGGAGGGAATCGCCACCGGCTCACGCGCATGCGCTGCAGCAGGCACGACGACGTTTTTCGATATGCCGCTCAACGCGCATCCGCCAACGATCGATGGCGCGAGCTTCGATGAAAAACGTGCCGCTGCCGAAGCGCAGTCGTTCGTCGATTTCGCGCTGTGGGGTGGCATCGTGCCGGGAAATCTCGATGAAATCGAAGTGCTCAAAAAACGTGGAGTCATCGGGCTGAAAGCGTTCATGTCGAACAGTGGTATCGACGATTTTTCGTCCGTTGATTTGCAAACCTTGCGCGAAGGAATGAAGCGCGCGACTGCGTGCGGATTGATCGTCGCGCTGCACGCGGAGTCCGAGGAAATCACGCGCGATCTTTCCGCAAAATGCATCGCGGAAGGAAAAACCAACGTGCGCGATTATCTCGATTCGCGTCCGATCCGCGCGGAGCTGGAGGCGATTCGCGAGGCGATTGATCTTGCGGTGGAAACCGGCTGCGCGTTGCACATCGTTCACGTGAGTTGCGCGAGCGGTGTTGCGCTCATCGCGGAAGCGCGGACACGCGGTGTCGACGTGACATGCGAAACGTGTCCGCATTATCTCGTTCTCACCGATGCCGACATGGCGCGGCTCGGCGCGGTTGCGAAATGCGCGCCGCCTTTGCGCAGCGAAGCTGAACGTCAGCAGCTGATCGAAAAAGTGCGAAGCGGCACTATCGACACGATCGGCTCGGATCATTCGCCATCGCCGTGGTCGATGAAAGAGAACGCGAATTTTTTCAAAGTCTGGGGCGGCATCTCCGGTTGTCAGCATTTGCTGCCGCTGTTGATCGATGCCAGTTACGATTTGGATTTACTGACGCGCGTCCTCGCAAAAAATGTCGCGCAGCGTTTTCGCATCGCGCCGCGCAAAGGTGCGATTGCGATTGGCGCGGACGCGGATTGCGTGCTCGCTGATTTAAAGGCCGTGCAAACCGTCACGACCGATGCACTGCTTTATTGCCACAAGCACAGTCCGTATGTGGGCCGCAAATTGCGCGGGCTTGTGGTGCGCACGATTTTGCGCGGACAAACGATTTACCGCGATGGTAGTGTTTGCTCGCGTCCCTTTGGACAACTGATCACCCCGCATTCATGAATCATCCGCTCGGAACCTCCCGCAACGTCGTCAAGGAACGCTACGCACTTTTTACGCCCGCCGGTTTTGTCCCGAGCGTGCTGCCGGGCTGGACGAACTGCACGCCTTTCGTGCTGATCTCGCAAGGCCTCGGCGCGAATTTCGTCCAGACGCTGATCGCGCTCGACCGTAACGGACGCGGCGAAGGCGCAACGGGCGAGAGCGAAATTTTCGCATTCGTCATCGAGGGAAAATGCGCAGTAAACAAGCGACAGCTCGGCGCTGGAGGCTTTGCGTATCTTCCGCCGGGAAGCGATTACGAATTTCGATCCGCGGCGAAAAACACGCGGCTGCTCATTTTTCAAAAACGCTACGAATCGCTCGCGAACACCGCCGCGCCGGAATTTCTCACCGGCGACGAAGCGCAGGTCGAAGCCAGGCCGTTTCTCGGCGATCCGCACGCGCGCTTGAAAACGCTTTTGCCCGACTCGCTCGCGTTCGACATGGCGGTGAACATTTTCACCTACGACCCCGGCGCGGCGCTGCCGTTTGTCGAGACGCACATCATGGAGCATGGTCTGCTCATGCTCGCGGGCGCAGGTGTTTACCGGCTCGATGCCGACTGGAATCCGGTGCAAACGGGCGACGTCATCTGGATGGCGCCGTATTGTCCGCAATGGTTCGTCGCGCTTGGCACCGAGCCGGCGCGCTACATTTATTACAAGGACGTGAACCGTTCCCCGTTATGACGCGCACCAGTTTCGACTCCGGCGAAATCGGCGAAATCATCTCCGCGCTTAGCGGCGCGAATCGCGCATTCATGCAGTATTATCCAGGCGAATCGAATCGCCGGCAGGCTGTGCACAGTGTTTACGGCGGCGGACATTTGTTTAAATCCGACTCCGCGCAAAAACTCGGCGCGGTTGCGCTGCGTTCGCTCCAGGAATATGCGCCCGATGCCGCGACGCTCGCGCGTGTCCTGGAATTCGGCGATGAAAAATTCGCGCAGAAAATTTACGATCGTGTCGCTGAAAAACTGCGCACTGAGCCGGTGGAGGATTTCCGTTTGGACTTCGAGGACGGTTATGGAAATCGCATCGATTCCGAGGAGGACGGCCACGCCGCGTCGAGCGCCGTCGAGGTCTCGCGCGGTCTCGCGGCAGGCACGTTGCCGCCTTTCATCGGTATTCGCATCAAGCCGCTGAACGAAGATTTGCGCGCCCGCGCGATTCGCACGCTCGATATTTTCGTCACGACGCTGCTCGCCGAGACCGGCGGAAAATTGCCGGAGAATTTCGTCATCACCATCCCGAAAGTGCAAATTCCGGAGCAGGTCACGGCGGTTGTCCGCTTGTTCGAGATTTTGGAAAAAAAGAACGGCCTCGAGCAAGGCGCGCTGCGCGTCGAGCTGATGCTCGAAACGCCGCAGGCGATCATCGGCCGCGATGGAAAATTCACGCTGCCCGCGCTGATCGCCGCCGCCGAGGGCCGCTGCGGCAGCGTGCATTTCGGCGTTTATGATTACACCGCCGGGCGAAACATCACGGCGTCCTTCCAGAAAATGCAGCACCCCGTTTGCGACTTCGCGCGCGAGGTGATGGCGGTATCGCTCGCGGGCACCGGCATTTTTCTGTCCGATGGCGCGACGAACATTCTGCCCGTCGGTCCGCATCGCGGCGAAAACTTGAGCGCCGACCAGCTCCGCGCGAATCGCGATGCAGTCCACGGCGCATGGCGGCTCGCGTTCGAAGACACGATGCACTCGCTGCGCAATGGCATTTATCAAGGCTGGGACTTGCATCCCGCGCAATTCGTCGTTCGTTACGCTGCTGTGTATGCGTTTTTCCTGGGCGGCCTCGAAGCCGCATCGAGCCGGCTGAAAGCGTTCGTCGAAAAAGCCGCGCTCGCGTCGTTGCACGGCGATGTTTTTGACGACGCGGCGACCGGGCAGGGGCTGCTGAATTTCTTTCTGCGCGGCATGAGCTGCGGCGCGATCACCGAAGCCGAGGCGCTCGCGACCGGCCTGACCATCGACGAATTGCGGACGCGCTCGTTTTTAAAAATCCTCCTCGGTCGCAGAAAATGACAGCGAGCGGCGTGATCGAGTTTCGACTCAACGGCGAACTCGTTCGCGCGGAAAACCTCTCTCCAAACACCACGCTGCTGAACTGGCTGCGGCGCAGTGGACGCACCGGCTCGAAGGAAGGGTGCGCCGAGGGCGATTGCGGTGCCTGCTCGGTCGCGATGATTGATCGCGATGCAAAGGGCAGAGCCTGTTTTCGCGCGATCAATAGTTGTCTCGTGCCGCTGCCCGCGATGGCCGGACGCGAAATCGTCACGGTGGAAGGATTGAAAAACGACGCGCTGCATCCGGTGCAGCAGGCGATGGTCGATCACTTCGGTTCGCAATGCGGCTACTGCACGCCCGGTTTCGTGATGTCGCTGTTCGAGGGATTTCATCGCGACGATTTGAAAACCGATGCGCAGCTCGATGAGCAGCTCGCGGGGAATTTGTGCCGCTGCACCGGCTACCGGCCGATCCGCACGGCGGCGATGGAAGCGTTTGCGAAAAACGGCGCGGATGCTTTTGCAGAGCGGCTTCGCGAGGCGCGCGTCGATTTGGACCCGCTGCAAATCGAGCACGACGGCGAATGTTTTTTCCGCCCGAAAACATTGAGCGAACTTTTCGCGCTCATGGAGAAATTTCCCGAGGCGCGGCTCGTCGCGGGCGCGACGGAACTCGGTCTGCTGATTTCGAAATATTTCAAAAAACTTCCGGGGTGGATTTCGCTCGAGGCAATTCCGGAACTGACGACGCTGGAGCAAACCGAAAGCGAATGGCGCATTGGCGCGTCGGTGAATTTAACGATGCTGCTCGATCGCCTCGGCGCGGAGTTTCCGCCGATCAAGGAAATGCTCTGGTGGTTCGGCTCGCGGCAAATTCGCAACCGCGCGACGATGGGCGGCAACCTCGTCACCGCGTCGCCGATCGGCGATTCCGCGCCGGTGCTGCTGACCTACGACACGAAGCTCGTTCTCGCGTCGGCAAAGGGCGAGCGCACGATTCCACTCGAGGAGTTTTTCATCGCGTATCGGAAGACCGCGCTGCAGCCCGGTGAAATTTTGAAAACGATCGTGTTGCCGCACGGCGACAACGGCGACAAGGCGCGCCGGCGTTTTTACAAAGTTTCCCGTCGCCGTGAAATGGACATCAGCACGGTTTCCGGCTGCTTCGCCATCGAGCTCGATAGCAACCAAATCGTCCGCCGCGCGCGGCTCGCTTACGGCGGAGTCGCGCCGACTCCGGTGCGTGCGCGCAATGCCGAGCAGGCGCTCGCTGGAAAAAAATGGAGCGCTGAAACAGTGGCGGAAGTGCTGCCGATTCTCGCGAAGGAATTCACGCCGATTACCGATGTGCGCGGCTCGGCGGAATATCGCGCGCAGATTGTCACGAGCTTGTTCGAGAAATTTTTCCGCGACGATTTCACGCCGCAAACCGGGCAGGCCCTTTCGTTTCCGGGCGCAGCACACGAGCGCCCGTCTCCGCACGAGAGCGGGCACAAGCACGTCACCGGCGAGGCAATTTATGTCGATGACGAAACGAATGGCATGCTCGAGGTCTGGCCGGTCTGCGCGCCGCACGCACGGGCTCGCATTTTAAAACACGATGCCTCCGCCGCGCGCGCGATGCCCGGCGTTCACGCGGTGCTTCTCGCGGAGGACATTCCCGGCATGAACGACGTCGGGCCGGTGAAGCACGATGAAGTGCTGCTCGCGCACGATGAGATTTCCTATCACGGACAAATGGTCGCGCTCGTCGTCGGCGAATCCGAGGCGGCGTGTCGCGACGCGGCGGCGAAAGTTTTGGTCGAATACGAAGCGTTGACGCCGGTGCTGGAGCTGAAGGAAGCGATCGCGCAAAAGGCGTTTCACTGCGATCCGCATTTCATCCGGCGCGGCGATGCAGCGGGTGCGCTGAAAAATGCACCGCTGAAAATTGCCGGGGAATTTTCGCTCGGCGGACAAAACCATTTTTACCTCGAAACGCAGGCGGCGTGGGCGGAGTGCGGCGAGGACGGAACGATTTTCGTCCATTCGTCCACGCAGCATCCGTCCGAAGTCCAGCTCGCGATCGCGCACGTGCTCGATTTGCCGATGAATCACGTTGTCGTTCAAATCGCGCGCATGGGCGGCGGTTTCGGCGGAAAGGAAACGCAGGCGGCCGCGCCGGCTGTGCTCGCGGCGCTCGCGGCGACTAAGACCGGACGGCGCGTGCGCGTTCGCTACAATCGCGACCAGGACATGATGCTGACGGGAAACCGGCATCCGTTTCTGGCGAAGTTCGAAATCGGCTTTGACGAAAGCGGCATGTTGCTCGCGGCGAAAATCGATTTGTTCGCTGACGCCGGCTGGTCGCTCGATTTGTCGCGCGCCATTACCGACCGCGCGCTGTTTCATCTCGATAACGCTTATTTTATTCCGAATGCCGACTTCAGTTCCGTGCCGGTAAAAACCAATCTCGCGTCGAACACCGCTTTTCGCGGATTCGGCGGTCCGCAGGGAATGCTCGTCATCGAGGAAATCCTCGACCGCATCGCGCGCCATCTCGATTTGCCGCCGGAAACCGTGCGCGAGCGCAATCTCTATCGCGGCAGTGGGGAAACGAACACGACGCATTACGGGCAGGAGATCGAGGACAACCGCATCCAGCGCATTTGGCGCGAACTCCAGGAAACAAGCGGCTTCGCGGCGCGCCGCGCGGAAATCGCGCAGTGGAATTCCGCGCACCCGCACCGCAAGCGGGGCATCGCGATGACGCCGGTGAAATTCGGAATTTCGTTTACGACGACGCACCTCAACCAGGCCGGCGCGCTCGTGCTGCTTTACCAGGATGGCACGGTGCAGGTGAATCACGGCGGCACGGAAATGGGGCAGGGCGTGCACACGAACATCGCGATGATCGCCGCGAAAGAGCTCGGCGTGCCGCTGGAAAACGTCCGCGTGATGGCGACGCGCACCGACAAGGTGCCGAACACCTCCGCGACCGCAGCGTCGTGCGGCACGGACCTCAACGGCGCGGCGGTGAAAAATGCGTGCGAGAAATTGCGCGCACGGATCGCGCCGTTTTTAAATACGCACCCGACCTTTCTCGAGGCATTGCGCGCCGCCTATTTTGCGCGCGTGAGTTTGTCCGCGACCGGTTTTTACCGGACGCCGGATATTTTCTACGACGTGGAAAAGGGCTTTGGGAAACCGTTTCACTATTTCGCCGTCGGCGCGGCGGTGACGGAGGTTGAGGTCGATGGCTTCACCGGCGCGATGCAGATTTTACGCACCGATATTTTGCACGATATCGGCGACGCGATTAACGAAGGCGTCGCGCGCGGTCAGGTCGAGGGCGGCTTCGTGCAAGGCGCGGGCTGGCTCACCGTCGAGCAGCTCGTCTGGAACGACAAAGGCGTTTTACTCACACACTCGCCCGACACTTACAAAATACCCGCCGTCGGCGACACCCCGCGCGTGTTTAACGTCGCGTTTTTATCCGACGCGACACAGCCCGGCACCATCCACGGCAGCAAAGCCGTCGGCGAACCGCCGCTCATGCTCGCCATTTCCGTGCGCGAGGCGATTCGCGACGCCGTCGCCGCATTTGGAAAAGGGAATCGCGAAATCCCGCTCGCATCCCCCGCGACCAGCGAGGCGATTTTCAAAGCGATCAAAGCCGTCGCTGCGGCTTAGGCGATCGTGATGAGCTTGAGAGGAACCACCGGCAAAGCTCCATTTCCTGATAATCGGACGATTACCAATCCATCGAGTGCGGTATCGCCGTCAGTTGTTTCCGGCGGTTGATATATCGCATCCGAGCCGCCTTCAGTAAAATCAAACGTGTTGTTTCCATTCAGATCCGCGCCGATGACATTGGCGACAATGCTGGAAATTTTCTGGACTGCGTTTGCCGCAGTGACCGCGTTCGCAGCGGGCGTTCCCGCGATCATCGCAGCGATGCGGTCGGCGGTGATGTGCGTGATGCTGCCGTTTGTGCCGCCCGTGCCGGTTCCTTTTTCACCGGCAACGATGCCGCCCATGCCCGTTGTGTCAGCGACCACATCGAAATCGCTGGTAAAATCGCCGATGTCCCCGGCGACGGTGACGTCGGTAACGGAACCGCCGCCGCCGGCTTTTGCGCCATTGCCCCCGTTGCCGGCTTTCAGCGAACGAACGAACTGCGCGACCGGATCGAGATCAATGGAATGAATGGAGCCGCCGGAACCGCCGGTGCCGTTGGCGTTATTGCCGCCGCCGCCGGCTTTCAGCAGCGCCAGATTTACGGCACCGATAATGTTTGCGACCGCGCCGCCTGCGCCGGCGGAAGATTTTCCGCCGCCGTCCCCGCCATTTCCGGCAAAGAGATTCACGGTGGATTCGAATGCGCTGACGGCAAGTCCGTTGATCGCGCCGCCGTTGCCGCCGTGCCCGCTCGCGCTTTTACCGCCGGCTCCGGCGATGAGCGGAAAAGTGATGCCGCCGGTGGTATCGAACAGCGTCGCGCTGGTGATGCTTCCGCCCGGTCCGCCGGTGCTGCCATCGCCGCCGATGCCGGTGTCGAATGCGATGTCGGACAGCGTGCTGAAGTTGTGCAAGACGAGTCGTGTGAGCAAGCCGCCCGCGCCGCCCGTGCTCTGGGCGGATTTGCCGCCCTCTCCGGTGACGATATTGACCGCGGGGATTGTGACCGTGTTTACGACCGCGCCGGTTGCGCCGCCAATGTTCGTGAGCGTCAGGTGCGAAATCGCGCCGCCGTTTCCGCCCGCGCCGGTGCCGGTGACAGCACTGCCTGCACCGGAAAGGAACTGGATCGCGTTTGCGACCGCGCCGGTGTTTTCGAAATCGAGTGTGCTGATCGCGCCGCCACTCGCGCCTTTGTGCCCGACTGATGCGCCGGCCGCGCCGGTGGTAACGAGGACGCTGCCGCTTACGTCTTTCGTAAGGACGCCGATCGCGCCAAGCGCGCCGCCCGCGCCACCGGGGCCGTTGACGTTCGACGCGCCGCCTGCGCCGGATTTCAAAGTGAGCGACTTCAGCGAGCCGGTGATGGTGAGCGAGGACTTCGTGACACTGCCGCCCGCGCCGCCTGTGCCGCTTGCGGTTTTGCTGTTGATCGTCGTTGCGGCAGCTTCGCCGCCGTCGCCGGCCTTGACCGAAAGGTCGGTGTTATCTCCGGCGAAAATGTCTATATTCGCGAGCGTGATCAATCCGCCTGTGCCACCTGTGCCATGAGCCGCGGCTGCGGCACTTCCGCCGTTGCCGGAGGTGAGGTTGAGCGCGCCGGGTGTTTTTGAGGAGCCGAGATCCACAAGCCCGCTAATGTTTAGCGATGTGATCGCACCGCCGCGACCGGCAATCGCGCCTGCGCCGGCAGTGGAGAGCAGATCGCCGCCGTTGCCCGACTCGATCAGCGCTGGATTAGCAATCATGCCGTGCAGCAAAATATTGTCGCTCGTCAGCGCACCGCCCGCCCCGCCGAACGTCTTGCCTGTGCCGCCGTCGCCGCTGCTGATTTCGAACGAGTGGGTGACATCCGCTTCCATCGAAATCGTGTCATTGAGCACACCGCCGCCCGTGCCGCCGTGACCGCTCGTGGAAGCACCGCCAACGCCGCCGGTGACGAAGAAATCTTTGACGGTCTCTCCAGCGCCGAGTGCCTGGATTGTCGTATTGGAAACCGAGCCGCCCGCTCCGGCCGTGCCGTTTCCGCCGGCGTCGCCGCCACTACCCGCGCTGATGATGAAGCCATTGCTCACAAATGAAACGCCGCTTGTAAAATTGCTGTCGAGGATCGACCCGCCCGCGCCGCCGCTTCCGGAACCTCCGCTTTTCCCGCCGCTCCCTGCTTTGACGAAGAAATCATCGGTCGCGCCGGCTGATGGATTTGCAAACGCAATCTTCACGTTCACGTCGGAAATCGAGCCGCCGTTCGCCGCGAGTGCAGTCGACGAATTGCCGCCGTTGCCCGCGACGAGCCAGACCGGATCGGCGGAATCCATCGTGATCGCCACGTTGACGATTTTTCCGCCGCCGCCGGGCACGTTCGTGTTGTTGTCGCCGCCGTCGCCCGCGAGCAGATTGTGCGCGCCGTGATCGAGCCGCACGTTTGTGATGCTGCCGCCGGCGGAGCCCGCGCGCGGCACGAATGGCGTCATCTTCAGCGTCGTGCCGCCGCCGTCGAACGACAAATCATCCGGCTTCATGTGAACGTCGTTATTCACGATCGCCGTGCCCGTCGCGAGATTGCCGGTGACGCTGCGAATGTCGGAGCCGGTGTTGAAATGCTGACCGGTGATGAAGATGTCGCTCATCGTTTTGCCGGAGAAAATATTGCCGACGACCTGCCCGTCGATGTTCAGCCCGTCGATGGTTGACGCGAGCACAACGATCTTTCCGTTTGCGTTGGTCGAGAGATGATCGGTGTCATCGAGCGCCGTCACGATCGAGCCGTTGATGTCCGTGTTGATCTTCGCCGCGAATGCATCGGAAACCGCGAGGCCGGTGATTTCGTTTTGCTCGAACTTGCCATCTGCTCCGCCGTTCCCGCCATTCGAGAAATCGGTGACAAACACCAGCGCCTTGCCCGCGGTTACCGACACCAGCGTTAGCTCGCCGCTGTCAACAGCGTGATTGCCATTCGCGTCGTAAACCAGCGCATCGCCTTTCGACATCAGGAGCGCAAGGTCCGCCCCCGCCGTCGCCGCCGCAGCCACGTCGCCGGAGAGCGTATTTCCATTTGCATCGCGCACGACCTTGTCACCGGGCTGGCCGCTTAAAAACAGCATCGCCGGCGCGATCCGGCTTTCCAAAACCTCAACGACACAACGGGAACGAAACATAAGACGCGCATCCTCGTGCGCCCTGCGCGAGTCCGCAAGCGGGATGTTGGCGATGCACGCCAGTTTCTAAATTGAACATGGAAGGACGCACAAAGCCCCTCCCAAGCGTCGGTTTGCGAATTGTAGCGACGTGATGCCGGACTTGCACTAGCATGGTGCTCGTGAAATCGTCGAACGGCAGCGACAGAAGCGGGGAATCTTGAAAGAAGGAACTCCTGATTTTCCTCTCTCCCCGATTGCCGGCGATGCGCAAGAGCAGACCACCGCGCGCAAACACCCCGATGATCATCTGCGGCAAATGCTGCGCGAGGTCAACGACCTGAAAGTCGCACTCGACGAGCACGCGATCGTCGCTATCACCGATCCGCAGGGAAAGATCATCTACGTTAACGACAAATTCTGCGCGATCTCGAAGTATTCGCGCGAGGAGTTGCTCGGCCAGGACCATCGGATCCTCAATTCCGGCCATCATCCCAAGGAATTCATGCGCGAACTCTGGGATACGATCGCGCAGGGTCGTGTCTGGCACGGCGAAATCAAAAACCGCGCAAAGGACGGCACGTTTTACTGGGTGGACGCTACCATTGTGCCATTTCTCAACAACGATGGAAAACCGCGGCAGTATGTGGCGATTCGCACCGACATCACAGAGCGCAAACAAGCCGAGGAGCGTCTTCGCGAGCAGGCTGAAATGCTCGACCGAGCGAACGAGGCGATCGTCGTGCGGGATATTCATACGCAAAAAATCACTTTCTGGAACCAGGGAGCGGAGCGCCTCTACGGCTGGAATGCAGTCGAGACGATCGGCCAGCCCATCGACTTGATTTTCGCCGATCCGTCCCAGCCCGGGGATCTCGCGAAAAAGCTTCTCACCGATGGAGAATGCAGCGGCGAACTCCAGCACGTCACCAGGGAGAGAAAAAACATCACCGTCAGCAGCCACTGCACATTGGTCCGTGATGCCCAGGGCGCGCCAAAATCCGCGCTGGCAATCAACATCGACATCACGCAGCAGAAGATCCTCGAAGGCCAATTTCTGCGCGCACAGCGTCTCGAAAGCATCGGCACGCTCGCCAGCGGGGTTGCGCACGACCTCAACAACATTCTCGCCCCCATCCTGATGTCTGCTCCCATGCTGCGAAACAAGCTCCCGCCGGCCACACGCGACAGCATTCTCGACACCATCGAAACCTGCGCGCAACGCGGCGCCGACATCGTCCGGCAGGTGCTCACTTTCGCACGCGGCACCGATGGCGCCCGCCTGCTCGTGCAGCCCGTGCATTTGATCAAGGAGATCGTCAAGATCGCGCAGGAGACTTTTCCAAAGTCGATTACGATCCGCCCCTATTACCCGGTGGACGCGTGGACGGTGGAAGGCGACCCGACCCAGCTCCACCAGGTGCTGTTAAACCTTTGCATCAATGCGCGCGACGCCATGCCCGATGGAGGCGAACTGGCGCTCTCGGTGGAAAATTTCATGGTGGACAAGAGCTACGCGGCCACCATGCCCGGCGCCAAACCAGGACCTCACGTCGTCATCAGCGTGAGCGATACCGGCACCGGTATGACTGCCAAGATCATCGACCAGGTCTTCGATCCCTTCTTTACCACCAAGGACCCCGGCAAAGGCACCGGGCTCGGCCTCTCCTCGGCGCTCGGCATCATCAAAAGCCACGATGGCTTCGTCACGGTCGATAGCGACCCGGGACAGGGCACGACGTTTAAAGTCTTTTTACCCGCAAACGTGGACGCACAGGCCGGCCTCGACCGCGGGCAGAATGAACCGCTCCCGCAAGGCCGCAGCGAACTCGTGCTCATCGTTGACGACGAAGAAGGCATTCGCGATGTGACGCAGACCATTTTGAAAATGAACGGCTATCGCGTGCTCAGCGCCAGCGACGGCATCGACGCCCTCGCGATCTTCGCCTCGGAGAGCAGCCATATCGACATCGTGCTCACCGACGTAATGATGCCCTTCATGGATGGCGCCACCCTCATCCGCGCCCTGCGCAAAATGAAACCCGGCATCCGCATCATCGCCTCCACCGGCCGCAGCGACGACAAACGCGTCAGCGAACTCGCCGCCATGAGCGTTCCCTACTGCCTGATCAAGCCCTACAGCGAAAGAAAACTCCTCACCACCATCCGCGCCGCGCTCAACGCGCCGGCGAAATAAACCCGCCAGAACGCCGCTCTCCATTCCTCGGTTTGGAATAGGATGACACCAAGTAAGGTGTCGTTTTTTGACCATTAGGGTCCGCCTACGGCTTAAGGAGGGTCTCCTACGGCTTAAGGACCCCCGCCTACGGGCTAAGGAGGGTCGCCTACGGCTTCGGGAGGCGGGCCGACGGCTTAACCGGCATCGCCTACGGCTTGGGGAGCGCCGCCTACAGCTTCGCCGGGGCTGCCGACGGGTTAAGCAGCGGCTCCGACGGCGTCGGGAGGGGTTGCCAAGGCGTCGGCGGGGATGGCGGGTGCGGCGGGCCGGGGGCGCAGGTCGTAAAAATGATGTTGCAATGCTGCTATTTGTTTTGGTAGCTCATCCGCTCGTAACACAAAGCACATATGGCCGAAACAAATATCAACATCAGCATCCAATTCCTCAAAGACCGCGTGGACGCCACGCTCGCAGTGCAAAAAGAGATTCAGGGCACGTGGGTTTGGCCCGCGCGCACGGTGGCAGATTGGGAGGCGGACAGCCTCGCGCTGGATCGCTCGCAGCCGGATACCATCGCCGCGCAAGCCGTCTCGGCGGTGACCGTGGCGGATATTGCGCGCGGCGCGCTCGATGCGCGGATGGGGACGCTCCACACGCTGACCGTGCAGGCCGTGGGCGTGATGCGGGTGCGGGCGCAGCGGGACGCTTCGCTGCAACCGGTGGTCAACGAGCTGAGTGCGCGCGGCGATTCGCGCAAGACGATCGAGGAAGAGGCGACCGCGTTGCTCTCCGCATGGAAAGAGAGTTCGGCCCCAATTTTCTCCCGGCTCCGCAGGTGACGTTCGATAGTTTCAAGGCGCTGCTTTTCGGCGATACAACCGTGACACCAAACCTGCCGTCGTTGCGCCAGCTAAAGCAGGCGCTCTCTGATGCGGCGACCGTGGAGCGGAAAAAGGTGGGCGCGCTCAGCGTGCTGCTCGCCCGCGTGGAGACGGATGCCCAGGATTGGTATGCGGAAGCCACGAGCGTGTTTGCCGAGGGCACGGAGATCGGGAATCTCATCCGCACCATCCCGACCACCTACACCCCGCCTGCAAAACCTGCGACGCCGAAGCCGGCCACGGAAACTGGCGGCGCGAAGTAGCCGGCAAATTGCGCGGCTCTGTCGCGCGGGGGCTGGCTGCCGCGCACTCGGAGGCGGTCGACAAAGGTATTTTCGCCGCGGGTTCTTGACGGTCTGCGTTGCGATGCTTAGCTTGCGGTGCAGTTTTTCCCAACGACTAAAACGAATGCAAAAAATCGGATTTGCGGAAGCCCTGGATCGTATCGTGAAAAAAGACGCCCGCTATGACCGCGAGGCTTACGTTTTCATGCGCGATGCGCTCGATTTCACGATCAAACAACAGAAGAAGAACAAGGAGGAGCCAAAGCGGCACGTAACGCCGGAGCAGTTGCTGGACGGCGTGCGGCATTTTGCGCTGAAGGAGTTCGGGCCGATGGTGCCGACGGTGTTCGGGTATTGGGGGGTGCGCTCGTGCGGGGACATCGGGGAGATTGTGTTTAACCTGATTCGCAGCGGTGTGTTCGGGAAGACGGAGAATGACTCGATCGAGGAGTTCAAGAGCGGCTACGATTTTCATTCAGCTTTTGTTGAACCTTTTCTGCCGGAGCCGGTCAAAGCGGGGACGCCGCAATCCGCGCAGAAAACTCAATGAAATTTCCCTCCATCTTTTCCCCGCTCGTAGCATCGCTTTTCATGCTGACCTCGACTCACGCAAAAACTTCCTCGCATGGCAGCTCGACGCCGCCCGGTTCGTCCGTGGCGGTCGCGCCTGTGCACAAATCGACCCAGCCTCCGCCTGAGATCAAGGTGCCGCCGGTCACGGCGAAGATTTGGACGCTGCAGGACGGGCTGACGGTGATCGTGCAGGAGGATCACAGCGCTCCGGTGGCGAGTGTGCAGGCGTGGTGCGAGACGGGGAGCATCGACGAGGACAAGCATCTCGGCGCGGGCCTTTCGCACATTCTCGAGCACATGCTTTTCAAAGGAACGGAGACGCGCAGCAACAGCCAGTTCGCGCAGAAGATCCAGGACCAGGGCGGCTACATCAATGCTTACACGAGCTACGATCGCACGGTGTTCTGGATCGATATTCCGGCAAAAGGTGCGACGACGGCGGTCGATCTGCTGGCGGACGCGATGATGAACTCGACGTTGCCGCCGGAGGAATACACGAAGGAGCAGGAGGTCATCCGGCGCGAATTTGCGATGGGCTACGATGATCCCGACCGGATGGCGTCGCTGAAGCTGATGGAAGTGGCGTTTCGCGAGCATCCGTATCGCGTGCCGGTGATCGGTCACATCGAGATTTACAACAAGCTCACGCGCGACGACGTGATGGAATATTACAAGGCGCGTTACGTTCCGAATAATCTGTTCTTCGTCGTGGTCGGCGATGTGGACGGAGAAAAAATCCACCAGCAGCTCGAGACGTTTTTCTCAAAATATCCGCGAAAGAGTTTGCCGCCGGTCTACATCCCGCAGGAGCCGCCGCAACTCGGCCACCGCGAATCGCACACGGAATTTCCAACCGAGCTGACCCGGCTGCAGTTTGCATGGCACACGCCGGCGATCACGAATCCGGATGTGCCGGCGCTCGATCTGCTGAGCACGATTCTCGGCGACGGACGCAGCTCGCGCCTTTATCAAAAACTGCGCGAGGAACAGGGGCTCGTGCACTCGATTTCGGCTTATACCTACACGCCGGGCGACCCGGGGTTGTTCGGGGTCGAGGCGATGCTCGACCCGGACAAACGCGAGGCGACGCAGAAAGCCGTGCTCGAAATGATGGAGCAGGTGAAGCAGCAGGGCGTCTCGACGGCGGAGCTGGAAAAAGCGAAGCGGCAGATGCTCAACGGCCATCTCAATTCACTCACGACGATGCGCGGCAAGGCTTCCGATCTCGGCTCGAACTGGCTGCTGACGCGCAATCTCAATTTCTCGAATGAATACCTCGAGGCAATCCAGCGCGTGACGGTGGAAGACATCCAGCGTGTGCTGCACACCTATTTCGACGACAAAAATCTCAACGTCGTTTCGCTGAACCCGGAAGGCTCGCTCAAAAAGGAAACGGAAAAAGCGCAGCCGCTTTCCGCGGGCGAGATCCAGAAATTTGATTTGCCGAACGGGCTGCGTTTGCTCGTGCGCGAAGATTCGCGGCTGCCGCTCGTGTCAATGGTCGCATGCTTTAAAGCCGGCATGCTCGCGGAGACGCCGCAGAATAACGGTATCACGAAAGTCTGTGCGCGGGTGATGACGAAGGGCACCGAGTCGCGCACGGGCGAGCAAATCGCGAACACGATCGAAAGCGTCGGCGGCAGCATCGGCAGCGACGCCGGAAACAATTCGTTTTCCGTAAGCGTAAAAGTGATGCAGCCGGACACGAAACTCGGCCTCGAGATTTTGTCGGATGTGCTATTGCGCCCGAATTTCCCCGAGCAGCAAATCGAGCGCGAAAAGCAAATCCAGCTCGCGAGCATCAAGTCGGAGGAGGAGGAAATGACGACCGTCGCGCGAAATCTTTTGCGCGCGAATCTTTTCCCGAACCATCCCTATGGCATGCGCGGGTCGGGCACGGTCGAGAGCGTGTCGCAGCTCAACCGCCAGCAGCTCGTCGAGTTTTATAAAAAATACGTCTGCGGCAAAAACGCCGTCATCGCGATTTTCGGAAATGTGAAAGCCGCCGAGGTGAAAGCCCTTGTTGAACAAACGCTGGGCAAGCTGCCAGCCGGTGAGGAAGCGCTCAAGCAGCCGCCGCAACCGCCGGAGCTTACCGAAACGAAGACCGTCGAGGCGCACAAGCAAAAGGCGCAGGCAATCATCATGGCCGGATTCCGCGGCGCGGACATGTTTAGCCCGGATCGCGAGGAGCTCGATCTGATCGATGAAGCGAGCAGCGATCTCGGCTCGCGCTTTTTCATCCGGATCCGCGAGAAAATGGGTCTCGCGTATTTCGTCGGATCGAGCCAGGTGCCGGGTCTCGTGCCGGGGCCGTTCGTCTTTTATCTCGGCACATCGCCTGCGAAAGCGGATATCGTCAAACCCGAGTTGCTGGATGAAATCAGCAAGCTCGCGAAGGAGGGCCTCACCGCCGAGGAGCTGACGCGCGCGAAGGAAAAAGTGCTCGGCCAGCAGGATATTCGCAACCAGAGCAACGACGCATTCGCCTATTCGTGCGCGCTCGACGAACTCTACGGGCTCGGCTTCGATTACTACAAAAAGTTGAAGCCGAAAGTGGAGTCCGTGACGCTCGACGACATCAAACGCGTCGCGAACAAATATTTTGAAAGGCCGGACGTCATCGCAATCGTGCGTCCCGAGCCGAAGCCTGTCGCGTCCACCGCGCAGCCTTCTGTAAATCCGCAGTAGTAAAAATCAAACCTCAACAAAGTTATGGCCGAAGTTCAAACAACAGATCAATCAGGGGAAATGACGCAGCGCTTCATCGAGTTCGTGATGATGCAGGCGCAGCAGGCCGCGTTTTATCTTGGGCAAATCCCGAATCCGCAAACCGGCCAGACCGAGGTGCATCTCGACATCGCAAAAGTCTTCATCGATCAGCTCGTGATGATCCGCGCAAAGACGCGAGGCAACTTGAGCAGCGACGAACTCGGCGTGATCAACAATGCGATCTCAAGCCTGCAAATGGCGTTCGTCGAAATTTCGCAAGGCGAGGGGACGGCAGCCGGGGAACCGGAGCCACAGGCCGAACCTTCCGCTGCAAAAACCGAAGCTGCACCGCCGGCGGCTGAACCGGCTCCGCAGGAAAGCGAAGCCGAGTCGAAGAAGAAATTCACGAAGAGCTACGGCGCGTAATTTCCGCGTTGTCGATTTCGCGCAACTCCGTTGTTGCGCTGGTGTTGATTAAACTAGCCGCGTGAATCGGGAATCCGGTGCGGCGATTTAAAAAACAAATAAACCATAAATGAAATCGACATCACACAAACTCATTGCGGCCTTCGCTTGCGGCGCGACCTTTTTGCTCGCTCAGGCAGTTCGCGCACAAGATTCGTCCGCATCACCATCACCCTGTCCATCCTGTGCGGCTGGCGGCGGCGAACACAAACACTTCGGCGGACCGCGCGGCGGTGGCTTTCAAAAGCTAACCACTGCGGAGCGTTTGCAGAAGCTCACTGAAAAGCTAAACCTCACGGCCGATCAACAGGCGCAGATCAAGCCGATCCTCGAAGCCGAGGACGCGCAGGTCAAAGCGGCGCTCGGCGACAACTCGCTAAGCAAAGAGCAGAAGTTCGCGAAAGTCCGTGAAGCGCGCCAGGCTGCACGTGGCCACATCAAAGGCCTTTTGACTGCCGAGCAGCAGCAGAAGATCGAGCAGTTCAAGCAAGAGCACGGCGGCCCGCGACATGGCAAAGGCCAGGATCAGAAACAGCAGAGCTAAACCATCAAACAAACTTGCGGATTAAAATCCGCAGTCACATTCCCTCTCGCCGGTTCGCCGGGAGAGGGAATGTTTGTTTTGCGGGGGAATCATCGACCCTCGTAAGGCTCCGAATGCTTTTGATGCACGAACCAGTTCGCCGTGTATTTTGCCGCGAGATCGGGTGCGTTGTGAATGACGAGGAGATTCTCGGCGTTATGTTCCTCGGCTGCTTTGGTGAAATTGAATGAGCCGGTAATGACGGTCGAATCGTCGATGATCATCACCTTGTTGTGCGCGATGGCGTGAACGGAATCGATCCACGTCGGAATGCCCGCGTGCGCGGTGAAGTCAGCCTCGGTGTATTTTTCCGTGCGCTGGCTTTTATCGAGGATCATCTTTACATCGACACCGCGGTGATGCGCGCCGACGAGCGCCTGCGCGATCGGTGCATTGGTAAAGGAATACGCTTGCACGAGCACCGTTTTCTTCGCGCCATCGAGTTCGCGCACGACCGCCTGTGTGCAACCGCCGAGCGGCGAAAAATAGACATCGATCGTCGGGGTGCCGGTCGGGTTTTTGCGGAAAAACTGATCGAAATTTTCCGCAGCGTGCCCGGAAATCGCGAGCGCTATGCTTGCGACGATGGCGAAGAAGCGCGGGGATGAAAACATGCGTCCTCCACAAGAGGATTCGAGTCCATCCCCGAAAACGCGCGCTAAACGCTCCGTTACAAAAGCGAAATCTGCGCCGGATCTTCTTTCGCCGGCGCAAATAGCGGCTGAAATTTCTTCGCGAGATCGTTCAGCTTCGCGGCGTAATACTCGATATTCTCATCGCGCTCTTTCGGATTCCATTCGCTCGCGAGCTTCGAGTTTTCGTAAGCCGACACGTTTTTTTTCGTGCCGGTGATGTAGTAGCTCACCTGGTCGCCCGGCTGAAAATTGCGTCCGCTTTTCAGCGCGAGTTCATAAGCCGACGCGCGATTGCGCGAGCTCGCCTCGATCTTGCGCGAATACTGCGCGAGTGAATCCTGCAGCGTATCGGTTTTCATCAGCCATTCGATCGGCCATTCGCGATTGCGGATTTTTGTTTCGAAGTCCGCGCGCAGTTTCGGCACGTCGGCGGATTTTTCCTGCATGAGCAAACGGATCATCTGTTCCAAAAAGACACGCTGGAATTTTTCCAGTCCGCGCGACTTCAGCGCGCCGCCGCGCAGAACGAGTTCGCCGTCGCGAGTAAGCAGCGCGTAGTTCTTCGCCTTGTAGGAAAACATGGCATCGAATTGCTCGTCGAATTCGATCTCGATTCCGCTTGGTAAAATCGTTTCGAGTTCGCGCTGCAGCTTCCCGGTCGGCTCGTCGGGCGGAACAAAATAAATGCCGTCCGTGTCGATCTCGATCACTTTCGCGCCGAGCTCCTGCAGCCGCGCAACCATTTGTTTAAGCAGGTCGCGGCCGATTTGCGTTACGCGCGCCGCTGCATCGAAGTCGGCGAAATGCGCCTGCGCAAAACCGAGATAGCCGTAAAAGGAATTGATCAGGATTTTAAACGTCTGCTGCAACGCATTGAAACCCGCGCGCTCGCCGGCGTCCGCCGCATTACGCATCGCGGTTTTTGACTCGAGCCGGAATTGGCGCAAATCGGTGAGCAAACCGCGGAAGATTTGCAGCCGGTCCTGCACGGGAAAACAATCGAAGCTGAGCATCACGCTCGGGTAAAGCGACGCGACGTCGCAGTGCCAGACGTTGCGCGCGACGCCGGTGAAAAAGATGTCCGTGTATCCGCCCTCGAATGCGCGCGAATCGGGCAGGTCGGGAATCGAATGCCCGCGCCGAAAATATTCGCGCAACAACAGCGCATCGATCTTCGTCGCGTTTCCGCGCACGACGACATCCTGGTAGTTGTAGGGAAAAATTTTCGTCTGAACGAAATAGCTCGCGCCCAGTGTTGAAGCCAGTTCGCGCGTCTGCGCCGCCGCGCTTTTCGCGCTGATGTGACAATGCCTTGCCACGTCCGCCAGCTCGAAACTCTCCAGCTCGCGCGCGCTCACGTCGTAAAATTGTGCGAGCAAAAACGTGTCGACAAAGTGCCGTCCGTGCATCTCGAACTTCGGATAATTGATCGTCTTTTCCGCGACTTGAATCCGCGAGGCACGGCTCGTTAACAGACTGCCGTCGCGCCCCCACGCGAGCTTTACCTTCGAATTCTTCGCGCGCGCGGAAATCGCCGGCAAAAGTTTCTTAAAAAGATCGTGTCCTTCGATCACATCCGGATCGCGCTCGTGGATAATCTCCGTGAGCCGCCCGGAGACATCGTGCTCGATCACTTCCTCCCAGCCCGTGTGATCCGCAACTACGACCGAGCCGTTTTCCATCGCGATCTGCATCCGCCGCACTTCGGAAAATTCCATTCCTTTGAAAAGCGTCATGCCGCGCGCGAGCAGGACTTGTTGCACCGGATCGTTCAGCGAACACGCTGTCACCGAGCCGCTGCGCAACGAGCTCCGCAGCTTCGTAAACGCCGTCCAGTTTTCGCACTCAACCAAAAAGCGCAGCGGCAAATCGCCCACGAGCTCACGCGTCATCACACCGGCCATTTCCATCGGTGAATCGCTCCACAAAAACGGCCGCAACATTTCGCGCTGCGACCGCGTCGTTCCGTCGTCTTCACGAATCAGCAACTCGATCCCGCTCTCCCCGTCAAATTCCGCCGCAACGATCCGCTCCGTCGCATCGTGACCGAAAAGCACTTTGTTTTTTTCGAAAGCCATTGCGCGAATATGCACATTGCGCGGATGGAAAGCGAACCCGCCAGGCTCCACATTTTAGCGAGCGTTCAAATTGTGGTGGCGCTGAAATCGCGCGGTTTTTCAGGAAAATGCTCGCGTGCGGCGCGGGATTGAATTTTTAAATTGGCGCTCGTTTGAAAATCATCCGCTCATCCTCCTCTGCGGCACGCTGGTGCCGTCATGCGCCGCATCCGCTGGTGCTCGTGCCTACGATGGGCGCGCTCCACGAGGGGCATCTGTCGCTGATCCGCCGCGCGCGGAAGATTGCGGGTAAGGACGGCGCGGTCGTGGTAAGCATTTTTGTGAACCCGACGCAGTTTGGGCCGAACGAGGATTTCTCGCGTTATCCGCGGCCTTTCGCGCGCGACGCGGCGCTCTGCCGCGAGAATGACGTAGCGATGATTTTTAATCCGTCGCCGGCTGAAATGTATGCGGAGGATTTTTCGACGTTCGTAGACGAGACGGCGTTGGCGCAAAGACTGTGCGGGCAATCGCGCCCCGGCCATTTTCGCGGCGTCTGCACGATCGTGACGAAGCTGTTTAACATTCTGGCGCCGGACGCGGCGGTGTTTGGTGAAAAGGACTTCCAGCAACTCGCGATCATCCGGCGGATGGTGCGTGACTTGAATCTGCCGGTAAAGATCGTCGGCGCGCCGACGGTGCGGGAACAAGACGGGCTCGCGCTTAGCTCGCGGAACGCATATTTAAACAGCGACGAACGGGCGCAGGCCGCGGTGATTCGCGCGGCGCTGCTCGCGGCGGCGAATGCAAAAAAACGCGATCCGCAGTTTTTAAGAAATCTCGTCGTGCACAAAATCAGCTCCGCGCCGCTGGCGAAGATTGATTACGTCGAGGTGTTCGATGCGGACAGACTGGAGTCGGCGACGCGAAAAACGAAACGGTTGCACATTGCTGTTGCTGTGTTTTTCGGAAAGACTCGGCTGATCGACAACATCGCGATCAAATGAAGAAGGAAGAATGTAGAATGCAGAATTTTAATAAGCCGCGGCAAAGGCGCACCGAACAGTATTCATCATTCTTCATTCCTCATTCTGCATTTGCATGACGCGTTACGATTTCATTGTCATCGGCAGCGGCATCGCGGGATTGAGTTTTGCGCACAAAGCGGCGTCACACGGCACAGTCGCGATCGTGACGAAGCGCGCCCCGGCGGAATCGAACACGGCCTATGCGCAAGGCGGTGTCGCGTGTGTTACGAGTGTCGAGGACTCTTTCGACCTGCACGTGCGCGACACGCTCAGGGCGGGCGCGGGGCTCTGCGATGAAAACGTGGTGCGGATGATCGTAACAGAAGGCCCGGAGCGGATTCGCGAGCTCATGGAACTCGGCGTGCAATTTGACGAACGTGAACTCGAGGGCGGCGAAAAGGAGCTCGATCTCGGACGCGAAGGCGGGCACTCGAAGCGCCGCGTGCTGCACTCGCGCGATGTGACCGGGCGCGAAATAGAGCGCGCGCTACTCGACGCGGTGAGCCGTCACGAAAACATCGACCTGCTCGATAATCACATGGCGGTCGATTTGATCACTGCCGGCAAACTTGGCTACGCGACGGAGGATCGCTGTCTTGGCGTTTACGTGCTCGATGAAAAAACGGGCGAAGTCGTCACGCTGAGCAGCGACCGGGTGATCCTCGCGACGGGTGGTTGCGGCAAGGTCTATCTTTACACGACGAATCCAGCGGTCGCGACCGGCGATGGCGTGGCCATGGCATGGCGCGCCGGAGCGAGCATTGCGAATATGGAGTTCGTCCAGTTTCATCCGACGTGCCTTTTTCATCCCGAGGCGCGCTCGTTTTTAATCACGGAAGCCGTGCGCGGGGAAGGCGGTGTTCTGCTCGACGCGAAAGGCCGGCGCTTCATGGAAAAATACGATAAGCGCGCCGAGCTCGCGCCGCGCGACGTCGTGGCGCGCGCGATCGATGCGGAGATGAAGCGCACCGGCGAGCGATGCGTGTTTCTCGACATCAGCGACAAACCGGCGGAGTTCGTGCGCGAGCGGTTCCCGAATATCTACGAAACATGCCAGCGGCTCGGCATCGACATCACGCAGCAGCCGATCCCCGTCGTGCCGGCGGCGCATTATCAATGCGGTGGGGTGATGACCGACGTCAACGGCGCGTCGAGTATGCGCGGGCTCTACGCGATCGGCGAAGTCGCCTGCACCGGCCTGCACGGCGCGAACCGGCTCGCGAGCAATTCGCTACTCGAGGCGGTAGTCATGGCGCATCGTGCATGCGCGGATGTTTGCCGGACCACGCCGCTGAGCGTCGAGCGGAGCTTGGAAATCGAGCTGCCCGAGTGGAAAAGCGGAGACGCGCACGACGTGGACGAACTGGTCGTGATTTACCACAACTGGGACGAAATCCGCCGCCTGATGTGGGATTACGTCGGCATCGTCCGCACCGACAAGCGGCTCCAGCGCGCCGCGCACCGGCTGCGGAATTTGCAACGGGAGATTCAGGAGTTTTACTGGGATTTCAAGGTGACGACCGATCTGCTCGAGCTCCGCAACCTCGCCACGGTCGCTGCGCTAATCGTCGATTCGGCGCTGTTGCGCAAGGAGAGCAGGGGACTGCACTTCACGCTCGACTACCTGGAAGCCGACGACCGTCGTTTCCTGAAAAATACGGTGCTGCACCGGCTGTAACCAAGCTGCCAAGCGGCATAGTCGATGCTTTTTTGTCATAGACAGCGTGAAACAGGCGCTGCCGCTGCCAAAGAATGCACTCTCGCAATGGAACACTACCGAAATCGGTCAATCCGGCAAAAACCGCTGGACGCGTCCGCATGTTTGGTCTATACCGCAGGGCGTTCCGACCGATGAGAGCCCAAACCCCCATAGCTCTAGTCCTTTCTGTGCTCGCGCTGACCTCCGCCGTCCGCGCGCAATCGCCGTATTCCAGCGGCTCGGACTTTGCGCACTACGCGATGAAGCTCCGCGAGAGCGCCCTGTTAAAGATAGAGCCGCAGGTTTACATCCCGACGACCGGCCGCCCGATGATTTCCGGAGGACGTTATCCGTGGAAGCTCGGCATCGTGACGACCGTCTTCTGGGTCGGCGAACAGCCGACGCAAAACAATCCCGTGCCGAACCGCACCAGCTCTTGGGATCCGCAGTGGCAGCAAAACTACGGCGGGTTCGACAATCCCGACCCATCCGCGCGGCGCGACTACGTCCCAGTGCGGTTTGTTCCAAGACAAAACCCGTTTTATTGCGCGCTGCCTTATAATGACGTTACGCACGGCGCGACCAAGCCCGAAGCGCCGCGCGTAATCCCGTGGTTCAAGGAAGCCTACGTCAAATACGGCCAGTCCGTCTGCCGCGATCGCTGGATCGCTATCCGAAAGGGAAACCGGGTCGTTTACGCGCAATGGTCGGACTGCGGGCCATTCCGCACGGACCATTGGGAATACGTCTTTGGCAATGACCGCCCGAAGCCGAACCTCAACCGCGGCGCCGGCCTCGACGTTTCGCCCGCCGTCCGCGATTACCTCGGCTTGCAGCCGATCGACGTGACGGACTGGAAATTCGTCGACTTCCGCGAAGTCCCCCCCGGCCCGTGGGCGCGCTGGGGTGACAACAACGATTTCGTCATCAACGCGCGCAAGAGCACCGAGCGCGTCGTCAGCACAAAGGCGAGCAACTCCTCGTCGAGCAGCGCGCCGACGGTGATCACGCACTAAATTCCAGAGCGTTCTCGACAACGCCGCGCGGTTGGTTTTTCATCGCGCCCTCGCATGCAGCAGCGCGGATTTTTCATCACATTCGAAGGCTCGGAAGGCTGCGGTAAATCCACGCAAATCCGCCGTCTCGCCACGCGCCTCGAAAAGTCCGGCCACACAATCGTCGTCACTCGGGAGCCCGGCGGCACGCCCATCGGCGAGGAGATCAAGCATCTGCTGCAGTTCTCGAAAATCGGCCACGCGATGACTTCCGAGGCCGAGCTGCTGCTTTTCACGGCGAGCCGCGCGCAGCTCGTGCGCGAGTTGATCGAGCCGTCGCTAAAAACCGGCGCGGTCGTGATCGCCGACCGTTTCCTCGACTCGACGACCGTTTACCAGGGCGTCGCCCGGAATCTCGAGCCCGCCTCGGTGAAATTCATCAACGACTTCGCCGTCGGCACCTGCCGCCCCGACATCACGTTCGTTCTCGACCTCGATGCAAAGGTCGCCCGCGAGCGCATGCTCCGCCGCCCACGGCCTGTTGACGCGGGTGACGATCGCATGGAGCAGCAACCCGCAGAATTCTACGATGCCGTCCGCGCCGGTTATCTCGATCTGGCAAAGGTCGAGCCCGAGCGCATTCGCGTCATCGATGGCGGGAAAAGCGCCGACGAAGTGGAAGCCGACATCTGGAACCAGGCCCAGCCGCTCCTAACCGCGCTCCAAATCCGCAAGTAAATGGCCTTCACGAAGGACTCCGCATTCGACCTTCTGCGCCGCGCGCACAGCCAGCAGCGCCTCGCGCACGCCTACCTCATCACCGGCCCGAGCGGCAGCGGCAAGCGCGAGCTCGCCACCGGGCTGTCCGGCCTCGTCACCGGCGCGAGCGACCCGTTGCGCCATCCCGACGTTCACGTCGCGGAGCCGGAATCCAAATCGCGCCGCATCGTCATCGATCAAATGCGCGCGCTGGAGCGCGAATTGCAAATGCGCGCGACCGGCAGCGGGCGCAAAGTCGGCATCATCTTCGAGGCCGATCGCCTGCAAATCCAAGCCTCCAATGCCTTCCTCAAAACCCTCGAGGAACCGCCGAATAATTCCCTTCTGTTGCTCACGAGCGACCAACCCGAGGCGCTGCCCGAAACCATCCTCTCCCGTTGCATCGCCGTCCCTCTGAGCCGCGCCGGCCGGCCCGGCCTGACACCCGCGCAAACACAGCTCCTCGGAGCATTGCGCGACTTTTTCAGCGGCAAGGAACGCGACATAGCCGCCGTTTATGGACTTGTCCGCAAATTCATCCTGCTCCTCCAGCAGGCCCGAGAGCAGATCGCCGACGACAACGCCGCCGAATTCAAGAAAGAGGAGACGCATTACAAGCAAACCACCGAGAGCAAATGGCTCGACGACCGCGAGAACTTCTACAAAGCGCTCACCGAGTCCCGCTACGTCCAGCAACGCTTCGCGCTTATCGAAACGCTCGTGCAATGGTGGGCCGACGTCCTCCGCCAGCAGCAGCGCTTCACCACGCTCGACCTGCCCGGCTACGCCGCCGAGACCGGACGCCTCGCCGCGCAATTCACCGCCCCGCAAATCCTGCGGCGCATCGCCCGCATCGAAGCCCTCCGCGAAAACCTCGACCGCAACGTGAAGGAAGACCTTGCCATCGAAGTCGCTTTCCTGAACGCGTTCGGCGGGTAGTCTGCGCTCCCCTTGTGAAACCCGCCCGCGCTTGGCGGACATGGCGTCGGCTTCCGTGGAAACAAAATCGCGCACTGGCGAAAATCCATCGTTCCACCTCCGGAAAATAGTGAGACAACGCGGAAACGCGCAACGCTGGAATCGACTTTTACACTTCGGAGATATGAAGGTCAAATCGTGCGGCAAATTTGCCGCTGCTACAGGCGCAACTTTGCGAGAAGGTCTTTGCTTTCGACAGAGTCGCCTGTCTTTACCGGGATCTCCGCGATAACTCCATCGGCGGGCGCATAGATGGTGGTTTGCATTTTCATTGCTTCGAGCGTTAGCAGTTTGTCGCCTTTGTTCACCTTGGTTCCGACGCTGACGTTCAAGGCGGTAATCACGCCGGGAATCGGCGCGCCGACTTGCAAAGGATCGTCGGCATCGGCTTTCGCGCGCGCCTTGGTCTTAGGCTGGATCGAACGATCCAGCACCGGAGTTTCGCGCGGGATGCCGTTTAGCTCATAGGAAATGATTCGGCGGCCATCCTTGTCGGGCGCGCCAATGTTGATGAGTTTGATGAAAAGCGTTTTGCCTTGCTCGATATCCACCGAGATTTCTTCGCCCGGCTTCAAGCCATAGAAAAAGGCGGGCGTTGGAAGCACGCTGGCATCGCTGTATTCGCGAACGAACTTCGCAAAATCAGCAAAGACCTGGGGATACATCAAGTGGCTGTAGAGATCGTCATCGGTAACTTCCCGCTTAAGCCGGACAGCCAGCTCCGAGCGCGTTTCCTTTAGGTCAATTTTCGGAGCTTTCGCTTCTTTGACTTTGGCAGTTCCCAGCACGGCGCGCACAACGGCTTTAGGCCAGCCACCGAGCGGCTTGCCTAGTCCGCCTGATAGCATATCAATCACACTTTCTGGAAAAGCAGTCGCGCCGGGTTCGAGGTTTACCACATCGGCCGGCTTGATCCCTTTTGTGAAAAGGAAGAGCGCCATGTCTCCGACTACTTTGCTGGAAGGTGTAACCTTCACGATGTCGCCGAAGAGTTGATTCACTTCGGCATAGCAACGGGCAATTTCCGGCCAGCGATGACCTAGCCCCATCGCAGTAGCTTGCTCTTTTAAGTTAGTAAACTGACCACCGGGCATCTCGTGGAGGTAGACTTCCGCAGACCCGGTCTTAGGTGCGGTATCAAAAGGCGCGTAGTAGTTTCGCACCTGTTCCCAGTAGTCGGAAAACTCATTCAGCGCGTCGAGGTTGAGGCCGGTATCCCGCGGCGTGTGCTGAAGCGCGGCTACGATTGAGTTGAGATTCGGCTGGCTGGTCGAGCCACTCATGGAAGCGATAGCCAGGTCGACGACATCCACGCCCGCATCGTTCGCGCGCAGAATCGATGCTGCATTGATACCGCTCGTATCGTGCGTGTGGAAATGAATCGGGATCGCGATTTCGTCCTTCAGTGCCTTCACCAGCGCGTAAGCTGCATAAGGCCTGCAAAGGCCCGCCATGTCCTTGATCGCTAGAAAATGCGCGCCCATGCGTTCGAGCTCCTTCGCCATTTCGATGTAATATTTCAGCGAATACTTCGCGCGGTTTGGATCGAGAATGTCGCCGGTGTAGCAGATCGCCGCTTCGCAAATCGCATGCGTCTTATGCACGGCTTCCATCGCGACCTTGAGGTTCGAGAGATCGTTGAGCGAATCGAAGATGCGGAAGATATCGATACCGCTTTCCGCGGAATGTTTCACGAAACAGGCGACGACGTTGTTTGGGTAATTCGAGTAGCCGACTGCATTCGAGCCACGCAGCAACATCTGGAAACAGATGTTCGGAATGCGCTCGCGCAATGTGCGAAGTCGTCCCCACGGATCTTCGCGTAGGAATCGCATCGAGGTGTCAAAGGTCGCGCCGCCCCACATTTCGAGACTAAAAAGCTTCGGCGTCCGGCGCGCGACGGCATCGGCAGTGGCGAGCATATCGAAACTGCGCACGCGCGTCGCCATCAAGGACTGATGCGCATCGCGGAACGTTGTGTCGGTCACGAGCAATCGCTTTTGCGCGAGCGTCCAGTCGGCGAATTTCTTGGGGCCGAGATCGAGCAAAAGCTGGCGCGTGCCGGGCAGGGGAGTTTGCTTTTGATCGTAAGCGGGAGGTGTCGCGAGCGGCATCGGCGCGTTGAGTTGATGGCCTTTTGCGTGCGGGTTGCCGTTAACGATGACATCGCCGAGAAGCGCGAGCAGTTTCGACGCGCGATCGCGGCGCGCCTTGAATTCAAAGAGCTGCGGCGTCGTGTCGATAAGCCGCGTAGTCGCCTGGCCGGAGCGAAACATCTCGTTCGTGATAACGTTTTCCAAAAACGGAATGTTAGTCTTTACGCCACGGATGCGAAACTCGCGCAAAGCGCGGTGCATGCGGTCGAGTGCCATGATGAAGTTCGGCCCTGACGCCGTGACTTTCACGAGCAGCGAATCGTAGAACGGCGTGATCACCGCGCCGGTATCGCCCATGCCGCCGTCGAGGCGAATGCCCAGTCCCGCCGCCGAGCGGTAGGTCAAAATTTTGCCGTAGCTCGGCGTGAATTTGTTTTCCGGATCCTCGGTCGTGATGCGGCATTGCACGGCGTAGCCGTTACGCGGAATCTCGTTCTGCGGCGGCAAATCGAGTTCGCGTCCGTGCAGCGCCGCGCCGTTCGCAACGAGGATTTGCGAGCGGACGAGGTCGATGCCGGTGATAACTTCCGTAACCGTATGCTCGACCTGAATCCGCGGATTCATCTCGATGAAGAACCATTCGTCTCGATCGAGATCGAGCAGGAACTCGACGGTGCCGGCATTGTTGTAACCGATCTCTTTTGTTAACCGCACCGCCGCGTCGCACAATTGGTGCACAATCGTCGGCTTCAGGCCGACCGACGGTGCGATTTCGACGACCTTTTGGTGACGGCGCTGCACTGAGCAATCGCGCTCGTGCAGATGCATCACGTTGCCGTGATTGTCGCCGAGAATCTGCACCTCGATGTGCTTTGCGCGCGGAATGTATTTTTCCAAAAACACCGCCGGATTCCCGAAGGCGCGTCCCGCTTCTCCCTGCGCCTCATCGAGCAACGGCGCGAGATCGGCGGGTTTCTCGACGATGCGCATTCCGCGTCCGCCACCGCCAAACGCCGCTTTGATGATGAGCGGGAACCCGATCGATTTCACGATGCGTAGCGCTTCGTTGCGATCGCTCACCGGCTCGTCGGTTCCCGGCAACGTCGGCACTTTGAGTTTCAGCGCGAGGTTTCGCGCAGCGACTTTGTCGCCCATCAAATCGAGCAGCTCCGGCCTCGGGCCGACGAAGGTAATTCCCGCCTCCTCGCACGCCTTTGCGAAGCGCGCGTTTTCGGACAAAAAGCCGTAGCCCGGATGAATCATGTCCACGCCTTTTTCCTTTGCGAGCGCGACGATTGCCTCAATGTCGAGATAAGCGCCGACCGGGCCTTTGTCTATGCCGATCAGATACGACTCGTCCGCTTTGAAACGGTGCATCGAAAGCCGATCTTCCTGCGCGTAAATCGCGACCGTCCACATCCCGAGTTCGTTCGCGGCGCGCAGCACGCGGATGGCGATTTCGCTGCGGTTTGCGACGAGCAGTTTTTTTCCGGCGACCTCGTTGCTAACGATTGTTTTCGGGGCAGCGGCACGCGCGGGAGGAATCATACGTGGCGCGCTTTATAAATGCCGACTCCGATGCTGACAAGCAGGAGTCGGTCGCGTCGGGAAAATGCGATTACGTTCCGGGCACGATCTCGCGCAATGTCACAGGCCGCACCGCTTTCGAGGATTGCTGCGTGACCTGAGCCACGCGCTGATCGCCCTTGCGCGCGTTTTGCACGAACGTGTTGTTGTCACCGAAGCGCGCCCACGGCCCGGTCGGGACTTCCTCGAAATCGACGAACTTCCAGTCGGTGACATCGGTGCTGTTCATGCCGAGGTAATCGCGGACAGCCGGCGAAACATCGAGGCCGGCGCCGTGGTTAAGATTCGGTTTCGGACGTTCGCTGCCGAAGACATATTCCCAGTGATCCGTGCGAAACGGGCCGGCATCCTCCCATTGCGCGTAGCAAACTTTGTTGCCGTGGCGAATGGCGATCCAGCGGCCTTTGCAGACGCTTTTGCCCGGTTCCTTGTAGTCTTTGCTGAACCACGGAATCACCCGCGAAGCTTCCGGCTTGTGCATGCCTTTTGTGACATCGTTATACGGCAACGCCACGTAAAACGGGTTTTGACCAGGTGTAAACTTCGCCGGCGTGTATTCCGAAGTCCGGTTCGCGGCAATCGGCTCGTCGTCGCCGCCGTAATTTTGCGCCCAATGCGGGTCCCACGAGCTCGCGTGATTCGGCACGGGATTATTCTTCGACGCGTTTTCGCCGATCCAAAACGTCGTCGTGACGATCTCCCGCTTCCACGGGTAGCGCGAATTCGCGTCCTCCGGTTGCGGCGCGATCGGCGCGATTTTGGAAAAATCCATCGGCGTGCTCAATTCGGCGCTGGCCATCAACGAGGGATTGAGTTTTTTCGGCGGATCGTCGGATGCCTCCTCGCTTGCTGTGCCGGAGCCATTTTGACGGTGCGGTTTCGTCATCGAGCTTTCGCCCTTCTTCGCCTTTTTCGAGAGCTCGGGTTTGGCCTGCCCGTGTGAGATCATCGAGGCGAGGGAGGAAAAGATGATCGCGACGATGTGGAAAAATCGTTTCGTCTTCATTTTTATATGTCCTCACACGGCGTCCACGGTTGCCGCACGCCGCTAACATGGAATCGTGCCCGGAGCTGATGTCGCGCCGGTGGGGGATTTCGTCAGCGGCCAATCGCCGCAGCTCAATTATCCAGCAACCGCCGGCTTTCGCAAGGCTTGACGCAGAAAATTTGTGCCGAGGTCCCAGATCGGGCCGGGGAACTTCCGGCAGTCGTTCAGCACGCTGTCGAGCGCATTGACGAAATAATCGACCTCCTTTTCGCCGATCGTCAGCGGCGGGAGAATCTTGATCACGTCGAGCCCGTGCGCAGCGACTTGCGTAAGGATGCGGTGTTTTTGCAGCAGCGCGGTGACGAGCATTTGCGCGAAGAGCTCGGATTCGAGCTTGTGCAAAATCTTCCAGGCGGCCTTTAGCGTGAACTCGTGCGGCTCGTGAAACTCGATGGCGATGATAAGGCCCTTGCCGCGCACTTCCTTGATGAACGAATGCTTCGCGCGCAACGCGTCGATGCGCGTGCGCAGCAGCTCGCCCATGCGCGCGGCGTTCTCGACGAGCTTCTCATCCTCGATCACCTGCAGCGTCGCAAGGCCGCACGCCATCGCGAGATTGTTGCGGCCGAATGTGGACGAGTGCACAACGCAGCGATCAAGGCGACTGAAAGTTTTTTGGTAAATGTCGCGCCGCATCACGATCGCGCCGACCGGCACGTAACCGCCGCTGAGCGATTTCGCGACGGTGATGATATCCGGTTCGAGCCCGTAATTTTCGAAACCCCACCAGCGTCCCGTGCGGCCGAGGCCGGTCTGCACTTCGTCGCAAATTAAGAGCGCGCCGTGTTTGCGGCAAAGATGCTGCGCCTCGAGGAAAAAGTCATCGTGCGGAAACTGCACGCCTTTGCCCTGCACCGGCTCGATGACGACCGCGGCATATTGGCCGGTTGCCAGCTCTGCTTGCAGGCTGGAGAGGTCGCCGATCTTTAGCCGCATGCAGCCGTTGAGAAACGGTCCGAAGCCGTCACGAAACGAGTCGTTGCCCATGAGCGACAGCGCGCCCATGCTCAGTCCGTGAAAGGCGCTGCTGAGCGAGATGAAACCGCTTTTGCCGGTGGCCGAGCGCGCGAACTTGATCGCGCCCTCGATGGCTTCCGCGCCGGAATTGCAGAAAAACACCGCATTCAAATGCTCCGGGAGCCGTTTCACCAAAGCCTCCGCGAGCAACCCGCTCAAGAGCGAGCAGTCCATCTGCACCATGTTCGGCAGGTCAAGATCGAGCGTATCGCGGATCGCCTTTTTCACCGCCGGATGGTTTCGCCCGATATTAAAAACGCTGTAGCCGCTCAGAAAATCGAGATACGCGTTGCCATCGAGATCATAGAGATAAGCGCCCTGCGCATTCGCGTAAACTTTGTCGAACCCGATCATCCGCTGCACCTGCACCAGCGTCCGGTTGATATAGCGCTCGTGCAGGTCGTAATTTTCGCCCAGGCGTTCGGTGACCAGTTGTTTGATATCGATCGGCATTTGAGGTGCGACACTGTAGGCAGCCGGAGCTGGATTTCCAGCGGAAAGGGGAAAAGCGAAGAGGCGACTCACGATTGGCGGCTGCTGGAAAGCAGGCTTACGGTAATTCACCATCCAGATCGGTGCGTTCCCGGATTATCTTTAAGCTGGTGCCTGTATCTTCCATTTCGTAGAGCTTGCCTCGGGCGTTCTTAAAAGGCCGGTGCAGCACCAGCATTAATTGGCCTTCAAAGGTATGAAAGAGCATGCCGTGGCCGCTGTCGTGGCGCATGAGCGGCTCCAGTTGCTCCCAAGGCCCTTTGAGCTCGCCGGACTTTGAACGGGCCACGGTTTGCACGTAACCTTTGTTGTCATAGCTGGACCAGAGCATCAGAAGCTGGTTGTCCTTTGTGCGAAAGAGTTCCGGGCCGTCGGTGACATAGTGCAGTTCCTCGCGGGACGCCACGCCCTGTGCGTTGAGCCAGGGAGCGTCCGAGGCTTTAAAAAGGTAGATCGGCGGCCCGTCGGCGGCGGAAAGATCAGTTTTCAAAGGCACGGCTTCCATCGTGCCGTTAATCTTCTGCAGCCATTCATGGGCATAGACCATCCAGGGGCTTCCATCCTCCGGGTCAATGTAGAGCGTGCCGTCGAGGGTCATGAAATCAGCCGGTGGGACGGGCCCATTTGTTTTCAGCAGCTTGAACGGTCCCTCAGGAGAATCGCTAACCGCAATGCAGGTGCCGCGCATGTGATTGGTCTTCCAGACCGCCGGGGGCTCCGCGATGATCCTCTGGGAATTGTGCAGCGTGGTGAAAAGGTAGAACATGCCTTTGTATTCGTGAACCTCGGGCGCCCAGGCGCCTTCGGTGGGATTAGCCCAAGTGCCATCAGGCACGGTAAAGACTACAAACGGCCGCTCCCAGTGGATGAGGTCCTTGCTCTTGTAAACCATCGTGCCGGAGCGGTTTTCACCAGTCAGTCTGCGGACATTGGAGGTGTAGAGGTAATAGGTCTTTGAGGCTGCATCCGCCAGAATCCACGGATCATGCAGCGGCATGTCAGGCAGGCGAAAGGTTTGCTGCTTTTGTGCCTGCTGCGTTTTGGGCGGAGGCGATAGAGAAGCCGTCTTATCTTGAGCTTCGACGGGCGCTGTAAGGGTAAGCGTCATGCCCAGAAGTAAAAAGGCAAACGCTGGTCGCAGGTTGGTGAGCATAGGCTTGATCTGCATGATCTATTTGGATGATTTTGCCGCGGCGACTCGCGCTGCATTTGAATCGGTGGTATTCGGCGCGATACCACCTATCAAGCCTGTTAAGGAATGGCAACTATCCGTTCTTACCTAGAAACAGAACGATTGTCGTGAGCGGGGGAACTGGCACGCCGGCCTTCAGATTTATCTCTTTGCCGGTGACTAAATCTTTGGCCGTCGGATGATCGGGTTGAGCGGGCAGGGTGAAGGTGCGAGCCTGAGTCGTGTTCATGGCGATGAGATAGTCGCCATAGCGCAACGTGTAGAAGTCAGCCTTGCCGACGAATGGGCCCCATGCTCCGTAAGGAGGCTGCGATGCGTCGTCGGGTCGCTTCGCGATTGGCATGACTTCGCCCGCCCAAGCTTGATGCGAAGTATCGCCCGGCGGCTTTAGCTTTTCCTCATTGCGAATACCCTGGAGATGATCGGGCCGCACAAAGGTCTTGCCGCTTTCGTTTACCTCGACGTCGGTTCTAACTGTAGCTATTCGCGTAATCTTAGGAGTGATCTCGAACACGCGCGCGACACGATTCACGGCATTCTCCGCGCGGAAGTAGAGATTCACAAAAAGGCGCGTATCGCCGTGCTTGAGAGCTACAACAGGGCTTTCCTCATCGGTAAAGACGAAGTCGGGCTGTCCTTCACTCATCGGCAGACGATAGGAGCTCGGCGGAAGCGTTTTCGCTTTCGCGTATTCGTCGAGATTGCGCATCATTCCGAGAGTGTCGTCGCTTTTCAGGCGTGAAGCGATGAATGCAAAATACTGGTTGTCCTCCAGGCTCTGCTGCGCCGCGCCGACTGTCTTCGGGTCATCGGTAAGAATCGCGGGAAGATCCATGCCCCAGTTCTCGCGCGACGCATAGTTATCGGCGTAAGCAGCGCCGGAAACGGGGAAGTGCTCGCCGCGTTCATCGATCTCGCTGCTAAGTTTCATGCAACGATAGCCGTCGGCATCGAGCGCGGGATAGCGGAAGCAAAGCCGGGTATTGTCGATCTTGCGCAGTTGCTCGCGGATTTTTTCGTCGCCGGTAATCAGCACCATGTCGTGCATGAATCTCAGGATCGTCTCGCCATAACCGGCGACCCATCCCAGTTCCCGCGAGACACCTTTCGTTGTGATGAGATTGTAATTATTGCCAAAAGGTATCGCGACGTTTTGGTAGGGAACGTCTTTCTCGCCGGTGTTCTCTCCGCCGGCATCACTGCCGAGCCATGGTTCGATTCCCACTGCTTCATACAAAAAATGAAGCGTGTGACTTTCCGGCAATGCGAGAGATGGATCGATCAGCGATAAGCCTCGATTGGCGGTGTAGATGTTGTAATCCACGATCATGGATTGGTTGGTATAAGAGCGGCGATGCGTGCGCCAATAATCTACGCTCGCTTTCAATAACCTGCTCCATGCTTCACCGCGCGTGATCTCGTTACCATTCATCTGAACCTTCTCCTGCATGCGTTTGCCAATCTCCGGCCATGTCTCGATGATGGCTTCGCCGAGCGGGCCGGCTCCTATCCAGTTTTTGGAGACCCATGTGTTATCCAAGAAAAAATCCATCGCTCGCCCATCGCCTAACTGCACGATTCGCTCAATAGCCATAGGATTGTGATAAGCGGGCGTCCATTCGGTATTGTAGGCAGCCGCGAGAAAGAGAATCGGAATCTGGTAAGCTTTCGGAGCCGAGTTAGCCGTGATTTCCTCCTTCAGCATTCTATTGATGCGATCGAGGACTACCTTGCGCGATTGCTCCATGACCTCTTCGCCCGGCGCTGGACGCACCGATGCATTCGGAGCTTCGCCTTGCTTTTCCTCTGGCGGAGGAACGAAGTAGCCATCGGTATGCGTGTAGAAGCGATAGATGCCGCGGCTCTCTTTCGTAAAAGGCTTTTGATAGGTCTCAAACGTCGGGCCATACCACCATCTAGGCCCGAGAGCTATGACCTTCACGCTCACGGTTGACTTACCTTTAGTAAGAAATGGAGGCAGAGGTAGCGTTTCGTAAAAGAAGCGACCGGGAGCTTCCGCCTCGGCATCGGCCTGGTTTAGCGTGCTGTAATCGCCCGCGCCGCGATAACCGAGCTGTTTGCCATCGATGTAAAGCACCAGGCGACCTAGCTCCTCACCTTTATCCGAACCCCAGAGTCGTGTGGTGATGTAGTTTTGCTTTTCAGCATCCACCTTCATCGTAAACTCCATCGGCGCGCTTTCCCAAGCCTTAGTCCCACTCGGCAGAAGCTTCACAGCAGGCTCGCCCAGACCTCCAGTAAACCTTTCGCTCGCGCCAAGCTGAACTCCGTGTTGGTGCTCGGAAGCATTATCACCAATCGCCAGCGTATCGGTGATGGGACTGGAAGAGATGTCAGGATTCTTCGGAGCAGAAGGAGAAGTGTTATCGCAGCCACTCAGCGAAAGCAGAAGAGATATAACGAGTAGCAATGCCGGAGATTCGGCTTTTCTACAAAAGGGGAACCGCATGAATCTGCTAGTCATTCATCCCTTTTGCTCCGAACCACGAGCTAGTAAAGCAGGAAAACGTTGATGCGCATCCGCGGCAACGAAACTACCAGCTCCAGCTAAGAACTATGCCGTTGCAGAAACTCCGTCGCGAGCGCACGGTAGGCGGTAGCGCCCTGGCCGTTCGGCTCGTATTCGATGATCGGTTTGCCGAAGCTCGGGGCTTCACCGAGGCGGATGGTGCGCGGGATGACGGTGTTGAATACTTTTTCGCCAAAATGCTTGCGAACTTCGTCGACGACCTGTTGCGCGAGGTTCGTGCGGGCGAACATGGTCATCAAAATTCCGCCAAGCGTGAGCTGCGGGTTTGCCCCGCAGGATTGGATTTGCTCGATGACCTGCACGATTTTCGAGAGTCCCTCGAGCGCGAAGTATTCGCACTGGATCGGCACGAGCAGCTCGTCGGCGGCGGCGAGGGCGTTGGTCATTAGTATGCCAAGCGACGGCGGGCAATCGAGCAGGACGAATTCGAACGGGCGATCCGTGGCAAGGGGAGCAAGAGCGGCGCGGAGTCGCGTAAGATGGTCGTCCACACGTGCGACTTCGATTTCCGCGCCGGCAAGGTCGAGATCCGCCGGCACGAGAAATAGATGATCGAACCGCGTCGGAATGATTTGCTCGACGATCGATTTCCCGCCGAGCAACGGCCCGTAAACGCTGTGGCCATCGAGGCAGTCGAGCCCGAGCGCGCTGGTTGCATTGGCCTGCGGGTCGAGGTCGATGAGCAGCACGGGTCGACCCGCCGCAGCGAGGCATGCCGCGAGGTTGACCGCAGTGGTGGTTTTTCCCACACCACCTTTTTGATTGGCCACCGCGATGGTTTTCATTTTTGGAAAGTCTGCGAGACTACTCCCTCCAAAATATTTGTCCAACATGACCGCAGTGGAATTGAACGAAAAATTGCTCACCGAAGCCGGCGGCTGGCAGGCGATGAAGCATGCCCGCGCACTATGCGACTCGGGGCGCGTGCTGAGCGCCGCCTACACACCGCCGCTGCTCAAGGGCGTGGTGCAGGATGCCGGGACGGAATTTCGCGCCGGGCTAAAAATCGCAAGCCGGACAAACATCGAAAACATTTGCACCTGCCGTGCGTCACGAGAATGGGGGACGATCTGCGCGCACTCGCTGGCGATCGGGCTCGCCATGCTGCGGCCGAAAGCGGCGCCGGTGACATTGGCACCGCCGAAGCAGGAATTGGCGGTGCAAAGACATGGACCATTTTTTTCCACAGACGAAGGCGAGCGCGTCGAGTTGCACGTGATTCTTTCGCCGAATTTTCAAGCCGCGTGGCAAAAGGGCGAGGTGATGATCGGCGCGGAGATTTCGCGCGCAGGACAGCGCATGCTGATTCATGCGCTCGACGTGAAGAAGACGTTTTGCGTTTCGCCGGAAGATTTGCGAGTGATCGAAAAACTGCGCGCGCTACACGACGGCAACGTGTCCGGTATGCTGATTTTGCCGCGCGAAAAAGCGCTCGAGGTGCTGGAGATATTGCACGGCCATCCGCGCGTGACGTTTGGAAAATCAACACCGGTAAATGTCGCGGAACTTCTCGGGAAATTGCGAATGCCTGATGCGACAGCGTCTGCCGAATCGCCGGAAATAGCGGCTCATCTGGCGCAGCCGGAATTTTCGCTCACGGTCGAAGGTTCGCTGAATCATCTCGCGGCGCGTTTGCAGGCAATCTACGGAAAACGCGTAGTAACTATTGGTCTGACTCCGGCCAGTGATGCATTTACGTTTGTCGATCCAAAAAACCCGCAACGCCGGCTCGCGCGAAATCTAGCTGCCGAACGCGACGCGCTGGAACGGCTGACGCGATGGGGTTTCGCCGGACCGGACACGACCGGGCATTTTGCGCTGAAGAGGGAGCATTCGATTTTAAATTTCTTCGCGCAGGAACTGCCGCGTTTGCAGCGCGAATGGAACGTGGAAGTCGGCGCGCGTTTTACAAACATCACCGAACAAATCGAACGCATCACGCCGCGTATCGACATCCAGAGCTCAGGCGAAAATTGGTTTGAGCTGAATGTAAATCTCGAAGCCGGCGGCCAGACTTTCTCTGCTGCCGAAATCCAGCGGCTGCTGCAGATGGGCCAAAATCACGTGCGCCTGAAGAATAATCGCGTCGCCGTTTTCGACGCGCAGATGCTCGATGAACTGCAAAATGTGCTCGTCGATTGCGACCCGCAGCAGCGCCAGCCTGGCACGTATCGCGTCGCGCGCATTCACGCCGGCTACATCGACGCGGTGATCGGCGAAACCTCGCGAATCACAGGAACGCCCGCGTGGCAGCAATGGGCGCGCGCGCAGCGCCAGCTCGAAAAACCGGAGTCGGTGCCACTCGGCACGCTGGAGAATGTGTTGCGGCCGTATCAAAAGCAAGGCGTTTACTGGATGAATTTTCTGGCGCGAAATGGCTTTGGCGGGATTTTGGCCGACGAAATGGGCCTCGGCAAAACACTGCAGGCGCTCGCGTTTTTAAAAACAGCCGGTGCGCCGTCGCTGATCGTTTGCCCGTCGTCGCTGGTTTACAACTGGCAGCGCGAAGCGGAGAAATTCACGCCCGAGCTGAAGCTGCTCGCAATCGCCGGATCGGACAGAGAATCGCTTTTTTCAAAAATCCCGCAAGTGGACCTGATCATCACGAGCTATCCGCTGCTGCGCCGGGACAGCGACCGGTATCGCGGCTTTGAATTTGCGACCGTCATTCTGGATGAGGCGCAGCACATCAAGAATCCGGAGACGCAAAATGCGCAGGCCGCAACCGGACTGCGCGCGCACACGCGGTTTGTCCTGACCGGCACGCCGATGGAGAATTCCGTGCGCGATTTGTGGTCGATCATGCAGTTCCTGATGCCCAGCTATCTCGGCTCGCGGAACGATTTCAGGGAGTGCTATGAATTGCCGATAAATAAGGGCGAGACAGGGATTCAGGAGCGACTGGCGAAGCGACTGCGGCCATTTATGATGCGCCGATTGAAGAAAATGGTTGCAACGGATTTGCCGGAAAAAATAGAGCAAGTCGCTTATTGTGAGTTAACAAAGCAACAGTCTGATGTCTATAGATCACTTCTCGAAGAGAGCCGTCGGCAAATCAGTGAGCTTTCGTCCGAAGCCGAGAGTGGTAAGAGCCGGATCGTAATGTTGACGGCGCTTTTGCGACTTCGTCAGGTGTGCTGCGATCTACGGTTACTAAATTTGCCGGGTATTGAGCCCGCGCAAGCGTCGGCCAAGCTCGACTTGCTCGAAGAATTGGTGCGCGAGGCGATAGACGGCGGTCATCGGGTGCTAATCTTCAGTCAATTTGTCTCAATGCTGCAAATCCTGCGCAGGCAACTCGAGCTCGCGGAAACGCCGTTTTGTTATCTCGACGGCGCGACGAAGGAACGGGCGCGGGAGGTTGACCGGTTCCAGAATGGAGCCGCAACGGTATTTCTGATCAGTCTCAAGGCAGGTGGTGTCGGCCTAAACCTCACAGCTGCAGACACGGTGATTCATTTTGATCCATGGTGGAATCCAGCCGTAGAAGCCCAGGCAACGGACCGCGCGCATCGGATCGGGCAACAGAAAATCGTTACGTCTTACAAACTGATCACGCGCGGCACGGTCGAGGAAAAGATTCTGCAATTGCAGCAAAAGAAACGCGAATTGATCGATGCCACGGTCGAAAGTGAAGAGCCGTTGATGTCCGCGTTAAGCATGAGCGAAATCCAGGCGCTGCTAGAGTAGTAACCTCAACCAAAGAGGGAAAAGTCATCGACTCCTGGATCTCGGCGGATTCTCCGAAGTAAATTTAATATGACATATATTGTATGATGTTGTAGTTAGTTGGCTCAAAATAGGTGCGTTGCCGTCTTGTGAATAACTTGTGAATGGATTCCACCCGCTCTCCGCGATTAGCCCCCGATCTTGACTTGTTCACATTCCAATGCCGCGTCAGTCCGCGAGATGATCGACGAAATTGTCAGCGGCGATCGCCTTTAGCGCCGCTTTTTTGGAAATCCAGCCGTGCCGTCGGGCTACAGCTTCATTTCACGCTCGGTCAGGATTTCGAGAAAATCCGCTGCGCTGGCCGCCAGGCGCAATGACGACTCGGCTCCCACGTCTTTAAAAATGCGTGCGAGGGCTCCGATGATCCGCAGATAATCGGCCGCGAGTGCGATCGGCACGCCGATGACGAAGATGTAATGGATGCGGTCTTTCGAGTTCGGAAATTTGATGCCGTCTGCCGATCGCCCGATGCTCATGATCATGCTGCTGACGGCATCCGTGCGCGCGTGCGGAATGCATATCTCGAATTCGCTGCCGGCGGCGACGCATGGGTTTTTGCTCTTCAGCCCGTCGTAAAATTTGTTCCAGTCGAGCACGCGCTCGTCTTCCTTCAGCAACGACGCGACCTGAAAAATCGCCTCCTCCTGGCTCGTCGGCTTGAGATCGAGGTCGATGTGCCGTTTTCGCAGAATGTCGCCGATGGTAATCATATTGCAGCGCCGCTCCATTTGAGTTTTTGCCGGAGCACTTCGGAAAACGACATGTCGGGCAGCATCGCAAGCGGCAATGTTTTCGTAGCTTTACGGATGCGGATGGTGTCGCCGGCCTTAATTTTTATGAGCTCCTGGCCGTCTACGGTTAAAAAAATGTCGTGCTGATCCGCGCACGGGCTGATCGAAATGCGCGAATCATCGCTGACGATTACCGACCGATTCGTCAGCACGTGCGGGCAAATCGGCGTGATCACAAAGACGCCGCATTCCGGCGTGAGAATCGGCCCGCCGGCTGAAAGCGAATACGCCGTCGAGCCGGTCGGCGTGGAAATAACGAGACCGTCAGCGTTGTAGTCGGTCAGCACCTGCCCATCGATGCGCGCCTGCAGCCGGATCAATCGCGAAAACTCTCCGCGGCTGATCACGGCGTCATTGAGTCCCGTGCGATGCCCGAGGATTTTTCCGTCGCTTTCGATTTCGACGTCGAGCAGCGTTCGATGACTTAGCACATAGCTGCCCGCGACAATCGAATCGACTGCCTGCTCCAACGCCGTCGAGCTGACGCACGTTAAAAAGCCGAGCGAGCCGAGATTGATGCCGAAGATCGGCTTTAAATTCCCGTCCAAATCCCGCACGACCTGCAGGATGGTTCCATCTCCGCCGAGCACAACGAGGATGTCGCAGTTCACGCCGAGCTCATTCACGGCCATGCCGTCCACTTCGCCGATCAACTCCGCAGTTTTTATTTCAAAACGAATCGCCGCGCCGCGTCGCGTAAAAGCATCGCGCAGCTTTCCGAGAAGCTCGGCGGCGTTCCTTTTTCCGACATGAGCGATGAGGCCGATCAATGGCGAAGACATGCGAGAAACTCCTTGTTGCCCTCGGCGCCGAGGATCGGCGACTCGATGACGCCGCACCACGTTTTGTGCAGTGTGCCGCAGACGAAATCGCGCACCTGTGCGACGGCGCGTTCGTGCGCTGCGGGGTCGCGAACGATGCCTCCTTTTCCGACTTCATGTTTGCCGAGCTCAAATTGCGGCTTGATCAATGCGACGGTCACGCCCGTTGGAGTTAACAATTCAAAGGCGGCTGGCAAGACCAAACTCAGCGAGATGAACGACACATCGATCACACAGACATCAATCGGATCGGGCACATCGGCCTTGCTCAAAAATCGCGCGTTGAGTTTTTCGCGCACGACTACGCGCGGATCGCTGCGGATTTTCCAGTGGAGCTGACTGTGGCCCACATCGATCGCGTGCACTTTCGCTGCGCCATGTTGCAGCAGGCAATCGGTGAATCCACCGGTCGATGCGCCGATGTCCAGGCAGGTCGCGCCGGTCGGGTCGATGGAAAAATGCGCCAGCGCCGCCTCCAATTTCAATCCGCCGCGACTGACGTAACGGCTGGCGCTCTTTACAAAAATCTCCGCGTCTTCCGCGATCTTCGTCCCCGGTTTGTCCGCTGTGTGATCCCCCACCCGCACTTCGCCCGCCATGATCGCGCGTTGCGCTTTTTCGCGGCTCTCGAACAATCCGCGCGCGACCAGCAGTTGATCGAGACGGGACTTCGGCATTTATGATTTACGATTCGATGATTTATGTTTTGTTTTCACGCGCGCGATTCGCGCTATTGTTCAAAATCCTAACTCAAATCGTAAATCACAAATAACGCACCTCCGCATGGCGACTGAAGAGCTTAAAGAATCGATCAAGGAAATGATGGTTGAGAACCTGATGCTGAAAACGCCGAAGGAAGAAATCAGTAACGATCTGCCGCTGTTTGGCGTCGAGGGCCTCGGGCTCGACTCCATCGATGCGCTTGAGTTGGTGGTCTCGCTGGAAAAGCGCTTCGGCGTGACGATTCCAAACTCCGACGTCGCCAAAAACGCGCTGGCGACGGTGGACTCGATTGCCGATTACGTCGAGCAGCACCAGAAATAGGCTCGGCTTTTGCTCTTTCAGGCGGGTCACCGCTTCATGATCCGCACACTTTTATTTTTGCTCCCGGCGCTTTTCACCGCCGGTTGCGCCTCGACCACGCCCACCGGCGCAGTCAGCCTGCGCTACACCGTCGCCGGCACGCAGACCGCCGAGGTCCCGCGCCGCGTCGCTTTGTTTAAAATCAGCGATGCCCGTGAAGATTCGAATCTCGGCGCCATCCACAGCGGCTTCGCGCGCGGCAGCAAAAGCCTCGGGCCCGCGCGGGATAACGCCGCCAAATGGGTCACTGACGCGCTCGAGGGCGAATTGAGCAACGCCGGTTACACCGTCGTCAACGCCATGGGCCCCGGCGTCACGAACGTCGCAATCGACGGGCAGGTTTCCGACATCCACATCGAGCCGAAGGAAGCTTCGCACGAATGCCGCATCACCGTTTTCATTCGCGTCCGGCGCGGCGAGACCGAGGTGCTGCACAAAAGTTTCCAGGCGAGCGAATCGCAACCCGGCCTCGGGGCGACCGGCGGCACCGCGAGCGAGTTGCTCACGCGCACCTTGCAGCAACTGATGCGCAGTGTTGTCCCGGCGGTTCTCCGCGCCGTCGAGCAGCCGGAATAACGTCGCGCCGGCCTTAAAAGCGGCTTTCGGCACGTCCGGAACGTCGCATCAGCGGTGGAGCTCGCATTTTCGACGTCAAAAATCACGCCGCCGACGTTGGAGACACCATTCCGGACGTCGGAAATGCGCCCGCCGACGTTGGAGTCGCCATTCCGGACGTCGGGAAAACAGGTTCCAACGCCGGAGAACGCATTCCGGACGTGCCGGAAGCGGTTAACCACAGTGGAGGGCTACTCTTTCACCCCGCCGGCCGTCATTCCCGAGACGAGGAACCGGCTCAGCACCAAAAAGAAGACGACCACCGGCACCGACACGATGAGCGCGCCCGCGGCATAGAGTCCCCATTGCTGGCTCATGTTGCTTTGGAACATCTTTAAGCCGACCGGCAACGTGAACATGCTTTGATCCTGCAGCACGATCGCGGCGACGATGTATTCGTTCCAAGCGGTCATGAACGAAAACAGCGCGGTGATCACCACCCCCGGCGCGGCGAGCGGGAAAATGACTTG